>JAESFU010000033.1_pt1 | contig 420780 bp, 417 predicted proteins | sample 9269461 | NCBI WGS metagenome assembly JAESFU01 (sample SAMN14502556, study PRJNA617107) | algae metagenome | isolation source: Stenomitos rutilans HA7619-LM2 and co-occurring heterotrophs from cave walls | place: USA: Waikapalae cave, Hawaii | collected 2009-07-28 | reverse complement strand
GGAGGGGCAGCGGAGCGCCGCGAGGCGCGTGGATGTGGTGGCCGCGTCCATTGAGCCAGGTCGCGGCGCGGGCAGATTGAGCCACTGCCCGCACGCCCCGTGGCGCTCCGCTCGTCGGCGTTCTTGTCCAGACTCCGGGCCGCGCTTATCGGGCCTGTGGCCATCCCCCGCCGCGAGCCGTTTCGACGCCAGTTCGGCTCATCGCCTTGTCGCGTCTACTTGGGCATGGGACGAAGGCGTGATGCCACCGACCGTTCCAGCGATGCTCCTCGCACAGGGACCGTAGTATCCCCAGGGCGGTGCCCCGAAGCCTCCCGAGTGCGGGCTGCAAACCCGCCCGCAGGCGCCGCCCTCGATCCCCACCAACGGCATGCCTCCGGTTGGCTGCCCCTCGGGGACGAGGTGGGGGCATCATAAGGGAGGTTTGGGTGGGCGGGGATTAGATTGTTTCACATCCCGGTCGCCGGTTAGGCACTGCCAGCCTCCATCCTGTCAGGATACCTTGTGTCCACGAAGTCTAAGAATAACGGCGTCGTTGCAGCGCTCGCAGTGATCGCAAGCGTCTGGCGATTTTTGGACCAAAGCCTGATGAATCGGCGGCAACCGGAACAGCCTACAATTTCCTTGGTCCCAAATGACACTTCTGCGAATATAGCTGGGGCGTGTGCGAGAGAGCGAGTTTTTGAGGATGTACATCAAAAATTTTATCAAAAGATTGTTTGGCGAACAACCCAGCAGATTGGTGCATTTGCTTGCCATATTGGGCAGTTTCGTCTCGATAACCCTTTCTTCGCAATCACATTTCATAGTAAAGACTCTTATGACGGTCGTTGCTATTTCTGTTCTGTTAGAGAATTTTTCGTCTCGCCGATTGAAGAAATACTTCAAATTATCGTTATATCAGAAATCTAAATATCTTACCGATAGTATCGGAAGTAAAAAGCAATTGCGTGTGATAAATTATTACGCCATTGACAGTGAAAAATACTTTTTTCCAGCATTAGTTATTTTATCGTTATCATTTCTATATTGTGTTTTGTCGGTTGACTATTTGTCTGCGGCCGCTTCTATGCTAGTTATTCTAACGGTTTCCGCGTATCGTTTTTTGACATTTTGGAGAGTTGCGCGGGGTTTTTTTGGGAATAACGCCGATGAAGCATTAGAAATCATATCTTTCCTCAATCGAGCAGCCTCTCAAGGAGGCCTGCCACCCGGCTCCACTTTGTCCGATAAGGTTGCCCGACGCGAGGAGGCTCAAACTACTATCCCTAGCTCTCTTGGAACTGCGATATGACGGACGTGGCCAGCCAGTCCGCTCGGCAACTTATGCGGCATTTTGGAGCTCGCTATCCAATTAGATTGGCTGGAGCGATAGGGTTGAGCGTATTGACGCAAATGAGCGGTCGCGTATGGAAAATTATGGATGCCGAATCGCAATTGGCTGTCCTTATTGCCGAGACAGAAGTATATATATATTTTGCCATGATCGCGCCGCTGTGCTTTCTATCTATCGTATTAAAAGGGAACGGAGCCCCAGAATCTGCCGTTCATCAAGTCAATACAATCGATTTAATAATGCAGAGGGCTAAACTTTCTCAACATCACTGCACGCTGATCTGGAAAAAACTCTTGGAAAAATATGTAGAGGCCGCCAAACCTGATCTGTCTAAGCAGCCAGATTTGATGGCAGCATTTGAAGAAGCGAAAGATGAGGTCCTGGATCAGCCTCCCAGCACCCTCTAGCGATCAGGGAATGACTCCGCATCGCGGCGAGGGTGTCTGATTCAGACCACCTTCTCCCAAGGTGCCGACGTTGCGGCACGCAGCCCGATGCAGCCGAAGTCGCGGTGATGGAGGAGCCGGTGTTTCCAACGTCGTTCTATTCGCGCCCTTGAAACCGCGTTGAAGGCTGATTTCGCTTCGCAGTTCGGGTTTCGCGACGGTCGCTCGATTTACCGGAACTACATGAAGAGCGTCGTTTTATCGAACTACGGATCGATGCTCTAACCTTAGCCGTTTTGTTCGCAGTTCGGGCAGGCTTTTGGGGTGATTTGATTTGGATTGGCATTCGTGTGGGGCTTGGTAGGCCACTTAGTGCCATTTGATTCTTCGTAGTGGCGGTTCTGGCTTTCTGGCCGGCTGAGGACCAGCTAGGATCTTGAACCCCGATGGTCCCGCTTAATCCGGGAAAGTTCCGCCTAAGCCCTGCAATTGCCATGTGATAGTTCGCTTCACCCGCCACCCGCTTGACTCCCCCACCCCACTCCCCCTAACCCCATCCCCGGGACACGCCGCCCCAACGCGGCGCGCCCATCTGCAAGGATGGAGACATCGATGGCGAATACGGTTCCGGCCGCGCGTCCGCGCGTGCCGCATTTCTCGTCCGGCCCCTGCGCCAAGCGCCCCGGCTGGTCCCTCAAGAACCTGTCGGATGCGGCGCTCGGCCGCTCGCACCGCGCCAAGGTCGGCAAGGACAAGCTCAAGCTCGCGATCGACCTGACGCGCGAGGTGCTGCAGGTTCCGGCCGATTACCGCATCGGCATCGTGCCGGCGTCGGACACCGGCGCGGTCGAGATGGCGATGTGGAGCATGCTCGGCGCGCGCGGCGTCGACATGCTCGCCTGGGAGAGTTTCGGCGAGGGCTGGGTCACCGATGTCGCAAAACAGCTCAAGCTGACCGACGTCCGCACCATCACCGCGCCTTATGGCGAGCTGCCGAACCTGAAGAAGGTCGACACCAAAAACCGCGACGTCGTCTTCACCTGGAACGGCACGACCTCGGGCGTGCGCGTGCCGGATGCGAGCTGGATCGCGGATGACCGCGAGGGGCTGACGATCTGCGACGCGACCTCTGCCGCGTTTGCCCAGCGCCTCGACTGGCCGAAACTCGATGTCGTGACCTTCTCCTGGCAGAAGGTGCTCGGCGGTGAGGCGGCGCATGGCATGATCGTGCTCAGCCCGCGCGCGGTCGAGCGCCTGCTGACCTACAAGCCGGCCTGGCCGCTGCCGAAGATTTTTCGCATGGTCTCGGGCGGCAAGCTCTCGGAAGGTATTTTTGCCGGCGAGACGATCAACACGCCCTCCATGCTCGCGGTCGAGGATTATCTCGATGCGTTGCAGTGGGCGAAGAAGGTCGGCGGTCTCGACGGTCTGGTGAAGCGTGCCGACGCCAACACCCGCGTCGTCGCGAAGTTCGTGCGCGAGAACGACTGGATCGACTTCCTCGCGGTGAAGCCGAAGACGCGCTCGAACACCAGCGTCTGCCTGACGTTCACCGACCCGGCGGTGACGACGCTCTCGGCCGAGGCGCAGGCCGCCTTCGCCAAGCAGGTCGTCGGCATCATCGAGAAGGCCGGCGCCGGCTTCGATCTCGGGCATTACCGCGATGCGCCTCCGGGCCTGCGCATCTGGTGTGGCGCGACCGTGCAGAGCCGCGATCTCAAGGCGCTGATGCCGTGGGTCGCCTATGCCTTCGCCGAAGCCAAGGCGGGGCTGGCTAAGAAGGCGGCGTAAGGCGCTTCCCCTGTCATTCCGGGGCGCGGGCGAGAGCCCGCGAACCCGGAACCCACGACCGGGCGAGCCCTGTCACGCCGCTGCCATTCATTCCGTTGCACCCAGTCGTAGGTTCCGGGTTCGGCGCTTCGCGCCGCCCCGGAATGACAGACGGGGGCGCCACTTTTCTCTTTTTCGTGAGCGCCCCCGCGCCGCAGGAGCCACCCCATGACCACCGCCCCCCGCGTCCTGATCTCCGACGCCCTTTCGCCTGCCGCCGTGCAGATCTTCAAGGATCGCGGCATCGAGGTGACCTTCGATCCGAGCCTCGGCAAGGACAAGGACAAGCTCGCCGCGATGATCGGCGCGTATGACGGCCTCGCCATCCGCTCGGCGACCAAGGCCACCGCCAAGCTGCTGGAGGCCGCGAAGAAGCTGAAAGTGATCGGCCGCGCCGGCATCGGCGTCGACAATGTCGAGATCCCGGCGGCGACGGCGCGCGGCATCATCGTAATGAACACGCCCTTCGGCAATTCGATCACCACCGCCGAGCACGCCATCGCGATGATGTTCGCGCTGGCCCGGCAGATCCCGTCCGCCGATCTCTCCACCCAGGCCGGCAAGTGGGAGAAGAACCGCTTCATGGGCGTCGAGATCACCGCCAAGACGCTGGGGCTGATCGGCTGCGGCAATATCGGCGCGATCGTCGCCGAGCGCGCGGTCGGCCTGAAGATGCGCGTCGTCGCCTACGACCCCTATCTCTCGCCGGAGCGGGGCGTGGCGCTGGGCGTGGAAAAGGTCGAGCTCGACGAGCTTCTGAAGCGCGCCGACTTCATCACCCTGCACGTGCCGATGACGGAGAAGACGAAGAACATCCTCTCGGCCGAGAACCTCAGCAAAACGAAGAAGGGCGTGCGCATCGTCAACTGCGCGCGCGGCGGGCTGGTCGACGAGGCTGCGCTCGCCGCGCTGATCAAGTCCGGCCATGTCGCCGGCGCGGCCTTCGACGTGTTCTCGGTCGAGCCGGCGGAATCGAACCCGCTGTTCGGATTGGACAACGTCGTCTGCACGCCGCATCTCGGCGCCGCCACCTCCGAGGCGCAGGAGAACGTCGCGCTGCAGGTCGCCGAGCAGATGTCGGATTACCTACTCAAGGGCGCGATCACCAATGCGGTCAACTTCCCCTCGATCACGGCGGAAGAAGCGCCGCGGGTGAAGCCGTTCGTGGCGCTGGCCGAGAAGCTCGGCTCCTTCCTCGGCCAGCTGACGGAGGCGCCGGTCAAGGGCATCCGGATCGAGTATGAGGGCGCCGTCGCGGCGCTGAACCTGAAGGCGATCTCGGCCGCCGCGATCACCGGCGTGCTCAGGCCCTTCCTGCCCGAGATCAACATGGTCAACTCGGCCATGGTCGCGAAGGAGAAGGGCATCGTCGTCGAGGAACTGACCCGCGAGGTCGCCGGCAATCTGGAGAGCGTCATCCGCATCGTGGTCGAGGCCGAGGACATGCCGCGCCACGCCTCCGGTACGGTGTTCCAGGACGGCAAGCCGCGCATCGTCGAGATCCGCGACATCCAGGTCGATGCGGAATTTGCGCCGCACATGCTCTATGTCCGCAATGCCGACCGGCCCGGCTTCATCGGCGCCTTCGGCTCGCTGCTCGGCGAGGCCGGCGTCAACGTCGCGACCTTCGCGCTCGGCCGCGACAAGCCGGGCGGCGATGCGATCTGCTATGTCGCGGTCGACGAGCCGATCTCGGACGAGTTGCTGGAGAAGATCCACGCGATCCCGATGGTGAAGCGGGCGCGGCGGCTGCGGTTTTGAGGGTCGGTTCAGAAAAACCTCTTGGAACCAAGCCAGTCGTCACGCATGATCGTGCAATTCGCATTATCGGGACAGCTTCATGAAGCGACACGCAGTCGTCAGAGCGGCATGGGATGACGAGGCTGAAGTCTGGTATGTCGAAGAGGCTGACATCCCCGGACTCTCGACCGAGAGCGACACTCTAGAGGGTCTGCGTCAGCGAATTCGCGACATCATTCCGGACCTTTTAGAGGATGCTGCGGACCGTCCCGATACGATCGAGTTGGATATCATTGCGCATACGCACGAGCGTATCAGCACCGCTGCGTGAGGCTCGTGGTCGATTTTGATTTTGTGCGCCGCTGTGGATAACGCCAACAACGCCAATAAGTCGTTTATTGCCCTTGTGGATCGACCTTAAGAGCGATTGATTCGACCAACGAATCATCACCGACGTTGGCCATGAACAACTTCACCGCAGCCGTAAGAGAAAAACTCGCTGCCGCGGGGTTCGAACGGATTCGGTCCGGCAAGGGCGACCACGAAGTCTGGCGGCACCCAGTCAAGCGGATCACCATTCCCGTCGACTCCAAGATCAAGTCGCGGCACACCGCGAACAAGATCATGAAAGACGCCGGCCTGCCGAAGGCGTTCTGACCGCCCCACCACCGCCCGAATCGCTCCTTCCTGTGCGCGTCCCCACAGGAGACGCCCATGCCTCGCTTCACCGCTTTCGCCCTCGCCTGCCTGATCGCCACGCCATCGCTCGCCGACTGGGACAAGGCGAAGCTCGACGCCGGCATCGCCGCGATCGAGCGGGAGGCGAAAGGCCGGCTCGGCGTCGCGCTCCTCGACCTGAAGGACCGCAGAAGCTGGTCGCATCGCGGGACCGAGCGCTTTCCGCTGCAGAGCGTGTTCAAGCTGCCGCTCGCGGTCGCGGTGCTGCAGGCGGTCGAGGCCGGCAAGCTCAAGCTCGACCAGCCGGTCGCGGTGACGCGCAAGGACCTCTCGCTCTATCACAGCCCGTTGCGCGAGCGCTTCAAGGGCGAGCGGCAGGACGTGCGCTTGAGCGAACTCGTCCGCCTCGCCGCGGCCGAGAGCGACAACAGCGCCGCCGACCTGCTGATGCGGATGGTCGGCGGCCCGCAGGTCGTGACCGCGATGCTGAAGGCCGGTGGCGTCGCCGGCATCTCGATCGACCGCTACGAGCGCGTCTTCCAGCCGGAAATACTCGGCCTGCCCGGCTATGGCTGGGACGAGGTCATCGACACGAAGGCGTTCTCGGCCAAGGTCGTGGCGATCCCCGCCGCCGAGCGACGGCGCAAGCTGGAGGCGACGCTCGCCGACGCCCGCGACAGCGCGACGCCCGAGGCCTCGGCCGCCTTCCTCGAAGCGCTCGCGGTCGGCAACTGGCTGCGCGAGCCGGCGCATAACCGCCTGGTCGAGGCTATCGCGGCCGGCGCGAAGACGGGCAGGGAGCGTATCCGCGCCGGACTGCCGAAGGATGCCCAATTCGCCCACAAGACGGGCCTCGGTCCCTCGGCCGCAGGCCTCAACCACGCCACCAACGACATCGGCGTCGTCACCCTCCTGGACGGGCGGCGCTTCGCCATCGCGGTCTATCTCGCCGGCTCGACCGCGGAGCCGCCCGCCCGCGAGGCGGCGCATGCGGCGGTGGCGCGGCTCGCCGTCGCGGCGTTGCGCTGACGCCTCACTTCGCGGTGCAGCCGAGCTTGACCAGCTCGACCCGGCGGTTGCGGGCACGGCCCTCGTCGCTGCCGTTGTCGGCGACGGGGCGGCTCTTGCCATAGCCCTTCGAGCTCAGCCGCGGCGCCTCGATGCCGTGCTGGGTCAGCCAGAGGCGCACGCTCGCGGCGCGTGCGTCGGAGAGCCTCAGGTTGTAGTCCTCGCCGCCGACGGCGTCGGTATGGCCCTGGATCTCGGCCTTCGTCCCGGCGCGGCCCCTGAGCAGGGTCGCGGCCCTGGTCAGCACGGCGTCGGACTCTGGCTTCAGCACAGCCTTGTCGAAATCGAAGAAGACGCCGTAGAGCGGCAGCCGACAGCTCTTGTCGAGTTGCGCTCCCCAGTCCTCGCGGCCAAGGTCGACGCTCGCATAGCTCAGCGTCGCGCCATACTGGTAGTCGGCCTTGATCCAGATGTCGCGGCCGTCCCTGGCGTAGTGGGCGGCGAGGCTGCCATAGTCGGCGACAGCCTGCTCGGACGCCGGATAGAGCAGCTCCCAGCCGGCCGCGAGCAGCGCAGCGCGCATCTCACCGACGAATTGCAGGCGCGACAGGCTGGACGGCCCCTGGTAGCTGCGTGTTTCGACACCTTGCCCGACCAGCCTGGGCTCGCCGCCGGCGCCCGGCACCGAGACATCGAGCGGGCCGTCGCCGCGCCCCTCACCGACGCGCTTCGAGCCGGGCCAGGGCGGCAGATAGGGCAGCTCCGCCTTGAGCGCGACGGTCTCGGGCTTCGCGGTCGGGCGCGGCAACACGAGTCCCGGCCCGGCCGCCGCGACCTCGATCACCTCGATATGGAGCTGCGCCTGCGGCGCGTCCATCTTGACCGCCGCCCAGATATCGCGGCCGTCCCGCGACAACCGGAACACCGCCTGGTCCTTGGCCTCGCTCAGATAGACCACGCTCCAGCCGGCCCTGGCGAAGCCGCTCTGCAACAGCGCCTGGATGCGCTCCTCGGTGCCGTTGTAGTAGCCGGGCTTCGGCTCGCCCGCCGCCGGCCTGTAGGCCAGCCAGCGCGCGAAATGGCGGCCGCGCTTCTCCTCGAGTGTCGCGCCGGCGGCGTCGATACGGAATTCGGCCTGGCCGAAATCTTCCTTGATCAGGCCCTGGTCGGGATCGAGCGCGATCTGCTTGGGCAGGGCGATGTAGTCGGGGAAGCCGAGCTCGGCCTGCGCCGGCGCGGCGCCCAGCATCATGGCGCCGAGCCAGAGCCCGGCGACGATCCCTGCGACCCGCATCACGCCCTCATCCGCATCGCCTCGTTCGGCGCCATGCTGGGCCAGAGCCGACGTTACGGCAAGGCGTCGGCGCGCCTGCCGCGCCGCTCGGCGATGAAGATGCCGCCGAGCACGAGCGCGAGCGCCGCCCCGTGATAGAGCGCGAGCCTTTCGCCGAGCACGAGGACCGCGAGCACGGCGGCGAAGACCGGCACGAGATTGACGAAGACGCCGGCGCGGCCGGGCCCGATCAGCCCGACCGCGCGCAGGAAGAAGAGCTGCGAGAGCAGCGACGGGAAGATCACGACATAAGCCAGGATCAGCCAGCCCTTCTGCGTCGGCCAGACGACGGCGCCGGTCGCGACCTCGAGCGCCAGCAGCGGCAGCGAGCCGAAGCAGGCGACGAGCGCCAGCGCCGTGAAGAAGACGAGGCCCGGCATGTCCGGTCGCGAGCGGATGGCGATGGTGTAGGCGGCATAGAAGAAACTCGCCAGGATCATCCAGAGGTCGCCCGGAAAGAAGGCGAGCTGCGTCAGGACATGATAGTCGCCGCGGCTGGCGACGACGACGACGCCGGCGAGGGTGACCAGGACGCCGAGCGCCTGCAGCGGGCCGATCGGCGTGCGATAAGCCAGGAAGGCGCCGAGCAGCACGACGACCGGGATCGCGCCTTGAAGGATGCCGATATTGATCGCGCTGGTCGAATGGGCGGCGAGATACATCAGCGCGTTGAAGCCGGTGAAGCCAACCATGCCCATGCCGATGATCAGGGCGGCGTTGGCCCTGAACACCGGCCACCAGGCGACGAGCTCGCGCCGCACCAGCCAGGGCAGGATCGCGCAGACGAAGACCCAGCGCAGCGAGGTCAGCGCCATCGGCGAGATCTCGCCGACGGCAAGCCGGCTCGCGACGGCGTTGCCGCCCCACATCAGCATGGTCAGGGCGAGCAGGAGATAGGCGTTGCCCCAGAGCCGCTGCGCCGGCGTCCGGCGCGGCGCGGCCTCGACGGCCGGCGGCTTGTCGTCAGGCCGTTTGCGCTCCGTCGGCAAAGTCTCGGCTTGCGTCACGTCTGTCGCCCGTCTGCCGCAGGAATGGGCATCTGCAATAGCCTTGCACAGGGTTTATCTCCTATGAGATGAGGCGCAGGGCCGCCCGTCGCCCCGCGCATCGCTGTCCCCGGATTCCGCCCATGCTGCAGATCGTTCCCCGTCCGCTGCGCCTGCTCTTCGTCGACGGCAACACCCGCGAGCAGCGCGAGAACCATGCGGCCGGCTATCGCGGCCTGAGCCCGGCGGCGGCCTATGCCGAGGAGGTCACGGCGATATCGCCCGGCGCGATCACCGAGATCTGCCTGCCGGCCGATGCGGGCGCCAACCTGCCGGACGGCGCGGGCCTGCAATCCTATGACGGCATCTTCCTCACCGGCTCGTCGCTGCACATCTACCACGACGATCCGGCGATCTCCCGGCAGGTCGAGCTGATGCGGGCGGTCTATGCCAGCGGCACCCCCTGCTTCGGCTCGTGCTGGGGCATCCAGGTGGGGACGGTGGCCGCCGGCGGCACGGTCGTCGCCAATCCGAAGGGCCGCGAGATCGGCTTCGCCCGCAAGATCATGATCACCGCGGCCGGGCAGGGGCATCCGCTGCTGGCCGGGCGCCCCGTCTGCTTCGACGCGCCGGCGATCCATCTCGACACCGTCGTGGTACCGCCCGCCGGCGCGACGATCCTGGCCTCCAACGCCTACAGCACGATGCATGCCGCCGAGATCGTCCATGAGGGCGGCCTGTTCTGGGGCGTGCAGTACCATCCCGAATTTCCGCTCGCCCAGATCGCCTCGATCCTGCGCCGGATGATGCCGCTCCTGATCGCCGAGGGCTTCCGCAGCGACGAGGCGGCGGCCGCGACCTGGCTTTCCGAGATCGAGGCGCTCGACACCGATCCGGCCCGTTTCGACCTCGCCTGGGCGCATGGGCTCGACGAGCAGGTGCTGGATGCGGGCCTGCGGGTGACTGAACTCCGGAATTTCCTGGAGCATCGCGTGAAGGCGGGAATGAGTGCGCGCGGGCGGGCGTGACGACCGGGGCAGATCGGTCTCCTGCCGTCAGGCGAGAATGGCGACGAATTGCCCCTCGAAGTGGCCGGCCACCGCGCTTTCGCAGCGCAGGACCGACCCGACGCCGATGCGGGCGCGGCGTCTCGCCGACAGCGTTCTCAGGAAGACCGGCCAACGGGCAGTGTCCGGAAAGCTCGCCTCGGCCTCGAAGCGACCGGTCATGGGCCGCTCGTAGTCGATCCGGTTCGACATGATCACCAGATGAAAGGCCGCTTCGGTCTCCGACAGGCGCAGATGGACGAGCGACCAGGCGGCAAGGGTCGCGACGGCGGCGGCGCTGCCGCCAAACACGGTGCGCTCATGGTTGATGTTCGGAGCCAGCGGCGCCGACAGAACGACCGAGGCCTGGGAGGCCGCCGAGACCGAAACCTGCATGAAGGCGGAGATCGGGATTTTCTCGTGAAGATAGTTTTCCAGGGTCCTTGCCCGTTCGTCGTCCATATCGGGTCCCTGCGCTTCCGGCCGGCCTCGACCGTCGCGGCCCCGGCGGTCGCGGGCAAGCCTCGGCCGCTCCCATGCCGGCCTGCGCGCATCCCCATGCCGACCCGCGACGGGCGTCTCATCCGCGCCTGAACAGCTCCGGGGCGTTGAGCGACCACTGCATCTCCTCGCGGCGCTTGCGGTAGAGCGCATCCATCGAGCGCTGCATCTCCAGGGGCTTGGCGCGGGCGCGATCCGGAGCGCCGTAGCTGATCATCGTCAGGTCGGTCTCGTAGAGGCTGATGACCCAGCCGTCGAAGACGGTCAGCTCGTGGGCGAGGCCGACGATCTGCGGGTCGCGGCTCTGATAGGGGCGCTTGTGCGTCCCGCCGCGGGCGATGTGCGCCAGCCGGCCCAAGACCGCGTCGAGGTGCCGGACCTCCTTTTGCGCTTCCTCGACCTTGGCCTGATAGAGCCTGAACAGCTGGGCGACGAGGCTCGACGCCTCGTCGGCGCTGATCAACTTGCGGTCGACATAGTCATTGATCGCACTGAAGGCGCCTTCGGTCTCGAAATCGCTGGCGATTTTCTGTGTGGTCAGGCTCGGATGCATGACACGTTTCCCTGGATGCTTCAGGATTCCCCCTGCCGATCTTCGGATCGCGCCGCCGCCATTGCAAGCATGCCGCGGCCGGTGCCCGCCGGTCCCGCCAGGGCCTGTGGCGAAAGCTCGTCGCCGGCTTCCCCGCTCCACCCCAATTCCACCTTTCGCGTGCCGGAATCCGCCCTCCCTATCGCGATGGCGTGATTTGGGAGGGATGGCATCATGAAGAGCGGACTGGCGGTGTCCTTGTTCGTCGCGCCGAGCTTCGCGCCTCGACCGGCCCGGGCAAGCTTCGTCCATCTCCACGTCGAATTGCGCATATTCGCACGCATTGCGGCCGACGGCCCGTCGGGCGACGACGTCCAGCCGAGCGGATTGCGTCAAGAAGGGCATGGCGGATGCGAGGTCGCGGATGGCTGCGCCCGGGAACTGACCGGAATATCGGGTCAAGGTCGGCGTGAGACGCGCGAAGACGGGACCGTCGCCATCGACGAGGGCGGCACGACCGCCCGGCTCCCGCTCACTCGGCGGTCAGTGCCTCCGCCGGGGCGGTCAGGGTGAAGACGAGGCCTTTCGGATCGTAGTCGACCCGGGCCTGTCCGCCGAAATAGCCGGTCAGCGCCCGCTCGACCAGGCGGGTGCCGAACCCGATCCTGGTCGGCGCTGTCACAGGCGGGCCGCCGCTCTCGCGCCAGACGAAGGTGAAGACCTCGCCCTCGACTGTCCATGTGACCTCGACATGGCCGCCGGGGCGGGACAGCGCCCCGTATTTCGTCGCGTTGGTGGCGAGTTCGTGCACCGCGAGCGCGAGCCCGAGCGCGCATTTCGACGACAGGCCAAGGTCGGGCCCGCCAATGCCGAAGCGCCCCTCGGCGGTGTGCGGCCGCAACGAGCCCGCGACGACGTCGCTGATCTGCGCGGCCTCCCAGTCGCCCTGGGTCAGCAGGTCATGGGCGGTGCCGAGCGTGGCGAGGCGGGACAGAAAGGCCGGCAGCAGGTCCTCGATGCGGCCCGTCCTCATCGTCTGGCTGGCGATCGCCTGGATCAGGGCGATGGTGTTCTTCATCCGGTGCTTCAGTTCGAGCGCGAGCAGGCGCTGCCGGTCCTCGACAGCCCGCATCGCCGTGATGTCGCGCGACACCGAGAGAATGCTTTCGACCTGGCCGTTCTCGCCGAAGATCGGGCCGACCTGGACATCCCAGTAGCGCGGATTGCCCAAGGCCGTGTCGGCCGCTCCCTGGAAGCGGAAATGTCGCCCGGCCCGTGCCTCGTCGAGAGCGTGCCTGGCGTCGGCATTGCCCTGACCCGCCCAGAAATCCGGCCAGGGGCAGCCCCTGACCGTGTTGAAATCGCTGATCTCCATGACGCGCTGGCCGCCTTCGGTCATGAAGGCGAGCGTCCCGTCGAGCGCGAGGACCTTGATGCAGTCGTCGGACGCCGCAAGCACGCTTCGCAGGAAGCGCGCGTCCAGCTCATAGGATGTCGGCAAGGGCACTCCAGACACGCAACCGCCTCGACGATACCGACTATGCCATGCCGCCATCGCCGGCGAAATGTCTTATGACACCGCATCGCGAGCGCGCCGGGCGATCAACACCTGTGGCGGGCTCCGGCGCCGGCTTCCCCACTCCACCCCAATTCCGCCTTTCGCGTGCCGGAATCCGCCTTCCCTATCGCGATGTCGTGATTTGGGAGGGATGGCATCATGAAGAGCAGACTGGCAGTGGCCTTGTTCGTCGCGCCGAGCTTCGCGGCCTCGGCGGCGGATGTCGAACTCGCTTCGCGGATCGACCGCGTCACGGTCTATCCGGACGGGGCGGTCGTCACCCGGCTCGGCAAGGCCGAGCTGATGCAGGGCGTCTCGCAGATCGTGCTGCGGGGCTTGCCGGCGACGATCGATCCGGCCTCGATCCGGGTCGAGGCCGCCGGCAGCGGCGCCTTCTCGGTCGGGGCGGTCGATGTCAGGCTCGCGCCGGGGGAGGCGAAGCCGCTCGACAGCGTGATCGAGGGCAAGCTCCGCGTGTTGCGCGAGCAGAAATCCGCGCTCGACGGCCAGGTCGCCGCGATCGAGGCCAAGCGCGGTACGATCGAGCGCTTCGGCCAGACCGGCCCCGACAAGCTGGGCAGCGACGGCAAGGCGTTGCCGGTGGCCGACTGGCCGGCGGTGTTCGACGCGATCGGCACGGCGCTGGTCAAGGTCCATGACGAATTGCGCGGCGTGCGCGTGAGGCTCGCCGACACCGAGGCCGAGATCGCGGCGCTGGAGCGGGCGCGGCCGCAGGCGGGGCGGATCGGCGCGCCCAGGCGCGACGTCGCCATCGCGGTCGAGGCGCAGGGCGCGGTCGCGGCCGAGTTCGCGGTGAGCTACCGGGTCGGCGGTGCCGGCTGGACGCCGCAATACGAGGCGCGGCTGACGACCGGCAGCGCCACGGCCAGGCCCGAGATCGCCTTCACCCGCCGCGCCGAACTGCGCCAGCGCAGCGGCGAGGACTGGAGCGAGGTCGCGGTGACGCTGTCGACGACGCGCTCGGCCGGCGGCACGCGTGCGCCCGATCTCCTGCCGATCCAGGTCGCGTTCTTCGAGCCGCCGTCGATCTACGAGAGCCGCCAGCGCTTCGGTGCCGCGCCTGCCTCGCCCGCGCCGATGGCGGCGGGCCGGGCCAAGGCCGAGCCGGAGGCGGCCGACATGGCGAGGCGCGAGCAGCCCGCCAGGCCGGCCGAAGTGCAGCTCGCCCAGCTCGAAGCCGGCGCCTATCAGGCGAGCTTTGCCGTTCCCGGCCGGGTGAGCGTGCCGCAAGACGGCTCGTCCAAGGCGGTGGTGCTGAGCCAGGGCAAGGTCGCGCCGGCGCTCTCGGCCCGCACCACGCCGGAGCTGGAGGAGAAGGCCTATCTCGAAGCCAGCTTCAACCATGAGGAGGAGGCGCCGCTCCTGCCGGGCGAGGTCTTCCTGCACCGCGACGGCGCCTATATCGGCAAGGGCCGGCTCGGGCTGGTGGCGCCCGGCGACAAGGTCGAGCTCGGCTTCGGCGCCGACGACAAGCTCAAGGTGACGCGCGCGCCGGTCCGCCGGCGCGAGAACGACCCGACCTGGCTCGGCCAGACCCGGACCGACCTGCGCGAATTCCGGACCGTGGTGAAGAGCCTGCATGCCCAGCCGGTCAAGGTCACGGTGAGCGAGCGCATCCCGTTCTCGGAATCGAGCGCGATCACGGTCGAGACCCTGCCGCAGACGACGCCGGCGACCGAAAAGCAGGTCGGCGACAAGCGCGGCGTCTCGGCCTGGAGCTTCGACCTCGCGCCCGGCGCCGAGAAGGAGATCAAGGTCGCCTACCGGATCAAATGGCCGGGCGACCGCGAGCTGACCTATGAGCAGCAGGCGAGGCCCGTGCCGCTGCCGCGGGTGAACTGACGCCTCACAGCGCCATGTCGAGCTCGCGCTTGCGGCCGAGACGGGTCATCCAGTCGACATAGTTCGGCTGGCCCCGGATCTGGTGGCCGTAATGGCGCCGCAGCGCCGCGACCAGCCGGCCGCCGAGGCCGAGCTGGTCGTCGGCGAAGCCGATCATCACCGAATTCGGCCAGGCCTGCGGGCGGACCTCGCGCAGCCGCACGAACAGTTCGTCCTCGCTTGCATCGGCGTCGTTCTGCGCCATCAGCATCGCCATCGCCGCGGTCGAGCGCGAGATGCCCATATGGCAATGCACCAGGAGATGGCCCTCGACGCGTCCGTCCAGCCCCTCCTTCAGGCTTTCGCCGAAGCGCAGGATGTCGGCGACATGGTGCGGCTGCGGGTGGGTCAGGCCCTGGCCCGGACCGATGATGTCGTGGAAGCGCAGGGTCACGCGATGATGCTCGCCATAGGCGCCGAAGGCGTCGGGCTCCGGCATGCCCGGGTCGAGTACCGACAGGACGTGGCTGACGCGGCGCGTGCCGTGGCCGGGCAGCTCATCGATGCCGCAGATCGTCAGGGTCGAGATGGCGAGCGATTTCATCGGCGGTTCCGGAAAGGTCTCATGCGACCTAGCGCGCCGCGCGGCCGCGGCCAATGGGCCGGACCGCAGGGCAGACCATGCGCCGACGCGCCGGGCCCCGTCTTTGACAGCCGCAGGCAAGGCGTTTAGCGCAGGACGATGTCGTCCTCGCTGCGCTTCTTCCTCCGCTCGGCCACCTCCGACAGCCACCGGGCGCTCGAGGAGATCGTCGGCCCGGTCGAAACCCTGGCCGCCTATCGGCGTTATCTCGCCGGCATGCACCGCTTCCGCGCTCCGCTCGAACACGCACTGGCCGCGTCCGAACTCTGGCCCGCCCCCTTCGCGGAGTGGCGCCCGCTCGCGCTGCACGCGCTGATCGAGGCCGATGCCGCCGATCTTGACCTCGCACTGCCTGCCGCCGTCGCACCGGCCCGCATGTCAAATGACAGCGCCGCGCTCGCCGGACTGTTCTACGTGCTCGAGGGCTCGTCGCTCGGCGCGCAACTGACCCATCGCAGCGTGAGCCGGTTCGGAATGACCGACGACCATGGCGCCCGCCACCTCGCCCTGCAGGCGGGCTCGATCGAGAACTGGCGGCGTTATGTCGCCCTGATCGAGGCCGACATAACGCTCGACCGCGAGGCGACGGCGGCGGCGGCCCGCGCCACCTTCGACACAGCCGCGGCCGCCTTCCGAGAGACATGACAGATACGACCCCGGTCGACCTGACCAATTGCGATCGCGAGCCGATCCACATCCCCGGCAGCATCCAGACGCATGGCGCGCTGATCGCCTGCGACCCGGAGATCGTGACGGTGCGCCGGCACTCCGCCAATCTCGGCGAGATGCTCGGCCTCGACACGACGGATCTGATCGGGCGTCGGCTCGACATGGTTCTGCCGCCGCAGCTCGTCCACAGCCTGCGCAATGGCCTGGCGCGCTCGAACGCCGCATCGCGGCCGGGCCTGCTCGCGGATGTCGCCCTCGGCGGCGGGGAGGAGCTGTTCGACCTCGCCGTGCATCGCCATGCCGGCAACGCGATCATCGAGATCGAGCGCAGCGTGCCGCCGGGCCCGGTGTCGCCGCTGGAATTCACGCGCACGCTGGTCAGCCGGCTCGAGCGCTTGGGTTCGATCGAGAAGCTGGTGCGGCAGGCGGCGCGGCTCCTGCGCGCCGTGCTGCAATATGACCGCGTCATGATCTACCGCTTCGCGCCGGACGGCTCCGGCCAGGTCGTCAGCGAGGCGAAGCGCGCCGATCTCGAAAGCTTCCTCGGCCAGCATTTCCCGGCGAGCGACATTCCGCAGCAGGCGCGCCGGCTCTATTTGCAGAACCCGGTCCGGGTGGTCTCGGACGCGGGCGGCGCGCGCGTCGTGATCGAACCCGAGTTCGATGAAGCCGGCCAGCCGCTCGACCTCTCCTTCGCGCATCTGCGCAGCGTCTCGCCGATCCATTGCGAGTATCTGCGCAATATGGGCGTCGGCGCCTCGATGTCGATTTCGATCATCCTCGACGGACAGCTCTGGGGTCTGATCGCCTGCCATCACTATGCGCCGCGCGCGCTGCCGATGAATCTCCGCATCGCGGCCGAAATCTTCGGCGAGTTCTTCTCGCTGCAGCTCGACGCCCTGATCCGGCGCGAGACGCTCGCCGCCGCCGAGCGCGCCCGCGCCTTCCTCGACGAACTGCTCGAAAAGGCGCCCCACGCCGCCGACGTCTCGGCCTTCCTCCGCGGCAGGCTGCCGGATTTCGGCCGCCTGATCGCTTGCGACGGCGTCGGCCTGTGGCTCGACGAGGCCTGGTCGGCGACCGGCCGGACACCGCCGGAGAGCGCGATGCCGGAGCTGCTCGCCTTTCTCGGCGAGGCCGGGGGCGGGCGCGTCTTCGCCTGCCACGACCTGCCGGCCCGGTTCGCCTCGGCGGAGAGCTACCGGGCGGATGCGGCCGGCGTGCTCTGCGTGCCGCTGTCGCAGCGCCCGCGCGACATGCTGCTGTTCTTCCGCCGCGAGGTGATCGAGACGGTCGAATGGGGCGGCGACCCGAACAAGCAATACGAGACCGGCCCGCTCGGCGACCGGCTGACGCCGCGCAAGAGCTTCGCGATCTGGAAGGAGACGGTCGAGCGCCAGTCGAAGCCGTGGTCGGACAGCGATCTGCGCGCAGCGGATTCGACCCGACTGGCGCTGGTCGAGGTCGTGCTGCACCACACCGAGCTCCTGGCCGAGGAGCGGCGCAAGGCCGATCTGCGCCAGAAGCTGCTCAACGAAGAGCTCAACCACCGGGTCAAGAACATTCTGGCGCTGATCACCTCGCTGGTGTCGCGGCCGGTCGAGGACGACCAGAGCATCGCCGGCTTCGTCGCGGCCCTGAAGGGGCGGATCGTGGCGCTCTCGGTCGCGCATGACCAGATCGTGCGCGGCAGCGGCGGCGGCCTGCTCGCGGCCCTGCTCTCGGCCGAACTCTCGCCCTATGGCGGCGAGGGCGCGATCGCGCTCGACGGGCCGCCGGTGCAGCTCGACGGCCGGGCCTATTCGGTGCTGGCGCTGGTGCTGCACGAGCTCGCCACCAATGCGGCCAAATACGGCGCGCTGTCGCGGCCGGGCGGAAAACTGTCGGTGTCCTGGCGACGCGGCGACGATGGCGGGCTCGCGCTGTCCTGGGCGGAATCGGGCGGGCCGCCGGTCGTCGCCCCGACGAGGCGAGGCTTCGGCTCGGTGCTGATCGGCCGCAGCGTGCCCTTCGACCTCGGCGGCGAGGCCGAGGTCGACTATGCCGAAAGCGGCGTCACCGCGCGCATCGCCATTCCCGCCCGCCATCTCGGCTGGGAGACCGCCTCCGCCGGCGCGGCGCCGGCGCGGGCTGCCCCGTCGGTGGACGAGCCGGCGCCGCTCGCGGGCGCGAACGTGCTGGTGGTCGAGGACCAGTTCCTGATCGCGATGGATGTCGAGGCGATGCTGGGCGAGGCCGGCGCCGCCCGGGTCGAGACCTGCGCGACGGTGGCGGAGGCGCTGGCGCGGCTCGCGGGCTTCCGGCCCGACGTCGCCATGCTCGACGTGCAGCTCGGCACGGAAACCAGCGAGGCGGTGGCGCGGCGCCTCGTCGCAGACGGCATCCCCTTCGCCTTCGCCTCCGGCTTCAGCGAGGCCGGCCTGCCCGACGGGCTGGCGGAGGTCCCGCTGATCCGCAAGCCCTATGGCGCGCCGGCCGTGATCGGCACGATGGCGCGGCTGCTCGGGCGCACAACCGCTTCGCCTTGACCTCGCCGCGCTCTTGGCCCATGAGGGCCTGCAAGGACCTGCCCCCGAAACCCCGGCCTCGCGTCGGGGTTTTGCCTGTGTGCGTCGCTTGCGACCGTGATGGCGAGACGAGCAGGGACACCTGATCCATGGCGAATGTGGTGGTGGTCGGCGCCCAATGGGGCGACGAGGGCAAGGGCAAGATCGTCGACTGGCTGTCGAGCCAGGCCGATGTCGTGGTCAGGTTCCAGGGCGGACACAATGCCGGCCACACCCTCGTCATCGACGGCAATGTCTACAAGCTCTCGCTGCTGCCGTCGGGCATCGTGCGGGGCGGCAAGCTCTCCGTCATCGGCAACGGCGTCGTGGTCGATCCCTGGCATCTGGTCGAGGAGATCGAGCGGCTGCGGGCGCAGGGCGTCGCGATCAGCCCTGACAACCTGCGCCTCGCCGACAATGCCACGCTGATCCTGCCGCTGCACCGCGAGCTCGACCATTTCCGCGAGACCTCGAATGCCGGGCTGAAGATCGGCACGACCAAGCGCGGCATTGGCCCGGCCTATGAGGACAAGGTCGGCCGCCGCGCCATCCGCGTCATCGATCTCAAGGATCCGGCGATCCTGAAGGCCAAGATCGAGCGCCTCCTGGCGCATCACAATGCGCTGAGGCGCGGCCTCGGCATCGGCGAGGTCGATGCGGCCGAGCTGCTCGCGCTGCTGACCGCGATCGCGCCGCAGGTGCTGCCCTATGCCGACACGGTCTGGGCCCTGCTCGACGCCGAGCGCCGCGCCGGAAAACGCATCCTGTTCGAGGGCGCGCAGGGCGCGCTGCTCGACGTCGACCACGGCACCTATCCCTTCGTCACCTCGTCGAACATCGTCGCCGGCCAGGCCGCGACCGGCTCGGGGCTCGGCCCCTCGGCCGTCGGCTATGTGCTCGGCATCGCCAAGGCCTATACGACGCGCGTCGGCGAGGGCCCGTTCCCGACCGAGCTGTTCGACGAGACCGGCGAGCTGATCGGCCGCAAGGGCAAGGAGTTCGGCGTCGTCACCGGCCGCAAGCGCCGCTGCGGCTGGTTCGACGCCTGCCTGGTGCGCCAGACCGTGAAAACGTCGGGCATCGACGGCATCGCGCTCACCAAGCTCGATATCCTCGACGGCTTTTCGGAGATCAAGGTCTGCACCGGCTACAGGCTCGACGGCGAGATCCTCGAGCATCTGCCGGCCGGGCAGAGCGACCAGGCCCGGGTCGAGCCGGTCTACGAGGTGATCGAGGGCTGGGAGGGCTCGACCGCGAACGCCCGCTCCTGGGCCGACCTGCCGGCGCAGGCGATCAAATATGTCCGGCGCATCGAGGAGCTGATCGGCGCCAGCGTCGCCGTGCTCTCGACCAGCCCGGAGCGCGACGACACCATCCTGGTCCACAATCCGTTCGAAGGGTGACCTACCCTTCAAAGGTGACCCGCCCTTCGAGGGCCGAGCCGTCCCGGACGCCTCGCCCCGGCCTCACTCGCCCGCCAAAGGGTTGACGGGGCGGCGCAAGATCGACAAGTGAGCCCGATGGCCGACTTCCATCCCATCCTGGCACGCGCGGTCGCCGGGCTGCCCGACAAATCGCCGCAAGCCCGCCAGGCCGTCTACGACCGGGCCAGGACCGCGCTGGTGACGCAACTGCGCAGCCTCGACCCGCCGCTCGGCGAGGCCGAGATCATGCGCGAGCGGCTCTCGCTCGACGAGGCGGTGGGCAAGGTCGAGGCCGAATTCGACGATGCGCCGGCGCCCGTCGCCGTGGCCGAGCCGGCCGTCCGCCCCGTGCCCGAGGCGCCGGCCGCGACGCCCGAGCCCGCGCCGCCAGAGTCCGCGCCGCCGGAGCCTGCCGGCGAGCCCTTCGCCGATCCGGCGCCCGAGCCGCCGCAGAACCGCCCGCGCGTCCAGCCGCCGCGCCAGCGCGGCGTCGACCCCGGCCATATCCGCACCGCGGTCGTCGGCGGCGGCGTCGCGGTCGCCGTCGCGGCGATCGCGGCCGCGGCCTTCTACGTCAACAAGATCAAGCCGCCGGAGGCGCCGGCCCGCCCCCGCACCGAGACCGCGGCGCCGCAGACCCCGGCCGACAATGCCGGCAAGCTCGGAGACCGCGTCGGCGAGGCCGGCACGCCGGCACAGCCGCAGCGGCCGGCCGGGACCGGGGCGCAGAACCCGCCGGTCCAGAACGAGGTCGCCGTCGCCCAGCGCGCCATCCTCTATGCCGAGGTGCCCGAGAACCCGCAGCAACCGCGCGCCATCGTCGGCCGGGTGTTCTGGCGGCTCGACAGCGAGAGCGCCGGGCAGGGCCGCCCGGTCGAGACCATCGTGCGCGCCACGGTCGAGGTGCCGGAGGCGGCGCTGACGCTCGACTTCACCATCCGCCGCAACACCGAGAGCGCCTTCCCGGCCTCGCACATCATCGGCCTGCGCTTCGGCCAGTCGGGCGCGCAGGTGCCGGAAGCGATCCGCGAGGTCGGCGTGCCGCAGCTCAAGACCGAGGAGGGCGAGCGCGGCGCCCCGCTCTCGGCGATCAACTCGGCGCTCGGCGACAACCTCTTCGTGGTCGCGCTCTCGAACGTGCCGGTCGAGGTCGAGCGCAACATCGAGCTGATGACCGCCCGCAACTGGATCGACGTGCCGATCCGCTTCGCCTCGGGCCGGCGCGGCATCATCACCTTCGAAAAGGGTTTTTCGGGGAATCAGACGCTGACGGATGCGCTGCAAAGGTGGCGGTAAGAGGAGATGATGATCCTGCTGGCGACCTGTAGTGGACCTCGTTACAAGGTGTACGGAATTCTTGTTCCAGCGAGATGACCTAAAGCGGAAGATGATCAGAGGCGGCGTGACTTCGGTCGGGTGATCAGATCAGCCCAAACACCCAGAGAACAATCACGATCAGCGAGGGCCACACAGCCCAGCCCAAAAGCTCAGCCGCAATGTTACGCAACCCGCTCTGCCGACCAAGCCATGCTGTTTCTCGGTCGCGCCCGGTAGCTTTGTCGCGGCCGATCTGGTCCCTATTCCACATCCGTCAACCTCGCGATTGCGCTTTGCTTCGCGCGCGGCGACTTCGACACTTCGGGGCAACTGCGATCGTTCAGTTCGTTCGCTGTAGCCCAAGGCGCCGCCACCAGCGCCCACTTGTCCAAACCACGAAAATCCGGAATCCGTCTAACTCCGCCGCGAACCCGCCAGCGCCTCCTCGCCCGACCGGTCGCGCTCACGCCCGGCCGCGGGCGCGCGCTCAGCCGCGAAGCACGAACTGGACCGCGGCCCATACGATCAGGACAGCGACGTAGAGACCCGTGAACAGTTCGATCGCTCCGCCGAGATACGGAGCTGCCAGGAGAGCGGTCTTGAAGCCGGGGAAGAGCCCATAGAGCACCCAGAGGCCGACATAGGCGATGGTCGCGATCGCCGCGGCTTGTGCGGTTCGAGACCTGGGCCACATGATGGATCTCCGTTGCTGAGTTTTCTCGGAACCACTCCGTCATCCGGGGCAGACCCGGGATGACGGCGTGTCTCGATGCAAAATCGATGAGCTCTAGCTCCGCCGCTCCGCCGCGAACCGCGCCGCAGCCCTGAGCACGTCCGCCTCCGCGCCGAATCCCGCCAGAGCCGCCACCGCCTCCTCGCTCAGCCGGTCGCGCTCCTGCTTGGCGGCGGGCAGGCCGAGCGCGGTGACCAGCGTCGCCTTGCCCTTGCCCTCGTCCTTGGCGGTCGCCTTGCCCAAGGCCTCGGCGCTCGCCTCGACGTCGAGGATGTCGTCGGCGACCTGGAATGCCGCGCCGAGCGCCCGACCATAGGCCAGCAGCGCCGCCAGCGCGGCCGCGCCGGCGCCGCCGATCAGCGCGCCGATCTCGACGCTGCCCGCCAGCAGCGCCCCGGTCTTCATCGCCTGCAGCAGGCGGATGTCGGCCTCGCCGAGCCTGCGCGGCACCCCGCCGTCGAAGCGGCCCTCCGCCGCGAGGTCGAGCATCTGGCCGCCGGCCATGCCGCCGAGCCCGGCGGCGCGGGCGAGCGCGACGACGAGGGCGGCGCGGACCTCCCCGGAGGCGTGCGTCGCCGGGTCGGCCATGACCTCGAACGCTAGCGTCAGCAGCGCGTCGCCGGCCAGGATCGCGGTCGCCTCGTCGTAGGCCTTGTGCACGGTCGGGCGGCCGCGGCGCAGATCGTCGTCGTCCATCGCCGGCAGGTCGTCATGGACGAGCGAATAGCAGTGCACCAGCTCGATCGCGGCGCCGGCCCGCAGCGCGCAGGCGGGGTCGCCGCCGCAGAGCCGCGCCGTCTCGACCGTCAGGAAGGGCCGCAGCCGCTTGCCGCCGCCGAGCGATCCGTGGCGCATCGCCGACAGCAGCGGTTCCGGCCTCGCGAGTTCGCCGGGCCGTGTCGTGGGCCGGAGCAGGGTGTCGAGCAGGGTCTCGATTGCGTCGGCCGTCCGTGCGAGGCTGGCGGCGAGGCCGTCAGGATCGGGGGTCGCTCCGGCGGAACTCATGTCGGGAACTCCTGCGCGCTCTCGGCGTTCGCTGCGGGCTGGCTTGCCGGAGCGATCCGCGACCGTCAAGCCGGGGGGAGATGGGGAATGGCTGTGGCGGAGGCGGCGGCGCGGCGGGGACCGATCGGGCGCCTGTTCCGGTGGGTGCTGCGGCTCGTGCTGATCGGGCTCGTCCTGCTCGCCGGGCTGATCCTGCTCTATCGCTTCGTGCCGGTGCCCTCGACGCTGATGCTCGGGCGCTGGCTCACCTTCCAGCCGGTCGAGCGGCAGTGGCGGCCGCTGGCGGACATCTCGCCGACGCTGATCCGGGCGGCGATCGCGGCCGAGGACCAGCGCTACTGCGCCCATAACGGCGTCGACTGGGTCGAGCTCAACGCGGTGCTGGAGGACGAGGACGGACCCAGCCGCGGCGCCTCGACCATCACGATGCAGACGGCCAAGAACGTCTTCCTGTGGCCGGGCCGCTCCGTCCTGCGCAAGGGGCTGGAGATCCCGCTCGCCATGGCGATCGACCTCGCCTGGGGCAAGCAGCGCGTCGTCGAGGTCTATCTCAACGTCGCCGAATGGGGCGACGGGCTCTACGGCGCGGAAGCCGCGGCGCAGCGCTATTTCGGCAAGCCCGCGGCGGGCTTGACCCAGGTCGAGGCGATCAGGCTCGCGGCGGCGTTGCCGAACCCGGCGATGCGCGATCCCGGCAAGCCGAACCGGGCGTTGCAGGGTGCCTCCGCCCGGGTCCAGCGCCGGCTCGGCCAGCTCGGCGGGCTCGCCGCCTGCGCGATCCCGGCGGGCGAGGAGGACCTCGAATGAAGCCGGCGCTTTTGGGCTAGCCAGCGCGCGCCCGAGCGTGTATGGGCAACGCCTCACGAGATTGATCACGTCGTCGTGGCGGTCGCGCGGCCCTGAAGGCCAGTGCGTCCGGCGATGGCACGATGGAGAGTAGCATGGCCGTTCCGAAGAGAAAGACGTCGCCGTCGAAGCGTGGCATGCGCCGCTCGGCCGACGCGTTGAAGCAGCCCGCCTATATCGAGGACAAGAACTCCGGCGAGCTGCGCCGCCCGCATCATGTCGACCTGAAGAGCGGCATGTATCGCGGTCGCCAGGTGCTGAAGGCCAAGACCGAGGCCTGATCTGGCCTTGCGTCGAGGCGGCTCCGGCCGCCGATGTTATGGATCGAGCCGGCCGCGAGGCCGGCTTTTTCTTTGGCTGGATGCCCGTTTTCGGCGGGACGACGTGCGCGAGGCCGGCCTCAGCGTCGCCCGGCCGCTTCGCGATAGGCCTGCGCCGCCCGCAGCGGCGAGGTCCGGGCGCGCCGGGCGAAGGGGCCGATCTCGGCCTGGCTCGCGGCGAGCTGCAGCAGGAGCATCGCCAGGTTGCTGGCGGGCTGCGCGTTCTGCGCCGGTCTTTCCTGGGCCTCGGCCATCGTGCCGCTCCGATACGCAAGGTCTGCGTCGGAGGACGGGTTGCAAGCGGGCGGCCAGGATTAACGGGGTGTTAAGCCGAAAGACCGCATCGTTTCGAAACAGTTTTCTCCCCATCGGATCAGGACGGGACGGCCTGCCCGCAGCCGTGCCGGCCACAGCCGCTTCGAGGCCCCGCACGATGCCCGCGCCGTCGATCCTCAGCCCGCGCGACGACAGCCCGATCGATCCGCGCAGCCTGCTCTCCTCGATCGGCGAGGTCGTCTACAGCTGGGAGATCGGCAGCGACGCGATGGTCTGGGGACCGAACGCGGCCGAGATCATGCCGGGCGTGCCCGAGGCGGTGCTGGCGCGCGGCCTCGCCTTCGCCGGGCTGGTCGAACCCGGCAGCGGCCGCAGCCGCTACGACGCGATCTTCTCCGCCGGAGGGCACGATGCCGGCGAGGGCGTGGTCTATCGCACGCGCTACGCCGCCGATCTCGCCGGGCGCAAGATGTGGGTCGAGGATGCCGGGCGCTGGTTTTCCGGCATGGACGGCCGGCCGGCCAGCGCGCGCGGCGTGCTCAGGCTCGAGCGGCCGGTCAAGCCCGACGAACTCGGCACCGCGGGCAGCGAGCTCTGCGACCGGCAGTCGCTGGTCGAGCGCGTCGAGCAGGCGCTCTCCGAGCACCTGCCGGCCGAGCGCGCGGTCGTGGTGCTGGTCGCCGCGATCGACGAACTGACCCGGCTCAACGACGATTTCGGCCATGAGGCGACCGACGAGATCATCGGCGTGGTGCAGGAGCGGCTGCGCTCGGTGATGCGCCGGCGCGACCACCTGATGCGCTATTCCGGCAACCGCTTCGCCATCCTGCTGACCGGCTGCCCGCAGAGCCAGGTCGAGGCGGCGGCGCGCCGCTTCATCAAGGCCGTGGCGCAATCGGCGATCGAGACCGGGCGCGGCATCGCGCTGGTGCGGCTGCGCGTCGGGGCGGCGATCGCCCCCGTGCTGTCGAGCCATGCCGGCACGCTGGTCGCGGCGGCCGAGACCGCGCTCGCCCATGCCAAGGCCGGCGCCATCGACGCGGCCGTCATTGCCAAGCGCGGCGACATGCGCGCCGCCGGCGACGAGCGCCCCGGCTTCGACATGCAGGCGATCGCGGCGCTGAACGAGCGCCGGGTCCAGCTCGCCTTGCAGCCGATCGTGCGCTCGCGTTCGCGCGAGGTCGCTTTTCACGAGGCGCTGCTGCGCGTCGGCCAGAGCGAGACCGGGATGTTCTTCGCGCCGGCCGAGCTGATCCCGCTGCTCGAGCGGCGCGGCCTCGTGCGCCTGTTCGACCACCGCGTGCTCGAACTGGCGACCGAGCTGCTCGCGGCCGATCCGGCGCTGTCGCTGTCGGTCAACGTCTCGCCGCGCTCGCTCGCCGACCCGGAATGGCTCGACGCCTACATCGCCTGCACAAACGGGGCACGCGGCGTGGCCGAGCGCCTGATCGTCGAGATCACCGAAACCGCGACGATCGAGGACCCGGCCCGGGTCGCGAAACTGCTCGGCCGGATCAAGGAGCAGGGCGCGCGCATCGCGATCGACGATTTCGGCGCCGGCCACACCTCGCTCAGGCACCTGCGCGCCTTCCCGATCGATATCCTGAAGCTCGACGGCGCCTTCACCCAGAATCTGCGCCGTTCGACCGACGACCGCTTCTATGTCCGCACCCTGATCGATCTCGCGAGCCATCTCGGCGTCGACACCGTCGCCGAATGGGTCGACGACGACCTGCAGGCGACGATGCTGACCGACTGGGGCGTCACCTATCTGCAGGGCTATCTGGTGGGACGGGCGGAGCTGCGCGAGAACGCGGCGCCGGCAATGCGCAAGGCCGCAGCGGCCGGCTGAGCCAGCCCCTCACTTGGCCTTCGACAGCTTGTCCAGCCGCTCGCGCATCTCGCTGAGCTCGCGCTTGAGGTCGCCGAGATCGTCGCCTTTCGGCGCGGCCGCGGCGGAGGCCTCCTCCTTGGCCTTGGCGGCGGCCGCGAAGGGGTTGAACATCCGGAAGGCGTCGGTGAACAGCGCCATGTTGGCCCGGGTCTGCTGCTGGATCGCGTCCATCGCGCCGCCGCCGAAAGCCCCGCCCGAGAACGCCTTGGCCATCTGCTCGCGGAACTGGTTCTGTTCCTTGGTCAGGTTGTCCATCGAGAATTCGAGATAGCGCGGCACCAGCGCCTGCATGCTGTCGCCGTAAAAGCGGATGAGCTGGCGCAGGAAGGTGATCGGCAGCAGGTTCTGGCCGTCCTTGGCTTCCTCGTCGAAGATGATCTGGGCCAGCACCGAGCGGGTGATGTCCTCGCCCGATTTGGCGTCGTAGACGACGAAATCCTCGCCGCCGCGCACGAGGCCGGCGAGGTCTTCCAGCGTGACATAGGAACTGGTGCCGGTGTGGTAGAGGCGGCGATTGGCGTATTTCTTGATGACGGTCGGTTCTTTGTCGGTGGCCATCAGCATCCTGCATCGCGTTGGCCCGCGCCTGTCCCGGATATCGCGACATGGCCGAACGAAACGATCTTCGCAGCGCGACGATATCTTTTCGGCGCGCTCCCGCAAGTTTTTTGAGCGCAGGGCCGCCAAAGCGACGCCAAATCGGGCGCCGGGCAGCCCGTTCTGCCGATTTTTTCCGCGACCCGAGACCAAAGACTGAGGCGTTCGCGCGGTCCCTGCCGACTTGACGCGGGCGCGGCGGGCTTCGAAGGTGCCGAAGAAACCGGCCCGCGCGATCGGAAGCGCGCGGCTTTGCGACAATCAGGAGGACGTTCCCATGGCAGATACCGACATCGTCATCGTCGGCGCGGCGCGCACCGCCGTCGGCGCCTTCAACGGCGCCTTCGCCAACACGCCGGCCCATGAACTCGGTGCCGCTGCGATCAAGGAAGCGCTGAAGCGCGCCAAGGTCGACCCGGCCGATGTCGACGAGGTCATCATGGGCCAGATCCTGACGGCCGGCCAGGGCCAGAACCCGGCCCGGCAGGCCGCCATGGCGGCCGGCATCCCGCAGGAAGCATCGGCCTGGGGCCTCAACCAGCTTTGCGGCTCGGGGCTGCGCGCCGTCGCGCTCGGCCTGCAGCAGATCGCCAATGGCGATGCCGACGTCATCGTCGCCGGCGGCCAGGAATCGATGTCGATGTCGCAGCATGGCGCGCATCTGCGCAACGGCACCAAGATGGGCGACACCAAATTCATCGACACGATGATCAAGGACGGGCTCTGGGACGCCTTCCACGGCTATCACATGGGCACCACCGCCGAGAACGTCGCGACCAAATGGCAGATCAGCCGCGAGGAGCAGGACAAGTTCGCCACCGCCTCGCAGAACAAGGCCGAGGCCGCGCAGAAGGCCGGCCGGTTCAAGGACGAGATCGTCCCCTTCACCATCTCGACCCGCAAGGGCGATATCGTCATCGACGCCGACGAGTATCCGCGCCATGGCGCGACCGTCGAGGCGATGGCCAAGCTCAAGCCCGCCTTCTCCAAGGACGGCACGGTCACGGCCGGCAATGCCTCCGGCATCAATGACGGCGCCGCCGCGCTCGTGCTGATGAGCGCGAAGGAAGCGGCCAAGCGCGGTCTCACGCCGCTGGCGACGATCAAGTCCTGGGCGACGGCCGGCGTCGACCCGGCGATCATGGGCTCGGGTCCGATCCCGGCGACGCGCAAGGCGCTGGAGAAGGCCGGCTGGAAGGCCTCCGACCTTGACCTCGTCGAGGCCAACGAGGCCTTCGCGGCGCAGGCCATGGCGGTCAACAAGGATCTCGGCTGGAACACCGACATCGTCAACGTCAATGGCGGCGCGATCGCGATCGGCCATCCGATCGGGGCGTCCGGCGCCCGCGTGCTCGTGACGCTGCTGCACGAGATGCAGAAGCGCGACGCCAAGAAAGGGCTGGCGACGCTCTGCATCGGCGGCGGCATGGGCGTGGCGCTGGCGGTCGAGCGCGCCTGATCGATGGCGTGGCGGACGACGCTCTACCGCTACCTGACCGGACCCGACGACGCGGCGTTCTGCCACCGCGTCTCGGAGGCGTTGAGCCGGGGCTGGGTGCTGTACGGGCAGCCGACCCTGGCCTTCGATGCGAAGGAGCAGCGCGTCGTCTGCGGGCAGGCGATCATCAAGGATGTCGACACGGCCTACGCGCCGGAGATGAAGCTTTCAGAACAATAAGCGGCGAGCCGCCACAGGGGAGAGAACGGCATGACGAAGGTTGCATTGGTCACGGGCGGGACGCGCGGCATCGGAGCTGCGATCAGCAAGGCGCTGCAGGAGGCCGGCCACAAGGTCGCGGCGAGCTATGCCGGCAATGACGAGGCGGCGGCGAAATTCCAGGCCGAGACCGGCATCCCGGTGTTCAAATGGGATGTCGGCGACTACGACGCCTGCGCCGCCGGCGTCGCCAAGGTCGAGGCCGATCTCGGCCCGGTCGACATCCTGGTCAACAATGCCGGCATCACCAAGGACGGCTTCTTCCACAAGATGACCAAGGACCAGTGGTCGGCGGTGATCCGGACCAATCTCGATTCGCTCTTCAACATGACCCGCCCCGTGATCGAGGGCATGCGGGCCCGCTCATACGGCCGCATCATCGTGATCTCCTCGATCAACGGTCAGAAGGGCCAGATGGGCCAGGTCAACTACTCCGCCGCCAAGGCCGGCGATATCGGCTTCGTCAAGGCGCTGGCACAGGAGAACGCCAACAAGGGCATCACCGTCAACGCGATCACGCCGGGCTATATCGGCACCGACATGGTCGCGGCGATGCCCGAAGAGGCGCTGAAGCGCGTCGTCGCCGGCATCCCGGCCGGGCGGCTCGGCAAGCCGGAGGAGATCGCCGCGATGGTGGTGTTCCTTGCCTCGGAGCACGGCGCCTTCGCGACGGGGGCGACGTTTGCGGTCAATGGCGGGCAGTACATGGCGTGAGCGCCGAGGCCCCTCTTGAAGGGTAACGTATAAGTTACTATTATGATCGAGATCGTCGCTTACGTCGATGCGAGCGGTGCAAGCCCGTTCGCCCGATGGTTCGGCGGTCTCGATCGTCCGACGGCTACGAAAGTGACGACTGCGCTCTCGCGGATCGAGCAGGGCAATCTGTCGAATTTGAAAGGGCTCGGTGGCGGTCTTTCCGAGTGCCGGCTCAATTTTGGACCGGGCTATCGCCTCTATCTCGGTCGACGCGGCGACCGCGTCGTCCTTCTTCTCTCCGGCGGAACCAAACGGCGACAGAGCGACGACATTGCCCGAGCCCGGGCATATCTGGCGGATTACGAAGACCGTTTCGGCAGAAGGTTGCACTGATGGTTCTGACCCGAAGCTTCAGGGATATCGTCGCAGAGCGGGCCGCGCGGGAGCCTGAGTTCCGCGATGCGTTGCTCGAAGAAGCCGTTTCGCTGCTGGTCACGGGCGACGTCGAGACCGGGAAGGCGGTGCTCCGAAATCTGATCAACGCGACGATCGGTTTCGAGGCTTTGGCGCGCGAGACCGGCACGCCGTCCAAGAGTTTGATGCGGATGCTCGGGCCGACGGGCAATCCAACCGCGAACAAGCTGTTCGCGGTGATCCATGCACTGCAGAAGAACGAAGGCATCGCGCTGACCGTCTCGGCGGCGCGCTGACGCGTCGGCGAAGGCCGCCCGATGCTCTCAGCCGCGATGCCGCGGCAGCAGGAAGGTCATCAGTCCGATCGCCGGCAGCCAGGCGCAGAGCCTGAAGACCTCGACGATGCCGATCCGGTCCGCCAGCAGTCCGAGGCCGGCGGCGCAGACGCCGCCGAGGCCGAAGGACAGGCCGTAGAACAGCCCGCCGACCAGCCCGACGCGATGCGGCATCAGGTCGATGGCGTAGATCAGGATCGCCGAGAAGGCGCTCGACATGATGAAGCCGATGACGAGGCTGAGCACGCCGGTCCAGAACAGGTCGGCCTGCGGCAACATCAGCGCGAAGGGCAGCGTGCCGAGAATCGAGAGCCAGATCACCCGGTCGCGGCCGATCCGGTCGCCGACCATGCCGCCGACGATCACGCCCGCCGCGCCGACGAAGAGATAGACGAACAGCATGATCTGCGAGAGCTGCACCTCGATGCCGAAGCGGGCGATCAGGTAGAAGGTGTAGTAGGAGGTGAAGGCGGCGCTGTAGGCGTTCTTCGAGAACAGCAGCACGACCAGCACCGCCATCGCCAGCACGATCTTGCCGGCCGGCAGGCCATGGCTCGCGACATCGTCGTGATGACTCTTCGCGGCGGACTGGTCGCGGCGGAAGGCGCTGTAGCGCGAGGCCGTCCAGGACATCAGCGCCATCGCGACCAGCACGACGCTGCAGAACCAGGCCAGGCTCTCCTGCCCGCGCGGCACGACGACCAGCGCCGCGAGCAGCGGGCCGATCGCATAGCCGGCATGGCCGCCGACCTGGAAGACGCCCTGCGCCAGACCCTGGCGGCCGGCGGCGGCATGGCGCGCCATCCGCGTCGCCTCGGGGTGGAACACGGCCGAGCCGAGCCCGATCAACCCGGCCGCGACCAGCACCACCGGATAGCTGTGGGCATAGGACAGCAGCAGCAGGCCGACGAAGGTCGCGCCCATGCCGGCGACCATCGCATAGGGCCAGGGCCGGCGGTCCGTCAGATAGCCGAGCACCGGCTGCAGCAGCGAGGAGGTGACCTGAAAGGCCAGCGTGATCAGGCCGATCTGGGCGAAGTCGAGCGCATAGGCCTGCTTGATCAGCGGATAGAGCGCCGGAATCATCGACTGGACGAGGTCGTTCAGCAGATGGGCGCCGCTCAGCGCCGCCAGCACGGGCATCAGGGGGCGCCGGGCGGCCGTGGGCATCGGTATCGTGGTCATGGCCGAGCCATGGACCTTCGGGCGGAACCGGTCAACGGCCGCGCACCGCAGCCGCCGCATGGCGTCCATCGCCTGCAAGCTGTGCTGCATTGCAGCAGCCGCGGATGAATTCGCGCCGGCGGGCATCGGCATTCGCGATGCCACCTGCTATCGGGGCGGACCTGCCGCAGCCCGCCCCGGACCATGACCTCGCGCACAGCCACCTTCATCGGCTTCATCGCCGTCCTGCTCTGGTCGACGCTGGCGCTGTTCACGGCGATGTCCGGCCGGGTGCCGCCGTTCCAGCTCGTCGGCATGACCTTCGTCATCGGCGGGCTGACGATCTTCTTCTATGCCGCGGTCCGCGGCCGCCTGCGCCAGGTGATGCCGACGCCGGGCTCCTTCGCGCTCGGGCTCTACGGGCCGTTCGGCGACACGCTGCTCTACTATGCCGCCCTCAAGACATCCCCGGCGGCCGAGGCCAATCTGATCCATTATCTCTGGCCGCTGCTGATCGTGCTGTTCGCGGCGCTGCTGCCGGGCGGGACGCTGAAGGCGCGGCATCTGGCTGGCGCGCTGATGGGGCTCGTGGCGACGGCGCTGCTGGTCTCGGGCGGGCTCGGCTCGGGCACGGGCCTTTCGCTCGGCCATTTTCTGGCGATGCTCGGCGCCTTCGTCTGGGCGAGCTATTCGGTCGCCTCGCGCCGCTTCGCAGGCGTGCCGTCGGAATCGATCGGCGTCACCATGCTCGGCTGCGCCGTGCCGGCCTTCGCCTGCCATTTCGCCTTCGAGCCGACCCTGTGGTCTTTGACCCCGGTCGAATGGATGGGCGCGGTCGGGCTCGGTCTCGGGCCGATCGGGCTCGCCTTCGTGGTCTGGGACATCGGCATGAAGCAGGGCGACGTCGCCCTGCTCGGCGTCGCTTCCTATGCCGCACCGGTGCTGTCGACGCTCATTCTGGTGGCGTCGGGCTATGCGGCCGCGAGCTGGCTCCTGGCGGCGTCCTGCGTGCTGATCGTGCTGGGGGCGCTGGTGGCGAGCTATGCGCCGCGTCGCAGTGAAACGCAGGAAACCCCTCTCCCATAAGGAGAAGGTTCCGCGCGCTCACATCGGCTTATCGCTGCAAAAATTCAGTTCCGCCTGAGCAGGCGCTCCAGATAGTCGAGCTCTTCGCTCGGTCGCGACGGATCGCCCAGCCTCCGGCGGAGCTCCTCGAGGATGCGCCGCGCGCGTTGCGTCGCGCTCTCGTCGGCGCCGGGCACGCGGACGCGGCCGTCGGCCCAGTCGCGCTGGCGCTGCGGCCGGCCGAGCGGGTCCTCGCGGCCGCGCTGCTGGGCCGAGGGACGCCCGGCCGGCTGGCCGTCGGGCTCGCCATAGGCGCCCTCGGTGCCGTCGCCGTCGCCCGGCTGGCCCTGCATCTGCTGGGCGAGGTTCTGGCCGCCCTTGCGCAGCGCCTCGAGCGCTCTCCCTTGCGATTCGAGCGCGCCCTCGCCCTGACCCTGACCGAGCTGCCCCTGCGCCTCGCCCATCGCGTCCTCGGCCTCGCCGAGTTCGCCCTGGCTCGGCGCGCCCATGCCGCGCATGCGCCGCTGCAGCTCCTGCAGCCGCTCGCGCAGCGCCTGCTGGCGCTCCGCCAGGCTCTGACCCTGGCCCTGGCCCATCTGGCCTTCGCCCTCCTGGCCGTCCTCGCCCTCGCCCTGGTCGCCGGGCTGCTGCCCCGGCTGCTGGCCGCGCTGCCCGCGCTGGCCCTGTTGTCCCTGCTGGCGCTGGCCCTGCTGGCCGGGTCGCGCCTGCTGCTGGCCGGGTCGCTGGCCGCGCTGGGCCCGGTTCTGGCGCTGCTGCTCCTGCTGGAAGGTCTCGTCGCGCAATTGCTGCTGCTCGCGGGTCATGCGGTCGAGGTCGGAGAGCGCCTGGTTCATCTCGCGCTGGCGCGGGTCCTGCTGGCCGGGGCGGGCCATCTGCAGGTTGTTGAGCATCTGGTTGAGCTGCTCCATCAGGCGCTGCGCCTCGGCGAGATCGCCGCGCTTCGACAGTTCCTCGATGCGATTGAGCATGTTCTGCAGGTCGCGCGGCGTCACCGTGCGGAAATTCTCCGGCAGCTGCGCCTGGTTCTGCTGGTCGCCGTTCTGCTGCTGGCGCTGCATCTGCTCGGCGAGCTGGCGCATGAAGCGGTCCATGGCGCGCCGCATCTCTTCGGTGAGCTTGCGGATCTCCTCCTCGGAGGCGCCGCGCTCCAGGGCCTGCTGCAAGTTCTCCTGCGCGGTGCGCAGCGCCCGCTCGGCGTCGGAGAGATCGCCGTCCTCCATCTGCAAAGCGAGCGCCCAGATCAGCTCGGCGACCTCGCGCAGCGCGTCGTCGCTGCCGGCGCGGCGCAGGCGCTCGCCGATCATGCGCATGCCGAGATAGATCCCGGTCTCCTTCATGAAGAGATCGGGCTCGATCATCAGTGCGTCCAAAGCGAGCTGGACCTTGGAGCGGGTGTCGACGTCCATGACGAGCTTGCGGCGCTGCTCGACCAGCGCCTTGGCCAGCGGCTTGGTGAAGGTGCGCTGCGGCAGCAGCACCTCCATCGGCTCGCTGCGGCCTTCCTGCCCGGCCTCGTCGCGCGCGACCAGCGTCATCTTCACGCGGGCGCCGGCCCAGGGATGGGCCGAGAAATCGACCGTGCTCTTCATCTCCTCGTCGCTGGCGGGCGAGGACGGCACGCTCAGCCCCTGCTTCGGCGGCTCGACCAGCGAACGGCCGCCGCCGGCCGGTCCCGGACGCTCGACCAGCACCTCGGCCGAGGCGACGCCGTAGTCGTCCCTGGCGTGATAGGTCAGCGAGAGGCCGCCCGACTGCGCGCCGGTGACGGGCTTGGGCGCCTCGCCGAAGCGGATCGAGGGTGCCTGGTCGGGGATGGCGACGAGAGTGAGGGTGGTGCCGGGCGCGCCGCTGCCGGTGAGCTTCAGCGTGCCGTTGCCGGCGAGCGTATAGCGCTTCTCGACCACGCTCGGCTGGCCGGCGGCCGGCGCCGGGCTGGGCCTGGTCTCGCCGGACTTCGTCTCGCCAGGCTTGACCTCTCCGGGCTTGGCCTCGGGCGCGACCAGGGCGTCGAGCCGGCCCGTGGTCGCGACATCCATCTGGCTCTTGCCGGCGATGCGCACCACGACGACGGACTTCTCCGGCGCGCTGAGATTGGGGCTCTGGAGCTTCGCGAAATCGATCAGGATCGGCGGCAGACGGGTATAGGCCGGCGGGTCGATCCAGGCGTCGATGCGCACGGCCGGCGCCGGGGCGGCCGGGCCGCGCCAGTCGAAGGCCGCTGTGAGCCGCGGAACGGCCTCGTGGCCGGCGACGAAGAAGGCGGTGACGGCGGCGAGCACCGGGACGGAGCGGAGCGCGAAGCGGTCGCGCCCGGCCATGAGCGGGCGCGGCGCCGCGACCGTGAGCCCTGCGACCTGTCGGCTCTGGCGCGCGACATGGAGCTTCCACAGCGCCTGCGAGACCGGGTCGGCCGAGCCGACGGCGAGCGTATCCTCCAGCGACGAGGCCGGGCGGTGGCTGCCCGCGACCGAGCGATCGAGCCGGCCGAGCGCCTCGCGCCGGCTCGGCAGGGGAAGGCGCACGACATGCCAGAAGCTGGCGGCGAGCGCCGCGCCGAACAGGGCGAGGCCGAGTGCGCGGCCCTGCCAGGGCAGATGCACCCAGAGCCCGAACCAGGAGACCGCGAGAAAGCCGAGGACGACCGCGAGGGGAAGCCAGAGTCGCGGCCAGGCCCGTTCCCAGCCGAGCGCGACGCGGGACGCCGTGGCGAGCCGGGCGAGCCTGAGCCTCACCGCCTCGATCGGGTCGGCCGCCTTGCGGCCGTCAGCCTCTCTCATGCCGTCGCTCCGAACCGCCCCCGCCCGCAATCACTCCGATGACCAGCAACAGGCTAGCACGGGAATGTGGCAAGGCCAGAGCGAAGGCGCCCCGCCCACAGGCCGCTCCGCTGATCGTGAACGGCGCTCAGGGCAGCCAGGGCGGTGCACGATCCGTGCCGAGAAGCTCCTCATAGCTCTGGCGCGGCCGCGTCACGGCGAAATCGGCGCCCTTCACCAGCACTTCGGCGACGAGCAGCCTCTGGTTGTAGGTGGAGGACATGCTGGCGCCGTAGGCGCCGGCAGTCATGAAGGCGACGAGGTCGCCGGGCTTCTGCGCCGGCAGCACCCGGCCGGCGGTGAAGGTGTCGCCTGATTCGCAGATCGGGCCGACCACGTCATAGGCGATCTCCGGCGTCCCCGGCGCCGGCTCCGCCACGGGCCAGATCTCGTGATAGGCCTCGTACATCGCCGGCCGGACGAGATCGTTCATCGCCGCGTCGACGACGAGGAACTGCTTGGTCGGGCGCGGATTGAGATGCAGCACCCGGGTCAGCAGGAGGCCGGCATTGCCGACGATCAGCCGGCCGGGCTCGAAGCCGAGCTCGACGTCGAGGCCGGCGGTGACGCGCGCGACCATCGCGGCATAGGCCTCGATCAGCTCCGGGCCGTGGTCGAAGCCCTTCGGCACCCGGTAGGGGATGCCGAGGCCGCCGCCGAGATCGAGCCGGTCGACGCGGTGGCCCTCGGCCCGCAGGCTACCGACCAGCGCCGCCATCTTGGCATAGGCCGCCTCGAACGGGCCGGTCTCCTGGATCTGGCTGCCGATATGCAGCGCCACGCCCATGATGCGCACGCCCGGCAGGTTGGCGGCCCGGGCATAGAGCCGGCCGACCTCCTCGAAGGAGACGCCGAACTTGTTCTCCGACGAGCCCGTGGTGATCTTGGCGTGGCCGCCGGCGCCGATGTCGGGATTGACCCGGAACACCGCCTCCTGGCGTTTGCCGACCGCCGAGGCGACGCGCGAGAGCGCATCGAGCTCGCCCTCGGTCTCGATGTTGACCTGATAGATGCCGGCCTCGACCGCGAAGCGCAGCTCGCTCTCCGACTTGCCGACGCCGGAGAAGACGATCCGGTTCGCCGGAACCCCGGCATGGAGCGCCTTGCGGACCTCGCCCTCGGACACCGCGTCGATGCCGGCGCCGAGGTGGCCGAGCGTCTTCAGCACGCCGAGATTGCCGTTGGCCTTGATCGCGTAGAAGACATGCGCCTTGCCGGCGGGCGCGGTCGCGGTCACCGCCCGCTCGAACAGCCGGTAGTGGCGCTCGATCGTGGCGCTCGAATAGACATAGGTCGGCGTGCCGATCTCGGCCGCGATCCGGCGCAGGTCGACATCCTCGGCGAAGAGCGCGCCGTCGCGATAGCTGAAGTGATGCATGGACGGACTACAGGATCGGGTCGAGCACGAAGGGCTTCTCGGGAACCGTGAAGTTCCGGTTCGATTTCGGCGGCTTGCCGAAGGGGGTGGCGCCGGCCGGGTTCGCCGCCTGCTCCTCCTCGCCGCCGATGTCGCGATCGGGCAGGTCGATCGCGTTGGTCGCGTTCGGCGGCGCTTCGAGCGGGCCGCGGCGGCCGCAGGCGGTGAGCGAAAGTCCGAGCAGGCCGGCGATCAGAAGAGCGCGGCCGAGTTTCAGGCTGTGATGCGGCACGAAAAGGTGTCCTCGGACGAAGCGTGATCGGCAGTGTAACGAATGGCGGGCGGGCTTGCGAGCCTTTGCAGCCGCATCTCAGCCTTTCGCGAGCTGTTTGAGCCAGCGCCGGGCCTGCTTGCGGACATTGGCAGGCGCGGTGCCGCCATAGCTGACCCGGCTCTTCACCGACTGCGTCACGCCGAGCACGGTGAAAACGGCGTCGGTGATCCGCGGTTCGACACCTTGCATCTCGGCGAGCGAGAGCTTCTCCAGTCCGATTTTCCGCGCGGAGGCGAGGCCGACCAGCCTGCCGGTGACGTGATGGGCGTCGCGGAACGGCATCTTCAGCACGCGCACCAGCCAGTCGGCGAGGTCGGTCGCGGTGGCGTAGCCGAGGCCGGCGGCCTGCTTCATCGTCTTCAGCTCCGGCTGCATGTCGCGGACCATGCCGGTCATCGCGGCGAGGCAGAGCGAGAGCGTCTGGAGCGCGTCGAAAGTGCCTTCCTTGTCCTCCTGCATGTCCTTGGAATAGGTCAGCGGCAGGCCCTTCATCATCGTCAGCAGCGCCTGCAGCGCCCCGAAGACGCGGCCGGCCTTGCCGCGCACCAGTTCGGCGGCATCGGGATTGCGCTTCTGCGGCATGATCGAGGAGCCGGTCGAGAAGGCGTCCGAGAGCCTGACGAAGCCGAATTGCGGCGTCGCCCAGAGCACGATCTCCTCGGCCAGCCGCGAGAGATGCATGGCGCAGATCGAGGCCGCCGCGAGCGTCTCCAGCACGAAGTCGCGGTCGGAGACCGAATCGAGCGAGTTCGCCGTCGGCCGGTCGAAGCCGAGCGCCTTCGCCGTCATGTGCCGGTCGATCGGGAAGGAGGTGCCGGCGAGCGCGGCCGCTCCCAGCGGACATTCGTTGAGGCGGGCGCGGGCATCGCGGACGCGGCCGCGGTCGCGCGCCAGCATCTCGACATAGGCCAGGAGATGATGGCCGAAGGTGACCGGCTGCGCCGATTGCAGATGGGTGAAGCCCGGCATCACCGCGGCATGGTGCTCGTCGGCGCGCTCGGCCAGCGCCGTCTGGAGCTCGGCCATCTGGCCGTCGAGCTCGCCTAGCGTGTCGCGGACCCAGAGCCGCATGTCGGTCGCGACCTGGTCGTTGCGCGAGCGGGCGGTGTGCAGGCGGCCGGCGGCGAGGCCGATCCGGTCCTTGAGATTGCTCTCGACATTCATGTGCACGTCTTCCAGTGCACGCGAGAACGTGAAGCGCCCGGCCTCGATCTCGGCCTCGACCTGCTTGAGCCCGGCCTGAATCGCGGCCACATCGTCCATGGTCAGGATGCCGGTCTCGCCCAGCATGGCGGCATGCGCCAGCGAGCCGCGGATGTCCTGGCGCCACAGGCGCTTGTCGAAATCGATGGAGGCGTTGATCTCCTCCATGATCGCGTCCGGCCCCGTGGCGAAACGCCCACCCCACATCCGATTGCTCACGGCGGTCTTTCCTGATCTTAGGGGCTACGATGACGTCCGGGACGAAATTCGGTCTGGCCCTCGGGGTCGTGGCGGCGCTCGGCCTCGCTGGCGTGGCGGCCTTCTACTCCGGGCTGGGCCATGCCGGCAATTCCGCTTCTTGCCCCGCCTCCGCCGCGCGCGCGGCGGCGATGGCGCCGCTGGCGAAGGGCGAGGTCGCGGCGATCGAGATCCGCAGGACGCCGCAGCCGGCGCCGCCGCTCGCCTTCGCCGGCCCGGACGGCGCGCCGACCTCGCTCGCCGCCTTCAGGGGCAAGGCCGTGCTGGTCAATCTCTGGGCGACCTGGTGCGCGCCCTGCCTCAAGGAGATGCCGGCGCTCGATGCGCTGCAGAAGGATCTGGGCGGGCCCGATTTCGCCGTCGTCGCGGTCAACATCGACACGCGCAATCTCGACAAGCCCAAGGCCTGGCTCGCCGAGAACAGGATCGCGGCGCTGCCCTATTACGCCGATCCGCAGGCCGGCGTGTTCCAGACGCTGCGGGCGGCCCACAAGGTCGAGGGCATGCCGGTCAGCCTGATCGTCGACCGCGAGGGCTGCGAGCTCGGCATCATCCAGGGCCCGGCCGACTGGGCAAGCGCCGATGCGAAGGCGCTGGTCAAGGCGGCGATCGGGCGCTGACCGCGCGACCCGGACCGTCGCGTCACTGCCGCCACATTTCGATTCTAGAGGCTCCAGCATCCTACTCCAGTCGGGGCTTTCAATCATGGCGGCATTTGCATCGTTTTCGCTGCGAATCCGGGCCGCACTGCTTGCGGCGGGCCTGTTGGTGCCGATGGCGACGGTCGCCCAGGAGCGCATCGCGATCCAGGGCACGACGGTTTCCCTGGTGCCCGCCAAGGGTTTCGAGCCGGCGGCGGGCTTCTCGGGCTTGCAGAATCAAACCATCTCGGCGTCGCTCGCGGTCGTCGAAATGCCGGGCGTTGCCCATCCGCAGGTGTCCAAGCTGTTCGAGAATCTCGAGGCGGCCAAGCAAAGCCTCGCCCGGCAGAACGTCACGGTGGAGCGCCTCGAGCAGATCAAGTCCGCCGGCGGAACCGCGCCGCTGGCGATCGGTATCCAGAAGGCCGGCGGAGCGGATTTCGACAAATGGGTCATGCTGCTCAAGGGTGACCGGACCGTGCAGGCGCCGCGCTCGGCCAAGCTGTCCACCTCCACCGTCAAGGCGATGCTGAGCTCGGTCGCGCTCAGCGCCGAGCCGAGCATCGCCGACAAGCTGGCGGCGCTGCCGTTCCGGATCGCTGCGGCCGACCCCTTCCGAATCGTCGATGCGATCGGCGGCTCGACCGTGCTGATGACGGCGGGCCCGCTCGACGTCGATCCGCAGGGCACGCAGCCGCTGGTGATCGTCTCGTACCAGCTTTCGGGCGCGTCGATCGCAGGGCAGCTCGGAGCCGCGGCCGAGCAGATGCTGGCGAACACGCGCGGTTTCGAGCAGGCGAAGGTCGAAAAGCGCGAGGACGCGCGTTTTGCCGGCCAGGACGGCATCGTCCTGTCGGGAACGCATCCGGGTCCCGGTGGCGCCGTCCGGCGTTTCGCGCAATTCATGGCGATCGGTGAGCGCGGGCGGTATCTGCGCTTGATCGCGACGGTGGACGAGGCACGCTTCGGCGAGATCGAGCCTGCGCTCAAGACGATCATCGACAGCGTCGCGTTCGCCGAACGGCCGTAACGGGTCCGCAAAGCCGATTGCCTCGGCCCACGGCCTGTTCCATAGGCTGCCGGCCATGACCTACACGATCGGCCTCGCCACCACCTTCCACGACCCCGCGATCGCCATCGTCGGCCCCGATGGCGACGTGCTCTTCGCCGAGGCGACCGAGCGCTACCTGCAATACAAGCGCGCGCCCAATTGCGAGCCGGATTCGGCGCCGCGCATGGAAGGGCTGCTGAAGCGCTACATCCCGCAGGGCGCCGAGGTCCGGATCGCGACCAGCTGGGGCGAGGATTTCACCGGCTTCCTGGCGCAGATGAGCCGGGCCGGCTCGTTTTCGCTGGAAGCCCTGCTCAAGCTTTCACCCGAGCTCAACCGCTCACTGGTGCCGGAGCGGACCGAGCGCGCGCTGATCGCCTCGCTGCATCTTGGCCAGCAGCGCGCAGGGCTCGGCACCCTGCTCGGGCTCGACCGCGCCTTCGGCAAGGCGAACGTCACGGGGCTGACGCGCCATGGCCACCATCTCAGCCACGCGGCCTACGCCTGCTGGTCCTCGCCCTTCACGGACGCCGCCTGCCTCGTCGTTGACGGCATGGGCGAGACGGGCGCCTCGGCGATCTTCGCGCTGAAGGACGGCAAGATCACCGAGGTGAAGCGCCATCGCGGCCGGGAATCGATCGGCTTCTATTTCGGCCTCGTCACCGATCTCGCCGGCTTCGACCAGGCCAAGGGCGAGGAATGGAAGATCATGGGGCTCGCGCCCTATGGCAAAACCGACGACCGGCTGATGGCGCTGCTGCGCAAGCTCTACCGGATCGAGGGCCACAAGCTCTCCTTCGCCGCAGCCGACATCGTGCGCGATGTCTCGGCCGATATCCTGGCCCTGCGCCCTGCGGACGCGCTCGACCGGGGCTGGGCCGATCTCGCCCGCTGCGGGCAGGACGTGTTCGCCGAGATGATGGAGGCGTTGCTGTCGGAGACGGCCGTGCTCGTGCCGGGCGAAAACCTGGTGCTCGCAGGCGGCTGCGCGCTCAACTCGTCCTTCAACGGCAGGATCGTCGGCCGGCACGGTTTTTCGCAGGTCTTCGTGCCCTCGGCTCCTGCGGATGACGGCAACGCGATCGGCGCCGCCTGGCTCGCTCATGCGCAGGCGAACCCGGACTGGCGCGCGCCGAAGGGGCCGGCCTCGCCCTATCTCGGCTCCGCCGTCTCGACCGAACCCTTCGAGCGGATGCAGGCCTGGGAGCCGCGCCTGCGCAAGCTCGCGCCCGAGGAGGTCGCGCCGGTGACCGCGAAGCTGCTCACCGAGGGCAAGCTCGTCGGCTGGGTCCAGGGCCGCGCCGAATTCGGGCCGCGCGCGCTCGGCAACCGCTCGATCATCGCCGATCCGCGCCCGGCCGACGCCAAGGACATCCTCAACGCCAAGGTGAAATACCGCGAGGCCTTCCGCCCCTTCGCGCCCTCGATCCTGGCCGAGCATGCGGTGGACTGGTTCGAGAACTATCAGGACGCGCCCTATATGGAGCGGACGCTGGTCTGGAACGCGGCGGTGCGCGAGCGCGTGCCGGCGGTGGTGCACGAGGATGCGACGGGCCGGCTGCAGAGCGTCACGCCTGAGCGCAACCCCCGCTATCACGCACTGATCTCGGCCTTTCACGCGCTGACGGGCGTGCCGGTGATCCTGAACACGTCCTTCAACATCATGGGCAAGCCGATCCTGCACACGGCTGAGGATGCGATCCTGATGTTCTACACCTCCGGCCTCGACGCGCTGGTGATCGAGGACTGGCTGCTGGTGAAGTGATCGCAGGCGCTGATCGGTGCGATCAGCCGAAGTCGCTGGGCAAGGTTGCGACTAGCCGGCATGCTGGATGGCGGAGGATGACCGCCATGCTGCAACTGCGCCCCAACTGCGAATGCTGCGACCGGGACCTGCCACCCGCAGCGTGCGACGCGATGATCTGCACCTTCGAGTGCACCTTCTGCGCCGATTGTGCGCAGGGGCGCTTCCACGGCGCCTGCCCGAATTGCGGTGGCGAGCTGGTGCGGCGTCCGATCAGGCCGGCGGGGAAGCTGGAGCGGTTTCCGGCGTCGCGGGAGCGCGTGACGAAGCCGCATCCGGAATGCGCTGTGGCGTGACGTGGCGGTCACCGAAGCCGCGTGCTAGCCAAGCGGCATGAGCAGCGAGAAGCCGCAATTCTGGATCGTTGCCGGCCCCAACGGTGTCGGCAAGACGACCTATGCGTTCCGGCACATCAAGGCGGTGTCAGGCAGCACGCGTTTCGTCAATCTCGACGAAATCTCGCGAGGGTTGTCCCCGCTCGATCCGGCGGCCGAGCAGCAGCGCGGCGCGCGCGTCGCATTGGCGATGACGCGTTCGCTGATCGCGGAGAGGAAGCCCTTTTCGATCGAGACGACGTTGTCGGGAAAGACGCACCTGCGCACGGTTGCCGCTGCCCGTGAAGCCGGGTTCGTCGTCAACCTGCTGTTCTTTCTGGTGGCCTCGCCGGAGGTCTCGCTGTCGCGCATCGCCAGGCGGGTGAGCGAGGGCGGGCACGACGTCGCGGAAGCCGACGTGCGCCGACGCTTCGACCGCGCGATCGCCAATCTCCCCAGCTATATCGGCGAGGTCGATCGGTGGCGGGTCTTCGACAATGCGATGCTGAAACCGAAAGTCGTGGCGGAAGGGCGGCGGGGCTGCATCGCGCTCAGCGAGCCGTCGCCGACCCTTCCAAAGATGCTGTGGGCCGCGCTCGACACACTGCCGCCCTGTCCTGAAGGCTGAGCCTCAGCTCGCCTGCTTGACGGCGATGCCCTTCTCTTCGAGCAGGGCCTGCAGCTCGCCTGCCTGGAACATCTCGCGGGTGATGTCGCAGCCGCCGATGAACTCGCCCTTGATGTAGAGCTGCGGGATCGTCGGCCAGTTCGAGTAGGCCTTGATGCCTTCGCGGATCTCCATGTCCTCAAGCACGTTGATGCCCTTCCACGGCACGCCGAGATAGCCGAGGATCTGCGCGACCTGGCCGGAGAAGCCGCACATCGGGAATTGCGGCGTTCCTTTCATGAAGACGACGACGTCGCCGGACTTCACCTCGGCGTCGATGCGGGCGTTGATGTCGGTCATGGTCTGATCTCCCGGGGCGGGTTCAAGGCCCGCTGGACTGGCGTTGCTCTAATCTTGGGGAACCGTCGTCGTCAGCGCAAGGGCGTGCAGCACGCCGCCCATATTCCCCTTGAGGGCTGCATAGACCATCTGATGCTGCTGGACCCGGCTCTTGCCGATGAAGGCGGCCGAGGTCACGGTCGCGGCGTAGTGGTCTCCGTCGCCGGCCAAGTCCTTGATCTCGACCTGCGCGTCGGGCAGCGCCGCCTTGATCATCGTCTCGATGTCGCGTGCATCCATTGGCATCGGGCGTCTCCTCAAGCGGCCTTGCTAGCCATGTAGTCCGGCAGCCAGGATTCGTGGGCGCTCTTCAGCGCCGACAGTGCGAGCAGGGCCTCGCCCGGCAGGGCGAGCGCATCGCCACCTGTCCGTCCGAGAACGAGCCCTGGCACGCCAGCGGCGCCGGCTTCGGCCAGCACAGCATCTGCCGCAGCGGCCGGCACGGTGACTAGATAGCGCGCCTGATCCTCGCCGAAGACCGCCGCATGGGCCGGGCCGGCCGGCAGTGTCGCGATCGTCGCGCCGATCCCGCCTGCCAGCGCCATCTCGGCGAGCGCGATCCCAAGCCCGCCATCGGACAGGTCATGGCAGGCGGTGACGCGCCCGGCCGTAATCAGCCCGCGCACGAAATCGCCGTTGCGGCGCTCGACCGCGAGATCGACCGGGGGCGGCGCGCCTTCTTCCCGGCCGCAGACCGTCGCAAGATACGCCGACTGCCCGAGCCAGCCCGTGGTCTCGCCGATGAGCAGGATCGCCTCGCCCTCGGCCTTGAAGGCGATCGTGGCGTGCTTCGTCACGTCCGCCAGCACGCCGACGCCGCCGATCGTTGGGGTCGGCAGGATCGAGACGCCGTTGGTCTCGTTGTAGAGCGAGACGTTGCCGGAGACGACGGGGAAGTCGAGCGCGCGGCAGGCCTCGCCGATGCCGCGGATGCAGCCGACGAGCTGGCCCATCACCTCGGGCCGCTCGGGATTGCCGAAGTTCAGGTTGTCGGTCACGGCGAGCGGCGTCGCGCCGACGGCGGTGAGGTTGCGATAAGCCTCCGCCACCGCCTGCTTGCCGCCCTCGAACGGGTCGGCCTCGCAATAGCGCGGGGTGACGTCTGCGGTCATGGCGAGGCCCTTGGGGCCGTCCTCGATCCGGATCAGCCCGGCGTCGCCGCCCGGCGTGATCACCGAATTGCCAAGAATGAGCGTGTCGTATTGCTCGGCGATCCAGCGCTTGGAGCAGAGATCGGGTGAGCTGATCAGCTTCAGCAGCGCCTCGGCGTTGCTCATCGGCGGCGTCACCGAAGCCGCGTCGATCACGGCCGGCTTCGGCGTCTCGACCCAGGGCCGGTCATATTCGGGGGCTTCGTCGCCGAGCTCCTTGATCGGCAGGTCGGCCATCACGTCGCCCTGGTGCCTCACGACGAAGCGCAGATCGTCGGTGGTCTTGCCGACGACGGCGAAGTCCAGCCCCCATTTGCGGAAGATCGCCTCGGCCGGCGCCTCATGTCCGGGCTTGATCACCATGAGCATGCGCTCCTGGCTTTCCGACAGCATCATCTCATAGGCGCTCATGCCGTCCTCTCGGCAGGGCACGGCGTCGAGGTTCAGCTCGACGCCGAGATCGCCCTTGGCGCCCATCTCGACGGCAGAGCAGGTCAGGCCCGCCGCGCCCATGTCCTGGATCGCGTCGACATGGCCGGCGGCCATGATCTCGAGGCAGGCTTCGAGAAGGAGCTTTTCGGCGAAGGGATCGCCGACCTGCACGGTCGGGCGCTTCTCCTCCGCGCCCTCGCCGAAGGCGGCCGAGGCCATGGTCGCGCCATGGATGCCGTCGCGCCCGGTCTTGGAGCCGAGATAGACGATCGCCTTCCCGACGCCGGAGGCTTTCGCATAGAAGATCTCGTCCGCGCGGGCGATGCCGACGGCCATGGCGTTGACCAGGATGTTGCCGTCATAGCGCGAGTGGAAGCCGGTGGCGCCGCCGACATTCGGCACGCCGAAGGAGTTGCCGTAGCCGCCGATGCCGGCGACGACCCCGGAGACCAGATGGCGCGTGCGCGGATGGTCGGGCGAGCCGAAGCGCAGCGCATCGAGCACCGCGATCGGCCTTGCACCCATGGTGAAGACGTCGCGCAGGATACCGCCGACGCCGGTCGTCGCGCCCTGATAGGGCTCGATGAAGGACGGATGGTTGTGGCTCTCCATCTTGAAGACGATGGCGAGCCCGTCGCCGATGTCGATCACGCCGGCATTCTCGCCCGGGCCCTGGATCACCCAAGGGGCTTTCGTCGGCAGGGTCTTGAGATGGATCTTCGAGGATTTGTAGGAGCAGTGCTCGTTCCACATCGCCGAGACGATGCCGAGTTCGGTGATCGAGGGCTCGCGCCCGATCAGCTTCAGGAAGCGCTGGTACTCGTCCGGCTTGAGGCCATGCTCGGCGACGAGCTGCGGGGTGATCTTGATGTCGTTGGGAATCACGGGCGCGGGGTTCCTGGCGGTCCGGCGAGGGTGCCCGGCCAATAGCGCGTGTGCGCCCGCGAGACAACGCATTCCGGCCCTGCGCCGGCGGTTCAGCCGCCGAGCGCTTCCAGGGCTGCGCGCAGCAGGGCCGGAATCGCGACCGGCTTCTGCGTCGCGCGCTCGACATAGACATGGGTGAAGCGACCCTGCGCCGCCGCCAGCGTGCCGTCCTTCCGGAAGATGCCGAGCCGGTAGGTCACGGAGCTCGTCCCGAGGCGATCGACGGCAAGGCCGACCTCGACGGTTTCTGGAAAGGCGACGCTCTCGAAATAGGTGCAGGTGGTTTCGACCACGAGCGGCACGACCAGGCTCTTCGACGCATCGAGATGACCGCTTTCGAGCAGCCAGCCCGTCACGGCGGTATCAAACCAGCTGTAATAGACGACGTTGTTGACATGGGCGAAGATGTCGTTGTCGCTCCAGCGTGTCGGGATGGGACGGAAGAGACGGAAGGCGTCGCGGGCGAGGCGTGGCTGGCGCGTGGTCATGGATTTTCACGGCTCATATTTGTGACCGGACTCGGTTGGCTGTTCTTCAATCGCTTCATCGTTCGACGCTGTCGCATGACGTGGAAAATGATCGAGAAGACCAAGGCCGCCACGATCAATGCGACGACGGAGAAGGTCAGAACGGCTACCGAATTGCGGTCGCGAAAGAGAAACAGCAGAGCAGCGATCGCGCCGGCCGCGCCAAGCTGGACCATATGCTTTCTGACGAAATGGAGCATGGTCTTCAGTCCATCCTCCGCTCCGGCACGCCCAGCGCATCCGCGAGCCTCGCCTTCGCGGAACCCGGCCTGAGCGGCTTCTGCTGGCTCTCATGGGGAGCCCAGCCGGAGAGCCAGACCATCTCGAAACTCGCACGCAGGCGCCCGTCGGGATCGGCGGACTGCTCGGCGTAGAGCGCTGCCGCCCGCAGCAATGTCTCGCGGCGCAGGGGCCTGCGGCTGCGCTGCACCAGCGCATTGGTCCAGCCCATGGCGCGCAGGTCGCGCAGCAGGCCGAAGATGTCCCGGTAGCGCACCGTGACGAGTTCGCTGTCGACGACGGGAAGCGCGAAGCCGGCGCGCTGGAGCAGGGCGCCCATGTCGCGCAGGTCCGCGAACGGGGCGACGCGGGGGCTCGCCCCATCCGAGGTTTCGGCCTCGGCCTGCAGCAGCGCCTGCCGCAACTCCTGCAATGTGCGGCCGCCGAGCAGGCAGCCGATGAAGAGCCCGTCCGGCCGAAGCGCTCGCCTGATCTGGATCAGCGCGCCGGGCAGGTCGTTGACGGCGTGCAGCGCTAAAAGCGAGCAGGCGAGGTCGAGGCAGGCCGGCGCCAGCGGCAGGCGCTCGATGTCGCCGACGAGATCACCGGACGGATCGACGGTCTCGGCCAGCCGGCGGACATCGTCCGCCTTCGCGCGCAAGGCCGGCAGCGCGACCGGCAGGGCCGAGCCGAGATCGGCGGCGACGGCGAAGCGGCGCAGCACCGCATCGAGCCGCTCGGCCAAATCCTCGGCGGCGCGCGCCAGCAGGAAGTCCGGATAGCCGGCCGCCAGCGCGCGGGCGAGGCGGCGACGGACCAGCACGCGGTCGAAGACGCGATGGTCCCCGCTCACGCGCCGGGCTCCCGAGGCATCGCGATCAGGTCTCGAGCAGCCGCTCGATCTCCTGGCGCAGCTGCGGGCCGAGATCGCCGCGATCGAGCGCATAGGCGATATTGGCGGTCAGGAAGCCGATCTTCGAGCCGCAATCATAGATGTCGCCGTCGAAGCGCACGGCGTGGAAAGGCTCCAGCCGCGACAGCGCGATCATCGAATCGGTGAGCTGGATCTCGCCGCCGGCGCCGGGCTCCTGGTTGGCGAGCAGATTGAAGATCGTCGGCTGCAGGATGTAGCGGCCGGTGATGTGCAGGTTCGACGGGGCCGTGCCCCTGGCCGGCTTCTCGACCATCTTGGTGACCTTCGACACCTTGGCCTTGACGTCCTCGACGCCGACGATGCCGTATTGATGGGTCTGGTCGTCGGGCACGGGCGCGACCGCGACCATGTTGCCGCCATGCTTGTTGAAGGCGTCGATCATTTCGGCGAGGCAGCCCTTGCCGTGGCTGTGATGCAGCATGTCGGGCAGGAGGAGCGCGAAGGGCTCGTCGTCACCGATGATGTCGCGGGCGCACCAGACGGCATGGCCGAGGCCGAGCGGGGCCTGCTGGCGGGTGAAGCTGGTGCCGCCGGCCGCAGGCAGGTCGGCGAGCAGGCCTTCGATCTCCTTGACCTTGTTGCGCTTGCGCAGGGTGTCGTCGAGCTCGTAGGCCATGTCGAAATGGTCCTCGATCACCGCCTTGTTGCGGCCGGTGACGAAGACGAAATGCTCGATGCCGGCAGCGCGCGCCTCGTCGACGACATGCTGGACCACCGGCCGGTCGACCACCGTCAGCATCTCCTTGGGGATCGCCTTGGTCGCGGGCAGGAAGCGGGTGCCGAGACCGGCGACGGGCAGGACGGCCTTGCGGATGCGTTTCGTCATGGAGTGTCCATCTCATGCGCCGATACCTGCAGGAGGCGGCGCTCGGGGGCGAGGTCGGGGCGGCATGGGCAGGCATGCCGGTTCCTGCAAATAGCAGAACGACCTTGATGGCACGTCAATGATTTTCACATAGACGGGGCCGGAATGATGCTGGCGGAGTGACAACGGGCGATGGCGATTCTGGTTTCGGGCGGCGCCGGCTATATCGGCAGCCACATGGTCCTCGAACTCCTCGACCGCGGCGAGCGTGTCGTCGTGCTCGACGATCTCTCGACCGGGTTCTGGTGGGCCGTGCCGAAGGAGGCCGTCCTCGTCCAGGGCGACATGGGCGACCAGGATTTGGTCGGGCGCGTCATCGCCGAGCACGGCATCACCGAGATCGCGCATTTCGCAGCGCGGATCGTCGTGCCCGATTCGGTCTCCGACCCGCTCGGCTACTACCTCAACAACACGGTGAAGACGCGGGCCCTGCTCGAAAGCGCGGTGAAGGGCGGCGTCAGGCATGTGATCTTCTCCTCGACGGCGGCGGTCTATGGCGAGCCGCCGGTCTCGCCGGTGCCCGAGGAGATCGCGCTCAACCCGATCAACCCGTATGGTCGCTCCAAGCTGATGAGCGAATGGATGCTCGGCGACGTCGCCCGGGCGCACGGCCTGACTTACGTCGCGCTGCGCTATTTCAACGTCGCCGGCGCCGATCCGCGCGGTCGCTCCGGCCAGTCGACGCCGAATGCGACGCATCTGATCAAGGTCGCGAGCCAGGCGGCGCTCGGCCAGCGCGCCGGGCTCGAGATATTCGGCACCGACTACGACACGCCCGACGGCACCTGCGTGCGCGACTACATCCACGTCACCGACCTCGCCCGCGCCCATCTCGCCGCGCTCGACCATCTGCGCGGCGGCGGGCAGAGCCTGACGCTGAACTGTGGCTATGGCCGGGGCTATTCGGTGAAGGACGTCACCGAGGTGGTGAAGCGGGTCTCGGGGGTCGACTTCCCGGTCAAGCTGTCGCCGCGACGCGCCGGCGATCCGGCCTCGCTCGTCGCCAAAGCCGATCGCATCCGCGCCGAGCTCGGCTGGGTGCCGGAGCATGACGATCTCGAACAGATCGTGCGCCAGGCCCTGGACTGGGAGGAGAAACTGAGGACGCGGAACGCGATGTGAGGGCGGCGCTCAGCGGATCAGTTCGATGCGGACGCCGGCGGCTTCGGCGATGAGCGGCCAGTGTCGCTCCCCAGTCAGAGCCGGTCGGTTCATGCGCCGTGCGAGCGCGATGCAGGAACGATCTCCGAGCGAGAGGCCGCCGGCCAAAGTCAGCGGCCTCAGCATTCCGATATCATACGCCAAACCACTATCGACCGGGATGATTTCGATCTCAAACGGCTTCAGCAACGCTTCTATCGACGGGCGCGGAATGCCTTGCTTGGCGTAATAGCTGACGACTTCGGCGAGATTCACCGCCGTCATTGCCGCGCCGTCCAGGCGCGTCCGGACCACCGCGGCGCCGGGCTCTTTCAGCAGGAGCGCAAGCAGAGCGGACGCGTCCATGACGACGAGGCTCATTCCTGTTCTGCCTCTCTTCGCCGCTCCTCCAGAAAATCGTCGACCGAAACGTTCGTTTTCCCGGCGAGCAATTGGCGACTGAGTTCCTGCGCGCGGGCGACGATCTGGTCGAGCGTCCGCAGCACGATCGCATCTCCGGTATCTTCGAGGACGACGTCGCCACCTCTCTCGATACCGTGGCGACGCCTCATGTCTGCCGGCAAGCTGACGCGTCCATCAGCCATCACGCGCGCTTTCATGTCTTGCTCCCAGTGTATGCCATATTTCGGGATTTATGGCATGAGTGCACAAATACCCCAAATGAAGTTGTCGGTGACGACTGATTCGATTCCAGGCGAGAGGCCGCAATTAACCCACGGTTAAGCTTGTTCGGGCGCAGTGCGGGCTGCATTATGCTCCGGCCCCGCACGAGGTTTTCCATGCGCCTGTCCGTCATCGCCGCTGCGGCGCTGTTCAGCCTGGCGCCGGCACTCGGCCAGACGACGGGCTCGATCAACGCCAGTGCCAAGCCGGCGACGGCAAAGCCCGCGAACGCCTCCTTCGATGCTTTCGTGAAAGGCCTCTGGCCGCTGGCGCAGCAGCGCGGCATCTCGCGCGCGACCTTCGACGCCGCCTTCCGCGGCGTGACGCCCGACCCCTCGATCGTGGCACTGACCAGGAAGCAGTCCGAGTTCACCGCGCCGATCTGGGGCTATCTCAACAGCGCGCTCGGCGGCACCCGCATCCCGCGCGGGCGCGATGCCGCCGCCGACAACGCCGCCGTCCTGGCGCAGGTCGAGGCGCGCTACGGCGTGCCGAAGGAGATCGTGCTCGGCATCTGGGGCATGGAGACCAATTACGGTTCGTTCAAGGGCGACAAGGACATCATCCGCTCGCTGGCGACGCTGGCCTCGATCCGCTATCGCGGCGACTTCTTCCGCGACGAACTCCTGACCGCGCTGGAGCTGATCGAGAAGGGCCATGTCGAGCGCGCGGAACTGCGCGGCTCCTGGGCCGGCGCCATGGGCCATACCCAGTTCATGCCGTCGAGCTATATGAAATATGCGGTCGACTGGACCGGAGACGGCCATGCCGACATCTGGACCTCGACCCCGGACGCGCTCGCCTCGACCGCGAACTACCTCAAGGGCTATGGCTGGGTCGCCGGCCTGCCCTGGGGCATCGAGGTCACCCTGCCGGAGCGCTTCGACCACCGGCTCAACAAGGCGAGTTTTTCCTCATTCGCCTCGGCCGGCGTGCGCCGGGCCGACGGGCGCAGCCTTCCGGGCTCCGGCGAGGGCCGGCTGTTCTATCCGGCCGGGCATCGCGGGCCGGTCATGCTGCTGACCGAGAATTTCGACGTCATCAAGAAATACAACTCGTCCGATGCCTATGCGCTGGCCGTCGGCCATCTCGGCGACCGCATCATGGGGCGGCCGGCGATCCAGGCCGACTGGCCGGTGCAGGCGCCGCGCCTCGACAAGGCCGGCCTGCAGGACGTGCAGCGCCGGCTCAAGGCGGCGGGTCTCTACAATCACGAGGCCGACGGGCGCATCGGCACCGTGACCCGCGAGGCGGTGCGGCAATACCAGCTCAAGACCGGCGAGATCGCCGACGGCTACCCGACGCCGGCGCTTCTCTCGAAGATGCGCGACGCCCGCTGACGCACCGCGGCGCTTTCTGCTAGACTGCCGCAGCGGTCGCCGAAGGGCGGCCTTGATGCGTGGAGCCGATGCGTCTGCGTTCGACCCTGATGGTGCTGGCTGCAGCCTGCCTGGTCCTGCTGACCGGCGGGCCGTCCTCGCTCGCCGAGAACGACACCTTCCTGATGCGCGACCCGACGCTGCAGCGCGGGCGCGGCTTCTTCTCCTTCGGCCCCCAGCCGCAGCAGCGCGTGATCCCGCAGCGCCAGCGCGTCGCCCCGGCGGCGCCGCGCCGCAGCGCGCCGGTGATCGTGCGCGACGATCCCGTGATCCCCAAGGTCGATGTCGCGCATTTCGTGCTCGTGCTCGGCGATTCGCTCGGCGACCTGCTCGGCAGCGGCTTGGACGAGGCGCTGAACGACCGGCCGGACGTCGTCACGGTCCGGCGCGCCAAGCCCGATAGCGGCCTCGTCCGCAGCGATTTCTACGACTGGCCGAAGGCGGTGACCGAGATCCTGGCGAGCGACCAGAAGGTCAGCGTCGGCGTCGTCCTGCTCGGGCTCAACGACCGGCAGGCGATCCGCGAGGGCGAGACCGTCCACGAGCCGCTCAGCCCGCGCTGGGTCGAGCTCTACAAGGCCCGGATCGAGGCGGTCGCGAACGCCTTCCAGGCCAGGCGCATCCCGCTGATCTGGGTCGGCGCGCCGCCGGTGCAGAATCCCAGGCTCTCGGCCGATTTCGCCAGCTTCAACGCGCTCTACCGCGAGGTCGCCGAGAAGGCCGGGGGCACCTATGTCGATCTCTGGGGCGGCTTCGTCGATGCCGAGAACCGCTACACCGCGATGGGGCCGGACGTCTCCGGCCAGACGATGCGGCTGCGGCTCGGCGACGGCATCCATTTCACTGCCGCCGGCGCCCGCAAGGCGGCGCATTTCGTCGATCTCGTCATCCGTCGCCTGATCGAGGCGGCGCCGCCGCAGCCGAGCGTGATCGCGCTGCCGGTCGCGCCCGATACCGGCGCGCCGCTGAGCATCGAGCTGCAGCCGGGCGGGATCGAGCGGCTGATCGACGGCATGGTCGGCAATCTGACGATGACACCCGGCCTGCCGAGCGCGCTTCAGGTCAGGCCGCTGGCCGGGCCGATCCAGCCGCTGACGGGGCAGGCTCTCGCCGGCGAGCAGGCCCTGCTCGCCTCGATCGGCGAGGCGCGCGGGCGCGGCGAGGCTGCCGCCCAGCTCGACCGCGTCTTCGCGGAAGGCGTCCTGCCCGACCCCAAGCCCGGCCGCCTCGACGATTCGCGCTGGCCGCGCTGAGGAACCGCCTCGCCTGTTATTGCGGGATCACCGCGCCGGCCTTGCGGATCACCGGTGTCCAGCGCTCGATCTCGGCGGCGATGAAGCCGCGCAGCCCGTCCGGCGTCAGCAGTTCGGGTTTCGGCGCCTCGGCACCGAGCTCGACGAAGCGGGTGCGCACCTGCGGATGGCTTAGCGCGAAGGCGAGTGCGGCGTTCAGCCTGTCGACGATCGGCTTCGGCGTGCCCTTGGGCAGGAACATCGCATTCCAGACCTGGACCTGATAGGCGGGTAGGCCGGCCTCGGCGCTGGTCGGGACGCCGGGCAGGGTCTGGGCCCGCTCGGGCTGTGCGATCGCGAAGGCCTTGATCGTGCCGGCCTGGACCTGCGGCGCGACATTGACGATCTGGTCGCAGAGATAGTCGACCTGGCCGCCGACGATGTCGTTCATCGCCGGGCCGGTGCCGCGATAGGGCACCTCGACCGGCTTGATCTCGACGATCGAATTGAACAACAGGCAGGTGGTGTGCGAGACCGAGCCGACGCCGGCATGGGCGTTCGTCACCGTCGCCTGGTTGGCCTTGAGATAGGCGACGAAGCTCTTGAGATCGCTGACAGGCAGGCTCTTCTTGCCGACGACGAGGATCGGGTTGGTGTTGACCAGGCCGACCGGCGCGAAATCGGTCAGCGGGTTGTAGCGCAGGTTCGGATTGAGCGCGACGGCCGCGGCATGGGTGCCGGTATGGCCGATCAGGATGGTGTAGCCGTCGGGCGCGGCGTTGGAGACGCGCAGGCCGGCGGTCTGGCCGCTGGCGCCGACGACGTTCTCGATCACCACCGGCTGGCCGAGCGACTGCGCCATCTGCTCGCCGATAATGCGCCCGATCACGTCTGTCGGTCCGCCCGCCGCGAACGGGATGACCATGGTCACCGGCTTGCTCGGAAAGCTCTGGGCCAGAACCGGCCCGGCCGCCAGGCAAAACGCCAGCGCGGCCGCAAGGCGACGCGTCAGTCCCATCTCGATCCTCCCGTCCCGTTGTCTTGGGCGGCCGGACATGGAAGCCGGCCGCCGCCAACGAGGTTAGGGCGGATCGCGCCGTCGGGGAACGAGCGATCTGCGTCTAGGACGTATAGCCGCCCGCTATGGCCGGCTCAGCGCGGCAGGATGGTCTCGCCCATCAGCTGCTTGTCGATGGCGTGCGCCATCTGGCGGCCCTCGCGGATCGCCCAGACGACGAGCGACTGGCCGCGGCGCATGTCGCCGGCGGCGAAGACCTTCTCGACCGAGGTCTTGTAGGCGATCTGGTTGGCCTCGACATTGCCGCGCCCGTCGAGCTTGACGCCGAGCTTGGCAAGCAGCCCGTCATGAACCGGCGAGACGAAGCCCATGGCGAGCAGCACGAGATCGGCCTTGAGGTCGAACTCGCTGCCGGCGATCGGCTTGAACTGGCCGTCGACCCTGGCGCAATGCAGCGTCTTCACCCGGCCGTTCTGGCCCGAGAACTTCAGCGTGCCGATGGCGAAGTCGCGCTCGGCGCCCTCCTCGTGGCTCGACGAGGTCCTGAGCTTCAGCGGCCAGTTCGGCCAGGTCAGCTGCTTGTTCTCCTTCACCGGCGGCTCCGGCATGATCTCGATCTGGGTGACCGAGAGCGCGCCCTGGCGGACCGAGGTGCCGATGCAGTCGGAGCCGGTGTCGCCGCCGCCGATGACGACGACATGCTTGCCGCCGGCGAGGATGGGCTGGCTGTTGGCGAGCGTCGCCGGCTCGCCGCCATTGCGGCGGTTCTGCTGCGGCAGGAAGTTCATCGCGAACTCGATGCCGTCGAGATCGCGGCCCTCGATCGGCAGATCGCGCGGCTTCTCGGCACCGCCGGTCAGCCCGACCGCGTCGTATGTCCCGAGCAGCTCGGCCGGGTCGAGATCGACGCCGACATTGACGCCGCAATGGAAGACGACGCCCTCGGCCTCCATCTGGCGGACGCGCCGCTCGACATGGGACTTCTCCATCTTGAAGTCGGGGATACCGTAGCGCAGCAGCCCGCCGGGCCGACCCTGGCGCTCATAGACGTGCACGGCGTGGCCGGCGCGCGCCAGCTGCTGGGCGGCGGCGAGTCCGGCCGGCCCGGCGCCGATGATGGCGATGGTCTTGCCGGTCCTGGTCGTCGCCGGCTCGGGCACGATCCAGCCCTCGGCCCAGCCCTTGTCGACGATGGCGCATTCGATCGACTTGATCGTGACCGGCGTGTCCTCGAGATTCAGCGTGCAGGAGGCCTCGCAGGGCGCGGGGCAGACCCGGCCGGTGAACTCCGGAAAGTTGTTGGTCGAATGCAGGTTGGTCAGCGCCTCGCGCCATTTGTCGTTGTAGACGAGGTCGTTCCAGTCCGGGATCTGGTTGTTCACCGGACAGCCGTTGTGGCAGTAGGGGATGCCGCAGTTCATGCAGCGCGCCGCCTGATCGCGCGTCGCCTCGGCCGCAAGCGGGATCACGAACTCCTTGTAATTCCTGATCCGGTCGGAGGCCGGGAGATACTTCCGGTCGCGCCGGTCGATCTCGAGGAAGCCGGTTACCTTGCCCATGCCGATTACTCCGCCGCAACCGACATGCCGGCCTGCGCCTGCTCGATTTCCTGAAGGGCCCGCCGGTATTCGACCGGCATGACCTTGACGAATTTGGGCAGGTACTCGGCCCAGTTGTCGAGAATGTCCCTGGCGCGCACCGAGCCGGTGTAGCGGTGGTGGTCCGCCACGAGCTGGTGCAGGCGCTCGCCGTCATAGCCGGACATGTTGGCCATCACGTCGATGCGGCCCTTGAATTCGAGGTCGCCGCCATGGTGGTAGAGGCGCTGGGTCAGCTCCTCCTCCTCCGGCACCGGCTCGAGATCGACCATCGACAGGTTGCAGCGCTTGGCGAAGCTCCTGTCCTCGTCGAGGACATAGGCGATGCCGCCGGACATGCCGGCCGCGAAGTTGCGGCCGGTCTGGCCGAGCACGACGACGACGCCGCCGGTCATGTACTCGCAGCCATGGTCGCCGGTGCCTTCCACCACCGCGATCGCGCCGGAGTTGCGCACGGCGAAACGCTCGCCGGCGACGCCGCGGAAATAGCATTCGCCCGAGATCGCGCCGTAGAGCACGGTGTTGCCGACGATGATCGCCTGCTCGGCCGGCGGCCTGGCGTCCGGCGCCGGCTTGATGATCAGCTTGCCGCCCGACAGGCCCTTGCCGACATAGTCGTTGGCCTGGCCGGTCAGCTCCAGCGTCACGCCGTTGGTGACCCAGGCGCCGAAGCTCTGGCCGGCGGTGCCGGAGAGCTTCACCGTGATCGTGTCCTCGGGCAGCCCGGCATAGCCGTAGCGCTTGGCGACCTGGCCCGAGAGCATAGCCCCGGTCGAGCGGTCGACGTTCTTGATCTTGCTCTCGATCACGACGGTGTCGCCGCGTTCGAGGGCTCCTTGAGACTGCGCGATCAGGCTGCGGTCGAGTACCGTGTCGATCGGATGCCGCTGCAGCTCGACATGGCGCACCGCCACCTCGGGACCGACGTCGGGCTTGTGGAAGATGCGGGTGAAGTCGAGCCCCTTGGCCTTCCAGTGCTCGATCGCCCGGTTCTTGTCGAGCCATTCCGAACGGCCGACGAGGTCGTCGAACCTCGCCACGCCGAGCGAGGCCATGATCTCGCGCACGTCCTCGGCGAGGAAGAAGAAGAAGTTGATGACGTGCTCGGGCTGGCCCTTAAAGCGCTTGCGCAGCACCGGGTCCTGCGTCGCGACGCCGACCGGGCAGGTGTTGAGATGGCATTTGCGCATCATGATGCAGCCGGCCGCGATCAAGGGCGCGGTGGCGAAGCCGAATTCGTCGGCCCCGAGCAGCGCGCCGATGACGATGTCGCGTCCGGTGCGCAGGCCGCCGTCGACCTGCAGCGCGATGCGGCCGCGCAGCTTGTTCATCACCAGGATCTGGTGCGTCTCGGCGAGGCCGATCTCCCAGGGCGAGCCGGCATGCTTGATCGAGGTCAGCGGCGAGGCGCCGGTGCCACCCTCATAGCCGGAGATGGTGATGTGGTCGGCGCGCGCCTTGGCGACGCCAGCCGCGACCGTGCCGACGCCGAGCTCGGAGACGAGCTTGACCGAGACGTCGGCCTCCGGATTGACGTTCTTCAGGTCGAAGATCAGCTGGGCGATGTCCTCGATCGAATAGATGTCGTGATGCGGCGGCGGCGAGATCAGGCCGACGCCGGGCGTCGAGTGACGCACCTTGGCGATGCGGGCATCGACCTTGTGGCCGGGCAACTGGCCGCCCTCGCCGGGCTTGGCGCCTTGCGAGATCTTGATCTGCATCATCGCCGAGTTGGCGAGATACTCCGTCGTCACGCCGAAACGGCCGGATGCCACCTGCTTGATCGCCGAGCGCATCGAGCGCCCGTCGGCCAGCGGCTTGAAGCGCTCCGGCTCCTCGCCGCCCTCGCCGGTGTTCGACTTGCCGCCGATCTGGTTCATCGCGATGGCGAGCGTCGAATGCGCCTCGTGGCTGATCGAGCCGAAGGACATCGCCCCGGTCGAGAAGCGCTTGACGATCTCGACGGCGGGCTCGACCTCGTCAATCGGGATCGCCTCGCGGCCGTCTGCGGCGGCGTCCTTGATCGAGAATAGCCCGCGGATGGTCGAGAAGCGCTGGCTCTGGTCGTTCACCAGCTCGGCATAGGCCTTGTACTTGTCCTGGGCGTTGCCGCGCACCGCGTGCTGGAGCAGCGAGATGTTCTCCGGCGTCCAGGCATGGTCCTCGCCGCGCAGGCGGAAGGCGTATTCGCCGCCGATGTCGAGCGCGTCGCGGTAGATCGGCGCATCGCCAAAGGCGTCGCGGTGGCGGCGAACGCTCTCCTCGGCGATCTCGGCGAGGCCGACGCCCTCGATCGAGGAGATCGTGCCGGTGAAGTACTTGTCGATCGTCTCGGTCTTCAGGCCGACGGCGTCGAAGATCTGGGCGCCGCAATAGGACTGGTAGGTCGAGATGCCCATCTTCGACATGACCTTGAGCAGGCCCTTGCCGACCGACTTGATGAAGCGCTTCACCACCTCGTAGCGGTCGACCTCCCTGGGGAACTCGCCGGCGTCGAGCAGCGCCTCGAGCGTCTCGAAGGCGAGATAGGGGTTGATCGCCTCGGCGCCGAAGCCGGCGAGGCAGGCGAAATGATGGATCTCGCGCGGCTCGCCGGATTCGAGCACGAGGCCGACCGAGGTGCGCTGGCCCTTGCGGATCAGGTGGTGGTGCACCGCCGCGGTCGCGAGCAGCGCCGGGATCGGAACGCGCTCGGCCGAGACCTGGCGGTCGGACAGGATGATGATGTTGTAGCCGCCATGGACGGCGGCCTCGGCGCGCTCGCAGAGCCGCTCGATCGCGCCCTCCATGCCGGCTGCGCCCTCGCGCGCCGGATAGGTCACATCGATCGTCTTGGTGTCGAAGCGATCCTCGTAATGGCCGATGCAGCGGATCTTCTCGAGATCGTCGTTGGTCAGGATCGGCTGGCGCACCTCGAGGCGCTTGCGGCGCGAGGTGCCTTCCAGATCGAGGATGTTGGGGCGCGGCCCGATGAAGGAGAGCAGGCTCATCACCAGCTCCTCCCGGATCGGGTCGATCGGCGGGTTCGTCACCTGGGCGAAGTTCTGCTTGAAATAGGTGTAGAGCAGCTTCGACTTCGACGAGAGTGCCGAGATCGGCGTGTCGGTGCCCATCGAGCCGACGGCCTCCTGGCCGGTCACGGCCATCGGCGCCATCAGCAGCTTGGTGTCTTCCTGGGTATAGCCGAAGGCCTGCTGGCGATCGAGCAGCGGCACGTCGGTGCGTTGCGCCCGCGCCTCGACCGGCGGCAGTTCCTCCAGCACGATCTGGGTGCGCTTCAGCCAGTCCTTGTAGGGGTTGGCGAGACAGAGCGAGGTCTTGATCTCGTCGTCGCCGATGATGCGGCCCTGTTCGAGGTCGATCAGCAGCATCTTGCCGGGCTGAAGGCGCCACTTCTGGACGATCTTCTCCTCCGGGATCGGCAGCACGCCGAATTCCGAGGCCAGCACGACGAGCCCGTCATCGGTGACGAGATAGCGCGCCGGCCTGAGGCCGTTGCGGTCGAGCGTCGCCCCGATCTGGCGCCCGTCGGTGAAGGCGATCGCGGCCGGCCCGTCCCAGGGCTCCATCAGGGCGGCGTGGTATTCGTAGAAGGCGCGCCGGTCCTCGCCCATCAGCGGGTTGCCGGCCCAGGCCTCGGGCACCAGCATCATCATGGCATGGGCCAGCGAATAGCCGCCCTGGACCAAGAATTCGAGCGCGTTGTCGAAGCAGGCGGTGTCGGACTGGCCCTCGTAGGAAATCGGCCAGAGCTTCGAGATGTCGGTGCCGAAGAGCTCGGAATCGACGCTCGCCTGCCGGGCCGCCATCCAGTTGACGTTGCCGCGCAGCGTGTTGATCTCGCCGTTATGGGCGACCATCCGGTAGGGATGGGCGAGCCGCCAGGACGGGAAGGTGTTGGTGGCGAAGCGCTGGTGGACGAGGGCGAGCGCGCTGACGAAGCGCTCGTCGGTCAGGTCCTTGAAATAGGTGCCGAGCTGGGTGACCAGCACCATGCCCTTGTAGACGACGGTGCGGCACGACATCGAGACCGGGTAATAGGTCGCCGTCGCGCGATCCTGGCGCTTGTAGACCTTGTTCGAGACCGACTTGCGCAGGACATAGACCTTGCGCTCGAAATCGTCCTCGCTCTCGATCTCGGCCGGGCGGCCGACGAAGAGCTGGCGATGGACCGGCTCGCTTTCCCTGACGGCGTCGCCGAGATCGGACGAATCGACCGGCACGTCGCGCCAGCCGAGGAAGATCAGTCCCTCCTCGGCGACTGTCTGGGCGACGATCGTCTCGACCTCGGCCCGCACGGCTGCATCCTGCGGCATGAAGAACTGGCCAACGGCATAGTGCCCGGCCGCCGGCAGCTCGATGCCGAGCTTGGCGCATTCCTCGACGAAGAAGCCGTGCGGGATCTGGGTCAGGATGCCGCAGCCGTCGCCGAGCTTGGGGTCGGCGCCGACGGCGCCGCGATGGTCGAGATTATGCAGGATCTGCAGGCCCTGCTCGACGATGGCGCGGGTCTTGCGGTTCTTCATGTCGGCGATGAAACCGACGCCGCAGGCGTCCTTCTCATAGGACGGATCGTAAAGGCCCTGGCGCTCCGGCATGGCCGGGTCGCGCACCGCCGGAAAGGCAGCCGCTGCCGCCGCCACGCTCGCCTTGCTCGATCCGCTCATCGTCAAACTCCGCTTCGCGCTTCCCTGCCAGCTTCCGCCGACAGCCTGCCCCGAGTCCATCGTCTCACATCGTCGTCCTGCCCGCGCCGGCCCTGCCGCCTGCCTGCGAGGCGAGCAGCAAGGAAGAGGCCAACGCCGGCCATCTCGTCGTCTCGGAGGGTGCTTGGGCTGTTTTCTGGCGCCCGCGTCCTCCGCAGGCGCTCGGGGCCAGAGCCCGGCCGCGCCTGTCAGGCCGCCGTTTTGCGGGCGGCGCGCGTACGATTGGTTTTGGCGTTGTCGGCCGTCCCCTTCGTCATGTGTCCGCTCCGTTGCGCGAGGCCGGGAGAAGGCGGCGAAGCCTCCACCCCGGCGCGGTGAAAATGGGACAGCAACACTGTCCTATCCCGATGAACTTGCCAGAATTCCAATCTGGGCACAAGGGGGGATTTTGTCATCGCAAGACATTTAGTTGCGATACCGGCACTGACCGAGACATTTCCGAACCAAAACTCATGTCCTGCTGCTTAGATTTTGTCGCGGGCGGCTTTTTCCGTGCTCTCGACATTCGCCGCTGCGGCCCTAGCTCGGCCCAAGCGCCAAGCTCCGGGAGCCGACCATGCAGCTATCCGCCGTGCCGGTTCATGCCGGCCTCTTGGCACTATTGTTCGTCTGGCTGTCCGTGCGCGTCATCGGCGCGCGCCGTCGCGGCCGCGTCGCGATCGGTGTCGGCGAGGACCGCCTGCTCGAGCGGCGTGTGCGCGCGCATGGCAACTTCGCCGAATATGTGCCGTTCGCCTTGCTGCTGCTCGCCTTGCTGGAGGGGCAGGGCTGGCCGATCTGGCTGGTCCATGGATTGTGTCTCGCACTGTCGGCGGGCCGGCTGGCGCATGCCTGGGGCGTTTCGAACCCCGATGAGGACTTCCGCTTCAGGGTCGGCGGGATGGCCGCGACTATGACGGTCATGATTGCTTCCGCCCTGTTGCTTTGCGTCGGCACCGTCATGCGCTGAAGGCCGGCGTCGAGGCTTGGCAGGCCGCGGCCGCGCCGCTAACGCTCGGTGATGAACTTCATCAGCGACAACACCGCCGGAGCGAGCCCGCGCGTCATGGCCGCGCTCGCGGCGGCCAACGAGGCATCGGCATCGGCCTACGGCACCGACCAATGGACGAAGCGCGCCGAGGCCCTGATCGCCGAGATCTTCGAGCACGAGGTCGCGGTCTTCCTCGTCACCAGCGGCACGGCGGCGAATGCGCTGGCACTGGCCTCGATCACCCGGCCCTGGGGCGCGGTGCTGACGCATGAGGAGAGCCATGTCGCCGACGACGAATGCGGCGCGCCGGAGTTCTTCAGCGACGGCGCCAAGCTCGTCGGCCTGCCCGGCGCCGGCAACAGGATTTCGCCCGATCTGGTGACGAAGGCGCTGGCGCGGATGCGCGAGGGCGCGCTGCATCAGGTCCAGCCGCAGGCGATCTCGATCACCCAGGCGACCGAATGCGGCCTGATCTACACGGCCGACGAGGTTCGGGCGCTCAAGGCTGCGGGAGAGCCGCGCGGCCTGAAACTGCACATGGACGGGGCGCGCTTCGCCAATGCGCTGGTGACGCTCGGCTGCACGCCGGCCGAGATCACCTGGAAGGCGGGCATCGACGTGCTCTCCTTCGGCGGCACCAAGAACGGCGCCTGGGCGGCCGAGGCGGTCGTCTTCTTCGATCCGGCGCTGGCGGCCGAGACGAAATGGCGGCGCAAGCGCGCCGGCCACACCCTGTCGAAGGGCCGGCTGATCGGGGCGCAGTTCGAGGGTCTGCTCGGCGGCGGCCACTGGCTCGACCTCGCCCGTCACGCTAACGGGCTGGCGAGCCGTCTGGCCGAGGCGCTGGCGAAACAGGGCAGCCCGCTCGCCTGGCCATGCCAGGCCAACGAGGTGTTCCCGATCCTGTCGCCCGACATGCAGGCGGCGCTGACCGCCGCCGGCGTCGGCTATCTGCCGTGGTCGCAGACGGCCTTGCCGGCCGACACGGTGCTGCCGGACGGTGCCGTGATCGGCCGCTTCGTCATGGCGTTCTCGACGAAGCCAGAGGAGGTCGAGCGGCTGATCGGGGTGTTTGCAGCGGCCGCGCGCTGAATTGCCTCCCGAATCCGGCCCCATGCCCGCCGCAATCCCTAAGGAAGACTGAACCTTACCGTTCCGTCGCCCGAAGGAGACGACATGACGATTGGATCGACGGCGCCCGCGCGCCTGCTGCTGGCCGGCCTGGCGCTGGCCGGCGCTATCGCCGGCACCTGCGGCACGGCCGCTGCGCAGTATTATTACTACGAGGAGGATTATTATCCGCGCGGCTATTACGAGCGCTACGCGCCGCTGCCGCCGGCTCCGATCCCGCGTCGCGTTCCCGGCCGCCTCGCGGCTCGCGACTACGGCCTCGCCGAGGTCGAGCGCACGATGCGGACGGGCTCGTCCTACATCGTCGACGGCCGCAGCGTCCGGGGCCAGCGCGAAAGGCTGATCTTCGATGCGCGCAGCGGCGAACTGGTCGACCGCATCGTCCTGCAGGGCGCGGCGCGCGAGCGCACGGCCCGCGTCGATCCGCGCGACGACGAGCGTCCGGGGCAAAAGCTGACGCCGCGCCCGCCGGAGCGTCCCCCCGTGCTCAGGCCGCCCGGACAGGCGAGCGCGCCCGCAACCGTGACGCCGCCCGCTCCCGCCATGCCGCGGATGACGCCGGAACAGGCCAAGCCTGCCCTCAAGCCGCCGGCGGAAGCCAGCGCGCCCGCGACCACGGCGCCCAAGCCCGCGGCGGCGCCCGATCTTCCGACGCCGGGTCCGGCCAATCCGGAGACGGGTGTCGAGAAGCCGCGGCTGGTCAATCCAAACGACGTCCGCGGCAGCGAGCCGGAGCGCAAGCCGCCGCTCGCCAAGGCCGATCCGCCGGGCATCCCGGTCGCTCCGGTGCAGCTGCCACCGGTGCAGATCGAGGACAATGCCACCGCCAATCCCAGGCCGGCGACGCCGGAGGTTCCGGTCACGCCACTGGACTAGAGCCTGCTGTTTTTACTCGGAACCACACCGTCATCCTGGGCGAGCGAAGCTCGAACCGGGATCCATCGTAGAGCGCCGGAGCCCTACGATGGATCCCGGGCCTGCGCCGCTGCGCGGCTTGCCCAGGATGACGGGGTGGTTCCGCGGAAACCCGGCACGCTCCAGCCTCCGCCACGTTCTTCGGTTCACGCGAAAAGGGCGTCCCCGGTTTCCCGGGGACGCCCTCGCTATCTGAGCCTGTGAGGCCCGACCCGGCTCACGCGGCCTTGGCTTCCAGCACCTGGGCGGGACGGCCGGCGCCGATCGCGATCTGGCGGGGCTTCTTGGCCTCCGGGATCTCGCGGACGAGGTCGATGTGGAGCAGCCCGTTCTCGAGGCTCGCACCGGTCACCTGGACGTAGTCGGCGAGCTGGAAGCGACGCTCGAAGGCGCGCGCGGCGATGCCCTGATGCAGGACCTCGCGCTTTTCGCCGTCGCCGGCCGACTGCTTCTCGCCGCGGACGGTGAGCGCGTTCTCCTTGCTCTCGATCGCGAGATCGGCCTCGCCGAAGCCGGCGACCGCGATGGTGATGCGGTAGGCGTTCTCGGCCGTGCGCTCGATGTTGTAGGGCGGGTAGCTCGGCGCGGCGTCGTTGCTGCCGGCCTGGTCGAGCAGCGAGAACAGGCGGTCGAAGCCGACGGTCGAGCGATAGAGCGGGGAAAGATCGAAGTGACGCATGATGTCCTCCTGAGGAAGCGACAATGTGGTCCGCCCGCCTCATCATGAGCGCGGGCCGGGGTGGTTCGGCGCAGCCGGTCACGGCCTGCGCAGAGATGATCTGGGAGCCGGTTTTCGGCTTTTCAAGAGGCCCGCCGCAGGCTCATAAACGAGGCCGGCACGGGCAGGCGTGCCGCCGATTCGCGAGCCTGATGCGTCGAGCCCCTTCGTTGAGATCATGACGGCCGAGGCCGAACTCTTCGCCCATCCCGACTATCCGGTTCCCGGCCACGGCAAGGTCTGGCTGGCGGCGACGCGCGACGGCGCGCGCCTGCGCTTCGCGAGCTGGCGCCCGACCGTGAAGCCGGTGCGCGGCACCGTCGTGCTGGTCCAGGGGCGGGCCGAGTTCATCGAGCGCTACAGCGAGACGGTCGCCGATCTGCGCCGGCGCGGCTTCCATGTGCTCGCCTTCGACTGGCGCGGACAGGGCGGCTCGCAGCGCTTCGTGCGGCGCGAGCGCAAGGGCCATGTCGGCTGGTTGCGGCATTACGAGACCGATCTCGCTCTGGCGATGGCGCAGATGCAGGCGGGCTTTCCGGCGCCCTATTTCGTGCTGGCGCATTCGATGGGTGCGGCGCTCTGCCTCGATGCGGCGCGGGAGGGGCGGCTGCCGGTGTCGCGGCTGGTCGCGCTCGCGCCGATGCTCGGCCTCGCCATGGTCGAGAACCCGCGCTCGGCGTCGCGGCTGGCGAGCTTCCTGTTCTGGCTCGGCTTCGGGCGCGCCTTCGTGCCCGGCGGCGGCGACACGGCGATCGCGACGAAGCCCTTCGACGGCAACCGGCTGACCGGCGACGCGGCGCGCTATGCCCGCAACAGTGCGCTCTCGGCGGCGGCGCGGCATCTGCCGGTCGGAGACCCGACCGTCGGCTGGGTGCGCACCGCCTTCCGGCTGATGGCGCGTCTCGGCACGCCGTCGGCCGCGCTCGAGGTCAGGGTGCCGACGCTGGTGATCGCCGCCGGGCAGGATCCGATCGTCTCGACGCCGGCGATCGAGCGTTTCGCGGCGCGGCTGAAGACGGGCGCCGCGCTCGTCCTGCCGAATGCCCGCCACGAGATCCTGATGGAGAGCGACGCCATCAGGGCGCAGTTCTGGGCGGCATTCGACGCCTTCGTGCCCGGCGAGGACGCCGCCTCAGCCGGCGAGCAGGGCGAGCGCGGCCTCATGCAGCGCCTTGCTGCCGGCGGCGATCACGGCGCCGCCGCCGGCGGCGCTGCCGCCGTCCCATGAGGTGACGATGCCGCCTGCGCCCTCGATGATCGGGATCAGCGCGACGATGTCGTAGGGCTTCAGGCCCGCCTCGATGACGAGGTCGACATGGCCGGCGGCGAGCATGCAGTAGGCGTAGCAGTCGCAGCCATAGCGGGCGAGGCGGACCTGCGCTTCGACGCGGGCATAGGCCTGCGCCCTCTCGCCCTTGAACATTTCCGGCGAGGTCGTCATCAGCGTCGCGCCCGCCAGCCCGACGCCCTGCCGGCTGCGCAGGATGCGCGGCCCGCCGGGGCCGTCATAGCGGGCCTGGCCGCCATCGCCGGAATAGCGCTCGCCGGTGAAGGGCTGGTGCATCATGCCGTAGACCGGCACGCCGGCGCGGGTCAGCCCGATCAGCGTGCCCCAGACCGGGATGCCGGAGATGAAGGCGCGGGTGCCGTCGATCGGATCGAGCACCCAGACATATTCGGCCTCGATGTTGTCGTTGCCGAATTCCTCGCCGAGCACGCCATGCTCGGGGAACTGGCGCCGGATCAGATGGCGCATCACCGATTCGCCGGCCTTGTCGGCCTCGGTCACCGGATCGAAGGCGCCGCCCTGCGACTTGTCCTCGAGCCCGTGATGGGCGCGGAAGAAGGGCAGGATCGCCCGGCCCGACTGCGTCGCCAGCTCGGCGACGAAGGCGCCGAAATCGATCGCGCTCATGATCGCATCTCCAACTTTATGTTGCTCTGCAGCGAAAGCCTATACGCCGACGGGTGTGCCCGATTCGGCGGCATTTCGCGTTTTGTCCAAAAACCATCGAAAACCTGCGCAATCGGTTCTTCGTCCCGCGCCGCGCGCATACCCCATAAGACTTTTGGCGAAACCGCTTGTGTTTTTGCGCCGCACAGACATATTGTGCACTGCGAAGGGGCGATCACCTCAAGCCTTCGTTGCCCTCCTTGGGCGTTTCCTCCCTAGACTTGGGCCGCCACGCAAGTGTGCGGCCCTTTTTTCTTGGGTTGCGGTGGCAAGCATCGGACGCGGCGGCGTCGGCCCGTCATTCGGCCGCCTGGCGCCACTCGTCGAGCCAGCCGCTCCAGCGCGCGAAGCAGTCGGCCATGGTCGCCGAGACAGCCTGCTCCAGCGCGGCGAAGCCGGAATGCGGCTCGAGCGTCGCCTCGTCCATGTAGAGCGCGCGGTTGACCTCGATCTGCAGCGCATGGACGCCCGAGGCCGGGGCGCCGTAATGCTCGGTGATGAAGCCGCCGGCATAGGGCCGGTTGCGGGTGACGCTGAGGCCCTGCCGGCGGAAGGCCTCCTCGGCGATGTCGATGACGTAGCCGGCGGCGCTGGTGCCGAAGCGGTCGCCGAGGATGATGTCGGCCTTGGTCAGCCCGTCGCGGTCGAGCCCGGTCGAGGGCATCGAATGCGCGTCGACCAGGATGCAGGTGCCGAAATTGCCGTGGGTGCGCTGGACGAGGCCGCGCAGCCCGGCGTGATAGGGCCGGTAGAGCGCGTCGATCCGCGCCAGCGCCGCCTCGACCGGGATGCGGCCGAAATAGATCTCGTGGGCGTCGCCGACGATGCGCGGGATGGTGCCGAGCCCACCGGCGACGCGCATGGAGCGGGTGTTGGCGAAGGCCGGCAGCCGGCCGTCGAACATGCGCGGATCGAGCTCGTAGGGCTCGCGGTTGACGTCGAGGAAGGCGCGCGGGAACTCGGCGACCAGCAGCGGCGCACCGAGCGCGACGGCATGACCGAAGAGCCGGTCGACATAGGCGTCCTCGGAGCGGCGCAACGTCCGCAGCGACAGGCGCGAGCCGTCGACGAAGCCGGCCGGATAGCGGCGTCCGGCATGAGGCACGTCGACGACGACGGGGACGACCTGCAAGGCCGGCTGGTGCAGCGTGTAGGGCCGCTCGATCTCGGCGATGACCGTGGCGGGATCGGGCTGGAAGGGGATCGAGGGCAAGACCATGTGTCGCGACTGAAGCACACAACGTCGCCCGGTTGAAGCGGCGGCGCGCCGTGCCGGAAACGACACACCGGATTCACGCGTTGTTTACCATGGCCGTGCCTTATAAGGAGACATGGTTCCAGCGATGCGGGCGGCGGGCTAACCCTGCCGCCCACACGACGCGACGGCGGCTTGGAGAGAGCCGTACAAAACGGGTGACGGGCCGCCGCCAGTGGCCTTCGCCTTGCAGACAGGCCTTACGGGACGGACATTGGCAGGCCCATGACGAAGATACTTCTCGCCGAAGACGACAACGATATGCGTCGTTTCCTCGTCAAGGCCCTGCAGAACGCCGGCTACGACGTCGCCTCCTTCGACAACGGCCTCTCGGCCTATAACCGCCTCCGGGAAGAGCCGTTCGAGCTCCTGCTGACCGACATCGTGATGCCGGAAATGGACGGCATCGAGCTGGCCCGGCGCGCGACCGAGCTCGACCCCGACATCAAGGTGATGTTCATCACCGGCTTCGCCGCCGTGGCGCTGAACCCCGATTCGCAGACGCCGAAGGACGCCAAGGTCCTGTCCAAGCCGTTCCATCTGCGCGAGCTCGTCAACGAGGTCGAGAAGCTGCTGGCGGCCTGATAACGGGGCGCATCAAGCGCCGGCCTCGCCAAGCGTCTTGCAAGCCCCAGCCCGAGCGGCTATAGCCGCACTCCTCGCAACCCGGCCGGCCTCTCAGGCTAACGGGTTCCGGTCGCAGGGACGGGTTTCCGGCACTGCAACGGGCGCGTAGCTCAGCGGGAGAGCACTACGTTGACATCGTAGGGGTCACAGGTTCGATCCCTGTCGCGCCCACCATTTTCAAAAAAACCCCGGACGGGCGCCCGCGAGGCGCCGTCCGGGGCTTTTCTTTTGCGGTCCGTTCAGAACCCCGCCGCGAAACCATCCTTGCGCTGGTCCGATCCGGCGGCGAGGGTGGCGTTGCCGCGGTCGATCCAGATCGCCTGGCTGCCGCCGAGCGGCAGCTTGCGCGGCTTCAGCACATGGCCGCGGCGCGCGAGTTCCGCCAAATCGGTCGCGGCGATGGTCGGCTCGACCTCGAGCGCCCCGCCATGGGCGAAAAAGCGCGGCGTATCCATCGCCTGCTGGATGTCGAGGCGCAGATCGAGCAGGTTCGAGAGGAAATGCGCGTGGCCGGCGGCCTGGTAGTGCCCGCCCATCACGCCGAACGGCATCACCGCCGCGCCGTCCTTTCGCAGCAGTCCCGGGATGATGGTGTGGAGCGGGCGCTTGCGCGGGCCGATCGCATTGGGATGGCCCGGGACGACCCGGAAGGACGAACCGCGGCTGTGCAGCAGCACGCCGGTCGCCGGGTCGACGCGGCCGGAGCCGAACCCGTGGAAGATCGAGTTGATGAAGGAGATCGCGTTGCCGTCGCCGTCGACGGCGCAGAGATAGATCGTGTCCTTGTGCTCGGGCTCCGACCACAGCACGGGGGTCGCGGCGCGGTCCATGCGGATGCGGGCACGCAGGGTCGCGACGATGTCGTCGGCCAGCAGCGCCATCGGGTCCGGGCAGAAGGCGGGGTCGGCGAGATAGGCGTCGCGGTGGTGATAGGCGAGCTTGGTCGCCTCGGCCTGGAGATGGATGCGATCGACCGGTGACAGGGCGGCGATGTCGAAGCCCTCGAGGATCTTCAGGATCATGAGCGCGATGATGCCCTGGCCGTTGGGCGCGCATTCGACCACCTCGTAGCCGCGATAGCTCGCCGAGACGGGCGTCGCATAGTCGGCTCCGTCTTCGGCCTCCGCGAAATCCGCCATCGTGTGCAGGCCACCGAGCCCGTTGAGGAACGACACCAGGGACCGTGCCGTGGCGCCGGTGTAGAAGGCCGCCGCACCGTCGCGACCGATCTCGCGCAGGCGCTGGCCGAGCAGCGGCTGGCGGTGACGCTCGCCCTGTCGCGGCGCGCGGCCGCCCGGAAGGAAGGTCGCGGCAGCGCCTTCATCCTTCGCCAGCAGTCCGACCTCGCCAGCCCAGTCGCCGGCGACGCGCGGCGTCACCGGGTAGCCCGCTTCCGCATAGTCGATCGCGCGCTCGAACAGCCGTGCCAGCGGCAGCCGGCCGTGATCGCGGTGCAGCTTGGTCCAGGCCGCGACGGCGCCCGGCACGGTGATAGCGTGCGGGGAGGTCTGGCCGATCTCGGTGACGCCGAGCGAGAGCAGTGTCTCGACCGTAGCAGAGGCCGGCGCCCGGCCGCTGCCGTTGAGGCCGATCGCCTCGCCGCCGGCCGGCTGGTAGAGCACGAAGCAGTCGCCGCCGATCCCGGTCATATGTGGCTCGACCACGCATTGCACCGACACCGCCGCGATCGCCGCATCGACCGCGTTGCCGCCACTGCCGAGGATGTCGAGGCCGGCCGCCGTGGCGAGGGGATGCGAGGTCGCGATCGCCGCATCGCGCGCGATCAGGGGCGCACGCCCCGGACGGAAGAAATCATGCATCGGAGAGGCTTTCGCGAAAGGCTGGCACGGCGTCTGTCAGGAAGCCTGCATGCCCGCTGACCGTTGCGCGCGCAATCGCCGCGGGCGCCACGGGCGCGCGACAGGGCCTGCGCCTACGACATGGCGTGCGGGCCGAGGCGATCAGGCGGCGAGCGCGCGCGACGGCATGGCCTCGACATAGGCCGCGACCTCGGCCATGCGCTTCAGCGTCCGCCAATAGACGTCTTCCATCAGGATATGGGCGAATTCGCCGTTGCGGCCGATGCTGTAGAGCCCGCCGATCCCGGTCGACAGGGCGAAGCGGCGGCGCTCCTCCTCGTAGTCGAGCCGATGGACCGGATAGGAGATCGGCGTCCTCACCACGCCGCCCGCGGCGAGGTAGCGCGCGCGCAAATCGGGATAGATCCGGCACAGGCCCTCCAGGCAGAGGCTGGCGAGATCCGCGTCGGACATCGTCCAATACCGGTCGCCGACGCTGCAACCGATGTCGAAGGTGATCAGCGTCTTGCCCTCGGGGGCGAGCCAGGGCATCGCGTGAGGCGCCTCGGTCAGGCGGAAGAAGGGCTGGCTGCGGTCCGGGATCCAGAGCATCGTGTCCGGCAGCAGGTCGCGCCCGGCGAAGCGCAGGTTGACGAAGACCATCGGGCGATAGCGGAAGGCGGCTAGCGGCTTCAGCGCGTCGCTGCCCTGAACGAGCTTCGGCAGGATGTTGACCGGCGCCGTCGAGATCACCGCCGAGACCGGGATCTCCTGTCCGTGGACCCGCACCGCCTCGACCCGGCCCTCGTTGACGATCACCGCCTCGATCGGCGCTTCCATCCGGATCATGCCGGCGACCTCGCGGGCCGCAGGTTCCAGCAGGCTCGCGATCCCGCCCTCGGGATAGACGTGCCAGACGCCGGCGCTTTCCGGCATCTCGTGGGAATAACCGATGCAGACGGCGCGGCCGGTGACGTGCCGGGCCGCCTTCAGATACAGCGTCTTCAGGATGCCGCCGCTCATCTTCTCGCCGACGGACGGCGCGAGTTCGTCGGCCGGCGCGCCCGACCAGGCTTCGGCCAGCGGGATCGCGACGTCTTCGGCGAGCGCCTCGCCATAGGTCTGGCGAAACCAGTCGGCGGCCGTGCGGATTTCGGTTTTTCGCAGGCGGCTCGCGAGCGCGCCGGTGACGAAGCGCGGCGAGCGCATCAGCCCGAACGGATAGCCGTAGCTCGTGCCGTTCAGCGAAACCGCCTCGCCATAGCGCCTGACGATGCGGCAGACATCGCCGGCGCCGAGCGCATCGGCCAGCCGGTTGCTGACGAAATGCGCGCCGACATCGTAGGAGAAGCCCTCGGCGTCCTTGAAGGAACGCGCCATGCCGCCGATCGTCTTTCCGGCCTCGAAGACGATCGCCGGCAGGCCGAGCCGCCTGAGTTCGCGCGCTGCGGTCAGTCCTGCGATCCCTGCGCCCAGAATGGCGATCGGCTTCATCGTCTCGTCCTCCCGCGGTCGCGGCTCGGGAGACCTGCGGCGTGTCCCCGAAAGGGCCATCCGGTGCGGAAAGGTGTGGACCCGGCGCGCGTTTCGGCAGGCGAGCTTTATGCGCGAGGATTTAATATTGTCTTGGCATAATCGCCGAGCCCTGCAGAACGGAAAAGGGCCGCCCTGATGGGCGGCCCTCTCCGGTATACGGCCCGAGCGATCGCTCAGCGCGTGGCGCGACGGGTCTCGCGCACCACGGTCGGGGCGGTGACGGCACCGGCGGCGCCGCCCACCACGGCACCGACCGGTCCGGCCACGACGGCGCCGGTACCGGCGCCGACGGCCGCGCCGCCGATGCGCTGCTCGGTGGTGTTGCCGCAGGCGCCGAGCGTCAGAGCTGCGGCGGCGAGCAGGCTGAATGTCGCGATCTTCATGATGGTCCCCCCAAGGGTTCGTGACGGTATCGAATGAGCCTGAAACGCCGTGGCGGGCGGCAGGTTCCCGATCGTCATGGCGGCTTTGCCCTTGCGATCCGCGCGAAAATCCGTATACAGCCGGCATCGCATCAGCCGCTGCCATCATGTCGGCGATGAGGGCCGCCACCGGCTCGCGTCGTCGTGTGCTCGTGGTGAGGCTTTCGTTTTCGACCGATTCGCCGTTGAAGGCGGATCGATGGAGTTGGACAGATGAAGATCCGCAATTCGCTGAAGTCGCTGCGCGCGCGCCATCGCGACAACCAGCTCGTGCGCCGCAAGGGCCGCGTCTACATCATCAACAAGGTCCAGAAGCGCTTCAAGGCGCGCCAGGGCTGAGAATTTCGCGCGGTTTTCCGCGCGGTCTCGGTGCTGGTCGGACGATATGGCGGGGCGCCTGACGGCGTGTCCCGCCCTTTTGCGTTGCATGGTCGCCGGCCTGTGAATTGACGCGCTGCTTCGCAGCACTAGACTAGCGGGCATGAAGCTCATCGGTTCGACCCTGGCGCTGGTCCTCACGCTGACGCCGATCTCCATCGCCGCCGTCCAGGCGCAACAGCCGCAGGCCGATGCCGCGCCGACGCGGCCCGGCGCAGTGCCCAACGCCGACAAGGACGACAATCCGTCCGCTCCGGCGGCCCGCACGCCGGCCGCGACGCTCGAGCGGCTGTTCCAGCGCCTGGCCGCCGCCAAGACGGCCGAGGAAGCCAAGGGCATCGCCAACCTGATCCAGCGGCGCTGGGCCCGCTCCGGCTCCGACACCGCCGACCTGCTCATGACGCGCGCCCAGACGGCGATGCGCGACAAGCAGCTCGAACTGGCGATCGAGTTGCTCGACCGGATCATCAGCCTGCAGCCGGACTGGGCCGAGGGCTGGAACCAGCGCGCCAACGCGCTCTTCATCGCCGGCGACCCGATCCGCTCGATGCTCGACATCGGCGAGGCGCTGAAGCGCGAACCGCGCCATTACGGCGCGATGATGGGGCTGGGGACCATTCTTCGCCAGCAGGGCGACGACAAGAAGGCGATGGTCGCCTTCCGCAAGGCGCTCGCGATCTATCCGCAGATGGAACAGCTGAAGAGCGCGGTCGAATCGCTCGCGACCGAGGTCGACGGGCGCGACGCCTGAGCGCTCGCGAAACCGGAACGGCCGCATCGACGTAAGCGCTCCATGCCGATCCGCGTCCTGCTCGTCCTTCTCATCCTCGTCGTCGCCGGCCTGATCGTGACCAGCGAGTGGCTCGGTCATGCCGCGGAGCGCCGCTTTCCGCCCAAAGGACAGTTCGTCGCCGTGCCGGGCGGGCGTCTCCACTATGTCGAGCGCAGGGCCTCGGGCGAGACGCGGGGCACGGTCGTGCTGGTGCACGGCGCCTCCTCGGCCCATGCCGATCTCGCGGCGACGCTCGGACCCGAACTCGGACATTACCGGGTGATCGCGCTCGACCGGCCGGGCCAGGGCTGGAGCGACCGTCTCGCCGGTGCCGCCATGGCCGATCCCGGCCGGCAGGCGGCGGCCCTGATGCAGGCGCTCGACCAGATCGCACCCGAGCGTTTCGTGCTGGTCGCGCATTCGCTCGCCGGCGCGGCCTCGGCCCGGATCGCACTCGACCGGCCGGAGCGCCTCCACGGGCTGGTGCTGCTCGGTGGCGTCACCCATCCCTGGCCCGGCGGCATCGCCTGGTACCATCATCCGGCGACATGGCCGGTGGTTGGCGCGCTGTTCACCCGGCTGGTCACGGTGCCGCTCGCCAGCCTGATGCTCGAATCCGGCGCAAGGAGCGTGTTCGCGCCGAGGCCGCCGACGCCCGGCTATCTGGAGACCGGCGAGATCGCGCTCCTGCTGCGGCCGTCCGCCTTCCAGGCGAATTCGCAGGACATCGCCGCGACCTTCGACTTCGTCACGGCGCAGGTTCCGCGCTACCCGACGTTCAAGGTCCCGGTGGTGGCGATCACCGGCGACAGCGATGCGATCGTCTCGCCGATGATCCATTCCGCCGCGATCGCGCGTGAGGTGCCGCAGGGGCGCTTCGTGCTGCTGCCCGGTGTCGGGCATATGCCGCACCACGCCGCGCCCGAGATCGTCGTCGCGGCGATCGACCAGATGGTCGGGCCGCGATCGGGACTGGCGCTCGCCGGGCCCTGAACGGCAGCGGCGCACGCGACTAAAGTCATAAGCCTTTGGTCGTGCTTCTCCCGGATGCGCGATTCCGCCAAGTTGGCGCGCTGCTCTAGTCCAGACCTGACGTAACGACTCCACTCCCAAGCCTCAGCCGGCGCGGGAAACGAGAGCTATTCGAACGTCCTCACGGGGGAGAAACCATGCCGCCAGAAGACAACGTCAAGGCCCATTGGGCCGAAACCCAGCGCCTGACCTATATCATGATCGGCATCTGGGCCGTGTTCTCGTTTTTCATCCATATGCTCGCGGTCAAGTTCAACGGCGTCAAGATCGCCGGCTTTCCGATGGGCTTCTACATGGCCGCGCAAGGCTCCCTGATCGTATTCGTCGCCCAATTGTTCTGGTTCGCGAAAGCGCAGGACAAGGTGGACCGCAAATACGGCCTGGCCGAAGACGATTGAGGGAGGGCGACATGTCAGCGGAAGCACAAAAGAACGATTTCACCTCGAGCCTCGGCCGTGTCTACGGCATCTATACGGGCGGGTTCGTCGCCTTCGTCATCTTCATCGGGGTTCTGGAGCGCGCCGGCGTTCCCAACCACATCCTCGGCTACCTGTTCGTCGCCTTTACCATCGGCGTCTATGCCGCGATCGGCATCATGTCGCGCACCATGCAGGTCGACGAGTACTATGTCGCCGGGCGCAAGGTGCCGTCCTTCTACAACGGCATGGCGACGGCGGCCGACTGGATGTCGGCGGCCTCCTTCATCGGCATGGCCGGCACGCTCTATTTGCTCGGCTATGACGGGCTCGCCTTCATCCTCGGCTGGACCGGCGGCTATGTGCTGGTGGCGACGCTGATCGCGCCCTATCTGCGCAAGTTCGGCTGCTATACGGTGCCCGACTTCCTCGCCTTCCGCTTCGGCGGCAATGCGGCGCGCATCGCCGGCATCGTCGTGCTGATGAGCTGCTCCTTCACCTATGTGGTGGCGCAGATCGTTGGCACCGGGCTGATCGGCGCGCGCCTGCTCGGGATGAGCTTCGAGCTCGCCGTCTTCGTCGGCCTCGTCGGCATCCTGGTCTGCTCCATGCTCGGCGGCATGCGCGCCGTCACCTGGACTCAAGTCGCCCAGTACATCGTGCTGATCATCGCCTATCTCGTCCCGGTCGTGATCCTCTCGACCCAGAAGTTCGGCATCCCGATCCCGCAGCTCACCTACGGCACGGTTCTCTCCGAGATCCAGGCCAAGGAGGCGGCGCTCGGCGTCTCGGCGGCGGCCTCGCATGTCGTGCCCTTCGCCCGCTACGACCCCCTGAACTTCTTCGCGCTGGTGCTCTGCCTGATGGTCGGCACGGCCTCGCTGCCGCATGTGCTGATGCGCTACTTCACCACGCCGTCGGTGCGCGAGGCGCGCTCCTCGGTGGCCTGGACGCTGCTGTTCATCTTCATCCTCTACTTCACGGCGCCGGCCTATGCCGCCTTCGCGAAGCTCGAGGTGTTCGAGAACGTCATCGGCAAGCCGCTCGGGCAACTGCCGGGCTGGATCTACAGCTACGGCAAGATCGGCCTCGTCCAGATCTGCGGCGTCAACGCCGTCGACGTCGCCGCGATCACCGCGGCCTGCGGCAAGATCGCCGGCCATACCGGCATCCTGCAGCTCGCCAACTTCTCGATCCAGGCCGACGCCATCGTCATCGCCACGCCCGAGATCGCGGGCCTGCCCTACGTCGTCTCCGGCCTCGTCGCCGCCGGCGGCCTGGCGGCGGCGCTCTCGACCGCGGACGGGCTCCTGCTCGCCATCGCCAACGCGCTCTCGCACGACGTCTATGCCCGCATGATCAACAAGAACGCGCCGGTGGCGAGGAAACTCGTCATCGCCCGCGTGCTGCTGATCCTGGTCGCGATCATCGCCGCCTGGGTCGCCTCGGGACGACCCGCCGACATCGTCGCGATGGTGGCCTGGGCCTTCTCGCTGGCGGCGGCGGGACTGTTCCCGGCGCTGGTGATGGGCATCTGGTCGAAGAACACCACGGCGGCGGCGGCGGTGACCGGCATCTGGGCCGGCTTCCTGGCGACGCTGACCTATCTCGTCGTGACCCGCTACTTCCCGGGCTTCGGCGTGAACGTGCTCGGCATGTATGCGAACGTGAACCCGGTGACCGGGGCGGCGCTCGTCGACATCGCCAAGCTCAAGGCCGAGCAGCCGGCCCTGTTCCAGCAGGGCTGGGTGGCGATCAGCCACCCGCTGGCCTCCAAGGTCGGCTACTTCAACGTCGCCAACATCTCGGCCGGCCTGTTCGGCATCCCGATCGGCTTCCTGACGATGTTCATCGTCTCGAAGTTCACGACGGCGCCGAGCCAGGAGCTGCAGGACTTCATCGACAAGATCCGCCAGCCGCGCGGCGCGCCGGTGATGATCGAGAAGTGAACCACGGTCGCGGGCGGATCGCCCGCGGGCCACTTCCTCCTCGGGGGCGGGCTTCGGTCCGCCCCCGCTTCGTCTGGACGGCCGCATGCCGGCTTGCCCGCGCGCCCGATGCCGGGCAGAGCCGGACACGGTTCCGACCCACAAGGATCAACCCCGAATGGCCGATGTTGACAGCCAGGGCCTGTTCTGGCTCTACCAGACCCCCAATCTCATCCTCGCCGCGCTGATGTACACGCTGCTCGGCCGCTTCGTGCTGTCGCTGTTCTTCCCCGACGACAGCGAGAAGGTGATCTGGACGACCTTCCGCCAGATCACCCGGCCGGCGATCGCGGCGGTGAAGCTCGTCACGCCTCTGGCGGTCCACGATCGCATCGTCACGCTGCTCGCCGTGGTCTGGGTGCTGTTCGTGCGGATGCTGCTCTTCGTCGGCTTCGCGTCGGCGGGCCTGCTCCCGGCGATCGTCGGAGCGCCGAAACCATGAGCGACGAACGCGAGGACATCCTTCGCCGCGACGGCATCACCATCGGCATCGCCGGAATGTCGCTGCTCAACGGCCTGCATTTCTCGGCGTATTTCGATCCGGCCTACATCCTGATGAAGCAGTTCGCGCCGGGCTTCTTCATCTCCTCGCCGATCCTGACCTTCTATTTCACCTCGCTTTTCCTCTCGGCCCTGACGCTCGCCATCGGCGGCATCCCGGCCGCGATCTACGAGCGCGGCAAGGGTCTCACCGAGAGCACGGCGACCTCGATGTGGGTCTGGCTCGGCGGCATCATGCTGCTGACGATCCCGACCCTGCTGCAGATGACGGCCCGGCCGGCGTGAACCGCGCTGGCGGCCGCAGGTCACGATCGCGCGAGGTCGTGATCCCGGGTCGGATTTCGCCGGTTAGGCTCGGGCTCCATCCGGGAAAGCCGAGCCATGAGCCCGTCGCGCGTCAGCGAACTCGCCCTGTTGTCCGTGTCGCGCGGCTGCGGCTTCGCCGGGCTCGCCATCATCTGCTTCATGATCGGGCTCGCCGGCTATCCCCGCGTCGCGCTGGAGAGCGGCGCCGTGCTGATGATGGCGACCGCCGCGGTCCTCCTCGTCAAGGCGGAACGATCGGAGCAGCACTCCTACAAGCGCACCGAACTCTGGATCCTGCTCGCGCCCGAGGAGCGGCCGCGCGCGGAATTCGCCCAGCAGATCATCGGTCGCACCCTGCGCGCGGTCTATCGGCGCTTCGCGCTCTATTTCGCCGTGGGCGGCGCGCTGTGCTTCCCGGCCTCCTTCGTCCTGCCTGCGTGAGGCTCACGCCTTCTCGGCATGCTCCTTGGCGACGAAGGCGATGCGGACCATGTTGGTCGCACCCGGCGTGCCGAATGGGACGCCGGCGACGACGATGATGCGGTCGCCGAGCGCGGCGAAACTCTCGCGCACCGCGAACTTGCAGGCGCGGAAGGCCATGTCGTCGATGTCGCTGGCGTCCTTGGTGACCACCGAATGCACGCCCCAGACCAGGGTCAGCCGGCGCGCCGTGCCCCGGTTCGGCGTCAGCGCGATCACGGTCGAGTTCGGGCGCTCGCGGGCCAGCCGGAACGCGGTCGAGCCGGACGAGGTCCAGGCGCAGATCGTCTTCAGCTTCAGGGTGTCGGCGATCTCGTGAGCGGCCTTGGCGATGGCGTCGGCGCCGGTCGCCTCCGGCTCGGCGCGCTGCGCCTCCAGGATCGAGCGGTAGACCGTCTCGTTCTCGACCTCCTCTGCGATGCGGTTCATCATCGAGACCGCCTCGATCGGGTACTGCCCGGCCGCGCTCTCGGCCGAGAGCATCACCGCATCGGCCCCTTCGAACACCGCGGTCGCGACGTCGGAGACCTCGGCCCGGGTCGGCACCGGCGCGGTGATCATGCTCTCCAGCATCTGCGTCGCGACCACGACCGGCTTGCCCTTGCGGCGGGCGGCGCGGGTGATGCGCTTTTGCGTGCCCGGCACCTTCTCCAGCGGCATTTCGACGCCGAGATCGCCGCGCGCGACCATGATCGCGTCCGAGGCGTCGATGATCTCCTCCAGCCGCTGCACCGCCTGCGGCTTCTCGATCTTGGCCAGCGCCAGCGCCCGGCCACGCACGATCTTGCGCAGCTCCGCCATGTCCTCCGGCCGCTGCACGAAGGAGAGCGCGATCCAGTCGACGCCGGCCTCGGCGGCGGCCTCGGCATCGGAGCGGTCCTTGTCGGTCATGGCCGAGACCGGGATCGTGGTGTCGGGCAGGCTGACGCCCTTGCGCGAAGACAGGCGGCCGGCGACGATCACCTTGGTCGCGGCCTGCGTCGGCGTCGCCTTCTCGACCACGAGCCTGATCTTGCCGTCGTCGAGGATCAGGTGGTGGCCGGGCTCCAGCGCGCTCAGGATCTCGGGATGGGGCAGGTGCACGCGCTTGACCGTGCCGGGCGCCGGGTCGGAATCGAGGGTGAATTTCGCACCCTTCTCCAGCATGACGCCGCCATCGCCGCCGAACTGGCCGACGCGCAGCTTCGGCCCCTGAAGGTCGGCGAGGATGCCGACGGGACGCTTGAACTTCGTCTCCAGCGATCGCAGCATGGCGATGCGCTCGGGCAGGGTCTCGCGCTGGGTGTGACTCATGTTGATGCGGAAGACGTCGACGCCCGCCTCGAACAGTTTTGCGCACATCTCCTCGGTCGAGGAGGCCGGCCCCAACGTCGCGATGATCTTGATCCGGCGCTCGCGCTTCATCGGCAACGTCCCCTCATGGCCGCGGCGTCTGCGCGCCGGTGGTGTCGGTCAGCTGGATCGTCCAGCTCTTCTGCTCGCCGGTGTCGACCTCGAAATAGCCGGCGCGGTCGAAGCCGCGCGCCAGGCAATCCTCGATGCCGCGGATCGTGAATTCCTTGTTGCGCGTGCACATGACGGATTTGCCCGTCCATTCGCCGCCCTTGTCGTAGTCGACGGCGTGAACGTAGTAGAAGCGCGCCGCCAGCGTCCCGCGCAGCAGCGTCTCGCAGGCGCGCGGCGCGATGTTCCACCAGCCCTCGGTCGTCCAGCCCTGCGCGTCGCGATAGCCGATGGCGACGCCGACGCGGCTGCCCGTGGTGTTGCACAGGCGCAGATCGGCCTGCGCGGGTGCGACGAGGCCGAGGAGGCAGAGGAGCGCGATGGGGAGGGTCCGGAGCGGGATCATCTTATGGGTCGATCAGGATCACGCGGCAGTCATTGACGTTGGTCAGGGTCGGGCCGGTTTGCAGCAGATCGCCGAGCGCTGCGAAGAAACCGGTTGAATCGTTGTCCGCCAGCGATTGGGCGGGAACGAGGCCGCGCTCAGTGGCGCGCGCCAATGTCGTCGGGTCGATCACGGCGCCGGCCGGATCGGTCGCCTCGCCGCCGCCGCCATCGGTGCCGTCGGTATCGCCCGACAGCGCGACGATGCCGGGCTCGGCCTTCAGCGCAATGGCGAGCGCCAGCGCATATTCCTGGTTCGGCCCGCCGCGGCCTTTCCCGTGCAGCGTTACGGTGAGTTCGCCGCCGGAGAGGATACAGGCGCGCCGACCCTCGCGCTTCAATTTCAGTGCCAGTTCGGCATGGGCGGCTGCGACCTCGCGGGCCTCGCCCTCGCAATCGGGGCCGAGGTCGTGCACGGCGTAGCCCGCGGCCTCCGCCGCAGCGCGTGCCGCCGCGATGGCGTCGGCCGGACGCGCGATGATGCGGAACTCGCTGCCGGCGAAGGCGGGGTCGCCGGGCTTCGGCGTCTCGCTCGCCGGGTCGTCGAGGAGCGCGCGCGCCGCCGCGGGCAGGTCGAGCCCGTAGCGCGCGACGATGGCGCGGGCCTCGGCCAGCGTCGTCGGATCGGGCACGGTCGGGCCGGACGCGATCGCGGTCGGCTCGTCGCCGGGCACGTCGGAGATGGCCAGCGTCAGCAGGCGCGCGGGCGCGGCGGCGAGCGCGAGCCGGCCGCCCTTGATCCGCGACAGCCGCTTGCGGACGATGTTCATCTCGCCGATCGGCGCGCCCGAGCGCAGCAGCGCCTTGTTGACCGCCTGCTTCTCGGCGAGCGTGAGCGCGCCAGCGGGTGCGACCCAGTTGGCCGAGCCGCCGCCCGAGAGCAGCACGAGGACGAGGTCGTCGGCAGTCGCGCCGGCCGCCAGTTCGAGCGCCCGTGCCGCGCTGTCGAGGCTGCCCTGGTCGGGCACCGGATGGCCGGCTGCGACCATCGGGATGTGTCGCGTCCGCGTCTCGTAACCGTGGCGCGCGACCGCATGGCCGAGGAGGCGCTCCGGTGGAAGGCCTGCGTCGAGATAATGCGCTTCGGCCAGCGCGGTCATCGAGCCGGCGGCCTTGCCGGCGGCGAGCAGGATCAGGCGGCCCTGCATGGGCGCCGGCGGCAGCTGGGCCGGCAGGCAGCCCGCGGGATGGGCGCGCGCCACGGCGGTATCGAAGATCGCGCGCGCGACGGCGAGGCGATCCGTCGCTGTGCCCCTGGCTCCGTCCACCGCGCCGCTCGTCCTTCCGCCCGGATTCGCCGCCGATTGATCGGCTTTCGTTGCTGATTCTTTTAAGTCGCACGGGCGCGGACGTCACCCGCCTTTTGACGATATAATCATACTTAAAATAGGAGAGGGCGGATCGCGCCGCCGCCGTCGTTTGCGGCTTGACGGCAGGGCCCCGGCGATGCGAACCCCGGCGGCCGAATTCCAGAGCATCCCGACACAAGGCGAGAAGGACGAGACATGGACGATCCGGTTCAGGGCGACCAGCTCAAGAGCATCGTGCAGCGCATCGAGCGGCTCGAGGAGGAGAAGAAGACGATCTCCGACGACATCAAGGAGGTCTACGGCGAGGCCAAGGCCAATGGCTACGACGTCAAGGTGCTGCGCAAGGTCATCGCCATCCGCAAGCGCGACGCCAATGAGCGGCGCGAGGAAGAGGCGATCCTGGACCTCTATCTGCAGGCGGTCGGCGAGAGCGCCTGAAGGGCGCTCGACAATCCGCGAGCGCGGCCGCCTGACGCGGCCGCCTCCGCTTCCGGTGCTCACGGACATGAAGTCCGCTGCGCTCCGGTTCTCGGCAGCCACGCCAGTCGACTCACGCTGGCGAATTGTCGAACGCCCCAGTCGCGGCGGCGCAGGCTTTCGAACCGGGCCTGTGCCCGCTCACAGCCAGCTGTTCTTGCGGAAGCGCCAATAGAGCACCGCGCAGGTCGTCACGATCAGCACCAGCACGGTGTGGTAGCCGAAGCGCAGTTCGAGCTCGGGCATGTTCTTGAAGTTCATGCCGTAGATGCCGGCGACCGCGGTCGGCACCGCCAGGATCGCGGCCCAGGCGGCGAGCTTCTTGGTGATCGCGTTCTCCTGGCTCTGGCCGACCAGCAGGCTCGCCTCGAAGGCGAAGGCCAGGACCTCGCGCAGGCTGTCGATCTTCTCCTGCACGGTGCGGACATGGTCGGTGACGTCGCGGAACATCGGCGCCAGCGTCGGGCGCACCTGCGGCACGCTGGCATTGGAGAGGCGCTGGCAGACATCGACCAGCGGCGCGATGGCGTTGCGCAGGCGCAAGAGGTCGCGCCGCATCACATAGAGCCGCTCGATGTCCTCACGGCCCATCGGCCGCTCCAGCACCTTGTCCTCGAAGGCCTCGACCTCCTCGTGGATCGATTCCAGCACTGGCATGTAGTTGTCGACGATGAAATCGAGGATCGCATAGAGGATGAAGTCCTCGCCCTTGGCGAGCGAGGTCGGGCAGGTCTCCCAATGCTGGCGCACGGTCTTGTAGGAGGTCGAGGCGCCGTGGCGGACGCTGACGATGTAGCCGTGCCCGACGAAGATGTGGGTCTCGCCGAAGGCGATGCGCTTGTCGACCATCTGCGCCGTGCGGGCGACGACGAAGAGCGCATCGCCATACTGCTCGAGCTTGGGGCGCTGATGGGCGTTGGCGGCGTCCTCGACCGCAAGCGGATGCAGGGCGAACTGGCGCTGCACGCAATGCAGCAGCTCGGCATCGGGCTCGAGCAGGCCGATCCAGACGACATGGCCCTCCTTGCGGGCCCACTCGCCGGCCTCCTCGACCGGGATGTCGGCGATGCGCACGCCATGGGCATAGACGCTGGAGGCGACGACCCCGGCCTCGTGGGCGGGTCCCTGCTCCGCGACTCTGGTGGGGAGAGGCTCGCCCGGCGCCGCAGCGGAGGGGAACCTGGCCTGAACGACGGACATCGGCGCACCTCGCCTGTCACGGACACATTGCCGGCAAGCTAGCGCTTTCGGCGGGCGGAACAAAGCGATATCGCGGCGGCCCTTCGCCTGCCGCATCACGGCGGGTGATGCGTGAAATCACGCGAATTCGCGTGTCGCGCGCGGCGATGGACGGCAGTCTCCCGCGCATCGCCGAAGGGAGACCGTCAATGCTGCTCGTGGGAATGCTGGACAGCCCCTATGTCCGCCGCGCCGCCGTCACCGGGACGCTGCTCGGGCTCGAATTCGAGCATCGCTCGGTCTCGGTGTTCCGGCACATGGAGGCCTTCGGCAAGATCAATCCGCTGATCAAGGCGCCGACGCTCGTCACCGACGACGGAACGACGATCGCCGAGTCGCTGCTGATCATCCAGCATTTCGAGGATGTCGCCGGCCGTTCGCTCAGGCCGGCCGAGCCGGCGGCACGGGCGCGCGATCTCGCGCTCACCGGGGTCGGCATCGTCGCGGCCGACAAGGCGGTCTCGGTCGAATACGAGCGCAAGCGGCCGGAGGCGCAGCGCTACGCCCCCTGGCAGGAGCGCATCGTGACGCAGCTCCACACCGCGCTTGACCTGCTCGACGCCGCGGCGACGCGCGGGGAGATCGCGGCCGGCCCGACCTTGCGGCCGGGCGACATCTCGGCCGCGATCGCCTGGGGGTTCTGCCGCTTCGTGATCCCGGATTTCGTGCCGGAAGAGCGCTGGCCGGCGCTCGGCGCCCAGGCTAGGGCCTGCGAGGCGCTCGACGTGTTCAAGCACTGGCCGATCGACCGCGAATGAGCCGGCTGCGCATCCTTGGGAAGGCCTCGTCGATCAATGTCCGCAAGGTCCTGTGGACCTGCCGCGAAATCGGCCGTGACTATATCCGCGAGGACTGGGGTAGCGGCTTCTCGGCAACCGATACGCCGGAATTCCTGGCGTTGAACCCGAACGGCCAGGTTCCGGTGATCGTCGACGAGACCGGCGCGCTCTGGGAGTCGAACACCATCTGCCGCTATCTCGCCGCCGAGGCCGGACGCAAGGACCTGCTGCCGGACGCGCCACGGGCGCGGGCGCTGGTCGAGCGCTGGATGGACTGGCAGGCAACCGATCTCAACAGCTCATGGCGCTATGCCTTCCTGGCGCTGGCCAGGCGCAATCCGGCCTATGCCGATCCCGCGCAGATCGCCGCCAGCACGGAGCAATGGAACCGGGCGATGGGCATTCTCGACCGGCAACTGGCGTCGACGGGCGCCCATGTGCTCGGCCCCGGCTTCACGTTGGCCGATGTCGTGCTCGGCCTGTCGGTGCATCGCTGGATCAAGACGCCGTTGCCGGAGCGGCCGGCATTGCCTGCCGTCGCGCGCTATTACGACCTGCTGAGCGAAAGGCCCGCCTATCGCGAGTTCGGCCGGGACGGGGTCGCCTGAGGCGATGGCCGGATCGATCAGTTCTGGACGAAGTTCGTCGGCAGCGAGCGGATGGCAGGTCCGCTGAACGAGCCGGTCTTCGCGTCGCTCGGCTCGACATGACTGAAGCCGAGCGCGGCGGCCGGACTCGCCTCCTGGAACTCGGCGGCGACGGCGGCGGGCCGCTGCCGGGTGCGCGTGGTCGCGACCGTGGTCGGGCGCCGCTCGGCGGTCGTGCTGCCTACGACGGCGGCGAAGAGCGAATCGAGCCCGGTGCGGTCGGCGTCGTAATGCGCCACGATCGGCGTCGGCGGGCTCGGGGCGTGCCGGCTGACGGGGGCGGGTGGCGCCGGCACCGAGGCCAGCGCGAAGCCGTCGCCGCGCGGCCGGCCCGGCGGCAGCGGATGGTCGATCGCGACGAGGCGTCCTTCGGGCGGTTTCGCGGCGGCGTCGCCGCTGCGCAGCTCGGCCAGCGCCAGATTGGCGAAGGCGGCGGGCCGCGTCGGCGGCACCGGCGCATTGGTCGGCCGACCGGTCAGGACGCTCTCGATCAACGCTGACATCTGGTCGGGCCGCCGCGGCGGCAGCGAGGCGACGATCAGTTTCGAATCCTGCAGGGGCGCGCCCTGCGGTGCGAAGGCGAGCGCGCCGCCGGCGCCCGGCAGGCCGGCGACCTGCGTCGCGGGCCCGGCGTCCGGCGCCTGCGGCAGGGTCAGCCCGCGCGGGCGGGCGAGCGGCACCGGCGCATCGATCAGGCGCGGGCGCTTGTCCTCCGGCGGCGGCGCGACCGCTGGCGGCGGGGCTGCCGGCGCGGCGGCGGGCGCAAGCGCCGCGACCTGCGTCTCCTGCGGCTCGACGACCTTCGGCGCCAGGCGCTGGGCGCGCTCGCGGGCGAGGCTGCGCCCTGCGGGTTCGGCCTGCGGTTGCGCCGCCGCCACGGCGAAGCGGCCGCCATCGTTGGAATTCGAGTCGTCGCGGGCATAGGCGATGACGGCCGGCTGCTGACGCGGGCCACCCGGCCGGCCGCGCGTCGGGCGGGCATCGGCCTCCTCGTCGTCGCCGCCGAACAGCGCCGACCACAGGCTCTTGCGGCCGGACGAGATCACCGCGCCTTCGTCGAGATCGGCCGCCGCGTAGCCCGCGACCGAGCCGCCGCGCGCCAGGATGTCGGCCTTGGCGAGCTCGTAGCCGCCGAGCGGCTGGCCGTCGGCCGGTAGATGCACGGTCTTCTCGTCGGGGAAGAGGCGCACGAGCTGGTCGCGCGTCATCCGCGGCCAGGACCGGACCGAGCCGGCGTCGAGATGGACGAAGGGCGTGTGGGCCCCCGGATAGAAGCCGACGCCGCCGCGCTGCATCCGCATGCCGGCCTCGCGGACCTTCGCGGTCGCGGTGTCCGGCAGGTAGAAATCCATCGCCTTGCCGAGCATGTGCTGGCTGTGCTTGGCGACGGCGCGCGAGCGCCGCCGCAGCATCGAGTTGGTGCCGGGAGAGCGATAGGCCGAGACGACGTGGAAGGCCTCCTCGGAGCCGACCTGGCGGTGGACCTCCCAGGCGAGGTCGAACAAGCGCGGATCCATCCGGATCGGCTCGTCGGTGCGCCAGTCGCGCAGCGCCCAGTTCAGCTTCTCCAGTGCGGCGGAATCGTAGCGGCCGTCACGCCTGAAGGTGACGGTCGTCTCCTCCTTGGTGTGCATGTGCCGGATGGTGATCGAGCGGGTGTCGCCGTTGGCGACCGCGTCCTGCGTGCCGCGCACTCCGGTCAGCAGCGTCGCGAGCGCAACACCCAGCGCCAGCGCGGAGCGGAAGCCGGCAGCCGGGCCAGACCGGAACCGGCTGGAGCGCGTGGCGGTGGACCTGCCCAATCTGCCTGACCCGTCTCGGTGGCCGCCGGAAGCGGCGCGATGAACGTGAACGAACAGTTGCGGAGAAGCGTTAATGCATGGTTACCAAGCCGGCAATCGGCCTGCCAAGCGATTTTCCGGGACAGCGCTGTTCCCGGGCCCCTTCGTTTCCGAACGTGTCGCTAGCCGGCGATCATGGCGAAACCGTGCTGCGCCGCTCAGCCGCGGCTCTCCAGCGCCTGCCTGACCAGCCTGTGGAAGCCGTAGAGATCGTCGAAGCTGGTGACGCGGCCGTCGGCCCCGACCACGATGGTGTCGTAGACGAGGTGGATGGCGAGCGGTTCCGGCAGGTTGATCCGGCGCTCGCCCGAGCCGATCAGCCGCTTCAGCCGCTCATGCGACCAGTCGGGCCCGAGCACCTGGTCGGCCAGCGCGAAGGGATTCTCGACGCGCACGCAGCCATGGCTGAAGGAACGCCGCTCACTGGCGAAGAGCCTGCGGTTCGGCGTGTCGTGCAGATAGACGGCGTGATCGTTCGGGAACATGAACTTGATCCAGCCGAGCGCGTTGCGCTCGCCCGGCGGCTGCCTGACCGAGATATTGCCGCCGCGGCGGGTCACGACATAGCCGCGCTTGGCGGCGTATTCGGGGTCCGCGGCGAGGCCCGGCAGGAACTCCTTCTTCAGGATCGAAGGCGGCACGTTCCAGGACGGATTGACGATGACGTGGTCCATCCTGTGCGAGAAGATCGGCGTCGGCGTCTCGGCCTTGCCGACGATGGCGCGGGTCTGGTGGACGACATGGCCGTCGCGGACGACGCGGACCATGAACTCCGGCACATTGACCATGATGTGGTTCTGGCCGAGATCGGGCGGCAGCCAGCGCCAGCGCTCCATCTGGGCGACGATGTCCTGCTCGGCCCGGCTCGAGGCCGGCGTGCCGAGCGCCGCGAGCGTGCGCTCGCTGAGCACGCCATTGGCCGGCAGCCCGGCCTTCTTCTGGAAATCGGCCAGCGCGAGCGCCGTCGAGCGGTCAAAGACCGGCTCCTCGGCCGGGCCGAGGCCGAGCCGGGCGCGCACCAGCGGCACGCGGTCGTCGCGCATGCCCAGCTTCAGCGCCGGGCCGGCCGGGATCCGCACCAGCGGCGTGTCGTCCTGATGCTCGCGCATCTCGGCGAGCCGCGCCTTCAGCCGGCGATAGCCCTCATGCGGCGGGTTGTAGGCGGCGAGCGCCTTGCCGGGGTCGTCGACCGCGGTCAGCTCCGACAAAACCTCGGTCGCCGACGGCAGATAGAGCGTCGGCGTGATCAGCTTGGAGAGCCGGCGCGGGTCGATGCGGGCGCCGCGCGCGTCGCGGGCATAGAGCACGGCGAGGCCCGAGAGGCGGACATCGGCCTCGGCGAGGCTGCCTTTGTCGCTCGCCTCGAAGGCCGGCAGCGGATAGTCGGCGGGCTTCAGCCCGTCCTCGCCGGCGCGCTCGAGCCGGGCGACGAGGCGCCTGGCGGCCTCGCTCCAGCCCTTGCCGTCGATCCAGAACGGCGCGTTGCCATGCGTCGCATAGGCGGCGAGGATCTCGTTGCGCTCGCGCTCCGACAGGCGCGGCAGGGCGAGAGCGGCTGCGGCGCGGCCGGCGATGCCGCCGGAGAACTCGGAGCCGGGCGGCAGCGTCACCACCACCGAAGGCAGGCTCGGCGGCGGCACGACCACCGGGCTCAGCGCCGGGTCTGCCGGGGGCATCTCGACCTGCGGGATGTCGAGCATCGACCTGCGGTCGTCGACCGGCGGCGGGGCCGTCGGCGTGGGCGCCTGGCGTGTCGCCAGTCCGTCCGGCTGCTGCGCCGGCTTGATCGAGCCGGTGATGATGTCCTTGTCGCTGTCGGGGCCGGTCGGGCCAGCCTCGACCAGCGTCAGCGGTTCGGGCTGGGGCAGCGCCGGCAGATCGAGCTGCAGCGGCGCCTCGTCGGGCCGCACCGGCGCGATCGAGCCTGTGATGATGTCCTTGTCGCTGTCGGGGCCGGTCGGGCCGGCCTCGACCAGCGTCAGCGGTTCGGGCTGGGGCAGCGCCGGCAGGTCGAGCTGCAGCGGCGCCTCGTCGGGCCGCGCCGGCACGATCGAGCCGGTGATGATGTCCTTGTCGCTGTCGGGGGCGACGGGGGTGACCTCGGCCGTCGTGACCGCGTCCGGCGGCTGCGACGGTTCCGTGCTGCCGCCTGCGAGGGCGGCGCCCCAGGTCAGCATCAGGGCCAGTGCCGAAACCGATCTCAAGCCGGCCTTGTGGCTGCGCCGCATGGTGGTGGTTCCGCTGGTTCGCCGTCGCCGCACTCCTGCGCGACTCGGGGTGTTTCGACAAGATGCGGCGCTGCAACAGCCGCCGCGATTTGACCTGCCGCCGCAGGTTTACGCCGCGTCAGAGCTTTCGGAGGCGGCGTCGGGTTCGGCCAGCCCGTAATCCTTGAGCTTGCGGTAGAGCGTCGAGCGGCCGATCCCGAGCTTGCGCGAGATCTCAGACATGTGGCCGCGATAATGCGCCAGGGCGAAGACGATGATTTCGCGTTCGAGCTCCTCCAGCCGGCGCATGTCGCTGCCGGTGATCAGCTCGAGTGCATTGGGGTCCTTCACCGGCATCTGGATGATGCGCGGCGGCGCCTCCTCGCGCGCCTCGCCGCGGGCGGGCGAGGCCGGCACCGGGGGAATCCGGACGTCGAACCCGTCCATCTGCGCCGCGATCTGGGGGAACTCGGCGATGGTCAACTCGTCGCCGTCCGCCAGCACGACGGCCCGGAACATCGCGTTCTCGAGCTGGCGGACATTGCCCGGCCAGTCGTAGCCGGTCAGCAGCGCGAGCGCCTCGGCACTGAGCCCGCGCAGGCGCTTGCCCTCCTCGGCGGCGAAGCGGGCGAGGAAGCCGCGCGCCAGATCGGCGATGTCCTCGCGACGCTGGCGCAGCGGCGGCAGGGTGATCGGGAAGACGTTGAGGCGGTAGTAGAGGTCCTCGCGGAACTCGCCGCGCTTGACCTGCTCGAGCAGGCTCTTGTTGGTCGCCGAGATCAGGCGGATGTCGACGCGGACCGATTTCTTGGCCCCGACGGGATCGACCTCGCCCTCCTGGATGGCCCGCAACAGCTTGACCTGCGCGTCGAGCGGCAATTCGCCGACCTCGTCGAGGAAGAGCGTGCCGCCATGGGCTTCGACGAACTTGCCGACATGGCGCTCGGTCGCGCCGGTGAAGGCCCCCTTCTCGTGGCCGAACAGGATCGACTCGACGAGGTTGTGCGGGATCGCGCCGCAATTGACCGTGACGAAGGGCTTGCCGCGGCGGTCGCTGGTGCCCTGGATCGCGCGCGCCAGCACCTCCTTGCCGACGCCGGATTCGCCCTCGACCAGGACGGGGATGTTCGATTTCACCGCGCGCTCGGCCAGGCGCACGACCCGGGCCATGTCCGGGCTCCTGGTGGCGAGGTCGCGGAAGCCGAGCTGGCCCGAGGCGCGGCGCTTGATGTGGCGGATTTCGTGTTCGAGGGCGCCGAGCTTGAGCGCGTTCTTGAGCGAGACCTGCAGGCGCTCGGCCCCGACCGGCTTGACCACGAAATCGACCGCGCCGGCGCGCATCGCCGTGACAACGGTCTCGATCGAGCCATTGGCGGTCTGGACGATGACGGGTGTCTCGATGCCGGCCTCGCGCAATGCCGCGAGCACGCCCATGCCGTCGAGGCCGGGCATGACGAGGTCGAGCACGATCGCGTCGGGCGCCGTGAGATCGGCCTGCGACAGCCTGCGCATGGCCTCATCGCCGCTTTCGGCGATCGCGACCTCGTAGCCGGAACGCTTCAGCATGGCGTCGAGGAGGCGGCGTTGGACGGGATCGTCGTCAACGACGAGGACGGTGGCGGTCATGTCACCTCGGAAGGCCAGTCAGGGCGGGCAGGCGCGATTCGGCGAAGAATCGGCTGTTCCGTTCTGGGGCATCCTGGGCGACAACGGTTAAGCGGCGCTTAAGCGCCACAGCTCCGGGCAAAGCGCGCGGGGGCTGCGGGACGGCGTTGCCTGCTAGCCGTCACAGCGCCTAAGACTTCGCGCTGTGACGGCGGCGGCAAGGTTTTCAACGATGACGATTTCGATGACGGGCTCGGGGCGGGCCATCACGCGAGCCGGCGCCAGGGAGTCCGCCGCGCAGGCCGCGCAGGCGTTGGGATCGCTGCCGGAATGGGATCTGAGCCATCTCTATCCCGGCATGGATTCGTCCGTCTTCCTGGCCGATCTCGACAAGGCGCTGGCCGATTCGCAAAGCTTTGCGGCGCTCTATCGCGGCAAGCTCGCGACGCTCGCGGCGCGGCCCGACGCCAGTGCCGCGCTCGCCGAGGCCGTGATCGCCTATGAGAAGCTCGAAGACCTGCTCGGCCGGATCATGTCCTATGCCGGCCTGGTCTATTCCGGCGACACCACCGATCCGCAGCGCGCCAAGTTCTATGGCGACACGCAGGACAAGATGACGACGGCCTCGACCGAGCTTTTGTTCTTCGGGCTGGAACTCAACCGGATCGATCCGGCGCTGATGCAGGCGGTCTCGTCGCAGGCGCCGCTGTCGCACTGGAAGCCCTGGCTCGATGACCTCGCCAAGGACAAGCCGCACCAGCTCGAGGACCGGATCGAGGAGCTGTTCCACGAGAAATCGGTGACCGGCCGCGCTGCCTGGAACCGGCTCTTCGACGAGACTATCGCCTCGCTGCGCTTCTCGCCGCAGGGCGAGGAGCTGACGCTCGAACTGACGCTGAACAAGCTGCAGGATTCAGATGGCGCGGTGCGCAAGGCGGCGGCCGAAGCGCTCAGCGAGGTCTTCCGCGGGCATCTGCGAACCTTCGCGCTGATCACCAACACGCTGGCCAAGGACAAGGAGATTTCCGACCGCTGGCGCAAGTTCGAGGACGTCGCGGATTCGCGCCATCTCGCCAACCGGGTCGAACGCGAGGTCGTCGACGCCCTCGTCTCGGCCGTGCGCGAGGCCTATCCGCGGCTGTCGCACCGCTACTACAGGCTGAAGGCGAAGTGGTTCGGCCGCGAGCAGCTCGATTTCTGGGACCGCAACGCGCCTTTGCCGCAGGTCGAGCAGCGCACCATTCCCTGGTCGGAGGCGCGCGACACGGTGCTCGACGCCTATGGCGCCTTCTCGCCGGAGATGGCCGGCATCGCAAAACGCTTCTTCGACGAGAACTGGATCGATGCGCCCTCGCGTCCCGGCAAGGCGCCGGGCGCCTTCGCCCATCCCACGGTGCCGTCCGCGCACCCTTACGTGCTGCTGAACTACCAGGGCAAGCCGCGCGACGTGATGACGCTGGCGCATGAGCTCGGGCACGGCGTACATCAGGTGCTGGCGGCGCCCAACGGCGCGCTGATGGCAGCGACGCCGCTGACGCTAGCCGAGACCGCGAGCGTCTTCGGCGAGATGCTGACCTTTCGGCGCCTGCTCGACGGCACGACGGACAGGAAGCAGCGCAAGGCGATGCTCGCTGCCAAGGTCGAGGACATGATCAACACGGTCGTGCGCCAGATCGCGTTCTACTCGTTCGAGCGCAAGGTCCACGAGGCGCGCAAGGGCGGCGAGCTGACGGCCGAGACGGTGTGCGAGCTCTGGATGAGCGTGCAGGCCGAGAGCCTCGGTCCGGCGATCCGGCTGGGGCCGGGCTACGAGCCGTTCTGGTGCTACATCCCGCACTTCATCCATTCGCCGTTCTACGTCTATGCCTACGCCTTCGGCGACTGCCTCGTGAACTCGCTCTACGGCGTCTACCGGAATGCGGCGGAGGGGTTCCAGGAACGCTATTTCGCCCTGCTCTCGGCCGGCGGGACAAAGCACCATTCCGAGCTGCTGGCGCCCTTCGGCCTCGACGCGCGCGACCCCGCCTTCTGGCAGATCGGCTTGAGGATGATCGAGGGCATGATCGTCGAGCTGGAGGGGATGGAGTAGGGCGCTGCTTGTGGGAAGCGGGCCGTCGGAAATGGGCACAGTCGGGCTGCGGTTCTCTTCACGACTGCCGACCGCCCCTTTTCAGAACTGCACCCGCAAGCCTACCTGCGCGACATTGGCGGTGTAGTCCGAGCCCTGCGCCGTCGAGTTCAGCCGCTCATGCGTGAAGCTCGCGCGGACCGAGAAGGTCCGGGTCAGCTTGTATTCGACGCGGGCGCCGACGCTGGTGGAATCCTCGCGCAGGCCCTGGCCGTCATATTCGGTGCGGCCGAAATTGGCGAAGCCGGTGACGGTCAGGTTGCGCCGCAGCGCATGCGCCACTTCGAGCGTGGCGCGCCGCGCCGTCGTGCCCGACGAGCCGGCGATGGTGGTGTCGCCGAGTTCCGAGGTGCCGCGCAGCGTCACGGTGGTCAGCGGCGTCGGCGACCACAGGATCGCCGCGTCGCCAATGAGCCCGCGCAGGTTCTTCAACCGGTCGTCGTCATAGGCGCGATCCTGATAGCCGGCCGAGACCTCGCCGGTGAGCTGGCGGCTGATCTCGATCGTCGAGCCGACCCGGCCGGTCAGCCCTTGCGAGGAGCGGGCGTAACCCGAGGAATCGCGGCTCTCGTCGAACTGGCGCGTGTCGATCTCGCCCTGCACGAAGGGCTTGATCCCGGGCGTCAGCTCGTAGGCGGCGCGGGCGCGCAGGCCGTACTGGGTCTGGTTGCGGTCCTTCTGACTCAGGATTGCGCCGCTGGAGAGTTTCGCATCCTCATAGTCGCTGCGATCGACCGAGCCGCGCAGCGTCAGCTGCAGCCGGTTGATGTCGTGCGTCACGCCCGCCGATGCGCCGTACTGGTAAATCTGCGGGCGGCCCTTGACCGAGGCGGTGAGGTCGGGCGAGCCCGGCCGCTGGGTGTCGAGATTGAGGCGCGATTCGAGCAGGATGCGGGTGTCGCGCGTCGCGTCGAGTCTCAGGTCGAGCGTGCCGGCGGCATCGGGGCGCGAGGCGTCGCTGTCGCGGACATAGCGGCTGTAGCCGCCGCGCAGCGTGCCCTTGAGCTCGTGCACGTTCCAGTCGGACTGGACCGCGAGTTCGCCTTCGTGCCGGCTGAAGACCGAGCCGTTGCGCGTGGCCCCGCTGATGCGCTGCGGATTGGTGTCGTAGCCGACGGAATTGGTGATGGCGGGCCGCAGCGTCACGCTGCCGAGCCTCAGGCCGAGCGGCGCGTAAGGGTCCTCCTCCGCGGCAGCACGGCGACGGCGCGGTGGCGGCGGATCGGTCGGCGGCGGCAGCCCGGCGACGGCGGGCGGCGGCGCGCGGAACTGGCGCTGGGTGACGCCGCGCGTGCGCTGCGCCTGCACCGGGCGGCTGGCGCGCGGCGGCTGGCGGCGCGAGATCGTCGACGCCTGGTTCTGGATCAGCACGGCCGGGTCGGTGATGCCGTCGGGCGAAGCGGGCGCGGCGGGAGATGAGGCCGGCGGCGTCTGCTGCGCGACATAGCTCGGCGTTCCGGTGCGCAGGCCGGTTCCGCGCGCCTGCTGCGCCCATGCCGAGGACGCGGCGAGCAGCAGGCTCGTCGCGGCGACGCCGGACAGGAGGGGAAGCGGGACGCGGAGCACGCGCAGACGAGGCTCCCGGAAGCAGGGCAGCGCGCCGGGATGGCGCGCATGGTTAACGGAGTTAGAACGAAGAGGGTTAACGGCGCGTCAATGCCGGGCGTGGTGGTGGCGCGGCCGGCGCTCGCCATGCTAGAGCGCGCCTCATGACGGCCGATATCCGCGCTTCCGCGCTCCGCACCATCGCCACCGAACGGACCGGGCTCGACATCCTGCACGCGGCGCTCGCCGACGGGCTCGGCGCGCCGTTCACGGCCGCTGTCGAGCTGATACGCGCGGCAACCGGCCGCGTCGTCGTCACCGGCATGGGCAAGTCCGGCCATGTCGGGCGCAAGATCGCCGCGACGCTGGCCTCGACCGGCACGCCGGCGCATTTTGTCCACCCGGCCGAGGCGAGCCATGGCGATCTCGGCATGGTCCAGCCCGAGGACGTGGTGATCGCGCTGTCCTGGTCGGGCGAGACGGCGGAGCTGGCGGCGATCGTCGCCCATACGCGTCGCTTCCGCGTCGGGCTGATCGGGCTCACCGCCAATGCCGACAGCGCGCTCGGGCGCGAGGCCGATATCGCGCTGATCCTGCCCAAGGCGGAGGAGGCCTGCCCGAACGGGCTCGCCCCGACGACCTCGACGACGATGCAGATGGCGCTCGGCGACGCACTCGCCGTCGCGCTGCTGGAGGCGCGCGGCTTCTCGCGGCAGGACTTCTTCGTCTACCACCCCGGCGGCAAGCTCGGCGCGCAGCTCAAGACGGTCGAGAGCATCATGCATCGCGGGGCGGCGCTGCCGCTGGTCGGGCTCGATGCGGGTCTGCCTGACGTGATCGCGATGATGACGGAGAAGCGCTTCGGCTGCGCCATCGTCACCGATCCGGACGGGCGCCTCGCCGGCGTCGTCACCGATGGCGATTTGCGCCGCAAGCTCAGCCTCGCCGGCGCGCCCGGCCGCCGCGCGCGTGACGTGATGAGCGAAAACCCGCGCCGGATCGCGCCGGACGCGCTGGCCGTCGAGGCGCTGGAGATGGTCAACCGGCTGCGCATCACCGCGCTGATCGTGGCCGATGTCGAGGACAGGCCGATCGGCCTCGTCCATGTCCACGACCTGCTGACGCTCGGCGTCGCCTGAGCGAGGGGCCGCTCCTCACCGCTGCTCGTAGAGCAGCCGCGCCCTGATCGTGCCCTCGAGCTCGCGGATCTCGCGCAGGATCTCGACCGAGACCTCGCCGACCGGATCGGCCTCCATCACGACATAGCCGAGCTCGCCGTCGGTCTGGTAGTTCTGCGCGGCGATGTTGATGTTGCGGTTGGCGAAGACGTCGTTGAGGCGCCGCAGCATCCCCGGCACGTTGCGCTGGACATGGATGAAGCGCGTGCCCGAGAGCCGAGGCTGCAACTGCACCTGCGGGAAGTTGACCGCGCCGACGGTCGAGCCGACATCGGAATAATCGACGATCTTGCGGGCGACCTCGGAGCCGATGCGCTCCTGCGCCTCCTCGGTCGAGCCGCCGACATGCGGCGTCAGGATGACGTTGGGCAGGCCCTGCAGCGGGGTGACGAAACGCTCCTTGTTGGACGCCGGCTCGACCGGGAAGACGTCGACCGCCGCGCCGGCGAGATGGCCCGAGCGCAGGGCGGCGGCGAGCGCGTCGAGATCGACGACGGTGCCGCGCGAGTTGTTGATCAGATAGGAGCCCGGCCGCATCATCGCGATCTGCTCGGCCCCGATCATGCCGGCCGTCTGCGGCGTCTCCGGCACGTGCAGCGAGACGATGTCGGCGAAGCCGAGCAGGTCGCTCAGGCTGTCGACCGAATCGGTGTTGCCGTGGCGCAGCTTGTCGGTCTGGTCGTAGTAGATCACCCGCATGCCCATGGCCTCGGCCATGGTCGAGAGCTGGCTGCCGATATTGCCGTAGCCGACGATGCCGAGGATCTTTCCGCGCACCTCGAAGGAGCCGTTGGCCGATTTGTCCCAGCCGCCCTGATGGGCCGAGACCGAGCGGTCGGGGATCCGGCGCAGCAGCATGACGATCTCGCCGATCGTCAGCTCGGCGACGCTGCGGGTGTTGGAGAAGGGCGCGTTGAACACAGGCACGCCGCGCGCCGCCGCCGCCTTCAGATCGACCTGGTTGGTGCCGACCGAGAAGCAGCCGACCGCGAACAGGCGTTTCGCATGCTTCAGTACCGTCTCGGTTAGCTGCGTGCGCGAGCGGATGCCGAGAATGTGCGTCGTCGCCAGGGCCTCGGCCAGCTCCCGCTCGTCGAGCGCCTTGGGCAGGCGCGTCATGTTGGTGTAGCCGGCCTGCAGCAGCAGGTTGGCGGCGGAATCGTTGATGCCCTCGAGGAGCAGGACCCTGATCCGGTCCTTCGGGAAGGAAAGGCGTTCCATGATGTTCCGCTCGGGCGTGGCAGGGCTGGCGAGGTCGGGTCCGCTATAGACCCGCCAGCGTCGCGGACAAGTCCGTTCTGCGCGCGTCGACCGTGCCTTGGCGTCGCGGCCTCAGGCCTTGTCGACGATCAGCGTCGCGCCGTCGACGCGCACCACCTTGACGCTGGCGCCGGCCAGAAGCTCCGGACCGGTGACGCGCCAGGAGGAATCGCCGACGCGGATGCGGCCCTCGCCGCCGATCATCGTGGCCTCCAGCGTGAAGACCTTGCCGATCAGCTGGCGGCCGCGATCGTTCAGGCCGGTCGCGGCGTCCGGTTCCTCGCCCTTGCGCCGGGTCAGCGTCCGGCCGGCGACGACGCTGACGAGGCAGAGCGCGGCGAATACCAGCATCGCCGCCTGCCAGCCGATCGCAAAAGCGCCGACCGCGATCCCGGTCAAGAGCGCTGCGAGGCCGAGCCAGATCAGGAAGACGCCGGGCGCCAGCATCTCGCCGCCGATCAAAGCGAGCCCGAGCACGATCCAGGCCCAGCCGCCGAGCGATGCGAACCAGTCGAGCATGGCTTCAGCCCGCATTGCGGCCGGAGGCCGGCACCGAGGCGCCGCGCCGCGTCTCGGCCGCGTCGTCGCCGAATACCGCCCTGGTGAGCTGGGCGATGCCGCCGACCGTGCCGGCGAGCGCAGCGGCCTCGATCGGCACGATCACGACCTTGCTGGTGTGGGAGGTGGCGATCGCCTTCAGCGCGTCGGTGTAGCGCTCGGCGATCAGGAAGTTGGCGGCCTGGATGTCGCCCTTGCCGATCGCTTCCGAGACCATCGCGGTCGCGGCGGCCTCGGCCTGGGCCGAGCGCTCGCGCGCCTCGGCGTCACGGAAGGCGGCCTCTTTTCGTCCTTCGGCGGCGAGGATCTGCGACTGCTTCTGGCCCTCCGCCTTGAGGATTTCGGCCTGTCGCATCCCTTCTGCTTCCAGTACGGCGGCGCGTTTCTCGCGTTCGGCCTTCATTTGCCGGTTCATCGCGCCGGCGATGTCGGCCGGCGGCAGGATGTCCCTGATCTCGATGCGCGTGACCTTGACACCCCACGGCGAGGCGGCGGCGTCCATCACCCGGAGCAGCCGCTCGTTGATCTCGTCGCGATGCGAGAGCAGCTGGTCGAGGTCCATCGAGCCGACGACGGTGCGGATATTGGTCATGGTCAGTGTCATCAGCGCGTTGTCGAGCTGGGCGACCTCGTAGCGCGCCTTGGCGGCGTCGAGCACCTGGTAGAAGGCCGCCGCGTCGATGCGCACGCCGGCATTGTCCTTGGTGATCGCCTCCTGGGAGGGAACGTCGAGCACCTGCTCCATCACGTTCACCTTGTGGCCGATGCGGTCGATGTAAGGCACGATCAGCCCGAGGCCGGCGCCCAAAGTGCGCGAATAGCGGCCGAAGCGCTCGACGGTGTAGTTGTAGCCCTGCGGCACGGTGCGTACGCCGAGCGCGATGGTCAGGATGACGAGCGCGACCAGCGCGACGATGACGATGTCGAAACCGCTGACCTGCACGGTTCATCTCCCCCCGGCCGCCCGCGACCTGCCGTCAAACTGGCGGCTGCGGCCGACCGATGCAAGGGCGCGCATCGCCGGCCGCGGCACGATCGCAGGGTAGTGGCGGCCAAGCGGGCCATGACGTAACGTCGGGCCTGTCGGTGAGCCGGCTATCCGGACTTTGGCCGATCGGAACGAGGCGGCGGAGGCAGGAAACACATGTCTCGAACAGCGGGTCTTGGACTTGCCGTCGCCGCGATCCTGCTCTGCGGCGGTGCGGCGCTCAGTGAGGAGCCGCGCCGGCCGACGGGCTGCGGCTTCCTCAATCTGGGCGACTGCGAGATGCAGGAGCTGAAGAACAGGGGCGTCCAGGACCTGCGCTGGAACCATTCCTGCCCGGCCTATTATCCGGTGCGGCGCGAGGGCAACGCCTGCTTCGCCGGCGGTTTCGAGGTCGGGATCAGCGGCCCCGGCCATTGCTGCACGACGCTGAGCACGGAGGAAGACCGCTCCGAGAGCTGTCGCACGGGCTTGAACAAATGGGTCGGCGATGCCAAGGCGGCGTCGGCCCGCCAGCCGGGGCGCAACCGCGCCGCGCTCTGGTATTCGATCAACAAGGAGAAATGCGCCCGCGAGCTCGGCGAGATCGCCTCGCAGACCGGCCGCGCTTTGCCGGTGCGCGGCGCCGCCGCGACGCCGCGCGCCAATTCGCTGATCGCCGAATCGCTCGGCCGGCGCCCGGGCAGCGAGCGCCGGCCCGACTTCGTCGACAGCGGCGGCGGAGACGACACCGCGGCCTATGTCCTCGACATCCTGGAGTTCGCGCTGGGCGCCGCCTCGATCGTCGCGGCGAACTACCGGCCGCGCATCGGCGGCTCCTATGGCACGCGCAATCCCGGCCGCCCGGCGCCGGCGAGCACCTATGTCCGGCCCGCGCCGCGCACCGGCCAGAGCGACATCACCGGGACCCGCTGAACGGTTCCGGCTGCCCACTGCCCCATCCGAGACGAGACCGCGATCATGACGCCGACATACGCCAAAGCCACCCTCGCCGCCGCCTTGAGCCTGCTCGTCTGCGCCTGCCTGCCGACGCCGCCAGGTGCCGGCAACGCCTATGAGGGCCTGACCCGGGCCGGACAGGCACCGACGGGTGCGGCCTCACAATTCCCGATCGCGGGCCGCGGCCGCTCGATCGGCGTCGTCGCCTCCGGCGGCACGGAGAAGTCGCTCGCCTATCTCGAGGAGGCGGTGAACAAGCAGCGCACCAGCCCGCTGCTGAACAGCCACTACCGGCCGGGCAACGAGGCGTTCAAGAAACCGAGCTATCTCTTCGACACGGCGATGTCGCTGCTGCGCCAGCGCTTCGGCCGGGTCGTCCAGATCAGCGACCTGAACCAGGCCAAGGGGCTCGACTATGTCGCGGTGCTCGACCTGAACGCCGCCCTCCCGACGCCGATGAGCCATGTCTTCGCCTACGAGCTCAAGCTCGAAGTCCTGAACGGCCAGCTCCAGAAGATCGGCACGATCAGCGGCACCGACAGCCAGCCGATGACCTCCGACTGCTATGGCTGGGGCGATTCGGTGATCGACTGCGGCGTCAACAAGAACGTCACGGCGATCCGCAACACGGCGGATGCTTTTCGCGGGTCGTTTGCGGCGGCGGTGCGGTGAGCGCGGATATCGCGAGAGGCGCTGGAGCCTCGACGGAGAACCCTCTCCCGTGGGGAGAGGGCAGGGTGAGGGGTCGGCCGTTTGACGCTGTAGCTGTGACCTGACCGCAGCCGCCGACGGGTTTTCGCGCTACGGGTCCAGGGGCCGACACCTCACCCCTGCCCCTCTCCTTACAGGAGAGGGGTTCCCCGCGGTGCCCGCGCCCGACGATCAAGCCTCAGACATACTGCCCGTGGCAATGCTTGAACTTCTTGCCTGACCCGCATGGGCAGGGCTCATTGCGGCCGACCTTGCCCCAGCTTTCGGGGTCGGTCGGGTTGCGCTCGAGCACGGCGGTGTCGGTGCCAGCCGCGGCATATTGCAGGCCGGTCGCGCCATAGTCGCCGAAGCCCGGCGGCGGCAGCTCGTTCTGGGCCGGCGGGGCTGCGTCCTCGGGCGCGTCGAAGCGGACCTCGATGCGCATCAGGTTGCCGGTGACCTGCTCGCGCAGGCGCCCGATCAGCGAGTCGAACAGCTCGAAGGCCTCCTGCTTGTACTCGTTCAGCGGGTCGCGCTGGGCGTAACCGCGCCAGCCGATGACCTGGCGCAGATGGTCGAGCGTGACGAGATGCTCGCGCCAGAGATGGTCGAGCGTCTGCAGCAGCACCTGCTTCTCGACATAGGTCATCACCTCTTCGGTGTTGCGCGCGATGCGGGCGGCATAGTCCTCGTCGGCGAGCTTGCGGATACGCTCACGCAGTTCCGCGTCGGCGATGCCCTCTTCCTTGGCCCAGTCCTCGATCGGCAGGTCGAGGTTGAGGAACTGCATCACGCCCTCCTTGAGCGCGGCGGTGTCCCACTGCTCGGGATAGGCCTCTTCCGGAATGTGGCGGGCGACCTGGTCTTCGCAGACGCCATGGCGCATGTCGTCGATCGTCTCGCGCACCGTGTCCTGGCGCATGAAGTCGCGGCGCTGCTCGAAGACGACCTTGCGCTGGTCGTTCATGACGTCGTCGTATTTGAGGATGTTCTTGCGGATGTCGAAGTTGCGCGCCTCGACCTTGCCTTGCGCCTTCTCGACCGCCTTGTTGATCCAGGGATGGACGATCGCCTCGTCCTCCTTGAGACCGAGCGTCTTCAGCATGCCGTCCATCCGGTCGGAGCCGAAGATGCGCATCAAATCGTCCTGCAGCGACAGGAAGAATTTCGAGCGGCCGGGGTCGCCCTGGCGGCCGGCGCGGCCGCGCAGCTGGTTGTCGATGCGGCGGCTCTCGTGGCGCTCGGTGCCGACGATGTAGAGACCGCCGGCGGCGATCACCCGCTTCTTGAACTCGGCGACCTCGGCGCGGATCTCGGCCTCGCGGCGGGTGCGCTCCTCGCCTTCCGGCATCTCGCCGAGATCGTGGCGGATGCGCATCTCGGCATTGCCGCCAAGCTGGATGTCGGTGCCGCGGCCGGCCATGTTGGTGGCGATGGTGATCGCGCCAGGCGCACCGGCCTGCGCGACGATATAGGCCTCCTGCTCGTGGAAGCGGGCATTGAGCACGGCGAAATGGTTCGAGGGCTTGCCGGCGCGGGCAGCCGCGTAGATCGGCTCCAACGCGTCCGGTGCCGAGAAGTCGATCTGCTGGAAGCCCTCCTTGGCCAGCATCTCGGCGACGAGCTCGGAGCGCTCGATCGAGGTCGTGCCGACCAGCATGGGCTGGCCGAGCTTCTGGGCTTCCTTGATCTCGCGGATGACGCCGCGGACCTTCTCCTCGAAGGTGCGGTAGACCTCGTCGTCCTCGTCCTTGCGGGCGACGGGCACGTTGGTCGGGATCTCGACCACTTCGAGCTTGTAGATCTGGAAGAACTCGTCGGCCTCGGTCGCGGCGGTGCCGGTCATGCCGGCGAGCTTCCCGTAGAGCCGGAAGTAGTTCTGGAAGGTGATCGAGGCCAGCGTCGCGTTCTCGGGCTGGACGGTGACGTGCTCCTTGGCTTCCAGCGCCTGGTGCAGGCCCTCCGAATAGCGCCTTCCCGGCATCATGCGGCCGGTGAACTCGTCGATGATGACGACCTCGTCGTTGCGGACGATGTAGTCCTTGTCGCGGGTGAAGAGGGTGTGCGCCCTCAGGCCCTGGTTGACGTGGTGGACCAGCGTGACGTTCTGCGCGTCGTAGAGGTCGCCCTCCTTGAGCAGACCGGCGGCACGCAGCAACTCGTCGATATGGTCGTTGCCGGCCTCGGTCAGCGACACGGCGCGCTGCTTCTCGTCGACCTCGTAGTCGCTCTTGACGAGGCCGGGCAGCACCTTGTCGATCGCGACGTAGAGCTCGGACTTGTCGTCGAGCGGGCCGGAGATGATCAGCGGGGTGCGCGCCTCGTCGACCAGGATCGAGTCGACCTCGTCGACGATCGCGAAATGGTGGCCGCGCTGCGACATCTGCGCGACGTCGTATTTCATGTTGTCGCGCAGATAGTCGAAGCCGAACTCGTTGTTGGTGCCGTAGGTGATGTCGCAGGCATAGGCGCGCTGGCGCTCCTCGTCGTCGATGCCGTGGACGATGATGCCGACGCTGAGGCCGAGGAAGTTGTAGAGCTTTGCCATCCATTCGGCGTCGCGCCGGGCGAGGTAGTCGTTGACGGTGACGACGTGGACGCCCTTGCCTTCGAGCGCGTTCAGATAGGTCGGCAGGGTCGCGACCAGGGTCTTGCCCTCGCCGGTCTTCATCTCGGCGATCGCGCCCTCGTGCAGCACCATGCCGCCGACGAGCTGGACGTCGTAGGGGCGCTGGCCGAGCACGCGCCTGGCCGCCTCGCGTACCGTGGCGAAGGCCGGGACCAGCAGATCGTCGAGCTTGGTGCCGGCGGCGATCTGCTCGCGGAACTGCACCGTCCGCGCCTGCAGCGCCTCGTCGCTGAGGGCTGCGACCTCCTTTTCGAGCGCGGCGATCGCGGCGACGCGGGGAGCATAGCCCTTGACGCGCCGGTCGTTCGACGAGCCGAAGAGTTTCTTTGCGAGCGCGCCAAGCATGCTGGGCCTTTCGGATGGTGCGGCCTGCCGCGGCGACGTCGATCGAGTCACGCGCGAAAGTCCGGGAATTCTCGTTTGCGACCGCGTGTTTAGACGCGCGCGGGGGCGGGGTCCAGCATCGCTTGCGCCGGATTTCCGCCGGATGTGGGGTGAGAGGCGCCGCGATCCAAGGGCGCGGCATCCGCCCGCACGATGGCGTGAAAGCTGCCTCGCGGCGAATGGACCCGCCTTGCCTTTGCCGCGTTCAACTGGCAGTGCAGCCGCCATGTTCGATTTCGGTTTGATGCGAAGGACTTGACGCGATGAAGACCTCCAGCCTCGCTTTGCTCTCGCTCGGCCTGATGCTCGCGACCGCGCCGGCCGCGCTGGCGCAGGCCGACAAGGTCGTGGCCAGGGTCAACGGCATCACCATCACCGAGCGCGAACTGGCGCTCGCCGCCGAGGACCTCGGCGACCGGCTGCAGCAGCTCCCCGAGGAGCGCAAGCGCGACGAGACGATCAACTACATGGTCGACCTCAAGCTCGGTGCCAAGGCCGCGGTCGACGCCAAGGTGGCGGAAGGCCCCGAGTTCGCGGCGCGCCTCGCCTATTATCGCGAGAAGGTGCTGCTCGACGAATATCTCCAGCGCGAGGCCAAGAAGGCGGCGACGCCGGAGGCGGCGAAGAAGCTCTTCGACGACACGGTCAAGGCGATGACGCCGGAGGAGGAGGTCAACGCCCGCCATATCCTGGTCGAGGAGGAGGCGCAGGCCAAGGCCGTCGCCGAGCGGTTGAAGAAGGGCGAGGATTTCGCCACCGTCGCGGCCGAGCTCTCGAAGGATCCGGGATCCGGCAAGGAGGGCGGTTCGCTCGGCTGGTTCGCCAAGGACCGGATGGTGCCGGAATTCGCCGAGGCCGCCTTCAAGCTGAAGAAGGGCGAGGTCTCCGAGCCGGTGAAGAGCCAGTTCGGCTGGCATGTCATCAAGCTCGAGGACCGGCGCTCCAAGCCGCTGCCGGATTTCGCCTCGGTGAAGCCGCAGATCGACCAGTATCTCGAGCGCAAGGCGCAGCAGGACATCATCGTGGCGCTGCGCGACAAGGCCAAGGTCGAGCGTCTCGACCAGCCGGCGGCGGCGCCGAAGCCGGCCGAGCCGAAGAAGCCCTGATTCTGCTGGATTTTAGCACGAGAACCACTGCGTCATCCTGGACAAGCGGCGAAGCCGTGCAGCTCCGGGATCCATCATAGGGTCCGACGCGCTCCATGATGGATCCCGAGCCGAAGCTTCGCTTCGCCCAGGATGACGGCGCGCTTTCGCTGCTGCACGGCTCCACGGAGAGGTCTCTCCAAACCTCTCACGGTTGCCATCTGCGGCCTCAGCCCGCATGTATCCCTGACGCCAGACAGTCCTCGTCCGCCCGGGAGACCCATGCATCACGGCCCGCTGATCGCCATCCTCGTCGCGGGCCTGTGCCTCGCCTTCGTCTTCGGGGCGCTGGCCCAGAAGCTGCGCTTCTCGCCGCTGGTCGGCTATCTGCTCGCCGGCGTCGCGGTCGGCCCGTTCACGCCGGGCTTCGTCGCCGACCAGAACCTCGCCAACGAGCTGGCCGAGATCGGCGTCATCCTGCTGATGTTCGGCGTCGGGCTGCATTTCTCGCTCAAGGACCTGCTTTCGGTCCGCAACATCGCCGTGCCCGGCGCGGTCGTGCAGATCGGCGTCGCGACGCTGCTCGGGCTGGGGCTCGGTCTGGCACTCGGCTGGAGCGTGACCGCCGGGCTGATCTTCGGGCTGGCGCTGTCGGTCGCGAGCACTGTCGTGCTGCTGCGGGCGCTGCAGGAGCGCCGCCTGGTCCAGACCGAGAAGGGCAAGATCGCGGTCGGCTGGCTGATCGTCGAAGACCTCGCCATGGTGCTGGCGCTGGTGCTGATCCCGGCGGTGGCGGACGCCTTGAACGGTGCCAAGCCCGGCGTCGGGGCGCCGCTGGCAGGGCGCTTCGATCTCGGGCTCTGGGGCGTGCTCGGGCTGACGCTCGCCAAGGTCGGAGCCTTCGTCGCCTTCATGCTGATCGTCGGGCGGCGGGTCATCCCCTGGGTGCTGCACTGGGTCGCCCATACCGGCTCGCGCGAATTGTTCCGGCTCGCGGTGCTGGCGCTGGCGCTCGGCGTCGCCTTCATGGCGGCGAGCCTGTTCGGCGTCTCCTTCGCGCTCGGGGCCTTCTTCGCCGGCATGATCCTGAACGAATCGCCGCTGAGCCAGCGCGCGGCGGAGGAATCCCTGCCGCTGCGCGATGCCTTCGCGGTGCTGTTCTTCGTCTCGGTCGGCATGCTGTTCGACCCCGGGATCCTGCTCAGGGCGCCGCTGCCGCTCCTGGCGACGCTCGCCATCATCCTGTTCGGAAAATCGCTCGCCGCCTGGCTGATCGTGCGCGCTTTCGGCCGCTCCAACGGCGTGGCGCTGACGATCTCGGCGTCGCTGGCGCAGATCGGCGAATTCTCCTTCATCCTGGCGGGTCTCGGCGTCTCGCTGGCGATCCTGCCCGAGCAGGGCCGCGACCTGATCCTTGCCGGCGCGATCCTGTCGATCCTGCTGAACCCGGTGCTGTTCGCGGTGGTCGACCGCTTCGCCGCGGAGCCGGCCGCGGCCAAGCCGAAGCCGGCGCCCGCGAGCGAGCCCAAGGCCCAAGGCACGTCCGAAGCACCTGAGCGCGACATCACGGCGACGGCGCTTTCGGGCCATACCGTCATCGTCGGCTATGGCCGCGTCGGCGCCCTGCTCGGGGCGGGTCTCGGCGGACGCGGCGGCGTGCTGGTGATCGAGGACCAGGAAGGCGCGATCGAGACCGCCCGCAAGGACGGCGCCGAGGTGCTGGTCGGCAACGCGGCCGATCCGGAGGTGCTCGCGGCGGCCGGTCTCGCGCGGGCGCAGCGTCTCTTCGTCGCGATCCCCGAGAGCTTCGAGGCCGGTCAGGTCTGCGAGCAGGCGCGGCGCGAGAACCCGACCCTGCCGATCGTGGCCCGCGCGCATTCGGATGCGGCGGTCGCCCATCTGAAGGCCTGCGGCGCGACGCTGACGATCATGGGCGAGGCCGAGATCGCCCGCGCCATGCTGGCGCTGTGCCGGCAGCCGGAGACCCCCGCGGCGGAGGCCTAGAGCGCATGGACTGGCAGGATATCGGCGGATTGGCCGGCTTCGTCGCGGCCTGCATCGCGGTGGCGAGCTCGGGCGCCGTGTTCAAGCCGGGCGACTGGTACGAGGGGCTCGCCAAGCCGTGGTGGCGGCCGCCGAACTGGGCCTTCCCGATGGTCTGGAGCGTGCTCTATCTGATGATCGCGATCGCGGGCTGGCTGGTCTGGCGCAAGGCGGGTTTTGCCGGGGCGGCGCTGCCGCTCGCGGTCTACGGCGTCCAGCTCGTGCTGAACGCGGCCTGGTCCGGCTTCTTCTTCGGGATGAAGCGAATGGACCTGGCTCTCGTCGATGTCGGCGCGCTCTGGCTCTCGATCGCGGCGCTGATCTGGCTGTTCTCAGCCGTCGATGCGACGGCGGCGCTCCTGCTCGCCCCTTACCTGCTGTGGGTCAGCATCGCGGCATATCTCAACTGGACGATGATCCGGCTGAACCCGGGTGCCGGCGCGCGGGCTTGAGCCGAACCGTCATTCCGGGGCGGCCCCGGATGACGGGCAAACGGCTTCTTCCGTCATGGTCGGCCCTGTGCCGACCATCGACGTCTTCGCCGGGCGAGGGCGGTGGTCAGGACGTGGATGCTCGGGACGAGCCCGAGCATGACGGCGAGGGTCAGCCCTTGCCAGCCGGGAAGGTCAGCGGCGAAATCTCGAGGTGGTCGCGCTTGGCCCAGTCGAGGTCCCTGACCTTGGGCTCGGCCCGGCGCTGCGCCTCCTCGAGCTCGGCGGCGGCCGAGGCGTAGTCCATGGTCAGCACCTTGCCGTTCTCGACGACCGTGACGCCATCGACGATCACCGTCGTCACCGCGCGCTCGCCTGCCGCATAGATCAGGCTGCGGACGGGGTCGCGCAACGGACGCATCATCGGATGGGTGACGTCGACCAGCACGATGTCGGCCTTCGCGCCCTTGGCGAGGCGGCCGATGTCGTCGCGGCCGAGCGCCCTGGCCCCGCCCAGCGTCGCAGCGTTGAAGGCGTCCGAGGTGCGCAGATCGTAGACGTCCTCGGTCATCATCCGCGAGCCGATGCAGACGGCGCGCAGCTCTTCCAGCATGTGATGCGGATAGGTGTCGGTGCCGATGCCGAGGTTGATGCCCGCGGCGACATATTGCCCGAAGCTCTGCATGGCGATGCCGCGGCGCTGGAACACGATCGGGCAATGGGCGACGCTGGTGCCGGTCTCGACGAGCGCGCCCATGTCGTCGGTCGCCGGCCATTTCGCCGAGGAGTGATGGTCGAGGAAGATGCCATGGCCGATGATCGAGAACGGCCCGAGCACGTCGAGGGATTCCAGCCACTCGACCGGCGTCATGCCGTGGCGGCGGGTGATCTCGTGGAACTCGACGACGCTCTGGGCCGCGTGGATCTGGAACGGCAGCTTGCGCGTCTCGGCCTCGGCGTAGCTCGCCTGGATCAGCTCGGGCGTGCAGGTGTCGATCTGCGAGGGCGAGACCATGCCCGACAGCCGGCCACTGCCGTCGGCGGCGACCTGGTCGAGCAGCGTCATCGCCGCGGCCATCGCCGCCTCGCCGGCCTTCTCGTCCCATTCGTACTTCGTCAGATGGCCGTTGTCGGTGTACCAGCGGGCCGAGCGGTACATCGGCGAGAACACGGCGCGCAGGCCCGACGCCTTGAAGGTCTCGAGCCAGCCGTCCCAGGCGACCGACATGTCGACCAGCGTGGTCACGCCCGACATCAGCAGCTCGGAATAGGTCACCTGCGCGCAGGATCGGATCCCGGCCGCATCGCAGCGGAACAGCGGCATGAACTCGTAGAGCGCGCTGCCATACAGCTTCGGGCTGCCGAGTTCGTCGTTCCAGCCCTTGCACATCGCTTCCGACGAGGGATGCGAATGGATGTTGACGAGGCCGGGCATGACCATCTTGCCGCGCCCGTCGATGGTCGTGTCGGCCTTGCCCTTGAAAGCTCCCCCGACATGCAGGATGCGGTCGCCGTCATAGGCGACGTCGCCGTCGCGCAGATAGACATGCCCCTTGGCCTTGGCGTCGTAGGCGACGATCCAGCTGGCGTTCCGGATGAGGGTGATCGGCATGGGCTGGGCTCCGGCAGGCGCTGCGAGGCGGGTCGACCTTTGTAGCCGCGGCGGAGCGTTCCTCGCTAGAGCTTGGCGCGCATTGCCGGTCGCCGCGCCGGTGGCCGACAAAAACGAAAAAAGCGGCCTTTCGGCCGCTTCGTTCAAACCCTCGAAGGCAAGCCCGCTCAGACGGCGGCGAGCTTCTTCTCGATGTCGCGCTTCAGGGTCAACGCGTTGGCTGAGAGGTTCGCGGCCGCTTCCTTGACCAGGAAGGCGTCGAGGCCGCCGCGATGGTCGACCGTGCGCAGGGCGTTGGCCGAGATGCGCAGGCGCACCGAGCGGCCGAGCGCGTCCGACTGCAGCGTCACGTTGACGAGGTTCGGGCGGAAGACCGTCTTGGTCTTGCGGTTCGAGTGGCTGACGAGGTGGCCGGTCTGGGTGGCTTTCCCGGTCAGTTCGCAACGGCGGGCCATGGTCTTGATCCTTAAGCGTCCCGGTGGTCCAAACGAAAAATCCGACACGCGACGTGCCGGACGGATGGGCCGGAAGTCAATTTGAAGTCGGGAGGGTCCATAGCCAAGCTCGGCCGGGCCGTCAAGGAAAACCGGCATTGGCGGGTTTCCCCTGGTCGCTGCCGCAAGTTGGCCATCGTTGCATCGGCGCATCTCGCCAAGCCTGCGGAAAGAGGCCACGATTCGGACCGATTCGCGCGGCATGTCGACATGTGCAGCCGCAGCCCGGAGGAGCCTGATGAAACCCGCCATCGCATCGTCCCTGGCCGGGTTGACGCTTCTCGCCTCGCTGGGTCCGGCGAGCGCCGCCTCGCTCGAGGCGCGCTACGACGTCTCGCTGCTGGGGCTCACGCTCGGAACCGCCAATCTCGTCGGCGGGTTCGACGGCGGCGGCTACAAGCTCGATGCGGTCGCCAAGCTGACCGGGCTGATCGGCGGCTTCACCGGCGGGCGCGGCTCGGGCGCATCGAGCGGCGCCATCGGCAACGGCCGGCCGGTTCCGGCCGCCTTCGCGATCAACTCGGCCAATTCGAGCGAGAGCCGGACGGTGCGGATGGCGCTCGACGGCGGCAGCGTCGCCGCGGTCGAGATCGACCCGCCGATCGACGCCAAGCCCGATCGCGTGCCCCTCAACGACAGCCACCGGCGCAACATCGTCGATCCGCTCTCGGCCTTCGTTATGCCGATCGACGCCAAGGGCGGCAGCGCGGCAGCCTGCAACCGCACGCTCGCGATCTTCGACGGCGCGGCGCGCTATGACATCAAGCTGAGCTATTCCGGCACGCGCGAGGTCAAGCTCGAGGGCTATCGCGGCCCGGTCTCGGTCTGTCAGGCGCGCTACATCCCGATCGCTGGCCACAGGGCGCTGAGGCCGAGCACCAAGTTCATGGCCGAGAACAAGGAGATCTCCGCCTGGCTCGCACCGGTCGCGGGCACCAACGTGATGGTGCCGGTGCGCATCTCGGTGAAGACGATGATCGGGACGGCGGTGATCGAGGCGTCGAGCTTCAAGGTCGATCCGGCCGCGACGGCGAGCGCGCCGAAGGGGAATTGAGAGGCGAGATCAGGGCGCGGCCAGCTGGAATGGGAACGGCTTCTTCTCATAGATGTCCTGCAGGCCGTGAAGTTCGACGAACTGACGCTCCCAATCATGCAGCAGCGCGGCGACTCCGTCGTGGTCGTTGGCCTGAGTCAGAGGCCAAAGCTCCTCCATCGCCTCGCGATAGGTCTTCTCGCTCCAGAAGTAGGTTTCGCGATAACCCAGGGCCTTCAGTTCGCGCGCGGCCTGATCGACCAGATCGAAGCGTCCGAGCGCAGAGTTGATGAAAATCCGAGTCATATGCTCCTGCAGACCGCGATCCCAGAGCAGGGAATTTGGGTGTCTGAGTGTCAGCATCCGCTCGACCGTGTTGATTGAGCTGAGAAGCGGCAGGATCGTGTCCTCGATCACCTCGACGAATGCGTCTTGGTGGCGGGGGTGGGACCATTTCGCCTCCTGGAAATCGTGCGCGTAAAACGGCACTCCGCCGAATTGCGTCAAAGGCGCTCTCGCCCTGAAGCTGTAGCTGAAGAACCATTTATGTTCTGGCAGGTCACCGATGCCCGAACGGCGAATGGCGAGGCCTCGGACCATATGGTCGATGGGGGCCAACATGACGTTGACCCCCTCGAATTTCGATTCGATGACGAAAAGCTCAGGGTGTCGCTCCAGCACCGGGCGTAACAATCGTTTGATCTGGCGCTTCGTCGTCATCGCTTGCTCGGGCGGACTTCCATCACGATGGCTCGGCTCTGGGTCAGCCTGCTGACGTACGCGGCCCGCCCGAGGATGTACGAGCGCGACGTCCCCAAGCCGGCCAGTCTTGAAATCATACACGCAAACCGTTCCGTCGGGACGGTATTCCAACGCATCGATCCGGACCGCACCCGACTGGCCACGGTCGGCGCCGGAAAGTTGCCCCTCAGCCGCTTCCTTGAGAAAAGATCGTTCCGCGTAGAGATCACGAAACGGGCCTGATTTGATACGCTCTTCCAAGCGCTTGTGGACCTGGGTGCCATAAGCTGTCTCTGAAGAATAAGCGCCCATAGGACCCGCTTTCCGAACTTCATCGTCCAACCATTCCTGCATCTTGGGCAAATACTTGCAGGCTGCCGTGGCTTCGTCCTGACTGACGCGCGCGCTCAAGCTGAGGTCGAACGCTCCTGGCGCACTGGGCGTATATTTCCGTGCTTCGAAGCCCATGACGGCCTGCTGGCCATCGCTGCCGTTGAAGGGCGACTGCCAGCCGTACAGGATCGCGCCGCCGATGATCAGCGCAGGCGCAGCGGCCATCGGCGCCAAAGCCGGCTGCACCGTCGCATCGCGCTCCGGTCCAGACGGCGTCCAGATCGAGCGGGCGACCACTTCCCCGTCCGTGCCGCCATAGCGGATGGTCTGCTCGCGGCCGGTCGTCTCGAAGGTGAACCTCTCGCCGGAGTTCAGCGTGACGGTCTGGCGCTCGTCGAAGCCCGCACTGCGCGAGGCGTCGTATTCCGAGCGGATCGTGCTGCCGTCGCGGTTGACGACGTCGCGCTCGAACAGCGAGCCGTCGTCGCTGAAACCTTCGCTGTAGGAAGTCCAGGCCTCGTCGCCGCTGGTGTCGTAGACGGTTCCGCCATCCGGGCCGGCCTCGCCCGGTTCGCCTTGGCCGTCGCCGAGGCCGAATCCGAATCCGCCGCGCGGCCCGCCGCCGCTTTCGCCGCTGGTCCAGCGGCCGCCGCCAGTATTGCCGGCAGGGACGCGTGGCTGGGCGGGACTGTATTTGCGCTGCAGCAGGTGGCGGCGCAGCAGCCGCGTCTCGTCCTGCAGGCGGATCAGGCTGCGGCGCAGGCCAATCAGGTCGGACAGGTCGGCATCCGGTGAAAAACGATCGCGATCTTCGATGGGCATGGCGTGCTCCGGGGGGCTGGAGCGCGACAATCTGAGGCCGTTCCGCGCTACGGGGACAAGTCGCCCGTCGCGCCACACCGAACGACCTGTGCGAAACCGGGCGCGCATGCGCTGCATGCAGTGTTCCCGGATTGCGGTGCCTGCAATCTGAGCGCTAACCTCGCGGTCCCTGCCTGCTTCGGGAGCCGTCATGTCGAGCGATTTCGCCCTGCCCACGGGCCTGCGCCATCGCGAGATTCCCGTGCGCGACACGACACTGCACGTCGCCGAGATCGGCGACGGGGCGCCGGTGCTGCTGCTGCATGGCTGGCCGGAGTTCTGGATGACCTGGCTGCCGCTGATCAACCGGCTGCATGGCGAGTATCGCCTGATCGCGCCCGATCTGCGCGGCTTCGGCGACAGCGACAAGTCGCGCGGCCCGCGCGCCGATGTCGGCGCCAATGTCCATGCCGACGACATGGCGGCGCTGATCAACGCGCTCGGCCTCGATGCGGTCGGCGTCGTCGGCCACGATGTCGGCGCCTATGTCGCGCAGGCCCTGGCGCGGCGCCATCCGCGGCTGGTCGAGCGACTGCTCTTCTTCAACTGCCCGACGGCTTCCGTCGCCGGGCTCTGGGTCCGCGAGGGGCACATCAACGAGATCTGGTACCAGTCCTTCCAGCAATTGCCGCTGGCCGAGGTTCTGGTCGGATCGAGCCGCCAGGCCTGCGCGCATTATCTCGGCTATTTCCTCAACCACTGGTGCCACCGCAAGGAGGCGTTCCAGCCGGTCTTCGAGGCCTGGGTCGAGAATTTCATGAAGCCCGGCAATCTGCGCGGCGGCTTCGACTGGTATCGCAGCCAGAACGCCGCCCGCATCGCCGCCATCGACGGTCATCCGACGCCCTCGGTGAAGATCCATCACCCCGCGCGCGTGCATTGGGGTCGGCACGACCCCATCCTGAAGTCGGAATGGGCGCGCTTCGTGCCGGAGCATTTCGATCGTGCGGAGGTGACGTTCTGCGAGAACGCCGGGCATTTCGTCCATGTCGAGGCACCGGACGACGCGGCGGAGGTTTTTGCCGCCTTCTTCCCGGCCGATTGACTCAAGGATCGCGGACGAGCCCTCGTTTTCGCGCCGCGACGGCCTAGATTGGCGGTGGCGCCACGCGCGCGCCGGGAGACAGCCATGCCGATCGACATCACGAGGCGAGACGCCGCCGGGGGTGACTATCGCCCCTTGCGGAAGCGGAACGAATCGCGATTGCCGCGGAGTCAGCGATTCGGGCCCGCTTCGTTCGGGGCCCGTTCCCGTCCCTGATGCCTCGAGCCGACCCGCCGCGCCCGCAAGCGGGTCGCGCCGGGCCGGCTACCATGATCGGTCGCGTTCGTGATTGCTCCCCGTTCCCTGCCACGCTCCGTCCGCGCCCAGGGCGTCACTGCGGTGCTCGGGCCGACCAATACCGGCAAGACCCATCTCGCGATCGAGCGCATGGTCGCCCATCCCACGGGGATGATCGGCCTGCCGCTGCGCCTGCTCGCGCGCGAGGTCTACCAGCGCGTCGTCGAGAAAGTCGGCGCGGACAAGGTCGCGCTCGTCACCGGCGAGGAGAAGATCAAGCCGGAGCGGCCGCGCTTCTGGGTCTGCACGGTCGAGGCGATGCCGCGCGACCTCCAGGTCGATTTCGTCGCGATCGACGAGATCCAGCTCGCCTCGGACCTCGACCGCGGCCATGTCTTCACCGACCGGCTGCTCAACCGGCGCGGCCGGGCCGAGACCATGCTGATCGGCGCCGGCACGATGAAGCCGCTGATCGAGCAGCTGATGCCGGGCGTCAACGTGGTGACGCGCCCGCGCCTGTCGCAGCTCCTCTTCGCCGGCGACCGCAAGATCACGCGGCTGCCGCGGCGCTCGGCCATCGTCGCCTTCTCGGTCGAGGAGGTCTACGCCATCGCCGAGCTGATCCGCCGGCAGAAGGGCGGGGCGGCGGTCGTGCTCGGCGCGCTCTCGCCGCGAACGCGAAACGCCCAGGTCGAGATCTACCAGTCGGGCGACGTCGACTATCTCGTCGCCACCGACGCGATCGGCATGGGGCTCAACCTCGACGTCGACCACATCGCCTTCGCCGCCGACAAGAAGTTCGACGGCCACCATGTCCGCAAGCTCCATCCGGCCGAATTCGGCCAGATCGCCGGCCGCGCCGGACGGCATCTGCGCGACGGCACCTTCGGCACCTCGGGACGCTGCCCGCCCTTCGAGGCCGATCTCGTCGAGGCGATCGAGAACCATCGCTTCGAGCCGATCCGGCAGCTGCAATGGCGCAATTCCGATCTCGATCAGCGCTCGGTCGCGGGCCTGCTCGATAGCCTCAACCAGCAGCCGGCCGAGCAGGGCCTGACCCGGGCGCTGATCGCCGAGGACATGATGACGCTGGAGATCCTGGCGCGCGATCCCGAGGTCAAGCGCCTGGCGGAGGGGCGGCCGGCGGTCGAGCGGCTCTGGGAGGTCTGCGGCCTGCCCGACTACCGCAAGATCGCCCCGATGCAGCACGCCGATCTCGCGACGACGCTCTACCTCGCCTTGATGCGGCGCGGCCGGCTCGACGGCGACTGGTATGCGGCCCAGCTTGCCGCGCTAGACCGCACCGACGGCGAGATCGACACGCTCTCGGCCCGGATCGCGCAGGTGCGGACCTGGACCTTCGTGGCCAACCGGCCGGACTGGCTGCCCGATCCCGAGCATTGGCAGGGGGTGGCGCGTCTTGTAGAGGACAAGCTGTCGGACGCTTTGCACGAGAGGCTCGCCAGCCGCTTCGTGGATCGGCGCACGAGTGTGCTGATGCGTCGTTTGCGGGAGAATGCGATGTTGGAGGCTGAGGTCACCGCGACGGGCGACGTGCTCGTCGAGGGCCAGCACGTCGGGATGCTGCAGGGTTTCCGCTTCACCGCGGACCCGAAGGCCGGCGGGCCGGAGGCGAAGGCCCTGAACATGGCGGCGATGAAGGCGCTCGGTGCCGAGATCGACGCGCGTGCCGCCCGCGTCTCGCTCGCCGGCGACGAGGCCTTCGTGCTCTCCCATGACGGGCTGGTCCGCTGGATCGGCGAGCCCGTCGCCCGGCTGGCGGCGGGCGAGAAGGTGCTGGAACCGCGGCTGCGCCTGCTGGTCGAGGAGAATGTCGCCGGCCCCGCCCGCGAGCAGATCGAGGCCCGGCTGACGACCTGGCTGAAGAGCCACGTCACCAGGCTGCTCGGGCCGCTGCAGGTGCTCGAGGCGGCGACGACCGTGACCGGGATCGCGCGCGGCATCGCCTACCAGACCGCCGAGGCGCTCGGCGTGCTGGAGCGCGCCCGGGTCGGCGAGGAGATGAAGGCGCTCGACCAGGAGGGCCGCGCCGGCTTGCGCCAGCTCGGCATCCGCTTCGGCGCCTTCCACATCTATGTACCGGCGCTGCTGAAGCCGGCGCCGCGCGCGCTCGCGGCGCAGCTCTGGGCGCTGAAGCATGGCGGGCCGGAGACGGCAGGGCTCGACGACATCGCCCATCTCGCGGCGTCGGGTCGAACCTCCTTCGCCGCCGACAAGGCGGTGCCGAAACCGCTCTATCGCGCCGCCGGTTACCGGGTCTGCGGCGAGCGTGCCGTGCGCGTCGACATCCTCGAACGCCTGGCCGACCTGATCCGCCCGGCGATCGCCTATCGCCCCGGCCTGACGCAAGGCGTGCCGCCGGCGGGCAGCGCCGACCAGGATGGCTTCGTCGTCACCGGCGCGATGACCTCGCTCGTCGGCTGCTCCGGCGAGGATTTCGCCTCGATCCTGCGCTCGCTCGGCTATGTCTCGGCCAAACGCCCGGGGCCGGCGATCACGGTCGCGCTCGCGGCACCGCCGGCACCGACCGAGCCGGTGAAAGTCGAGCCGGCTGCCGAACCGGCCGCGACCGCCAACACGGTCGAGATGCTGAACGTCGAGGCGGCTCCGGACGTGCCGGTGCCCGTCGAGCCGCAGACGCCCGAGCCCGTCCTTGCGGAGACGGCGGATGCGCCGATCCTGACCGAGGCCGAGCAGGCGGAGGCGGTCGAGGCCGCGCCGGAGCCGGTTCCCGCCGATCTGATGTCGGCGCTGCCGGCGGCCGAGCCCGTCGTCGAAACCGTGCCCGCAATCGAGGCGGAGCCTGCGGGCGAGGCCCCCGACATCGAGCCGGTCACCGAGGCGGCTATGGCGACCGAGGCCCCGGCCGCACCGGTCGAGCCCGAGGTGATCGAGGTCTGGCGGCCGCACCGCCATCAGGGCGGTCGCCGGCCCGAGCACGGCCAGCGTCCGGCGCGCGACGGCGCGACCAGTGAACGCCAGCCCGGCGGGCGTCGCGGCGACCGGTCGCAGCGCGGGCCGCGCCCGGACGACAGGCGACGCGACGGCGGGGCGCCGCAGCCGGCCGTCGCGGCCGGCGAAGCGGTCCTCGCGGGCCCGGCATCCGAGCGTCCGCCGCGCCGCGACGAGCGACCGCGCCACGGCCAGGGCCCGCGACCCGAGGGTCGGCCCGAGCATGGCCGCGGCCCGAGGCCCGAGGGGCGCCCGGAGCAGGGGCGTGGCCCGAGGCCCGATTTCAAGCGCGACGGGCGCCCCGGCGGGCCGCGGCGCGAGGAGCGCGGGGCTGAGCGCTTCCAGCAACCGGCGCGACCGCGCCCGGCCGAGCGCGAGCCCGACCCGGATTCGCCCTTCGCCAAGCTCGCCGCGCTGAAGGCGCAGCTCGAAGGCCGGAAATCATAAGGTCAGCGACGGAAGGCCACCCTTGCGGCAGGATCGGCAGCGTCTCGACAAATGGCTCTGGTTCGCGCGCTTCGCCAAAACGCGCAGCGCCGCCGCCAGGCTGGTCGAGGACGGCCATGTCCGGGTCGAGGGGCGGCGGGTCGAGCAGCCGGCTCATGGCCTCAAGCCCGGCGACGTGCTGACGCTGGCGCTGCCGCATGCGACCGTTGTCGTGCGCCTGCATGAGCTCGGCACAAGACGCGGTCCCTATGAGGAGGCACGCCTGCTCTATGAGATCGTCGGTGCGGAGGACGAGGCCGGGCGGGCGCTTGCGTCGGACGGGCCGGAGACCTAGAATTGTTTGTGTACATATGAATTCTGACGCGCCGGTTGCGGAATTTTCATGATGCCGAAACCGGTTCGGAGAGACAGTCCTACTCTGGAAGTGCTCCAGAACGGCCTTGAAACAATGGGCCGGCAGGGCTTTAAGAGCGGCGGATTGGTTTTGGAAGGACCGGCGACATGACCTATGTGGTCACCGAGAACTGCATCAAGTGCAAGTACATGGATTGCGTCGAGGTCTGTCCGGTCGACTGCTTCTACGAGGGCGAGAACATGCTCGTCATCCATCCCGACGAATGCATCGACTGCGGCGTCTGCGAGCCGGAATGCCCGGCCGAGGCAATCAAGCCCGATACCGAGCCGGGGCTGGAGAGCTGGCTGCAGTTGAACTCGAAATACGCCTCGTCCTGGCCCAACATCACGCAGAAGAAGGAGGCGCCGGAAGACGCCAAGGCCTTCGACGGCGTCGCCGGCAAGCTCGACGCGCATTTCTCGCCCAATCCCGGCGAGGGCGACTGATCGATACGCGACCGAGGCTCGCGAGGCGCGTTAACCAAAGCGGCGCGGATCGCCCGCAGCGCCGTGCCGAATCGCGTTTACCTTTGATTCGGCGTGTTTTTTATGCTATGCAATAGGTCCAGTCGCATTCGTTCCGCATGCCCCTGCGAGGTCTCACAAGAGGGGCGCCCCCGATCACGACGAGGAACCCAGCCGCCGGCAGTAGCCGCGCGCGGCAGCCTTGTCGTCCGGCGGCCATGAAGCGATCGACTGAGGGAGCGTGGGGCATCCGGGCGGCGGCAGAAGGCCAGCCATCCGGGCCGCTTCAGGCAGAGACGGGCGCCCGGTCATTCCGGCCGGGTGCGAACATCGAAGGCCGCTCTCCGCGGCCGGGTCAGGAGTCGTAACGGCATGTCCATCGTGAAGAAAGCTGTTGTGCGCCAGGGGTTCAAGACGGGCGAGTACGTCGTCTATCCGTCGCATGGTGTCGGTCAGATCACCGCGATCGAGGAGCAGGAAGTCGCCGGCTTCAAGCTCGAACTCTTCGTCGTCAGCTTCGCCAAGGACAAGATGACGCTCCGCGTCCCGACCGCCAAGGCCGCCAGCGTCGGCCTGCGCAAGCTCGCCGATGCCGAAAGCGTCACCAAGGCCCTGACCACGCTGACCGGCCGCGCCCGGATCAAGCGCACCATGTGGTCGCGCCGCGCCCAGGAATACGAGGCGAAGATCAATTCGGGCGATCTCGTCGCCATCGCCGAGGTCGTGCGCGACCTCTACCGTTCGGAGGCGCAGCCGGAGCAGTCCTATTCCGAGCGCCAGCTCTATGAGGCGGCGGTCGACCGCATGACCCGCGAGATCGCGGTCGTCGACGACGTCACCGAGACCGAGGCGCTGAAGAAGATCGAGGGCCAGCTCGCCAAGTCGCCGCGCCGCCCGGCCAAGGGCGAAGTCGTCGAGGCTGCCGAGGGCGAACTCGAAGGCGACAACGACGATATCCAGGAAGAGGCTGCCTGAGCGTAGCCCTTCCGTCGAGAACGAGAAAACCCGGCGGGCGACCGCCGGGTTTTCTGTTTGTTATCGAGCGGTTCGGCCGCGGACGAGCTTACCCCTGTCATTCCGGGTTCATCGCTTCGCGATGCCCCGGAATGACAGCAGGGTGTGCATGAAGGGTATCGCCTACGCCGCCCCCGTCTCCGCCGCCAGGAACGCCACCGTGCGGTCCCAGGCCTGTTTCGCGGTCGCGGCGTTGTAGCGCTCGACTGACGTGTCGTTCATGAAGGCGTGGTCGACGTCGGGGTAGACGATCGCCTCGTAGCGGATGTTCGCCGCCTTCAGGGCCTTCTCGTAGTCCGGCAGCATCTGCACCAGCCTGGTGTCGCGCGAGGCCTGCTGGATCAGCAGCCGCGCCTTGATCTGCGGCACTTTCGCGAGATCGGGAGAGCGGCCGTAGAAGACGACGCCGGCCGACAGTTCCGGCACCGAGACGGCGAGGTCGTTGACCGCCCCGCCGCCCCAGCAGAAGCCGACCGCGCCGGTCTTGCCGGTCGCATCGGGACGGGCGGCGAGCAGCTTGAGCGCGGCACGGCCCTGCGCCAGCACGGCCTCGGCCGGCAGCTGCGGGAAGAGCGCGCGGGCGGCGTCGGGGTCGGTCGGCGTGCCGCCGAGCGGATTGAGGAAGTCGAGGCCGAGCGCGGTGAAGCCCGCCAGCGCCATACGCCGGGTGATGTCCTCGATATGCGGGTTGAGGCCGCGGTTCTCGTGGATGACGAGGACGCCGCCGCGCTTGCCCGCCGCCTTCGGCGCGACGAGATAGCCCTTCAGCGCGACGCCATCGACGGTCGTGTCGAGCCGCGCGCCCGTCAGGCGCGGATCGTCCGGCGCGACCTGCTGGGCCTGCGCATAGTTCGGCTCCAGCAAGGCCAGCGCCGCTTCGGCTGCCGCGGCCGTGCCGGCGATGGCGAGCAGCCGGTTCATGAAGACGCGCCGGTCGAGCGGCTTGTGGGTATATTCGTCGTAGAGTTCGACGATGCGACGATCCAGGGCCATGACCGATCCTTTCACTTCGGCTTGGTTCCGCTTCGGTCCAGCCCTCAGGAAACCTGTGATCCGCCGGCGCGTTTCAGCCGTAAGACGACGAGCATAGCCATAAGGAGGCGGTCATGGGCGGCGGCACGGATGCGGATCGCAGCTTCGTGAAGGCGGCGATGGCGGCGCCCTTCCTCGAACGCGAGGAGGAGCGCGATCTCGCCTTGCGCTGGCGCGGCGAGGGCGACCAGCAGGCGATGCACCGGCTGACCTCTGCCCATATGCGCCTCGTCATCGCGATGGCGACGCGCTTCCGGCATTACGGCCTGCCCGCCGCCGACCTGATCCAGGAAGGCCATGTCGGGCTGCTCGAGGCGGCGGCAAGGTTCGAGCCGGAGCGCGAGGTGCGCTTCTCGACCTATGCGAGCTGGTGGATTCGGGCCTCGATCCAGGACTACATCCTGCGTAACTGGTCGATCGTGCGCGGCGGCACCTCGTCGACGCAGAAGGCGCTGTTCTTCAACCTGCGCCGGCTGCGGGCGCGACTGACGCGCGGCGGCGAGGAGCGGGTCAGCGAGGCGGTCTACGGCCTGATCGCGACGCAGATCGGCGTCAGCCGCGACGATGTCGCCGCCATGGATGCGCGCCTGTCGGGCCCCGACCTTTCGCTCAATGCGCCGCTCGGCGACGAGGACGGCGCCGGCGAACGCATGGACGTGCTGCCCGACACCGGCTCGCTGCCAGACGAGATCGTCGGCGAGACGATCGACGCCGACCGCCGGCTCGGCTGGCTGCAGGCGGCGCTGGCCGTGCTGTCGGACCGCGAGCTCAGGATCGTGCGCGAGCGCCGGTTGGCGGAAGAGGGCTGCACGCTCGACTCGCTCGGCTCGCGCATGGGCATCTCGAAGGAACGCGTGCGCCAGATCGAGGGCCGGGCGCTGGAGAAGCTCAAGCGGGCCCTGCTGGCGCAGCAGCCGCAGGTCGCTGCCCTGCCTGGCTGACCAACTATTCGGCGATGATCTTGTAGCGCTGGCCCGGCGTCAGGGTGCCGGCCCGGTCGAGACCGTTGAGCAGCAGGAAGAGTTCGAGCGGCCGGTCCTGTCCGGCCATCCGCGCCGCCATGGCGGCGGCGGTGTCGCCCGCTGCTGCCGCGATGGCGCGAACCTGCTGGATGCGCGTCCCTTGCGCCTCGCCGGCCGACAGCACCCTGAAGCTGTCGAGCAGGGCCCGCATCGGCCGCTCGGGATCGGCCGCGCCGCGCGCCGCCAGGATGAAGCGGTAGACGCGGCCGCCGGCCTGTACGGCCGCCAGCCGGAACGACCAGTCGGTGCCCTTGCCGGTCGCGAGCACGGCGGGCTGGCCGGCGATCTCGAGGGTCTCGACCGTTCCGGTCTGGACGCCGTCGATCCAGCCCGAGGCGACATAGGCTTCCAGCGTCTGGTCGGCCTTCAGCGTGACGGAATCGAAACGCAGGGCCTGCGCCCCGTTGCCGCTGACGCCGATCACCATGTCGCGCGCCGCCTCCAGCGCGAAACCATCGGGCGCCGTGAAGGCGATGCGCAGCGTGCTGTTGAGATAGCGCCGGCCGCGCACCACGCCGTCGCGCGGATCGTCGCCATAGGCCAGGCCGTCGATCACCGTGAGCCAGTTGCCGGGGTCGCGTTCGCCCAGGCCCGGCGCGCCGATCTGGCGGGCGGCGGCGGTGACGGCGGCGATGCGCTCGGGCGTCGCCGGATGGCTGGAGAGGATGTCGAGCCGCTTGTCCTCGGCGCTCTGGCCCTGGCCCGCATTGCGGAAGCTGGTGTTGCGGCCGAGCGCGGCGAGGAAGCGGCCGGCGCCATAGGCGTCGTAGCCGGCGCGCGAGATGTTGCGCACGCTGATCTGGTCGGCGGTCAGCTCCTGCTGGCGCGAGAAGCGGGCGAGCGAGAGCTTCGAGCCGGCCTGCACGGCAGCGCCGGCGGTCGGATCCTTCAACACCTGCGAGACGACCTGGCTGACCAGCGCCGATTCGGCCTCGCGCTCGGCCCGCTCGACCGCGTGCTGGGCGGTGACATGGGCAATCTCGTGGGCCAGCACCGAGGCGATCTCGGAGGTGTCGCTGGCGAGCGCGAGCAGCCCGCGCGTGACGTAGAGCCGGCCATTGGGCAGGGCGAAGGCGTTGACCAGCGGCGAATTCAGGATGGTGATCTCGTAGGCGCCGATCTGTCCCTCGCTCGCCTTGGCGAGGCGCTGGACGATCTCGTCGAGCGCTGCGCGAACCTGCGGCGCCCGGTATTCGCCGCCGAAGGCCGCGAGCAGCCGCTGGTGCTCGCCCTCGGCGGCGCGCTGGACCGAACTGATGCGCGGCGCGAGTTCGCCGTCGCTCGGGCGCTGCGGCGGCAGGATGACGGCCTGGTCGCCGCCGCAGGCCGCGAGGCCGAGCAGCAGCACAAAGGCCGGCAGCGCCCGTGCGAGGCCGCGCATTCGGTTTGGCAAGGACGCCCGCATCAGATCAGTCGATCAGCTCCAGCGCCGCGGCGGCATTGACCTCGAGCAGGGTCCCCTCCTGCCCGGACAGCACGCCATGCGCGCGTATGCGTCTACCGCTCAAGCCCTCGGCGGTCCAGCCGGCAGCCTGCAACTCGCGCCAGAGCTTGCGCGGCAACATCACGGCGCCGGCTTCGGCCCGGCGCCGTGAAAAGTTCAGATAGGTGCGTTGCGCCCGCTCGCCCACGGAAGCCACCCGTCCCTCGACCGCGACCAGACGCCCCGCCTGCGCCTTCAACGCGGCGATATCGTGGCCGTCGAGCACGCCGGCGGCCGGAGCCACAGCTGTCGCCACGGGCTTGACCGGCCGCGCCGTCGGCGCCGTCCTGCGCGGCTCGGCGCCGCAAGCGGGAAAGCCGTCCTCCGGCAACGGTCTCGCCGCCTCGGCCGCGACGAGCGCAGCCGTGAGGTCGTGTTCGTCGCTGGCGGAGAGATAGAGCCGCGCCGGCAGCCGGCCCCAGCGGTCCGGCTCGGCGAGCACGACGAGGCGCAGCTCGTCGCCGACCCAGTGCGCGATCGCGGCGGCGAAGCGCTTGGCCTCGCCGTCGTCCTGCCGGGGCGCGAGGCCAACAAGCCGCAGCCGCCGGCCATCGGCGAGTAGCGGATCGCCCGCCGCGTCGACGCCGGCGAGCGCGACGAGCGGCGCGGCGCGGAGCGCCTCGCGGCAATCGGCGGCCCGCGCCGGCGCGAGCCCGGCCCATCCGCAAAAAGCAACGATCAGAGGCTTCACCGCCATGGCGATTATGCTACACGGTTTCGCATGCGTCCCGGTAGCTCAGCAGGATAGAGCAACGGTTTCCTAAACCGTAGGTCAGGGGTTCGAATCCCTTCCGGGACGCCAGCTTCGACGCTGTCTCGACATTCGGCCATTCGGAGCGCGGCGTGGCGCATCCGTCCGAGGGCATCAATCCTCGCTATCGGGCGCCTCGATCTTTCAACCAGAAAATGTATCCCCCGGCTGGACTTGCCGGCGCGGGAACGGCAGACCTCGGATGGGGGTCATCGGGGCTACACTATGAAATTTCTTGTTCCATGCGCCGTCGCGCTGCTGGTCAGCGCGTGCGGAACGGTCACGCGCGGCACCACAAACGACGTGACCTTCAATTCCGAACCGGCCGGCGCCCACATGCAGACGTCGACCGGCCTGAGCTGTCCCGAGACGCCATGCACCCTGCCGATCAGCCGAAAGCAGGAATTCGTCGCGACCTTCACGCTGGCGGGCTATGCGCCGCAGCAGGTTTCGGTGACCACCGAAGTTGCCGGCGCCGGAGCCGCCGGATTCGCGGGGAACGTGATCGCCGGCGGCCTCGTCGGCATGGCGGTCGATGTGAGCACGGGCGCCGCGCTCGACCACAAGCCGAATCCTGTCTTCGCCAGGATGATTCCGCTGGGCAGGAGCCATGGTGGGGGTCCGCAGCGCGGCCGCCGTCTGCGGGGTCAGGTCTCCTGAGCAGAGGCGTAACGACGGGGTGCGCCGCGCATCGGCGGGGCGCATCCGAACGTGCTCGACAGGCTTCTCCGCAACCATCGCCGCCGCCTGGCGTTGGGTGCTCAGGCGCCGTTCATCTCGGCCGCGAGACGATCGGCTGGAGACGCACCGATCCGCCTGATCCAAGGAGGCGATACATGCTGAAAGCGCTCGTCATCACTACGCTCGCCGGCGCGACGCTGCTCGCGGCGGTCCCGGCCGGCGCCCAGTATTACGACCCTTACGGCCGCCCGCCGCCGCGCTACGACTATGACCGGCCGCCGCCGTCGCGCGACTGGGAATACGAGCGCCGCCGGCGCTGGGACGACGATCGCTATTATCGGCCGCAACGCTTCGGCGATGCCTGCGTCACCTCGCGCGGCACCTGCGGCACGCGCCCGGCGCCGATCGGTTCCGGCTGCGGCTGCTATTTCGAGGGCTTCGGCTCGAAGCGTGGCATCATCCAGTAGGAACTGATCGCCGCCGACGTCAGGCCCGCGGCCTGTCGAGGAGCAGGCGCCCCTGCTTCTCGACGCCGAGCTTCAGCTTCTCGGCGAAGACGGCGAGCATCCAGGGCAGCATCAGCTCGACGCGCACGAGCCTGTCCTCGACCTCGAGCCTGCCCCTGACGGTCTGGCCGAGCGCGGCGACGCCGAATTGCAGCGTGTCGCCCTGCCATTCCTCCTCGACCAGCTGCATCTTCACCAGGCCGAGCTTGTCGCGGATGCGGTCGACGCCACCGCGCAGGCGTGCCGCGGCGGCCTCGCGTCCGAGTTCATGGGAAACGGTGATGCTGACGGGTCTGGCCATGGCGCGCAGGTATGGCCGGTGGCGCCGGCTTTCAAGCGCCGCTGCAAGGCCCGGCCCGCCGACGGGCCGTCAGATCGCCCGCTCCGTCAGCGCCCGCTGGCCATCGGGGGTAACGCACCAGCGGCTGCCCTGCGGCTCGACGAGGCCGCGCTCGTGCAGGGTGAAGAGCATGCGGTCGTCGAAGATGAAATGCCTGGTCTTCTCGTCGAGGCTTTCGAGCGCGATCCATTCCGGATCGGACATCACGCCCGGAAGGGCGATCTGGAGGTGCTGCGAATCCATGAGCGTCTCCTTTCCCGATTCGATCGATGGCGCGATCCTAGACAGGCAATCATGACGCAGTGATGGCCGGCGAGAGCGAATTCTGCTTTGCCGGCAATCGGTTCGCGGGCCGCATCGGCGCTCGGGCCGGACCGGATCGGGCCCCGCCAACCGCCATCCAGCCGCGACGATCTTTCTCCAGGCCGGGCGGAACTCTCCCATCCCTGCTCGGTTCATTGGACAGGTTTCCGCTAAATGGAGCATTCGCGATGGCGACGATGAGCAAGTTTCCCCCCGATGTCCCGAAGGATTTCGACGAGGCCTCCGACGAGGTCGCATCGGCGACCGGCGCGCTGCGCGCGAAGGCGTCCGATCTGACTGACAAGGCGACCGAGACCGTCAAGGACGGCTATTATCGCGCCAAGGATGCGGTCGGCCGCACCAGGGACAAGATCTCGGAGATCGACCCGGTCGAAACCGCGCGCGAAAGCGGGGAAGCGGTGATCCGCGCCGTCGAGCGCAATCCCGTCGTGACCTTCGGGCTCGGCGCGCTCAGCGTCGGCCTGATCGCCTGGGCGGCCATGCGCAAGCCCGAGCCGCAATCCTGGTGGCAGCGCTACCAGCCCGATTACGGCTATTGGCGCGGACTCGCCGAGAGCTTCGGACACGATGCGCAGAAGAGCGGCGAAAGTGCCTTCAAGACTGGCGATTCCTGGTTCCGCAGCCAGGCCGATCAGGCCCGCGACTACGCCGACCGGGCGCGTGGCTATGGCAGCGAGGCGCGTTCCTATGCCGAGGATGGCGGCCGGATGCTGGCCCGCCGGGCTCGCAACGAGCCGGTCGCGGCCCTGCTCGGCGTCGGCATCGCCGTCTATGTGCTCGGCTCCCTGCTGACCGGCACGAGCGAGCAGCCGGCGCCGGCGCGTCGACGTCCGGCGAAGCGCAGCTGACCGGCGAGCCTTGCGCCGGATAGATTCCGGACTGCCGACGATGCAAAAAAGGCCCGCTGCCAGGCAGCGGGCCTTTCGATGTTCAGACAACCTGCCGACAGGCAGGCGTCGCCGACGCTCAGTACCAGTAGTAGCCGCGGCGGCCGTAATAGGGGCCGGCGGCGGCCGCGCCGATGGCGCCACCGATCACGCCGGCGGCGACGCCGGCCGCGACCGCGTTGCTGGCTTCGGAATTGGCGCGGCGGTTCTCGACGTAGTTGGCCGAGCGGCACTGCTGATAGGCACGGGTGCCGGGACGGAAGCCCTGCGACTCGCAGGTGATCTCGGCATCGACGAGCGATTCCTGGCGGGTCTGGCAGCCGGCGACGACGGCGGCAAGCGCGCCGACGATGAGGATGGTACGCATCTGATTATCCTTTTCAGCCTCCCAATGGCTGGGAAGACTTAAAGTCCAGCCTGGGTTGCAGGTCAAGGACGGCGAGACGGTTTAGGTTAAGGCTGCCCGCTGTCGCGGCAATACTGCGGCATTGCAATAACGGTTCCGTCTATCCCGCCTAGCGCGCCGGTTTCGGCGCCGCTTTGCCCGACCGGGCGATCGAGGCGATCTCGAGCGCCGGCCGGCCGGATTTCTCGGCAATCAGCCGGTCCTGCTCGCCGATGGCGTCGCGCGCCGGCTCGTCGCCGTCGAGGCCGCCGAGCATGGCGCTGGGAACGCGGCGATTCGAGGTGCGCGAACCGTCGGAATAGAACACGTCGAACATCACGAATTCGGCGTCGAGCGGCTTCGATTTCTTGCGGGCCATGGCGATATCCTTTCGAAAGGGGCGGCGGCGCGGGGAGCGGCTGCCAAGGGCGCTGCGCAGATAACGGGCCGGCGCCGGACGGTTGTCGCGCGTCGCGTAGACCATGGCAGGGTGCAGCGCAATGCGGCGCGCCGTCCGGGCGTCCCGCCACACAGCGCGCTTGCCGGCATGGCCGCGCGCCGCATAGCCTCGCTACCGGGCGAGGGAGGCGGCGTTGCGGGTCCTGATTTTCGGCGGTGCCGGCTTCGTCGGCCTCAACATCGCGGAGGCGATGCTGCGGGTGGGCGACGACGTCACCGTGTTCGACCGGGCGCCGGTCCCGGAGGCGGCGCAGCGCGCCTGCCATGGCCATCCCGGCCGGCTCGAGACGGTGACGGGCGACGTCACCGATGCGGCGGCGGTCGCCCGGGCCGTGCGTGCCGGTTTCGACGTCGTCGTGCTCGGCGCGGCGATCACGGCGGGCTCGGCCCGCGACGCGCGCGAGCCGGAGACGATCCTGGCGGTCAACCTGACGGCGCAGATCCCGATCCTCGCGGCGGCGCGCGAAGCAGGGGTGAGACGGGTGATCAATCTGAGCTCGGCCGCGGCCTATGGTGCCTCCGGCGAGCGCGAGGCCGAACTCGCCGAGACGACGCCGGGCGATCCGATCGGACTCTACGCGATCACCAAATGGACGAGCGAGCGGATCGGCAACCGGCTCGCCGGGCTCTGGGGGCTCGACTTCGTATCGCTCCGGCTCAGCGGCGTTTTCGGTCCGTGGGAGCGCGCCACCGGCGTGCGCGATACGCTGAGCCCGCACTGCCAGGTGCTGGCGGCGGCGGCCGCCGGCGATCCCGCGATCCTGCCGCGTCCCGGCCTGCGCGACTGGATCTATGCGCCGGATCTCGCGCAGGCGGTCCGCCTCGTCGCCGCGGCGCCGGCCCTGACGCACCGGCTCTACAACGTCTCGACCGGGACGCGCTTCTCCGTGCTGGAATGGGGGCAGGCCCTGGCGGCCGCTTTTCCGGGCTTCGCCTGCCGGCTGGCCGAACCGGGCGAGGCGGTGACGATCGACCTGCATGGACCCGGCGACCGGGCGCCGCTGACGACGACGCGGCTCGCCGGCGAGTTCGGCTGGCACGCCCCGACCGGCCACGCCGTCTCCGCCGCGGCGCTGGCGACATGGTGGCGGACGCATGGAGAAGGGCCGGGGCGATGAGACTGGCGGGCAAGGTTGCGCTGATCACCGGCGCCGGTTCCGGCATCGGCCGGGCTGTCGCCGAGCTTTTCGCCGGCGAGGGCGCGGGGCTCGCACTGGTCGATCGCGACAAGGTGGCGCTGGCCGAGACCTCGGCCAGTTTCGACACCGACGTCTCCGACCATGTCGGCGATGTCGGCGAGCCCGGTTTCGCCGAGACCGTCGCGGCCGGGGCGCTGGCGCGGTTCGGGCGGATCGACATCCTGGTCACGGCCGCAGGCTTCTCCTGCGGCGGCACGGTGACGACGACCGCGCCGGAGGACTGGGATGCGGTGTTCCAAGCGAATGTCGGCGGCACCTTCCTGTTCGCCAAGGCGGTCATCCCGGCGATGCAGCGCCAGGGCGGAGGCGCGATCGTGACCTTCGCCTCGCAGCTCGCGCTCGCCGGCGGGCGCGGCAATTCAGCCTATATCGCAGCCAAGGGCGCGATCCTGAGCCTGACCCGGACGATGGCGCTCGACTATGCCGGCGACGGCATCCGCGTCAACGCGATCGCGCCGGGCGCGATCGACACACCGATGCTCCGGCGCAGCTTCGCCCGCCATGCCGATCCCGCGCCGGTGCGCGAAGCCTCGCGCAACCGCCATGCGCTGAAGCGCTTCGGCACGGCGGACGAGGTGGCGCAGGCCGCGCTCTATCTGGCGAGCGACGCCTCCTCTTTCAGCACCGGGACGACGCTGGTGGTCGATGGCGGCTGGCTTGCAGCGTGAGCCAAATCTTGCAGACCGGGCACTTTCCGGCATGATCGCTGCATGGGCGCGCGGCCATGAAACATGACGGTCTCCCGGTTCTGGAAAGCCGCATCGCGAGCGATCTCGCACGCATCGCCCATCCGCGCGCGCCCTGGCTGGAGCCCGTGGTCGCGCCGGACGGCAAGCCCGCCTTCGACGTGATCGTGGTCGGTGCCGGCCAGTCCGGCTTGGCGACCGCCTTCGGGCTGAAGCGCTCGCGGGTCGACAACATCCTGGTGCTCGACAAGGCCCCGGCCGGCCGCGAGGGGCCGTGGCGGACCTATGCCCGGATGCACACGCTGCGCAGCCCGAAAGACTTCACCGGCCCCGATCTCGACGTTCCGAGCCTGACCTACCAGTCCTGGCACGAGGCCAAGTTCGGCAGCGAGAGCTGGGACGAGCTGGCGCTGATTCCGAAGGGGCATTGGGCCGATTATCTCGACTGGTTCCGCCATGTCGTCGGCATCCCGGTGCGCAACGGGGCCGAAGTCGTCGACATTGCACCGGACAGGGGGCTGCTGGCGGTGACGCTGCGCGGCGGCGAGAGGCTGTTCGCGCGCAAGCTCGTGCTGGCGACCGGGCAGGAGAGCATGGGCGACTGGACCCTGCCGCCGGCGCTGGCGGCGCTGCCGGAGACGCGCCGCGCGCATTGCGCGCAGGAGATCGATTTTTCGGCGCTTGCCGGTAAGCGCGTCGCGGTCATCGGCGCCGGCGCCTCGGCCTTCGACAATGCCGCGACGGCACTGGAAGCCGGGGCGAGCGCGGTGCACCTGCTCTGCCGCCGGGCCGAGATCCAGGTGATCCAGCCGTATCGCTGGCTGACCTTCCGCGGCTTCCTGCGCCATCTCGGCGATCTCGACGATGCTTGGCGCTGGCGCTTCATGCGCGCGATCCTGCAGATGCGCGAAGGCTTTCCGCAGGCGACCTACGATCGCTGCGCCGACCATGCAGCCTTTTCCTTGCATCTCGGAGCGCCGGTGCTCGGTGCGGTCGACGGGCCGGAGGGTGTCGAACTGGCGACGCCGCAGGGACCGCTCGCGGTCGATTTCGTCATCGCCGCGACCGGGATCGACATGGATTTCGCGGCGCGGCCGGAGCTCGCCAGATTCGCCGGCAACATCGCGAGCTGGGCCGATCGCTACACGCCGCCGGAGGCCGAGCGCGACGAACGGCTCGGGCGCTTTCCCTATCTCGGCGACGATTACACGCTGACCGAGCGCGTGTCCGGCACGACGCCTTGGATCGCCGACATCCACCTGTTCAGCATCGCCGCGACGATGAGCTTCGGCCCGTCGGGCTCCTCGATCAATGCGATGACGACGGCCGTGCCGCGGCTGGTCTCCGGCGTCACGCGCGGGCTGTTCCGCGTCGATGTCGAGGCGCATTGGGCCGCCTTCCAAGCCTATGACGTGCCGCAGGCTGTGCTGCGGCGCGAGTGAATTGTATGCAGAGTGTATGGCACCGGGCTTGCATCATGTCCCGTCCGGAACCAATCTGCCAAAAAGCCAGACGACAGGGGAACGACGTAATGAAGCTCGCCCGGACGACCTCCCTCACCATGGCGTTGCTGGCCGCGACCGCGCTGCCGGCGCTGGCCCAGACCCGCGCCGAGACGCTGCGCCATGTCACCGGCGCGGCGATCAACACCCTCGACCCCAACATCCCCGGCTCGACCCGCGAGGCCTTCGGCCTGTCGCTCCTGACCTATGACCGGCTGCTCTCCTTCGGCAAGAAGCAGCTCGACGGCAAATGGGTCTTCGATCTCGACAATTTCCATGGCGAGCTGGCCGAGAGCTACAAGGTCAGCCCGGATGGGCTGAAGATCACCTTCAACCTGCGCAAGGATGCGAAATTCCACGACGGCACGCCTGTGACGGCGGAGGACGTGAAATGGTCGCTCGACCGCGAGGTCTCGGCCAATGTGCTCGGCAAGGCGCAGCTGCTCACCGGCTCGCTAACCTCGACCGACCAGTTCAAGGTCGTCGATAGCCACACCTTCGAGGTAACGCTGCCCAAGCCCGACAAGCTCGCGCTCGCCAACCTCGCTGTGGTCTATCCGATCATCATCAACTCGAAGCTCGCCAAGTCGAAGGCGACGCCGGACGATCCCTGGGCGCTGAATTGGCTCAAGGAGAACACGGCGGGCTCGGGCGCCTACATCATCGAGAGCTTCAAGCCGGGCGAGACCACGATCCTGCGCCGCAACCCGGACTGGAACCGCGGCTCGGCCGACAAGCCCGCCGCCTTCAAGCGCATCATCACCCAGACGATCCCCGAGGCGGCGACGCGGGCGAACCTGGTCGAGAAGGGCGACGCCGACATCGTCATCGACCTGCAGGCGACCGACGCCGCCGACCTCGAGAAGAAGGGCAAGCTCAAGGTCGTCTCGACACCGCAATACAACGCCATCACCTTCGTCTCGTTCAACAACACGATGGCGCCCTTCGACAAGCCCGAGGTGCGCAAGGCGATCGCCGCGGCGCTGCCCTATGACGACATGTTCAAGGCGGCGCTGTTCGGGCGCGGCAAGCCGCTCTACGGCGCGACATGGGCCGACGGCAAGGCGCCGACCGGGGAGGTCTTCCCGATCCCGCAGCCTGTGAAGACCGATCTCGACGCGGCCAAGAAGCTGCTCGCGGCGGCGGGCCTGCCGGACGGCTTCTCGACGACCTTCTCCTTCAATGTCGGCCAGGCCGGCACGGCCGAGCCGATGGCGGCGCTGCTGAAGGAATCGCTCGCCAAGGTCGGCATCAAGGTCGACATCCAGAAGCTGCCCGACGCGCAGATGTCGACGCTGATCAACGAGAAGAAGGTGCCGTTCTTCACCGAGGGCATCGTCGCCTGGCTGCCCTCGATGGATTACTTCTACCGCAACTTCTACATCGGCCCGATCCGCTGGAACTATGCCTCACTCGACGACGCCAAGGTGACCGAATGGGCGCAGGCCGCGCGCTTCGAGCCGGACGCTGCGAAGTATGCGGCGCTGGGCAAGGAGCTCAACACCCGCCATTTCGAGCTGATGCCGCAGATTCCGCTCTGGCAACCCTCGCAGGACGCGGTGATGCAGCCCAACGTCGAGGGCTATGTCTACCAGTTCCACCGCCAGATCGATTTTCGCGATCTGAGCCGGAAGTGATCTTGTCGATAGCTCGCGAACCGCGGCCGTCATCCTGGGCTTCGCGCAGCGAAGTCCCGGGAACCATCGTCGGGCGCGACGGCGACCCTTGATGGATCCCAGTCCGCGCCGCTTCGCGGCTTGCCCAGGATGACGCGAGGTTGTGATATCGTGCGAGCGAGATAACGAGTGTCCCAGCTCTCCACCACCGCCCGCCGCGCCGGCTGGCGCTTCGCCTCGTCGCTGCCGGCGCTGTTCGGCGTGCTGGTCTTCACCTTCCTGCTGATGCGGGTGCTGCCGGGCGACCCCGCCGTGTTCTTCGCCTCGGGCCCGACCGCCGGCAAGGAGGAAATCGAGGCGATCCGCAAGCAGATGGGCCTCGACAAGCCGGTGCCCGAACAGCTCGTGCGTTATCTCGGCGATGTCGGCACCGGCAATCTCGGGCGCTCGCTGACAACCGGCCAGCCGGTGCTGGCTGATCTGCGCTCCCGGCTGCCAGCCTCGCTGGAGCTGACCTTTTCCGCCCTGCTGATCGCGCTGGTGACGGCGGTGCCGCTTGGCGTCGCGGCGGCGCTCAGGCAGGGTTCGGCGATCGACCATCTCGTGCGCTTCGTCTGCGCGCTCGGGGTCTGCGTGCCGACCTTCGTCTCCGGGCTGTTGCTGATCTATGCCTTCTACTATCTGCTGGGGCTGGCGCCCGACCCGACCGGCCGCGTCGACATCTTCAGCTCGCTGCCGCCGCGCGCGACCGGCTTCCTGCTGGTCGATTTCGCGCTCGCCGGCGATTGGGAGGGCTGGCGCGCGGCGGCGGCCCAGCTCGTGCTGCCGGCCTTCACCATGGCGCTGTTCGTGGTGGCGCCACTGGCCCGGATCACGCGCGCGGCGATGCTTGCCTCGCTCGGCAGCGATTTCGTCCGCACCGCCCGCTCGCTCGGCCTGCCCTGGCGAAAGGTGATCGTGACCTATGCGCTCAGAAACGCGATCCTGCCGGTGCTGACCATTGCCGGCATCGTGTTCTCGACCATGCTCGGCGCCAATGTGCTGGTCGAGAAGGTGTTCTCCTGGCCGGGCGTGGCGTCCTACGCGCTCGACGCGCTGCTGGCCTCCGACTATGCGCCGGTGCAGGGCTTCGTGCTGCTGATGGCCTCGATCTTCGTGATCGTGAACCTGACGGTGGACGTGCTGTATGGCATCGCCGATCCGAGGGTGTCGGTGGAATGAGCGACTGCGCCCACATCTGTCATTCCGGGGCTTCGCGTAGCGAAGAACCCGGAACCCACGACCGGGCGACCCGCCTTCCACCGTCATTGCGAGGAGCGTCAGCGACGAAGCAATCCAGGGGCGGCAGCGCTCTGCGTCCCCTTGGGTTGCTTCGCTCCGCTCGCAATGACGGAGTGGTTTCGCCCAGTCGTGGGTTCCGGGTTCGCGCCTTTGGCGCGCCCCGGAATGACAAGGGAGGTCGCTCATGACCTCCGCCACGCTGCGCCATACCGCCTGGATCCTGCGCGGCAACCCGATCACCGCGGTTGCTGCCGCTGGTGCGCTGATCCTGTGCATCCTCGCGCTCATCGGCCCCTCGATCGTGCCCTACGATCCGATCGCCTCGGACGTGCCCAACGCGCTGCAGCCGCCGGGCGCGAAATACTGGGCCGGCACCGATCAGCTCGGCCGCGACGTCTTCAGCCGGCTCGTCGTGGCGGCCAGGCTCGATCTCGCCATCGCCGCCTCGGCGGTGACGCTGTCCTTTGTCGTCGGCGCGGTGATCGGCTCGCTCTGCGGCTATAATGGCGGGCGGCTCGATCGCTATGTCGGGCGCTTCGTCGACGTGCTGATGGCGTTTCCGCTGTTCGTGCTGGCGATGGCGATGGTGGCGGCGCTCGGCAACCGGGTCGAGAACATCGTGATCGCGACCGCGATCATCAACCTGCCCTTCTACATCCGCTTCGCCCGGGCCGAAGTGAACGTCAGGCGCAATCTCGGCTGGGTCGAGGCGGCGCGCGCCTGCGGCGATTCGCATCTCTCGGTGGTGCTGCGCTTCCTCCTGCCCAACGTACTGCCGGCAATGGCGGTGCAGGTCTCGCTCAATCTCGGCTGGGCGATCCTGAATGCGGCGGGGCTCTCCTTCATCGGGCTCGGCGTCACCGCGCCGACGCCGGAATGGGGCATCATGGTCGCCGAGGGCGCGCGCTTCATCTCGACCGGGAAATGGTGGCTCGTTGCGTTCCCGGGGCTGGCGCTGATGCTGTCGGTGCTGTGCTTCAACCTGCTCGGCGACGGCCTGCGCGACATTCTCGATCCGCGCATGCGGACATGAAGCTGATGCAGCCTGCGCCCCTGCTGGCGATCGACGACCTGCACGTCGCCTTCTCGACAAGACGCGGCGTGGTCGAGGCGGTGCGCGGCGTCAGTCTCTCCGTCGGCATCGGCGAGACGCTTGCGATCGTCGGAGAGAGCGGTTCCGGCAAGTCTGTGACCGCCTTCGCGGTGACGCGGCTGCTCGATGCGGCGGGCCGGATCACCAAGGGTACGATCCGCTTCGCCGGCGAGGACATCGCCAAGGCCTCGTCGAAGCAGCTGCGCCAATTGCATGGCGCCGCGATCTCGATGATCTTCCAGAACCCGCGCGGGGCGCTGAACCCGATCCGGACCGTGGGCCTGCAGATCGCCGATGCGATCATGGCGCATGAGCGCATCTCGGCGATGGAAGGCCGCGCGCGGGCGCTCGACCTGCTCAAGGCCGTGCTGATCCGCGAGCCCGAAAAGCGGCTCGACGCCTATCCGCACGAACTCTCCGGCGGCATGTGCCAGCGCGTGATGATCGCGATGGCGATCGCCTGCGAGCCGAAGCTGCTGATCGCCGACGAGCCGACCACAGGGCTCGACGTCACCACGCAAAAGACGGTGATGGACCTTCTCGCGAAGATCACTGCCGAGCGCGGCATGGCGATGATCCTGATCACGCATGATCTCGGGCTGGCTGCGCGCTATTGCCGGCGCGCCGTGGTGATGGAGCAGGGCAAGGTGGTCGAGGCCGCCGCCCCGCGCCAGCTCTTCAGCGCGCCGGAGCATCCCTACACGAAGCGCCTCGTCGCGGCCTCGCCGACCGCGACCTCGACGATCGCGGATCTCGCGCCTGCGTCATTGCGAGGAGGCACAGCCGACGAAGCAACCCAGAGGGACCGGGCGCCAAGTCCCCCTGGGTTGCTTCGCTCCGCTTGCAATGACGGCGAAGGCCGCCCCAAGCCACCACCCGGCACGCCGCTGCTGCTCGAGGTCCAGAACCTCGTGAAGCGTTATGACGGCATCACCGCCGTCGACGATGTCTCGTTCGGCATCGCGACCGGCGAGAGCCTCGGGCTCGTCGGCGAATCCGGCTCGGGCAAAAGCACGATCTCGCGGCTGGTCTGCCGGCTGATCGATCCGAGCGCAGGCGAAATCCTGTTCGACGGGCGCGCGATCGGGACGCTGCCGGCGCGCGACTTCCACGCATCCGAAGTCCGCAAGGATATCCAGATCGTCTTCCAGGATCCGACCGAGAGCCTGAACCCGCGCTTCAACGCCTTCGACTGCATCGCCCACCCCTTGCGCCGTCTGCTCGGGATGAAGGACGGCGCGGCGCTCTCTACCCGCGTCGGCGAATGCGCCGAACGGGCCGGTCTGCCGGGCGACCTGCTCGAACGCTTTCCGCACCAGCTGTCCGGCGGCCAGAAGGCGCGCATCGGGATCGCGCGCGCCATCGCCTGCCGGCCGCGCCTGCTGATCCTCGACGAACCGACGGCCGCGCTCGACGTCTCGGTTCAGGCGGTGATCCTGCAACTGCTCGATCGGCTGCGCCGCGAGGACGGGCTGGCGCTGCTCTTCGTCAGCCACGATCTCAACGTCGTCAGGATGATGTGCGAGCGCACGATCGTGCTGCAGACCGGCAAGATCGTCGAGGAAGGCGAGAGTCTCGCGCTGTTCCGCGCGCCGCGGACGTCATATGCGCGCGAACTGCTCGACGCGGTGCTGCATCTCGATGGCGCGCCCGTCTGAGAGCCCGGTCTTGAAATCGCGGCTCTGGCGGCATCATCTGTCGCTCCGACCCGAACCGCCGAGGACTGCCCGATGTTTCGATTTGCGCCCCTGCTCGTGCTCGTGCTGCTGCCGGCCTGCGCGGTTTCGCGCTCGACCGTCAACAAGGTCGTGATCACCGAGAACAAGGGCGTCGTCGAGAAGTGCACGAAGGTCGCCGATCTCGACGGCGCGCCGCTCGCCGGCTCCCTGCTGCTGCGCGATCCGCGGCGCGACGCGGTGATCGCCAAGCTCAAATCCGCCGCGGCCGAGCAGGGCGCGACACATGTCCAGGCGGCGGTCGCCGACATCAAATGGAAAGGCCGCGACACCGCCGGCGTCGCCTATAAATGCCCGACAGCCACGTGAGCCGGCCAGTTTACGCGCCTGTCCAGTCCGGCTTGCGCTTGCCGAGGAAGGCCTCCATGCCCTCGCGGAAATCGGCGCTCATATAGCACATCACCACGAGGTCATCGCCCTCGATCACCGGGCGCGCTTTGGCGAGGCGGGCGAGCGCTTCCTTGGTGGCGCGCAACGTCAGCGGCGCATGGCCGGCGATCGTCGCGGCGAGTTCGGCGACCCGCGCCATCAGGGCGGAATGATCGGGCACGAGCTCGTTGTAGAGCCCGAGCTGCTTTCCTTCCTCGGCGCCGAGCAGGCGGGCGGTGAAGACCATGTCCTTGACCCGGGCTACGCCCAGCAGGGCGGCGAGCCGGGCGTAGTTGCTCATCGACAGGCAGTTGCCGAGCGTGCGCGCCACGGGAAAGCCGAAGCGGGCATCGGTGGTGGCGATCCGCATGTCGCAGGCGCAGGCGATCGCGGCGCCGCCGCCGGTGACGGCACCCGAGATCGCCGCGACGGTCGGGACCGGGCAGGCCTCGACCGCGCCGATGATGCGGTCGATCCGATCCTCGTAGTCGAGCGCGTCCTGCGGCTCCCTGAAGCTGCGGAACTGGGCGATGTCGGTTCCGGCGGCGAAGGCCTTCTCGCCGGCGCCGGTCAGCACCAGAACCTTCGGATCGCCATGCGCCTTCAGGTCGGAGCAGATGTCGGCGATGCATTCATACATCGCGAAGGTGAGCGCGTTGCGCGCCTGCGGCCGGTTCAGCGTGATCGTGCCGATGCCGGCTTCGACCGAATAGAGAATCTCGTCGTCCACGATGGCGCTCCAGGTTTTGCGCTATCGTGCCCGAGCGGTGGGGCGCTGTCGCCCCGCCCCGGACGCGCGGGCGTCCGCCTTCCGACGCAACCGCGCCTTCCGGATCAGTCGGTGAACACCACCGTCTTCCTGCCGTTCAGCACGACGCGGTCCTCGAGATGGTGCAGCACGGCCCGCGCCAGCACGCGGCGCTCGATGTCGCGGCCCTTGCGGACGAGGGCGTCCGGCGTGTCGCGATGCGAGATGCGCTCGACGTCCTGCTCGATGATCGGGCCCTCGTCGAGATCGGGCGTGACGTAATGGGCGGTGGCCCCGATCAGCTTCACGCCGCGCTCATGCGCCTGGTGATAGGGTTTCGCGCCCTTGAAGCCGGGCAGGAAGGAGTGGTGGATATTGATGCAGCGGCCGATCAGCTTCGACGAGAAGGCGTCGGACAGGATCTGCATGTAGCGCGCGAGCACGACGAGATCGGTCTTGGTCTCCTGCACCAGCCGCCAGATCTCGGCCTCCTGTTCCATCTTGCTCTGGCGCGTCACCGGCAGATGGTAGAAGGGCAGATCGCCGATGTCGGTCGAGCTGAGATGCTCGCGGGCGTGGTTGGAAACGATCGCCGAAATCTCCATCGGCAATTCGCCGATGCGCCAGCGATAGAGCAGGTCGGCGAGGCAATGGTCGAATTTCGAAACCAGAAGCATGACGCGACGCTTTTCCGCCCGCTCGCGCAGGGTGAAGGCCATGCCGAAGCGTTTGGCGAGATCGCCGACGGAAACGGTGATGGCGGCCTGCGGCTGGCTGTCGTCGAGCCGGTTGAAGACGACCCGCATGAAGAAGATGCCGGTTTCGGTGTCGTCGAATTGCTGGGCGTCGAGGATGTTGCAACCGGCCTCGAACAGCAGCGTCGAGACGGCGGCGACGATGCCGGGGCGGTTGGGGCAGGACAGGGTGAGCGTCGCGGTCTGATCGAGCATGGCGGACGCCGCCGGGACGGGCGGCCCTTCAGGACAGATGGTTCGGATAAGGTTCGGGATCGGCGGCGCGCGACGCGCTGCGCTCAACCTCGGCCGGTCGCGGCCCTGGCCGTGGTGACGTCGCAGCCGAACTCCGCCACCGAGGCGGAGAACCAGGACCAGAAGCTGCCGGCCATGCTGCGTGCAACCATGATCTCGAAAACCGCGCCGTCGGGGCCGTCGGCCGCCCGCCAGAGATGCACGCCCATATGGGCGATGCTTGTCAAGGCGGTCGCGCCGACCGGGAAGGCCGTGGGATGCAGATCGATCATGCAGCCCTTGGCGAGCGCGTGCCGGATCCTGGCGCCGGACAGACGCAAGGCGGCGCGGCCGTCGCTTTGATCCGAGACGGCGGCAAGGCCGGAGAAGGCGGCGAGCGTCTCGGCGAACCCAGAGCGGCTCCCGCCGACCAGCAGCCACTGGCCGGGACCGGCCCAGGCGAGACTGTGCCCGTCCGACCGCGCGGCGACAGGCGAAGCCGGCAGATCGAGCCCGAGCCGCTGCCCGATCGCCGCCGCCAGCGCCGCTTCGCCGCCCTCGGCCGCGATCAGCGTGGCGATGCCGAGGCCGTCCCGGGCGAGCACGGTCACGCCGGGCGTACCGGCGGCGCCGATCCGGCCTTCCGCGACGATGCCGTCCCAGGCGCCGCGAGGGAGCCAAACGGATGCGGGTGCGGGCTCAGCCATGGAGGCGTGCTCCGTCCGGATCGAGGAAGCAGGCCGCGCAGATCTCGACCTCGATGTCGCCGTTGCGGAGAGGGTCGACGGCGCGGATGCGCTCGCCGATCCGGGCCGGGCCGTTCTTGAGGAGGCCGAGACCCATCCAGTGCTTCAGGTTCGGCGAATAGGCGACCGAGGTCATGAAGCCTTCGTCGTGCTCCATCGTGACCGGCTTGCCCAGCCCGACGAAATGGGCGCCGGCGCGCAGACGCTCGCCCCGATTCACCGGCCGGAAGCCGATAAAGGCGGGACGATCGGCTTCGACCAGCGCCTCGCGCCCGGCCATCACACGGCCGACGAAATCCTTCTTGCCCGACATCATCTTGCCGAGACCCAGATCGCGCGCCGTGGTCTGGCCGTTGAGCTCGTTGCCGGCGACGTGGCCCTTCTCGATCCGCATCACGCCGAGCGCCTCGGTGCCGTAGGGGGTGATGCCGTGGGGGGCGCCGGCGGCCATCAGCGCCCGCATCATCGCATCGCCTTGATCGGCCGGGACGGCGAGCTCATAGGCGAGCTCGCCCGAGAACGAGATGCGGAAGAGCCGTGCCGGAATGCCGCCGCCGACGCTGATCTCGCGGGCGGCGAGATAGGGGAAGGCCTCGTTCGAGATATCGTGCTGCGAGTCGACCACGCCTTGCAGCGTCTCGCGCGATTTCGGCCCGGCGATCGCGGCTTGCGCCCATTGCTCGGAGACCGAGACCATGTGGACATCGAGACCGGGCCAGAGCACCTGATGGCAGAATTCGAGATGCTGCATCACCTTGCCGGCATTGGCCGTGGTCGTGGTCATCAGGAAATGGCTCTCGGCCAGGCGCGAGGTCGTGCCGTCGTCCATGACGAAGCCGTCCTCGCGCAGCATCAGCCCGTAGCGCGCCTTGCCGACGGGGAGCGCCTTCCAGCCGTTGACGTAGACGCGTTCGAGGAATTCGGCCGCGTCCGCGCCCTGGATGTCGATCTTGCCGAGCGTCGAGACGTCGCAGATGCCGACGCCGCTGCGCACCGCCAGCACCTCGCGATTGACGGTGGTCAGCCAGTCGCTCTCGCCGGGCTTCGGATAATACTGCGCCCGCATCCAGGCGCCGCTCTCGACGAAGACGGCGCCCATCTCCTTCGACCATTGGTGCGTGGGGCTGAGCCGGATCGGCCGGAAATCCGGGCCGCGATGATGGCCGCCGAGAGCGCCGATCGCGACCGGCGTATAGGGCGGGCGGAAGATCGTAGTGCCGGTCTCGGGGATGGTTCTGCCGGTCTGTTCGGCCATGATGGCGAGACCGGCGAGGTTCGAGGTCTTGCCCTGGTCGGTCGCCATCCCGAGCGTGGTGTAGCGCTTGAGATGCTCGACGGGGCGGAAACCTTCGCGGGCGGCGAGCTCGACGTCCGTATCGGTGACGTCGTTCTGGAGGTCGACGAAGGCTTTTCCCTTCCCGCCCTTGACCCGCCAGACCGGCGACAGTGCGACGCCCTCGGGATCGGTCTTGGGCTGCTGCGTCGTGGGCTTCGGCGTAAAGCCGCAAGCGGACGCCGCCTCGTTGCCGAGCCGCGCGCCGTCCTCCAGCGCCTGCGCCAGCGAGAGGCGTCCGGCGGCGCTGCCGGCGACGGTGAGGCCCGCCGGCAAGGCCGCCGGCACGAAGGCGTGGATCGCGTCATCCCAGACCGGCCGGGTGTTCTGATGCGAGGTCAGGTGCAGCGTCGGGTTCCAGCCGTTCGAGACCGCGAGCAGGTCGCAGGACAACGTCTCCTCTCGTCCCGAGGCTTCGCGAATGGTGACGGCCTTCAGAGCGCGCCCGCCCGCAGCGCTGGCGACGGTGCCGGTGACGACGCGCGTGCCGAGTTTCGCGGCGAGCGCATTCAGCGCGAGATCGCGCTCCGGCCGGGGATCGACGATCGCGACGACCTTCGCGCCCGCCGCCGCGAGATCGCGTGCCGTCGCCCAGCCATCGTCGCAGGTCGTGAAGACGACCGCCTCGCGGCCGGGCAAGACGCCGAAACGGTTGAGATAGGCCCGCACGGCGCCGGCCAGCATGACGCCGGGCGTATCGTTGCCGGAAAAGACGATCGGCCGCTCGATGCTCCCGGTGGCGAGGATCGCCTGCCTGGCATTGATCCGCCAGGAGCGCTGGCGCGGCCGATGCGCCGGCGGAACCGGCAGGTGATCGGAGACCCGCTCGACTGCACCGTAGATACCGTGATCGTAGACGCCGAACACCGTGGTGCGCGGCATGATCGTGACGTCCGGCAGGCTCGCCAGCTCGGCGAGCGTGTCCGCGATCCATTCGGAGGAGGCGCGGGCGTCGATCTCGCGCTTCTCGTTGAGCAGCTTGCCGCCGAGGCGGAAATCCTCGTCGCAAAGGATGACGCGGGCGCCACTGCGGCCGGCCGCGAGCGCCGCCGAAAGCCCGGCCGGGCCGCCGCCGATCACCAGCAGGTCGCAGAAGGCGAAGGCCTTCTCGTAATGGTCGGGGTCTTCATGGCCGGCGGCGCGGCCGAGGCCGGCGGCACGGCGGATCAACGGCTCGTAGAGCTTCTCCCAGAACGCGGCCGGCCACATGAAGGTCTTGTAGTAGAAGCCGGCGACCAGGGCCGGCGCCACCAGCTGGTTGACCGAGAGCAGGTCGAAGGCGAGCGAGGGCCAGCGGTTCTGGCTGGCGGCTTCGAGCCCATGATAGAGCTCGGTCACGGTCGCGCGCGTATTGGGCTCGCGGCGTGCGCCGGCGCGCAGTTCGACCAGCGCGTTCGGCTCCTCGGCGCCCGCCGAGAGGATGCCGCGCGGGCGATGGTATTTGAACGAGCGGCCGACCAGTCTCACGCCATTGGCGATGAGCGCCGAGGCGAGCGTGTCGCCCGCGAAACCTTCGTAGCGCTTGCCGTCGAAGCGGAAGGACTGGCTCTGGCTGCGGTCGATCAGGCCGCCACTGGGCAGGCGGAAGGGTTGCGCGCTCATGCAGCGGCTCTCGCGCGGGCCTGCGCCATCGTCTCGACGCTCTCAATCGCGTGGCTGCGGGTGTCGCGCGTCACCACCAGCCAGGCATGGCAGCCGGCGCCGTGATACCAGAGTTCGCGGTGCCGCCCGGCCGGATTGTCGCGCTGGTAGACGTAATCGAACATCGCCGCTTCGGTCGCCTCCAGGCCGTCGGGTCGCTGCGGGTTCGCGTCGCCGAGACAGGTGAACTCCTGGACGTCACGGACGCCGCAATGGGGGCAGGGGATGCGCATGAGAGTGTCCTGAGGCCCGTCAATGCAGGTTCGGCTGGGCGCCGACGCCCTTTTCGTCGATCACGCGGCCGGTGGCGAAGCGGTCGAGCCGGAAGGCGGTCGCGACCGGGTGCGGCTCGTTCCGGGCGATCAGATGGGCGAAGCAGTCGCCAGAGGCCGGCGTCGCCTTGAAGCCGCCATAGCACCAGCCGGCATTGAGATAGAGGCCCTCGACCGGCGTGCGGTCGATGATCGGCGAGCCGTCCATCGACATGTCCATGATGCCGCCCCAGTGCCTCAGCAGCCGGATGCGACCGAGGCCGGGCCAGAGCGCCATGGCCGATTCCATCACGTCCTCGATCACCGGCAGGTTGCCGCGCTGGGCGTAGGAGTTGTAGCCGTCGATGTCGCCGCCGAAGACGAGCCCGCCCTTGTCGGACTGGCTGATGTAGAAATGCCCGGCGCCATAGGTCACGACGCAGTCGATCAGCGGCTTGACGCCTTCGGAGACGAAGGCCTGCAGGACATGGCTCTCGATCGGCAGGCGCATTCCCGCCATCGCGGCAAGCCGAGACGAGTTGCCGGCGACCGCGAGACCGACCTTCTTCGCGCGGATCGGCCCGCGCGAGGTCTCGACGCCGGTGACGCGGCCGCTCTCGATCGTGATCCCGGTGACCTCGCAGTTCTGGACGATGTCGACGCCGCGCGTGTCGGCGGCGCGCGCATAGCCCCAGGCGACGGCGTCGTGGCGGACCGAGCCGCCGCGCCTCTGCAGCAATCCGCCCTGGATCGGGAAGCGGCCGGTCTCGTAGTCGAGATAGGGCAGCATGGCGCGGACCTGCTCGCGGTCGAGCAGCTCGGCATCGACGCCGGCGAGCCGCATCGCGTTGCCGCGCCTGGCATAGGCGTCGCGCTGGGCGTCGGAGTGGTAGAGGTTCACGACGCCGCGCTGGCTGACCATGGCGTTGTAGTTGATGTCCTGCTCCAGCCCTTCCCAGAGCTTCATGGAATGCTCGTAGAACGGCGTGTTGCCGGGCAGGAGGTAGTTCGAGCGGATGATCGTGGTGTTGCGCCCGACATTGCCGGAGCCGATCCAGCCCTTCTCGATCACCGCGACGTTGCTGATGCCGTAGCGGCTGGCGAGGTAGTGCGCGGTCGCGAGCCCATGGCCGCCGCCGCCGATGATCAGCACGTCGTATTCCGGCTTCGGCGCGGCGTCTCGCCAGGCCGGCGTCCAGCCCTTGTGGCCCTTCAGCGTCTGGGCGAGCAGGGAGAAGACGGAGTAACGCATAGGCGGTCCGGAGCGGGCGGGGGCCGTCGCTTGGGGCGGCGGGCTTGCGTCGGCCAGATTGCCGGAGATAGCCTGCCCGACATGACCGCCAGCGACGCCAGATTGACCGGCAGCGACGATGCGCGGCCGACCCATGTCGGCTTCCTGCTGATCCCGGATTTCGCGTTGCTCGGCTATGCCTCGGCGGTCGAGCCGCTGCGTGCGGCCAACCGCCTGTCCGGCCGCGACCTCTATCGCTGGAGTCACGTCTCGATCGACGGCAAGCCGGCACCGGCTTCGAACGGCGTCGAGATCAGGGCCGATCTCGGGGTCGGCGAGGACGGGCGTTTCGACCATCTCGTCGTCTGCGCCGGCGGCAACCCGGCTGCGTTCCGGCATCCGGCGACCTTCGCCTGGCTGAGGCAACTGGCGCGACGCGGCGTCGGGCTCGGCGGCATCTCGGGCGGGTCCTATGTCCTGGCGCGCGCCAACCTGCTCTCGGGCTATCGCTTCACGCTGCACTGGGAGCACGCGCCGGCCTTCCTCGAAGAGTATCCCGAGCTCGACCTGAGGCGCTCCCTGTTCGAGATCGACCGCGACCGGCTGACCTGCAGCGGCGGCACCGCGCCGCTCGACATGATGCATGCGGTGATCGCCCGCCAGCATGGCAGCGAACTCGCGCTCGCGGTCAGCGAATGGTTCCTGCAGACGCATGTGCGCGAGGGAGCGGGGCCGCAGCGCATGAAGCTGCGCGAGCGTCTGGGCATCGCGCATGCGCCGCTGCTGCGCGTGATCGGGCGGATGGAGCAGAACCTCGAGAATCCGGTCGGGCGCGAGGAGCTGGCGCGAACCGCCGGCGTCTCGCTCAGGCAGCTGGAGCGGCTGTTCCGGCTGCATCTCGGGCGTTCGCTCGGCGAGCACTACCTGGCCTTGCGTCTGGACCGGGCGCGCGACCTGCTGCGCCAGACTTCGCTCTCGGTGCTGGAGACCGGGCTCGCCTGCGGCTTCGCCAGCGCCAGCCACTTCTCGCGGGCCTATCGCGCCCGCTTCGGCCATTCGCCGCGCAGCGAACGGATGCCACCCGACAAGCGGGGTGCGCGTTGACGCCGGTTCGACCTGCGGGTCTCAGCTCTCGCCTCTCCGCCTGATCCGCCGGACCGCCGCCCAGACGCCGAGCAGCGCCACCGGCACGAAAAGGGCGGTGGCGACACCGGGGTCGAGCGTCAGCCAGCCGGCATCCTTGGCGCCTTCGGCGATGTATCCGAACAGGCTGACGACATAGTAGCCGATCGCGGCGACCGAGAGCCCCTCGACCGTCTGCTGCAGGCGCAGTTGCAGGCGAGTGCGGTCGTTCATCGCGGCGAGCAGGTCGCGGTTCTGCTGTTCGAGCGCGACGTCGACGCGGGTGCGCAGCAGGTTGGCGGCGCGGGCGAGCCTGGTCGAGAGATCGGCCTGGCGCTCCTGCAGCATCTGGCAGGTGCGCATCGCGGGAGCCAGCCGCCGCGCCAGGAAGGCCGAGATCGTCGGCCAGCCGCCATGAGGCTGCTCGCCGATGGCGGCGAGGCGCTGGTGGACGATGGTGTCGTAGGCCCGGCTCGCACCGAAGCGGTAGTTCGCCGTGGCGGCTTCCGATTCCAGCCTCGCGGCCAGTGCCGTCATCTCGTCGAGCAGCGCGTTGTCGGCGGCGAGTCCGCCGGTGGTGGTCATGGTCGAGGCGATGCGGACGAGCGTCTCCTCGGTGCGGCGCACCGACGGCGCGACGCGTTGCGATTCCGGCAGGCCGAGCAGCGCCAGGGTACGATAGGTCTCGATCTCGAGCAGGCGCTGGACGAGCGCGCCGGCCCGGGCCTGGGTCAGGCCGCGATCGAGCACGAGGATGCGCACGAAACCGTCGGCGCCGGCGCGGAAATCGGTCGCCGCGACCGCCACGCCGCCATCGACCGAGGCCGCCGCCAGGCTCGCCGGATCGAAGATCGCATCGAGCGCGGGCGTGCCCGTATCCGGGACGAGATGGAGATCGGCCGCGACGAGATGGGGTCCGGGCTGCGGCACGCCGCGCATGCCGTGCGGCAGGAGGCCGGCCGCCGGCAGGAACGGCGCCTCGGCCGGCGCCGGCAGTTCCCAGCTATAGGTCGTGAATTCGCTGTGCTGCTCCCAGCGCAGGCTGGAATCGCCGAGCCTGACGCGGTGATGCTTGGCGCCCTCGACCGGGGCCGTGACGCCACGCTCGCTGCAGAAGCGCGCCAGTGCCTCGCGATCGGCCAGAGCTTGGGCGGAGTCGGTCAGGAAAGCGAAATGCAGCAGGCGGCGCGGCGTCGGCACGGCGGCGAAGGGGCGGGCATGGACCTCGCCCAGGATCGCGCCGCGCTCGGGATGCGGGCTCAACCAGTTCGGATCGCCGTCGCTGCTCTCGGCCATGCCGTCCTCCCCGGAGCGGGCCGTTCGGCCTCGCCATTGGTCGCGAGTGTGCGATGCGCGCGAACATCTGACCAGAGGTGCGTCCGCGCGCTGCTGTCGCAGCCTGACGCCGGCCGGACTAGTCTGACGTGGTTCGATCCCGGAGCAAGCCATGCCGCTGCCCAACCGCGTCCGTCCCGACGGGTCGCTCTTCGCCGATCCGGCGCGCGGCACATTGTTCGGCAATCGCGGCGGGCGCTTCCACGATCCCGTCACGCGCGCGCTGCCGCGGCGGACCCATGCCAGCCGGCAGTGGATCTGCTGCGTGCTCGCCTTCAAGGGGCGGCGCCATGCCGTCTGGGGCCGCAACTACACGGCGCTGTTCTTCTGCGACGAGGTGACTGCCTTCGCCGCCGGGCACCGGCCCTGCATGGAATGCCGCCGGGCCGACGCGCTGGCCTATCGCGCGGCGCTCGTCGCCGGTCTCGGCCTGCAGGAGACACCGCTCTTTCCCGAGATCGACCGGTTGCTCGACGGGCAGCGCCGCGACGGGCGGCTCAAGCGCCGTCATTGGCTGCCGGCCGAGGGGCTGCCGGACGGGGCGGTGCTGGCGAGCGGCGAGACCTTCCTGGCGCTGAAGGGAGATGCCGCGCTGGTCTGGTCACCTTCGGGCTATGTGGGGCGGCGGCAGCGGCCGTCTGGTCCGGTGGAGGTGCTGACACCGCCGGCGACGCTGGCCGCGCTCGCGAACGGCTATCAACCGCTCTGGCACGGAAGCGTCACGACAGCGGCCTGACCGGACGGACGACGCGATTGCCTCCCGCCCCGCCGGCCGGCATTGTGCGCCCGCCGGCGACGACCGTCGTAACCAGACGCCGCGCGGGCGCCGACAGATCCGGCCGGGGGGACCATCATGCCGAACCATCTCATGCGGGCGGTCGCGCTCGCGATCACGCTCATCGCCGCGCCGGCGCTGGCGAAGCCGCTGGCGCTGACCTCGGCCGATCCGGTCGCGATCGTCCATATCCCGAACGACTGGTCGGGCTCCAAGATCGCGCGCGGACTCGAGATCAAGACGCCCGACGACGAGGTCTATCTCTGGTTCGAGCTCGCGACCCAGGCCGAGATGCCGGTCGTGCAGAAGGAGCATGACGACTATTTCGCCAAGCAGGGCGTCAAGATCACCGGCTCCTCGGACACCAAATCGGCCGAGGTCAAGGGCCGCGCCTGGTCCTTCACCGAGCTCCAGGCCACCGGCAAGGACGGGCCCTCGATCATCCGCTACGTCGCGATCAATCCGAACCTGCCCAGCGGCAAGCTCGTGCTGATGACCTACTGGGCCTCGCCCGGCGGCGACAAGATCCATGATGCAGCCATGCAGAAGCTGATCGACACGATCGAGTTCAAATAGGACCGTCCGGAACAATCGCCGCCGCAGTCGCGTTGCCCCGGCATCGATATCCTGTCGGGGGACTGATCCATGCGTTCGATTGCTCTGTGGCTCCTGGGTGTGCCGATCCCGGTGATCATCCTGTTGTGGTTCTTCATGAAATAGGCCGGTCAAGCCGGTCGAAGAGTGTGGTGGCCGGGCTCAGTCCCGGCCATTTCCGTATCTGCTCCTGACAGCAACGGACTCCAAGCCGGTGCATGGCGGCCCGCTCCGGCGACGCATGGCGTGGCCCTCGCAACGCCGGGAGCGCCGGACTATATGCCGTCCATGCCGCCGATCATCTCCGTTTCCAATCTCTCGAAAACCTACAAGTCCGGCTTCAGCGCGCTGAAGGGCGTCGACCTCGCGATCGAGCGCGGCGAGATCTTCGCTCTGCTCGGGCCGAACGGCGCCGGCAAAACGACGCTGATCAGCATCATCTGCGGGCTGGTCAACCGGAGTTCGGGCGAGGTTCTGGTCGATGGTCACGACATCGTCGCCGATTATCGCGCGGCGCGGGGCAGGATCGGTCTCGTGCCGCAGGAACTGACCACCGACGCCTTCGAGACGGTGTGGAGCACGGTCTCGTTCAGCCGTGGGCTGTTCGGCAAGGCGCGGAATCCGGCGCTGATCGAGCAGGTGCTGAAAGACCTGTCGCTCTGGGACAAGCGCGATACGCAGATCAGGATGCTGTCGGGCGGGATGAAGCGGCGCGTGCTGATCGCCAAAGCGCTTTCCCACGAGCCGCAGATCCTGTTCCTCGACGAGCCGACCGCCGGCGTCGACGTCGAGCTGCGCCAGGAGATGTGGAAGATGGTGCGCCGGCTGCGCGAGAACGGCGTCACCATCATTCTGACGACGCATTACATCGAAGAGGCCGAGGAGATGGCCGACCGGATCGGCGTGATCAGCAAGGGCGAGATCATCCTGGTCGAGGACAAGGCCGAGCTGATGCGCAAGCTCGGCAGGAAGCAACTGACCTTGTCGCTGCAGGGACCACTGACGGCGGTTCCCGGGGCTCTGGCGAGCTATGACCTCGCGCTGGCGGCCGAGGGTGCCGAACTCGTCTACACCTATGACACCAAGGCCGAGCGCACCGGCATCACCGCCCTGATGCAGGATCTCGCGAGCGCCGGCATCCGCTTCAAGGATCTGCGCACCAGCCAGAGTTCGCTCGAGGACATCTTCGTCAGCCTGGTGAGGAACGGCCGATGAGCGCCCTCGTGAACTGGCACGCCATCAGGGCGATCTACCTGTTCGAGATGGCGCGGACCTGGCGCACGCCGCTGCAGAGTATCGTCTCGCCGGTGATCTCGACCTCGCTCTATTTCGTCGTGTTCGGCGCCGCGATCGGCTCGCGCATGCAGGCGATCGACGGCGTCGCCTACGGCGCCTTCATCGTGCCCGGGCTGATCATGCTGTCGCTCTTGACGCAGAGCATCGCCAACGCCTCCTTCGCGATCTATTTCCCGAAATTCACCGGCACGATCTACGAGTTGCTCTCCGCCCCGGTGGCGTGGTGGGAGGCGGTGATCGCCTATGTCGGGGCGGCGGCGACGAAATCGGTCGTGCTCGGGCTGATCATCCTGGCGACGGCGACCCTGTTCGTGCCGCTCAGGATCGAGCACCCGCTGTTCATGCTGCTGTTCCTGGTGCTGACCGCGACCACCTTCAGCCTGTTCGGCTTCATCATCGGCATCTGGGCAGACGGCTTCGAGCGGCTTCAGGTCGTGCCGCTGCTCGTCGTCACGCCGCTGACCTTCCTCGGCGGCTCGTTCTATTCGATCGGCATGCTGCCGCCGTTCTGGCAGACCGTCGCGCTGTTCAATCCGGTGGTCTATCTGATCAGCGGCTTCCGCTGGAGCTTCTATGGCGTCGCCGATGTCGGGCTGGCGCTGAGCCTGGGCATGACGCTGGCGTTCCTGGCGGCCTGCATCGCCGTCACCGGCTGGATCTTCCGGACCGGCTACCGGCTGAAGAACTGAGCCGCGCTCACGCCGCCTGGACGTCGGCGAAGAAGGCCTCGACCTCGCCGCGCAGCGTATCGGCCTCGCGCGCCAGCCGCTCGGCGACGTCGAGCACGCGGCCGGCGCTGTTCGTCGCGGCCTCCGACGCGTCGGTGACATGGCGCATCTGGCTCGCGACGTCCGCGGTGCCCGTCGCGGTCGCCTGGGCGCTGCCGGCGATCTCGGATGTCGCCGTCATCTGCTGGGCGGTCGCATCGGCGATCGCGACGGTGTGTTGCGAGACCTCGCCCATCACCTCGGCGATGGTTTCGATCGAGCGCACCGCCTGACCCATCTCGGTGCCGAAGGCGGCGATCTGGCTCGCGATCTCGTCCGTCGCCTGGGCGGTGCGGCTGGCCAACGACTTGACCTCGCCGGCGACGACGGCGAAACCGCGCCCGGCCTCGCCGGCGCGCGCCGCCTCGATCGTGGCGTTGAGCGCGAGCAGGTTGGTCTGGGCGGCGATGTCGCGGATCATCTCGACGATCCGGCCGATGCGCCCGGCCGCTTCGGCCAGATGCGCGACATTGGAACTGGCCTTGCCGGCATCGCGCGCCGCCTGGGTGACGACGCCGTTGGCCTGGCTGATGCGCTCGGCGATCTCGGCGATCGACAGCGACAGCTCCTCTGAAGCCGCCGCGACGCCGCGGACATTGTCAGAGGCCGCGAGCGAGGCCGTCTTCGCACCCGTGGCCCTGGCCGTGGCATCGGTCGCCGTCGCCGAGAGGCCCCGCGCGGTCGTCTCCATCTCGCCGGCGCTCTGCCGCACGGTCTCGATCACCGCGTCGATCCGGGCGCCGAAATCGTGGATCAGCGCCTCGAGCCGGTCCTGCCGGCTGAGCCGCGCCGTCTCGACGGCGCGCGCCTGCCGCTCCAGCTGCGCGCGCTCGCCGGCATGGTCGCGGAAGACCACCACGGAGCGGGCCATCTCGCCGATCTCGTCGGGCCGGCTCGCGAGCGCTATGTCGCGAACCTCCTCGTCGGCGGCGAGCCGGCGCATCGTCGCGGCCAGCTGTCGCAACGGCCGGGTCACGCGGATATGGACGAGCAGCAGGGCCAGGCACAGGCCGATCACCAGCAGAAGGCCGCCGCCGATGATCTGGGCGCGTACGCTGGTCGCCTGCAGGCGGTCGAGATTGCCATCGATCGCGCGGCTGCGCAGGTCGTTGAGTTCGACGATGCGCTTGAGCGCCAGGTTGAGCGCCTTGCGGTTCTCGCGGTTCTCGTCGTTGTTGCCCTGCTGATTGGCGCGGGCCGGCGAAACCTCCCGCGCCAGCCGGACCGTTTCCGTGCGGAAGCGGACGAAGGCGCGGATGCCCGTCTCGACACCGGCGAAAGCTTCCCGGTCGTCGTCGTCGATCAGCGGCCGCCAGTCCTCGATCAGGAGCTCCATCTCGCTGAGCCCCTGCAGCAGCGGCCGCGCGAACGCCTCCGCCGCTGCCGATGTCGGGCTCATATAGATGCCGCGCGCTTCCATCACGACCGCGTTGACGAGGCCGTTCATGCGCTCGCCGAGCGCGACCCGCTGCGAGGCAGACTGCATGTCGTCGGTCATGCGGGCATAGCGATCGAGGCCAGCGATGCCGCTGTGAACCGCCATGACGGCGGCCAGCACCAGCAGGACGACGGCTGCGACGATCTGGCCGGATATGGTTCGGAAGATGCCGATCCTGGCAGGCATATGGCTGCGTTCGCCCGGTTGCTCGCCATCGCGGGATGACGGCGGACTATCGCTACTGGGGGTTAATTTTGCATGAGACCGTGCCGGCGCCGCGCCGGTACGCCCGCTTCGCATTGACTTGGAGGGCGGCTTGCTGCCTTAAGCGGCGATGATCGAGACGTCCTCGCCCGAGACCGCGCCGCATGCGCGCAGGCGCACCTTCGCCATCATCTCGCACCCCGACGCCGGCAAGACGACGCTGACCGAGAAACTGCTGTATTTCGGCGGCGCGATCCAGCTCGCCGGCGAAGTCCGGGCCAAGGCCGGCCGGCGCCAGACCTCGTCGGACTGGATGAAGATCGAGCGTCAGCGCGGCATCTCGGTCGTCACCTCGGTGATGACCTTCGAATATGGCGGGCATGTCTTCAACCTGCTCGACACGCCGGGCCACGAGGATTTCTCGGAAGACACCTACCGGACCCTGACCGCGGTCGACAGCGCCGTGATGGTGATCGATGCGGCCAAGGGCATCGAGGCCCGCACCAAGAAGCTGTTCGAGGTCTGCCGCCTGCGCGACATCCCGATCGTCACCTTCATCAACAAGGTCGATCGCGAGACCCGCGATCCCTTCGACCTGATCGCCGAGATCGAGAACACGCTGGCGCTCGAGGTCGCGCCGATGACTTGGCCGGTCGGCCGCGGCCGCGAGTTCGTCGGCACCTACGACCTGAAGGCGTCGAGCTTCCGGCGCAACCAGAAGGGCGACGAAGCCGCCGAGGACCGCAAGGTCAATGGCTGGGACGACCCGTTCTTCGACGAGATGCTGCCGAACGGTGCGGCCGAGACCTGGCGCGAGGAGGTCTTCCTCGCCAGCGAGGGCCTGAAGCCGTTCGACCTGCAATCCTTCCGCGAGGGCCATCTGACGCCGCTCTATTTCGGCGCGGCGCTGCGCGACTACGGCGTCCGCGACCTGATCGACGCGCTCGGCCGCTATGCCCCGAGCCCGCGCGCGCAGGTGGCTGACAAGCGCGAGATTCAGGCCGGCGAGGCGAAGATGACCGGCTTCGTCTTCAAGATCCAGGCGAACATGGACCCCAACCACCGCGACCGCATCGCCTTCATGCGGGTCTGCTCGGGCAAGCTTTCGCGCGGCATGAAGGCCAAGCTGGTGCGCACCGCCAAGCCGATGCCGCTGAACGCGCCGCAGTTCTTCTTCGCCCGCGACCGCTCGATCGCCGAGGAGGCCTATGCCGGCGACATCGTCGGCCTGCCGAACCACGGCACCTTGCGCATCGGCGACACGCTGACCGAGGGCGAGGACATCGTCTTCAAGGGCGTGCCGAGTTTCGCGCCGGAAATCCTGCGCCGGGTCAAGCTCAAGGACGCGATGAAGGCCAAGAAGCTGCGCGAGGCCTTGCAGCAGATGGCGGAGGAGGGTGTCGTCCAGCTTTTCCTGCCGCATGACGGCGCGCCGGCGATCGTCGGCGTCGTCGGCGCGCTGCAGCTCGACGTGCTGAAGGAGCGGATGGAGGCGGAGTATTCGCTCCCCGTCGATTTCGAGCCCTGCCAGTTCTCGATCGCGCGCTGGGTCTCGAGCGAGGACAAGGTGGCGCTGCAGAAGTTCGTGGGCCTGAAACCGTCGGCGATGGCGGACGATCTCGACGGCGATCCCGTGTTCATGGCGTCAAGCCAGTTCACGCTGAAATACGACGCCGAACGCGCGCCGGAGGTGAGCTTCTCGGATGTGAAGGACTATCAGAAGGTGGCTGGAGCCTAAGCTCGGTTCGGCCGGCTGGCGGCGGCCTCCGGCTCAATCCCCGCCTGCCGGGATGGCATCATGATCGCGCCGTCCTCAAGGGGAGAGCGCCATCATGTCCATTCAGGGTTCGACGATCGCAGCGGCGCCTCCGCCGATGCCGTCACGGCCACCGCCATTATCCGTCACGGCCGAGCGCCTGAGCCGGCTCGCGCCATCCGGCCGACCGGAGATCATCACCGGCATCGCTGACGGCTTCGACCGCCTGGCCGTCGCGGCCGGGGTGACGACGCGGCTGCGCATCTGCCATGTCCTGGCGCAGGCGGCGCAGGAGACCGACCTGTTCCGGACGCTGCAGGAATATGGCGGTCCGGCCTATTTCGCGCGTTACGAGGGCCGGCGCGACCTCGGCAACACGCAGCCCGGCGACGGCGCGCGTTTCCACGGCCGCGGCATCTTCCAGCTCACCGGCCGGGCGAATTATCGCCGCTATGGCGCGCTGATTGGCATCGACCTCGAAGCCGAGCCCGACCTCGCCATGCACCCCGATATCTCGCTCAGGATCGCCTTCGCCTATTGGCGCGGCCGCGACTGCAACGCGGCGGCCGATGCCGACGACGTCGTCGCGGTGACGAAGCTGGTCAATGGCGGGCGCAACGGTCTGGTCGAGCGGCGGCGGCTCCTGGCCGTGGCGAAGCAGATCTGGCTCTGAGTTCGGCGCCCTCAGCCGTGCCCAGCCCGCAGCGCTTGGTCGAGATCGGCGTAAAGGTCCTCGATGTCCTCGATGCCGGTCGAAAGGCGCAAGAGGTCGGTCGGGCAGGGCGAGCCTTCGCCCTCGATCGAGGCGCGGTGCTCGATCAGGCTCTCGACGCCGCCGAGCGAGGTCGCCCGCTTGTACAAGGCGACGTTCGCGGCCGTCTTGACCGCCGCCGCCTCGCCGCCGGTGACCTGGACGGAGAGCATATAGCCGAAGCCGCCCTCCATCTGGCGCGCGGCGATGTCGTGGCCGGGATGCTGCGGCAGGCCGGGATAGAGCACGCGTGCGACCTTGGGATGGGCCGACAGCCGCTGGGCCAGCGCCATCGCCGAGGCGCTCTGGCGTTCCTGCCGGACATGGAGCGTGCGCAGGCCGCGCATCAGGAGATAGGCCTCGAAGGGGCCGAGAATGCCGCCCTGGCCCTTGCGCACCGTCTTGACGCGGGCCCAGAAGGCGTCGTCCTCGCTGGCGCAGAGCACGCCGGCGACGACGTCGGAATGGCCGTTCAGCACCTTGGTCGCGGCGTGCATGACGATGTCGGCACCGAGCGTCAGCGGGCGGGTGTGGACCGGCGAGGCGCAGGTCGAATCGACGGCGAGCTTGGCTCCGGCCTTGCGCGTGATCCCGGCCAGCGCGGCGATGTCGGTGATGCTCCAGAGCGGGTTCGAGGGCGTCTCGGCCCAGACCAGCCTGGTGACGCCGGGCTTCACGGCGGCCTGCATCGCGGCGAGGTCGTCGGTCTCGGCGAACTCGATCTTCAGGCCCCAGCGCGTCGCCTCGGTCAGCAGCCAGGCGCGCAGTCCCCAATACATCACCTTGGAGGCGACGACATGGTCGCCGGGCGAGAGCGCCTGGAAGACGGCGGTCGCGGCCGCCATGCCGGAGCCGAAGAGCAGCGCGCCGGCCTTGGCCTCCTCCAGCATGGCGAGCACGCTCTCGGCCTCGCGGATCGTCTCGTTGTCGGGCCGGCCATAGATGAAGCCGCCGGAATAGCCGTTGTCGGGGTCGCGGATATAGGTCGTGGCGACATGGATCGGCGTGACCACGCCCTTGGTCTGCGGATCGACCTTGCCCATGGCCTGCGCGGCGAGCGAGCGGGGGTGGAGCGAATTTTTCGTCATGACGGATCCAGATCGTCTACTATAGTGGACGTTTCATCTCATGCAGCGCGCGGGGGCGCAAGCGCTGCGCCTTGCCGACAGTGCCTTGGTGCCCCATTTCCGCTGCATGAGCCAGATGTCACAGAAAGCAGGAACCGCGCCGCGCCCGGTATGGGTCGATGCGCTGATCGCCATCGTCCCGGTCGTCGCCGTGTCGCTCCTCGGCAACGCCGTCACCATGCCGCAAATCCCGAGCTGGTATCCGACGCTGGTCAAGCCGCCCTTCAATCCGCCGAACTGGATCTTCGGTCCGGTATGGACGACATTGTTCGCTCTGATGGCCTTCGGTGTCTGGCGCATCCTGCGATTGCCGGCGGGCACGCCCGGCAAGGGCGGTGCGCTCGTCGCCTATCACGTCCAGCTCGCCTTGAACCTCGCCTGGTCCTGCGTCTTCTTCGGCCTGCACAGCCTCATCGGCGGCATCGTCGTGATCGTGCCGTTCCTGGCGATGATCCTGGTCACGATCGCGTCGTTCCGCCCGCTCGACCGGCTCGCGGCGAACCTGCAATGGCCCTATGTCGCCTGGGTCTCGTTCGCGACGCTGCTGAACGTCTCGATCTGGTGGCTCAACCGCTGACGGGCCGTCCCGGGCCGGATTGTCAGTACGCCTCAGCCGATCGAGCGCTCGATCACCTTGAGCACCGTCGCCCTGAGATCGGCGATGGTGAAGGGCTTGATCATCACCTCCGAGACGATGGCTTCGAGGCTCTTCGCCCGTTCGCGCTGCTCGGCGTAACCGGTCATCAGCATGATCGTCAGCTCCGGGAACTGCTGCTTGGCGGCGAGCGCGAGCGCGATACCGTCCATCAGCGGCATGCGGATGTCGGTCAGCAGCAGGTCGAAGCGCCCTTGCTCGGCGATCAGGACGTCGAGCGCCTCGGCTCCGTCGGCCGCCGTCAGGCAGGTGTGCCCGTCCATGCCGAGCCCGCGCGCCACCAGGCTGCGCAGCGATTCCTCGTCGTCGACCACCAGAATGCGCGACATCGCTCAGATTCCCGGCAGCCCGGCCTGGTCGTCGGTCTCGACGACGCCGACATAGGGCAGCTGCCGGTAGCTGTGAGCAACGTCCATGCCGTAGCCGACGACGAAGTAGTCGGGGCAGGTGAAGCCGACATGGTCGGCCCGGATGGTGACGGCACGCTTGCCCGGCTTCTCCAGCAGGACGGCGCTCGCGACCCGGCTGGCGCCGCGCGCCGCCAGCAGATCCTTGGCGAAGGCGAGGGTGCGTCCGGATTCGAGGATGTCGTCGACGAGCAGCACCTCGCGGCCGCGCACCTCGCTCTGGACGTCGCGCAGGATCTCGACCTGGCCGGACGAGACCATCGCGGCGCGGTAGCTCGACAGATGGATGAACTCGACCTGCGGCGCCATGCCGGCGCGGTGCATCGCCCGGATCAGGTCGGCGACGAACATGAAGGAGCCCTTCAGCACGGCGACGACCAGCAGATCGGCCGGCGCCTCGGCCGCGATCGCCTGCGCCATCTCCTCGTTGCGCCGCGCGATCGTCTCCTCGTCGAACAGCACCCTGATGCGGCGGGCTTCGGCCATCGTCTCGTCGTCCTTTCGCGCCGGGTCGTCCGGGCTCGCGGTTGTGCGCGGGCTTGCGTCCCGCGCGTCGGTCTCGCCGCAGGTTTACAGCATCCGCGCGCCGCGGCCAGTGCCGGGCATCAATGGGCGCTGGCAATCCCGGCCGGCTTGGCCGTGCCGAAACGGACCTGCACGGTCCGTCCGGCCTCCGGCGGCGTCGCGAGGCGGGCGCGGAAGCGCACCAGCTCGGCCGGTTCGAGGACCGCCTTGGGCGGGGTCGTCGACCAGGTGTAGAGCGTCTGGCCGGCGGCGTCCCTGACGGCGACCTCGATCGGCGGGACGGGCATGTCGCGCTTGCCGATATTGGTGATGTCGCCCTCGACGACGAGGAAGCGGCCGAGCCCGTCATCGACGACGCCGCTCTCGACCGCGCCGAGGCTCAGGCCCCGGATGTTGACCGGCATTCCGAGCGTCTCGAAAAGGCCGGCGAGTTGCGGCGCGGTCCTGACCACGGCCTCGCGCTGCCACAGCAGAAGACCGAGCAGGGCGAGGCCGCCGAGAGCGGCCGCGACGGCCAGGCGCTGCACCCGTTTCGTGCGTGTGCCGGCAGCGGCCTTGCGCAGCTTGCCGCCGCGTCGGCGCGGCGGCTTCGGCGGTGGAGCTGGCTCGGGCGCTTCGGCGGCGGGGACATGCTGCTCGGCTGCGACGGCCGTGACCTGCTCGTCGATCACCGCGGCGCGTTCGATCTCTTCCTGCAGCAGGGCGCGGGTCTCGTCCTCGCTCGGTGCCGCAGGGAGCTCCGGCTCAGGCTCGACATGCCAGAGCGTCTTGCAGGCGGCGCAGCGCACCTTGCGGCCGACCGGGCCGAGCTTGGCGGCATCGAGCTCATACTGGCTGGCGCAGGATGGACAGACGATCAGCATGGATGCCGGCCGGGCTCCTCGAGGGCGATGCGCTCCCCGGCGCCGAGCCTTCGCCATGGTGCCGCCATGGTTCAAGCCTCGTCGTCGTGCGACGTGCGCCTCGCCGCTCCATTGGCGCGATTTATGGTTAACGCCTCGTGAAGAACCTGTGCGCGATGCTGCACGGGCACGCGCGACGCAGCCGGCCGGGCGCGAAGCGGTGTAGCATGGCCGGCGCCCTTTGAGTCGCCGGAGCGGAAGAGGAAGACGCGGCTTGGTCCGGTTCGAGAATGTCGGCTTGCGCTACGGCATGGGCCCGGAGGTGCTGAAGGACATCTCCTTCAGCATCGAGCCGCGTTCGTTCCAGTACCTGACCGGCCCCTCCGGCGCCGGCAAGACGACGCTGATCCGGCTCGTGCTGATGGCGCTCAAGCCGACGCGCGGCCTCGTCAACCTGTTTGGGCAGGACGTCGCGCGCCTCGACAACGACATGCTGACCGCCTTCCGCCGCCGGATGGGAATCGTCTTCCAGGATTTCCGCCTGCTCGACCATCTGACGCTCTACGAGAACGTCGCGCTGCCGCTGCGGGTGCTCGGCAAGGAGGAAGCGAGCTACCGTGCCGAGGTCGTCGAGCTGCTGCGCTGGGTCGGCCTGGGCGAGCGCATGCATGCGGTGCCGCCGGTCCTGTCGGGCGGCGAGAAGCAGCGCGCCGCGATCGCACGCGCGCTGATCAGCCGGCCGGAGCTGCTGCTCGCCGACGAGCCGACCGGCAATGTCGATCCCGGCCTCGGCAAGCGGCTGCTGCGCCTGTTCATGGAGTTGCAGTCGCTCGGTACGGCGGTGGTGATCGCGACGCACGACCTCGCGCTGATGGAACTCTACGACGCGCCTCGCCTCGTGCTGGTCGACGGGCACCTGCATGTCGACGCGTGACGCCGACGAGCCCATGCCGGAGCGCGACGAGCCGGCGCTGCCGGCCAATCTCGGGCGCGACCAGCCGCTGGTGCCGGTTGATTCGGTGGCGGGCCGGGCGCTGACGGCGGTGATCGCGATCCTGACCTTCCTGGCGGCGCTGAGCGCGGGCGCAGCCGTGCTGGCGGCACGCGCCTCCGAGCAGTGGCGCGGTGCCGTCGCCAACGAGATGACGATCCAGATCAGGCCCGACACGCGCCGCGACATGGACGCCGACCTCGCCCGTGCCGTCGCGCTGGCGGTCGGCGTCGAGAGCATCGAGAGCGTCCGCGTCGTGCCCAAGGCCGAATCGGACCGGCTGCTCGAACCCTGGCTCGGCTCGGGGCTCGATCTCGTCGAGCTGCCGGTGCCGCGTCTGATCGTGGTCCGGCTGAAGAACCGGATCGGCGCCGACCTGCCGGCCTTCTCGGCGACGCTCAGGCGCGAGCTGCCGAGCGCGATCCTGGACGACCACCGGCTCTGGCTGCGCCGACTCTCGACCATGGCCAACACCATCATCCTGTCGGGTACGGCGGTCGTGCTCCTGGTGCTGGTCGCGGCCGGCCTCGCGGTCGGCTTCGCGACGCGCGGCGCCATGGCCGGCAGCCGCGACAGCGTCGAGGTGCTGCATCTCGTCGGCGCCGACGACGCCTTCATCGCCCGCGAGTTCCAGACCCGCTTCGTCGGGCTCGGCCTGCGCGGCGGGGCGATCGGCGGCGCGGCGGCGATCGTGGTGATCGCACTGCTCGGCTTCCTCGCCTCGCGGGTCGGCAGCGCGCCGCAGGCCGAGCAGTTCGAGGCGCTGTTCGGCGCCTTCGAGATCGGCTGGCTCGGCTATGCCGCGGTCTTGCTGGTGACCATCGTCGTGGCCGCGATCGCCGGGATCGTCTCGCGGATCACGGTGAGGCATTATCTGCGGGCGTTGGCTTAACGACGTCCTGGCCCAAGTCATATTGCCTTAAGACCTGCGTCGCGGTCGAGACCGGAGCTGCCGCCGTAATGCCCGATTATGAGACTATGATCGAACGGTTATGGCGATGATCGGCAGCAGCCACGACGATCTGGCGATGATGCGCGCCCGCCCGGCGAAAGCCGAGCGGGCGGCCGGCGTACGCCGCTGGCCACGGCTCGTCGGCTATGGTCTCGCCGGTCTCGCGGCGGCGGGAGCGCTGGCCTTCGGCATCGGCGTCGTCGATTTCGTCGGCCGGATCGACCCGCGCGAACCGAGCGTCGTGCCACGCACCGACGCCATCGTCGTGGTCACCGGCGGCTCGCAGCGCATCGGCGACGCCATCGGCCTGCTCGGTGCCGATCGCGGCGCGCGGCTCCTGATCAGCGGCGTCAACGAGAAGACCAGCCGCGAGGAACTGGCCAAGCTCAACCCGGCCGCGCGCGAGCTCATCGCCTGCTGCGTCGATCTCGACTACCGCGCCCGCAACACCATCGGCAACGCGATCGAGGCGCGGCGCTGGGTCCGGCGGCACGATTTCCGCTCGCTCCTGGTGGTGACGTCCAATTATCACATGCCGCGGGTGATGGCCGAGTTCGCCCACGCCATGCCGCAGCTCAGGCTGGTGGCGCACCCGGTCGTGACCGAGCATGCCGAGACCGCCGGCTGGTGGCAGCGCTGGAGCACGGTCAGGCTGTTCGCGCCGGAATACGTCAAATATCTTGCGGCGCGCCTGCGCAGCACCTTCGAGGCGGATCCCGAGACCTCGCGGCTCTCGGTCATCGTCGGCGGGCGCAAGCCGGTCTCGCCGAAGCCCGCCGGACTGATCGGGCCGGAATACGAGAAGCGCACCCGGCTCGGCGGCCACAGAACCGACGCCTGACGCACCGGACGCTTGACGCCGGCGGGCCAGCGGGCTTTCTGCGCGCCATGCTGATCCTGCGTTCGCTCGTCTTCAACACGCTGTTCTATCTGAACCTCGCCCTGTGGATCGGGTTCGGCGCGATGCCCTCGCTGCTGCTGCCGCGCGGCGCTTTGCTCGCGGTCGCCCATGGCTGGGCACGAAGTGCGCTCTGGCTGCAGCGCGTGGTGGCTGGAACCCGCTACGAGATCACCGGGCTCGAGCACATACCGGCCGGCGGCATCATCGTCGGAGCCAAGCACCAGTCGTTCTGGGAGACCTTCGCGCTGATCACGGTCTTCCCGAATCCGGTCTTCATCCTCAAGCGCGAGCTGACCTGGATCCCGTTCTTCGGCTGGTGCCTGTGGAAACTGCGGATGATCCCGGTCGATCGCGGTGCCAGGGGCCGGGCGCTGGCCGAGGTGACGCGTCGCGCCAAGAGCGCCCTGCGCGACGACGGCCGCCAGCTCCTGATCTTCCCGGAGGGGACGCGGCGGCCGCCCGGCGCCGAACCGGCCTACAAGTTCGGCGTCGCCCATCTCTATGCCGAGCTCGGCGTGCCCTGCGTGCCGGTGGCGCTGAACTCGGGCCTGTACTGGCCGCGCCGCAAATTCCTGCGCCGGCCCGGAACGATCCGCGTCACCATCCTGCCGGCGATCGCGCCCGGCATGCCCAAGGCCGAATTCCAGGCTTTGCTGCAGCAGCAGATCGAGACGGCGAGCGACCGCCTGCTTTCGGAAGGGCGCGCGGAGCTGGCCGCGACCGGCCTCGATCCGCTGGCCTGACACTGCTGACAGCTCCTGTCAGCAGCCGGCGACGCTGCGTCGCGCGAGCCTTGACACCCACCCTCGTCGTTCTCATTTTGTTCGCAGAACAAGGAGAACGTCATGGCTGCTCTCGCCTATAGTCTCTTCGACCTGCTGGACGCGCCCGCGTCGCCCGAGCCGGTCGCGCAGGAGATGCCGTTGCGCAGCTCCGCGGCCGCGCTCGGCGAGCGTCGCTTCACCGCCTGGCGCGGGCGCTCCGGCCGGCGCTATGTCGCCTCTGTCTTCGCCGTCTCCGACGATCACGCGCTCGGCTTCACCGATGCGGTGCTGCTGGCGGTGTCGCAAGACAGGCGCATCCTGGCGGCGCGCGACAGCGGCGTCTTCGGTGTCGAGGCGGCGCTGACGCGCTGGCGCGGGGCCGTGCAGGCCGCGGGCGCATGCGAGCTCCATGTCCATCTGCTGGCGGAGGACGGGGTCAGCCGCCGCGCCGCCCTGCTCGACCTGATGCCGGAGGTTTGAAGCCGGGTCAGAGCGCCGGGCGTGGGCCCAGGCCCGGATCGAGCTGTCGGGCGAGATCGGTGAGCACGGGATCGAAGACGCCCATCTTGCGCAGATGCTCATGGGTGCGCAGCACATAGTCCGGGTTCTCGCCCGAGGCGCCCTTGCCGTTGCGGATCAGCTCGAGCAACCGCTCCTGCGGCAGCCGCCCGGCATATTGCAGATGGCGGCGGTCGGCGACGTAGAACAGTGCCCTGACGCTGCGCCCGTCCTCCAGCCTGACCGACCGGTAGCGTTCGAGATAGACTGCGGTCACCTGCTCGCGGGCACGCAGATAGGCGACCGTCTCGGCCGCGTCCCGGTTCTCGACGCGGAAGGCGAGGCCGCGGCAGACGCCGCCGCGATCGAGCCCGAGCACGAGCCCCGGCCGCTCCGGCGTACCGCGATGGACATGCGAGAAGACGCAGAGCGCCCGGTGATAGCCGTGCAGCCGCGCTCCGACGCTCTCGGCGAAGGCGAAGCCCGGCCGCCAGATCAGCGAGCCGTAGCCGAACACCCACAGATCGTCCTGGCCCAGATCGTCGAGCATCAGCGCACGCCTCCGACGCGCGCCGGCCGGTTCGCGAAGGGCATCATGCTTCTACCTCCCATGTCCCATAATTTGGCCGCCGCGATCTGCTTGCTGCTGCGCACTGGCGCCGGCCCCCGGCGCGAGCTAACGATCCGCCGGCCTCTTCGCAATGGATTCATCACGCATGACACCCTCCGCGCCGGCGCGCCGCAGCCGCTTCTGGCTCTACGCGCCCTTCGTCCTGCTCGCATTGATCGCCGCCGGCTGGAGCGGCTTCTGGTTCGTGGTACGCGGCCGGGTGGCGGATGCGGTCGACGGCGCGCTGGCGCGCGAGGCCGGGCTCGGCCGCGACTGGACCTGCCGCGACCGCTCGATCACGGGCTTTCCCTTCCGCGTCGAGCTGCGCTGCGCCGCGCTGACGCTGGCCTCCTCGCGCTGGGGCGGGACCGTCAGACTGGAGACCGGTCCGGCCCTGGCGCTCGGCCAGATCTACTCGCCGGGACTGGTCATCCTGCAGGTCGCCGGGCCGCTGAAGGGCGCCCTGCCGGAGAGCCGGAGCCTCGAACTCGGCTGGAAACAGCTCGAAGCCAGTCTCGAGCATAATGGCATCGAGCCGCACCTGCTCTCGCTCGTCGTCGCCGAGCCGAGCGGGACCCTGACGGCGCCCGGCGAGCCGCCGGCGACCTGGCGCGCCAACCGCTTCGAGGCCTATGCCCGCAAGAACCCGACGAGACCGGCGAGCGAGCAGGCGGTCGATCTGGCGATCAGCGCCAAGGGTTCGGTTCTGCCGGTGCTCGACGCCCTGGTCGGGGCGACCGATCCCGGCGACGTCGACATCCAGGCCACCGTGACGCAGGCCGAGCCGTTCCGCATCGGCTTCAATCCCGATGCGCTCGAAGCCTGGCGCAATGCCGGCGGGCAGTTCGAGCTGACGAAAATGTCCTCGGTCAAGGGCCGCTCGCGCGTCGAGGCGACGGGGCGGCTCCTGCTCGACCAGACGCACCGGATTTCCGGTCAGGTTCAGGCCGGCATCGCCGGCATCGACCAGATCGGCGGCGTCAGGATCGGCGGGCTGATGGGCGGCCTTGGCGCCCTGCTCGGCGGCGGCCGCAACGTGCCGTCGCAGCCCGGTGCCGCGCCGGCGCTGATGAATTTGCCGCCGCTGGTGATCCGCGAGGGCCGCTTCTACATGGGCCCGGTGCGCCTGCCGCTGCAGCCGCTGGCGCCGCTCTACTGAGCACAACGAAAAAGGGGGCCGAAGCCCCCTTTCATCTCGATCGACACCCGGCTCAGATCACGCCGCCGGCAGCGCGGCGCGCGGTGCCTCGATCCGGACCAGTGCCTTCTTGACCGCATCCTGGACTTTCTCGAAGGCGCGGACCTCGATCTGGCGGACACGCTCGCGCGAGACGGAAAACTCCTCGGAGAGCTCCTCCAGCGTGATCGGGTCGTCGGCGAGGCGGCGCGCCTCGAAGATGCGGCGCTCGCGTGGATTCAGCACGTCGAGCGCCTCGCGCAGGGCGGTGTGCCGGTTGTCGGCTTCCTCCGAATCGGCGAGGCGGCGCTCCTGGCTCTCGCTGTCGTCGACCAGCCAGTCCTGCCATTCGCCGTCGCCATCCTCGCGCAACGGTGTGTTGAGCGAGGCGTCGCCGCCGAGGCGGCGGTTCATGTCGATGACGTCCTGCTCGCCGACGCCGAGCTTGACCGCGATCTGCTTGACCTGGTCGGGGCGCAGGTCGCCCTCGCCCAGCGCCGAGATCTTGCTCTTGGCCTTGCGCAGGTTGAAGAACAGCTTCTTCTGGTTGGCGGTGGTGCCCATCTTCACCAGCGACCAGGAGCGCAGGATGTACTCCTGGATCGAGGCCTTGATCCACCACATCGCATAGGTGGCGAGCCGGAAGCCCTTGTCGGGCTCGAAGCGTTTGACCGCCTGCATCAGGCCGACATTGCCCTCCGACACGACCTCGCCGATCGGCAGGCCGTAGCCGCGATAGCCCATCGCGATCTTGGCAACGAGGCGCAGATGCGATGTCACGAGCCGGTGCGCCGCGTCGCGGTCGCCATGCTCGCGCCAGCGTTTCGCCAGCATGAATTCCTCGTTCGGTTCCAGCATCGGGAACCGGCGGATTTCGTCGAGATATCGTGAAAGTCCGCCCTCTGCGGAGAGGACGGGCAGCGTGGCGGACGCCATGCGCAGTCTCCTTGTCGAGGCCCCCGCTCTGCGGCAGGCCCACCGCGCGATCAACCTTCGCGCAGGTCTCGGATGTCGTGATCTGACCCAACGCGGGAACCGGGTGAGGGTTCGCCAATGCGGGCCGGCACGTGCGGCGCCCCCTTGGCCATCCGCATCCGACACGCACCTTATGGCAGAATTGCGTGTCGGAAAATGGGCGGAGATGCCAGAAACGCTCACAGACTCGCGAGCGATTCTTGCAAATCTGCAAAATCTTGTGGTGGATCGGACTCGAACAGCAGTTCGGCCCCGGTCACCGGATGTTCGAAGCCCAGCACGGCCGCATGCAGCGCCTGCCGGCCGAGCCGGGCCAGCGCCTCGCGGGCCATCTCGGGCAGGCGCACCGCCTTGGTGGCGAAGCCGGAGCCGTAGAGCCCGTCGCCGAGCAGCGGGTGGCCGAGATGGGCCATGTGGACGCGGATCTGGTGGGTCCGGCCGGTCTCGAGCCGGCATTCGACCAGGCTCGCCAGCGCCTCGGTCTCCTCGCGGCCCTTGAGCAGGGCCGGATAGCGCTCGTTCACGCTGAAATGGGTGATCGCCTCGCGGCCGCGATCCTCGCCGACGACCATCATCTTCTCGCGGTTCTTGTTCGAGCGCTCAATATTGGCCTCGATCGTGCCGTGCGGCCGGCGGGGAAAGCCCCAGACGATGGCGAGATAGGCGCGCTGCAGAGGCCCGGTGCGGCCATGGTCGGCGAACTGCTTCGCCAGACCCTGATGCGCCTTGTCGGTCTTGGCGACCACGAGAAGTCCGCTGGTGTCCTTGTCGAGCCGGTGGACGATGCCGGGCCTGCGGACGCCGCCAATGCCCGAGAGGCTCATTCCGCAGTGGGCGATCAGCGCATTGACCAGCGTGCCGTCCTCGTGCCCGCCCGCCGGGTGCACGACGAGGCCGGCCGGCTTGTCGATGACGATGAGATGGTCGTCCTCGTAGACCACGTCGAGCGGGATATCCTGGCCGACCGGGTCGGCGGGCTTCGCCGCCGGCATCACCAGGGCCAGTTCGTCGCCCGCGACGACCTTGCGGCTGGCGTCGGTGAAGACGGCGCCGTTGAGGCTGACGCCGCCCTCCTTGATGACCTGCTGCAGCCGCGCCCGCGAAATCTCGCCGGCGAGCAGGGCCAGCGCCTTGTCGAGCCGCTGGCCGGCCTGTTCGTCGGTGACCTGCAGGGTCACGCCGGGGGTCTCCGGCGTCGGGGCGGGCGGGGTCGATCGGGTCATGGGCACGCTATAAGGGGCATGGACGAAGCCCGCACCCCTTTTCGCACGCTCTGGCGCCCGGCTCAGGCGCGGCCATCGCGCCAGAGCATGATCGCGAGCCCGATGAACCAGGCCAGTGCCAGTGGTACGGCCGCGCTCTGGATCATGCCGGCCGCGGGGATGGCGACCCGCAGCGCCGTCGTCAGGAAGAGCGCGCCGCAGGCGAAGCCGGCGAGGCCGAGCCAGTTCTTGCCGGCGCGGCGGAGAGCCCAGCCGATGGCGACGAGCCAGAGGCCGCTGAGCAGCTGCACGCCGAGCAGTTCGCCGACCGCGCCGGCATAAGCGTTCATGGTGCGGTAGCTGAGCTCGATCATCCGGCGCGCCGGCTCGTCGGCGGTACCGTATTCGGCGGCGAGCAGCGGCATCACCGAGAGCCAGCGCACGATGCCGAGCGTCTTGAACAGGCCGGCACCGGCGCCGAGGAAGGTCGCGGTGTCGACGAGCCAGCCCGAGACGCCGCGCATCGCGAGCCAGCCCCGCAGGACGAAGGCGAGCGGGATCAGCGCCAGCGAGACCGCGAGATAGGCGCCGTAGCCGATCAGCACCGCCTCGGCTTGGTTTGCGATCAGCGGCAGGGCCTCGGCGGCGGGCAGCCTGAGCGAGGCCGGCCAGCCGATGGCGCGGCCGAGCACGACCATCGGCACGATGAACAGCACGGTCTGAAACAAGGCGAGGCCGGCAGCGGTGCGGGCGATCGAACGGGACGAGGCGTGCCGGGCGGCGTCCAGCTGTCGATGGGGGCCGGAGAGAGCGGCGGCTGACATGACGATGTCCTTTCGGGAATGGCGTGCGGGATCAGATGGTCTGGACGCGCGCGGCCGAGGCCGGGCGGGCAGGGCTCGCGACGGGGCCGAACGTGGTCTCGATCGCGGCGGCGAGCGGGGTGTGCGGTTCAGGCCCGATCGCGGCCTCGAGCTTGCGGTTGTCGAGCCGGACGGATTCGCGCCACAGCCAGCGCATCTCGATCAGCTCGCGAAAGAAGGTGACGAAAGGCGCGATCAGATAGATCTGCGGCCAGAAGAAGCGCCGGATCGGGACGTGGCCGCCGAGCGCGCGCTGCACGGCCTCGGCCAAATCGCGGCCATCGGCGAACCAGTGACCCTGGAAATGGAAGACCTCGTGGGTCGCCAGCCGCTCCTGCCGGTCGAGCAGGCGCATGAAGGTCTCGGCGAGATCGGGAATATAGGCCCAGGAATGGCCGATGCCGGGCGCGCCCAGATCCTGGATCACCTTGGCAGAGCGGCCGCCCTTGGCGAGCGCCTGGCTGAACCACGAACTCGGCACCTGCGGCCCGAAGAAATCGCCGGCGCGGACGATCAGCGAGCGTACGCCGTGTTCGGCGGCGTGGCGCAACATCGCCTCCATGTCCATGCGGACGGCGCCCTTGACCGTGTTGGGGTTCTGCGGGCTCGCCTCGTCGATGACGGCGCCGGCCTCGGGACCGAAGGCGTAGATGTTGCCGGGGAAGAGGATGCGGGCGCCGGAATGCTGGGCGGCGACGATGCTGTTGGCGAGCATCGGCACCGCCTTCTCGCGCCATTTCGCATAGCCCGGCGGGTTGACGGCATGGGCGATGACCTCGGTTCCCGTGGCGGCGCGCAGCACGGCGCCGCGGTCGAAGGCGTCGCCCTGCAACCAGTCGACGGCGAAGGGCAGGCTGGCCGTGGCGGCCGCCCTGACGGGATCGCGCGACAGGGCGCGGATGACATAGCCGCGGCCATGCAGGGCGACGGCGAGAGCGCGGCCGAGGCCGCCGGTGATGCCGAGAACGAGTGCGATCCGGGGAGAAGAAGCGGGATGAGTCATGGGAACCTCCGTTGCGATGGACGGAAAATGGTCGCGGGCCATGAAAACGAAAATTGCCTAACTTCGGAGATCGGTTATACGTTTTCGTATGACTGACGCTGTCGGCTGGGATCTCTACCGCTCGTTTCTCGCCGTGATCCGGCAGGGCAGCCTGTCGGGCGCGGCCCGCATGCTGGGCGCGACGCAGCCGACGATCGGCCGCCATGTCGAAGCGCTGGAGGAAGGGCTCGGCCTCTCGCTGTTCACGCGCTCGCAAGGGGGGCTGCAGCCGACGGCGGCGGCGCTGACGCTGGTCGCGCAGGCCGAGGCGATGGAGGCGGCGGCCGCCGCCCTGCAGCGCAGCGCCGACGGGGCACGCGAGCAGGAAGGCGGCACGGTCCGGATCACCGCGAGCGAGATCATGGGCGCGGAGGTTCTGCCGGCGATCCTGGCCGGTTTCCGCGAGGCGCATCCCGCGATCACGCTCGAACTCGTGCTCAGCAACCGCAACGACGACCTGCTGCGCCGCGACGCCGACATCGCCGTGCGGATGAACCGGCCGACGCAGGGCGCGCTGCTGGCGCAGCGCCTCGGCGAGGTCGGGCTCGGCCTGTTCGCGCATGAGCGCTTCCTGGCGCGCTACGGTTCGCCGGGCTCGATCGAGGCGCTGAGAGATTTCCACATCGTCGGCTTCGACCGCGAGGACCGCTCCGCCCGTTCGCTGGCGGCCGGCACGATCGCACTCGACCGGGCGCTGTTCAGCTTCCGCGCCGACAGCGATCTCGCGCAATACGCCGCTATTCGCGCCGGGCTCGGTATCGGCGCCGTGCAGCACGGCCTCGCCGCGCGCCATCCCGAACTGCGGCCGGTGCTGCCCGAGGCGATCGCCTTCAGGCTCGAGGTCTGGCTCGCGATGCACGAGGACCAGCGCGCCAACCGACCGGTGCGCCTGGCCTATGCGGCACTTGCCGAGGGGCTGAAGCGCTGGGCGACGGGCTGACCCGTCAGCCGAAGATGCGGAACTTCGCCTTCTTGTCCTCGACCGGCAGAGCCTCCTCCGGGCCGGGATCGTCCGGCGCATGCGAGACCGGGAAGATCACCGGCTTGGCGCGCGTCTCGGGCGCCGCCGGCATCGGCCTGGCCTCGGCGAGCGGTTCGGCAATGAGCGGCTCCAGCTTCGGCGCCGCTTCCGGAACGGGCGGCGGTGCGGGTTTCGGCTCCGGTCTGGCTTCGGCCCTGGGCTCCGGCTTCGGTGCGGGCGGAGGAGCAGGCGGCGGCGCGGCCGCGGCCGGAGGCGGAGCCGGCGCGATCGGAGGCGGCGCTGGGGCGACGGCCTCGGCGCGGGCCTCGATCAGCGGCGCAGAATCGACGAGGTCGGCCAGCACGTCGTCGACGGCGGGCGCCTTGCCGCCGAGCGTCGCCGGCGGCACGGTCCAGACGAAGGCGTCGAGCCGGCCCGAGATCGGCGACATCGGCAGCCAGGTGTCCGAGACGAGCCCGTCGGCGACCCAGGCGGCGTCGCGCGGCGCGCGGGTGGCGCGCGCCAGCCATTCGCGGACGCGGCCGGCGGCGCCGTGCTCGGCCTCCTCGAGTTCCGCCATCAGCAGGCAGGCGCGCACCGAGGCACCACCGGCGAGCAGCGGCCGAAGCGTCTCGCGCGCCTTGCCGAAGTCGCGGGCATGGATCGCGGCGCCGGCCAGCGCCAGCACACCTTCGGGATCGGCCGGGCGGAGTTTCGTCAGCGTCTGGGCCCGGGCGAGCCGGTCCTGGGCGCTGTCGCCGCTGCGGACGTCGAGATAGGCGGCGGCGATGTCGGGATGCGAGGCCTCCTTCCAGGCGGCCTCCAGGATCTTCGCCGCCTTGCGGACGTCGCCGCGCTCCGACAGCATCCTGCCGGCGAGGGCGGCGGCCGGCGTCAGGCCGGGCGCGAGCTTGAGCGCTTCCAGCGCCGTCGCGAGCGCGCGTTCCGGCTCGCCGTCGCGGGCGTCGAGCGCTTCGGCGGCGAGCAGCACGGCGCGCTGGCGGCGGGCCTCGGTCTTGTCGGCGAGCCGCAGCGCGGCGCGGCGCTCGACGGCGGTGCGGGCCGCCTGCCAGTCGCCGGCGGAGGCATGGAAATCGAGCAGGGCGTCATTGGCCCAGGCGAGCGAGGGCGAGCGCCGCACCGCGTCGTCGGCGAAGGCGCGCGCCGCCTGCATGTCGCCGCGGCGCTTGGCCTCGACGAAGAGGCCGCGCAGGCCGAGAACGCGCGTCTCCGGCCGGTCGAGCATCGCCTTGAAGGCAGCCTCGGCCCGGCCGCGATCGCCGGAGAGCTGCGCCGTCTGCGCTTCCAGCAGCAGGGTCAGCGCCTCGCCATTGGCGAAGCGGCGGGCGTCCTGGGCGTGGCGGCCGGCGGCGACGGGATCGCCCGCGCCGATCGCGACCATGCCGCGCGAGACCGCCTCGAAGCCGCGGGCCCGGCGCCGCGCCTTGGAGGCGAAGCTGAAGGCCGAGGGCAGGCCGAGCACGAAGCGGACGAGCGCCCAGGCCAGCATCGCCAGCATGGCCAGCACCACGACGCCGATCGCCGCGATCGCGACGGAGGTTTCGATGCGGTAGCCCTGCCAGAGCACCGAGACCTCGCCGGGCCGGTCGGCGAGCCAGACCGCGCCGATGGCGAGCAGGACGAAGACGGCGAGATAAAGCAGAACGCGAACCATGAATTCTTCGTCTCCGTCAGCCGGCGGCGCCGAGCGCAGCGACCGCATCCTGCGCGATTTTCGCGATCGCCGCATCCGCCGCCGCGCGCTTTTGCAAGGCGGCGCCGAAATCGGCACTGGCCTGCCGGGCCGGTTCCGGCAACTGGCTCCAGAGCCCGGCCGCCGCGACGACATGGCCGGCCGCGAGCGCGTTCTCCAGCCGGAGCGGCAGGGTCGCAGGGTCGTTGCCGCCGGTGTCGCCGACAGGGCGGATCGTGACGATCCGGCTCGCCAGACCGAGCACGCGGTCCTGCCAGTTCGCGCTCGGCGGGGTGAGTTCGCGGACGAACATGGCGCGGTGGCCGCGGAACTGCGTCAGCAGAGCCTCGCGCGTCGGCGCGCCGCTCGCGGCGACGGCGGTCAGGGCCGCGAGCTGATCCGGACTGCCGCCGCCCTTGGCGAGCGCCGCGACATCGCTCGCGAAGGGTTGGCCCGAGGCGAGCGCCGCCTGGACGCGCTCGGCCAGCACGATGCGGGCGGCGGCGAGCGCCTGCGCGCTCGGCGCCGAGGCCGACTTCGCCAGCGTCTCGACCGAACCGATGCGCTGCGCCGCCTGGTCGAGGCGCTGGTTGAGACCGGCGAGCGCGCCGGCGTCGGTCGTGGGCGCGGCCTGCTGGACCCTGGCGAGATCGGCGAGGCGGGTCGCCAGCGCCTGCGCCTCGGCGCCGGCCTTGCCGGCGGCTTCCGAGGCCGCCGCGGCACGGCGATCGGCGGCGCCGGCTGCGGTCTGGAGCGCGTCGATCCGGCTGCGCAATTCGGCGATCTGGGCCGGGTCGACGGCGGGCGTCGCTCGACTCCAGCCGAGCAGGATCAGCCCGGCGCCGATCAGGCCGCCGACCAGTCCGGCGGCGATCAGGGCCGGCCAGGGCAGGCGCGGCGTCTTCTGCGGCTCGGGCGTCGGCTGCGGACGCGGCGGCTCGCGATCCTCGGGCGAGGGCGCCCGCGAAGGTTCGGGAGCCGCGAATTCGGCCGGCAGGGCCTCCGTCGGCAGGATCGCGGCGGCGGGCGCCTCCGTCGGCGGGGCGGCGCTCGTGTCCGGAGGCTCCGAGGGCGCGTCCGGGCTTGCGTCCTGCGCGGCGAGGTCGAGCGTCGGCGAGGTCCGGCGCGTCCGCTTGCGGCCGTTCGCGGCCGGCGCCTCGTCCGGCTCGGGCTGGAGCGCGACGGGCGCCGGATCGGAGGCGCGGTCCTCGCCGAGGCGCAGCGAGACCTCGTCGAGCGCGGCGAGCAGGCCGGCCTCCTCGGGATGCTCGGCGACGAGGACGAGATTGGCGCCGGCGGCGATCAGGGGGGCGGCGACATCGGCGGAGATCGCGACATGGGTCAGCGCCATCGCCTCGTCGGCGAGGCCGACGGCGCGGGTCAGCGCCACGAAGGTGTCGGCGCCGCGCTGCGAGTAGTGCAGGGCGGCGTCGACCGTGCCCTCGGCCAGGTTCTTGCCGGCCTCCTTGGGCAGGATGGTGACGGCCTCGGCGGCATAGGCCTCCCAGAGCACGGTCTCGTAGCCGGCCTCGCTCAGGCGCGGCGGGATGTCCTCGTGGCGGTCGCGCCCGACGATCAGCAGCAGGCGCGCCGGGGCCGGCAAGGTGCGGGCGATCAGCTCGATCAGGTCGTTGCGGTCGCCGTCGGCGCTGCGGGCGTCGTCGAAGCCGCCATCGCGGACCTTCTGGGCGGTGCGCGCGCCAACCGTGAAGACCGGCAGCTCGCGCCACGCGGCCGGGCCCTCGGTCAGGGAGATGACGGCGTTGCCGCTGGTCAGCACGATCGCGGCGAAGGGGCCCTCCGGCGCCTCGCCGGGCAGCCTGACGATCGAGAACAGCGGCGCGACCACAGCCTCGTGGCCGCGCGCGGCGATGGCACGGGCGCTGCGCTCGGCATCGGCCTGGGGTCGGAAGACGAAAATCCGCATGCCTTGTCCTTTCGCCGCGACGGGCGTCAGCTGTAAACCCCGGGCGGAGCGAGAACGCGCAGTTTCCGCCCGAGTTCGGCGCCGAGTTCGGCGGCGTCGGCCGCGGGACCCGAGGCCTCGTCCTCCGCTGCCGCCGTGCCGTCGGGCGAGAGCAGGAGCCCGTGAAGGCGAACCTGCCCGCCCGTGAGAGTGGCGTGCCCTGCGATCGGCGTGCGGCAGGAGCCGTCGAGCTCGGTCAGGAAGGCCCGTTCGGCGGCGAGCGCGACGCCGGTGTCGCGGCACAGGATGGGACCGAGCGCCTCCAGCGAGGCCTCGTCGCCGGCCCGGATCACGACCGCGATCGCGCCTTGGCCGACGGCGGGCAGGAACTGCTCGACCGGGAGCACGCCGCTCGCCTTGTCGGCGAGGCCGAGCCGGCGCAGGCCGGCATAGGCGAGCAGCGTGGCGTCGAGCTCGCCCCCGGCGATCTTGCCGAGGCGCGTGCCGACATTGCCGCGCAGCAGCACGATCTGCAGGTCCGGCCTGAGCCGGCGCAGCATCGCCTGGCGGCGCAGCGAGGCCGAGCCGACGATCGCGCCCTGCGGCAATTCGGCGATCGTCGTGGCCGTGCGTGCGATCAGCGCGTCGCGGACATCCTCGCGCGGCAGATAGCCGGCGATGACGAGCCCCTCGGGCAGCGCCGTCGGCAGGTCTTTGGCGGAGTGGATGGCGTAGTCGATCCGATGCGACAGCTGGGCCGCGTCGATCTCCTTGGTGAAGAGGCCCTTGCCGCCGGCCTCCGACAGCGGCCGATCCTGGATCGCGTCGCCGGTGGTCTTGATGATGTCGAGCGGGAGTTCGTCCTCACCCCAGCCCTGGGCCTTTGCGAGTCGGCCGGCGAATTCATGGGCCTGGGCCAGCGCCAGCGGGCTGCCGCGGGTGCCGATGACGAAGCGGCCGGTGACGATTTCGTCGGAGGTGGCGTCGCCGGATCCTGCCGGCCTGGAAGCTGCGGTCTCGCTCATCTGCCTTGATCGTCCCCCAGCGGCCTCTTGGCCTATCGCTTGCTCGCGCACTATACGGAGGAAATCGCGGCGCGAAACCGCTGCGACGTCATCCCTTCTCACCGTCGCATCCGATGCCGGGGACCAGCCAGCCGATCATGCGTGTTCTGGGCATAGAGACGACTTGTGACGAGACCGCGGCCGCGATCGTCGGGGTTTCGCCGGCTGGCGACGGCAAGATCCTGTCGAACGAGGTGCTGAGCCAGATCGCGGCGCATGCCGCCTATGGCGGCGTCGTGCCCGAGATCGCGGCGCGCGCCCATGTCGAGGCGATCGACCGCATCGTCGCGCGCGCCTTCGCCGGCGCCGGCCTGAAGCCCGACGAGATCGACGCGGTCGCGGCGGCGGCGGGGCCGGGCCTCGTCGGCGGCGTCATGGTCGGGCTGACCAGCGCCAAGGCGATCGCGCTGGTCACGGGCAAACCCTTCATCGCGGTCAACCATCTCGAGGCCCATGCGCTGACGGCAAGGCTGACCGACAACGTCGCCTTTCCTTATCTCTTGCTTCTGGTCTCGGGCGGGCACACGCAACTTCTGGCCGTGCGCGGCGTCGGCGATTATCTCAAGCTCGGCGGCACGATCGACGATGCCGTCGGCGAGGCCTTCGACAAGATCGCCAAGATGCTCGGCCTGCCCTATCCCGGCGGCCCCTCGGTCGAGCGCGAGGCCGAGAAGGGCGATCCGGAACGCTTCGATTTCCCGCGTCCGCTGAGCGGCCGGCCGGCGCCGGACTTCTCGCTGTCGGGCCTGAAGACCGCGGTGCGCCTCGTCGCCGAGCGGATCGCGCCGCTCTCGGACGGGGACGTCGCCGATCTCTGCGCCTCCTTCCAGGCGGCGGTGGTCGATGTCCTGGTCGACCGGACGCGGGCTGGCCTGCGCGCCTGCCGGGCGGCCGGGATCACGCCCTCGGCTCTCGTCGTCGCCGGCGGCGTCGCCGCCAACCAGCCGATCCGGCGCGGGCTGACGCGGCTCGCGACCGAAGCGGGGCTGGCGATGATCGCGCCGCCGCTGGCGCTTTGCGGCGACAATGGCGCGATGATCGCCTGGGCCGGGATCGAGCGGCTGCGTCTCAAACTCGTCGACGACATGGCCGCGGTGGCGCGGCCGCGCTGGCCGCTGGACGAACTCGGGCGCAAGGCATGAATGGCACCGCCGGCAGCGGGATCGTCGGCGTCGTCGGTGGCGGCGCCTACGGCACGGCGCTGGCGCTCGCCGCCGCGCGGGCCGGGCGCGAGGTCGTGTTCTGGGCGCGCGACGAGGCGACGATCGCGGCGATCCGGGATAGGCGCGAGACGCCGCATTTGCCGGGCGTGGCCCTGCCCGCCAGGATCGTGCCGACCGCAGCGCTGGCCGATCTCGGGCCGACCGCCATGCTCGTCGTCGCGGTGCCGACCCAGTCGCTGCGCGCCGTCTGCCTGGCGCTGGCGCAGGCGCTGCCGGCCGGCCGGCCGGTCGTCTCGGCGGCGAAGGGCATCGAGCAGGCGAGCGGCCTGTTCACCACCCAGATCATCACTGATGCCTGGCCGGGCTCGCCGGCGGCGATCCTGTCGGGCCCGAGCTTCGCCGCCGATATCGGGCGCGGCCTGCCTACGGCGGTGACGCTCGCGGCGCAGGATGCGGGGCTGGCACGCGCGCTCGCCGAGAGCTTGAGCTCGCCGGCCTTCCGCATCTATCACAGCGGCGATCCGCGCGGCGTCGAGATCGGCGGCGCCGCCAAGAACGTGCTGGCCATCGCGGCCGGCGTCGCGGTCGGGCTGGGCTATGGCGAGAGCGCGCGGGCCGCGCTGGTGGCGCGCGGCTTCGCCGAACTGCGCCGCTTCGGCGAGGCCCATGGCGCGAGGCCCGAGACCGTGATGGGGCTATCGGGCCTGGGCGATGTCGTGCTGAGCTGCGCCTCGGCGCAATCGCGCAACTTCACCTTCGGGCTGGCGCTTGGGCAGGGCCGGCCGGCCGCTGAAGCGTCGGGCGGCAAGCTGGCCGAGGGCGCGTTCACCGCCTCGGTGCTGGCGCGGATGGCGCGGGAGGCGAGCGTCGAGATGCCGATCGCCGAGGCGGTGGCGGCGATCATCGCCGGGCGGATCGCCGTCGCGGAGGCCGTGGCCGGATTGCTGGCACGGCCCGTCCGCGCCGAGCTTTGAGGAGGAACGCGATGACGGGAGACTGGTCCGACCTGACGAAGCGCGTCGCGCGCGGCATCGCCGAGGTCAGGAAGACGACGGGCTCCGAACTCGTGACCGAGAGCGGGCCGGTGCCGCTTGCCGGCCGGGTCGCCGGGCCGGTGATCCAGCTGCGCCGGCGCCGGGCCGAGGACACCCATCGCTTCGTGCTGATCCTGCCCTTCGGCGAGGGCGAGGTCAGGGTCGAGCTCGATCCACCGGACTACGCCGCGCTGACCCGCGAGATGGTCAGGTTCTGGAACGAGAACGGGCAGGCGGCCTCGCGCACGCCGGTGCCGCTGCCCGGCGACGACGAGACGAAGGATTGAGGGGGAACTCATGGCGCATTGGCTGATCAAATCCGAGCCGTCGAAGTGGTCCTGGGAGCAGCAGGTCGCGGCCGGCCCCAAGGGCACGCATTGGGACGGCGTCAAGAACCACACCGCCAAGCTCAACCTGATGGCGATGAAGCTCGGCGAGCAGGTCTTCTTCTACCACTCCAACGAGGGCCTCGAGGTCGTCGGCATCGTCGAGGTGATCCGGGAAGCCTATAACTGGATCCCGGGCGAGCCCTGGGTGCTGGTCGATTTCAGGGCGGTGAAGCCGTTGCCAAAGCCGGTGACGCTGGCGCAGGTCAAGGCCGAGCCGAAGCTCGAGAAGATGGCGCTGGTGACCTCGTTCCGGCTTTCGGTGCAGCCGGTGACGCAGGCGGAATGGAAGCAGGTCTGCGCGATGGGCGGGATGTGATGCCCCTCACGGGTAGTATTGCCTGAAGGCCGGGTGGTTGCGCATCGCGTCGGGACGATAGGGGACGTCGTCGCCGAGGATCGGTGCCTCGGATGCCTGGAAACGCGTGGCGACGCTCGGATCGGTCGCCGCCGTCTGCGCGAAATAGGCGCTGCCGACATAGGTCTCGCGCGTGCCCTTCTGCCAGGGCGGGAACGACGCCGTCCGGCGCTCGTCATGCTGGTTGCCGAGCGGGTTCGGCGCCAGAGGGCGAGGCAGTTTGGCGAAGTCGATGGCCGGAGGCCGTTCGCAGGCCAGCGCCTCCCGGATCATCCAGTCCAAGGTGATGTCGGCGAGCCCCGCGCCGAGCCCATAGCCGCCGCCGATGTCGCTGTGCACGCCGGCGAACCAGACCTGCCGGATCTGGCCGGTCGGCGCGCCGCGCTCGTCCCAGATCTCGGGCTTGAAGGTCTTGCGGTTCTCGTCGATGGACAGCGCCTGGCGTCCATAGGGGACGGCAGGGTTGAGGAAGTCGTTGTTGAAGTAATGGCGGTTGGGCAGGAGGTCGCTGAGCCCCTTGATGCCGAGCGCGCGCACCGTATCCCAGACGCCGACGAAATAGGCCGGGACGCTGACCGTCTTGTGCGCGACGCGAAAATGCTCCGCCGCCTTCTTGCGCGCCTCCTCCTCGCGGACCTGATAGACCTGCTTGACCGCCTCCTCGGCGATCTTGCGCGAGGCGCCGTCGATCTGCGTCTCGAAGCCGTCCCAGCGCCTGACCTTCGGCAGGCCTTCCGGAATGCCGCACAGGCCGATGACCGCGCCGAGGCTGCGGACGGTGTAGGCGCCGCGGCTGAAGCCGAACAGGAAGATGTCGTCGCCCGGCTCGTAGCTGTGCATCAGCGCGGTGTAGCAGTCGACGATGTTGCGGGTGATGCCATAGCCGGTCGCCTTCGAGAGCAGATTGACCGCCTTCTCGAACGCCGAAGGTGGCACGCGCTCATCGGGATTGGCGCCGAGGCCGGCGTCGTAGAAGCAAATCTGGGCATCGCCACCGGCGTCGCGCATCGCCACGAACAGGCGATAGACGTTGGTCCAGTCGATCGGGTTGACGCCGCCGGCCTGCCCGGTGCCGTCGGAGAAGATGCAGATCGCCTTGCCGGTCATCGTCCGTCCCTCCTGCCGCCAAGGCATTTCAACTCAAGGCTGTGGCGGAGGCAACCGGCCGGGGAATTCTTCCTCCCCCAAAAGTGCGATGCGGCGCGGCTTGCCGCTCGTCGCGCGCGATCTATGATGCGGCGCATTCAAACAAGGCGGAAGGATGCTTCGCATCCGTGAAGCCGCCGTGCTGACGGGCCCAGGTCCGACGGCCGTTAGTCTGGGGAGACGCCTGCCATGTCCGAGACGATCCACGAGGTGCCCGCCGCCTGGGCCAAGAAGGCATGGCTGAACGACGCCAAGTACAAGAAGATGTATGCGGCCTCGATCAAGGATCCGGACGCGTTCTGGGGCGAGCAGGGCAAGCGGATCGACTGGTTCAAGCCCTACACCAAGGTCCGCAACGCCAGCTACAAGCCGGGCAAGGTCTCGATCAAATGGTATGAGGACGGCACGACGAACGTCGCCTACAACTGCGTCGACCGGCATCTGGCGACGCGCGCCAAGCAGACCGCGATCATCTGGGAGGGGGACGACCCCTCCGAGTCGAAGAAGATCAGCTACGGGCAGCTCTACACCGAGGTCTGCACCTTCGCGAACGTGCTGAAGGCCAGGGGCGTCAAGAAGGGCGACCGGGTCACGATCTACATGCCGATGATCCCCGAAGCCGCCTATGCGATGCTCGCCTGCGCGCGCATCGGGGCGGTGCACTCGATCGTCTTCGGCGGCTTCTCGCCGGACTCGCTCTCGGGGCGGATCGAGGGCGCGACATCCGACGTCGTGATCACCGCCGACGAGGGTCTGCGCGGCGGGCGCAAGGTGCCGCTCAAGGTCAATGTCGACGCGGCAGCAGAAAAAGCGCCGGTCAAGACGGTGATCGTGGTCAGGCGCACCGGCGGCGAGGTCGCCATGCAGGCCGGCCGCGACGTCTGGTATCACGAGGAGGCGGCGAAGGTCTCGGGGCATTGCCCGCCGGTCGAGATGAAGGCGGAAGACCCGCTCTTCATCCTCTACACCTCCGGCTCCACGGGTAAGCCCAAGGGCGTGCTGCACACCACCGGCGGCTATCTCGTCTACGCCGCGATGACGCATAAATACGTCTTCGACTACCATGACGGCGAGATCTACTGGTGCACCGCCGACGTCGGCTGGGTGACCGGGCACAGCTACATCGTCTACGGCCCGCTCGCCAACGGCGCGACGACGCTGATGTTCGAGGGCATTCCGACCTATCCGACGATCTCGCGCTTCTGGGAGGTGGTCGACAAGCACAAGGTCAACACCTTCTACACCGCCCCGACCGCGATCCGCTCGCTGATGGGCGCGGGAGAGGCGCCTGTGACCAAGACCAAGCGCAAATCGCTGCGCCTGCTCGGCTCGGTCGGCGAACCGATCAACCCGGAAGCCTGGGAGTGGTACCATCGCGTCGTCGGCGACAAGCGCTGCCCGATCGTCGACACCTGGTGGCAGACCGAGACCGGCGGCATCCTGATCACGCCGCTGCCGGGCGCCACCCGCCTCAAGCCCGGTTCGGCGACGCGGCCCTTCTTCGGCGTCAAACCGGAGCTTGTCGATGCCGAGGGCAAGGTGCTGCTCGGCGCGGCCGAGGGCAATCTCGTCATCGCCGAGAGCTGGCCGGGCCAGATGCGTACGGTCTATGGCGACCACAAGCGCTTCGAGGAAACCTATTTCGCGACCTATCCGAACAAGTACTTCACCGGCGACGGCTGCCGGCGCGACGCCGACGGCTATTACTGGATCACCGGCCGCGTCGACGACGTGATCAATGTCTCGGGCCACCGCATGGGCACGGCCGAGGTCGAATCGGCGCTGGTCGCGCATCCGAAAGTCTCGGAAGCTGCGGTCGTCGGCTATCCGCACGACATCAAGGGGCAGGGCATCTACGCCTATGTCACGCTGATGACCGGCGAGAAGTCGTCGGACGCGCTGCGCAAGGAGCTGGTCGCGCATGTGCGCAAGGAGATCGGCCCGATCGCCTCGCCCGACCTGATCCAGTTCTCACCCGGCCTGCCCAAGACGCGCTCGGGCAAGATCATGCGCCGCATCCTGCGCAAGATCGCCGAGGACGAGTTCGGGGCGCTCGGCGACACCTCGACGCTGGCCGACCCGGCCGTGGTCGACGACCTGATCGCTAACAGGCAGAACAAGCGCAAGGCGGGATGACGACCCGCCGCTACCGCTTGCCCAGCTCGATGTCCGGCATCGTCGGCGGCGTGGCGCCCTCGGCAAGCGGCGGCGAGGGGTTTTGCGATATCCGCAGCGCGAGATAGGCCGCGACCGAAAGCGAGAGCAGCAGGACATAGGCGAGCAGGCCCTGCGGCCCGGCGAGCTGCATCAGCAGGGTCGCTGCGAGCGGGCCGATGGTCGAGCCGACGCCCCAGAGGAAGAGGAGTCGCGCCGACAGCCCGACCGCCTGCTCGCGGCCGAACCGCAGGAAGGCATGGGTGACGGCGACGGTGTAGAGCGAGACGCTGCAGCCGCCGATGAGCGCGAACAGCGAGAACAGCACCGCGCGATCCAGTGCCTGGCCGAGATTGAGCAGGATCAGGAGCGCGCCCGCGACCAGCGTGACGAGGCTGATCGAGGCCAGCATGACGATGCGGCTGGCGACGCGGTCGGCGAGCAGGCCCATCGGCCATTGCGTTACCAGCGCGCCGATCTGGACACAGGCCGTGAGCAGGATCGCCGAGCGCTGGTCGAGGCCGATCAGGATGCCGTAGGCCGGGACGACGTTGGTCAGCGTGCCGCCCATCAGCCCGACATAGAGGCAACCGATCACGGCGGCCGGCGCCTGGCGCCAGACGCTGGCGAGACCGACGGAGATGACTTCGCCCGAAGCAGGCGCCCGCGCCCGCGTCAGGCCGACCGGGATCAGCGCGAGCGAGAACGCCATGCTGGCGAAGACGAAGACGTCCTGCGTTGTCAGCGCGACATAGCCCATGCCGATCTGCGAGCCGATCAGCGCACTGCGGTTGAGGATCTGGTAGAGCCCGAAGATGCGGCCGCGATTGGCGCCGGTGGCCTGGCCGCTGATCCAGCTCTCGATGCAGATCGCGTGGCCCGCGGCCGACAGGCCCATCAGCAGGCGCGAGACGCCCCACCAGGCTTCCGGCAGGAGCGGGAAGCTCAGCGTCGTTGCCGCCTGCAATGCGGCGAAGACGGCAAAGCCCCTGATGTGGCCGACGCGCCTGACCAGTGCCGGGATCGCGAAGCAGCCGGCGAGGAAGCCGATGGAGTAGGCCGAGCCGACGAGGCCGATCAGGAGCGGCGGCTGCCCGGCGAGTGCCATGCGCAACGGCACGACGGTGTTCACCACCGTGCCGGCGACCTGCAGGATCAGCGCGCCCGCGACGATGGCGCCGAGGGCCTTCGCCGAGGTTTCCGTGATGCTCGCCGGGTTGTGCTGGGACATCTCAGCCTTGCTCACCGGGCGAAGCGCCGCTCAGCGCCGCGCGCGCTTGCCGGCCGGCTGCATCTTGCGGCCGTAGAGCTCGAGCCGGTGTCGCACCAGCTCATAGCCCAGCTCGGCGGCGATGCGGCGCTGCAGTTCCTCGATCGCATCGGAGGCGAACTCGATGACCTGGCCGGTCTCGATGTCGATCAGGTGGTCGTGATGCTCCTGATCGGCGTGCTCGTAGCGCGAGACGCCGTTCTCGAAGGCGTGACGCTCGATCGCGCCCTGCGACTCCAGGAGCTTCATCGTGCGGTAGACGGTCGAGAGCGAGAGCGTCGGATCATGGGCGAAGGCGCGGGTGAAGATGCCCTTGGCGTCGGGATGGTCGTCGGCTTCGGCGAGGACGCGCAGGATCAGGCGGCGCTGCTGCGTCATGCGCAGCCCGGCATCCCGGATCTGCCCCTCGAAAACCGCGATGCGCTGCTCGATTCCCGTCATCCCATGGCCATAGCAAGGCTGCGACGCATTGGCAAAACCAGTAATTGCAAATCAGTCGCAACTGCATTGACTTCTGCAACTCCGTTGCAATAGCATCTGCCTGTCAGTCGCATCGTTCCGGAGTCCGCATGTTCTCGCGCCGTCCCATCGCCTTCCTCGCCGCAGCCTGCGTCGCCGGCGGCCTGTCCCTCTGGTCCGGAACGGCCGGCGCGCAGCCCGCGCCCGGCAAGCCGCTGCGCGTCGTCACCACCTTCACCATCATTCAGGACATGGCGCAGAATGTCGCCGGCACGGCGGCGGTGGTCGAATCGATCACCAAGCCGGGTGCCGAGATCCACGACTACCAGCCGACGCCGCTCGATGTGGTCAAGGCGCAGTCGGCCGATCTCGTGCTCTGGAACGGGCTCAATCTCGAGCGCTGGTTCGAGAAGTTCTTCGAGAACGTCAAGAACGTGCCGAGCGCGGTCCTGACCGACGGCATCGTGCCGATGGGCATCAAGGAAGGTCCCTATGAAGGCAAGCCCAACCCCCATGCCTGGATGTCGACCGGCAACGCGCTGATCTACATCGAAAACATCCGCAAGGCGCTGGCCAAGGCCGACCCCGCCAACGCCGCGGTCTACGCGAGGAACGCCGCCGGCTATGCCGCCGAGCTCCAGGCGATGGACGCCCCGCTGCGGGCGCGGCTCGACAAGGTGCCGGCCGACAAGCGCTGGCTGGTCTCGAGCGAGGGCGCCTTCAGCTACCTCACGCGCGACTATGGCTGGCGCGAGGCCTATCTCTGGCCGATCAACGCCGACGAGCAGGGCACGCCCCAGCAGGTGCGCAAGCTGATCGACCTCGTGCGCAAGAACAGGATCCCGGCCGTGTTCAGCGAGAGCACGATCTCCGACAAGCCGGCCAGGCAGGTCGCGCGCGAGACCAAGGTCGCCTATGGCGGCGTGCTCTATGTCGACTCGCTCTCGGCGGCGAACGGTCCGGTGCCGACCTATGTCAAGCTGCTCGAGGTCACGGTCGAGACCATCGCGAAGGGGTTCGGCCAGTGAACCGCCAGCCGGGCGAGACCGGCGCCGGCGTGGCTCCGACCCCGTCGATCGTCGTGGCGGGCGTGACGGTCCGCTACACCAATGGCGTCACCGCGGTGAACGACGCCTCCTTCGCGCTGGGGCCGGGCACGATCTGCGCGCTGGTCGGCATCAACGGCTCGGGCAAGTCGACGCTGTTCAAGGCGTTGATGGGCTTCCTGAAGCCGGCGAAGGGCATGGTCTCGATCGCCGGCATGGAGGTGCAACGCGCGCTGAAGCGCGGGCTGGTCGCGTATGTGCCGCAGGCCGAGGATGTCGACTGGAGCTTCCCGGTCCTGGTCGACGACGTCGTCATGATGGGGCGCTACGGCCATATGAGCCTGTTGCGGCTGGCGCGGAAGGCGGACCGCGATGCGGTCGAAGACGCGCTCGCGCGGGTCAACATGCTCGAATTCCGCCGCCGGCAGATCGGCGAACTCTCGGGCGGGCAGCGCAAGCGCGTGTTCCTGGCGCGCGCGCTGGCGCAGGGAGGGCAGGTGATCCTGCTCGACGAACCCTTCACCGGCGTCGACGTCAAGACCGAGGATGCGATCGTCGGGCTGATGCGCGAGTTGCGAGACGAGGGCCGGCTGATGCTGGTCTCGACCCATAATCTCGGCTCGATCCCGGATTTCTGCGATCAGGTCGTGATCATCAACAAGACCGTGCTGGCGGCCGGGCCGACCGAGACCACCTTCACGCAGGACAATCTCAGCCGCGCCTTCGGCGGCGCGCTCAGGCATTTCCGGCTGGAGGGCCGCGATCTGCACGACGATGCCGACGGGCGCCGGGTCACCGTCATCACCGACGACGAGCGTCCGCTCGTGCTCTATGGCGAACGCGACCGCGAGAAGCCTGCGGGCGGCAAGACCGCGGGCCAGGGGGACCGGTCGTCATGATCGATCTGCTGCTGGAGCCTTTCGGCTACGAATATATGGTCAAGGCGATCTGGGTCTCGGCTCTGGTCGGCGGCGTCTGCGCCTTCCTGTCCTGCTACCTGATGCTCAAGGGCTGGTCCCTGATGGGCGATGCGCTCGCGCATGCGATCGTGCCGGGCGTCGCGCTCGCCTATCTGCTCAAGGTGCCCTATGCGGCGGGTGCCTTCTTCTCCGGGCTGCTCGCCGCGCTCGCCATGGCGCTCGTCAGGGTGCGCACGCAATTGCGCGAGGATGCCGTCATCGGCATCGTCTTCACCACCTTCTTCGCCATCGGCCTGCTGATCGTCTCGATCAACCCGACCTCGGTCAACGTCCAGTCGATCGTGCTCGGCAACATCCTCGGCATCTCCGACGAGGACATCCTCCAGGTCGTCGTCATCGCCGCAGTCTCGCTCGTCGTGCTCGTCGCGCGCTGGAAGGATCTGATGCTGGTGTTCTTCGACGAGAACCAGGCCCGCGCCGTCGGACTCTCGCCGACGCGGATGAAGATCCTGTTCTTCACGCTGCTGTCGGCCTGCACGGTCGCCGCGCTGCAGACCGTCGGCGCGATCCTCGTCATCGCCATGGTGGTGACGCCGGGTGCGACCGGCTATCTGCTGACGGACCGCTTCGGCGTGATGATCTGGATCGCGATCGCGATGGGCGTCGCGACCAGCGCGCTCGGGGCCTATGTCAGCTATTTCCTCGATGGCTCGACCGGCGGGATGATCGTGCTGCTGCAGACCCTGCTGTTCATGCTCGCCTTCGTCTTCGCGCCCAAGCATGGCCGGCTGGCGGCAGCGCGCGCGGCGCGCCTGGCGCAGGAGGCCTGACCCATGGAGACGCTGCAGGCCTGGCTGCTCGGCCCCTTCGTCCACGAGTTCATGCAGCGCGGACTGCTCGCCGCCGTCCTGGTCGGCGTCGTCTGTGCGATGCTCTCCTGCTTCCTCGTGCTCAAGGGCTGGGCGCTGATGGGGGACGCCGTGTCGCATGCCGTGCTGCCGGGCGTCGTGCTGGCCTTCATCGCCGGCCTGCCGCTGATCGTCGGCGCCTTCGCGTCCGGCCTGATCTGCGCCTTCGGGATCGGCTACATCAAGGAGAACAGCCGGGTGAAGGAGGACACGGTGATGGGCATCGTCTTCTCGGGCATGTTCGCGCTCGGGCTGGTGCTCTTCGTCAAGGTCGATTCCGACCAGCATCTGACCCATATCCTGTTCGGCAACATGCTCGGCCTGCGCTGGGGCGACATCGTCGAGACCGCGCTGATCGCCGTGCCCACGATCGCGATCCTGTTCGCCAGACGCCGCGACCTGCTGCTGCACGCCTTCGACGCCGCCCATGCCCGTGCCATCGGGCTGAATGTCGGATTGCTGCATTTCGGCCTGCTGACGCTGCTCGCGCTGACGATCGTCGCCTCGCTCAAGGCGGTCGGCATCATCCTCGTCATCGCCATGCTGGTGGCGCCGGGAGCCATCGGCTTCCTGACGACACGGCGCTTCGACGCGATGCTGCTCGTGGCGGTCGCGGTCGCGACGGCGTCGAGCGCGATCGGCACGATTCTCAGCTTTCACCTCGACGCCGCTACGGGGCCCTGCATCGTGGTGGTCCAGGCGGGCTTCTTCCTGGTCGCGCTGGCGGCGAACCTGATCCGGGCGCGCCGCCGGCTGCGCCTCGCCTGAGCCGGTTCAGGCGGCTTCGGCCGGCTGCTGCGCCTCGGGGTCGGCCCGCCTCACGGTGATCGTCTGGCTCAGGCACTGGCACTGGTAGTCGCTGCTCAGGAAGGCGATGTCGGCTGCGTCGCGCCCGCTCGCGATCCGGACCATGCCCTCGACGGGCGCGAGCCGCGTCGGGTCGACCAGCCACCATCGCCCGTCGAGATAGACCTCGTAGACGGCGTGGAAATCCGGCGGGTCGAGATCGAGCGCATAGGCGCTGACGGCGCGGGCCGGGATGTTCAGCGCCCGTGTCAGGGTGATGCCGAGATGCGAGAAGTCGCGGCAGACGCCGGCGCGGTCGATGAAGGTCTGCTGCGCCGTCGTCGTCGCCTGGCTGACGCCGTGGACATAGTCGACATGCTCGCTCAGCCAGTCGAGCACCGCGAGCACGCGCGCGCCGCCGCCGTTGACGCCCTGGAACTCGCGCTGGGCGAAACGCATGAACTCGTCGGACGGGCAGAACCGGCTCGGCAGCAGGAAGGGCAGTACGTCCTGCGGCAGCTCCGACCAGTCGTGCTGACGGGCCTGCGGCTGCAGCAGGCTGCGCACGCCGTTGTCGACCACGGCGCAATAGGCGATCTCGACCTGGCCCGACAGGATCGCGCGGAAGCGGCGCTCGCCGGTGAACGGGTTCTCGTCATGGATCAGCTCCGCCTGCGGCGAGACGGCGAGCTCGTCGGAGAGGATCGTCTGGTCGGGCGAGCGCGCCGCCTCGATCGCGGCCATGACCTGGGTCGCGCCGGAAAAACCATAGGAGAGAGTGGCGGAAAGTTCGAGCTTCACCGGCGGCGTATCCTGTTCGCGTCTTCGTTTGGGAGACGCCGGTAACGCGACGATGACGGCGATGTTCCCGCGGCTGTCAGGCCGCGCGCGCAGTCCGTTTCAGATCAGGCGCGATCTCGGCCAGGATCTCGTAGGAGCGCTTGCGCGCGGCGTGGTCGAAGATCGGCGCGGTGACCATGATCTCGTCGGCGCCGGTCTCGTCCAGGAAGGCGCCGAGCTCGCGCCGCAGCGTCTCGCGCGAGCCGATGAAGGCATAGCGCAGCATGCCCGCGACATGGGCCTTCTCGGCTGGCGACCAATAGGTCTCGATGTCGTCGATCGGGGGCTGGAGCTTGCCGCGCGCACCGCGGACCATGCCGACGAAGCGCTGCTGCAGCGAGGTCGCGAGATATCTCGCCTCGGCGTCGGTCTCGGCCGCGACGACGTTGATGCCGGGCACGGCATAGGGGCTGGCGAGCTGCTCCGAGGGCCTGAAGCGCTCGCGGTAGATGCGCAGCGCCTGGATCAGCGCATCGGGCGCGAAATGCGAGGCGAAGGCATAGGGCAGGCCGAGCTCGGCGGCGAGCTGCGCGCCGAACAGGCTCGAGCCCAGGATCCAGAGCGGCACGTTCGAACCGGCGCCGGGCACGGCGCGGATCGCCTGATTCGGCCCCGCCGGCGCGAGGAAGGCCTGCAGCTCGAGCACGTCCTGCGGAAAGGTGTCGGCCGACATCGGGTTGCGGCGCAGCGCCCGCATCGTCATCTGGTCGGTGCCGGGGGCGCGGCCGAGCCCGAGATCGATGCGGCCGGGAAAGAGCGCCTCCAGCGTGCCGAACTGCTCGGCGATGACGAGCGGGGCGTGGTTCGGCAGCATGATGCCGCCGGCGCCGACCCGGATCGTCTTGCTGGCAGCGGCGAGATGGCCGATCACGACGGCGGTCGCGGCGCTGGCGATGCCGGTCATGTTGTGGTGCTCGGCGACCCAATAGCGGGTGTAGCCCAGCGCCTCGGCATGGGCGATCAGCTCGGCGGAGTTGCGCAGGGCCTCGCCGGCCTCCTCGCCTTCGACGATCGGGACGAGATCGAGCACGGATATCGCGACCATCGCAGTCTCCCAGCGCTGCCGGCACCAGCCGGCGGGATCATGCAGATGGGGCGCGCGGTCGCGCAAGCCAAACCGCGGCGCGGCATGGCGCGTCTGCGCTGCGGTTCTGGCCCGCCGGTGTCAGGGGTTTCGCGCAGCCGTCAGCACGGGAGCGAGCGCCGCGCACAGCGCCGGGCCGATATGGCGGTAGGCTGCGGCATAGTCGCCGAAATGGACGCCGTCGACCGGTGCGAGCCCATGCCCCGGAGCCTGGATCGGAATGCAGCCCGGCATGTCGTTGCACAACGTCCGGCCGGCCACGCCGATGCGCTCCGCCGCACGGACCGAAAAGCCCTCGCTTTCGTCCGGGTCGATCGCCGGCACGCCCGTCAGGAGCACGAGAGGTGCATCCCGGCGCAGCCGCGCCAGCAGCGTGCGCAGCCCCGGCTCGAAGCGACGGACGGCCTCGTCGTCGTCACGGAAGCGCTTGGCGTTCGCATCGTTGGTGCCGATGGTCAGGATCACCGCGCGCGGCGGCCGGTTCAGCGGCAGCTCGGCCAGGAACTCGGTATAGCTCGCGGCGGTGGCGCCGGAGACGCCAGCGTTGACGATCGGCAGCCCGCAGAGCCGCCGGGCCGGCCAGCGCTCGATGTGGGAATCGCCGGCGGCGAGCAGATAGTCGCCGCGGATCGTCTGCAGTTCGGTGGTGGCCGCCTTCAGGCGCTCGCTGCGATAGCTGCCCGCCTTGCCGAATGCATAGCCGGCGATCGAACCGAGAACCAGCGCCAGCGGCAGCACGGTCAGCGTCAGTGCCAGCGGATGGCTCAGCAGGAGGGCGCCGGCGCGGGCGCAGAGCGCGCCCAGCCTGGAACCGGGCATCTGCCGGCTCATCGCTGCGACCCGTCGCCGGCCAGCGCGCAGGCGGCAGCCGTGCCGACGCCGGCCGGGCGCGCGGCGCGGCCGGTCACCGGGTCGCGATAGCCGGGCGCGTCGCAGATCCCGTCGCGCCAGGACAGGCCGGACTGGCCGAGCAGGGCCGGCAGGGCCGCGATCCAGCCGGCGAGGCCGAGCAGCACGAGCAAGGCGAAAACAACCCGGCGCAAGGTGCCGGTAGGCTTGCGCGCCGGTGCGGGGGCTGCATATTTGCGAAGGTCGAGGGTCATCGTCATCGACGAAGGCTGGACCCCCTGTTTTGCTGGATGACGACCGGGAACAGGCCTTCTGGTATCGCGGCATTTCCAGTTGCGGGCCTGGAAACAATTGGAAACATATCCGTCCGCGACCCTGTCCTCCGCAGGCGCTAAGGCCGCGATATGACGAAAACCCCGCATATCCTGCTCGTCGAGGACGATCGCGAGATCTCGACGCTGGTCTCGCGCTTCCTGCGCAACAACGACTTCCGCGTGAAGGCGGTGAGCAACGGCCGCGAGATGGACGCCGCGCTGCGCGACGGCCGCTTCGACCTGATCGTGCTCGACCTGATGCTGCCGGGCGAGGACGGCCTGAGCCTGTGCCGCCGGCTGCGCTCCGACGGGTCGATCCCGATCATCATGCTCACCGCCAAGGCCGAGGAGATCGACCGCATCCTCGGACTGGAGATGGGCGCCGACGACTATCTGGTGAAGCCGTTCAACCCGCGCGAGCTCCTGGCACGTATCCGGGCCGTCCTGCGCCGTGCCTCGGTCCAGGCGCAACCGGAGATCGGCGACAGCGTCGAACTGCGCTTCGCCGGCTGGAAGCTCGACAAGGCGGTCAGGCGGCTGTTCAACCCGGCTGGTGAGCGCGTCGCGCTGACCGGGGCCGAGCTCGACCTGCTGCTCGCCTTCTGCGAGCGGCCGCGCCGCGTGCTCTCGCGCGACCAGCTGCTCGACCTGACGCAGGGACGCACGGCCGGGCCGTTCGAACGCTCGATCGACGTGCTCGTCAGTCGCCTGCGCCAGAAGATGGAGCGCAACCCGCGCGAGCCCGAGCTGATCCAGACGATCCGCTCCGGCGGCTACATGTTCTCGCCGGAGATCGAAGCGGCATGAAGCGGCTCCTGCTGCGGCTGCTGCCGGAGCGCGCCGCCGCGCAGATCGCGGCGATCGTGGTCGGATCGCTGATCCTCGCCAATCTGGTGACTGCAGCGGTGCTGCTGGCGGTGCTGCCCCGCGAATTGCGGCGCGTGCCGCAACTGCCCTATATCAGCGATCTCGCCGTCATCGTTCGCCAGGTCCGGGCCGCGCCGAGCCCGGAGGCGCGCCGGATCATCATCGATGCGGCGCTCGCCTCTGAGCCTCGTCTGCAGCGGCTGCCGGCCGACGCCCGGGACGATGACAGTTCGGGCAACTGGCCGCACCGCGTGGTCATGGAGCAGATGCGCCGGGAATTCGGCCAGGACATCGAGATCCTGGCTCTGGGGCCTCCCGAAGTCGGCCCGCCGCCGCTTGGCATCCGTTTCGCCGACGGGACCGGGCTGGTGATGTCGCCGCCACCGCAGACTCGGCCGCCGCCCGGCATGGCGCTCATCGTCTATCTGATCGTGATGCTGTCGCTCCTGGCGATGCTGATCGGGCTGCTCTCGCTGTGGGCGGCGCGCGCCATGGCCGCGCCCCTGTCGCAGCTCGCGGCGGCTGCGGACCGATTTGATCCCGACCGCGCCAATCCGGTCTCGCTCGAGCGCGGGCCGGTCGAGGTCAAGCGGCTCGCGGGCGCCTTCAACGCGATGTCGGAGCGCATCCGCCGCATGGTCGAGGAGCGCACCCGCATGCTCGCCGCCGTCAGCCACGACTTGCGCACCCCGATCACGCGGCTCAGGCTGCGTGCCGAGGAGCTTGCGGACGAGGACAAGCGGCGGGCGATCCTCGCCGATCTCGCCCTGATGGAGCGCATGGTCTCGGGTGCGCTGTCCTATCTGCGCGAGGGCCGGGCCTCTGGCAGCATGGCGGCGACCGATATTCCGGCGCTGCTCCAGACGATCTGCGACGATTTCGCCGATCTCGGACACATCGTCGTCTATGACGGGCCGATCCGGGCCTCGGCGCGGTGCGATGCCGACCAGATGATGCGCGCCGTCACCAATCTCGTCGACAACGCGATCAAGTTCGGCGGCAAGGCGCAGGTCCGGCTCGACGACGCCGATGCCGAGCGCATCGCGGTGATTGTCGAGGACGAGGGACCGGGCATCGCGCCCGAGGAGCGCGAGAAGGTGTTCGAGCCGTTTTATCGCTCGGACATCGCCCGGACCCTGCGCGAAGGCAGCGGCTTTGGGCTCGGCCTCGCGATCGTGCGCGCCATCGCCGAGGCACATCGCGGCGAACTCGTGCTGGCCGAGCGGCCGGGCGGCGGGCTCAGGGCGACGATCGCCTGGCCGCGGCGCTGGTAAGCGCTCCCGGAACGTGCCGGTTGCTGCCGCGTTCATCCTTCGAAGCGCGTTTCGCGCGATCGAAGGGGAGATTTCGCCATGGCGACCAGCAGCAATCCGGCCAAGGAGAGCCTGCGTAAGGAGCAGCAAGAGCAGCGGCACGCCGCGAAGGGCAAGAACAAGGATACCGCGCTCAGCGAGGCGTTGAAGCACACCTTCCCGGCGAGCGACCCGGTCGCAGCGCAGGCTCCGACAAAGCCCGGCGCCAAGACGCGCACCAGGCACTGACCGCGTCGCTGCGGATCAGCCCACGAGGCAGACAGTCGCGACGATCGCCATGCCGCCTTCGATCGTGAGCGCGGTGGTCGCGGTCGCGTCGATCCGCAGCGCGTTTCCGGCAGGTATCGCGACCATCGCGCTGCCGGCGATGCCGGACACAACCGCGTCCGGCGCATAGACGACGTGGAGCCCGGTTTGCAGGTCGAGCCGGCCCGGCGCCGCGACGACGGCGAGCGCGATCTCGCAGCGCGTCCGGTCGGCGATCAGGTTGACGACCTCGACCGGCCCGTTTTCGAGACGGCTGGCGATCGGCGTCGCACCGTCATAGCGCACAACCCGGTAAGGCCGGCGCAGGTCGATCTCTCCAGTTGGCGTTTCGAGCACGAGCCCCGCGCCGGCGATCACGGTCTGGAGCCGGTCGTAGCCGGTCAGATCGGAGAACGGGCCGGGCGCGGCGATGGTGGTGCGGCCGAGGCGCCAGACCATGCCCTGCCAGCTTCCCGGCTCGGCATCCGGGCGATAGGCATCGGCGATGTCGATGGTGACGCCGCCGCCGTTCTTCCAAGGCGTGCGGCGAAAGTTTTCCTGGGGCAGCGGCGTCAATCTCGACTCTGGCATCGCCGTTCTCCGCTCAGTCCGGATCGGCGAGAGGGTGCAGGTCGCGGACCATGCTCTTCAGCCGCTCGTCGAGGATGTGGGTGTAGATCTGCGTCGTGGCGATGTCGGCATGGCCGAGCAGCTCCTGTACCACACGCAGATCGGCGCCGTTCTGGAGCAGGTGACTGGCGAAGGCGTGGCGCAGCACATGCGGGCTGAGCGCGGCCGCAGAGAGGCCGGCTGCCGCGCCGAGGGTCTTGAGGTCGCGGGCGAAGGCCTGACGGGTCAAATGCCCGCTCTCGCCATCGGAGGGGAAGAGCCAGCGCCCGCCGGCTCCGCCGGCCTGGCGCAGCGCGGCGAGATAGGAGAGGCCGGCCTGCCGCGCCGCCTCGTTCAGCGGCACCAGCCGATCCTTGCCGCCCTTGCCGCGCACAACGAGGAAGCGCTCCCGCGTCGTCGCCGCCGAAAGCGGCAGCGCGATCAGCTCGGAGACGCGCAGGCCGGTGGCGTAGAGCAGCTCGATCAGGCAGGCCATGCGCAGGGCCTTGAGGCGCTGAACGGGCGTCAGGTCCGCACGCGCGCCGGCCACGTGCGCCGTCGCGATCAGCCGGTCGACCTGGTCGACCGAAACCACCTTGGGCAGCGGCCGGCCCTGGCGCGGGCCCTGCAGCGCCGCAGTGGGGTCGGTGGCGGACAGGCCTTCGGTGTAGAGGAAGCGGTGGAACTGCCGCACGGCCGAGAGTTTTCGCGCCGCCGAGGAGGGTTTCAGCCCGCGAGCGGCGAGATCGGAGAGCCAGCCGCGGATCGCATCGGCCTCGACGTCCGCGAGCGCCGTCCCGCCGAGCCAGACCAGATAGTCGCCGAGATCGCGGTCATAGGCGTCGAGCGTGTTGCGCGCCGCACCGCGCTCGGCCGCCATCATGTCGAGAAAGGCTTTCAGCCGCGCTTGCGAGAGCCGGCTCACTTCGGCTGGAGCTTTGCCGGGGGCACGATCTCGATGATCTCGCGCGGCTCCGGCTCGACGAAGGTCGCGAGCGCGATCATGCCGCCGAGGATCAGCCCGCCGAGGATGGCGAGGATGGCGACGAATCGAAACAGCGTCGGCACTGGGTTGTCGACCCTCGGAGCGCCCGGACATCGGGATCGGACGGTTATTCCCGATGCGGGCCCCAGGGCGCAAGGGCAGTTGCAAGCGGGGGCATGACGGGGCGCGAACTTGCATGCTAGACGGGCGGCGAGGACCAACGCCGCCATGAGCATCGCCGAGACGATCGACCCGCTCGACCGGGCTGGCCTGCGCGCCGCGCTCGGCCAGCGCGCCATCGTGCTCGTCGGCATGATGGGCTCGGGCAAGAGCTCGGTCGGCCGCAGGCTGGCGAACCGCCTCGGCCTGCCCTTCGTCGACGCCGATGTCGAGATCGAGACCGCGGCCAACATGACGATCCCCGAGATCTTCGCGCAGCGCGGCGAGAGCGAGTTCCGCGACGGCGAGCGCCGCGTCATCGCCCGCATCTTGACGACGCGCAGCCCCCTCGTGCTGGCGACCGGCGGCGGCGCCTATATGAACGCCGAGACGCGGGCGCGCATCGCCGAACTCGGCATCTCGATCTGGCTCAGGGCCGATCCGGAGGTGCTGATGCGGCGCGTGCGCAAGCGCTCGAACCGGCCTTTGCTCCAGACAGCCGATCCGGAGGCGACGCTGAAGCGCATGCTGGCCGAGCGCGAGCCGATCTACGCGCTCGCCGACATCACCCTGACCTCGCGCGACGACCCCCACGACGTCGTGGTCGAGGATGCGGTCGCTGCGCTCGGCCGGCGCCTGCACGGCGATGGAAGCGCGCCGTGACCGCCGCAGCCGCGAGCGGCGGCCGTCTCGTCGTGCCGGTCGCGCTCGAGGGGCGAGCCTACGACATCCATATCGGCCGCCACCTGCTCTGCGAGGCGGCGGCGTTGATCGCGAAGCTCGCGCCCGGCGCCAGGCTGGCGATCGTGACCGACGACAACGTCGCCGCGCTGCATGCGCCCGCCTTCGAGGCCTGCCTGCAGCAGGAGGGGATCGCGGCGACGCGCATCGTGGTGCCGCCGGGGGAGACATCGAAATCGCCGGCACGGCTGATCGCGCTCTGCGACGCGCTGCTGGACGCGAAGATCGAGCGCAACGATCTCGTCGTGGCGCTGGGCGGCGGCGTCGTCGGCGACCTGACCGGGTTCGCGGCGGCGATCCTGCGGCGCGGCGTCCGCTTCGTGCAGATCCCGACCAGCCTGCTGGCGCAGGTCGACTCGTCGGTCGGCGGTAAGACCGGGATCAATTCCAGCCACGGCAAGAACCTGATCGGTGCCTTCCACCAGCCGGCGCTGGTGATCGCCGACACCGCCCTGCTCGATACCCTCAGCGAGCGCGAGTTCAAGGCGGGCTATGCCGAAGTGGTCAAATACGGGCTTATCGACGATGTCGGCTTCTTCGACTGGTGCGAGGCCAACTGGCGCCGGATCATCGCGGGCGGGCCCGAACGCGACCATGCGGTCGCCGTCGCCTGCCGGGCCAAGGCTGCGATCGTCGCCCGCGACGAGCGCGAGGAGGGCGACCGCGCCCTGCTCAATCTCGGCCACACCTTCGCGCATGCGCTGGAGCGGCTGACCAAGTACGATTCGAGCCGTCTGGTGCATGGCGAAGCGGTCGCGATCGGGCTCGCTCTCGCCTTCCGCTTCTCGCAGAGGCTCGGGCTCTGTCCGGGTCAGGACGCGGTGCGCGTCTCGCGCCATCTCGATGCGGTTGGACTGCCGAGCACGCTGCAGCAGGTGCCGGGCGGGGCCGGCACCGCCGACGAGATCGTTTCGGCGATGGCGCAGGACAAGAAGGTCCGGCGCGGCGTCCTGACCTTCATCCTGGCGCGCGGCATCGGCAGGAGCTTCATCGCGCCGGGCGTCGCGACGGAGGAAGTCAAGGCGTTCGTCGAGGCGGAACTCGCGGTCAATGGCAAGGCCGCTTGAGGCGTGATCCTCAGGCGGCGCGCGCGTCCTCGCCGCTCCTGTCGAGGCGGGCGAGCGATTGCGACAGCGTCGCCATGCGCTCGCGGCTCTCGCTGACCAGGCGGGTGATGTCGCGGGCCGATTCGGCCGATTGGTGCGCCAGCGTGCGCACTTCCGCGGCGACGACCGCGAAGCCCCTGCCGGCATCGCCGGCGCGTGCCGCCTCAACCGCCGCGTTCAGCGCCAGGATGTTGGTCTGGAAGGCGATGTTGTCGATGTAGGAGACGATGTCGGCGATGCGCTGGCTCGACTGCAGCACGTCCTTCATCGCAAGGCTGGTCTCGTCGACGGCCTGGCGCCGGTCGGAGACGTCGATGCCGCACATCAGCACGCTGACCGGCTTGCCCTGGAGATCGCGGATCACCGAGAACACCGCGTCGAGCGCGAGCGTGCCACCCTCCTGGCGAGGCCAGACGATCTCACGGCGCAGGCTTTCGCCATTGCGGATGCGGGCGGCGTCCTCCGACGGAATGATCCGCTCCAAGGCGATTTCGGCCCCTTGCGTCTGCGCGCCCCAGGCGCCCAGCGCGGCGTTGGCGGCGCTGAGCCCGCCTTCGAGCGTCCATTCCGCCATCGCGTTGGACTCGCCGATGCTGTTGAGCTTGGTGGTGAACTCCAGCGCCTTCTGCTTGGTGGCGTCGATATTGGCCTGGATCGAGACGAACCGCTCGATCTGGCCGTGCCGGTCGAAGACCGGGTTGATCGCCAGACTGATCCAGTAGGCCCTACCGTCGCGGGTGTAGTTGAGGATTTCCTCGTAGAAGGCCTCGCCACGGTCGAGCTTCGCGCGGATGCGCTTGACGGTGTCGGGATCGGTGTGGGCGCCCTGCAGCACCTTGCCGGGGCTCTTGCCGATCACCTCTGCCGCCTTGAAGCCGGTCATGCGTTCGAAGCCGGCATTGACGTATTCGATCCGGCGCTGCGCATCGGTGATGATCACCGAGTTGTCGGTGCCGTTGGCGACGAGCGAAAGCTGGCTCATCGTCGTGCGCCGGGCCACCTCCTCGGTGATGTCGGTGGCGTATTTCACGACCTTGATCGGCTGGCCGTTGAGATCGAAGATCGGGTTGTAGGAAGCCTGGATCCAGACCTCGCGGCCGCCGCGACCGACGCGGCGGAACTCACCGGCCTGGTATTCGCCACGGTTGAGCGCGGCCCAGAACTGCTTGTAGCCTGCGCTCTCGGCCTCGCCCGACGGCATGAACATGCTGTGGTGGCGGCCGATGACCTCGCCTTCGCCATATCCGACGGCATTCAGGAAATTGGGATTGGCGGTCAGGATATGCCCGCCGAGATCGAACGAGATCACCGCCTGCGAGCGGCCGATCGCCTCGACCTGGCCCGAAAAATCGGCCGCCTTCAGCTTGGTCTGGGTGACGTCGGTGGCGAACTTCACGACCTTGAAGGGCTTCCCGTTCAGATCGAAGATCGGGTTGTACGAGGCCTGGATCCAGATCTCGCGGCCGCCTTTGGCGATGCGCTTGAACTCCGCCGCCGCATATTCGCCATTGCGCAGGCGCTGCCAGAATCTGCGGTATTCGTCGCTGTCGCGCTCCTGCGGCGTCACGAACATGCGGTGGTGCTGGCCGACGACCTCGCTCGCCGAATAGCCCATCGCACCGAGGAAATTGGCGTTGGCGTCGAGGATGATGCCGTCGAGATCGAACGAGATCACCGCCTGCGAGCGACCGATCGCCTCGATCTGACCGGCATGGTCGGCGGCCTGGAGCTTGGTCAGGGTGATGTCGGAGGCGAATTTGACGACGCCATAGGGCTTGCCGGCGTCGTCGAGCTTGGGATTGTAGGTCGCCTGGATCCAGATCTCGCTGCCGTCCTTGCGCAGCCGCCTGTATTCGCCGGAGTCGAACTCGCCGGCCCGCAGCCGCCGCCAGAATTCCTTGTATTCGGTCGATTCGCGGGTGGCCGGCTCGACGAACAGGCTGTGATGACGGCCGACGATCTCGTTGCGCTCGTAGCCCAGGGCGGCGAGGAAGTTCGCGTTCGCATCGACGATGATGCCGTCGAGGTCGAATTCGATCATCGCCTGCGAGCGGCTGATCGCGGCGACCTTCGCCCGCAGTTCCGCCATCTCCAGATTGGCCGAATTTGCAGCTTCGCCCCGGCCGAAAAGTGCTTTCAGCATGGCTTTCCCCCATCCCTCCCGATCGCGTTCCACAACCGGGAGATGCAGCAATATGACGGGATTTGGTTAGCGAAACCTTACGATTGCCGGGAAGTACCCGGTTTTGCCGATCACGCGCTCTTCACCGCAACGCGCGGGCGCCTGCCGCTCGGGCAAATGCACTCTAAGGTTGTGTTACGTGACCGGGTGCCGGCGATCAGTCGATTGCGAGCTTCGCGGCCAATGGACTCACGCCGTCCTGCGGCGGGACCGCTACCGGCTTGTCGCTGACGAGATACTGCGCGCGAGCCAGAGCCTCGAAGCGGCCGCCCTTGGCGACGAGTTCCTCGAAGGAGCCCATCTCGATCACGCGGCCTTGCTCGAAGACGAGGATGCGGTCGGCGTTGCGGATCGTCGCCAGCCGGTGGGCGATGACGAAGGTGGTGCGGCCCCTCATCACCTCGTCGAGCGCCTTCTGGAGCTTGACCTCGGTCGCGGCGTCGAGAGCCGAGGTCGCCTCGTCGAGGATCAGGATCGGCGGATCCTTCAGCAGGGCGCGCGCGATCGAAAGGCGCTGGCGTTCGCCGCCGGACAGCGTGCGGCCGCGCTCGCCGACGAGCGTGTCGAGGCCGTCCGGCTGGCGCGCCATCACCTCGGTCGCCTGGGCGCGGTCGAGCGCCTGCATCATCTCGGCATCGGTGGCGTCGGGCTTGCCGACGGTCAGGTTCTCGCGGATCGAGCGGGCGAACAGCATCGGCTCCTGGAAGACGACGCCGATGTTGCGGCGAAGCGAGAGCAGCGAGATCTCGCGGATGTCGGTGCCGTCGGCGGTGATCCTGCCCGATTGCGGATCGAAGGCACGGTGCAGCAGGCCGAGCGTGGTCGATTTGCCCGAGCCGGTCGAGCCGACGATGGCGATGGTCTCGCCGGGCTTCACGGCGAAGGAGACGTCGGCGACGGCGGCGCGCTTGCCGTCATAGGAGAAGGAGACGTCCTCGAAGGCGATGGCGCCCGAGAGCCGGCCGGCATCGGCGGCGGTCGGCACGTCGCGAACCGCCGGCAGCGTGTCGAGCACCTCGAAGAACTCGCGCATCTTCGGCGCCTGCATGAAGATGAAGTTGACGAAGGCGACGATCTGCTCGAGCCGCCCGACCAGCATGGTGGCGAAGCCCATGAAGGTGACGATCTCGCCGACCGTGGTCAGCCCCCGCATCAGGAGCCAGGCGCCGACGACGAAGATGGACAGCACGGTCAGCGTCGCCGAGGCGCGCGTGGCGACGGTCGCGACCGCCCACCAGGACAGCACCGGCAACTGCGCGTCGAGCAGGCTCGCGATGGTCGAGCGAAGGCCGCGGACCTCGGCCTCGATCCGGGTGAAGCTCTGGATCACCGGCACGTTGCCGAGCGCGTCCGAGGCGCGCTCGGCCAGGCTGGAGTGGTAGGCCTCGACGTTGCTCTGCAGCCTGTCGGTCTTGCGCAGCACATAGGCCGTGAGCGAGCCGAACAGCACGACGAGCGAGATCAGCAGCAGTCCGAGCTGCCAGTTCTTCCACAAGGTGAAGGGCAGCAGCACGAACAGCGCGACGAGGCTCGCGCAATGCTCGCGGAAGAAGGAGAGCCAGAGCGCCCACATGCCGCTGGTTCCGTCGAGCATGACCTTGAGCACGCGGCCGGAATGGGTCTGGGTATGGTAGGCGAGCGGCAGCGTCAGGGCGTGCTCGAAATAGTTCGCCATCACCGCCAGCCGCCGGCGATGCGCCAGCCGATCGGAATGCAGCGAGACGAAGACGCTGGCCCCGATGGTGAACAGCCCGAAGCCGACCCAGGCCAGGATCAGCAGGTCGAGATCGCCCCAGGTCAGGCGCTGGCCGGAGCCCTGGACCGACGAAAGCTTGTCGATCAGCGCGCCGAACAGCATCGGCTCGGCGAAGGCGGTCGCGGCCAGCAGAATGTTGGCGAGCGCCAGGATCAGGCCGAGGCGCCGCTCCGGGCCGAGCTCGCCGAGGACGCGGGCATAGATCGCAAACAGGGACATGCCGGCAGCTTTAGCCAAGGCCGGCCGGTGAGCAAGCCCTCGGCGCTTGCTTCAAGGCCCCGCGGCCGGCCTCGCCCGCGGTAGCCAGCCGCGATCGCGCGTCACGGACGATCCATGGATCCTTGTCGGCCGGCAAGGCAGCGGCGGTGCGCAAAATCCTCGCCGCTGCCATTCGGGGCGAAGCCCCAGCCGCTCACGGCGCCAGCACCAGCGCCCAGTAGACCTGATATTTCGAGCCGGGCGCATAGGCCGTGGCGATGCCCATGCGGGTCGCGCCCGGGGCCTTCATGACGCGGTCGTGCTGGGGCGAATCGCGCCAGCCCGAAAAGGCCTCGGCGAGGCGGCGATAGCCGGCGGAGAGGTTGACCTCGGCGCCGCGCTCGCCGTCGCGGGCGAGGCGCGCCTTCACGGCCTCGGCAGAGCCCGGCCTGTCGGCGGCGGCCATCGCGGCGGCCTCGGCCTCGGCCGCCTGCATCAGGCCGGCGTCGAGCCTGAGCGTCGCCAGGCCCTGGTTCAGCCGATAGGCCGAGATGGTGGCGCGCGCGGCCTCCGCATCGACCCGGGCCGAAGGCGAGCCGAGCTCGCGATAGAAGGCCGGCTGGCCGCGCGGCGCCTCCGTGCAGCCGGCGAGGTTGAAGGCGGCGAGCGCGCCGGCGAGCAGAGCGGGGCAGCTCATCGCGCGGGCCCTGGATGCCAAGCGCTGGAGAAAAGGCATCGCATCATTCCTTGCTGTCGTCCTTGAGCGGGTTCTTCTCGGCCTCCGGCTCCGGGGCGGGCTTCTCGGGGGTCGGCTCGGGTTCGGCTTCGTCCTTGGCCTCCACGGGTCGGCGCACCGTGATCTTCGACTTGGCCGGCTTGCCGCGCGCCTTGAAACCCTGCGCGACCGAGTCGGCGAGGCTGCCGAGCGAGTGCTCGATGCCCTCCAGCCCCTTGACGGTGAGCTCGGCGCCGGGCGCGGGCACCTCCATCTCGGACAGGCGCTTGTGGATGACGAAGTTCAGGTCGCTGGTGACGCGCCCGACGATCTCGACGTCGCCGACGACGCAGACCAGGTCGAAATCCATTGTCGTCGTGCCGATCTTCTTGAACTGGACCACCGGCGGCGGCTTCTGCAGCACGTCGCCATGGGCGCCGGCGGCGTCGGCCAGCATGGCGCGGACATCGCCCGGATCGAATGTGCGCGGCACCGAAATCGAGATCAGCACGCGCCCGGTGCGGTCGGTGCGGACGCGGTTGCGGACCACGCCGGAGATCAGGTTGGAATTCGGCACGATGACCGAGGAGCGGTCGAAGGTCTCGATCTCGGTCGAGCGGACGTTGATCTTCTTGACGATGCCCTCGGCGTCGCCGACCAGCACCTGGTCGCCGACCCGGATCGGCCGCTCCCAGAGCAGGATCAGCCCTGAGACGAAGTTCGACACCACCGATTGCAGGCCGAAACCGATACCGACCGAGAGCGCCGAGGCGACCAGTGTCAAACGCTCCAGGCTCAATCCGAGCGACGAGAACGCCAGCGCGACCGCCGCGACATAGCCGAGATAGCCCGACGCGGTGGTGATCGAGTTGCGCAGGCCCCGGTCGAGCTTGGTCGTCGGCAGGAACTTCTGCTCGAGCCAGCCCTGCATGTAGCGCGTCGCGGTGAGGCCGAAGGCGAAGAGCAGGACGGCGAAGACGATCGAGGACAGCGAGATGGTGACGCCGCCGACCTGGAAGCCGAAGAAGGCGGCGCGCAGCGACGAGACGATATCGGCCGATTCCAGCCCCCAGGGCGCCAGCACGAGCATGACCGCGACGACGATCAGCACGAGCTTCAGCGCGCCGGTGGCGACGACGGCGATCTTCTCGAGCGTCGAGGCGCGGATGCCGATGCCGGCCTTCAGCGTCAACGCGAGCCGGCCCTTGCCGGTCAGGGCCTCGGAGATGCCGAGGTCGATGAGCTGGTGGATCAGCAGGAACAGGCTGGCGACGATGCCGATCCAGAGCACCTGCTCGGCGAGGAAGCTGGCGAAGACGACATAGCCGGCGAGCGCGGCCAGCATCATCACGACGCCGACGACCCAGCCGAGGATGCGGATCGGCCCGAGGCTGGCTCCATCCACCGGGACATAGGGGCCGAGGCAAGCCTCTTCCTCGACCTCCTCGTCGTCGCGCAGCTGGTAGAGCCCGGCGATCAGCGTCAGCGCGAAGACGATCGCGAAGAGGCCGCGCACGATGATCGAGACGGCGAGCCCGGCGGCGATCGCCTGCAGCCAGGCCTCGAAGACCTTGCCGACGGCCATGACCAGCGCCAGCGAGCTCGCGATCCAGACGACGATGCGCGCCGTCGATTCCATCACGCTGACGAGGCGTCGCAGCGGCTTGCCGGGGGCGAACAGCGCGTCTGCCAGCGCCTGCACGAAGGCGAACACCGCCAACCCCGCGACGGCCGCGCCGACGACCGGCTGGATGCGTGGCGGCAGCAGGCCGGCGGTGTTGAGTGCCGAATAGATCAGCCAGCTCGCCAGCGCCGGTGGCGCGGCGCCGGCGACGAGATGGGCGAAGGCGACCGAGAGCGAGCGCAGGCTGCCGGCGCTCTCCTGCCCGCCGACGCGTTCCTTGAACCGCGGCATGTAGCGGTGGCGCGCGAGATAGAGCAGCAGCGCGCCGATGAAGGACAGGCCGACCAGCGCGCCACGCGAACCGGAGAAGGCGTCGGCGACGACCGATAGCCAGCCGCCGAAGATGTAGCCGGAGGCGCGCAGGTCTTCCGGCAGGGTCGCGGCGGCGCTCGCCCAGACGTCCGGGCTCAGGATCGTCGGCCCGGCGGTGAACAGGGTTTTCGCGAAGAGGTCGCGCCGCTTGTCGCCGATCGCGGTCTGGAGTTGCTCGGCCTGGAGCAGCGTGGCGCGGACGATCTTCATCGTCTCGTCGGCCTCGGCATAGGCCTTCTGGCGCGCGTCGCGGTCGCGCGCGACGTCGGCGCTTTCCGGCGAGGCGCCGGCGTCCGGCTTGGGGCCGAGCTGCTCGAGACGCAGCTTGGCCTGCTCGACGCGCGGGCCCTGCTCCTCGATCAGCTTGCGGGTCTGTTCGAGCAGTGGCTGCAGGCGGACACGCTGGCGCTGCAGGTCGGCGTCGCTCGGGCTCGCTGCGGCGAGCACGGTCTCGATCTGGGTCAGCTCGGTCCGCAGCGGGTCGAGACGGGCGCGGACCGGATTCGCGGCCGGGTCCGGCGCCTGGGCGAGGGCCTGCGTCACCGTCAGGATCAGGAGGAAGGACAGGAGCGTCGCGATCCGTCGCAGATTGCCCCGCCAGGACGGTGTCGCGTACCTGTCAGCCTTGCCGATCGCCATGCCGATGTGACCCTGCCTGATCCGTTTGATTCGGGTGCGCCCGACCCTCGCCCCCGCCCTGCCGCAAAGGCAAGACGCGCGCGAAAAATGCGTTGCGGGGTGCGCGGGCCGAACCTTGTTGCGCGAGATTGGACGTCGGCGACTGAAACCATCACGTTAGCGTGAGATCGCCGGTGAGCGGATGCTCCTGATTGCGAAGAAACGGGTCGCTTTGATGGCGGCGGTGCGAAAATACGCCTGAATCCGTACTGCCGGGGCGATTTCCCGACTTGCTGTCCGGTTTGCGAAAGACGCCTCCGCCGCCGCCGCGCAGACTGGCGGGCGCGGTCATTCTCGGTTTCAATCTCCTCCAAAGAAAGACTGGCCGGCCTCCCGCCATGATGGGGCCGGCCTTCGTGGCGGGGCGCGCTGGCACTCCCGCCATTCTTCTCAAATCGAAACCGGGAGGTTTACGGTGGCGAAGCTCAATGTGAACGGCAAGATGCTCGACGTGGCGGTCGCGGACGACACGCCCCTGCTCTGGGCGATCCGCGAGCAGATCGGCCTGACGGGCACGAAATATGGTTGCGGCGTGGCGCAATGCGGCGCCTGCACCGTGCATATCGACGGGGTCGCGACCCGCACCTGCGTGCTGCCGGTCTCGGCGGTGACGCCCGAGCAGAAGATCGTGACGATCGAGGGGCTCTCGCCCGACGGCACGCATCCGGTGCAGCAGGCCTGGATCAAGCACGACGTGCCGCAATGCGGCTTCTGCCAGAGCGGCATGATCATGGCGACGGCCGCGCTGCTGCAGGCCAATCCGAAGGCGACCGAGGCCGACATCGCCAGCGAGATCACCAATATCTGCCGCTGCGGCACCTATGCCCGGGTCAAGACGGCGATCCTCGACGTCGTCGCCAGCGGCACGCTCGGCCGCGGCTGAAGGAAGGGAGAACGATCATGACCGCATCGACCGCCTCCACCGCCTTCCGCCCCTCCCGCCGCAGACTGCTCGCGGGCTCCGCAGCCGCTGCCGGCGCCTTTTCCTTCGGCTTCGCCATTCCCTTCGCCGGGGAGGCGCAGGCGCAAGGCGCGGTGCCGGAGGTCAACGCCTGGGTCGTCGTCCACCCGGACGACAAGGTGGTGATCCGCATCGCCCGCTCCGAGATGGGGCAGGGCACGCTGACCGGCCTCGCCCAGCTCGTCGCCGAGGAATTGAACTGCGACTGGGCCAAGGTCACGACGGAATATCCGACGCCGGGCCAGAACGTCGCGCGCAACCGGGTCTGGGGCAATTTCTCGACCGGCGGCAGCCGCGGCATCCGCGAATCGCACGAATATGTCCGCAAGGGCGGCGCCGCGGCGCGAACCATGCTGATCCAGGCGGCGGCGAACGAGTGGAAGGTGCCCGCTGCGGAATGCACGGCCGAGAAGAGCGTGATCACGCACAAGGCGTCGGGCCGCTCGATCCGCTACGGGCAAGTCGCGGCGGCGGCCGCCAAGCTGGAGGCGCCGAAGGACGTCGCGCTCAAGGATCCGAAGGACTGGATCATCGCCGGCAAGCCGATCGCCCGGCTCGACACCGCCGACAAGACCAACGGCAAGAAAATCTACGGCATGGATCTCAAAATGCCGGGGATGCTCAACGCCGCCATCAAGGACTGCCCTGTCTTCGGCGGCAAGGTGAAGAGCTTCGACGCCGCCAAGATCAAGGATATGCCGGGGGTGAAGCATGTGCTCCCCGTCGGCGACAGCGCCGTCACCGTCGTCGCCGAAACCTGGTGGCAGGCGAAGAGCGCGCTCGACGCGCTGCCGATCGTCTGGGACGAGGGCGAGCACGCCAAGGTCTCCAGCGCGAGCCTCGCAGCCTGGCTCAAGGAGGGACTGGACGCGCCGACCGCGGTGGTCGGCAACCAGAACGGCGACGTCAAGGCCGCGATCGCCGGCGCGGCGCGCACGGTCGAGGCGGTCTATTCCTACCCGTTCCAGAACCATGCCTGCATGGAGACGATGAACGCGACGGCACTCTACACGCCGGACAGATGCGAGGTCTGGACGCCGACACAGAACGGCGAGGCGGCGTTGGCGGCGGCCTCCGAGGCGTCGGGCCTGCCGCTCGCCAAATGCGAGGCCTACAAGATCGATCTCGGCGGCGGCTTCGGCCGGCGCGGCGCGGTGCATGACTGGGTCCGCCAGGTCGTCGCCATCGCCAAGCAGATCCCAGGCACGCCGGTGAAGCTGATCTGGTCGCGCGAGGAGGACATGCTGCATGGCCGCTTCCATCCGCTGACGCAGTGCAAGCTGACCGGCGCGCTCGACAAGGACGGCAACCTGACCGGGCTGCACATGCGCATCTCCGGCCAGTCGATCGTCGCCGGCATCTTCCCGCAGAACGTCCAGAACGGGCGCGATCCGGCCGTCTTCCAGGGGCTGAACCCGCCCGGACCCGAAGCGTCGATCGGCTATTCGGTGCCCAACCTGCTGATCGACCACGCCATGCGCAACCCGCACGTGCCGCCCGGCTTCTGGCGCGGGGTCAACCTGAACCAGAACACGATCTATCTCGAATCCTTCATCGACGAGCTGGCCCATGCGACGGGCAAGGACCCGCTCGAATTCCGCCGCGCCCTGATGAAGAACCACCCCAAGCATCTCGCCGTGCTGAACGCGGCTGCGGAGAAGGCGGGCTGGGGCAAGCCCCTGCCGGCCGGCGTCTTCCGCGGCATCTGCCAGACCATGGGCTTCGGCTCCTATGTCGCGGCCGTCGCCGAAGTCTCGGTCAGCGCGGAGGGCAAGCTCACGATCCACCGCATCGTCGCGGCGACTGATCCTGGCCATGCGGTCAACCCGGCGCAGATCGAGCGCCAGGTCGAGGGCTCGTTCGTCTACGGCCTGTCGGCCTCGCTCTATGGCGAGATCACGATCAAGGACGGCCGGGTAGAGCAGGAGAACTTCGACAGCTACGAGGTGATGAAGCTCGAAGCGATGCCGGCGGTCGAGACGGTGATCGTGCCGTCGGGCGGCTTCTGGGGCGGCGTCGGCGAACCGACGATCGCGGTCGCCGCACCTGCCGTGCTGAACGCGATCTTCGCCGCGACGGGCAAGCGCATCCGCAACCTGCCGCTGAAGAATGCCGATCTCCGGAAGGCGTGAGACAAAGATGGCGAGGAGGCGGCTTCGCCCGCTCGCCATCCTGCTGATGCTGGGTTGCGGCGCGGGCGGGGCTGCGGCGCTCGAAGCCTATGAGGTCGTCACGGATGCGATCCCGCTGCCGCTCGGATCGCTCTTCGGCGACGTCCGGCGCGGCGAGGCGGTGGTCAGGGATCGCGAGCGCGGCAACTGCCTGATCTGTCACAGGGGGGCCGATCCGTCCGAACCGTTCCAGGGCACGATCGGGCCGCCGCTGACTGGTGTCGGGCTGAGGCTCGATGCGGGGCAGATCAGGCTCAGGCTGGTCGATGCCTCGCGGCTCAATCCGCAGACCGTGATGCCGCCCTATTTCCGGACGGAAGACCTGCATGATGTCGCCGCGCAGTATCGCGGCAAGCCGGCCCTCTCGGCCCAGGAGATCGAGGATGTCGTCGCCTATCTCGCCACGCTTCGATAGGCCGGATGCGCCGGGCGTCGATCGTCGGCGCTGGCTCGCCGGCGCCACGGCCGGCCTCGCTGTCGCTGCCTTGCCGCAGGCCGGGCGGGCGGCGGCGTCCGAATTCGTCACGCGGCTGACCGAGGGCGCCATCCCCGAGACCGGCCGGATGGTGCTCGAGATCCCGGCACTGGTCGAAAACGGCAATTCGGTCGATACCCGGGTCGCGGTCGAGAGCCCGATGACCGAGGCCGACCATGTCCGCTGGATCCACCTCATCGCCGAGAAGAATCCGTTTCCGGACATGGCGCGGCTGCATCTGGGACCGCGGGCCGGCCGGGCCGAAGTTGCGACCACGCTCAGGCTGGCGCAATCGCAGACGGTGATCGCGCTGGCCAGCCTCAGCGACGGCCGCTTCCTGATGGCGCAGGCCGACGTCGTGGTGACGCTCAGCGCCTGCATCGACGGAGGTTGAGCATGGCCGTGTTCAACGCCCGCATCACCCTGCCACTACAGGCCAAGGCCGGAGAGATCGTCGAGATCAAGGTGCTCGCCCGCCATCCGATGGATCGCGGCGGCCAGTCCGACGGCAGGGGCGGCACGGTGCCGCGAAAGATCCTGAACCGGCTGACCGCGACCTATGCCGGGCAGGAAATCTTCCGCTTCGACATGCATACCGGTGTCGCCGCCAACCCCTTCGTCTCCTTCACCACGCGCGCGGTCGAGACCGGCGACATCGTCTTCGAATGGCGCGAGGATGGCGGCGCGGTCTACACGCGAACCGCCAGGCTGACGGTGACGTGAGCGGGCTGCGGATACGCCTCGCAGGGATGGCGGTTCTCGCATGGCTGACGATGCCCGTTGCGGCGCAGGAGCCAGCGATCAGGCCCGGCAGCACCTTCCTCTCGCCGGAGATGCGCCGCCAGCAGGACGACGAAACCCGCAATCCGGCCTGGTTCTGGGTCGAGCAGGGCGAGGAGCTGTTTTCCGCGCGGCCCGAGGGCGGCGCGGCCTGCGTGACCTGCCACGCCGAGCCGAAGCAGAGCCTGCGCGGCGCGGCGACGCGCTATCCGCAGGTCGATGCGGCCACCCGCAAGCCGATTAACCTCGAGGGCCGGATCGAGCGGTGCCGGGTCGAGCGCCAGAAGCGGCCGGCGTTCGGCTATGAGAGCGCCGAACTGCTGGGGCTGACGGCCTACGTCGCCTCGCTCTCGCGCGGTCTGCCGATGGGCGTCGCGACCGAAGGGCCGGCGAAGCCGTTCTACGAGGCCGGCAAAGCGTTCTTCGAGCGCCGGCAGGGCCAGCTCAACCTGTCCTGCCAGCAGTGCCATGACGGCCTCGTCGGCGAGAAACTGCGTGGCGACACGGTCAGCCACGGCGCCGGCACCGGCTATCCGGCCTACCGGCTCGAATGGAACACGGTCGGCTCGCTGCACCGGCGCTTGAGAGCTTGCTCGCTCGGTGTCAGGGCGACGCAGTTCGACTACGGCTCGCCGGAGTATCTGGCGCTGGAGCTCTATCTCGCCGGGCGGGCGAAAGGATTGCCGGTGGAGACGCCGGGGATCAGGCGGTAGACTGGACTGCCCTTTCAAGCCGCGGCCGTCTCGTCAGCCTCATCATGGCCTTGGAACGCAGCGGCGTTCGCGCGGCGTCGATGCATTTCTCGTATGGCGCCCGCCTCGGCCGGGAATCTTGCCGCCGGTGACTTCGCGGATCTGGCCCTGCGGGCATTTGCCGTTGTCCACCAGCACCTTCTCGCCATAGCGCAGAGCACCCTTGGGAGGCTCACGCCGATAAATCTGCTGAGCTTCCGCCGACAAGGCTGTCAGCGTGCCGCCCAAGACAACCGTCATCACAAGCAGTCGCAACATGCCATGCCTCCCCATGCCCTATCGGCAGGATAGCAGGGTTCGAGATGTTTGCGGCGATAATCTCGGCTCCTGGCCGCGAGACTAGGCCTTGCCGGTCTTCGGCCTGGCCTTGTTGCGATAACTCGCATTGCCGAGCCCGGTGCCGATCGTCAGCACGGCCCAATGCGCGACGTCCTGCATGCGCGGCATCTCGCTCAGGCCTTGGATGACGGCGTCGTTGTGCATGAGGACTTGCGTCTCGTGTTCGCCGATCTCGGGAACGAGGGCGCGGATCTCGTCGACGAGGTTGAAGCGACTGCTCTCCCAGTTGCCAGGCAGGTTCTGGGCGCCGCGGTCGATCGCGCCATGCGGCTCGATCAGGCCGGGGCAACCGACACCGATGAAGGGCGCGACGCGCAGGCCCGCCTTCTCCGCCTGGCGGATCTGGTCCTTGAGCATCTTGCCGAGCCGTCTTATCGCGGCGTCGCGGCTCGGTTCCTCGTCGGCATGGCGCCAGAGTTCGGATTTCCAGACGCGGGCCCGGCTGAGGTCGGGTGCCTTGTCCTGCCTCAGCTCGACGATGCCGGCGCGGATGTTGGAGCCGCCGATATCGACGGCGACGAGGCTGTCATAGGCCTCGAAGATCCATTTCGGCGCGAGATGAGCCGAACCGACGAGGCCGGCCTCGTCGGGATGATGGCGGATCGGCGTCAGGTCGATCGCATGGCCGTCGGTCTTCAGGATGATGCCGGCGCGGCCGATGGCGAGTTCGCCGATGCGGCTCTCGCGAAAGCCGCCGCCGACCGCGATGCGCTCGACGCTGGCCCAGCTCTTCAGTCGGGCGAAGCGGCGGATGACGAAGGCGAGGGACTGCGCGAAGCCCTCGATCGCGCTCAACACCAGCGCCGCCTCGCGCGGATCGCCCTCGATCAGCAGGGCGTCGAGTTCCTTCTTGCCGATCGCGGCGCTTTCGCCTTTCAGCGGATCGTCGCCGTTCCTGCGCAGGTGCTGGCGCAAATCGTCGAGATGGCGGACGAAGGCGCCGCGGCTCGCCTTGTCGCCGACGAAGCCGTCCTCGTCGCGGATTTCGAGGTTGTAGCTGGTGATCTCGACCGAAGGCAGTTCGGCTGCGCCATGACTCCCGGTCCTGTCGGATGCCTGCGTCTTCTCGGCGGTCGCCGTGGCCATCATCCCGTCCCCCCTCTGTGCTCATGAGAACGGGCCGTCGCCGCCATGGGTTCCGTCGCATCGTCCGGCGGGCAGGGCATGGGGCCTCTGCGCCGGCGCACGGCCGCAGCGATTGACGCTCCGGGCGATTGCCGGCTCCATGGCCGGACTAAGCGGCCGGCCCCGACAGGCCGGCCATCCGGGGGCAAGACATGACTTTCCTGATCAAGGCCGTGCTGATCGGCGCGGGCGCGACGCTGCTGCTCGATCTCTGGGCGCAATTGCTCAAACGGGTCGCCGGCTTTCCGCCGCCGAACTGGGCGATGCCGGGGCGCTGGGTCGCGTATCTGCCTGCGGGCAGGTTCGTGCACGACGACATCGCGCTCGCGTCGCCGGTCAGGAACGAGCTCGCGATCGGCTGGGTCTTCCACTACGCCGTCGGCATCCTGTTCGCCGCTGCGCTGCTGGCGATCTGGGGGCTCGGCTGGGCCGCCAACCCGACCTTCCTGCCGGCCCTGATCGTCGGGCTCGTCACGGTCGGTTGCGGCTGGTTCATCCTGCAGCCGGGGATGGGGGCGGGCATCGCGGCCTCGAGGAAGCCGAATGCCGGGCAGATCCGCATCCTCAACATCGTCGGCCACGTCGTCTTCGCGATCGGGCTCTACGGCACCGCCCTGCTGATCCGCTGACGGCGCTTGCAAATCCACCGGAGCGGCCGTCTGACGCGGCTTTCTGCGCTTTCCGTGCTCGCAGACATAAGTCCGCTCCGCTCCGGTTCTCGAAAACCACGCCAGCCAACTCGCTCCGGCAGATTTTCAAGCGCCGTCGGAGCCCGCTAGAGCATGCTGTTTTTACTCGGAACCACACCGTCATCCTGGGCGAGCGGAGCTCGACCCGGGATCCATCGTAGAGCGCCGCACCCTCCGATGGATCCCGGGTCTGCGCCGCTGTGCGGCTTGCCCAGGATGACGGGGTGGTTCCGCGAAAACCCAGCACGCTCTAGTCCCGTATCCGCGTCTCGTAGGCATAGAGCCGGCGGTAGCCGAGGCCGTCATAGAGCCGGATCGCGACCGCGTTGGCCTGGTCGACCTGGAGATAGGCCAGCGCGCAATCCTGCACCTTCGCCCAGGACATCAGCCCGGCGACGAGGCGCTTGCCGAGGCCGTGGCCGCGATGGCCGGGATCGACCACGATCGAGCCGATCTCGGCCATGCCGCGCTCGGCGACGCTCATGCCGTAGGCGACCGGCTCGCCCGCGATCAGGAACGTCGCGAAGGCGGCGGGCAGGCGGACCTTCTCGACGATGGCCGCGAGATTGCCGGCATGGGCCTTTTCGCCACTCTGATAGCGCGCCACGCCGGCGATCCAGTCGGCGCTCGCCGCGGCCTCGATCTGCAGTTCGGGCTCGAATTCGGGCGCGATGTCCGCCAGATCACGCAGCATGCCGAAGGAGGCATCCTTCAGGCGATAACCGCGGGCATGGACGGCGGCGATCGTCGCAGGCGCCGTCAGCGGCGTCAGGCGGATGCAGGGCGGCAGGCCGTCGGCGCGATAGAGCTCCTCGATCAGTGCCAGCATCGCCTCGTCGAGCGTGGCGCCGGCCTTGAGCGGCGAGGCCGAGTTGGCCCGGCCGGAATAGCCGTTGGCGAAGCGGATGACCCAGTCGCCGATCAGCAGGGTCGAGACGGCGGGCCAGGCATTGACGATGCGGCGCTCGCATTCGAGCGTCAGCGCGAGGTCTTCGGGCGATATCCCGGCCATCAGGCGGCTCCCGGCTTGCGCGGCATCGGACGCCAGTCGGGCGGTGCCATCTTGAAGCCGGAAAAGGCGAAGCCCGGCGCGACCGTGCAGCCGACCAGCGTCCAGGCGCCGAGCGAGGTCGCGCTCTGCCACCAGCCGGCCGGCACGACGAATTGCGGGCGCTGGCCGGCCGCGAGATCGGAGCCGAGGCGGTGCGCCGACGCATCATGGCCGTTCGGCGAGACGCTGATGACGAGCGGCGCGCCGGCATAATGGTGCCAAATCTCGGCGGCATCGACGCGGTGCCATTCCGAGGTCTCTCCGGTATCGAGCAGGTAGTAGATCGCGGTCGAGAAACCGCGCCCTTCCGGACCGGCTTCGTCACGAAAGGTCTCGCGATAGTGCCCACCCTCGGGATGGGGCTTGAGGTCGAGCAGAGCGACGACCTCCCGGGCGGAGAGCCCTGCGAGCGACGATGTCATGCGCTCTCTTTCAGAACCGGTTCTTGGCTTCGCGCAGCGCTGCAAAAATCTCGCCTGCCGGAGCGCCGACCAGACCGACCGCCGCGGCGAGCGCACCTTCGCCGGCACGGAAGAATGGGTTCGTCGCCTTCTCCTCGCCGACCGTGGTCAGGGCCCAGAACCGGCCCTCCGCCTTTGCCGCCTCGGCCTGCGCGAAACGGGCCTTCAGCGCGTCGTTGGCCTGATCGAGCGAGACGGCGAAGCGCGCGTTCGCCAGCGTGTAGTCGTGGCCGCCGAGCAGGCGGACATCGTCGGGCAACGCCATCAGCCGCGAGAGCGAGGTCCACATCGCGCCCATCTGTCCGGGCTGGACCCGGCCGCAGCCCATGACGAAGACGACGTCGCCGACGAGCGCGAGCTTGCCGGCTTCGCTGACGAAGCTGAGATGTCCGTCGGAATGGCCGGGCGTGTGCCAGATCTGGAAGGCGTCGCCGCCGAAGGGCACGGTGTCGCCCTCGGCGAGGATGCGGTCGAGCGGCGCGGAATCCTGCGCGTCGGCCGGGCCGCAGACGGTGGCGCCGGTCGCCTCCTTCAGCTCCGCGACGCCCTGGGTGTGATCGTGATGGGCGTGGGTGACGAAAATGTCGCGGATCGTCCAGCCCTTGGCCTTCGCGGCGGCGAGGACGGCATCGGCGTCGGGAACATCGACGGCGGCGCAGGCGCCCGTCGCCGGGTCATGGAGCAGCGCGCCGGCATTGTCGCTCAGCGTGCGGAAGACGTGCAGGTCGATCGGCATGGGGTCTCCCGGCAGTGGGCCATGGGCAGTCGGCGATCCGCATGCCTCGTGCCTTACTGGGGCAGCCTGCGACTGCGATCAAGCCGGAAGCCGCGCCCGCCACGGTCCATGGCCGAACGCCTCGCTTGCGCCAGCCCCGGCGGCACTCCATCTTCCGGCGCGCATGCCGCTCGATGTCGTCGATCTCCGCGCCTTCTACGCCAGCCCGCTCGGGCATGTGGCGCGGCGCTTCATCGGGCAGGCGATGCTGCGCTTCTGGCCGGACTGCGCGCGTCAGCGCGTGCTCGGTCTCGGCTTCTCGACGCCCTATCTGTCGGTGCTCGGCGCGGGCGCGGAGCGCTCGCTCGCCTTCATGCCGGCGGCACAGGGCGTGGTGAACTGGCCGTCCGAGGGGCTTTCGGCCTCGGCCCTGGTCGAGCCGACGCTGTTGCCGCTGCCGACCGCGTCGGTCGATCGCGTCGTGCTGGTGCATGCGCTGGAGGAGACCGAGAGCCCCGACGATCTGCTGGAGGAGGTCGCGCGCGTGCTCTCGCCGGGCGGACGGATGCTCGTCGTGGCCCCGAACCGGCGCGGATTATGGGCGCGGATGGACGGCACGCCCTTCGGCCATGGCCGGCCGTTCAGCCGCTCGCAGCTCGAGGCGCTGATGCGGGCCGCCGAGTTCTCGCCGGAGAACTGGGCCGAGGCGCTCTATGTGCCGCCGCTGAAACGGCGCCTGCTGATGCGCTCCGCCGGCGCCTGGGAGCGGATCGGGGCCGGGCTCTCGCTGCCTCTCGCCGGCGTCCATGTCATCGACGCGACGAAGCAGTTCTACCGGCGCGCGCCGCTCAGGGCGACGCGGCGCAGCTTCGCCTTCCGGCCCATCCTGTTGCCGCAGCCGACGCCGTCGCCGCGCCTGCTGCAACAATCCGACACGGCGCCTCGGGTTGACAATTCCGCCGGGGCGCGGACAAGGTCCGCCGCCTTTCGCGAGCCCTAGAGCATGATGCCGAAAAGTGGGAACCGGTTTTCGGACGACATCATGCTCTAGCTCTTTGATGAGAGCCGGATGTCATCCGGCTCTGAGTCGCCCGTGCCGCCGCCGCGCAGGCCGGCCGCCGCGCCTGAAACCTGGATCATGATGCGAAGCTACCTGGATTTCGAGAAGCCGGTCGCCGAACTGGAGGCCAAGGCGGACGAGTTGCGCGCGCTCGACGGCAAGGGCGACGGCTATTCGCTGGCCGAGGAGATCGGCAAGCTCGACGCCAAGGCGAGCCAGGCGCTGAAGGACATCTACGCCCAGCTTTCGCCATGGCAGAAAACGCTGGTGGCGCGCCATCCGCAGCGACCGCATTTCAAGGACTACTGCGTCGCGCTGATCGAGGAGTTCACGCCGCTCGCGGGCGATCGCGGTTTCGGCGAGGACGAGGCGATCGTCGGCGGGTTCGGCCGCTTCCGGGGCGATCCGGTCTGCGTCATCGGCCAGGAAAAGGGCGATTCGACCGAGACCCGCATCCGGCACAATTTCGGCATGCCGAAGCCCGAGGGCTACCGCAAGGCGGTCAGGCTGATGGAACTCGCCGACCGCTTCGGGCTGCCGGTGCTCTCCTTTATCGACACCGCCGGCGCCTATCCTGGCATCGAGGCAGAGGAGCGCGGCCAGGCCGAGGCGATCGCGCGCTCGACCGAGGCCTGCCTGGCGCTGCGCAGCCCGAGCGTCGCGCTCGTCATCGGCGAGGGCGGCTCGGGCGGGGCGATCGCGATCGCCGCCGCCAGCCGCGTGATGATGCTGGAGCATGCGATCTATTCGGTGATCTCGCCCGAAGGCGCCGCCTCGATCCTCTGGCGCGACACGGCGCGCGCCCAGGATGCGGCGACCGGCATGAAGATCACGGCCCAGGACCTGCTGAAATTCGGCATCATCGACCGGATCGTCAGCGAGCCGGCCGGCGGCGCCCATCGCGAGCCGCAGACCGCGATCAGCCGCGCGGGAGACGCGATCGCCGCCGCGCTCGGCGACCTGTCCGTGCTCACGCCCGACGAGGTCGTCGCACGCCGGGCCGAGAAATTCCTGGCGATCGGGCGCAGCCTCTGAGCAACACCCGGGCGTTCTCCGCTTCATCGCGGCTTTACCATATGGCCACGGCGAAAGGCCCTGTGGTAAGGAACCCTCAAGGCTAATGCTTCTAAAACCGTTCGGACGGCACAATTTGGCCGTGTTGCGAAGTCAGAGGTCGCGCGTCTCGGGCGACCGTTGAATGGGATGAACGACGTGGCATTCAAGCAATTCGCGCTCGTGGCTTTCGTTGCATTGACCCTGGGCGCCTGCGAGGAGGACCGTTATCGCGGCTCCGCGCGCCACTACATCCCGATCCCCTCCGCGACCTACACGCTGATGGCCGAGAAGGGCATGAGCAAGGACCAGCCGATCCTGATTCGCTCCTACAAGAAGGAGTCGGAACTCGAGGTCTGGAAGCGCAAGGCCGATGGCCGTTACACGCTGCTGAAGACCTATCCAATGTGCCGCTGGTCGGGCCAGCTCGGCCCGAAGGTGCGCGAGGGCGACCGCATGGCGCCGGAAGGCTTCTATGCCATCACCCCGGCGCAGATGAACCCGAACTCGTCCTATTACGTCTCCTTCAACATGGGCTATCCCAACGCCTATGACCGCTCCTATGGGCGCACCGGCGCGCATCTGATGGTGCACGGCGCCTGCTCCTCGGCCGGCTGCTATTCGATGACCGACGACCAGATCGGCGAGATCTACGCGCTCGTCCGCGAGGCGCAGAACGCCGGCCAGAAGGCGGTGCAGATGCAGGCGCTGCCGTTCCGGATGACTCCGGAGAACCTCGCCAAGCACCGGATGGATTCCAACATCGCCTTCTGGAAGAACCTCAAGGAAGGCGCCGACTATTTCGAGGTGACCAGGGACGAGCCGCCGGTGAACGTCGCGGGCGGGCGCTACGTCTTCTCGGCGCCGAACGTCGATTCCTCGGTCGCCCAGGCCGTGCAGCAGAAGCGCCAGCAGGACGACGTCCAGGTCGCACAGCTCGTGGCCAAGGGGACGCCGGCGATCAAGCTCATCTATGACGACGGCGACAGCCATGCCTCGTTCAAGAAGACGCTGATGGCGGCCGGCTCCGATTCGCTGAACCGGACCGCGAGCTGGGCCTCGCGCGATGTCGGCGTCAGCCGGCCGGATGCGATCTCCGGCGGGCCGCGCGTCGTCGTCCTCGACGACAAGGGCCGGACGAAGACGACGGTGCGGGCCGAATCGGCCGACAACGAGGCGGTTCTCGCGGCCGTCGCGGCGGCCCCGGTCGAGCAGCCGGCGAAGCCCGAGCCTGCACGTGTCGAGCTGGCCAAGCCCGCTCTCGCGAGTGCTGCCAGCCAGCTCGCCAAGGTCAATCCGGGCACCGCGACGCCGGCGCCGGTCGTGGCCAGCGCCGCGCCTGTGGCCGAGCCGACCCCGGCGCCGTTCTACCAGCGCGCGCTCGGCTTCGTGCCGCTGATCGGCGGCTCGTCGGCGCCGCCGAGCGAGCCGACGACGATCGGCTCGGTCGTGCCGTCCTCGCCGACCGCGATGCTGGCGCCGTTGCCGCCGCGCCGGGCGAGCGGGCTGCGGACCTCGCAGCTCGAGCAGCCGGCGGCTGCTTTCAGCAGCCAGCCCGCCATACGCTGAGAGTTGCAGTCGGGCCAGGCTGCCCGGCATGCGTGACTGAAAAGCCACAAACGATCGGATTGTCCGGCGCGCCCGTTTTGAAAGCATCAAAACGGGCGTTTGCTTGTGGTTTTGCCCGCCGACTAGGCAAACTGCAAAAAACCTTGCCTTGCCGAATTGGGCGCCGGGCTGGCTTCATCGTGGCGATAGCAGGGCGACCTGCACACGGATTCGCTAGAGACGGAGCTGGATGATGGCGTTGGATTTCTTTCGTGCTTCGCTGACCGGAGCCGCCATGTCGGTCGCGCTTGCGACCGGCGCGGCGCAGGCCGCCGACCTGCCGAGCAAGAAGGGCGCGCCGCTGGCGCCGTTGCCGCCGTCGATCACCTGGTTCGATGTCGCGCTGACGATCAAGGCCACGACCGACTACAATTTCCGCGGCATTTCGCAGTCGGACCGCAAGCCTGCGATCCAGGGCGGCGCCGAACTGCAGATCTACGACAACCTGTTCTATATCGGCGTCTGGGCGTCGAGCGTCGATCTCGCCACCAACCCGCCGGCGGAGGTCGACTTCACCGCCGGTATCCGGCCGAAATTCGGCCCAGTGACCTTCGATCTCGGCGTCATCCAGTATTATTATCCGGCCGAGAGCCGCTACATCGACAATCTCGGCGTGATCTGGACGCCGCGGAACACCGACTTCCTCGAGGTCGCCGGCAAGGTCTCCTACAACTGGCAGGACAAGCTGACGCTCGGCGCCAACGTGTTCTATTCCTGGGACTGGCTCGGCACCGGCGCGAGCGGCACCTACGCCTCGGCCACGGCCAAGTACAATCTGCCCTTCCTCGAAGGCCTCGCGGTTTCGGGCGAGTTCGGCCGCTATTGGCTCGGCACGACCAACACCAACATCGCCTTTCCGGTGGCGATCCGCCTGCCCGACTACAACTACTGGAACGTCGGCCTGTCCTACACCTGGAAGAACCTGACGGCGGACATCCGCTATCACGACACCAACCTGTCGAAGACGAAGTGCTTCACGCTGACCTCCGATCCGAGCGGCATCATCCGTGGCAATGCCGGCGGCGGCTACAGCTCGAAGTGGTGCAATCCCACGGTCGTCGGCTCGCTCTCCTTCGACATCACGGCGAGCAGCGTCGGCATCTTCGCTCCGGCGAAGTAAGCGCCGGACAAATCGGATCGCTGCGAAAGGCCGCCCGCGAGGGCGGCCTTTTTCGTTGCCTGAGTTGTCCGGCGTGGCTCAGCTCTCGAGAGATTTGGCGATGCGGCGCATCATCTCGCCGATCGAATCGCATTCGGCGTCGCTCAGCACCGTCATCATCGCCTCCAGCCGGGCGACGTGGATCGCCATGGCCTCGCTCGTCAGCACCTCGCCTTCCGGTGTCAGCCAGAGCCGGCGCACGCGCCGGTCGGCCTCGTCGCCGCGGCGTTCGATCAGACCGCGCCGCTCCAGTTCCGGCAGCAGCATGCTCATGGCGCTGCGCCCGACCAGCAGCTTCTCGGCCAGGGCCTGCTGGGTCAGGCCCGGCACATGGGCGATGTTGGCGAGCACGTCGTAATGGGCGAGCTGGATGCCCAGCGGTGCCAAGGCCTCGCCGAAAACCCGCTTCCAGAGCTGATGCACGCGCGCGACCGCGATCCAGTTGCGGAAGCGCGGGATGTCCCAGGGCAGAACGCGGCGTGCCGGCGCATCGCCGGAAGGCTCTTGCTTTTTGTTCATGGTTGAACATACTCGTTCAGCATTGAACAGATCAGGGCTCCCGCCATGGCCACCTCGTCGCTCCGCCTGCTTCGGCCCCTGGTGCGGGCGTCGAGCTTCATCGCGCCTCGCCTGACCGGCCGTCTCGCCTTCAAGGCGTTCTGCACGCCGCCCCGCTCGAAGCAGGGAGCCAATCGCGGCGCCGCGGTCAAGCCCGTGACGGAGCGGCTGGCCGGGGCGACGCGGGTCTCCGTCCCGTTCCCTTGCGGCTCGGTCAGCGCCTATGTCTTCGAGCCGGCGGCGGGCGGGACCCGGATGCCCGCGCCGAGCGTGATCCTGCTGCATGGCTGGACCGGGGAGGCGGCCTTCATGGCTGCCTTCGTTGCGCCGCTGCTGCGGGCGGGCTTCCGCGTCGTCGCCTATGACCTGCCCGCCCATGGCCGCTCCAGCGGCGCCGAGCTCAACGTGCCGATCGGCGTCGCCAGCCTCGCGGCCATGGCCCGCGCCTTCGCCCCGGTGCATGCGATCGTCAGCCATTCCTTCGGCGGCTCGATCGCGCTCGCGGCGCTCGCCGGCACGGTGCCGGCCCAGCCGCGGGTGAGGGTCGAAAGGCTGGCGATGATCTGCCCGCCCTCGTCGCTGACGCTGGTGACGCGGCAGTTCGGGACGACGATCGGGCTCGGGCAACGCGGCCAGGCGGCGCTGGAGCAGCGCATCCACCTTGTCGCCGGCACGCCGGTGACGGCCTTCGAGGGCGCCGACCAGCTCGTGCGCATCGGCAAGCCGACGCTCGTGGTGCATTGCCGCGACGACAAGGAGGTCGGCTTCGGCAATGCGCAGGCTCTGGCGGCGGCCGGCCCCTTCGTCAGGCTGGAGGCACTGCAGGGGCTCGGCCACCGGCGCATCCTGCAGTCGAAGACGGTCGCGGCGCTGGTCGCCGATTTCGTCGCCGGCCGCTGAGGTCTCAGACCCAGCCCATCAGCTCGCGCTGCACCACCTCGGCGATGACCCGGATGCCCTCCTCGGAATCGTTGAGGCAGGGCAGATAGGCGAAGTGCTTGCCGCCATTGTGCAGGAAGATCTCGCGGTTCTCGACGTCGAGCTCTTCCAGCGTCTCGAGGCAGTCGGCCGAGAAGCCGGGCGCGACGATGGCGAGCGAGGTCGTGCCGGCCTTGGCCAGCGCCTCGACCGTCTCGTCGGTATAGGGCTGGAGCCATTCGGCCGGGCCGAAGCGCGACTGGAAAGTCAGGCGGAAGCGCTCGGCCGGGAGGTCGAGTTCCTCGCGCAGCAGCCGCCAGGTCTTGGCGCATTGGCAGTGATAGGGATCGCCCTTGAGCAGGTATTCCTTCGGCATGCCGTGAAAGGAGCAGAGGATGATCTCGGGCTCGAAAGCGAGCTTCGCCAGTTCGCCGCGCATCGAATCCGCCAGCGCGCGGATATAGACGGGGTCGTCGTGATAGGGTGGGGCGACGCGCACCGCAGGCTGCCAGCGCATTTCCATCAGCGCACGGAAGGCCTGGTCGCAGGCCGTCGCCGAGGTCGGGGCGGCATATTGCGGGTAGAGCGGTACCAGCAGGATGCGGTCGCAGCCCTGGTCGAGCAGGGCCTGAAGCCTGCTCTTCACATCGGGGAAGCCGTAGCGCATCGCCCAGTCGAAGACGATGCGCTCGCCTGCGAGCGGAGCAAGGCGGGCGGCCAACTGCTCGGTCTGCGAGCGGGTGATCGTCTTGAGCGGACCCTCGTCGCGCTCGGTGTTCCAAATCGAGGCGTAGTCCTTGCCCTTGCGGCCCGGTCGCGTCGTCAGGATGACGAGGTTGAGCAGCGGCCACCAGAGCCAGCGCGAGGTCTCGATCACGCGGCGGTCGGAGAGGAACTCCCTGAGATAGGCCCGCATCGGCCAGTAGCCCGTGCCTTCCGGCGTGCCCAGATTCATCAGCAGCACGCCGATGCGGCCGGCGCGGACCGGCGGATGATCGGCAGGCAGCTTGACGGCACGCATGGCGGCGGCCGGACCGGGATCGGACATGAAGGCTCCGGTGAACAGGGCAGCCCTGATTTAGACGAGTTACGGTTTTCGTCCAGTCGAGGACGGCGCTTGCCGGACGGGTGCGACATCGGCGCGCGCGCTCTGGCCAATGCGGGATGGAGCTTGCTAGTTTGGAGTGGTCGAAAACAAGGGTGCGCCAATGTCCGAACTGACCCGCCGCAAGGCGCTCGGCGTCCTCGCCGCCCCGGCGGCGCTGGCGGCGACCACACCCGTCGCGAAAGCGCAGGTGCCGGCACCCGCCTTCACGCTGCTGCTGGTCAACGACATCTACAAGATGGGCGAGGACAAGGGCAAAGGCGGCTTCGCGCGCGCTGCCGGCATCGCCAGGGCCGAGCGCGCCAAGGGCGTGCCGGTGCTGTTCTGCCATGCCGGCGACTGCTACTCGCCCTCGCTGATGTCGGGCTTCGACCAGGGCGCGCACATCGTCGCGATGCAGAACAAGATGGGGCTCGACGTCTTCGTGCCCGGCAATCACGAGTTCGATTTCGGCAAGGAGAACTACCTCAGGCTCGCCGCGGCGCAGACCTATCCGACCTTCGCGGCGAACCTGCGCGACGCGGCCGGCAACCCGCTGCCGGGCCACCGGGATTCGCAACTCTTCGAGCTCGGCGGCGTCAAGGTCGGCGTGATCGGCACGGTGTACGATCCGACGCCGCAGCTCTCGAATCCGGGCGACCTGAAGTTCTCCTCGACCATGGACGCGCTGCGCCGCGAGGCGCGCACGCTCAAGTCGCAAGGGGCGGACATCCTCGTCGCCGTCGCCCATGCCGACCGCCGGATGGACCTCGAGATCGTGCGCTCTCGCGTTGTCGACATCCTGCTCACCGGCCACGACCACGATCTCGCCATCGCCTATGATGGCAAGGTCGTGATGGTGGAGTCGAACGAGGAGGGCAATTACGTCACTGCGATCGACATCGCCGTCCAGATTTCCGGACAGGGTGGTGCGCGGCAGGTCTCGTGGTCGCCGACCTTCCGCGTCAACGACTCGCGCGCCGCGACGCCCGATCCGGAGATCGCGGCGATCGTGAAGGGCTACGAGGCCGAGCTCTCGAAGGAACTCGACGTCGAGATCGCGACCCTCGCCGCGCCGCTCGATTCGCGCACCGGCGTCATCCGCACGCAGGAGACCGCGATCGGCAACCTGATCGCGGACGCGATCCGCGCCTCGACCGGCGCGCAGCTCGCCATCACCAATGCCGGCGGCATCCGCGCCAACAAGCAATATACCGCCGGCCAGAAGCTGACCCGGCGCGACGTGCTGAGCGAGCTGCCCTTCGGCAACGCCACCATCATGGTCCAGATCACCGGCAAGGACGTGAAGGACGCGATTGAGAACGGCCTGCGCGACGCGCCGCAGGGCGCCGGCCGCTTCCCGGAGGTCTCGGGCCTTGCCTTCGAGGCCGATCTGAAGCGCCCGACCGGGCAGCGCGTGATCGCGCTCAGCGTCGACGGCAAGCCGATCGACGAGGCGGCGAACTATACCGTCGCGTCGAACGATTTCATGCTGTCCGGCGGCGACGGCTACAGCGCGCTCGGCCGCGGCAAGACGCTGATCGGACTGACCGACGGCAAGCTGATGGCGAACGAGGTGATGGTCTATCTGCGCCGCCTCGGGACGATCGACGCCAAGGTCGAAGGCAGGGCGGTCCTGAGGTGAGCGACTACAGGGCGGCTCTGGCCGCGTTCCTGGCGGGCCCGGCCGCGGCCGGCTGGCGCGAGCTCGCCGTCTTTGAGCCGGGCGGCGCCGCCGGACGCGCCTGCGCCGCGGCCGATGCCGAGGTCGCGGCCGGCCATGTCGTGGCGCCGGCGCCGGCCCGCGTCTTCGCGGCGCTGGAGCGGACGCCATGGGACCGGGTCCGCGTCGTCATCCTCGGGCAGGATCCCTATCCGACGCCGGGGCACGCCAACGGCCTCGCCTTCTCCTATGTCGGGCCGCCGCCCCTGCCGCGCTCGCTCGTCAACATCGCGCGCGAGCGGCAGGACGACATCGGCGGAATGCCGCTGCCGGACGGCGATCTGTCGCGCTGGGCGGCGCAGGGCGTGCTGCTGCTCAACACGGCTCTGACCGTACGCGAGGGCGCGAGCAAGGCCGGCTCGCATCTCGTGCTCGGCTGGGCCGCGGTCACCGACGCGGTCATCGCCGCGGCGTCCCGGCGTCGCGACCATGTCGTCTTCATCCTCTGGGGCAATCCGGCGCAGGCCAAGCGGGCCCTGATCGACGAGAGCCGGCACCTCGTCGTCGCCAGCGCTCATCCCTCGCCGCTTTCGGCGCGGCGCGGCTTCTTCGGCTCAAAACCGTTCAGCCGCGCCAATGACTGGCTGCGGCAGAATGGCGAGGCCCCGATCGACTGGTGAGCGGCGCGGGGGCGGCGTCCCGGGCCCGCCTTGAGTTTCGCCGCCGCCGCCGCATAGTGGCGCCCGACCCGCCGCCGAAGGACCGCCAGGACTTGATCTCCCCCGACGAGCTTCGCGCCATCGCCGCCTGGTCGCGCGACCTGACGGCGGTGGAATTCGAGGAGGCGCGCCGCGGCGTCTCGCTCAAGAGCTATGGCAAAGGTGCGAATATCTGCCATGTCGGCGACCGGCTCGAATCCTGGACCGGTGTCGCGGAGGGGCTGGTCAAGATGTCGACCACCTCGAAGACCGGAAAGTCCGCGACGCTCGCCGGCATGCGCGCCGGCGCCTGGTTCGGCGAGGGCACGGTGATCAAGGCGGAAGCACGCCGCTACGAACTCGTGGCCTTGCGCGAGACGAAACTCGCGCTGATGCGGCGCTCGACCTTCATGTGGCTGTTCGAGCACTCGGCGGCGTTCAACCGCTTCCTCGTGCACCAGTTCAACGAGCGTCTCGCCCAGTTCATCGCGCTGGCCGAGACCGAGCGGACGCTCGATTCGACCGGGCGGCTGGCGCGCAACCTCGCCTGGCTGTTCAACCCGACGCTCTATCCCGACCAGGACCGGACGCTGGCGATCAGCCAGGAAGAGCTCGGGCTGCTCGCCGGCATGTCGCGCCAGATCGCCAATCAGGGTCTCGCCAAGCTCGAAGGCCTCGGCCTGCTCGAAGTCGGCCATGGCAGCGTCACGATCCGCGATCTGGACCGGCTGGCGCGCTACGAGGGATAGCATCGACCTTTTGGCCTGCAAGCGGCCCTCCTTCTTTCACGAACCCCCGCCCGGCGAGAAGAAGCAGAGCAACTCCCCCGCGTCGTTCATGCACAGATGGAAGAGCCCGTCAGGCGAGAGGCGGGTCTTCTGGAAAGGAATGTCGAGAACGACCGGCTGGCGGCGCTCGGTCGGCCACATCGGGTGGCGCCCCGGCATCACCGTCACGACATAGCCGGACGGGGTCTCGCGGACCGCGCTCGTGTCGATCGGGGCGCAATCGGCTTCCGAGCAGCATTCGAACGGATAGTCCTGGCCAAAGGGCGCCCGATGCGCGGGCGCCTGCGTCGCGACGGCGACGAGCATCGTGAACGCAATCGTGATCGATGCAGACAAGCGCATAGGCCGATCCTCGCGCGACGATCCTGGCATGGAAACGGCCCGAAGCCGACGCGATACTGCGGATAGCGGCAGCCCGAGCCATGTCCTGACAGGACGATGATCAGGGGCGCGGGCGCGCAAGACATTTGGATGTCGCGGACAGCCCAAACTTCGGCGGGACAATAGCGACCAAATGCCGGGTTGTCTGTCAAGCCCTCCCTTGCAAAGATGAGGGGCGGCTGCAAGGCTTGCATGAAGAACAAGGACGACACGTCCGAACGAGGCCGCCGCGATGTACGGCGACCGGACAGGGTGGAGACCAAAGACGTGGCAAGCGCGCTCGCCGGCGACGCCGATACCTTTCCGAAATTGCTGCTGCGCAATGCGCGCGAGCGCGGCAGCCGTGTCGCGTTTCGCCACAAGGACCTCGGGATCTGGCAGTCCTGGAACTGGATCGAGGTCGCCGACCAGGTTCGCGCTTATGCCAAGGGTCTCCAGGCGCTCGGGCTGAAGCGCGGCGAGACCGTGGCGATCATCGGCTACAACCGGCCACGGCTTTACTGGTCCATGGCGGCGGCGCAATGGCTCGGCGCCGTCCCCGTCCCGGTCTATGCCGACAGCGTCGCCGACGAGATGGCCTATGTGCTCGACCATGCGGGCGCGGTCTTCGCCTGCGTGCAGGACCAGGAACAGGTCGACAAGCTGCTCTCGATCGCCGATCGGCTGCCGAACCTGCGGCAGGTGCTCTATGACGAGCCGCGTGGCCTGCGCGATTACGACCATGGCAGGCTGCACGCGATCGAGACGGTGATCGAGACCGGTGCGAAGGCCCTGAAGGCGTCGCCCGAGGCGGCCGCCGCGCATGAGCGCGAGATGGAGGCCGGACAGGGCTCCGATCTCGGCATCATCCTCTACACCTCGGGTACGACCGGGCGGCCCAAGGGCGTGATGCTGTCGCATTACAACGTCATCGTCGCCGCCGAGATCGGCTGCCAGTTCGACGGGCTGAACGAGACCGATGAGGTCATCGCCTATCTGCCGATCGCCTGGGTCGGCGACCATGTCTTCTCCTATGCGCAGGCGATACTCGCCGGCTTCTGCGTCAACTGCCCGGAAGGGCCGGAGACGGTGATCGACGACCGCCGCGAGATCGGCACCACCTACGCCTTCGCGCCGCCGCGCGTCTTCGAGACGATGCTGACGGTGACGATGGTCCGGATGGAGGATGCCGGCCCGCTGATGCGCCGGGTCTTCCACTACTTCCTCGGCGTTGCCAAGACGCACGGCGAGAAGATCCTGAACGGCGAGCCTGTCCCGCTCGGCGCGCGCCTGCTCTACAAGCTCGGCGATCTGCTCGTATACGCGCCGCTGCGCAACCGCTTCGGCCTGACCAGCATCAAGGTCGGCTATACGGCAGGCGAGGCGATCGGGCCGGAGCTGTTCCGGTTCTACCGCTCGATCGGGGTCAACCTGAAGCAGCTCTACGGGCAGACCGAAGCCGGCGTCTACGTCACCATGCAGCCCGACGGCGAGATCAAGGCCGACACGGTCGGCAAGCCCGCGCCGCTGGTCGAGATCCGGATCGACGACAATGGCGAGGTGCTCTACCGCTCGCCCTCGATCTTCGGCGGCTACTACAAGGATCCGGAGAAGACCGCCGAGACGATGACCGCCGACGGATTCGTCCGCTCGGGCGACGCCGGCTTTTTCGACGAGACCGGGCATCTCAAGATCATCGACCGCGCCAAGGATGTCGGCAAGCTCTCGAGCGGCGACCTGTTCCCGCCGAAATACATCGAGAACAAGCTGAAATTCTATCCCAACATCAAGGAGGTCGTCGCCTTCGGGCAGGGCCGCGACTACGCCACCGTGGCGCTCAACATCGACCTCACCGCCGTCGGCAACTGGGCCGAGCGCAACAACGTCGTCTACGCCTCCTATCAGGAGCTCGCCGGCCACGACCTCGTCTACGACATGATCGCCAAGCACATCGACGAGGTGAACCGCTCGCTCGCCGCCGAGCCGCTGATGGGCGGGGCTCAAGTTCGGCGCTTCCTGATCCTGCACAAGGAACTCGACGCCGACGACGGCGAACTGACGCGCACGCAGAAGGTGAGGCGCGGCTTCATCGCCGAGCGTTACGCGCCCCTGGTCGCGGCGCTCTACGACGGCTCGCGGGCCGCCGACATCTCGACCGAAGTCACCTTCGAGGATGGCCGCAAGGGCGTGATCTCGGCCAACGTCAAGGTCCGCGACGCCGCGACCTATCCGGCCACAGTGCCCGCGAGGGCGGCATGAACGTCGAGACCATGAACCTGACCGGACTGCCGCTGCCGCGCGACAAAAGCGAGGTGCTGCTCTCGGTCGAGAACATCTCCTTGCGCTTTGGCGGGGTGAAGGCGATCTCGGACGTCTCCTTCGACATCCGCAAGGGCGAGGTCCGCGCCATCATCGGCCCCAACGGCGCCGGCAAGACCTCGATGCTGAACTGCATCAACGGCTTCTACCATCCGCAGGAAGGCCAGATCACCTACAAGGGCGAGCGCCGCGACCGGATCAGGCCGCATCGGGCGGCAGCGGCAGGTATCGCCCGCACCTTTCAGAACGTCGCGCTGTTCAAGGGCATGTCGACGCTCGACAACATCATGACCGGCCGCACGCTCAAGATGACGAAGAGCTTCTTCTGGCAGGCGCTGCGGCACGGGCCGGCGATGAACGAGGAGATCGAGCATCGCAGGGTCGTCGAGGACATCATCGACTTCCTGCAGATCCAGCACATCCGCAAGCTGCCGGTCGGCAAGCTGCCCTACGGCCTGCAGAAGCGCGTCGAGCTCGGGCGGGCTCTGGCGATGGAGCCGGAACTGCTCCTGCTCGACGAGCCGATGGCCGGCATGAACCTCGAGGAGAAGGAGGACATGTGCCGCTTCATCCTCGACGTGAACAACCAGTTCGGCACCACTATCGCGCTGATCGAACATGACATGGGCGTGGTGATGGACCTGTCGGACCGCGTCGTCGTGCTCGAATACGGCCGCAAGATCGCCGACGGCACTCCGGCCGAGGTCAAGGCCGACCAGCGCGTCATCGACGCCTATCTCGGAGTGGCGCATTCATGAGCGACGTCGCCATCCGCCCCGCCGGCATCAATTTCGGCAGTTTCCGCGTCCGCGCCGCGCTGATCCTCGGCGCAGTGCTGCTCGCCGCGATCGTCGGCATCCGCTTCGACTCATCCGGCATCCTCTACAAGATCCTCGTCGACCCGTTCCAGCAGATGGTCTCGGCCCCCGACCTGCTTGCCCAGACGATCTGGGAGGGGCTCGTCTCCGGCGTGCTCTACGCGCTGATCGCGCTCGGCTTCGTGCTGATCTTCAAGGCGTCCGGTGTGTTCAACTTCGCGCAGGGCATCATGGTCGTCTTCGCGGCGCTGACGCTCGTCGGTCTTCACGAGAAGGGCGTGCCGGCCTTCCTCACCGTGATCCTGACGCTCGGCGTGATGTTCCTGCTCGCGGTCACGATCGAGCGCGTGGTGCTGAGGCCGCTGGTCAACCAGCCCGACATCATCCTGTTCATGGCGACCTTCGGCATCACCTATTTCCTGATCGGGCTCGGTGAGTCCGTCTTCGGCGGCAACCCGAAGCAGATGATCACCGACCAGCTCTGGCTGCCCAAGGGTGCGATCGACCTCAAAATCTTCGGCGGGCTGGTCTCGCTGCAGAAGATCGACATCGCCGCCGCGGTCATCGCCTCGATCATGATCGCGGCCTTGGCGCTGTTCTTCCAGTACACCCGCATCGGCCGCGCGCTCAGGGCCGTCGCCGACAGCCACAAGGCGGCGCTCTCGGTCGGCATCTCGCTGAACCAGATCTGGGTGATCGTCTGGTTCACCGCCGGCATCGTCGCGCTGATCACCGGCATCATGTGGGGGGCGCGCTCCGACGTCTCCTTCGCGCTCGAGATCGTCGCGCTCAAGGCGCTGCCGGTGTTGATCCTCGGCGGCTTCACCTCGATCCCCGGCGCCATCATCGGCGGGCTGATCATCGGCATCGGCGAGAAGCTGGGCGAGTTCTACTGGGGCCCGCTGGTCGGCGGCGGCATCGAGAGCTGGCTCGCCTATTTCATCGCGCTCGGCTTCCTGCTGTTCCGGCCGCAGGGTCTGTTCGGCGACAAGATCATCGAGCGAATCTGAGGGGCTTTTCGACGTGTTCTACCGCGAGGCCGGCCAGTACAAATCGACCTACGCCGCCGACATGGCGGTGTTCCCGCTGCGCCAGGACAGAATCGGCATTGCCGTCATCCTGCTCATCGCCGCCGTGGTGATTCCGGCGACCGGCAGCGACTTCTTCATCGCCTCGGTGATGATCCCGTTCCTGGTGTTCTCGCTCGCCGCGATCGGGCTCAACATCCTGACCGGCTATACCGGGCTGATCTCGCTCGGCACTGCCGCCTTCATGGGCGTCGGCGCCTATGCCTGCTACAAGATGACGACCTGGTGGCCGGGCGTGAACATCATCGTCCTCATCCTGGTCTCGGGGCTGTTCTCGGCGGCCATCGGCGTGCTGTTCGGCCTGCCCTCCCTGCGCATCAAGGGTTTCTATCTCGCGGTCGCGACGCTCGCGGCGCAGTTCTTCCTGCAATGGGCCTTCGTGCGCGTGCCCTGGCTGTTCAACTACAACGCCTCGGGCGCGATCGAGGTGCCGCAGCGCACGCTGTTCGGGCTGCCGATCACGGGGGCGACGGCGACGCCCGAGACCCGCTACTTCGTCTGCCTCGGCCTCGTCGTGGTTTTGACCTGGTTCGCCTCCAACATCGTCCACGGCAAGCTCGGCCGCTCCTGGATGGCAGTGCGCGACATGGACATCGCCGCCGAGCTGATGGGCATCAAGCTCCTGAACGCCAAGCTGACGGCCTTCGCCGTTTCGTCCTTCTTCTGCGGCGTCGCCGGCGCGATGATGATCTTCCTCTGGTATGGCGGCGGCGAAGCGGCCGACGTCTTCAACATCCGCCTGTCCTTCAACATCCTGTTCATGGTCATCATCGGGGGCCTCGGCTCGCTGATCGGCTCCTTCTTCGGCGCCGCCTTCATCGCCAGCCTGCCGACGATCATGAAGTTCGGCCTGCCGGCGCTCGGCGTGCCGTTGTCGGGCGCCGCCGCCGAGCATGCGACCTTCCTGCTGGTCGGCGGGCTGATCATCTTCTTCCTGATCGTCGAACCGCACGGGCTCGCGAGGCTCTGGCAGATCGGCAAACAGAAACTCAGGACCTGGCCGTTCCCCTACTGAGGAACGGCCCCAGAAAACGACCCGCGCGCCAAGCCGCGGGCAAGGCAGACGGACCAGGCCGCCCGGCCTAGGCCCCGCAACGACAACGGAGGACGTCCAATGACCAAGACCCAACTGATGAAGGGGGCGGCGCTCGGCGCGCTCCTCGCTTCCGCTGCGGCGATCGCGCCGGCGGCCGCGCAGGACTCAGTCTATTTCGCCAACAACGCCTATCGCACCGGGCCCTTCGCCGGCTCCGGCATCCCGATCGGCGACGGCATGCGCGACTATATCTCGATGATCAACGAGCGCGACGGCGGCGTCGGCGGCGTCAAGATCGTCTACGAGGAGTGCGAGACCGGCTACGACACCAAGAAGTCGATCGAGTGCTACGAGCAGGCCAAGTCGAAGAACACGATCATCTATTCGCCCTGGTCGACCGGCGCGACGCTGGCCGCGATCCCGCGCGCGCACATCGACAAGATCCCGATCCTGTCGATGGCCTACGGCCTCTCCGCCTCGGCCGACGGCACCAACTTCCCCTGGGTCTTCATCCCGCCTTTCACCTATTGGGACGGCGCCTCCCTGATGGTGAAGCACATGGCGGCCGAGCTCGGCGGCATGGACAAGCTCAAGGGCAAGAAGCTCGGCCTGATCCATCTCGACGCTCCGTTCGGCAAGGAGCCGATCCCGGTGCTCGACAACCTCGCCAAGAAATACGGCTTCGAGGTCAAGCTCTATCCGGTCGCCGCGGCCGACATGCAGAACCAGGGCTCGCTCTGGCTCTCGATCCGGCGTGACCGGCCGGACTACCTCTACAACCAGGGCTGGGGCGCGATGAACCCGACCGCGGTCAAGGAGGCGATCAAGAACAACTTCCCGATCGAGAAACTGGTCGGCGTCTGGTGGGCCGGCGGCGACGACGATGCCCGTGCAGGCGGGGCCGAGGCGAAGGGCTACAAGTCCCTCAACCTCAACGCGGCCGGGACCAACTTCCCCGTCATCCAGGACATCCAGAAGCATGTCGTGGAGAAGGGCAAGAGCCTGGCGCCGAAGGAGAAGGTCGGCGAGAACCTCTACAACCGCGGCGTCTACAACGCGATGCTGGTGGTCGAGGCGATGCGCAACGCCCAGAAGCTGACCGGCAAGAAGGTGATCACCGCCGAGGACATGCGCCGCGGCTTGGAGAGCCTCAACATCACCGAAGCACGGCTGAAGGAGATCGGCATGGAGGGCTTCGCCACACCGACGACGATCTCCTGCACCGACCATTCCGGCCACAGCAAGGCCTATGTCGCCGAGTGGGACGGCACGAAATGGACCAAGAAGGGCGACTGGCTCGAGCCGCTCAAGGACGAGGTCAGGCCGCTGATCGAGGCCGCCGCCAAGGACTATGTCGAGAAGGCGACCGGCTGGCCGAAGCGGGCCGAGCCCTGCGAGAAGTCGTCCTGAACCAGCGGCAGTGGGCAGTCGGCAATCGGCAGTCGGGGCTCTCCCGGCAGCCGACCCGACTGCCCACTGCCGACCCCCACTGCCGGGAAAACGCGATGTCCACCGCCACCCTCGAGAAGCCCGCCGCACTTGCAGCGGCCACCGACACCATCCTGTCTCTCAACAACATCGAGGTGATCTACGATCATGTCGTGCTGGTGCTGAAGGGTGTCTCGCTGACCGTGCCGCGCCAAGGGATCGTCGCGATCCTCGGCGCCAACGGCGCCGGCAAGACGACGACGCTGAAGGCGATCTCCAACCTGCTCAAGGCCGAGCGCGGCGAGGTCACCAAGGGCTCGATCGTCTTCGACGGCGAGCGCGTCGACCGCATGTCGCCGAACGAACTGGTGCGGCGCGGCTGCATCCAGGTGATGGAGGGACGGCACTGCTTCGGCCATCTCTCGATCGAGGAGAACCTGCTCACCGGGGCCTTCACCCGGCGCGACGGCAACGCCGCGATCAAACGCGACCTCGAGAAGATCTACGAGCTTTTTCCGCGCCTGAAGCAGCGCCGCTCCTCGCAGGCCGGCTACACATCCGGCGGCGAGCAGCAGATGTGCGCGGTCGGCCGCGCCATGATGTCGAAGCCGAAGATGATCCTGCTCGACGAGCCTTCGATGGGCCTCGCCCCGCAGATCGTCGAGGAGATCTTCGAGATCGTGCGCCGGCTCAACGCCGAGGACGGCGTCTCCTTCCTCGTCGCCGAGCAGAACACCAACATGGCGCTGCGCTACGCCACCTATGGCTACATCATGGAGACCGGCCGCGTCGTCATGGATGGCGAAGCGAAGATGCTGCGCGAGAACGAGGACGTGAAGGAGTTTTATCTCGGCGTGGCCGAGGGCGACAAGAAATCGTTCCGCGAGGTCAAGAGCTACAAGCGCCGCAAGCGGTGGCTGTCGTGAGGGTTGCGGGGTCACCGATCTGTTTGGAACGATCGAGGCAAGGCCGATGAGCGAGCATCACGACGCTGCCGAAACCCGCTCTGTCGAGGCTCGAGAAGCCGATCTGTTCGCGCGGTTGCCGGCCGTTCTGGCCGCAGCACTGACGGCCCCCGCCTATGCCGCGCATCTCGCCGGAATCGACCCGGCCGCCGTCACGGACCGCGCCGCGCTCGCCCGCCTGCCGATCCTGCGCAAGGCCGACCTGCCGGCACTGCACAAGGCGAACCCGCCCTTCGGCGGCTTCGTCCCCGGCGCGCCCGGCGCCTTCGGCCGCCTCTTCACCTCGCCCGGGCCGATCTTCGAGCCGGAAGGCACCGGCGCCGACGCCTGGGGCGCAGGCCGCGGGCTCTACGCTGCCGGCTTCCGCGCCGGGGACATCGTGCTCAACACCTTCGGCTATCACCTGACGCCGGGCGGCTTCATCATGGATTCGGCCGCGCGTGCGTTGGCTTGCGCCGTCATCCCGGCCGGGCCGGGCAATACCGAGCAGCAGATGGAGGTGATCCAGGCCTATCGGCCTTCCTGCTATGCGGGAACGCCGGACTTCCTCAAGATGCTGGTCGAGGCGGCGCAGAGCCGCGGCGTCGACATCTCCTGCATGCGCAAGGCGGTCGTCTCCGGTGCCGCCTTCCCGCCCTCGCTGCAGGCCTGGGTGCGCGAACACGGCATCGACGCCTATCAGCTCTATGCCACGGCCGATGTCGGCGTGATCGCCTACGAGACGCCGGCGCGCGAGGGCATGGTGCTGAACGAGAACCTGATCGTCGAGATCGTCCGTCCTGGCACAGGCGATCCGGTGGCGGAGGGCGAGGTCGGCGAGATCGTCGTCACCAATCTCGATCCGCATCACCCCCAGATCAGGCTCGCGGTCGGCGATCTCAGCGCGACGATGCAGGGCACCAGCGCCTGCGGGCGCACCAACACCAGGATCAGAGGCTGGATGGGCCGGGCCGACCAGACCGCCAAGGTGAAGGGCATGTTCGTGCGGCCCGAGCAGGTCGCCGAGATCGCGCGGCGCCATGCCGAGATCGCCAAGCTGCGCCTGGTGGTCGGCCGCTCGGATGAGGTCGACACGATGACGCTGAAGGCCGAGATCCGGGCCGAACCGCCGGGGCTGATCGACGCGGTGTCGTCGACGCTGCAGCAGGTGACCAAGCTCAAGGGCAAGGTCGAGATGCTGCCGCTCGGCGCCCTGCCGAACGACGGCAAGGTGATCGCCGACGAGCGGCCGACCGGCTGATCGCGCCTTACTCCGCCGCCTGCGGCAGGGCCGCCTGGCCGGTTTCGCCGGATCGGAGCTTCGCCAGCAGCCCGGCCTCCTCGGCCTTCGCGGCCTTGAGGTGTCGCTCCTTGACGTGGCCGAAGCCGCGGATCTTCTCCGGGATCGCGGCGAGCGCGACGCAGAACGCATGGTTCTCGGGCGAGAGCTTCGCCAGGATCTCGATGAGCAGCGCCTCGTAGTCGGCGATCAGCCGGCGCTCTGTGCGGCGCTCCTCGGTGTAGCCGAATACGTCGAGGGCAGTGCCGCGCAAGCCCTTGAATTTCGCCAGCAGGCCGAAAGCCGACATCATCCAGGGGCCGAAGCTCATCTTGCGCGGCAGCCCGGTATTCGGGTCCTTGCGGGCGAGCAGCGGCGGAGCCAGGTTGAACTCGTAGCGGATCGGCTTGCCGGCGGCGTCGGTCGGCTCGAAGGTCGCGGCGACCTGCTTCTGGAACGAGCCGTCGGCATAGAGCCGGGCGACCTCGTATTCGTCCTTGTAGGCCATCAGCTTGAAGAGATAGCGCGCCACCGTCTCGGCCAGCGCCTGCTGGCCCGGCATGATCGACGTCTCCTTCGCCTGAACCCTGGCGACGAGGTCGCGATAGCGGGCGGCATAGGCGGCGTTCTGGTAGCCGGTCAGGAAATCGACGCGCCGCGCGATGATCTCGTCCAGCGATTGCGAGAGGTGGCGGACCTCGGTCGGAGCCTTGGCTTCCGACAGAGCCGCCGCCAGCGCGGCCGGGTCGTGCGCGGCGCGACGGCCGAGCTCGAACGCCTGCTTGTTCATCGCGACCGCCTCGCCATTGAGCTCGATCGCCCGCAGCAGCGCCTCGCGCGAGAGCGGCACGCCGCCGAACTGCCAGGCGTAGCCGAGCATGAACATGTTGGCGGCGATGGCATTGCCGGTGAAGGCGACGGCGGCGGCGGTCGCATCGACGAAATGGGTCTGCTCGCGGCCGCCGGTCGAGAGGATCGCGCGCTTCAGCCGCTCTGTCGGCAGCGAGAAATCGGCGTTGCGGGTGAAGTCGCCCCCGAGGCTTTCAGCGGTGTTGACCACGACGGTCGAGCCCTGCGGCTTGATCGCGCCCAGCACCTTCTTCGAGCCGGTGACGGTCAAGTCGCAGCCGAGCACCAGATCGGCCTGGCCGGCCGAGACGCGGATGGCGTGGATTTCGTCGGGCGTCGGGGCGAGCTTGACGTGGCTGAAGACCGCACCGCCCTTCTGCGCCAGGCCGGCCATGTCGATCATGCCGCAGCCCTTGCCCTCGAGATGGGCCGCCATGCCGAGGATCGCGCCGATCGTGACGACGCCGGTGCCGCCGACGCCGGTGACGATCACTGCGAAGCTGCGGGTCAGCGCCGGCACGATCGGGGACGGAATCTCGCTGGTGCCGAGAGCACCCGCGTCGAGCTTGCGCGGCTCCACCTTCTTCGGCCGCGCGCCATGCACGGTGACGAAGGAGGGGCAGAAGCCCTTTACGCAGGAGAAATCCTTGTTGCAGTTGGACTGGTCGATCTGGCGCTTGCGGCCGAATTCGGTCTCCAAGGGCTGCACCGAGACGCAATTGGACTGCACGCCGCAATCGCCGCAGCCTTCGCAGACCAGCTCGTTGACGATGACGCGCTTGTCGGGATCGGGATAGCTGCCACGCTTGCGGCGGCGGCGCTTCTCGGTGGCGCAGGTCTGGTCGTAGAGCAGGAGCGAGACGCCGGGAACCTCGCGCAGCTCGCGCTGCACGGCATCGAGATCGTCGCGATGATGGAAGGTGGTGCCGGGTGGCCAGACCGTGCCGGGCGGGTATTTGCCGGGCTCGTCGCTGACGACCGCGATACGCTTGACGCCCTCGCCGGCGATCTGGCGCGCCATCTGGTCGGGCGAGAGGTGGCCTTCGGCTTGCTGGCCGCCGGTCATCGCCACGGCGTCGTTGTAGAGCAGCTTGTAGGTGATGTTGACGCCGGCCGCGACGGCCCAGCGGATCGCGAGAGAGCCGGAATGGGTATAGGTGCCGTCGCCGAGATTCTGGAAGACGTGCGGCCTCGTCGAGAACGGCGTTTCACCGACCCAGTTCGCGCCTTCGCCGCCCATCTGAGTGAAGCCCGTGGTGTCGCGGTCCATCCACTGGACCATGTAGTGGCAGCCGATGCCGGCATAGGCGCGGGAGCCTTTCGGCACCACGGTCGAGGTGTTGTGCGGACAGCCGGAGCAGTAATAGGGCGTGCGCTTGGCGACTTCCTGCGCCTCGGCGAGGCGGCCCTGTGCGGTCGCGATCTCCTCGAGCTTGGCCCGCAGCGCCGGATCGTCCTGATACTGGAGAAGCCTCGCGCCGAGCGCGATCGCGACGTCGTTGGGATCGAGCGCGCCATGGACCGGGAACAGCCACTCGCCGTTCTCGTCCTTCTTGCCGATCACCATCGGCTGCTGCTGCGAGCCGTAAAGTTCCTCGCGGACCTGGACCTCGATCAGCGAGCGCTTCTCCTCGACCACCATGACGAGGTCGAGCCCATCGACGAAGCTCTTGAGTTCCGAGGGGTCGACCGGCCAGGGACAGGCGAGCTTGAACAGGCGGATGCCGAGATCGTTGGCGCGGACCTCGTCGATGCCGAGCTCCTCGAAGGCCTGGCGGACGTCGAGATAGGATTTTCCGACGGTGATGATGCCGATGCGCGGCGTGCGGCCGCCATGGGTCACGGTCTGGTTGAGCCTGTTGGCGCGCAGATAGGCCAGGATCGCGGCGCGCTTGTGGATGTGCAGACGCTTCTCCTGCTCGAGGAAATCGAGCTCGCGGCGAATGCTCAAGCCGCCGGGCGGCATCGCGAAATCGTCAGGCGTGACGATTTTCACGCGCTCGACGTCGCCGTCGACGGAGGCCGTCGATTCGATGTTGTCCTTGACGCATTTGATGCCGACCCAGACCGAGGCGAAGCGAGACAGCGCCAGGCCGTGCAGGGAATAATCCATGATCTCCTGCACGCCGGCCGGGTTCAGGATCGGCATCATCCGGTCGACGAAGACGAATTCGGTCTGGTGGGCGTTGGTCGAGGATTCGGCGGTGTGGTCGTCGCCCATCAGGCAGATCACGCCGCCATGGGGCGAGGTGCCGGCCATGTTGCCATGGCGGAAGACGTCGCCGGTGCGATCGACGCCCGGGCCCTTGCCGTACCAGAGCGCGAAGACGCCGTCATGCTTGCCCTCGCCGGAAAGCTCGGCCTGTTGCGTGCCCCAGACGGCGGTGGCGGCGAGGTCCTCGTTGAGGCCCGGCGTGAAGACGATGTCTGAGCTCTTCAGGTGCTTGGTCGCGCGCTGGAGCTGCTGGTCGAGCCCGCCGAGCGGCGAGCCGCGATAGCCCGAGACGAAGCCGGCCGTATTCAGTCCGGCGCGCCGGTCGCGCTCGCGCTGGACCATCAGCATGCGGGCGATCGCCTGAGTGCCGTTCAGGAAGATGCGCTGCTTGGAAAGATCGTATTTGTCGTCGAGCGCGACCTCGCGCAGCCCGTTGGCGCGGGTCTTGCCGTCCGAGGTGGCAGCGTTCTCGATTTCGGCCATGGCCGACCTCCCAAGATCGTCCCGTTTCCAGAATATGGGGCCGGTTGCTCCAGCCTCCAAGCTTGGCTCTATCTCCAAGGAGATATGTCAGTAATGCTGACATATCTTGCCGGGCTGGTCAATCACCCTGGGATCGTTCCAGAGTCCGGCGCCGGCGTCGCGATAATGCCGCGATTGCAGCGGATGGGTTCGTGTTTGCGCATCGCTCGCGCGGCGGCATTCACCAAGCGTTAACCATGATCTCGCCAGGGTTTCCCATGCGCAGACGGTCGCCGATCCTGCTACGTGCCTTGCTGGCGGCTGTCGGCTTGGCTGTGATGTGCGGGTGGTCCTCCGCCCCCGCGCAGGCTCATCCACATGTCTTCGTCACGGCCAAGGCCGAGGTGATCTATGCGCCCGACGGCAAGGTCACTGGCGTGCGTCACATCTGGACGTTCGATGACGCCTATTCCGCTTACCTGACCCAGGGCCTCGACAAGAACGGCGACGGCGTCCTCTCACAAGACGAACTCGCCGAGCTCGCCAAGGTCAATATGGAATCCCTGCCCGAGGTCGGCTTCTTCACCGTCGCCAAGGCGAACGGCAAGGTGCAGGAATTCGGCACGCCGAGCGAGGCCAGGCTGTCCTTCAGCGACAAGAAGCTGCTGACGCTGAGCTACGTCCTGCCGCTGAAGCAGCCGGCGGCGGCCGGGCGTTCCTTCGGGCTCGAGATCGGCGATCCGACCTATTTCGTCGCCTTCGAGATCGCTGCCGGGGATGATGCCGTGGTCACCCGCGACGCGCCCAAGGGCTGCGTCGTCCGCGTCGCCCGCCCGCCGAAACTCGACGATGCGGTGGCGAAGAAGCTGGCGCAGGAGGACATCACCGCGACGCCCGACATGAGCGCCTATCAGGTGACGACGCGCGCGCTGGTGGCATGTCCCTGAGCACCTCGCCCCGGCCCTCCTGGCGCTGGCCGGCCCTGTCGCGCCGGCTGATCGTCGCAGGGCTCGCGCTGCTGCTGGTCGGCCTCGTTCTGGCGGGGCTCGCTGCGATCCTCGCGGCATCGAACCCGCCGCCGGCGCCGCCGCGCAATCCCTTCGGCGTCGCCCTGCCGCGCGAGGCGGCGCCCGCGACGACCGGGCTCGGTGCGGTCATCCTGGCCTGGCAGTCGTCGTTCTACCGTGAGCTGACCGCGACGCTGAAGGCGGTATCGCAGAGCCCGGCGGCGCTGTGGAGCCTGCTGGGCCTGGGATTTGGCTACGGCGTCTTCCATGCAGCCGGTCCCGGCCACGGCAAGGCGGTGATCTCGGGCTATATCGTCGCCGACAACCGCAGCCTGAGGCGCGGGCTGGCGCTCAGCTTCGCGGCTGCGATCCTGCAGGCGCTGGTCGCGATTTCGCTCGTCGGAACGCTGACGCTCGTCCTGCGCACCACGGCGCAGCAGATGAGCCGGACCACCTGGGTGATCGAGCAGGCGAGCTTCGCGCTGGTCGCAGCTGTCGGGCTCTGGGTGCTCTGGCGCAAGGCAGGCGCGCTCCTGGCGCTCGGCCGGGGCGCGCAGGCGCACGACCCGACCTGCGACCATGTCCACATGCCCGGCCCAGACGAGGTCTCGCGGCTGAAGGGTTTTCGCGAGATGGCCGGCGTCGTGCTCGCGGCGGGCTTGCGGCCTTGCGCCGGGGCGCTGATCATCCTCGTCTTTTCAGCCTCGCAGGGGCTGGTCTGGGCCGGAGTGGCCGCGACCTTCGCCATGGCGCTCGGCACGGCGCTGACGACCGGTGCGCTGGCGGCGCTGGCGGTGTTCTTCAAGTTCGCGGCGTTGAGGCTCGCGAGCGGCGGCTCGCTCGGCGCGGCGCGCGCGCTTGCGGTGCTGGAGTTGCTCGCTGCCGCCTTCGTCGCGGTGCTGGGCGCGGCGCTGTTCCTTGGGCTGTGGGCCGCGGGGGCTGGGAGCTAGATCGGATGCCGCCCTGCGACATGACGGCCGTCGCTCAAACGTGTCGAAGTCGATGGTTACGATCCGGCCAAGACTGCTCCCCCGAGCGAAAATCGTTCGGGGGAGTTGCCTGTCAGGTCGTCAGACCTGCGCGAGCCCGCCGTCGACGAAGACCTCGCCGCCCGTCATGAAGCTGCTGTCCGCGGACGCCAGGAATGCTGCCACCGCGCCTGTCTCCGCCGGATCGCCCATGCGGCCGATCGGCGTCGTGGCGCCGAGCGCGTCGAGCCCCTCTTCGCCCACGACGTCGATCGCGAGTTCGGTCCTGGTAGGCCCGGGGGACAGAACGTTGACGCGGATGCCCGTGCCGCGCAGGTCGAGCGCCCAGCTTCGCGCGAGATTGCGGACCGCGGCCTTGGTGGCGCTGTAGACGCTGAACTGCGGCGTCCCCATCACACCGGTGCTCGAGCCGGTCAGGATGATTGACGACCCCGCCTTCATCAGGGGCAGTGCCTTCTGCACGCTGAAGATCAGCCCCTTCACGTTGACGTCGAAGATCTGGTCGTAGTGCTCGACCTCGATCTCCCCAAGTGCCGCGAACGACCCGGTCCCGGCATTGGCGAACAGGATGTCGAGACCGCCTCGTTCGGCCTTGACCGTCTCGTAGAGCCGGTCGAGGTCGGCGAGGTCGGTCACCGAGCCTCTCACAGCCCGCGCGTTGGGGCCGAGCTTCGCGAGCGCGGCGTCGAGGACCTGCTGCCGGCGTCCGAAGATGTAGACGAACGCGCCCTCCTCGATGAATCGTTTGGCGGCGCCGAGCCCGATGCCACTGCCGCCGCCTGTGACGACAGCCGTCTTGCCTTGTAATCTGCTCATGATGTGCTCCTGCGTTGAGGTTGCACTGAGCTGGTTTGATACCCACCTATCGACAAGTATACACCTTTTGGTAAGTGTGAGAAAATGTCATCTCCTCGTTTGAACGTCGCCGCGCCTGCTGCCGATAGTCGGCCCGCCGTCGCGAGTTGCACCCCTGTTCTTCCTGGGTTCACCTGCGGCCTCGACGCGACGTTGCGGGTCATCGCCGGCAAATGGAAACCGCTGGTGCTGTATTTCCTCGCCCAGGGCGGCCCGACCCGCTACGGCGAACTGAGGCGCGCCATCCGCGATGTCAGCGACAAGATGCTGATTCAGCACCTCAAAGAACTGGAGGCGGACGGGCTGGTCCGGCGGACCGACTACAAGGAGGTTCCGCCGAGGGTGGACTACAGCCTGACTCCGCTGGGCCACAGCCTGGCCGAGGCTCTGGTGCCGCTCTGCGTCTGGGGTACGGACAATCTCGCCGAGGTCACGCGGCTGTTCGCGCAGCGCGGAGCCTCGTGACTCCGGCAGCACGCCAAGCCCGACACCATCGATGCGCTATCCGACAGCGATGTTCGGCCTTGCGTCGGCGACGGCCCGCTCCGGATCGTTCTCCAGCCTGATCGGCTCGCCATGCGGCGTCGCCTCGGCCGCGCGGGCCCATGAGGCGGCGAGCGCGTCGATGCCCTCATGCGAGGTCAGGCCCTTGTCGATCAGCAGGTGCTCCAGCGCCTCGCACCAGCGCTCGTAATAGTCGGAGCCCTCACGGCAGCCGCCTTCAGCCACCGCCTCCGCGATCTCGCGGCCTAGCGCCTGCGCCCATTCGTCGGCGGTGAACACACCCTTCTCCTGCAGCGCAACGACGAGGGCGAAGGCCTGCGCCTGCCAGGGCTCGGCGAAGACCGGGCCGTCGGCATCGCGCGGGATCGCCGTGCCGGCTGCGAGCTGAAGCTCAGGCCGGCTCAAGATAGCTCTCCCAGGCCTCGATGCTGAGGCTCGTGGTCGGGTCGGCGTCGCGGCCCCAGAGTTCCGGGCCGGCGAAGACCACCGTGTAGAGCCATTGCGCCGTCTCCGGGCTTCCTTGCGCGCCAGTATCGGGGAAGACGTGGCAGCCCGTGACGCGCTCGATCACGCCGGTCTTGCCGCGGGCATAGCGTGGCAGCCGGGTGTGGTGGCGCGGATGCATCACGATGGTGCGAACCTCGTCGCCGACGGCGAAGCGAGCCGGCGCTGCCGCGTCCCGTTCATAGGGGAAGCCGCGGCGCAGCACGGGTGCGACCTCCTCGCCCCTGAGCACGCGCTTGGGCGGCTTCGGTGCCGTCAGTGGCTTGCCCTCGGCGAGTTCGGCCTGAGTCAGGAAGCCGTGCGCGACCAGCACCTTGTCGAGCGCGGCGAGCCAGATCTCGTAGTAGCTGGAGGACAGGTATTGCGCGGGGGGAAGGCTCTCGCGGGCATGGCGGATGCCGTCGATCGTCCAGGCACCCATCGCGCCGGCGGCGACGTTGAGCGCCAGCACGCGCTTCTCCCAGTCGCCATGGAAGATCGGCTCGTCCGGTTCCGGCACGACCGGGCCGAAACCCATCTGGCCGCCGAGGTCATGGGCGCTGTTCACGGCCGGTCCTCCGCGCTGGGCAGCGCCGTGCCGATCATGCAGTCGCGGCTGACGATTCCCGCGAGCTCGTCCTCCGACCAGCCTTCCGTGCCTGCCGGCCGCACGGGTATGACGATGAAGCGGGTCTCGGCGGTCGAATCCCAGACGCGGATGCGCTGGCCATCCGGCAGCGTGACGCCGAAATCGGCAAGGGTGCCACGCGGATCGATCACCGCCTTGGAGCGGTAGGGCGGCGACTTGTACCAGACCGGCGGCAGGCCGAGCACCGGCCAAGGATAGCAGGAGCACAAGGTGCAGACGATCAGGTTGTGCTGATCCGGCGTGTTGAACACCGCGACGATGTGCTCGCCGCCGCGCCCGCCGAAACCAAGCTCGGCGACGGCCGCCGTGCCGTCGGCCTTCAGCCGCGCCGCATAGTCCGGATCGCTCCAGGCTTTTGCGACGACGCGGGCGCCGTTGCGCGGGCCGATCTTCGTCTCGTAAGTGTCGACGATGGCGTCGAGCGCGGCGGGATCGACATAGCCCTTCGCCACCATCAGCGTCTCGAGCGCCTTCACCCGCGCCTCGATCGGCGTGAAGTGGTTGTCGTGATCGTGATGGTGATGGCCGCTCATGGCATCCTCCCGGAATTCATGACAGTCGCTAGGCGATCCTGATCCGCGCCGCACGCTCGAACCTGATGGCGAAGGCCGCGAGCGACTTGTCCGAGCCCTTCGGGCCGATCAGCGACAGCCCGAGCGGTGCGCCCTCGCGCTGGGCCACCGGCAGCGAAATCTGCGGGAAGCCCGAAAGTCCGGCAAGGCAGAGCAGGCGCAATGCCCGGTTGCGGAAATCGTCGAGCTCCGGTTCCTGCGCGCTGACCAGCGGCGCGATGTCGGGCACCGTCGGCAGCAGCAGAACACCGTCATTGCCAAGCAGGCGGGCAAGCTTGGCGCGAAAGCCCTTCCGCACGGTCATGGCCTTGGCGTATTCGGCGTCAGTCACCGATTTCGAGAAGGCGAAGCGCTCGGCGACGCCGGGACCGAGTGGCGGATTGTGCCGCTCGATCATGGCGCCGTCGGCCTCCCAGGCCTCGCGGCCCTGAATCCAGCGGAAGGCCCAGTAGAGCGCGTCGAGATCGCGCGCGACCTTGACCGTCTCGGGCTGGCCGAGCGCCGGCACCGCGCGCTGCACGACGTTGCGGAGGATCGTCTCGGCCTCGGGCACGGCCTGGCCGAACATGTCGCCGGCGAACAGGAGGCGCGGCGTCTCCGGCAGCGCGATGCGGTCCTTGCCGAAGACGACGCCGGCGACCCTGGCGAAGGTCTCGCCGTCGCGGGCAAACCAGCCGGCGGTGTCGAGGCTCTCAGCCAGCGGCCAGGCCCGCTTCAGCGAGAGCCGGCCATGGGTCGGTCGGATGCCGAAGAGCCCGCCATAGCTCGCCGGCGCCCTGACCGAGCCGCCGGTGTCGGAGCCGAGCCCGATATCGGCGAGCCGTCCCGCCACCGCCGCGGCCGAGCCCGAGGACGAGCCGCCGGTGATGCGGTCGGGCGCGGCCGGATTGATCGGAGAGCCGAAATGGGCGTTCTTGCCGTTGAGCGAGAAGGCCAGTTCGTCGGTATGGGTCTTGCCGACGAAGCGGGCGCCGGCATCGAGCAGGGCCTTCACCAGCGGCGCCGTCCTCGTCTTGAGGCCGGACTGCGCCAGCACGGTCGGCGAGCCGGCCCCGGTCGGGTAGCCCTTGACGTCGTAGAGGTCCTTGACCGCCAGCGTCAGCCCGGCGAGCGGGCCGCCCGAGGCGTGCTTCACGGGCGCGTCGGGATAGGGCAGGAAACAGCGGAACGGGTCGTCCATAGGCATCGTCGGTCCTGGTCCTCGTCAAATACCGTTTCGCGTCAGACGCCGTGGGCGCCGCCGTCGGAGCGCGGATCATGCGTCGCTTCGACATGGCCCTTCGGGTGTTTGACCAGCATGCCGGCATGGCCGAACTGGTCGGAATAGGCCTCCGAATACTCCTCGACCGGATGGCCGGCGGCGGTCAGCCTGGCCAGCAGCATCGGGTCGAAGCGGCTTTCGAGCTTGAGCGAGACCGAGCCCGCGCCCCAGGTCTTGCCGAGCAGCCAGCGCGGTGCGTCGACGGCGGCGGCCGGGTTCTGCCCGAAGCGGTAGCGCGACAGGATCTGCGCCTGGAACTGCGGCTGCCCGTCGCCGCCCATCGCACCATAGGAGACGATGCGGCCGTCGTCGAAGCGGGCGAAGGCCGGGTTCAGCGTATGGAAGGGCTTGCGGCCCGGCATCAGCGGGTTGAGCGCGGCCTTGTCGAGCGAGAAGGAGACGCCGCGATTTTGCCAGTTGATGCCGGTCTTCGGCAGGATGCAGCCCGAGCCGTACTCCCAGTAGAGCGACTGGATGTAGGAGACGGCGATGCCGGCACCGTCGATCGCGCCCATCCAGATCGTGTCGCCATGTCCTGGCTTCGGTGGCCAGGGCGCGGCGCGCTTGCGGTCGATCGCCGCCGCCTCGCGGGCGAAGACCGCCTCGCTCAGGAGGCTCGCCGGGTCGACGTTGTGGAAGGCCGGGTCGGTGATATGGCGGTCGCGGATCAGGAAGGCGCGCTTCACCGCCTCGACCAGCCCGTGATGGTGCTCGAAGCCCTCGGCCCGCGTCACGCCGAGCCGCTCGAAGATGCCGAGGATCAGCAGCGAGGCCAATCCCTGCGTCGGCGGCGGAAAATTATAGGCGGTGAGCCCCGGCAGCCTGACCGAGAGCGGCTGGACGAGACGCGCCTCGTAGGCCGCAATGTCGCTCCTCGTCACCGGTGCGCCGATCGCGTCGAGATCGGCGGCGATCTCGCGGCCGATGTCGCCGCGATAGAAATCGCCGAGGCCGGCATGGGCGAGCTGCTTCAGGGTCGCGCCGAGCGCCTCGGGTCGGCGGCGCGCACCGGCCTTGGGCTGTTCGCCGTTCGGCCAGAAGAACTGCGCAAAGCCGGGTGCCAGCTTGATGTCGTCGACCTGCTGCGGCCAGGTGCGAAGCTCCGAGGGGGAGACCTCATAGCCCGCGTCGCAGTGGCCGATCGCGTCCGCGAGCAGATCGGCGAGCGGCATCCGGCCGCCGAGCGACTGCGAGAGCGCAAGCGCCGCCTCCCAGCCGCCGATCGCGCCGGCGACCGTCAGCGCCGCGTCCGGGCCGCGCGCCGGAATCGTGTCGTGGCCCTTGTCGCGGTAGCGCGCGATGGTGGCGAGGCTTCCGGCGGGGCCGCAGGCCTCGATGGCGTGGACCTTGCCGCCGGGCTCGTGCACCAGCCAGAAGCCGTCGCCGCCGATCGAATTCATATGCGGATAGACCACCGCGATCGTGGCCGCCATCGCGACCATGGCCTCGATCGCATTGCCGCCTTCCGCCAGGATGGCGCGGCCGGCCTGCGCGGCGAGAGCGTGCGGCGCGGCGGCGGCAGCGGAGCCGAAGACGGGCGTTTCGATCATTTTGGCCTTTCGCGAGCGGCAAGGATTTGCAATCGCGCCGGAATCAACCATTTGGTGGATGGGCGCGAGTTTGTTACACGCCTCGCCAGCCTTCGCTAGCGCGCTTTCCGTTCGACTGGAATCAGTCGAACGAAAAGAATTCGCGCCAGACCAATGTCCTGAGCATGTTCCGCGAAAAGTGGTATCCACTTTTCGCGGAACATGCTCTTGGCACAAGCATCCATGAGTTTCTTGAGGACGAGGGAATGAGCCAGCAGCGCACCAGCCCGCGCACCATGATCATGGTGGTCTCGCTCGGTATCCTGATCGCGGTCGAGCTCTTCGGCGTTGCGCTCGCCTCGGGCTGGGCGCTGGCCGGCCTGTTCGAGCTCGGCCATATCGTCGGCTACGTGCTGATGGGTCTGTTCTCGCTGCTGGCCGCCTATGCCATGGTCAATCTGATGAAGCGCGTTCTCAAGGTCGAGCACATCACCGACTGAGCCCGGCCCGGCGCATCGCATGATCGCGGCACGGGCCTCGTCCGGTCCCGGCGGCGTGACGCTTTCGCCATTTTCCTCGGGCAAGCGCTGCATCTCGTCGAACGGTGCCCTTGCGCGAGGGGCATCGACACCCTGACATTCGCCATTCCTCGCCAGAGCCGGGAGCCCGGGCCTCGATGACCGCCTGCCACGACAAGTCCATCCTCGATCGCCGCACCCTGCTCGCGAGCGCCGGCGCAACCGCGGCGCTGGCCGCGCTCGGCTTCGCGCCCGAGGCGCTGGCGCAGCAGGCGCTGAAGCTCGGCCAGCCGGAGGCCTTCGGCTTCGAGGCGCTGAGGGCCCGGGCGCGCGAACTCGCGGCCAGACCCTATCAGGCGCCGCCCCCGCCGCGCGCCGACGTGCTGGAGCGGATCGACTACGACGCCCATGGCAAGATCCGGTTCAAGCCGGAGATGGCGCTGTGGGCGAACGGGCCGTCGCCCTGGCCGGTGACCTTCTTCCATCTCGGGCGCTACTTCCAGAAGCCGGTGCGGATGCATGTCGTCGATGGCGGGCAGGCGCGCGAGATCGTCTATGACGAGAGCTATTTCGAGATGCCGGCCGATTCCCCGGCCAAGGAACTGCCGCTCGGCGCGGGCTTCGCCGGCTTCCGCTTCCAGGAGAGCCGATCCGGCCATCCTGGCCGCAAGGGCGAGAAGCTGGAGTGGCAGAAGAACGACTGGATCGCCTTCCTAGGCGCCTCCTATTTCCGGGCCATCGGCGAACTCTACCAGTACGGGCTCTCGGCGCGCGGGCTGGCGATCGACCCCGCCGTCGCCGGCAAGCCGGAGGAGTTTCCGGATTTCACCCATGTCTGGCTGGAGACGCCGCAGGCGGGTGCCGAATATGTCGTCATCTACGCGCTGCTCTCGGGCCCGAGCGTCGCCGGGGCCTATCGCTTCCGGATGCGACGGGCCAAGGGTGTGACCATGGAGATCGAGACCGCGATCTTCCTGCGCAACGACGTGGCGCGGCTCTGCGTCGCGCCGCTGACCTCGATGTACTGGTATTCCGAGACGCAGAAGGCGACCGCGGTCGACTGGCGCCCGGAGGTGCATGATTCCGACGGGCTCGCACTCTGGACCGGCGCCGGCGAAAGGGCCTGGCGGCCGCTGAACAATCCGCAGCGCACCATCGCATCGTCCTTCATGGACACCAATCCGCGCGGCTTCGGGCTGATGCAGCGTGATCGCGAGATCGGGCATTATCTCGATGGCGTGTTCTACGAGCGCCGCCCCAGCCTCTGGGTCGAGCCGATCGGGGAATGGGGGCGGGGGGCGGTCCAATTGATCGAGATCCCGACCGACGACGAGATTCACGACAACATCGTCGCGATGTGGGTGCCGGAGGGGCAGGCGAAGGCCGGCAACTCCTATGCCTTCCGCTACATGCTGCACTGGCTCGCCGACGAGCCCTATCCGCCCCGGCTCGGCCGCGTCGTCGCGACGCGCCTCGGCAATGGCGGCCAGCCCGGCACGGTGAGGCCCAAGGGCGTGCGCAAATTCATGGTCGAGTTCCTGGGGCCGGCGCTGGAGACGATCCCCTTCGGCGTGAAGCCCGAGGTCGTGCTTTCGGCCTCGCGCGGGACGTTCTCCTATGTCTTCTGCGAAGCGGTGCCGAACGACGTCCCGGGCCATTGGCGCGCGCAGTTCGACCTGACGGTCGATGGGGCCGAGCCGGTCGAGATGCGCTGCTTCCTGAAGGGCGCGGAGACGGTGCTGACGGAGACGTGGATGTATCAGTACGTGCCGTTGTGATGTGGACACCGCGGCAGGGCTGAGCGGCAGCCCGTTGCCAGCGCGCCTGCGTAACATTATATCATCCCACATGAGCTATCCGCACAGCCACGCGCCGCATGCCGTCTCGGACGATCCGGGCTGGTCGCTGCTGCGCCTGTCGGCGGCGGCGCGGCTTGGGCTGGCGTTGGCGGTGATTGCCGTCGTCTGGGCCGCGACGCTCGCCGTGATCCTGTGAACGTGAGCCCGGCCGTGCCCGCCATCCGCGTCGACGACCTGACGCTCGGCTATGACCGGCATCCGGCGGTCCATCATCTCTCCGGCGAGATCGCGACCGGCAGCCTGACAGCGATCGTCGGCCCCAACGGCGCCGGCAAGTCGACCCTGCTCAAGGGCATCGCGAAAGCACTTCCGGCGCTCGGTGGGTCGCTCGCCGTGGCCAGAGGCAAGCGCCTCGCCTATCTGCCGCAATCGGCCGATCTCGACCGCTCCTTCCCGATCCATGTCTACGATCTCGTCGCGATGGGGCTGTGGGCGCGAAGCGGCATCTTCGGCCGGATCGGGGCGAAGGCGAAGATTGAGGAGGCGATCGCGGCCGTCGGCCTGACCGGCTTCGAGAGCCGGCCGATCGGCGCGCTCTCGGGCGGGCAGATGCAGCGCGCGCTGTTCGCGCGGCTCCTGCTGCAGGACGCCGACATCATCCTGCTCGACGAGCCCTTCACCGCGATCGACGCCCGCACCACCGCCGACCTGCTGGCGCTGGTGCAGCGCTGGCATGGCGAGGCGCGCACCGTCGTCGCCGTGCTGCACGACATCGAGACGGTCCGGCGCGTCTTTCCGCAGACGCTGCTTCTCGCCCGCGAGGTCGTCGCCTGGGGCGGCACCGAGGAGGTGCTGACGGCGGCCAATTTGCTGAAGGCGCGACGCATGGTCGAGGCCTTCGACAGTCACGCGCCGGTGTGCGAGCGCGACGCTGCGTGAGACACTCGCCGTCATTGCGAGCGTAGCGAAGCAAACCAGGAAGGCTTGGCGCCTGCGGCCCCTGGGTTGCTTCGCTACGCTCGCAATGACGGACCGGCGATGCTCTACGACCTCTTCATCGGCCCTTTCGCCGAATTCGACTTCATGCGCCGGGCGCTGGTCGGCGTCTTCGCGCTCTCGGTCTCCGGCGCGCCGATCGGCGTCTTCCTGATGCTGCGGCGGATGAGCCTAACCGGCGACGCGATGGCGCATGCGATCCTGCCGGGCGCTGCGATCGGTTATCTCGTCGCCGGCTTCTCGCTGCCGGCGATGACCTTCGGCGGGCTCGTCGCGGGCTTCGCGGTCGCGCTCGCGGCGGGTGCCGTGGCGCGGGTCACGGTGATGAAGGAGGATGCCTCGCTTGCCGCCTTCTACCTGATTTCGCTGGCGCTCGGCGTCATCATCGTCTCGCTGCGCGGCTCGGCCGTCGATCTCTTCCACGTCCTGTTCGGAAATGTGCTGGCGCTCGACGACGATGTCCTCCTGGTGCTGGCCGGCGTCGCCAGCGTGACGCTCGCGCTGCTGGCGCTGCTCTACCGGCCGCTGGTGATGGAATGCGTCGATCCCGGCTTCCTGCGTTCGGTCAGCCGCTCCGGCGGGATCGTCCACCTCGCCTTCCTCGGCCTCGTCGTGCTCAATCTGGTCGCCGGCTTCCATGCGCTCGGCACGCTGCTCGCGGTCGGGCTGATGATGCTGCCGGCTGCCGCAGCCCGGCTCTGGACCGCCGACATCACCCGGCTGATCCTGCTGGCGAGCGGGTTCGGCCTGCTCTCCGGCTATGGCGGCCTCGTCGTCTCCTATGCGGCGTCCGGCGGCAATGTGCCGGCCGGGCCTGCGGTCATCCTCGCGGCGGGGGCGCTCTACCTCGTCTCGCTCCTCGTCGGCTCGCAGGGCGGCCTGCTGCTGCGGCTCTTGCCACGCGCCCATCTCCAGCGTTAGTTATGTAATAACGTTGCATTTAACGTTGGAGATGATCATGCTGAACCGCCGCCATCTGCTCGCCGCCGCGGGCATCGCCCTTCTCGGGCCGACCGTGCCGCTCGCGGCGCAGGAGAAACTCCCGGTCGTCGCGAGCTTCTCGGTGCTCGGCGATCTCGTGAAGCAGGTCGGCAAGGAGCGCGTGGCCGTCTCGGCGCTGGTCGGCCCCAATGGCGACGCGCATGTCTATTCGCCGACGCCGGCCGACGCCAAGACGATCGCGGCGGCCAAGCTCGTCGTCGTCAACGGTCTCAGCTTCGAGGGCTGGATGACCCGGCTGATCAAGTCCTCGGGTGCCAAGGGCACGGTCGCGGTCGCGACGACCGGCATCTCGCCGCTCAAGGCCGAGGAGGATCACGACAAGAAGGACGCGCACGGCCATGGTCATGGCGGCGTCGATCCGCATGCCTGGCAGAGTGTGGCCAACGCGAAGATCTACGTCGCCAACATCCGCGATGCGCTGAGTGCGGCCGACCCCGCCGGCAAGGCGGACTATCAAGCCAATGCGGCGGCCTATCTCGCTCAGCTCGACGCCGTCGACGGCGAGATCAGGGCGACGGTGGCGCGCATCCCGGCCGACCGGCGCCGCGCCATCACCTCGCATGACGCCTTCGGCTATTTCATCAAGGCCTATGGCATCCAGTTCATTGCCCCGCAGGGCGTCTCGACCGAGGCCGAGGCCTCTGCCAAGGACGTCGGGCGCATCATCCGGCAGATCAAGGCCGAGCGGATCCCTGCGGTCTTCCTCGAGAACGTCACCAATCCCCGCCTGATCAAGCAGATCGCCAGGGAGTCCGGCGCGAAGATCGGCGGCCGCCTGTTCTCGGATGCGTTGTCCGACGCCGATGGCCCGGCCGGGACTTACATCGCGATGATGAAACACAATATAAGCCAGATCGAGAAGGCGCTCGGCGCCGGCCCGGCCTGAGCGCCGCACCGGCCCGCGTCCACCACGCCATCAGGTCAATCCCATGTCCGAGAAAATCCCCGTCACGGTGCTCACCGGCTATCTGGGCGCCGGCAAGACCACGCTCCTCAACCGCATCCTGACCGAGGATCACGGCAAGAAATTCGCCGTGATCGTCAACGAGTTCGGCGAGACCGGCATCGACGGCGACCTCGTGGTCGGCGCCGACGAGGAGGTCTTCGAGATGAACAACGGCTGCATCTGCTGCACCGTGCGCGGCGACCTGATCCGCATCCTCGACGGGCTGATGAAGCGCAAGGGCAAGTTCGACGCGATCATCGTCGAGACCACCGGCCTCGCCGACCCGGCTCCGGTGGCGCAGACCTTCTTCGTCGACCAGGATGTCGGCGACGCGACCAAGCTCGACGCGGTCGTCACCGTCACCGACGCGAAATGGCTGACCGAGCGGCTGAAGGACGCGCCCGAGGCGAAGAACCAGATCGCCTTCGCCGACGTCATCATCCTCAACAAGACAGATCTGGTCAGCCCCGAGGAACTGGCCGAGGTCGAGGCCGCGATCCGCGCGATCAACCCCTATGCCAAGCTGCACAGGACGCAGCGCTGCGATCTGCCGATCGAAAATCTGCTCGATCGCAACGCCTTCGATCTCGACCGCATCCTCGACATCGAGCCGGACTTCCTCGAATCCGGCCATCACCACCATCATTCAGACGATGTCCGCTCGATGTCGTTCACGGTGCCGGGCGATGTCGATCCCGACAAGTTCATGCCCTGGATCAACGACATCAGCCAGGCGCAGGGGCCCAACATCCTGCGCTCCAAGGGCATCCTCGCCTTCAAGGACGAACCGCGCCGCTTCGTCTTCCAGGGCGTGCACATGATCCTCGACGGCGACCTGCAACGCGACTGGAAGGCCGGCGAGCCGCGCAATTCCAGGCTTGTCTTCATCGGGCGCGATCTCGACGAGGTGGCGCTGCGCAAGGGCTTCATGGCCTGCGCGGCGTGACGCGCCTGTCATTCCGGGGCATCGCGTAGCGATGAACCCGGAACCCACGACCGGGTAAGCCCTTCCCGAGCAGCGGAACCTGTTCCACCCCGTCTTGGGTTTCGGGTTCGGCGCTCCGCGCCGCCCCCGGAATGCCAGAGTGTTTGCGAAACCCTCGCCCGAAGCTAAAGCGTTGCTCATGGACACGATCGCCAAACCGGTCTCGCTGCGCGAGCACGTCACGCCCGTCGAGGCCGGGGAGCATGTCGTCGCGGCGCACTGGCTCAAGGCCACGCTGCTGCTCGCCCTGTCGGACGGGCGCGTGGTGCGCTGGCGCGACGGTGCCGGCGAGACGCTTCAAATCCATGCCGGCGGCATCCTGAGCGGCTGCGGCGAGGGCGAGAGGCTCGTCACCGGCGGCGATGACGGCCGTGTCGTCGCGACCGCCGCCGACGGGTCGCCGGTCGAGATCGGTCGCGACGAGAAGCGGCGCTGGATCGATGCGGTGACCGCCTCGGCCTCCGGCAGTCTCGCCTGGAACACGGGCCGCGTCGTCCATGCCCGCGACGACAAGGGCCGGGTGAAGTCGCTCGACGTCGCCTCGACGCCGCAGGGCCTCGTCTTCGCGCCGAAGGGCTACCGCCTCGCGATCGCGCAGATGAACGGCGTGGCGCTCTGGTATCCGAACACCGAGGCGAAGCCGGAATTCCTCGAATGGAAGGGCTCGCATCTCGGCGTGACCTGGTCGCCCGACGGGCGCTTCGTCGTCTCCTCGATGCAGGAGAATGCGCTGCATGGCTGGCGGCTCGGCGACAAGCCGAGCCATATGCGCATGACCGGCTACCCCTCGAAGCCGCGCTCGCTGTCCTGGTCGCATGACGGGCTCTGGCTCGCTTCGAGCGGCGCCGATGCCGCGATCATCTGGCCGTTCCAAGGCGACGGGCCGCAAGGCAAGGCGCCGCGCGAATGCGGCGCCCGCCATGCCAAGGTCTCCTGCGTCGCCTTCCATCCGCGGGCTCTGGTTCTGGCGGTCGGCTATGACGACGGCTGCATCCTGATGATCCGCCTGACCGACGCTTCTGAGCTGCTCGTCCGTCCGGCCGAGAGGGGCAGCGGCATCACCGCCTTCGCCTGGGACAAGGCCGGCAAGCGGCTCGCCTTCGGCACGGAAGACGGCGCGGCCGGCGTGCTGACGCTGCCGGCGGCCTGAGACGGGGCGATGCGTCTCGGCCTCTTCGGCAAGAACGCGAACGAGAAGGCACAAGCCGCGACCGATGCGGCGCGGATCAAGGCCGAGGTCCGCGACCTGCTCGGTCTCTCCGAAACGGCCGCCATCGCGGTCAACGAGATCCTCTGCGCCGATCCCGCCTGCCCCGGGACCGAAACCGTCATTCTGGTGATGGAGCCGGGCCGCAAGACGCTGGCCTTCAAGGCGCAGGCCGCGATGGCAGAGCTGACGCGCGACACACTCGCAGCCATTCTGGTGGGTTGAGAGCCACGCCGGGGTCACCCCGAACTTTCGATCCGACAACGAAAAATGCAACCTGAGAGTGCATCTTATGAATTCGTCAACCTATACAACCTAAAGTTGCTCTTACTTTGTCATTCCCGCCTTGGTTTTTTTGCGGAATGAGAGGAGGAGTGGATCGATGAAGCGCGTTCCTGCCGGCCTCTGCGCATTGGCTCTCGGCTTCGGCTCATCGGGTGCGGCCCGGGCGCAATCCGTCGTCGATGTCTGCACCGGCCTCAGCGTCAATCTGCCGGTGCTGCAGCCGATCGCGGGCGTGACCTCCGGGCTGCTCGCCGGATTGCTCGATCCGGTGCTGAACGGCGTTGTCGGCGACGTGAACCTCAACCTGCGCAACGCGCTCAGCGGCCGGAACATCGGCCTGACCGCGATCGACCAGAACGGCAATCTCGTCACCGCGCCCGGCCAATGCGGCGTCAAGGCCGACCGCATCGAGGTCGAGTCGGCCGGCGGCATCGCGATCGGCGGCGGCCGGATCACCGGGCTCGGCAGCACCGCGAGCCCGGGCGCCGCTGCCGCCGACCAGAACGCGATCGCCTTCGGGCACGGCGCCTCCACCAGCGCGGCGGCGACCGGGGCTGTCGCGGTCGGCCTGCGCGGCACGGTCACCGCCGCCGACGGCGTCGCGATCGGCCGCGACACGGTCGTCTCTGCCGCCGGCGGCATTGCGCTGGGTGCCGGCTCGACGGCGCTGCGCGGCGGGCTGTCGGGCGGGCGTGAGGCCTTCAGCGGCATCGCGGTCGCCTCGACGCAAGGCGCGCTCTCGATCGGCTCGGCCGGCAACGAGCGCCAGATCGCCAACGTCGCCGGCGGTACGCAGGCGACCGACGCGGTCAATCTGCGCCAGTTGCGCGCGGTCGGCGACAATCTCGCCACCTCGCTCGGCGGCGGCGCGCGCTTCGCCGGAGACGGCAGCTTCACCGGGCCGAGCTATGCCTTGCGCAGCGGCATCTACGGCGATGTCGGTTCGGCGCTGGCCGCGCTCGACCGCGCCAGCGGCGTGATCGCCGGCAACAACACCGGCAACCACGCCTTGGCCGCGGCGAGCGGGTCCGACGCGCTGGCGGCAGGCTACGGGTCGGCTGCGTCCGGCGCGCGAGCCACGGCCGTCGGCACGCAGGCGCGCGCATCGGGCAGCGGCAGCGTCGCGCTCGGCGCCGGCGCGTCTGCGACCGGCGAGGGCGCGACGGCGATTGGTGCCGGCGCGAGCGCGACACGGGCACGCCAGGTCGCGCTCGGCACGGCGGCGAGCAGCTACAGCCTGCCCGGCCTCGCCACGGCTGCGAGCCGCGCCGCGCAGAGCGGCCCGACCCAGGTGGTGACGACGGATGCGGCCGGCAATCTCGCGGCGATCCCGGTCGACATCGCCGGGCTCGGCGAGCGTGTCGATGCGCTCGGTGCCTATGCCCGCGAGACGCGCAAGGAGGCGCGCCAGGGCGTCGCCGCCGCCATGGCGATGAGCGCGGCAGCGATGCCGTCTCAGGCGGGCCGCACGAGCTGGGCCGCCAACACCGCGACCTTCAAGGGCGAATGGGCGGCGGGCTTCGCCGTGGCGCATCGGCTCGCCGTCGCCATGCCCATCGCGGTCAATGCCGGCGTCAGCCTGAACGGCTCGAGTTTCGCCGGCGCCCGCGTCGGGGTGAGTGGCGAGTTCTGAGAGCGGTCGGCGCTGACGCATCCTGTCAGCAGCGAGGCCCGGCGCACTCAACAGCGCGGCGAATCGCGGCTAGCGTCGCCGCCATGGCCAGACGCCCGAAATCGCCGCTCACGCTCCCGGCCGCGCAGGCCCGCCGCATCTGGCTCGCCGCCCAGCGCCTCGACACTGCCGAACCCTTCGGCGCTGGCCCGGAGGCGACGCGCGCGGCTGTCGCCCATCTCGGCTATGTCCAGATCGACACGATCAACGTGATCGAGCGCTGCCACCATCACATTCTCTACAGCCGCATCCCCGGCTATCGGCGCGCTGATCTGGCGCAGGCGCAGAGCATCGAGAAGAGCGTGTTCGAATACTGGACGCATGCGCTCGCCTATGTCCCGGCTGCCGACATCCGCTATTTTCTGCCTGCCATGAAGGCGCATCGCGAGGAGCCCAAGCGCTGGTCGGCGGTCGGCGGTCGCGAGGAGGCGCGCAAGCTCCTCTCCCGCATCCGCAAGAACGGTGCGCTGACGATCCGCGACATCGATACCGACGTGCTGGTCGAGAAGGCGCATCTCTGGGCCAGCAAGAAGCCGTCCAAGGGGCTGCTGGAACGCGCCTTCTACGACGGCGAGCTGGCGGTCTCGGCCCGCGCCGGCATGCTCAAGACCTATGAGCTGTTCGACCGGCATTTCGCCTGGGAGAAGAAGCCCGTGCCGGCGAGCGAGCGTCAGGTTACCGGCTACAAGCTCGACCGGGCGCTCAGGGCACAAGGCTTCGTCAGCCTCGATTCGATCTGCCATCTCGACGCGCCGGCCAAGAAGGCGGTGGCCGAGCACATCGCCTCGCGTGTCAAGCGCAAGGCGCTGGTGCCGGTGCGGATCGAAGGCGCCGAGAAGGTGCCGCACTGGATCGCGCCGGAGGTGCTGGAGCCGGCCGCCGCGCCCGAGCCCGGCCTCGTCCATATCCTCTCGCCCTTCGACCCGCTGATCATCCAGCGCAAGCGCACGAAGCTGGTCTTCGGCTATGGCCACGTCTTCGAGGCCTATCTGCCGAAGGAGAAGCGGGTCTACGGCTATTTCGGCCTGCCGGTGCTGGTCGGCGACCGTATCGTCGCGGTGCTCGACCTCAAGACCGACCGCGCGGCGGGAAAACTGCTGATCCAGCAATGGACCTGGCTCGACGGCGGCGAGAGCCCCGCGACGAAGGCCGCGATCGAGGCCGAGCTCCAGCGCTTCGAGCGCTTCCAGTTGGAAGCCTAGTTTCGGGTATACCTTGTTGGCGTTTCATCATATTATTCATTTAGTACGATGAAGCCTTTCCTTGAAATAATATTCTACAGTCCTTGCAAAAATACAGCTGATAGAATAGACATACCATATCGCAGTAATTGCAATTATCATTAATTGGAATGATATAAATCTAGGCTCCCAGTTCGTAATTTTGTACTTATCTTTATCTTCTAAACATATTTTTAAACGATCTTGATCAAGGGATTTGCAGCTACCGAAATCATCTAATATTTTCAATCCTGAAAACAATACAATTATTTCGCTGCAAAGCAAGAAGGCGGTAAGATACATAATCGGGGCATATTTTGTAACGTGTTCGTCTTTTACAATTGAGTTTGTATGTGTTATCGCGTCAGATATAACGCTGGTAAAGAACATAATAAGTGCAATAATTACCAAGGCAGGACCGATACGTTTAATAGCGGTATCAAGATACGGAGGTATTAAGCTAATTTCTGCATATATTTTAATGCAAAGGAGCGTTCCTCCTATAGTTATAATTAACAATAAATATCTTACTATATTACCTCCGTCTGTAAATAGTTTAAATAATATTGATGAGTAATTATATCGATATAAATCTGCAATTAATATTATAGATGCTGTTGCGAATGCAACCGCATTTCCATTATCTCCGAAATAAAAGTTTATGAACGCAAACAGCGCTGATATAATACTAGCAATTAACTTCCATATATCCGATTTTGAGGGACTGTCGTTAGCGCTCTTTTTGCGAGGAGAAATGCCCATTTCTCACCTTCCATAAAAGAAACAAGCTCAGGTTGCCGTATCGACAATTGCGCAGTTGTGCATCTTAAAGTCGTAGGTTGCAATCTGACGCCTGATTGGATGCGCGTTAGCGACGGTCACACTCCCAGAAGATCGACCAGATGCGGAATCAGCGGTGTATCCGCGGGCGGCATCGCCAGTTCGCTGAGCTTGCCGGGGCGGACCCATTTCAGCGCCTGGCTCTCGCGCGAGGCGACCACGCCCTCCCAGCGCCGGCAGATGTAGAGCGGCATCAGCAAGTGGAATTCGGGATAGGCGTGGCTGGCGAAGGTCAGCGGCGCGAGGCAATCCTCCTTCACCGTGATGCCGAGCTCCTCGGCGAGCTCGCGAATCAGCGCCGGTTCCGGCCGTTCGCCGGGCTCGAGCTTGCCGCCGGGGAACTCCCACAGGCCCGCCAGCGCCTTGCCCTCGGGACGCTGCGTGACGAGGATGCGGTTGTCGGGATCGATCAGGGCGCAGGCGACGACGAGGAGCAGCTTCAAGACGGGACTCTAGTTGCCGGAGAGGATGACCTGGACGGGTTCCTTCTCCTTACCCGTGACGGTGACGGTGTCATAGACCGAGCCGCCCTCGCGGAAGAAGGCGTCCTCGTCGCCCCAGATCACCTGCGTCGAGACGAAATACTCGCCGGGCGCGACGTTCTCGAAGGCGAAGCGGCCATTGGCCTCGGCCTTGGTGGTGCGGGTGTATTCGCCATAGGCGGGATCGGGATTGTCGTCGCGCGGGTAGTTGTAGTGCGGGATGTATTTGACCTTGCCGAACAGCTTGGCGAAGCGCTCCTTGGCGAAAGTGGTCGCCGGGATCAGCCTGACGACCTGGCCCGACGCATTGACCACGACCGCGGTCGATTTGGTGCGGAAGGCGTGACCGAGGATCACGCCGGTGCCCGGCTTCTTGATGAAGGCGGCCTCCTCGACCGAGAATTTCGCGATGGTCGGCTGGCGATCGACGCAGGCCGGCAGCACGAGCGCGATACCCAGCGCAATACACAGCCTCATCTCGCTCAAGCCCCGCCGCCTCGTCCCGGAGGATGATGCAACTGCCGGCGTGAGACTGCAACTCCAGCGTTTACATCGTCATTGCGAGCGCAGCGAAGCAATCCAGGGGCGGCCGAGCTCGACGCCTCCCTGGATTGCTTCGCTGTGCTCGCAATGACGGAAACGGCTGTGTCCCGTCAGGATCTGTAGTCGCCGTTGATCTCGACATAGGCCTTGGTCAGGTCGCAGGTCCAGACGGTCGACTTGCCCCGGCCGATCCCGAGATCGGCGGTGATGACGATGTGCTCGCCGGCCATGTAGGCGGAGACAGCCGCCTCGTCATAGGACGGCGCGCGGGCGCCAGCCTGAGCCACCATGATCTCGCCGAAGGAGATGTTTAGCCGGTCGCGGTCGGCCGGCTCGCCGGCCTTGCCGACGGCCATGACGACGCGGCCCCAATTGGCGTCCTCGCCGGCGATCGCGGTCTTGACCAGCGGCGAATTGGCGATCGAGAGCGCGACACGCTTGGCCGAGCGCGACGAGACCGCGCCCGCGACGCGGACCTCGACGAACTTTCGCGCGCCCTCGCCGTCCTTGCAGACGAGATGAGCGAGTTCGAGCAGGAGCGCGTTCAGCGCGCGCTTGAAGCCGGAGAGGCGGGCGTCGCCCGGCTCCGCGATCGCCGGCACGCCGCGGGAGGCGGCCTTGGCCGTCGCGAACAGCATCAGCGTGTCGGAGGTCGAGGTGTCGCTATCGACGGTAACGGCGTTGAACGAGCCCTTCACCCCCTTCGACAGCAGGGCCTGCAGCACCGGCGCGGCGATGGGCGCGTCGGTGAAGACGAAGGAGAGCATCGTCGCCATATCCGGCGCGATCATGCCGGCGCCCTTGGCGATGCCGACGAGCACGACCTCGTGGCCGTCGATCTTCGCCTTGCGCGAGACCGCCTTGGGAAAGGTGTCGGTCGTCATGATCGCCTTCGCCGCGTCGAGCCAGGGGCCCTCAGTGGCGCGCTTCGCGCAGTCCTGCAGCACGCCCTCGAACTTGGTCGCGTCGAGCGGCTCGCCGATCACGCCGGTCGAGGCGACGAAGACCTGCTCGGGCTTGCAAGCCGCCGCCTTGGCCGCGATGCTCGCGGTCAGCGCGACCGAGTCGCGCCCCTTCAGGCCGGTGAAGGCATTGGCGTTGCCGGAATTGACCACGATGGCCCGCGCGAAACCCTGCTTCAGGTTCTCGCGGCACCAGTCGACCGGGGCGGACGGGCATTTCGAGCGGGTGAAGACGCCGGCCACCTGCGTGCCCTCGTCGAGCAGGGCGAACCAGACGTCGGTGCGGCCCTTGTAGCGGATCCCGGCCTCGGCGGTGGCGAAGCGAACGCCCGGCACCGCCGGCACCTTGGGCTGGCGCTTCGGCGCGAGCGGGGAAACGGGAACATCCTTGCCGGCCATCGTCAGCGCCTCCTGTCGGGGACGCCCATGTGCCGCAGCCCTGCGCCGATGACAAGCGCGCTCGCTTGCCGGAACCAAAGCGCGGCCTTCGCGTTCGGCATGCGCAGCTTCATGCCCGAAGGCAGCCCGCCATGGACGACGACCGCATCGTGAGACTGGCCCGCGCGATCTGCCGGGCAGCCCGGCTCGATCCCGACAAGCCGCTCGTGGCGCAGGCCGACGTCTATTGCGAAGCCGAGCTGCGCGAGCCGCCGCAGCCCGCCTGGATGCGCTACCGGGCCGAGGCCGCGAGGTTCATCTCGTCCGATCCAGGGCGGCTCGAAACCGCCTGATCGCGACGCTGTTGCGGCAGCAGGAAGGGCGTTCCCTCGGGCGGCAGCCTGCCGAAGCCGAGACCGACCTTGAAGACCTCCGTCAGCATGCCGTCATGCAGAACCGCGCCGGGCGGGCCGTTCGCGACGATGCGGCCGCGATCCATCAGCACGAGCTCGTCGGCATAGGCCGTCGCCAGATTGAGGTCGTGCAGCACGATGAGCACCGCGACGCCGCGAGCGGCCAGTATCCGCGCCATGTCGAGCAGCGCCAACTGGTGGCAGAGATCGAGATTGGCGACCGGCTCGTCGAGGAAAAGCGCCTGCGCCTCGCTGAGGCTGCGGCCTGCCTCGAGCTGGCAGAGCGCGCGGGCGAACTGGACGCGCTGCTGTTCGCCGCCCGACAGGGTCTGATAGCTGCGCGCCGCGAGATCGACCACGCCCGCCGCCTCCAGGCATTCGCCGATCAGCACCTCGCGACGCTGGCGCGACAGTGCCCGCCCGATCCCGTCGACGCCGAGCCGGGCCACCTCGTAGACGCTGAAGGGAAAGGCGAGCCTGGTCTGCTGCGCCATCACGGCACGGCGGCAGGCGAGCCGCCAGGGCGGGATCGCGGCGAGCGCCTCGCCGGCGAAGGTCACGCGTCCGGAACCGGGTTTCAGCTCGCCGGTCATCAGTTTCAGAAGCGTCGATTTGCCGGCGCCGTTGGGGCCGGCGAGCCCGGTGATCTTCCCCGCCTGCAGCGACAGGTCGGCGCGATCGACCAGCAGCCGGCCCGATACCGCGAAGCCGACATCGCGAGCCTCGACGAGCGGCGCGTCAGACATCGCTCACGCCCGCCCTGCGCAGCAGCAGCCAGAGGAAGAACGGCGCGCCGATCGCGGCGGTGACGATGCCGAGCGGCAATTCGGCGGGCGCGACGATCAGCCTGGCGACGATATCGGCGCCCGCGAGCAGCATCGCGCCGCCGAGTGCCGACAGCGGCAGCAGCATGCGATGGTCGGGGCCGATGACGAGCCGGATCAGATGCGGCACGACGATCCCGACGAAGCCGATCACGCCCGCCGTCGCGACGCTCGCCCCGACCGCGAGCGCGACCAGCAGGATCGCCAGCGCCTTGATCCGCTGTACGGGCAGGCCGAGATGATAGGCCTCGGCCTCGCCGAGCATCAACGCGTTCAGTCCGCGCGCCAGCAGCGGCACCAACAGCAGCAGCGGAAGCATGATCGGCGCGACCACGGTGAGCTTGGTCCAGCTCGCCCCGCCCAGGCTGCCGAGCGACCAGAAGGTCAGGTCGCGCAATTGCCGGTCGTCGGAGAGATAGGCCAGCAGTCCGGTCAGGGCGCCGGCGAGCGCGCCGAGCGCGACGCCGGCGAGCAGCATGGTCGCGATCGAGGTTTTGCCTTGGCGCGTCGCGATCAGATAGAGCGTCAGCGTCGAGATCAGGCCGCCGCAGAAGGCTCCGGCCGGCAACGCGGCGAAGGGCAGCTTCATCAGCGTGCCGGCGAGGAACCGGTCGCCGAGCACGATCGTCGTGGCGGCGGCCAGCGCCGCGCCGGCCGAGACGCCGACGAGGCCCGGATCGGCAAGCGGATTGCGGAACAGCCCCTGCATCAACGCGCCCGAGACCGCGAGCGCCGCCCCGACCAGCATGCCGAGCAGGACGCGCGGCAAGCGGATGTTGAGCACGACCAGCGCATCGCGCCCGTCCAGTGCCGCGCCGCCGGTGAGCTTCGCCAGCAGGATCTCGGCGACGCGGCCGGGCGCGATCGGCACCGCGCCCTGTCCGATCGCGAGGACGGCGAGCGCCACGCAGGCGAAAGCGAGCGTGACCGAGGCGAGCCAGGCCTGGCGCCGCCGCGCGGCGGCATAGGCCGCCAGATCGCCGCCCGTCGTCGTCGCGCCCGGGCGAAGCGCCAGCGTCACTGCACCGCGGCCGTCTTCAACGGCGGAATGGTCGCGTCGGGATGCAGCAGCGCCATCAGGTCGCGGGCGGCGGCCGGTGTGCGCGGCCCGAAGCCGAGCAGATAGAGCCCGTCCATGACGAGGTGTCCGCGCTTTTTGGCGGCGGGGGTCTGCGAAAAGGCCGGCAAGGCGAAGAGTTCGTCGGTCGTGGTGTTGTGGCTCGAGCTGTTGCGCATCATCAGAATGGCATCGGGCGCGGCGGCGATGATCGCCTCGTCGGTCATCGGCTTGTAGCCCTCGATCGCGTCGGCCGCGTTGACGCCGCCGGCGAGCGCGATCATCGCCGCGGCCGAGCTGTTGCGGCCGCCGACCATGACGCGGCCGTTCTGCAGCGAGAGCACGAAGAGAACCCGCTTCTTGCCGGGCAAGGCGGCGCGCAGGGTCGCGAGTTCGTCGAAGCGCGCCTTCGTCTGCGCAGCCAACCGCTGCGCCGGTTCGGACGAGCCGAGCACGGCGCCGATCGCGCCGATCTTCGCGATGATGCCCTCGGCGCTCGGCTCGTCCGGGATCATCGCGAGCCTGACGCCCGATTCGCGGATCAGCGCGACGGCATCAGGCGGGCCGGCGCCGTTGATCGCCATGACCAGCGAGGGCTTCAGCGAGAGCACCCCCTCTGCCGAGAGCGCGCGGACATAGCCGATATTGGCCTTGTCCTTCAGCGCCTCGGCCGGGAACTGGCTGGTCGAATCGACGCCGACGAGCCGGTCCTGCAGGCCGAGCGCATAGAGGATCTCGGTGATCGCGCCGCCGGCGGCGACGATGCGCTCCGAGGTCTGCGCGAGGCCGCGGGCGATGATCGCGTCGGGCCCGGACAGGCCGAGGCCGGCGATCAGCGTCAGCCCGATCGCGGCCAACGTCTCGCGCCGGCTCGGGCGGCGCGGCCGGGCGGGATGGTCGAGCTCGCCTGCGGTCATCTCGTGTCTCCGTGCATGCGGCGGCCGGGAGGCGTCGTGGTGCCGCCCGCTCCGGCGGCGGACGCCTACGGCGCAGCTCTCGCCCAGCCAGTTTTGAATTCGTCTAATTCTGTTGTGATATCAGTGTGTTGACGGTGATAGGCAGGTTCACTATGGAGGGTCAAGTGCGGGCGCCGGAAAACGGCGCGACCGCCACGAAGCCAGCCAGCCACACGCCACCGCGTCAGCCAGCCAGCCGCATCTCTCCTGGCCCGGGGCTGACGATCATGCATGACAATAAGGCACCCTTGCGTGCCTCGACTTCGCTTCTGGCGCTCGTGCTGTCCGCCGGCGCCGCCTTCGCCCAGGCTCGGCCGGAGGGTCGCGACGCCGCGCCGATCGCGCTCGACGAGATCACGGTGACCGCGAGCAAGCAGGAGGAGCGCGCCATCGACGCGCTCGCCGCCGTCTCGATCACGACGCGCACCGACATCCGCGCGCAGCAGCCGCAGCGGCTCGGCACGGTGATCAGCCAGATTCCGGGCGTCACCACGCAGGAGAACCCGAACGACCCGGCGACCGCGATCAACATCCGCGGCCTGCAGGATTTCGGCCGTGTCGCGGTCGTGGTCGACGGTGCCCGCCAGAATTTCCAGCGCTCCGGCCACAACGCCAACGGCGCCTTCTTCCTCGACCCGGCCTTCGTGCGCGTCATCGACGTGACGCGCGGTCCGGTCGCAAACGTCTACGGCTCGGGCGCGATCGGAGGCGTCGTTTCCTTCGAGACGGTCGATCCCAAGGACATCCTGCGCCCCGGCGAGCGCATCGCCGGCGAGATCGGCGGCTCGGGCGTCTTCGGCAGGCAGGGCGGCTGGTACGGCAACGTGCTCGGCGCGGCGAGGCCCGCCGACTGGATCGAGGGCATGGTCGGCCTCTCCTTCCGTTCGCTCGATCCCTACAAGGACGGCGGCGGCAACCGCATCGCCGACAGCGACCAGGATCTGCGCTCCGGCATCGGCAAGGTGGTGCTGAAGCCCGGAGAGGGCCAGGAACTGAAGCTCGGTGCCCAGTACCAGCGCTATGAATTCGCGAACGGCGCCGGAACCGCGACCGCGATCCGCCGCGACAACGAGGTCACGACGCAGAACTACACGGCGCAATACACCTTCTCCCGGCCAGACATCCCGTGGCTCAACCTCAAGGTCAGTGCTTATTCGACCTCGACCGACACCGAGCAGACCCGCACCAGCGGCACGGCGGCCCAGATCGGCCAGTCGCGCTATTTCAAGATCACCACGACCGGCTTCGACATCTCCAACACCTCGAAGTTCGACTTCGGCCATTCCTCGCTGGCGCTGACCTATGGCGCCGACTGGTTCGAGGACAAGGTCGACACGCTCGACATCGCCAGCAACGGCGACGAGACGACGCCCTCGGGCAAGCGCACGGTCTATGGCGGCTTCCTCCAGGCGCATTACCGCTGGTCGATCGTCGACGTCATCGCCGGCCTGCGCTATGACAGCTATGAGCTCAGCGGCGGCCGAACCTCGTCGAGCGGCGACCGCGTCTCGCCGAAGCTCACGATCGGCGTGACGCCGTTCCAGGGCTTCCAGATCTACGGCACCTATGCCGAGGGCTACCGCGCGCCCTCGATCACCGAGACACTGGTCGACGGTCTCCATCCGGCGCCCTCGACCTTCCGCTTCGTGCCGAACCCGAACCTCAAGCCCGAGGTCGGCAAGACGATCGAGGCCGGCGTCAACCTGAAGTACGACAACCTGCTGAGCGCGGGCGACAAGCTGCGCGGCAAGTTCGCCGTCTACCAGAACGATGTCGACGACTATATCGACGGCATCTTCACCGACCCGGGTAATGCCTGCTCGACGCGACTGGTCTGCGGCAACTCGTTCTACACCTATCAGAACGTCGCCAAGGCGCGCCTGACCGGGGCGGAGGCGGAAATCGTCTACGATGCCGGGCGCTGGTTCGCGACGCTCGCCGGCTCGACCGTGCGCGGCGACAACCGCACCAATGGCGACCCGCTGCAGTCGATCTATCCCGACAAGCTGATCCTCGGCGCCGGCCTGCGTTTCCTGAACGAGAAGCTGACGGTCGGTGCCCGGGTGACCCTGGTCGATGAGCAGCGCCGCCTTCCGGTCTCGGCGCTGGCGACGGCGAGCAAGGCCTATACGCTGATCGACCTGCAGGCCGACTACAAGATCACGCCCGACGCGCGCGCCTACATCACGCTCGAGAACATCGGCGACGTCCGCTACAAGCGCTACCGCGACGGCGACTACAGCCCCGGCTTCGTCGGCAAGGTCGGCTTCAGCACGCGGTTCGGGACCTGACCACAGCCATCTCGACATCGTCGTGGTTGGCGCGCATGGTCCGGAAAGCCAGCCATGCGCGTGACCATGCGACGCCAGCCAGCCAATCGCCAGCCAGCACAATCCAGGGACCACGCCATGTTCATCGCGATGAATCGCTTCAAGGTCGTCAAGGGTGAGGAGGCCGCTTTCGAGACGGTCTGGTCCTCGCGCAAGACCAGGCTCGACGAGATGGCGGGCTTCCTCGCCTTCCACCTGCTGAAAGGCCCGGAGAAGGACGACCATACGCTCTACTCCTCGCATACGACATGGGCCTCCAGGGAGGCCTTCACCGTCTGGACCAAGTCCGAGCAGTTCCGCGAGAGCCACCGCAACGCCGGCCAGCCGCGCGAGAAGCCGCTCTATCTCGGCCATCCCGAGTTCGAGGGCTTCGAGACCGTGCTGAGCGAGGCCAATCCGAACGCGCCGCGCCAGGCGGCGGAATGACCGGGGGAGGCGACATGTCGACCTCGCAGGCATTCGCTCCGGCCGGCCAGGAACCGCCGGAGCAAGAACCCGCCGCCGATGACAAGATGGCGCGCGTCCGGCAGATGCTGGCGGCGAAGCCCGATGGCGTCATCGAGGCGATCGCCCGCGAGGTCGGCGTGTCGACCCTGTCCGTGCTGGAGGAGACGCCGCCCGCGGGGCGCGTCGCCATCGAGCCTGAGCGTTTCGAGGCGCTCTGGCAGGAGCTTTCGACCTGGGGCACGGTGCTCTTCATCGTGCACACGCCGGACATCGTGCTCGAATGCGAAGGCGCGCTTCCGGTCGGCTCCTTCGGCCACGGCTATTACAACATCCATGGCGACAGCCCGATCGGCGGGCACATCAAGGCCGGCAACTGCCGCGCGATCCATCTCGTCGACCGGCTGTTCCACGGCCGGCGCTCCTGCTCGGTGCAGTTCTTCAACGGCGCCGGCGAAGCGATGTTCAAGGTCTTCGTCCGGCGCGACGCCAGCCGCGAACTCATCGCCGACCAGGTCGTGAAGTTCGAGGCGCTGAAGACGCGTTTCTGAGCGGCGGCGTGGCGCGTTAGCGGTTTCGTAGGATTTCCCTGCGTTTCTGCGGCGGGGTACGGAATGGGGGAAAGCGTCGGCGCGAGGCCGGCACACAGGCCTGTTCGCGTGCTCAAAACCATCCTTCTCGTCGCCGGTTTCAGTCTCTTGGGTTGCGCGTCCGGCGCGGCCTTCTGGGAGCGCTCGCAGTTGCAGGCCTGTCGCGAGGCGCCGACGGCCGGCGAGCGCGAGCGCTTGCAATGCTGGGTGTTCGCGCCGGTCTACGAGTGGCCGCGGCCGATCGCGGCCGACTATGTGCCGCGATCGCCGCGCGGCCGGCCGCTGCGGTTGCGGAAATAGCAGTTTGCGGAGAGCGCCTGTGCTCGACCTTCGGGGCCGGACATGGCACCGTCCGGGCGGCGGCTGACGAGCCGCCTTGCTTCGGGACCGGTGAGCCGATGCGGCGTCGTACTGCCCTTGCTGTGATCGCGGCCATGCCCGGGGCCCTGCGGGCTCCGCCGAGCCGGGCGGCTGGGCGGTTGCGCACCGTCGCCTTCCTGATCGGCCTGCCGGTCGACCACCCCATCTTCGTGGCACGTTTCAAGGGTACCAAGGGGCTACTGGCGTCGCTGGGCTGGGTCGAGGACGAGACCATCCGTTTCGTCGTCCGCTCGAGCCTGTCGCAGGCCGAGGCTCTCGCCGCCAATGCCGCCGAGACGGCGCGCACCCAGCCCGACATCATCGTCGCCGGTTCGAGCGCGGAGACTGCCGCCGCGCTCTCGGCGACGAAAACGATTCCCGTGCTGTTCTCGACCGCGTCCGATCCGGTCGGAAGCGGTTTCGTGCGTTCGCTCGAACGGCCGGACGGCAACGCGACCGGGTTCAGCAACAACGCCCCCGAACTCGCGGGCAAATGGCTCGAACTCCTGCGCGAGATCGCGCCGGGGATGTCGCAGATCGGCGTGATCTTCAATCCGGATACGGCCGCCGCCGGCGGCAGGACCTATCTCGAGAACCTGCGCCGCGACGCCGCCGGATTCGGCCTCGCGACCGTGAGCCTTCCGTGCCAGTCGGTCGCCGCGATCGAAGCCGGCATCGCAGGCCTCGATCCGGGGGTTCGAACCGGACTGATCTTGCCGCCGGACAGCTTCACCTTCCGCAATGCCCGGGCCATCGTCGCGGCGGTCAATGCGCGCCCGCTCCCGGCGATGTATCTCTATGAAAGCTTCGTCGAGGTGGGCGGTCTGATGTCCTATACCGGGGCCCGCGACGAGACCGACACCGTCATCGCCACCTATATCGATCTGATCCTGCGCGGTGCCAATGTCGCGGAATTGCCGGTGCAGTTCTCGCGCAGCTTCGAGCTCGTCCTCAACGAACGCACTGCGCTGGCGCAGGGCCTGACGATACCGCAATCGCTGCGGGTGCGCGCCTCGCGGATCGTGGCGTGACGGCGGATCCGATCTCCGAAAGCAAGCTCCGGCGTGGTGGACTCGCGCGAAAATACGCGCTCTTCACCGGGTTCGCGATCAGTCTCGCGCTCGCGTTCAACGGACTCGTCGGCATCTTCTTCGCCTTCGAGGATCAGCGCGCGCTCGTCGCCCGAGTCCAGCAGGAGCAGGCGCAGTCCGCCTCGCAGCGCATCGGCGCCTTCGTCGGCGACATCATGCGGCAGCTCGACTGGCTGTCGGTCGGCCCCGGCAATGCCGGATCGAGCGAAGACCTGCGGCTGGAGGGCCTGCGCCTGCTGCGCCATGCCCCGGCGATCCTCGACCTGCGGCTCGTCGCAGCCGACGGCCGGGAGCGCCTGATGCTGTCGCGGATCGCGCCCGACCGCATCGGTTCCGGCGAAGACCGGTCGCAGGATGCGAGCTTCCGGAATGCCGCGGCCCAAGGCAGCTTCTACGGCGAGGTCGAGTTCAGGCGCGGCTCCGAGCCTTATCTGCGGCTTGGCAAGCGGATGGCCAATCCCGCCGACGGGGTCGTCCTGGCGACGCTCAACCTGACGTTCATCCGCGATCTGGTGACGCGCCTCAAGGTCGGCCAGGCGGGCCGCGCCTATATCGTCGAGCGTTCGGGGCGGCTGATCGCGCATCCGGACCTGCGCTTCGTGCTGCGCAACACCAATCTGGCCGGCCTGCTGCGCGAGGCCGAGGCCGGCGACGCCGTGCTGCGCGGCAGCCTGTCGACCCGCGACATCGAAGGGCGCCAGGTGCTGTCCGTGCTGACGCCGGTGCCGGAGCTCGGCTGGCGCGTCGTCATCGACCTGCCGCAGAGCGAAGCCTATGCGCCGATCGTCGCCTCGATCCAGCGCTCGCTCCTGGTGCTCGCCGCGGCGCTGCTGATCGCGGTGCTCACGAGTATCCTGCTCAGCCGCCGCCTGGTCGCCCCGGTCAGGGCGCTGACCGAGGGCGCCGCCCGGATCGGCGAGGGCCGGCTCGACGAGCGCATCGCCATCCGCACCGGCGACGAGCTGCAGGAACTCGGCGACCAGTTCAACCTGATGGCCGGGCGGCTCGAAGAGAGCCGCAACCGCCTCGAGGACAAGGTCAGCGAGCGCACCGCCGCTCTCGCTTCGGCGCTCGATCAGGCCTCGTCCGGACAGCGCGCGGCCGAGTCGGCACGGCGCGTCGCCGAGGAGGCGACGCTGGCGAAGTCGCGCTTCCTGGCGGTCGTCGGGCACGACATCCGCACACCACTCTCGGGCGTTCTCGGCGTGCTCGAGATCCTCGACCGCAGGCGCCTGACGCAGCGTGACCGCAAGCTGCTCGACATGGCCTCGACCTCCGGCGAGACGCTGATCAACCTCGCCAATGCGACGCTCGACCTGTCGCGGCTGGAGGCGGGGACGGAAAGCCTCGAGATCCGCGACTACGAGCCGGCGGCTCTTCTGACGGCGACGGCGGCGCTGATGCGGCCGGCGGCCGAACGCAAGGATCTGGTGCTTCGCGTCGACACCGGCTCGCTCGCCGGGCGGCGGCTGAGCGGGGATGCCAGCAAGATCAACCGGATCGTCCTGAATCTCCTGCGCAACGCCATCTCCTTCACCGATGCCGGCACGATCGATCTCCGGGCCGGTTTCGAGGCGGGCGAGGGGGCGGGCACGCTGGTGATCTCGGTCGCCGATACCGGGATCGGCATCGAACCGGCGATGCAGGGGCGCATCTTCCAGGATTTCGTCCAGGTCGATCCGGAGACCGGACGGCGCGCCGGCGGGGTCGGGCTAGGCCTCGCGATCTGCAGCAAGCTCGTCGCGCTGATGGGCGGCACGCTGCAACTCGCTAGCACGGTCGGGCAGGGCAGCATCTTCACGGTCAGGCTGCCGGCGCCGGCCGCGACCGCGACCGGGCGCCCGGCGGCGGCGCCGTCCCAGGAGCGGCCGCTCACCGTGCTCGTGGTCGACGACGAGCCCGTCACACGCGAGGTCTCGCGCATCATGGTCGGCCGGAACGGCCACAAGGCGGTGACTGCGGCCTCCGGCGAGGCTGCGGTCGCGCTGCTCGCCCGCAAGACCGTCGATGTCGTGCTGCTCGACATGCACATGACCGGGATGGACGGGCTGGAGACGGCGCGCGCGATCCGGGCCCTGCCGACGATCGCACAGCCCGCGATCGTGATCCTTACCGCCGACGTCTCGCCGGAGACGATGCGGCGGCTGCGGCAGGCCGGTCTGTCGACGGTCGTGCCCAAGCCCGCGACCTCGGCGGCGCTGCGTCAGGCGCTGGCACGCAGCCCGCGGCGCGGCACCAGGGTCGCCGGCGTCCGGCTCGATGCCAAGGCCGCGATCGACGAGGAGTTCCTGGCCGACCAGTCGCGGCTAATCGGCCAGCCACGCATGGCCAAGCTGGTCGCTCTCTTCGCCAGCGTCTCGGCGACGCTGGCGGGCGATCTCGAGCGGGCGCTGGCCGTGTCCGACCGACCGGGCCTGGAGCGGGCGGCGCATCAGCTCGCGAGTTCGGCGAGCGCGCTCGGCCTCGGGCAGGTGGTCGGCGCGGCCGCCGCCGTCGAGGCCGATGCGGCGCAGGCGCCGATGGCCCAGCTCGGACAGGCGGTCGCCGAGCTGATCCGGCTGCGCGAACAGGCACTGGCGGCGCTCGCCGCGCGCAAGCCGGTGGCCGTCGTCCGCGAACCGACCGAGGCTCAGGAGTTGCGGTCGGCGAAGATACCGAGCTTGTAGCCGATGCCGCTGACGGTCGCGATCACGCCGGGCTCGCCGGCGCCGACGAGCTTGCGTCGAAGCCGCGCCACCAGCGCATCGACGGTGCGGGCATCGACCTCGCCCTGGCGGTTGCTGACCACCTCGATCAGGTAGTCGCGACTGAGCGGCCGGCCGTTGCTGTCGACGAGCGCCGCCAGCAGGTCGAACTCGCCGCGCGTCAGCCGGATCGGCCCGCCATTGATCGTCGCGAGCTCGCGGCGGAGCAGGTCGATCATGAAGGGTCCGAAGGTGATCGTGGTCGAGCGCCGCGCCGTCTCGCGTTCGATCTTGCGCCGGCGCAGCAGCGAGCGCGTGCGGGCGAGCAGCTCGCGCAGGTTGACCGGCTTGGTGACGTAGTGGTCGCCGGCGAGTTCGAGCCCGACGATGCGATCGATGTCGGTGTCGCGCCGGGTCACGAAGATGATGCCGGCGTCGGAGAAGCCCTGCAGCTCCTTGGCGAGCTCGAAGCCGTCGCCGTCCGGCAGGACCACGTCGAGGAAGATGAGCTCCGGCTTGACCTTGCGCACGACCCGGCGCGCCTCGGCCGCGCCCTCCGCCTCCTCGACGCGAAAACCCTGGTCGGTGAAATAGCCGGCGATCATCGCACGCGTCACCGGATCGTCCTCGACGATGACGAGGCGCTCGCGATTGGCGTTTCCGGCCTCGACGACGGTGTTCATGCAGTCCCCCGGTGAAAAGGATTGCGGGGCGTCCGCGTGCTTGGCAAGCGGCGCTGCCCACGACGTGAACGTCGGTTCACCGAAACGGCACAAATCCGCATGTCCGGGCGGCCCCGTCGATCAGTCATGCATTAATCATGGCACGCAATAGCGCGGCGTCGCGGCCGGCATCTGCACGAGGATTTAGGATTTTTCGCCGAAGACGTCAGGCGCTCGCAAGATCGGAATTCCGCGCCGCATGTCGTCATGCCGGTCCGCGCCGCCTGCGATCGAACGGAACGGGGCGAAGAGACGCGCGGCATGGTTCTCGGGGCGATGATCAGGGCGATGAGGCCGCATCATTGGCTGAAGAACGGGCTCGTCTTCGTGCCGATCCTGCTGAACCACGAGGTCTTCGATCTCCAGTCGATCGGGCAGGGGCTGGTCGCCTTCGTCGCCTTCAGCCTGCTGGCCTCGGCGATCTATCTCCTTAACGACATCGTCGACGTCGAGGCGGATCGGCGTCACCCGACCAAGTGCAGGCGTCCGCTCGCCGCCGGAGAGATCACCGCGGGTCAGGCCTATGCCACCGTGCCGATCCTGATGATCGCGGCCTTCGCCAGCGCGCTCCTGCTGCCGAAGCCGCCGCTGTTCGCTCTGGCGCTCGGTGCCTATCTAGCGCTGGCGCTGGCCTATCTGTTCTTCCTGAAGCGCAAGCTCCTGGTCGACGTGCTGGGGCTGGCGGCCCTGCACACGCTGCGGATCCTCGCCGGCAATGCCGCTGCGGCGATCCCGATGTCGTCCTGGCTGCTCGCCTTCTCGATGTTCCTGTTCCTGAGCCTGGCGCTGGTGAAGCGCTATGCCGAGCTCAGGATCACGCAGGACCAGTCAGGGCTGAAGAAAGCCGGGCGCGGCTACCATGCCGAGGATATCGAGGCGCTGTCGCAGCTCGGCATGGCCTCGGGCTGCACGTGTGCCTTGATCATGGCGCTCTATGTCGACTCGGCCGCCGTCAAGGAACTCTACCGTCATCCGGAGCTGATCTGGCTGGTCTGCCCGATCATCCTCTACCAGATGGCGCGGATCTGGTTCATGGCGCGGCGCGGCCAGATGCCGGACGATCCGCTGGTCTTCATGATCCGCGACTGGCGCAGCCAGCTGATGGGCGCGACCGTGGTCGCTATCATGGTGCTGGCGACCGTGCTGCCGTGAGGCCGGTGGCGCCCGGCTTCCGCTCCTGGGGCGGGTTCGCCGCCAAGGACAGCCGAACCGTCTCGCCGCAGGACTGGCTCGCCGGGACGGCCGTCGGTGGCAGCGTGCTGGCTCATGGCAACGGGCGCAGCTATGGCGATTCCTGCCTCAACGACGGCGGCGTGCTGATCGAGGGCCGCAAGGCGGCCCGCATCCTCGCCTTCGACCGCGAAAGCGGGCTCCTCACCTGCGAGGGCGGCGTGCTGCTCGACGAGCTGCTGGCGCTCACCGTGCCGGCCGGCTGGTTTCCGCCGGTCTCGCCGGGCACGAGCCTGGTCACGCTGGCCGGCGCGCTCGCCAACGACGTCCATGGCAAGAACCATCATCGCTCCGGCACCTTCGGCCGGCATGTCCGCGCCTTCGAGCTCGTCCGCTCCGACGGCACCCGCCTGACGTGTACGCCGGAGGTCAACGCCGACCTGTTCCAGGCGACGATCGGCGGCATGGGGCTGACCGGCTTCGTCACGCAACTGACGCTGCAGCTGATGCCGGTCGCATCCGGCGAAATGCTGCAGGAGACGGTCCATTTCGACGGGCTTGCCGGCTTCTTCGCGCTGGCGGCGGCGTCCGATGCGACGCATGACTACACGGTCGCCTGGATCGACGCGCTCGCCTCCGGCCGTGATCTCGGCCGCGGCGTGTTCTTCAGGGCGAACCACGCGCCGGCGTCGGAGGCGCCGCCGGCGCGGCCGCGGCGGCCGCTGCCGTTTCCGCTGAAGCCGCCGGTCCCGCTTGTCAACGGCATGACGCTCAAGGCCTTCAACTGGCTTTATCGCAGCGCCCAGCCGAAGACGCCGGAGCCGCGCCGCATCGCCTACCGCCCGTTCTTCTATCCGCTCGACCGGGTCCGCGACTGGAACCGCGCCTACGGGCCGCGGGGCCTGAGGCAGTTCCAATGCGTCGTGCCGCTGCACGAGGCGCCGGCGGCGGTCGAGGAGATGCTGCGGCGGACGCTCTCGGCCGGCGAGGCTTCGTTCCTGACCGTGCTGAAGCTCTTCGGCGACGTGCCCTCGCCCGGGCCGATGTCCTTCCCGATGCCGGGCGCGACGCTGACGCTCGATTTCCCCAATCGCGGCGAACGCACCGAGCGGCTCCTGGCCGAGCTCGACCAGGTGACGCTTCAGGCCGGCGGCCGGGTCAACCCCTACAAGGATGCGCGCATGTCGCCGGCGGTGTTCGAGGCGTCCTTTCCGTGCTGGCGCGACTTCGCGCGCCATGTCGATCCGGGCTTCTCCTCGAATTTCTGGCGCCGGGTGATGGCCGGCTGAGCCCATCGAAAATTTTTTGCGATCGCTTTGAACCCGTTCGGGGCCTGCCGCGACTGATGGTCATGGAGGGCGAGTGGTTCGCTCCTCCGACGACCTCGGGAGCAACGACCATGACCGCCTCGTTCCGCAAGATCACCCTTTCCACCCTCGCCGCCCTGACCCTCGCCACCACGCTCGCCGCCTCCGGCGCCGAAGCGCGCCCGCGCTTCCATCGCGGCCATGGCTGGGGCGTCGGTGCCGGCATCGCAGCGCTGGCGGTCGGCGGCCTGATCGCGGCCGGTGCCGCCAACGCCTACGCCGCCCCGGCCTACGATGAGGATGCGCCGGTCCGCCGCTGCGACATGGTCGAGCGCGTCAACCGCTTCGGCGAGGTCGTCGGCTACCGCCGGGTCTGCTCGCTCTACTGAGCTTCTCAGCCATCAGGACGGGTCGTCCGATCGGCTCCTCCGGAAACCCGGGGGAGCCGACGGCGTTTCAGCCCTTCGCCACCGCGACCTTGCGCAGATAGTCCGTGACGATCCGGGTGATGCCGCGCGAGAGCAGGTCGTCGAGCGCGTCGACGAACTCATCACATTGCTCGCGCGTCACGATCAGCGGCGGCTCGAGCCGGATGACGTTGCGGTTGTATTCGGTGAAGGCAACGAGCACGTCGTAGTCCTTCAGCAAGAGCGCGCCGACGAAACCGCAGAGCGAGCCTTTCAGCTTGTCGTCGAGCAGCGCCACCATGTGCTTGAGCCCGAACGGCATGGTCTCGCTGATGTCGTTGAACTCGATGCCGATCATCAGCCCGCGCCCGCGAATCTCCTTGAGCAGGCTCGGATGCTTGGCGCGCAGGCCGTTGAGGCGCTCGATCAGATGGTCGCCCTGGCGCTGCGCATTGCCCATGAGGTCCTCGTCATAGAGCACGTTCAGGGCCTCGATCGCCGAGATGCAGGCCTCGCCCATGCCGCCGAACGTCGCCTGCGCGTGGATCAGCGCGGTCTTCGGCTTGCCATAGGCCTTCATGTAGATCTCGCGGCGCGCGATCATCGCACCGACCGCGGCCTTGGAGCCGCCGAGCGCCTTGGCGAGCGCGGTCACGTCCGGCACGACGCCGTCGCGCTCGAAGGCGAAGAACTGGCCGGTGCGGCCGAGACCGCACTGGACCTCGTCGGCGACCCAGAGCACGCCGTGCCTGTCGCAGAGCCCGCGCAATTCGCGCCAGAAGCCGAGCGGTGCCTCGACGATGCCGCCGCCGCCCTGCACCGTCTCCATCACGACGATCCCGATCGCGGGATCGCTCTCCAGCGCCTGCCGGACGGCCGCGATGTCGCCGAACGGGACCTTGACCCGGTTCTCGACCAGCTTGAACTGCGACTGGTAGAGGCCGGAATCCGTGATCGAGAGTACGCCCTTGGTCTTGCCGTGGAACGAGTTCGCCGCGTGCAGGATCTTCGAGCGCTCCGGCCCTTGCGCCTGTTCGGCGACCTTCAGCGCCGCCTCCATCGCCTCCGAGCCGGTCGAGCCCAAGAACACCATGTCGAGATCGCCGGGTGCGATCGCCGCGAGGTTCGCGGCCAGCGCCGAAGCGTATTGCGACATGAACGCCATGCAGATCTCGTGGCGGTTCTCGTCCTGGAACGCCTGACGCGCCGCGACGATGCGCGGATGGTTGTGGCCGAAGGCGACCGAGCAGAAGCCGCCGAAGAAATCGAGGATCTTTCGGCCGTCTTTGGTGACGTAGTGCATGCCCTCGGCGCGCTCGACGAGAATCCTGTCGAAGCCGAGCAGTTTCAGGAAATGCAGCTGGCCCGGATTGATATGGGCGCTGAACAGCTCCTTCACCGTGGCGGCGTCGAGCCGCTTGGCGTCCTCGACGCTGTAGAGCTTCGGGCGAGACGGGAGGATCGCATCCTCTGTCTTGAAAGCGGGCATGCTCATGCGGCGAGCTTCCTCTGCGGCTGGGACGGGGCGTTCCTGCCCTTGCGGTATTCGGTGTAGGCGGCGAGCAGCATGTCCTCGTCGCGATGCATCGGCTGCCAGCCGAGTTCGCGCTTGGCCTTGCTCGTGTCGAGGATGCAGATCTCGTCGGCGATCATGTACTGCTCGGGGTCCATGATCGGCAGGTTGATCGCGTCGAGCGCGTTCAGCGTCAGCTTGACCAGCGGCGCCGGCGTCGGCAGCAGGATCGATTTCGAGCCGGCATGAGCGATCAGGTCGCCGAGCAGCTTGCGCACCGGCGGCGGGTCGTCGGAACCGAGATTATAGGCGCTGTTGGGGAAGCCCGCCTTCCAGGCCGCGACGCAGGCGCTGGCGCAGTCGAACACCGAGATGAACTGGTATGGGTTCCGGCCGCCACCGATCATCGGCACCGGCAGGTTGAGGTCGATCAGCCTGAACAGCTTGACCAGGATGCCGAGGCGGCCGGGGCCGATGATCAGGCGCGGCCGGAAGATCGGGATGCGAAAACCCTTGTCGCGATAGTCCTGGCACAATGTCTCGGTCGCGAGCTTGCTCTCGCCATATTCGCCGAGCGGCCTGGCCGGGTGGTCCTCATCCTGCGGCACGGTGACCGAATGGCCGTAGATCATGTCGGTGGTGAAGTGGACGAGCCGGTCGGCGCCGTTCCTCTCCATCCAAGACAGGATGTTCTGCGTGCCGTGATAGTTCACCGGCCAGAAGAAATCGTGCCGCTCCGCCCGCGTCACGATCGGCGAGAGCATCTTGGCCGAGAGATTGTAGACGACGTCGTCGGGCTGCAGCGGGATGCCGTTGACGCTGCCGGCGTCGGTCACGTCGATGCGCTGGAACGGCACCGTGGCGTAATGCGCGTGGCCGCTCTTGACGATGTCGGCGACCAGCACCTGTTCGCCCATGGCGCTGAGATCGGCCGCCAGATGCGAGCCGACAAAGCCGTCGCCGCCGATGATGACGTGTTTCATGATCGACCCCGGATCAGCGCGGCAGGCGCGGCTGCTTGCGCACCGGCACCGGCACGGGCTTCAGCACGGGAGCGGGCTCGAGCAGCGCGCCGAGGCGCAGGAAGAGACGAACGAGCAGGTCCATGGTCATTCCTCAGCTTTGGGCGATGAAGATGGTGCCGAGCACGATCAGCCCTATGCCGGCGATGCGGGCGGGGCCGAGGTCCTCGTGGAAGACGAAATAGGCGAACACCCCGACCACGACATAGGCGAGGCTCAGGAAGGGGTAGGCGTAGCTGATCTGCACCTTCGACAGCACGACGAGATGCGAGGCCATGCTGACGACGAAGGTGACAAGACCGGCGAAGACGAAAGGATTGAAGACGATGCGGATCACGGTCCAGACCAGCCCATCCTGCGCGACGTCGAGCGCGCCGACCCCGGTCATGCCGCGCTTCAGCAGCAATTGCGCCGCCGCATTGGTCAGCACCGTGAACAGGATCAGGGGAATGTAGGCGTTCATCGCTGCCGGTCGGGTCTCGCAGGGTCGTGACCTCTGCAATGACCGGGAAAATACTTCCAACGCCTTACGAGCATCGCCTTACCGCATCGTAACGTTAAGACGATCCTGCCGGGATCGCGGAAAGACGGTGTCATCCCGGCATCGCCCGAATTTCGCCCGTTCCGGCGGTCAAGAGCCGCAGCCGGACACCTCACGGGACGACGCCATGCCTGCCTTCAAGACCGCCACGGGCGCTGCCCTGCTCCTCGCGATGATCGCGACCGGCGCCGCCGCCCAGGCGCCGGCGCCCGAGACCTGGCCGGCGGTCAAATGCGCCCGCTACAAGGAGGGGTACAGGGTCGCGATCACGCGGCAAGGCAGACAGGGGCTCGGAGCGGAATTCCTTGCCAAGCACGACGCTTTCCTCGCCTCCGACTGCGCCGGCGAGCACGACGTATGCCCGCGCAGCAAGGAGGAGCTCGATCTCGCCAACACGCTGGTCATCCTCGGCATGAACCAGGGCATGGCCTCGACCTTCATGCCCTTCGCCTGCCGGAAATGAGCTTCACACCGGCACGCCGAGCCCGGTCTTGACCCGGTCCATCGCGACGAAAGTCCGGAACTTGCGGATGTTGGAGTTGGCGAAGAACAGGCTTCGCGTCAGCGCCTCGTAGGCCGCCATGCTCGGCACCAGCACGACCAGCATGAAATCGACTTCGCCGGTGACGTAGTAGCATTGCTGGACCTCCGGCGCGGCGACGAAAGCGCGCTTGGCCGCGTCGATGTCGGCGGCGGTCTCGCTGACGAGCTCGATCTCGACGAAGAGCGTGATCGGCTGGCCGAGCGCGGCGGGATCGACGATCGCGACATTGGCCCGGATCACGCCGGACTGCTCCATCCGCCTGATCCGGCGCTGCACGGCGGGAGCGGACAGGTTGACCGCCGCGCCGATCAGGCGCTGCGGCGTGGTGTTGTCCGTCTGCAGGATGGCGAGGATGGCGCGGTCGAAGGCATCGAGCGGAAACGGATCGGCCACAGGCACTCCACGAAACGAACTTGCGTCTGGAGCCTGCGATTGCAGCGCCTTTTTCGCGCGGCGTGCAATATCCATTCGGCATCGGGACCAGCGAGACCGCGATGCTCCTTTTGAACAGCCATGCCGATTACCGGACGCCGCTTCATTCCGTCGATGCGGAGACGCTCGGGATCGCGGCGGCGACCGAGGTCGAGCGCCATCTGGCGCAGCGCGAGGACAATGCGCCGACGCCGCTGCAGGCGCTGCCGGGGCTCGCCGCCGAACTCGGCATCGCGGCGCTGCACGTCAAGGACGAGGGTCGCCGGCTCGGCCTCGGCAGCTTCAAGGCGCTCGGCGGCGCCTACGCCGTGATCCGGCTGGTGGTGGAGGAGGCGCAGCGCCGCCTCGGCCATGCGGTCGATTTCGCCGACCTTCGACAGCCCGAGGTCCGTGCCATCGCGGAAACGATGACCTTCGCCTGCGCGACCGACGGCAATCACGGCCGCTCGGTGGCGCAAGGAGCGCAGCTCGTCGGGGCGAAGGCCGCGATCTTCGTCCATGGCGGCGTCAGCGATGCGCGCGTCGCGGCGATCGCCCGCTTCGGAGCGGAGATGATCCGGGTCGCCGGCACCTATGACGATTCGGTGGTCGAGGCCGCCCGCGTTGCCGCGGGGCGGGGCTGGACCGTCGTCTCCGACACCTCCTGGGAAGGCTATGAGCGCATTCCGGGCCTGGTGATGCAGGGCTACACCGTGCTGGTGCGCGAGGCACTGCGGCAGTTGCCGACCCCGCCGACCCATGTCTTCGTCCAGGCCGGCGTCGGCGGCGTCGCGGCCGCGGTCTCCGCGCATCTGGCGCTCGTCCTCGGCGAAGCGCGCCCTGTCTTCACCGTGGTCGACCCGGCCCGCGCGGCCTGCATCGTCGCTGCAGCCAAAGCAGGCCACCCGGTCAGGATCGACCATGGCGAGCCGACGGTGATGGCGATGCTCGAATGCTACGATCCTTCGCCGCTGGCGCTGCGCGTGCTCTACCGCGTCGCCGATGCCTTCATGACGGTGGAAGACCATGAGGCGGTCGCGGCGATGAACCGCCTCGCCCGCCCGGTCTCCGGCGACCCCGCCATCGTCGCAGGGGAGAGCGGCTGCGCCGGCCTCGCCGGGGCGCTCGTCGCACTGCGCGATCCGGCCAAGCGCGACGCCTTGAAGCTCGACGCGACCTCGCGGATCTGGGTGATCAACACCGAGGGTGCGACCGATCCCGGCCGCTATGCCGAGCTCGTCGGGCTGTCGCCGGCGCAAGTGCTTTCTCGCAACGCAGCCTGACCGGAGATCGCCATGGGACCGTCGGACTTCACCGCCCTCGAAGCCGAAATGACGGCCTGGCGGCGCGATCTCCACGCCAACCCGGAATTCGGCTTCGAGGAGAGGCGCACCGCAGCCTTCGTCGCCGCAAAACTGCGCGAGTTCGGGCTCGACGATGTCACCGAGGGCATCGGCGGCACCGGCGTGGTCGGCACGCTGAAGCGCGGCAGCGGCAATCGCGCCATCGCCTTGCGCGCCGACATGGACGCGCTGCGCATCCCCGAACAGGGAAAGGGGGCTTACCGCTCGCAGAACCCCGGTATCATGCATGCCTGCGGCCATGACGGGCACACCGCTATGCTGCTCGGCGCGGCGAAGCTTCTCGCGGAGGAAGGCGGTTTCGACGGCACGGTGCGCTTCGTCTTCCAGCCAGCCGAGGAATGGGGCAAGGGCGCGCTCGCCATGCTCGACGACGGGTTGCTCGAGCGCTTTCCCTTCGAGGAGATCTACGGGCTCCACAACCAGCCCGGCCTCGCCATCGGCCGCTTCGAGACCCGCGCCGGCCCGATCATGTCGGCGGAGGACAATTTCGAGATCGTGCTCTCGGGCGTCGGCGGCCATGCCGCGCGCCCCCATGCCGGCAAGGAGGTGCTGGTCGCCGCCTGCGCGCTGGTCGTCAATCTCCAGACCATCGTCGCGCGCCGGCTGAACCCGACCGAAATCGGCATCGTCTCGGTGACCGAACTCCTGACCGACGGCACCCGCAATGCGTTGCCCGGCCATGCCCGCATCCTCGGCGATGCGCGCAGCTTCCGGCCGGAGGTCAGCGCCGAGATCGAGAGGCAGATGCGCGTCATCGCCGAGGGTACGGCGGCGACCTACAATCTTGCGGTCGAGGTGACATACACCCGCGAATTCGTGCCGACGATCAACGACGCCGCCCTGACCGACGAGGCGCTCGCCGCCGCCCGCGATCTCCTCGGGGCCGAGAACGTCGCCGTGGCGCGCGAGCCGGTGACCGGGTCGGAAGACTTCGCCCGCTTTCTTGCTCATGTGCCGGGCTGCTTCGCCTTCGTCGGTAACGGCGACACCGCGCCGCTGCACAATCCGAACTATGATTTTGACGATGCCGGCCTGCTGCATGGCGCGCGATTCCATGCGGACATCGCGCGCCGGCGGCTCAAGCCGGCCTGAAGCTTGCCTCACGCCTCGCGACCAGATCGTTCCGGAGTTTCCCGATGGCCCATGCCCTCACCGCCGCGTCCGCTCCCATGCCCAGGGGCGGCAACCAGCCCGTGCTCGATTCCGATGCGGTGTGGGAAGCCCGGCGCGATCTCGCCGCCTGCTTCCGCATGGCCGCGCGCTACGGGCTGGAGGAGGGCATCTGCAACCATTTCTCGGCGCTGGTGCCGGGCCATGACGATCTCTTCATCGTCAATCCCTATGGCTACGCCTTCCGCGAGCTGACCGCCTCGCATCTGCTGGTCTGCGATTTCCACGGCAATGTCGTCGCCGGCGAAGGCCAGCCCGAAGCGACGGCCTTCTACATCCACGCCCGCATCCACAGCCAAGTGCCGCGCGCCCGCGTCGCCTTCCACACCCACATGCCCTACGCGACGGCGCTCTCGATGACCGAGGGCGAGCCGCTCATCTTCGCCGGCCAGACCGCGCTGAAGTTCTACGGCCGCACGGCGGTCGACCGCGACTATAACGGGCTCGCACTCGACGAGCGCGAGGGCGACCGCATCGCCGGCGCGATCGGTGCGGCCGACATCGTCTTCATGAAGCATCACGGCGTGATGGTGCTGGGGCCGACCATCGCCGAGGCCTGGGACGATCTGTATTATCTCGAACGCGCCTGCGAGGTGCAGGCGCTGGCGCTCTCGACCGGGCGCGAGGTCAGGCCGGTGAAGCCGGAGATCGCCGAAGCCGCCTATCGCCAGATGCGCGAGGGCGATGCGGAATCGGCTCGGCTCCATCTCGCCTCGGTCAGGCGTCAGCTCGACGCCGAAGAGCCGGCCTATCGCGATTGAAATGCGTCACGCACCCTTGGCGAAGGGCGCGAAGGCGACCGTGACCTGGCCGTAGACCGGCCGTTTGAACGGAATGATCAGCTCCGGCGTATCGGCGAGCGGGACCCAGCGCCAGGCATCGAACTCTGCCTTGTGGCCGCCGGCAGGGTTGAGGATGTCGATCTCGCTGTCGGGGCCGGTGAGGCGGAAGGCGAACCAGCGCTGCGCCTGGCCGCGCCAGCGGCCCTTCCAGGCCTCCTTGCCGATATCGACCGGCAGGTCGTAGCTCAGCCAGCCCGGCGCCTCGGCTAGCAGCTCTGCCGAGGTGACGTTGGTCTCTTCCTGCAGCTCCCGGCGCGCCGCCTGCAGGGGCGTCTCGCCCCTGTCGATGCCGCCCTGCGGCATCTGCCATTGATGCGTTTCATCGACATGCTCGCGCAGGCTGCGATTGGCGCGCCGGCCGACGAAGACGAGACCGTCCGCGTTGAACAGCGCCAGCCCGACGCAAGGCCGGTATCCGGCCGGCGGTCGGCCGCTCATCGCAGGGCGCCGGTCGTCGAGGGATTGCGGAAGCCGCGTGCGGCGCTGACCGGTACGATCACGATGTTCCTGGCAGCGAGCGACGGCGCCCAGCGCGCGATCCGTTCCAGCGAGACCGGCAGGGCGCTGGCCGAGGCGACGGCAATGCCCTGCTCCTGCGCCAGCTTCTCCAGCGCGGCGAGTTCCTTGTCGATCGCATCGGCGCGCGGCACGCCGTCGACGACGCGGTCGATCCTGAGCGCCGGCACCTGGGCGCGGCCGGCCGATGTCGCGAGCAGGCTGCGGGCCGAGGAGCCGTCGTCGACGACCGCGAGCCCGCGCCCGGCGATCTCGCGCAGCACCGGCGAGAGCGCGCCCTCGTCGGCGGTGAAGCGACCGCCGAGGAAGTTCACGATGCCGACATAGCCGGTGAAGCGGCCCAGAATCCATTGCAGACGGTCGGGATTGTCGGCCGCCTTCGGGCCGGTCAACAGGGTGTGCGGGCCGGGATCGTTGTCGGGATAGTCGAAGGGCTCCATCGGCACCTGGAGGAAGACCTCGTGGCCCTCGCTGCGGGCGCGCTGGACGCTGCGTTCGAGCTCCTGGCCATAGGGCGCGAAGGCGAGCGAGACCGCGCCGGGCAGCCTGGCGATGGCGTCGGACGTGCCGGTCTGGCTGATGCCGAGCCCGCCGACGAGCAGCGCGATCCGCCCGGCCGGCTTGGTCGAAGGCTCGGGACCGAGCGGGCGGGCATAGACCCGGGCCGGCGTGGCGCCGTCGGAGCCGATCTTCGGCAGCAGGCCATGGCGGGTGCGCTCGACCAGGCGACCGTCGGGTGCCGGCGCGAGCTTGATCGCGGCCGGGGCGTCGGGGACGGTGATGACGATCGAACCCGGAACGTCCGAGCCCGGCCGCACCACGGTGACGCCGGCCTCGTTTTCGAGCTGCCCGGCGCTCGCCTGGGTGCGCGACGCCTGCGTCGGTGCTACCGGCGCCGCGGGCACCGGTGCGGGAGCCGTCCGGGTCTCGATCGTCGCGACGGCGAGGGGTTCGCCGCCGTCGGGATCGCGCTTGATCGCGACGACGAGCAGGAGCGCAGCCAGGCAGGTGCCGACGAGGCCTGCGCCGCCGAAGACGAGCCAGCGGCCCCAAGGCCTGCCGGGCGCGGATTTGCGATCCTGGCCGAGCGGCCGATTGAGCTCGGTGAGCGGCATTCCGGCCAAGGGCAGCCGTCCTCAGCTTGTGTCGGGACTGTCGAACCGCAGGACGCGCTGCCCCGCGCATCCGTCGCGGTCTCCGGCGCCATGCAGGCGAGCGCGAATCAGCGCGCCCGCAGCGCTAGTCTTGGCCTCTGCAGGCGCCTGCGTCGAGAGCGGTGCTGCGACCGGCGGCCGGGAAAGGCCGGCCGGCTCGGCTCAATTCGGCTTCGGCGCCTCGCTGCCCGGCGTCGCCGGAGCAGGGGCGGCGGCGTCCTTCTTGACGCCGCGCAGCTGGTTCAGCGCCGCGATCAGCTGCGTGTCCTTGAGCGGATCGTTGGGCACGTAGGAGGCCGAGCCCGACTGCTCGTCCTTGCCGTCGCCGGCCTTGAGATGGCCCTTCAGCGCGGCCTCGCCCTTGTTCTCGGAGAGCTTGTCCTTGAGCTCGGCCGGGATGTCCTGGATCACCTCGATGTCGGGCGTGATGCCCTTGGCCTGGATCGAGTTGCCGGACGGGGTGTAGTAGCGCGCGGTGGTGAGCCGCAGGCCGCCATTGGCGCCGAGCGGGATCACGGTCTGGACCGAGCCCTTGCCGAAGGAGCGCGTGCCGATCAGCGTCGCGCGCTTGTGGTCCTGCAGCGCGCCGGCGACGATCTCGGCGGCCGAGGCCGAGGAGCCGTTGATCAGCACGACGACGGGCTTGCCCTTGGTCAGGTCGCCGGCCTTGGCGTTGAAGACCTGCGTCTCCTCGGCGTTGCGGCCGCGCGTCGAGACGATCTTGCCGCGCTCGAGGAAGGCGTCGGAGACCAGCACCGACTGGTCGAGCCGCCCGCCGCGGTTGTTGCGCAGGTCGATGACGTAGCCCTTGATCTTGTCGACGCCGATCTCGGCATTGACCTTGTCGATGCCCTTGCGCAGCCCCTCATAGGTCTGCTCGCTGAAGGTGCCGATGCGGATGTAGCCGACATCGCCCTCGACGCGCTCCTCGACCGCCGGCACGACGATGGTCGAGCGGGTCAGGGTGAACTCGAGCGGCTCGGTCTTGCCCGGCCGCTCGATCTTGAGCTTGACCTGGGTGTTGATGATGCCGCGCATCTTCTCGACGGCCTGGGTCAGCGAGAGGCCCTTGACCTCGTCGCCGTCGATCTGGCGGATGATGTCGTTGGTCAGGATGCCGGCCTTGGAGGCGGGCGTGTCGCGGATCGGCTTGGCGACCTTGAGGACGCCGTCCTCCATCGTCACCTCGATGCCCAAGCCCCCGAACTGGCCGCGCATGTCGGTGTCCATGTCGCGGAAGGACTTGGCGTCGAGATAGGAGGAGTGCGGGTCGAGCGAGGAGACCATGCCGTTGATGGCGGCCTCGATCAGCTTCTGCTCGTCGGGCTTCTCGACATAGTCGGTGCGGATCTTCTCGAAGATGTCACCGAACAGGTTCAGGCTGCGATAGACCTCGGCGGAAGCGGCGACCGCGCTGGTCGAGGTCAGAAGGCGGGTCTGCGTGACCATGCCTGTCAGGCCCGCGCCGAGAACGGCTCCGGCCAGTACGAGGGAAACCTTGCGCATCATCCGCGAACCTTCTCGCCTTGCGATTTCGTCCACCACGGCGTCGGATCGACCGAAACGCCGTCCTTCCGGAACTCGATATACAAGACCGGCTGCCCGGTCCCCGAACCCACGATCGACGCCGCAGCTTCCGACGTTTCGCCCATCATCGCAACCGGCTCCCCCGCAAGGACGAACTGGTTCAGCGACACATCGATGCGCTGCATCCCGGCGAGCAGCAGATAGTAGCCTCCGCCCGCGTTCAGGATCAAGAGTTGCCCGAAAGAGCGGAACGGCCCGGCATAAACCACCCATGCATCGGAAGGCGCCGAAATCAGGGCGCCTGCCCGCGTCGCCATGGAAATGCCTCGCGTCGTGCCACCATTTCCGTCGCCTTCGCCGAAACCACGCAATTGTGATCCCGCTACCGGCAAGGCAAGCAAGCCGCGTGCCTCGGTGAAGGCGATCTTGGGGCTGAGCCGGGCCGGATCCTTGAAGGCCAGCGCCGCCATGCGCTGGCGCTGCTCGCGGGTCTCGGCCTCGAGCGCCTGGCGGGCCTGATCGGCGGCGCGATTCGCCACCGAAATCTCCTTCTCCATGCGCTCGACGAAGTCGCGCATCGTCCGGGCCTGGCCCGCGAGCTCGCCACCGGCCCTGGCCTGGATCTCGGCCTCCTTCGCCGCGCCGGCCTCGCGTTCCCGGCGCGCCTCGATCAGCGAGGCCAGGCGCTGGCGCTCGCCGGCGAGCTGTTCGAGCTCGGCGGTGATCGCCTTGCGCTCGGTTCCGATCCTTTCGCGCAGCCTGACGAGCTCGGCCAGATCGGTGCCGAGCACCTCGATCTCCTGGCGCAGATCGGGCACGACGGCGCCGAGCAGCATCGAGGCCCGTACCGCTTCCAGGATGTCGTCGGGACTGACCAGCACGGCGGGCGGCGGGCGCCGGCCGATGCGCTGCAGCGCCGCCAGCACCTCGGCGATCAGCCCGCGCCGGCCTTCGAGCGAGCGCCGGATCGCGGTCTCGCTGCCCTGCAGCAAAGCCAGCCGTTCCTCGATCGCGCCGACCTTGCGCTCGACCCCTTGCGTGCGCTGGGCGGTGTCGAGCAGGGCCTTGTTCAGCCCGGCGCGATCGGCGCGGATGCCGGCGATCTCGGCGTCGAGCTTCGCCCGCGCCTCCGCGTTGCCGGAGAGACGCTCCTCGATCGCCTTCAGCTCGGCCTCGCGCGCCTGCTTCTCGACCTGCTTGGCCTGCGCCTCGCGGGTGAGTTGCTCGGGATCGGGGGGCGCCGGCTGGGCGAATGCGGGGAGCGCCAGATTTATGGCAAGCCCGACCGCAATTCCGCGAGCCCTCATCCTGAGGAGCCGCGCAGCGGCGTCTCGAAGGATGCTCCAAGAGGCTCCCGAACCATCTGGAGCATCCTTCGAGACGCTGCCCGAAGGCTGCTCCTCAGGATGAGGGCTCGCGAATGGTGATCGACACCAGGCAGCCGAATCAGGCCTCGGATCATGGCTCATGCGCGATGATAGGGGTGGCCGGAGATGATCGTCATCGCCCGATAGATCTGCTCAAGGGCCAGCGCCCGTACGATCTGATGGGGGATGGTCAGAGCGCCGAAAGCCAGCGTCAGCTCGGCGCGCGCCCGGATCTCCTGGCTGAGCCCGTCGGCGCCGCCGATGATTAGCGTCGCAGCCGGCGTGCCGGCATCGCGCGCCGCGCCGAGCTTGCCGGCGAACGCCTCGCTGTCGAGGGCTTTGCCGCGCTCGTCCAGCGCGACGACGAGGCCAGGCGAGAGCTTCGCCAGGATGGCGTCCGCTTCCTCGCGCTTGCGTTCATCGGTCCGCTTGCCGCGGCCTTCGGGGATTTCGACGATCTCGGGCCCGATGAGGCCCATGCCGCGACCGAGCGCCACGCCGCGTTCGCGATAGCGCTCGCACAGTTCCCTTTCAGGTCCGTCCTTGAGACGGCCGACCGCGATCAGCGCCAGGCGCATGCCGGGGGGTTCAGCTGACCAGACGCTCGTTGGGCCGGTCGGCGCCCCACATCTTCTCGAGATTGTAGAACTGGCGCACTTCCGGCCGGAAGACGTGGACGATGATGTCGCCGGTGTCGATCAGCACCCAGTCGCAGGCCGGCATGCCCTCGACCTTGGGCGGCTGCAGTCCGGACGCCTTCAGCGCCTCGACCAGGCTGTCGGCGATCGAGGCGACGTGACGGTTCACCCGGCCCGACGCGATGATCATCGCATCGGCCAGCGAGGTCTTGCCCACGAGGTCGATGACGGTGACGTCCTCGGCCTTCATCTCTTCGAGAACCTGCAATGCGAGGGCGACGCTGTCCGCGGAGGGGTTGTCCGCGACGGCGGCCTGGGGAAGCGGCTTCGGCTCGGCTTCACCAAGGGTTTGACGGGTCAGGTCGGTATCCTCTCGATCACGACGCGCCCAAACCGCGCGACGCAGTGAAAATACGCTTCCGCCGCCCGAAATTCAATCGGATTCGGCTTTCAGGCGCAGTTGGGTCGAGGACAGGGTCGAGCGCCGGCCATGCAGGAAGACCCAGGCCGGCGGGCTCGCCGCCGGCAGCGCGGCGGCCTGACTCTCCGGAATTCGCCAGCGCGACAGCCAATTGGCGGCGGGCGAGGCGACGGCACGGTGGGTCGAGCCCGGCCGGTCGACGATCGCGACCGGCATCATCCGGGCGATGGTGCGCCACTCGTTCCAGCGGTGGAAACCGGCGAGATTGTCCGAACCCATCAGCCAGACGAAGCGCACACCGGGACAGCGCAGGGTCAGCGCCCTGAGCGTATCGGCGGTGTAGCGGGTACGCAGTCTCGCCTCGATGCCGCTGACATGGATGCGGCCGTGATCGGCGACGGCGCGGGCATGGGCGACGCGCTCGGCCAGTCCCGGCAGGCCGGAATTGTCCTTGAGCGGGTTGCCGGGCGTCACCAGCCACCAGACGCGGTCGAGCTGCAGGCGGCGCAAGGCCGTCAGGCTCGCCAGGCGATGACCGTCATGGGCCGGATTGAAGGAGCCGCCGAACAGGCCGATGCGCAGGCCGGGCGCATGGGGCGGCAGCCGCAGATATTCGTCGCTCACGGCAGAGACTTCGTCACGGACGAATCTGGCCGCTGCCATGGACCCGGTATTTGAAGGAGCAGAGCTGCTCGATGCCGACCGGCCCGCGCGCATGCATCCGCCCCGTGGCGATGCCGATCTCGGCGCCGAAGCCGAACTCGCCGCCATCGGCGAACTGGGTCGACGCGTTGTGCAGCACGATCGCCGAATCGACCTGCGTCAGGAAGCGGGCGGCGGCCCCGTCATCGGCGGTGACGATCGCCTCGGTGTGATGCGAACCGTGGCGCTCGATATGGGCGACCGCCTCGTCGAGGTCGGCGACGACCCTGACCGCGATGATGCGGTCGAGGAATTCGGTCGCCCAGTCCTGCTCGGTAGCCGCGGTCACGCGTGGGTCCACCGCACGGCTCGCCTCGTCGCCGCGCACGGCGCAGCCGGCATCGAGCAAGGCATTCACCAGAGGCGAAAGATGAGTCGCGGCACAGGCTTCGTCGACCAGCAGCGTCTCGGCCGCGCCGCAGACGCCGGTGCGGCGCAGCTTGGCGTTCAGCACGATCTCGCGCGCCATGGCGAGGTCTGCAGCGCCGTGAACATAGACATGACAATTCCCGTCGAGATGGGCGAAGACCGGGACGCGCGCCTCGCTCTGGACGCGGGCGACGAGGCTTTTTCCGCCGCGCGGCACGACGACGTCGACCGTGCCGTCGAGCCCTTTCAGGATTTCGCCGACGGCGGCGCGGTCGCGGGTCGGAACGAGCTGGATCGCGTCGCCGGGCAGGCCTGCCGCCTCCAGTCCCTCGCGCAAGGCAACCGCAATCTCGGTCGAGGTCCGGAAGCTGTCGGAGCCGGCGCGCAGGATCGCGGCATTGCCGCTCTTCAGGCAGAGCGCGCCGGCATCGGCCGTGACGTTCGGCCGGCTCTCGAAGACGACGGCGATGACGCCGAGCGGGGTCGCGACGCGCTCGAAGCGCAGGCCGCTGGGCTCTTGCGTCCATTCCGCCGTCACGCGCCCGACCGGATCGGCAAGCTCGGCGACGCTGGCGACCGCGTCGGCGACGCCGGCGAGCCGGGCCTCGTCGAGCAGGAGCCGGTCGATGAAGGCGGGCGTCTGGCCGGCGGCTTCGGCCTCGACGAGGTCCTGCTCGTTGGCGGCGAGGATCGAGCCCGAGCGCGCGCGCAACGCCCGCGCCATCGCGCGCAGCGCCGCGTTCTTCTGCGGCGCCGAGGCCAGCGCGACCGCCCGCGAGGCGGCCCGCGCACGCGCGCCGATGTCCCGCATCAGGGCGGCGAGGTCGCCGACATCATTCGTCGCAACGACCCTCAAGGCCTTTTCGCTCGTCATCTCGCACCTATCCGCTCGGCCCGTAGCGACAATCCCGATCGGCGGCCGTTGCAATTCAAGCCCTCATCCTGAGGAGCAGCCGAAGGCTGCGTCTCGATGGATGCTTCAGGAGGCTCCTGCACCATCTGGAGCATCCTTCGAGACACCGCTACGCGGCTCCTCAGGATGAGGGCTGAGAAGATCATCATCGTCTTCTAGCCCAGCCCGAGCGCCATGTCGTCCCGGTGGATCATCTCGGCGCGGCCGGGATAGCCGAGGATCGCCGCGATGTCGCGCGAGGCCCGGCCGATCACCAGCGCCGCCTCGCCCGCATCATAGGCGACGAGGCCGCGCCCGAGCAGAACCCCGTCCGGCGCACGGATCAGCACGGCGTCGCCACGCGCGAACTCGCCCTCGATCCGCGCGACCCCGACCGGCAGCAGGCTCGCCCCGCCACGCAGCGCGCGTGCCGCCCCCGCATCGACATGGAGCGCGCCGCGCGGTTCGAGCGAGCCGGCGATCCAGGTCTTTCGCGCCGTCGCGGGCGTCGAGGCGGTCAGGAACCAGGTGCAGCGCGCGCCAGCGTCGATCGCACTGAGCGGGTTCTTCGGCCGGCCGTCGGCGATCAGCATATGGGTGCCGCCGGCGGCCGCGATCTTGCCGGCCTCGATCTTGGTGCGCATGCCGCCGCGCGAGAGTTCGGACGCCGCCCCGCCGGCCATCGCGTCGATCTCGGGCGTGATGCGCTCGACCAGCGGGATGTGGCGGGCGGCCGGATCCTTCGCGGGCGGTGCCGTGTAGAGCCCGTCGATGTCCGAGAACAGCACCAAGAGGTCGGCGCTCGCCATCGTCGCGACGCGGGCGGCGAGCCGGTCGTTGTCGCCGTAGCGGATTTCGGCGGTGGCGACCGTGTCGTTCTCGTTGATCACCGGCACGGCGCGCAGGTCGAGCAGGCGGCCGAGCGTGGCGCGCGCATTGAGATAGCGCCGGCGCTCCTCGGTGTCGGCCAGCGTCAGCAGGATCTGGCCGGCCGTCAGCCCGTGATGGCCCAGCGCCTCGGCCCAGGTCCGGGCGAGGGCGATCTGGCCGACGGCGGCGGCCGCCTGGCTCTCCTCCAGCCTGAGCGGCCCCGAGGGCAGGCCGAGCACGGTGCGCCCGAGCGCGATCGCGCCCGAGGAGACGACGAGCACGTCGGCGCCGCGCTGGTGGAGATCGGCCAGATCCTCGGCCAGCGCCGCGAGCCAGGCCTGGCGCAGGCGCCCGCGGGCCCGGTCGACCAGCAGGCTGGAGCCGACCTTGACGACGATGCGGCGGAACTGGCTGAGCGCGGGCGTGGTCACGGAAGTCGAGGCCGGGCGGCTGGTGAGGTCTGGCCCATGCCTGTTGGCGAAAACGCGCGGCTTGTAAAGCATTTGCCGGCTGCCGGCAGGCCGCCGGAAGCGCCTCGACCCGCGGTTGCATTGACAAACCAGGCTCGAGCGCCCATATCGGCGAGGTCGAACTTTAGGCCGAACGACTTGGCCCCGCGCATTCCGATGCGCATCGCTGACGACCTTCCTGCTGAATTCGAAACGGGCGTGCGAACTCCTTCGCGCGCTCAAACAAGTCATCGCAAAGGGGTTCGTCATGAGCGCGGGCACAGTCAAGTGGTTCAATGCGACCAAGGGTTTCGGCTTCATTCAGCCGGATGATGGCGGTCAGGACGTGTTCGTCCACATCAGCGCCGTCGAGCGCGCCGGAATGCGCGATCTCAGGGATGGTCAGAAGATCTCCTACGAGCTCGTCCAGGACAAGCGCTCGGGCAAGATGTCGGCCGACAATCTCCGCGCCGAGTGAGCCAGGAAGCCGCTCAGGAATCAGGGACCGAAGGCCGGCGACCGCGGATGTACCGGCGCCAGCCCGTCCCACAGCTTCCGGAGCGGCACGACGAAGGGTCGGGGACATGTGCCCGGCCCTTTTTCACGTCCCGACCAACAACCAAGAAGGAGACGCCCCATGCAGGTTCTCGTCCGCGACAACAATGTCGAGCAGGCCATCCGCGTGCTCAAGAAGAAGATGCAGCGCGAGGGCGTCTTCCGCGAGATGAAGCGCCGTTCGGCCTATGAGAAGCCGTCCGAGAAGCGCGTCCGCGAGAAGGCCGACGCCATCCGCCGCGCCCGCAAGGTCGCCCGCAAGCAGATGCAGCGCGAGGGCCTGATCGCAGCGCCCAAGCCGAAGCCGCGTCCGGCCCGCCCTGGAGCCCCGGCAGCTCCCGCGATCCGCTGATTTCGGTATCAATCCAGCGCGATCTGGATTAATTGCGCGACGCGGGCGGCGCGAACGCCCGTAACAACCGTGAGATGAGCCACCTTGAAGAACCCGACCGACAGCAAGTTCACCGACCGTCAGGCCACTGCCGCAGCCGCCAAACAGGCATTGCTGGAGCGCTTCAAAGCGCGGCCCAAGGCCGATGATCCGGTCATGCTGCAGCGAAAGGCCGAGCGCGAGGCGATCGCCGCCGCGCGCGCCGAGCGCGAGGCCGAGAAGGCGAAGATCCGCGCCGAGGAAGAGCGCCTGGCAGCGATCGAGGCCGCCCGCCTCGCCGAGGAAGAGCGTCTCGCCGAGATCGCCCGCGAGGAAGCCCGCAAGGCCGAACAGGCCAAGCGCGATGCCGAGCGTCCCCGCAAGGTGCTGCTCGAGGCGGTGCAGTACATGCAGCTCCGCACCGCCGGCAAGCGCCGCTGAGCTGATCGCCCACTGACGGGGTTCCCGGCCGCCTGTGCGGCGGCAGGAGGCTCGGCAGCCGACGCGCGCCCGGACGTCCGGCGTGCGGGACGCGCCTATCACGAGCCCACGAACCGGAGCGTTCCGTCATGGCGACGCGAGGCCTTTCAGCCGACGAGATCAAGCGCCGCGCCCAGGCCGCCTTCGAGAAGGCCGACCAGCGCAAGCAGGAGGCCTCGCGTGCCTGGGAGGCCGAGCAGGCCGAGCGCGACCTGATCACCCAGAAGACGGCGCGCCTGCGCGCGCTGCGCCTCGCCAAGGAAGCGGCCGATGCCGATGCGGCCGCCGCCGTCGCGGCCGAGCAGGCCGCTGCGAAAGCGGCCATCGTCGAGGCGAAGGCGGTCGCCAAGGCCGCCAGGACCAAGATCGCCGACGACAAGGCCGCCAGGACGCTGTCGCGCAAGGCCGCCAAGGCGACCTGAGGTCTCACCTGTCGGTGCGCTTGTCCTGGCCGCACCGGAAACCCGGCCCATTGCCGTCGGCGAGCCTGCGCGCCTGCGCATTCGCATCGGCTCTGCGGCCGTCGACGCTGCCGACGATGCAGGAGACGCCGTCCACGCCGATCCGGTGCACGACCAGCCGGTCTACGTCGAGACGGCCGATGCGCGTGCCGGCCTTGTAGCGCACGATCGCGACGATCGGCCGTGCGTTCTTCGGCCCGCGCCATTCGATGGTGTTGCCGGCCTCGAAGAAGTCGAGCCCGACGAACAGCGATTCGCCGATCCCGCGCTCGCCGAAATTCACCGAACTCGAATCGGCCTCCGCCGTCCAGACCACCTTGATGCCGGCGGCGCCGACGCAGGTGGTCTCGGCCAGATCGTTGCCTGCCGGCGACTTCCGGCATTTTTCGTAGTCGTGACGGGTATAGGTGCTGACCATCTCCTGTGCCGCCGCCGCCAGAACGGCGAGCGGGCTCGCCAGCGCCGCCGCGACCAAAGCCGTCGTCCGGACCATCCTCGCCTCCCTGATCGCGACCTGTGCCATCAAGCGCGCTGTCCGGGCGAGGCACAAGCATGGATCACCGCCATGGCTGGCGTCGCGCGCCGGAGCGATTAATCTGCGTCGCGATTGAACCTTCCGCCGGCTCGCGGCGACTACATTCCGCGAGCCGTCGTGCCGGGCCTTCGAGGGGCGATGCATACGGAATCGGACGAAGACCTCGTCAAGCGCATCGCCTCCGGCGAGCGGCTCGCAATGCGGGTGCTGTTCTCGCGGCACCAGGTGCGGGTCTACCGTTTCGCCTTGCGGATCCTCCGCGACGAAACGCTTGCCGAGGATGTGATCAGTGACGTCTTCATGGATCTCTGGCGACAGGCCGATCGCTTCGAGGCGCGTGCCTCGGTCTCGACCTGGCTGCTCGCCATCGCCCGCAACAAGGCCTACTCGCTGCTGCGCAAGCGCCGCGAGGCGGGGCTCGACGACGATTTCGCCGAGAGCATCGAGGACGAGGCCGACGATCCCGAGATCGTGCTGCAGAAGCAGGACAAGGGTCTCGCCATCCGCGCCTGTCTCGACAGGCTCTCGCGCGAGCACCGCGAGGTCGTCGATCTGGTCTACTATCACGAGACCTCCGTCGAGGAGGTCGCCCGCATCGTCGGCATCCCCGAGAACACGGTCAAGACGCGGCTCTTCCACGCCCGCAAGAAGCTGGGCGAGCTGCTCAAGGCCGCAGGTATCGACCGCGGCTGGCCCTGAACCCATCGCACGGAGCGCGTCATGACCGACACCATCGCGAGCGATCCGCAGCGCGCCGAGATCGAGCTGCTGCTGCCGTTCTACGCCAATGGCCGCCTCGGTGCGGCCGACAAGGTGCGCGTCGAGGCGGCGCTGAAGGACGATCCCGAGCTCGCGCTCCGGCTCGACCTCATCCGCGAGGACATGGCCGAGACGACCCTGCTCAACGAGAGCCTCGGCGCACCCTCGCCGCGCGCCCTCGACCGGCTGATGGCCGGCATCGAGGCCGAGCCGCGCCAGGCGCCGCTGATGGAACGCGCCCGCAGCGGACTGCTCGGCTGGCTCGGAACCTGGCTCGCGGCGCAGCCGCCGCGCCGGCTCGCCTATGCGGGTGCGGCCGCGCTCGCCCTGATCGCGATCCAGACGGCCACGATCACCGGGCTGTCGCTGCGCGGTGGCGGAGGCGGTTTCGAGACCGCCTCCGCCCCGGGTTCCCAGGCGTCCGACCGCTATGTGCTGCTGAGCTTCGCCACTGAGGCAAAGGCCGGCGACATCGCCGCCTTCTTCAAACGCTACGAGGCCTCGGTGGTCGACGGGCCTCGCGCCAACGGCTTCTTCAAGGTCCGCATCGGCGACGCCAGGCTGACGCCGGCGCAGGTCGAGGCGATCGCGGCGCGGATGAAGGCCGAGACCGGCATCGTCGGCTTCGTCGCGCCGGCTCCGTAAGGTCATGCGCTCTCGCCGCCGGGACGGCGGCGTGCTAATCTCGATGGTCGCAGCAGGGAGGCACAGGCTCATGTCCGGCTCGCGCAATGACTGCTCCGCCCACCGACCGAGGCTGCTCGGCGGTATCGCCCTGACGCTGCTCGTCGCGCTGCTGATGACGCCCGGCACAGCGTTCGCCGAGGGTGGCGGTGGAGGCGGCGGCGGTCGCGATTTCGAGTATCCGGCGTCGAGACCCAATGCGATGCGTCCGAACGCGGTGCGTGGCCAGATGCCGGCGGCGCGGCCGACGATGCCCGGCCGCATGCAGGGACCGGCAGCGGTGGGTTCGCGAGCGCCATCGATGCAACCGACCGGGATGGAGCGGGCCGCACCCGGGCAGGGCTATCCGGGGCGGGGACAGCGTTTCCAGACCGGGCGCGAAGGCCGTCCGATGCCGGGCCGGGTCTCGCGCTATCCCGGTCGCAGCGGCTGGGGCGCCGGGGCGGTCGGCGTCGGAGCCGGCATCCTCGGCGGCATCCTGCTCGACCAGGCGATGCGCCGGCCGGCCTATGAGTACGAGCCGGAGCCCGAGCCGCTGCCGCGCCGCGCGCGCCGCCCGGTCATCGTCGAGGACGACGAGATCGACGAGCCGCGCCGTCCGGCGCGCGCCGCCGCTCCGCCGCGCCAGCCGCCGGCACGCACCGCCCAGCCGGCGCCGCCGCGGCAGCCCGGCGTCGTCGTCCCGCCGGTGGCGGAGCGCCGTTTCGTCGCCGAGGAGATCCTGTTCGAACTGGCGCCCGGCGCCTCGGCGGATGCGGTGCTGCGCCGGCATCGCGCGACCCTGATCGAGAGCCGCCGCTTCGTCCTCGCCGACCGCACGATCATCCGTGCCAGGCTCGACGGCGGCCGCAGCGCCCGGACGGTGCTCGCGGCGATGGCCGGCGATGCGCGCGTGGCCGGCGCCCAGCCGAACTATCTCTACAGCCTGGAACAGCAGGCGCCCGCGCCGGTCGAGGCGGCAGCCAGCGCGTCGCCGGCGCCGGTCGCCGCGCTTCCCGCGCCCTCGTCTGTCGATCCGCTGCCGGCAAAGCGGGAGCTCCAGCCGCAATATGTCGCCGACAAGCTCCGTTTCGAGGCGATCCACAAACTGGCGCGCGGCGCCGCGATCAAGGTCGCGGTGATCGATTCCGCCGCCGACCGCGAGCATCGCGAACTGCAGGGCGTGGTCGCCGGCAGCTTCGACGCACTCGGCGGCGAGGCGCCGGCCCATGCCCACGGCACGGCGATGGCGGCGGCGATCCTGGCTCAGGCGCAACTCCAGGGCGTCGCCCCCTCGGCGCGGCTGCTGGCGGCACGGGCCTTCTCGGGCGGTGCGCCGGGCGCCGCCAACGGCACGACCTTCCACATCCTGAGCTCGCTCGACTGGGCGGCCGAGCAGGGCGCGCGCGTCGTCAATCTCTCCTTCGCCGGCCCGCAGGACAGGCTGTTGTCGCAATCGCTCGCCGGTGCCAAGGCCAAGGGCATGATCGCGGTGGCGGCCGCCGGCAATGGCGGCGCCAAGGCCGCACCGCTCTATCCCGGCGCCGACCCCAACGTGATCGCGGTGACGGCGACCGACGCCGACGACAAGCCGTTCGCGCAGGCCAATCGTGGTGGCTACATCGCGGTCGCGGCACCGGGCGTCGATGTGCTCGCGGCCGAGCCGCAGGGCCGCTACGCCTTCTCGTCAGGCACCTCGATCGCGGCGGCGCACGTCTCGGGGCTGGTCGCGCTGATCCTCGAAAAGCGGCCCGATCTCGACCTCGAAGGGGTCCGCAAGCTCCTGATGGAGAGCGCCGTCGATCTCGGGCCGAAGGGCCGCGACCCGGTCTTCGGCGCTGGGCGGATCGACCCGACGGCGGCGCTGGCCCGGGCCCTGCCGGTCTCTGCCGCGAGGCCTTGATCTTTCGGGCGGGGGGCCGAATGGTTCGGGCGCGCCGCCCGGCCCGCCTGGAGCCTGCCCGATGTCCGTCCTCGACCACGATACCCAGCCGCTCGAGACATGGCGCGAGGGGGTCAGGACGCTGATGCGGGTCTCCGCCACCGTCGGCAGCCGCCAGCTCCTGATCTTCGACCAGTTCTGCGATCCCGGCCTCGGCGCGCCGATGCACATCCATGCCGTCGAGGAGGTGCTGGAGGTCTTCGAAGGCACGGCGGAGGTGACGCTCCGCGACAAGGTCATGCGCCTCGGTCCCAACCAGTCGGTGCTGATCCCGGCAGGTGCGCGCCATGGCTTCAGCAATGTCGGCGGCGGCGTCCTGCGGGTGCGGGCGACGCTCGCGGCTGCGATCTTCGAAGCCTCCTATGACGACCGCAACGAACTTTCACGGCGCTATGTGCCGGCCGATGCCTGAACCACAGGCGGCTTGATTTTCCGCGCCGCATGCGCCTGATGTCGGGCCATGCGCCGCCCGAAGCTCCTGTTCGTCGCCACCGAGGACTGGTTCTTCGCCTCGCATTTCCTGCCGATGGCGCGCGCCGCCCGCGAGCTCGATTTCGACGTCGCGGTGATCGCACGCGAGCGCCATCATCGCAGGATCATCGAAGCGGCCGGTGCCAGGCTGATCGCACTCGAAGCCGAGCGCCGCAGCCTCGATCCGCGCGTGCTCTTCCGGCATGTCCGGGCGCTGCGACGGCTGATCGCGGCCGAGCGGCCCGACATCCTGCACTGCATCGCGCTGAAGCCGATCGCGCTCGCCGGCTTCGCCGGCAAGCTTGCGGGCATCGAGCGGCGCGTCTATGCGCTGACCGGGCTCGGTTTCCTCGGAGCGCGCAAGGGCGCGGTCGCGGCCGCTGCGCGCTTCGCCGCGCAGCTCTGGCTGCGCGAGGCGCTGGACGGGCCGAAGGTCCGATTCCTGTTCGAGAACCCCGACGATCCCGTCATGCTCGGGCTCGATCCGCAGGACGCCGGCAAGGTCGCGCTGGTCGGCGGTGCCGGCGTCGATCCGCTGATCCTGATGCCCGAGCCGATGCCGCCAGCGCCGCCGCTCAAGGTCGCGCTGGTCGCGCGGCTGCTCTGGTCGAAGGGCGTCGATCTCGCGGTCGAGGCGGTCAGGCTCGCCCGCATCGAGGGGGCCCGCGTCGAGCTGACCCTGTACGGCGCGCCCGATCCCTCCAATCCGAAGGCCATTCCCGAGGCGACGCTGACGGAATGGGCGGCGCGGCCGGGCGTGAGCTGGGCCGGGCCGACCCGCGACATCGAGGCTGTCTGGCGGGGCCATCATCTCTGCATCCTGCCCTCGCGCGGCGGCGAGGGGCTGCCGCGCACCATCCTGGAGGCCGCCGCCTGCGGCCGGCCGATCCTGACCACCGACGTGCCGGGCTGCCGCAGCTTCGTCCGCGACGGGCAGGACGGCATGGTCGTGCCGCCGGACGACGCAGCCGCGCTGGCCAGGGCGCTGATCGCCTTCGCCGGCGCGCCGGGCCTGACCGAGCGCATGGGGGCGAACGCCCGTGCCCGCCTGATCGACGGCCACACCGAGCGCGACGTCATGGATGCGGTGAAGGCGCTCTATCGCAGCCTGCTCGACACGCCGACGAAGGACATCGCGGCGTGACCGCGCCGCCGGCGCAGGACAGCGTCCCCGATCGCCGCGGCTTCATCCTCGCCCATACCCGGCTGCTGCCGGTGCCGCATGCGCCGGAGATTTCGCTGCACGTCGCCGAGGAGGCGACCGCGCTCTGGCAGAAGACCGAGGACGAGCTCGCGACCATCGGGCTGCCGCCGCCGTTCTGGGCCTTCGCCTGGGCCGGCGGCCAAGCGCTGGCGCGCTACCTGATCGATACGCCGACCATCGTCACGGGACAGCGCGTGCTCGATTTCGCCAGCGGCTCCGGCCTCGTCGCCATCGCCGCGGCGAAAGCGGGAGCGGCGAGCGTCGAGGCCTGCGACATCGACGCTTTCGCCGCCGAGGCGATCGGGCTGAACGCGACGGCCAACGGCGTCGCTGTCTCTGTCAGGCTCGACGACCTGATCGGCCGCGACGAGGGCTGGCAGGTGATCTCGGCCGGCGACGTCTGCTACGAGCGCGCCATGGCCGAGAGCGTCGTCGGCTGGCTCTCGGCCTTGCAGGCACGCGGCGCGACCGTCCTGATCGGCGATCCCGGCCGGAGCTATCTGCCGATAGACCGGCTCGAAGCGCTGGCGACCTATCAGGTGCCGGTGACGCGTTCGCTGGAGGACGCCGAGATCAAGCAAAGCTCGGTCTGGCGGCTGCGGGGGTGACTCCGCTCGTCATTCCGGGTTCTTCGCTGCGCGAAGTCCCGGAATGACGAATGTCACCCGCCATGCTTCTCCAGAAAGCCCTCGACCGGGAGCTTGCGGAAATCGTCCAGCGCGCCGCGCAGCCGTGCATGCTCCCAGTCCCACCAAGCCAGCGCCATCAGCCGCCCGGCGATGGCCGCCGGAAAGCGCTGTCGGATCGGCCGCGCCGGATTGCCGGCGACGATCGTGTAGGGCGCGACGTCCTTGGTGACGATGGCGCCGCCGGCGACCACCGCGCCGGTGCCGATCGTTCGCCCCGGCAGGATGATGGCGCCATGGCCGATCCAGACGTCATGGCCGATCGTCACCGGGGTCGAGCGGCGCCAGTCGAAGAACGCCGCGTCATCCTCGGCATCCTCGAAATAGGCCGAGGCGCGATAGGTGAAATGCGACTGGCTTGCGCGCTGCATCGGATGATTCCCGGGATTGATCCGGGTCATCGCCGCGATCGAGCAGAATTTCCCGATCGTCGTGTAGATGACATTGGAATCGTTCACGACATAGGAGTAGTCGTCCATCGACGACTCGACGAACGAGGTCCGCGCGCCGATCTCGGTATAGCGTCCGAGTTGTGCCTGCCGGACCTGCGCGGTCGGATCGATGGCGGGTTCCAGTCCGAGTTTCTTGGCCACGATGTCCTCCTCAGAAAGCAAGCCGGCTGCTTCGCCCGTCCGCGAGGGCGCGCTCGTGCTGGTGGTCGGTCCATCCGGCGCCGGCAAGGACACGCTGATGGACGCGGCCCGCGCGGCGCTCGCCGGCGACGGCCGCTTCGATTTTGTCCGCCGCCTGATCACTCGGCCGGCCATGGCTGGCGCGGAGGATCATGACAGCTGCTCGCAGGCTGCGTTCGAGGCGGCGGTCGGGCGTGGCGAGATGGCGCTGCATTGGGGCGCGCATGGGCTGCATTACGGTATCCGCACTGCCGCGCTCGCCGGGGTCGGCAATGGCCGTGTGGTGATCGCCAACATCTCGCGCGGCGCGATCTCGCAGGCCGAGGTGCTGGCAACGCGCGTCGTCGTGGTCGAGATCACCGCGCCGCCGGCGGTGCTGGCGAAGCGGCTCGCGGCGCGTGGGCGTGAGAGCGAGGCCGACATCGCAGCCAGGCTCGCACGCGAAGCGCCGCTGCGGATGACGAACGCGGAGCTGGTCACGATCGTGAACGATCGGACGGTGGCGGAAGGGGCAGAGGCGTTCGTCAGGACGGTGCGGGGATTGGCTCTCCCGTCCGTCATTGCGAGCGCAGCGAAGCAATCCAGGGGGACGTAGCACTCCACGCCCCCCTGGATTGCTTCGTCGGCTGCGCCTCCTCGCAATGACGGCGGGACCGGCCCATGCGCTCACCCTAGCATCACCGAATCGAGCAGCCTGAAGCGGCTTTCGCGCGTCTCTTGCCTGAACAGCGCAATGCGGTCGATCGCGACCGGACTTGCCGGTACCGCTTGCGCATAGGCCTGCGCCAGCGCGCCCGCGATCGGCGCGACCGCGTCCTGCGGCAAGGCCCCGGTCAGCGTCATGTGGAAGCGGAAATCCTCGCCGACATAGGGGTAGCCATAGGCGTCGAGCCAGGCGCGCTGCGCCGGCGTCAGCGGGCTCTTCAGCCGCCGCGCCAGATCGGCTTCGCTCAAGGACGCGCGGAAGGGCTCGAAAGCCTGCACCAGCGCGAAGGCGAGGCGCTGCAGTGCCTCGCTCGGCTGCGACGGCGTCAGCGTGACGAAGCGCCCGATCGGCGTGACGGAAAGCCCGGCGAGCGGCACCGATGTCTGCCCGGCCGCGACATTGCGCAAGAAGGCGCGCAAGCCGTTCTCGTTTCGCCCGGCGGCGAGCTCGAACGGCGCCTTCAGCGTCGCGTGGAAGCCGTAGCGGCGCGGCTCGGAGGTTCGCGCGGCCCAGCCCGAGGCGTCGCAACCCGGCGGCACGGCGAAGGGAACGTCCTCCCCCGTCACCGCGTCATAGCCCAGCGTCGCGCTGCCGAAGCGCCAGAGCGCACTGTCGGCTGCCGGCGCGAAATAGATCGCGTAGCGTGGCCCGCTCAAAACGCGCGCTCGCCCTTCGACCAGACCGCGGCAATGACCGGCGTCGGACCCAGCACCCTGAAACGCACCAGATCGGCGCGCAGGCCGGGCTTGAGGTGACCGCGATCCTTCAGGCCCAAAATGTCGGCGACCTTCCAGGTCACCATGCCCATCGCCTCGGGCAGCGCGACGCCGTGATCGGCCGAGAGCTTCAGCACCGCCTGCAACAGGCTGGCGGGGACATAGTCGGAGGAGAGCCCGTCCAGCAGGCCCTTCTCGGCCAGCTCCGAGACCGAGACGCCGCCGGAATGCGAGCCACCGCGCACCACGTTAGGCGCGCCTGCGACCGTCGCAAGCCCGCGCTGCTTGGCGGCCTGCGCCGCCTCGACCGTGGTCGGGAACTCCGAGATCACGGCGCCCGACGCGATGCCGGCTTCGACATGCTCGACCGTGGTGTCGTCATGGGTCGCGATCGGGATGCCCCGCGCCTGGAACATCTCGACCACGGCGGCCCAGTTGCGCGAGACGTTGGCCGCGCCCTCGCTCTGGCGCACCACGACGTCGTGCTCGAATTCGGCCTCGGTCTTGCCGTTGCCCATGGCGTAGGTCTTCAGATGCGAGATGTCGCGCCATTGCCGCTGGCCAGGCGTGTGGTCCATCAGCGAGACGAGCTGGACGAGGTCGTCGTCCTGATAGGGCGCGATGTCGTCCAGCAGGCCCGGGCTGGTCAACTCGCAGCGCATATGGATGCGGTGGTCGATGCGGAAGACGTTTTCGCGCCGGCCCTCGGCCAGCGCCTTCATCACGTCGGCGAAAATGTCCTTGCGGTAGTCCTTGGCCGAGAACGGCGTGCCGGCGCAGATCGCGTCGTAGACCGTGGTGACGCCGGCCGCCGCCATCTGCGCGTCATGGACGAGCGCCGCCGCGAGCCCGTTCGGCCAGAAGACCTTCGGGCGCGGCATGAAGTGCTTTTCCATGTTGTCGGTGTGCATCTCGACGAGGCCGGGCGCGACATGGTCGCCGCCGATGTCGAGCGCGCCCGGTAGCGACGAGCGGCCCTGGTCGACGGCGAGGATGCCGGTCTCGTCGAACACGATGGTGCCGTCGACGATCTCGTTCTCGAGGATCAGCCTGGCGTTGGTCAGGATCGTCTGCATCAGGCGGCCTTCCGGAAAGCGGTGATGTCGAGATAGCGCGTCGCGACCTGTTCGCGAACCGCCTCGTCATGGAAGATCCCGACGATGGCCGAGCCCTTCGCGCGGGCTTCGGCGATCAACCCGACGACGACGTCGCGGTTGGCCGCATCGAGCGAGGCGGTCGGCTCGTCGATCAGCATGATCGGCGATGGATCGACGAAGGAGCGGGCGATGTTGACGCGCTGCTGCTCGCCGCCGGAGAATGTCGCGGGCGCGAGGGCCCAGAGGCGCTCCGGCAGATTTAGCCGGGCGAGCATCGCCTTTGCCCGCTCGCTCGCCTCCCGCGCGTCGATGCCGCGTGCGAGCAGCGGGTCGCGGACGATGTCGAGCGCCGAGACGCGCGGGATCGCGCGCAGGAACTGCGAGACGAAGCCGAGCGTGCGGCGGCGGATCTCGAGCACGGTGCGCGGCACGGCTGAGACGATGTCGATCGGTCGCCCGGCATGGGTGATGTGGATACGGCCGGATGTCGGGCGATAGTTGCCGTAAAGGATGCGCAGCAGGCTCGATTTGCCGGCGCCGGACGCGCCGGCCAGCACCAGCGCCTCGCCTGCTTCGACAGAGAAATTGACGTCGTCGAAGACGGGCAGCCGAACTCCGCCCTGGTTGTGCAGGGTGAATTCCTTGGCGACGTTCTCGACGCGGATCATCGTGGTCATGGGGTCAGGGCCTTGCGGGGAAAGGGTGACGCGGGTGTGACGGGGCCTCCCCTCTCCCCTCGCGGGAGAAGGTGGCAGCGCGCAGCGCTGACGGATGAGGGGGCGCCGTGAGCTCTCCCCATCCGCCAATATCGAAGGGCACAGCGCCCCCTCATCCGGCGCTGCGCGCCACCTTCTCCCGCGAGGGAAGAAGGGAAGAAGTGCGCGCTATGATCCGTCTCACACACTGAGCACCGCCGAGGTCAGCAGCTGCGTATAGGCGTGGTGCGGATCGTCCAGCACCTGGTCGGTCAAGCCTTGCTCGACGACGCGGCCGTCCTTCATCACCATCAGCCGATCTGTCAGGAGCCGCGCCACGGCGAGGTCGTGCGTCACGATGATCGCCGCCAGCCCCAGATCGCGCACCAGCACGCGCAGCAGGTCGAGCAGGCGCGCCTGCACCGAGACGTCGAGGCCGCCGGTCGGCTCGTCCATGAAGACGAGCTTCGGTTCCGAAACCAGCACGCGGGCGATCTGCAGGCGCTGCTGCATGCCGCCGGAGAACTGGCGCGGCCGGTCGTCGACCCTGCTGTCCGCGATCTCGACGCGGGCGAGCCAGTCGAGCGCGCGCTCCCTGATCTGCCCGTAATGCCGGTCGCCGCGATCCATCAGCCGCTCGCCGACATTGCCGCCGGCCGAGACATCCATGCGCAGACCGTCGCGCGGGTTCTGGTGGACGATGCCCCAGGCGGTGCGCATCAGCCGCCGCCGCTCCTGCTCGGAGACGGAATAGATGTCGAGCGGGGCGCCCGAGCCCCGGAACAGCACCTCGCCGTCGTCCGGCCGATCGATGCCGGCGAGGCAGCGCAGCAGCGTCGACTTGCCGGAGCCCGACTCGCCGACGATGCCGAGCACCTCGCCGGGCCAGAGGTCGAAGGAGACGCCCTCGCAGCCGATACGCTCGCCATAGAAGCGCGAGACGCCGGCGACGGAGAGGAGAGGAGCGGGGTCGAGGGCGGCGTCGGGCGGGGAGACGTGAACGGTCATGACTTCGCCTCCACAACCAGCCCGCTCGCCGCGGCATCTCCGAGCATCGCACCGCGATGGCCTGCCTCCCGCCGCGTCTCGCAATGGTGGCTGTCGGAGCAGACGAACATGCGCCCGCCCTTGTCGTCGGTGACGACCTCGTCGAGATAGGAATCGCCCGCGCCGCAGAGCCCACAGGGCTGCGTCCAGCTCTGGATGCGGAAGGGGTGGTCGTCGAAATCCAGGCTCTTGACGCTGGTGAAGGGCGGCAGCGCGTAGATGCGCTTCTCGCGGCCGGCGCCGAAGAGCTGCAAAGCCGGCGACATGTGCATCTTCGGATTGTCGAATTTCGGAATCGGCGAGGGCGCCATCACATAGCGGCCATTGACCATGACCGGGTAGTCATAGGTCTTGGTGATCTCGCCATAACGCGCGATGTCCTCGTAGAGCTTGACCTGCATCAGCCCGTATTCCGCCCAGGCGTGCATTTTTCGCGTCTCGGCCTCGCGCGGCTCGAGCCGGCGCAGCGGCTCGGGCGTCGGCACTTGGTAGACCATGATCTGGCCGGCTTTCAGCGGCGCTTCGGGAATCCGGTGGCGGGTCTGGATGATCGTCGCGGCGTCGGTCGCCTCGCTGGTGCAGGCGTTCGCCGTGCGCTCGAAAAAGCGCCGGATCGAGACGGCGTTTGTGGTGTCGTCGGCGCCCTGGTCGATGACCTTCAGTGTGTCGTCGGGGCCGATGATCGCGGCCGTGACCTGGATGCCGCCAGTGCCCCAGCCGCGCGCCAGCGGCATCTCGCGCGAGCCGAACGGCACCTGATAGCCGGGGATAGCCACGGCCTTGAGCAGGGCGCGGCGGATCATCCGCTTGGTCTGCTCGTCGAGATAGGCGTAGTTGTAAGCCGGCTTTTCTTTCCTCCAGCCCTCATCCTGAGGAGCGGACACAGTCCGCGTCTCGAAGGATGTTTCAGTGCGAGCTGGAGCATCCTTCGAGACGGCCCTGCGGGCCTCCTCAGGATGAGGGCTGAGGGTGTCCTGAAACACAGTCATTCGGCGGCCTCCTGCAAGGGCTCGGCCTCGCGCGCCAGCCGCTCTTCCCGCTCGCGCGTGATACGGCGGATCAGCTCGAGCTCGCCCTGGAAATCGACATAGTGCGGCAGCTTGAGGTGCTCGACGAAGCCGGCCGCCTCGACGTTGTCGGAGTGGTAGAGCACGAACTCGTCCTGCTGCGCCGGATAGGTCGCGGCCTCGCCGAACTCGCGGCATTTCAAGGCGCGATCGACCAGCGACATCGACATCGCCTTGCGCTCGGCATGGCCGAAGGCGAGGCCGTAGCCGCGGGTGAACTGCGGCGCGACCTCCTTCGAACCCTGGAACTGGTTGACCATCTGGCATTCGGTCAGGGTGATCTCGCCGAGATCGACCGCGAAGCCGAGCTCTTCGGGGACGAACTCGACCGAGACCTCGCCGACCCTGATCTCGCCGACGAAGGGGTGGTTGCCGCCGAAACCGCGCTGGACCGAGTAGCCGAGGCCGAGCAGGAAACCCTCGTCGCCGCGCGCCATCGCCTGCAACCGGACATCGCGATCGGCCGGGAAGGAGACCGGCTCGCGGGTCAGGTCGAACGGGCGCGGATCGCCCTCGGGCGGGATTTCAGGCTCCATCAGGCCCTCGGCGCCGAGGATGTCCGGAACGCGGGGCATGTGGGGGTCGAGGCAGTCGGCAGTGGGCAGTCGGCAGTCGGGTTTTGTGGCGGTGGACGACTGCCGACTGCCGATTGCCGACTGCCCCTCTTCCATCAGCCCGAAATCGAACAGCCGGTGTGTGTAATCGTAGGTCGGCCCCAGCACCTGCCCGCCCGGCAGATCCTTGTAGGTCGCGGAAACCCGCCGCCGGATCGCCATCTTCGCCGTATCGACCGGCTCGGACGAGCCGAAGCGCGGCAAGGTCGTGCGATAGGCGCGCATCAGGAAGGCGGCCTCGATGACGTCGCCCTGCGACTGCTTCAGCGCCAGCGCGGCGAGGTCGGCGTCGTAGAGCGAGCCCTCGTTCATCACGCGGGCGCAGGCGAGACCCTGCTGCTCGCGGATCTGTGCGACGGAAATCTCCGGCACGGCCGCGTCGCCGCGCCGGGCTTCCGCGACCAGATCATGCGTGGCGAGGATCGCGGCCTCGCCGCCCTTGACCGCGACATACATGGCTCAGGCCTCCCGAATCTGCGTCGTGCGCGGCAGGCCGAGCACGGCGTCGCCGCAGCTCAGGACGAGATCAATCCCGAGCGGGTAGAGTTCGGCATTGGCGGCGATTTCGGCCCAGAGCCCGGCGCGCAGGCCAAGTGGTGCGATGCGCCGGCTGCCGTCGATGCCCGGGCCGCCGAGCGTCACGCCGGCCCCGCCGGACAGGCCCGCGCATTGCGCGAAGACCGTGGTCGAGCGGTCCGGGAACTGGTCCTGGCCCGCGCCGAAGGCCGACAGAAGCGGCGAGTCGGAGCTGCCCTCGATCACGGCGAAAGCGGCCCTGCCCGGCTCCTCGACCAGAGCTGCGCCGCAATGGAAGCGCAGCCAGGCGCCGGCCGCGCGATCGCGCAGCGGCCGCGGCAGCCAGATCGGCGTCTCGTAGTCGGCAAGCGTCAGAAGCGCCGTCGCGGTCGCAGGCTGCAGGCCTTCGGGCGGCATCAACGCCTCGGGCAGGCGCTGGATCGTGCCCGGTTCCGACAGCGCCGCGAGCAAGGCGCGGAAGGAGCCTTGCGACTGGAAGACCGGCTCGGCGAAACCGGCGCTGATCGTGCTGGTCACGGTCCCTTGCATTCCGGTCCCTTGCATCACGCGCCCCTGACGAGAGTGAAGAAATCGACCTTGGTCGCGGCCGCCTTGCGCGAGGCGAGGTCGCGGGCCGTGGCCTGCCGGATGGCGAGAGCGGCAACACCCTGCCGCAACGGCCCGCCCGCCGGCTCGCCCTGCAGGCGCGCGTCGAGGATCGCGGCGATGCGGGCCTTGGCACCGTCGCGGCCGAGCGCATAGGAAAAACCCATCGCGCCGGCCTGATCGCCATCCTGGAGCCTGACGACGCAGCGCGTCATCGTCGCCTCGCCGAGATTGAAGCGCCGCCCGGCCCCGCCGGCGCGGCCCTCGACCATGACGGTGCCGGTCTCGGGCGCCTTCAACAGCTCGTGAGCCGGCATATCACCACCGGCCAGGGCCTCGACCTCGCTGTGCGTGGCGCGGGCGAGAACCGCCATCCAGCCTTGCCGCTCGCTCGTCTCGCTCATCGCGTCCATTCTCTGGTCAATCTCGAATGTCTAGACTATCATAGTCGGACCGATTGGAAAGGTCTATACATTTTGGACGACATTTCGATGACGCGACCTGAGCCGGACGGCGACGGCGGAACGGCGTGGCGCCGCATCGCCGATGGTCTCGCGGCTGCGATCGAGAAGGGCGATTATGCGCCGGGCGACACGCTGCCGGCCTCGGTCGCGCTGGCCGAGCACTATGGCGTGCACCGGCACACGGTGCGGCAGGCTTTCCGTCATCTCGCCGAGCAGGGTCTGGTCTCGGTCTCGCGCGGGCGCGGCACGCAGGTCAATGCGCGCCGCTTTCCCTATCCGCTCGGCCGGCGCGTCAGCATGCGCGCCAATTTCGGCAAGCTCGGCATCACGGCGTCCAGCCGGATGCTGTCGGCCGTGCAGGTCGCCGGCGAGGCGGAAACCTGCGCGCAACTTGGTGTGAGGGTCGGTGCGCCACTCTGGCGGCTGCAGGGCCTGAGCCTGGCCGACGGCATGCCGATGGGCACCGGAACGCATTGGCTCTCGGTCGAGCGCTTTCCCGATTTCGACCGGGTCTATGCGCAGGCCGAGGCCTCGATGACGGCGGCGTTCAGGGCCGTCGGAATCGAGGATTACGTTCGCCGCTCGACGCGGCTGATGGCGCGGCTCGCCTCGGATCGCGAGGCGGAACTGCTCGGGATCGCGCCGGGCTCTGCCGTGATGGTTTCGATGGCGGTCGACGCCTTGCCGGACCTGACGCCGATCCATCTCGTCGACAGCGTCTTCGCCGGCGAGCGGATGGAGATGGTGGTGGAGCCGTTCGGGGAGCTTCCTTCTCCCCTCGGGGGAGAAGGTGTCAGCACGAAGCGCTGACGGATGAGGGCAGTGCCGAGGCACTGCCGCCGTCTCGATCCCGCTCACCCGGTCTTCCCTCATTCGACCCGGCTGCGCCGGGCCACCTTCTCCCCCGAGGGAAGAAGGGCGCTTACCCCGCCCGCTCGCCGATGATCGCAAAGCGCAGTTTGCCCGAGAGGAAGTCGATCGCCGTCACCGCCGCCAGGATGAGCAGGATCAGGAAGGAGACCTGCTGCCATTCCAGCGTGCGGATCGTCTCGGCGAGATAGAGCCCGATGCCGCCGGCGCCGACGATGCCGATGATGGTCGAGGAGCGGGTGTTGGATTCGATGTAGTAGAGCACCTGGCTCGCGATCACCGGCAGCACCTGCGGGATCAGGCCGAAGCGGATCTCGTGCAGCTTGCTTCCCCCCAGCGAGGTCACGCCCTCGACCGGCTTGCGGTCGGCCGCCTCGATCGCCTCGGAATAAAGCTTGCCGAAGGCGCCGATGTCGCTGGTCATGATCGCGAGCATGCCGGCGAAGGGGCCGAGACCCACAACGTTGACCCAGATCAGCGCCCAGATCAGCGCATCGACGCCACGCACCGTGTCGAGCGAGCGGCGCGCCAGGAAGTGCACGACGCGGTTGGCGACGACGTTGCGCGCCGCGACGAAGCCGAGCGGGAAGGCCAGGATCGCCGCCAGGATGGTGCCGAGGAAAGCGATCGCGATCGTCTCGAACAGCGCCTTGACGAAGAGCGTCGCGCGGGCCCAGGAGCCGGGATCGGGCGGCAGCATCAGCGCGACGAAGGTGCCGAGATTGCCGAGGCCGGAGACGATCTTCCAGAACGAGACGTCGAGCGTCGCGAGCCCGTAGCCGAACAGGCCGAGCAGCGCGGCGACGACGCCGATCGTGGCCAGCCGCGTCCTGAGCGAGCCGTCGATCGCCGCCTTGTGGCGGGCGACCAGCGCCGTGCGATCGGCGGCGGAGAGGGCGAGGCTCATCGGCCGTGCTCCAGGCTCAGCAGCGCGTGGCGCAGGCGCTCGGTCGCGTAGTCGATCAGCATGACCGTGACGATGATCATGAGCAGGATCGCGCTGATGTCGGTGAAGTAGAACTTCCGGATCGCCTCGATCAGATCCTGGCCGATGCCGCCGGCGCCGACGAAGCCCATGATCGACGCACCACGGACATTGATCTCGAAGCGCAGAAGCGCATAACTCGCGAAATTCGAGAGCACCTGCGGCACCACGGCGAAGCGGATGGTCTGCCACCAGCCGGCGCCGGTGGCGGTCAACCCGTCGACCGGCTTCATGTCGATGTTCTCGACCACCTCCGAGAAGAGCTTTCCCATCGCGCCCATGGTGTGGATCGCGATGGCGAGCACGCCGGGCAGCGGCCCGAGCCCGAAGGCGATCACGAAGATCAGCGCGAAGACGATCTCCGGCACGGTGCGGCAGAATTCGAGGAAGCGGCGCGTGGCGAAGCGGCCCCAACGCGATTTGCCGAGATTGGCGGCCGCGACGAAGCAGAACAGGAAGCCGCCGAGCGCGCCGAGGATGGTGCCGACATAGGCGATCAGGATGGTCTGCCAGAGCAGCTTCAGCCAGCCCTTCCAGCCCCAGAACCATTCGGCGACATCGGCCCCGAGCGTGGCCCAGCGCAAGGTCGGCATGGTCTCGAGAATGTACTTCGGAAAGCGCCAGGCGTTCTCGGCGAATTTCTGGAGGTCGACCTCGGAGCCGCGGGCGGCGACGAGGACGAAGGCGATGAAGACGGCGACGCCGATCAGGGTCTGCCGGCGCTTGGCCGACATGGCCTGACGATAAGTCTCCGCATGCACGCGGATCGCGGGGTCGGCGCTGTCGATCGCGAGGGTCATTTTGCTGTTGCCTTGCCGCGGAAGGCGCGGGGAATCCCTCTCCCGTAGGGAGAGGGGCAGGGGTGAGGGGTCGGCCCCTGGACCAGTGAGATGAAAGCCCGACGGCGGCTGCGGTGAGGTCACGGCCACGGTGTCGAACGGCCTACACCTCACCCAACCCTCTCCTTACAGGAGAGGGCTCCCGCGACACGCTGGTTCAGCGTGGCGCTTAGCCCCTCAGGACGCCTTCTTGCGACGCAGCGCGTCGACGAACTTGTTGAGCTCGATGATCGGGTCGTAGGACTTGTTGTCGACCGGCACGAGCGGGCCCTGCTTGCCCTCGTAAATCTTGTCGAAGGCGGCCTTGTCTTTGGTCGCGAGGTTCAGGACCGCGTCGCGGATCGAGGTCTTCAGCGGGGCGGGCAGGTCCGACAGATACGCCATCGGCGAGTTCACGATCTGCTCGGACTTGTAGATGATCCGGAAATCCTCGGCCTTGACCATGTTCTTGCGGGCCATGCGCAGGAGGTTCGATTCCTGCTCGTCGTTCCACCAGTTCGCAGCGACGTCGACGGTGCCCTGGCCGAGCGCGATCACCGCGTTCTCGTGGCTGCCGGTGTAGACGACCTTGGAAAAGTAAGTCTCCGGATCGATCTTCATGCCGTCGAGCGCGAAGCGCGGCACGTTGTTGCCCGAGGTCGAGTTCGGATCGACGAGGCCGAGATTCTTGCCCTTGAGGTCTTCAATCTTCTGATAGGGCGAGTCCTTCTTCACGTAGAAGACCGAGTAGTAGCCCTTGGTGCCGTCGAGATTGGTCTCGATCGCGAAGGCATCGATCTTGGCGCCGGTCATCAGCGCGCGGGCGAAGGAGGAGGGGCCGTACATGCCGATATGGATGTTGCCGGCGCGCTGGCCCTCGATCAGGGCGGCGTAGTCGCTGGCGATGCGGAGCGTGACCTTGGTGCCGAGTTCCTTGGCGAGATAGTTCACGAACGGGGTGTAGCGCTCGACCACGCCCGACGCGTTCTCGGAGGGGATGATGGCGAAGACGAGCTCGGGATATTTCGCCTTCCAGTCCTGCGCGAAGGCAGGCGCTGCCAGCGAGGCGGCGAGGCCGGCCGCAGCGAGCGTGAGGGTGTGACGACGGGTCAGCATGGTCTGCTCCTGTTGAAGAAACGTGTTGTTGGCGGTGAAGGCGGGTAGGCCGGGCTCAGGCGGCGTTCTGCTTGGCGCGCAAGCTTTCCGCAGCACGCCTGGCTTCTTCGCTGGCGATGGCGTCGAGCTGGTCGAGCGCCTCGGCGCCGGCGTCCCTCGCCTCGATACCGTAGAGCGCGGCGGCGACGTCCTGGGTCAGCGCGTGCGGCCGCCCGTCGAAGACGACCTTGCCGGCGGCCATGCCGATCAGCCGGTCGCAGTATTTCGATGCGATATCGAGATGATGCAGGTTGCAGATAACGGTGATGCCGTCCTCGCGATTGATCCGGAACAGCGCATCCATCACGACCTGGGTGTTGCGCGGGTCAAGCGAGGCGATCGGCTCGTCGGCGAGGATGATCTGCGGCTCCTGCACCAGCGCACGCGCGATCGCGACGCGCTGCTGCTGGCCGCCCGAAAGGGTCTCGGCGCGCTGCGCCAGGAGATGGCCCATGTCGAGCCGTTCCAGCGCGGCGATGGCGCGGATCTTGTCGTCCTGCGAAAAATGCTTGACCAGCGTCAGCGCCGCCGCCCGGTGGTTCAGCCGGCCGAGCAGGACATTGGTCAGTACGTCGAGCCGACCGACCAGGTTGAACTGCTGGAAGATCATCGCCGTGTCGCGCCGCCAGGCGCGCAAGGCGGCGCCCTTCAGCGCGGTGACGTCGCGCTCCTCGCTGAGGATGCGGCCGCTCGTGGGGTCGGCCAGGCGGTTGAGCATGCGCAGCAGGGTCGACTTGCCGGCGCCGGAGCGGCCGATGATGCCGACCATCTCGCCTTTCGGGATCGACAGCGAGACGCCATCGACGGCGTTCTTGTCGCCGAAGCGCTTGGTCAGGCCTTCGATGCGCAGCATGCCGGATCCCGCTCGCGAATGAAGCGCGACATCGCCCGGGGCAGCCGAAGCCGGCCGGGATCGCACGCTCGAACGGGGTCACCAGCTAGCGGGCGCAGATGACAGGGCGGTGACAGGCGGGCGCGCGGCCAGCGCTATTGCGTGAGCCCGCAGCTCAGAGGCAGCACCGAGCGGCCGACCTTGTCGACGATCGCGCCGGTGCTGAGTTCGCCGCTGCCAGCGGCGGGCGCGAGCGAGGCGCCGGCCTTCGCCAGCACCGCCTGCAGGACCGCCGCATCGGCGAGCCCGTAGGAGCGCTGCGGCGCGATGCCGGCGACGAGCAGCTTGTCGGACGGATTCGCGGTGACGAGCCCGACGAGCCGACCCTGCCGGTCGAAAGCCGGGCTGCCGGCCTGCCCGGGCTGGAGCGGCGCGAAGACGGCCGGGTTCGCGCCGATGCGGGCGGCCTGACCGGGCAGCGCCACGGCGGCGCGCTTGCCGGCATCGTCGCCATAGGCGACGAGGACTAGCACCTCTCGCTCGCCCGGTGCCTCGGCGCGGGGTGCCGCGACCGCGACGCCGCCGCCATCGAGATCGAGCAAGGCGAGCCCGGCCCCGTCCTCACGGCTGCGCAACCGCGCCGGACGGTTGCCGACGCGCAGCGAGCGGCAGCCCTCGACCGCCGCAGTCGCCGTGACCGCGAGCCTGTCCGAGAGCGCGAGCGCCACGCCGTAACGCTCCGTCGGCGGGCGCGGCGGCACCAGCGGCGGCACCAGCGGCGGCGCAGCGCCGGTGCCGGCTGCCGGGGCGCCGGTGACACCGGCGATCGCGCCGGACGGGCTCGCGGGCAGCGGCCCGGTCGGGAACGGATCGAAACTGCCGGCGATGGCGATGACGAGCTTGTCGAGCTCGGGCGCCAGCGCCTTGTCGTAGCCGATCGAGAAGCCGCGCAGACCCTGCGGTCCGAGCGCGAGCCGGCGATAGAACCGCCCGGTCGGCGTCTCCCCGGTGACGACGAAAAAGTCCGGCCGGAGCAGCTTGTAGGTGATCTTGCGGCCAGGATTGTTCGGGTTGACCGCTGTGGCCTTCTCGAAGATCGCCTCCAGCGGCTCGGTCGGGGCCGAGGACGTGGTGTCGAGCGTGACCTTGCCGTCGGCGCTCTGCCAGCGCGAGCCGCCCGAGGCGATCGTTTCGCGCTTGCTCAACACGCGTTCGGGAATGCCGATGCGAACGCCGGTGCGGTCATCGCCGACCAACCGGAAGCCCGCCGCCTGGCGCGCGGCGTTGGCCTGCTGCGCCAGCCCCTGCCGGTCCGCCGGCGACAACAGGCCGTCGGGCTGGCCGCGCCCGGCCTTGAGCGCATTGATGGCGCGGAAGGTCAGAGGCCCGTAGGAGCCGCTGACGGCGCCGCTGAAATGTCCGGTCCAGATCAGGTCGGTCTGGATCGCCTTGCGCTCGGCCTCGGGCAGCGCCTCGAACGTCACCTGGGCCGCGGCGAGCTGGGGATTGGGGGTGGCAGGCGACGGAGCTGGCGCCTGAGCCGAGGCCGGCCCGGCCAACGTGCCGAGAAGCGTGAACAGGATCGCCCTGTGCCCCGCTCGGCCCATCAGGATCCCGCATGCAGATGTCATGGCCGCCTCCCGCCCGAACGGCGGGCATTGAGCGACAGATCACTCGCCCGCGCAACCGGCGCCGTCGATCCATTTCGCATTGCGCGCCGCCGCGCCGGTGATAGCCTGCCGCTGCTCATGCCTTTCGTCATGCCGCCGTCGTCTGTGCGGCCCGATCATGACGCGACGACCGACCGCCGGAGACCGACCATGACCCTGCTCGCCCGTCTCGCGCTCATCGCCGGCCTCACCCTCGCAGCCCATCCTGCGCTGGCCCAGAAGGCCTATGTCCGCACCGACCTCGCCAGCGACGGCGCAAGGCTGGAGGAGCGGCTGAAGCGCGAGGTCTCGGCCGGGACGCGGCCTGCCGCCGACGCCGTGCGCGCCGGCGAGGCGGCGCTCGGGCGCGGCGATGCCCGGGCCGCCCTGCCGCAGGCCAATGCCGCCGTCGTCGCCGATCCGAACAACGCCGCCGGCTGGCGCCTGATGGCGCGTGCCGCCAACGCGATCGAGCCGCGCGATTATCGCGAGCGCTGGGAGTTGCGCGAGCGCGCGACCTCGGCCGCCTATCTCGCCTATCAGCGTTCGGCCAACCGCAATGACGAGGCCGCCTCTCTCGGCCTGCTCGCCCGCATCTTCGAGAAGAACGAGCTCTGGCGGCCGGCGCTGACCACCTACCGGCTCAGCCTCGACCTCACCGACAATGTTTCGCTGCGCCAGGCCTATGAGGCGCTGCGCGAGCAGCGCGGCTTCCGCCTGACCGGCAACAAGGTCGACGCCGACGCAGCCTCGCCCCGCGCCTGCTTTGAGTTCTCCGAGCCGCTGGCGCGGGGCCGCGTCGATTTCGCGCCCTATGTCGCCGTCTCGGGTGCGCGCGGCGATTTCGCCGTCAGCGCCGAGGACCGCCAGATCTGCGTCGACGGGCTGCGGCACGGCGAGCGCTACGGCTTCGTCATCCGCCAGGGCGTGCCGTCCTCGATCCCCGACGAGAAGCTGACGAAGAACGCCGATTACGAGGTCTATGTCCGCGACCGCACGCCCTCGGTCCGTTTCACCGGCAAGAACTACGTGCTGCCGCGCACCGGCCAGCAGGGCGTGCCCGTCGTCTCGGTGAACTCGGACCGGCTCGATCTCGAGGTGATGCGGATCGGCGACCGCAACCTGATCAACTCGGTCCATTCCGACGACTTCCTGAGCCAGCTCGGCGCCTACCAGTCGAAGCAGATCGCCTCCGACAAGGGCCAGAGCGTCTGGACCGGGACGATGGAGGTGAAGTCCGAGCTCAACAAGGACGTCGTCACCGCCTTCCCGGTGGTCGAGGCGGTGGGGGCGCTCAAGCCCGGCGTCTATGTGATGTTCGCCAAGCCGGCGGGCGGCAAGGTCGCCACGCCGCAGACCGATTCCGACAGCGACTACGACGACGGCGCGACCCGCGCCACGCAATGGTTCGTCGTCTCCGATCTCGGTCTGACCTCGTTCTCCGGCCCCGATGGCGTGCATGTGCTGGTGCGCTCGCTCGCCGACGCCACCCCCGTCGCCAATGCGGAACTCCGCCTGCTCGCGCGCAACAACGAGGTGCTCGGCACCGCCCGCTCCGACGCCAATGGCTATGCCCGCTTCGATGCCGGACTCGGCAAAGGCCAGGGCGGCAATGCGCCGGGCCTCGTCACCGCGACGCTGGCCGAGGATTACGGCTTCCTCGACCTGAAGCAGACGGCGTTCGACCTCTCGGATCGCGGCGTCAAGGGCCGCGTCGCGCCCGCCGGCCTCGATGCCTATCTCTATACCGAGCGCGGCGTCTACCGCTCCGGCGAGACGGTCTACCTCACCAGTCTCCTGCGCGATGCGCGCGGCGCGGCCGTGACCGGCCTGCCGCTGACGCTCGTGGTCAAGCGTCCGGACGGCATCGAATATCGCCGCCGGCAGGTCGAGGACCAGGGCGCGGGCGGCCGCGCCCATGCGATCCCGCTGATCTCGGGCGCCGCGACCGGCACCTGGCGGGTCCAGGCCTATGCCGATCCGAAGGGGCCGGCGATCGGCGAGGTCTCGTTCCTGGTCGAGGACTATGTCCCCGAAAAGCTCGAACTGACGCTGACGCCGAAGGCGCCGTTGCTCCAGGCGGGCCAGCCGGCCGAGATCGACGTCAATGCGCGCTTCCTCTACGGCGCGCCCGGCGCCGAGCTCGACGTCACCGGATCGATGACGATCCGCGCCGCGGCGCAGTCTGCCATTCCCGGTTTCGCCGGCTTCCAGGTCGGGCTGACCGACGAGGAGTTCCAGCCGGTCCAGACCGATTTCGAGGAAAGCGCCACCACCGACGCCGCCGGCAAGGTGACCGTGACGAACCCGGTGACGCAGCCCGAGACCAACCGGCCGCTCGAAGCGGAGTTCGTGATCCGCGTCGGCGAGCCCGGCGGGCGGGCCATTGCCCGCACGGTGACGTTGCCGATCGTGCCCAAGGGCGCTGCGCTCGGCGTGCGCAAGGCCTTCAGGGACGGCGAACTCGGCAACGGCCAGACCGCGAGCTTCGACGTGATCCTCGCCAATGGCGACGGCCGCCGTCTCGCGCGGCCTGGCGTGAAATGGACGCTGTCGAAAGTCCGGCGCAACTATCAGTGGTTCTTCCAGGACGGGCGCTGGAACTTCGAGGGCGTCAAGACGACGCGCCGCATCGCCGATGGCGAGATCGCGGTCGCGGCCAATGCGCCGGCCCGCATCTCGGCTCCGGTCGAATGGGGCAACTACCGGCTCGACGTTTCGGCCGACGGCGCCGACGCGACCGAGACCTCCATCTCCTTCACCGTCGGCTACGAGGCCGACAAGACCGCCGATACGCCCGACGTGCTCGATGTCGCGCTCGACAAGGGCGCCTATGCCGAGGGCGAGAGCCTGCAGGTCCGGCTGAGCCCGCGCTTCTCCGGCAAGGCGACGCTCGCCGTGATCTCCGACCGCGTCACTGACATCCGCACCATCGACGTGTCCGAGAGCGGCTCGACTGCCTCGATCCCGGTGAAGGCCGAGTGGGGCGCCAGCGCCTATCTCGTCGTGCTCGCCCATCGCCCGATGGACGCCGCCGCCAAGCGGCTGCCGGGGCGAGCGCTCGGCCTGTCCTGGTTCCAGATCGGCCAGGCGGAGCGCACGCTTGGCGTCGATCTCGGCGCGCCCAATCTGGTGCGCCCGCTCTCGACTCTCACGCTGCCGGTCAAGGTCACCGGCGCCAGGGCCGGCGAGGACGCCTTCGTCACGGTCGCGGCGGTCGATGTCGGCATCCTCAACCTGACCCGCTTCGAATCGCCCGATGCCAGCAGGTTCTTCTTCGGCCAGCGCCAGATCGGCCATGAGCTGCGCGATCTCTACGGCTATCTGATCGACGGCATGCAGGGCGTGCGCGGCGCGATCCGGACCGGCGGCGACGGCGTTTCCACCGGCCAGGGCGAGAAGCCGACGCAGGAGCCGCTGGCGCGCTACTCCGGCGTGGTCAAGGTCGGCGCAGACGGCATGGCCCGCATCGCCTTCGAGCTGCCGGCCTTCAACGGCTCGGTCCGCGTCATGGCCGTGGCCTGGTCGTCCGGCCGCACCGGGCAGGCGAGCGCCGATGTGATCGTGCGCGACCAGGTCGTGGCGCAGGCGACGCTGCCGCGCTTCCTCGCTATCGGCGACCAGTCGCGCTTCCATCTCGCGATCAACAATGTCGAGGGACCGGCGGGCTCCTATGTGGTGGATCTCGACGTGCGCGGGCCGGTGCTGGTCGCCGCCGACGCGACCCGCCGCACGGTCCAGCTCGCCGCCGGCGCCAGGACGCAAATGACGATCCCCGTCACCGCCGCGGGCCTCGGCAGGGCCGAGTTCGACGTGCGGATCACCGGGCCGGGCGGCGTCGGCACCAGCCAGAACCTCGCCGTGCAGGTGAAGCCCTCGGCCAACACGATCGCGCGCCGGATCGTCCGGCCGATCCCCGGAAACGGTGGCGCGATCACGGTCTCGGCCGATCTGATGGCCGATCTCGTGCCGAATTCCGGCCAGGTCTCGGTCTCGGTTTCGCCGCTGGCGGCGCTCGACGTGCCGGCGCTGCTGAAGGCGCTCGACCGCTACCCCTATGGCTGCACCGAGCAGACTGTGAGCCGCGCGCTGCCGCTGCTCTCGGTCAACAAGCTCGCGACCATGGAGAACCTGGCGCTCGATGCCAATGCCGATGAACGCGTCAATGGAGCGATCGAGCGCGTGCTGGCGCGCCAGGGCGCCAACGGCTCCTTCGGGCTCTGGGGCGTCGGTGGCGACGACCTCTGGCTCGATGCCTTCGTCGCGGACTTCCTGACGCGGGCGCGCGAGCGCCAGTTCGCCGTGCCGCAGATCGCCTTCAGTCTCGCGCTCGACCGCCTGCGCAACCAGGTCGTCAACACCAGCGAGATCAACAAGGAGGAGGCCGCCGGCATCGCCTACGCGCTCTATGTGCTGGCCCGCAACGGCCGGCCGGTGATGGGCGACCTGCGCTATCTCGCCGACAACAAGCTGCGTGATTTCGCGACGCCGCTGGCGCGCGGCCAGATCGGCGCGGCGCTCTCCCTGCTCGGCGATCGCGGCCGTGGCCGCGCCGCCTTCACCAGCGCGCTTTCGAGCCTGCAGGAGACCCGCGACGATGGCCTGTCGCGGCCCGACTACGGCACGCGCCTGCGCGACGGTGCCGGCGTGCTCGCCCTGATCGCCGAGGCCAATGGCGAGCGCGCCGACATCACCCGTGCCGCGTCCATCGTCGAGAACGCCCGCACGGGCGCGCGCTACACCTCGACGCAGGAGCAGATGTGGATGGTCGTCGCCGCGCAGGCGCTGGCCAAGGACGCCGAAGGCATGACGCTCGTCGTCGACGGCGCCGAGCGCAAGGGCCCGCTCTACCGCACGATCTCGGCCGAGGCGCTGGAGGCCAAGCCGCTGACCGTCGCCAATCCGGGTGCCGCGGCGGCGCAGGCCGTCATCACCGTCGCCGGCATCCCGACCGGAGCCGAGCCGGCGCTGAACCAGGGCTTTGGCCTGGAGCGCATCATCTACACGATGAAGGGCGAGAAAGCCGACCCGGCGCGGCTACGCCAGAACGAGCGCTATGTCGTGGCGCTCACCGTGACGGACCCCGGCGTGCGCTACGGTCGGCTGCTGCTGGTCGATCCGGTTCCGGCCGGGCTCGAGATCGAGAACGCCAACCTGACCGAGGGCGCTTCGGTGGCGGGCCTCGACTGGCTGAAGCAGGAGGTCTTCCCCGTCCATACCGAGGCGCGCGACGACCGCTATGTCGCGGCTTTCGACCGAGCCGGCACGAGCAACGACAAGCCGGTCTTCACCGTCGCCTATATCGTCCGCGCGGTCTCGCCCGGACGCTATGTCGCGCCGGCGGCGGTGATCGAGGACATGTACCGGCCGGACAGGTTCGGGCGGACGGCGTTCGGTACGGTCGATATCGCGTCGGCGCGGTGAGGCGGTAACCATGCCTTCCGTCGTTGCGAGCGCAGCGAAGCAATCCAGGGTTAGGCGCGCCGCCTTCTGGATCGCTTCGTCGCTGGTGCTCCTCGCCATGACGGCTGGTGTCGCGCTCATCGCCTACGCCAAGAGCCTCCCGCCGCTCGACCTCGCCGCTGCCGCCGAACGGTCGACCGTCGTGCTCGACCGCGAGGGCCGGCTGCTGCGCCCCTTCCTCACCGATGACGGTCGCTGGAAGCTCCCGGTCACCGCCGCCGACGTCGATCCGCGCTATCTCGCCATGCTCAAGGCCTATGAGGACAAGCGCTTCGACGGTCATGCCGGCATCGACTTGGCTGGCCTCGTCCGCGCCGCCGGCCAGATGCTGGCGAACGGCCGCGTCGTCTCCGGCGGCTCGACGCTGACCATGCAGGTCGCGCGGCTGCTGGAGCCGCGCGAGGAGCGCTCGCTCTCCGCCAAGCTCCGGCAGGCGGTGCGCGCCGTCGAGCTGGAGCGGCGCTTCGACAAGACGCAGATCCTGAACCTCTACCTGACGCTCGCCCCGTTCGGCGGCAATCTCGAAGGGGTGCGCGCCGCGAGCTTCGCGTATTTCGGCAAGGAGCCGAAGCGGCTCTCGACGGCGGAGGCGGCGCTCCTCGTCGCCCTGCCGCAATCACCCGAGACGCGTCGCCCCGACCGCTTCGAGCAGGCCGCCCGCAGGGCCCGCGAGCGCGTACTCGCCCGCGTCGAGGCGGCGGGACTGGCGACGGCGAGCGAGGTCGCGGCTGCCCGCGAGGAGCCGCTGCCGACGGTGCGAAAGCCGTTCCCGAACCTCGCGCCGCATGTCGCAGAGCAGGTCGTGGCCGAAGCTCCGACGGACGACAGCCATCGCCTCACCATCGACGCCCGCCTCCAGGCCACTCTCGAAAGCCTCGCCCGCGAGCGCAGCGCCGGACTCAGCGACAAGGTTTCGATCGCGATCCTCGTCGCCGACAACGCGACCGGCGAGATCAGGGCCTCGGTCGGTGGCGTCGACTATTTCGCCGCGGAGCGTGCCGGTTCGCTCGACCTGACCCGGGCGTTGCGCTCGCCGGGTTCGGCGCTGAAACCCTTCATCTACGCACTCGCCTTCGACAACGGCATCGCCCATCCCGAGACGATGCTGGAGGACCGCCCGGCCCGTTACGGCATCTATGTGCCGGAGAATTTCGACCTGACCTTCCAAGGCATGGTCTCGGCCCGCAAGGCGCTGCAATTGTCGCTGAACGTGCCGGCCGTCGAACTGCTCTCGGCGCTCGGACCGCAGCGCTTCCTGTCGCGGCTGCGCGATGCCGGAGCGGCGATCGCCATGCCGAAGGAGGGCGGCGCGCCGGGCCTCGCGGTCGGCCTCGGCGGCCTCGGCATCACGCTGCAGGACCTGACCCGGCTCTATGTCGGACTGGCGCGCGGCGGTGAGGCGCTGCCGCTGCGGCTGAAGACAGGCGCGCCGGCCGACGGCCCGGCGCCGCGCCTCGTCGACCCCGTCGCCGCCTGGTACGTCACCGACACCCTTCTCGGCGCGCCGGCCCCTCTCAACGCGCTGCCCGGCCGCATCGCCTACAAGACCGGCACCTCCTATGGCTATCGCGACGCCTGGGCGGTCGGCTTCGACCGCAAGCACACCATCGGCGTCTGGGTCGGCCGGGCCGACAACGGCGCGGTGCCAGGGCTGGTCGGGCGCATCGTCGCGGCGCCGATCCTGTTCGACGCCTTCGCGCGGACGGGCATCGATCCGCGGCCCTTCCCGCAGCCGCCCGACGCGATCGTCTCCAGTGCGACGCATCTGCCGCCGCCGCTCCGGCATCTGCGCCAGGACGTGCCGAAGACCGTCGCGGCGATGACGACGCCGACGCTCAAGCTCGCTTTCCCGCCGGAAGGCGCGAAGATCGACCTCGCCGCCTCCGCGCTCGACGGGCGCGGCCAGCTCAACCTCAAGGTCGCGGGGGGCGCGCCGCCCTATACCTGGCTCGTCGACGGCGCGCCGGTGCTGGAGCCGACGCGCCGGCGCGAAGCCGCCTGGCAGCCGGCCGGCAGGGGTTTCGTGCGGATTTCGGTGATCGATGGGACCGGCGCCAGCGAGAGCGTCTCGGTCAGGCTGCAATGAGCCTGCGGCGCGTCAGGCGATGATGCCGGCGGCCCGCAGGGTCGAGAGCCGGTCCGCCGCAAGGCCGAGCTCGCCGAGCACCGCGTCGGTGTCCTGTCCGAGCCCCGGCGGGCGCCGGCGCAGCGGCGCGCGATTCCCGTCAAGCCGGTAGGGCGGCGACAGCACCGAGGGCGTCGCGGCCGCGCCGGCATCGTCGGAGACCATGCCGGCCTGCGTCGCGCGCTCCGAGCGCAGCGCCTGGTTTAGGCCGAGAACCTCCCCGCAGGGGATGCCGTTGCCTGCCAGCCGCTCCAGCAGCAGCGCACGCGGCCTGGCGCGCAGCTCCGCCTCGATCATCGGCAGCAGGACCGGGCGGTTCTGCGTACGCAGCAGGTTGGTGGCGAAGCGGGCGTCCTCGGCGAGATCGGGCCGCTCGATCACGGTGCGGCAGAAGCGCTCGTACTGGGCGTTGTTGCCGACGGTGATGACCAGCGGTCCATCGGCCGCATCGAAGACGCCGTAGGGGACGATCGAGGGGTGGGCGTTGCCGTAGCGCGGCGGGTTCTCGCCCAGAGCCAGCGCCTCGAGCCCGTAATAGGACGTGACCGAGAGCCCGCAATCGAACAGCGCCATCTCGATGTGCCGGCCCTTGCCCGTCCGCCCGCGCTGGATCAGGGCGGCGAGGATGCCTTGAGCCGAGAACTGGCCGGTGAACAGGTCGACGATGGCGACGCCGAATTTCAGCGGCGGCTGGTCGTCGTTGCCGTTCATCGCCATCAGGCCGGATTCACCCTGGATGACGAGGTCGTAGCCCGGCCGGGTCGCCTCCGGACCGTCCGAGGCGTAGCCGGCGATCGAGCAGTAGACCAGGCCGGGATTGAGTTCGCTCAGCGCGTCGTAGCCGAGGCCGAGCTTGTCGGCGCCACCGGTCTTGAAGTTCTGGATCAGCACGTCGGACTTCGCCGCGAGGTCGCGGACGATGGCGAGCCCTTCCGGCTTGCCGAGATCGACCCCGATCGAACGCTTGTTGCGGTTGACGCTGTTGAAATAGCAGGTGTTGCGCTCGCCGAGGCGAAAGCCCCAGTCGCGGGTGTCGTCGCCGCGGCCGGGATGCTCGACCTTGATCACCTCCGCGCCGAGATCGGCCAGGACCTGCCCGCACCATGGCCCGGCGAGGATGCGCGAGAGGTCGAGCACGCGGATGCCGGCGAGGGGAAGGTCGAGGACGGTCATCGGATAACGTCCATCTCTGCAGCCCTCATCCTGAGGAGCGCCGCAGGCGCGTCTTGAAGGATGGTCCAGATGTCCCGGGAGCTTCCTGAAGCATCCTTCGAGACGCCGCTCCGCGGCTCCTCAGGATGAGGGCTGTGGGTGCGGCCCTTGTCCGTCACGAGCCCATCACCCCCTCCAAACTCGCCGCCAGCGCGATCATCTTCGGCCTGACCTCCTCCATCAGGAAGTCGCGGTCGAGGATCACGGTTGGGGCGCCGCAGTTCAGCGACATCGGCGGCAGCCCGCCGCCGGGATGGAAGGCCACCGCGATCGCGCTGACCTCCGGCTGCCAGTCGCCGAAGGAACGGGCGCAGCCATGGCGGGCGTAGTCCTCCAGCGCCTCGTCGATGCCGGCGCGCAGGCGCGGCCAGGCGGCGTCGTCGACGGCGCGCAGTTCTGCCAGGATCGCCTCGCGTTCGGCCCGGTCGCAGAGCGCGAGATAGGCGCGGCCCATGGCGCTGCGGGCGAGCGAGAGGCGCGAGCCGGTCTCCATGTTGAGCGCGATCGCGGCCTCGCCGCGGGCGCATTCGATGTAACGCATGGCGAGTTTTTCGCGCACGCCGAGCCCGACCGTGGCGTTGGCGAAGCGGGCGATCTCGCGCATGCCGGGCCGGGCGAGATTGCGCAGGTCGAGTCCTGCGAGCGCGGTCGCGCCGAGCGCCAGCAGCGCCGTGCCGAGGCGGTAGCCGCCGGTGGCCGGGACGGTGTGGAGATAGCCGAGCTCGGTCAGGGTGTGGGTCAGGCGCGAGACGGTGGAGCGGGCGAGGCCGCAGCGCGCCGCGATCTCGGAATTGGCGAGCGTGCTCTCGCCGCGCCGGAAGCAGGCGAGCACGTCGAGCCCGCGCGCCAGCGCCGTGACGAAATGGCGGTCCTCGCGCGGGTCGGCGATCCCGTCCGGCAGCGCGGCGTGGCGGCCGCCTGCCGCGTCGTGGGTGCCGAGCGCCATCGCCTTCAGCGCTTCGTCAGGAAGGCGGCGAAGGCGGCCTGCGCTTCGGCCGAGACCAGGCGTTCGCTGAAATGCCGTGCCTCGGTCGCCAGTGTCTCGGTGACGGCCGCGGCGTTGCCGCGCTTCAGCAGCATCTTGGTGACGGCCACGGCCTCCGGCGGCAGGGCGACGAAGGCCTTCGCCTTCTCGATCGCCACCGCGAGCGCCCCGCCTTCCGATGTCACCGCGTTGACGATGCCGGCGTCGAGCGCGACCTCCGGCCCGAAGGCCTCACCCAGCATCAGGAGTTCGGCGGCGCGCTTGGAGCCTGCCATCAGCGGCAGCAGATAGGACGATGCGCCCTCCGGGCAGAGGCCGAGCGCGACGAAGGGCATGCGGAAGCTCGCGCCCTTGGCGGCATAGGCGAGGTCGCAATGCAGCAGCATCGTCGTGCCGATGCCGACGGCGAAGCCTTCGACGGCCGCGATCACCGGCTTCCGCGAATTCGCGATCACGCCGAGATAATCCATTGCGACGCGGGGGCCGGTGCCGGCGGCCGCGGCGAAATCGCGGATGTCGTTGCCGCTGGTGAAGGAGCCTCCAGCGCCGGTCAGCACGATCGCCCGCACGGCCGGATCGGCGTCGCCGGCCGAGAGCGCCTCGGCCAGCGCGACATAGGTCGCCCGGTCGAGCGCGTTCTTGCGCTCCGGCCGGTTCATCGTGACCTGGAGAACGCCAGGAGCTGCGGTCTCGACGAGGACGGTGTCGGTCATGGTGTGAGCCTCCGGATTCAGCGGGCGCAGAGTGCGGCTTTGGCCTGCGCATATTCGCGCTTCAGCCGGGCGACGACCTCGGCGACGGGCGGCGCGTCGTCGATCAGGCCGACGCCCTGGCCCGAGCCCCAGATGTCGCGCCAGGCCTTCGCCGTGCCCGAGCCGAAGCTCATCTTGGTCTTGTCGGCGAACGGCAGATCGTCGGGATTCAGACCCTGCGCCGCGATCGAGGGCTTCAGGTAGTTGCCCGGGACGCCGGTGAAATAGGGCGTATAGACGATGTCGGCGGCGTTCGTGCCGACGATCATGTCCTTGTAGCCTTGCGCCGCATTGGCTTCCTGCGTGGCGATGAAGCGCGTGCCGATATAGGCGAGGTCGGCCCCCATCGCCTGCGCCGACAGGATCGCCGAGCCGGTCGCGATCGCGCCCGACAGGATCACCGGCCCGTCATAGAAGCGCCGGATCTCGCCGACGAGCGCGAAGGGCGAGAGCATGCCGGCATGGCCGCCGGCGCCGGCGCAGACCAGGATCAGCCCGTCGACGCCGGCCTCGAGCGCCTTCTGTGCGTGGCGGATATTGGTGACGTCGTGGAAGACGAGGCCGCCATAGGAATGGGCGGCGGCGACGATCTCGCCCGGCGCCCTGAGCGAGGTGATGATGATCGGCACCTGGTGGCGCACGCAGGCCTCCATGTCGTGCATCAGCCGGTCGTTGGAGGCATGCACGATCTGGTTGACCGCGAAGGGCGCGATCTTTCGCGCCGGGTCGGCGGCCTTGGCGGCGGCGAGCTCCGACCTGATCCGGGTCAGCCAGACGTCGAGCTGGTCGGCCGGGCGCGCGTTCAGTGCCGGGAAGGAGCCGACGATGCCCGAGAGGCATTGCTGGATCACGAGGTCGGGCCCGGAGACGATGAACATCGGCGAGCCGATGACCGGCAGGTCGAGCGCATCGGACAGGGATTTGGGCAGGGCCATGGCGTCGTCCGTCAGAAGGTGGCGGGGGCGCCCTCGCGGGCGAGGTAGAGGTCGTGCAGGCGATCGAGATCGACCTTGTCGGCCTTCTGGCTCAGCAGCAGCTTGCCGGAGCGCATCAGGTGGACATGGTCGGCGACCGAGAGCGCGATATGGGTGTTCTGCTCGATCAGGCCGATGGTGACCCCTTCCGCCTTGAGGCGGCGGATGATCGCGAAGACCTCCTTGACGATCACCGGCGCGAGGCCGAGCGAGGGCTCGTCGATCAGGAGGATGCGCGGCTCGCTCATCATGCCGCGTCCCATCGCCAGCATCTGCGCCTCGCCGCCCGAGAGCGAGCCGGCGAGTTGGGCGTGGCGCTCCTTCAGGCGCGGGAAGAGATCGTAGACCCGGTCGAGATTGCGGCCTTTCGCCTTGCGGCAGCGTTTGGGGTAGGCGCCGAGCGTCAGGTTCTCGGCGACGCTCATGTCCTTGAAGACCATGCGCCCCTCCGGAACCATGACGAGGCCGGCTTCGAGCAGGTCCCAGGTCCTGGCGCGCAAGGGGCGCCCGTCGAGCCTGATCTCGCCCTGATGCGGCACGAGCCCCATCAGGGCCCGGAACAGCGTGGTCTTGCCGGCGCCGTTGGGACCGACGATGGCGGTGAGCTGCCCGGTCGGAAAGCCGAGCGAGACCTCCCAGAGCACGTTGATGCGGCCGTAGCCGGCCTTGAGGGAGCGGACCTCAAGCATCGGCCGTCCCCGTATAGCTCTCGACGACGGCGGGGTTGCGGAAGACCTCCGACGGGGTGCCGTCGGCGATGACCTGCCCGAAATTCAGCACGACGGCGCGCGAACACAGCGTCGAGATCGTCTCGATGTCGTGCTCGACGATGACGATGCCGAGGCTGTAGCGCTCGTGCAGCTCGCGCAGCTTGTCGACGAAGCGGCGCTTGGCCTGGCTCTCAAGCCCGGCCAGAACCTCGTCGAGCAGCAGCATCTTGGGGTTCGTCGCCAGCGCCTTGGCGATCTCGAGACGCTTCAGCTCCTGCAGCGCGAGCTCGGTCGCGGCGTCGCGCTCGGCATGCTGGCTGAGTTCCATCACCTCCAGGATTTCGTCGACGCGGGCTGTGTCGGCCTTCCCGGCGCCGAAGACCTGCGCCACGGTGAGGTTCTCGCGCACGCTGAGCTGGTGCATCGGCTGCGGAATCTGGAAGGTTCGGCCGAGGCCGAGCCTCGCGCGGGCATGCAGCGGCATCCGGCCGATCTCCCGCTCGCCGAACAGGATCGTGCCCTCGCGCGGGCGGACGAGCCCGGAGATGGTGTTGAACAGCGTCGTCTTGCCGGCGCCGTTCGGTCCGACGAGGCCGAGGATCTCGCCGGCGTTCATCGCGAAGGAGACCTCCTTCAGCGCCACGAGGCCGCCGAAGCGGACGGTGACGCCCTCAAGCCGCAGCATGAGCGGCTCCTTCCGGCTTCGCGGTTTTCGGCTTCTTCGCAAACAGCCCGAACAGCCCGTTGGGCGCGACCAGGATCATGCCGGCGAGCAGGACACCGAGCAGGATCTGGTGGCCGACCGGGATCAGCGCCTTGGCGATGAGCTGGTCGAACAGATAGATCAGCAGCGCGCCCGCGACCGGTCCCAGGATGGTCCGGTAGCCGCCGAAGATCGCGGCGATGATTGGCAGCAGCGACCAGGTGCCGGAGAAGGCATAGTCCGGCTCGAGGAAGTTGATGATGTGGGCGTTGAGCGCGCCGAACAGCCCGGTGATGAAGGCGGAGAGCAGCAGCATCCAGGCCTTGAGCAGCGTCGCGTTGACGCCGACGACGCGGGTCGCGTCCTCGCTCTCGGCCATGGCGCGCAAGGCCGTGCCGACATGGCTGCGCTTGACCGCGAGGTAGACGAGTGCGCAGGCCGCCACCAGCACGACGAGCAGGGCGTAGCTGCCGAGCCGGCTCGACAGGTCGAGCCCGGCGATCGTCGGCAGGGTCGGGAAGCGGGCGAAGCCGGCCGAACCGCCGGTGAGCGACGAGGCCTCGGTCGCCAGGATCTTGAAGATATGGGCATAGGCCAGGATGGCGAGGGCGAAATAGGGGCCCGACAGCCGGAGCGCCGGCAGCATCACGAGCGAGCAGAGCGCCGCGCCGCAGGCACCCGCCAGCAGCGAGAGCGGAACGGGGAGTCCCGCCTTCGCCGAAAGGATCGCCGAGGTGTAGGCGCCGACGCCGAAGAAGGCGGCGTGGCCGAAGGAGACCATGCCGCCGAGATTGCCGAGCAGCGCCCAGGCGAGCGCGACGCCGGCGACGATCAGCCCGGAGACCATCAGCCCCATGATGTAGCCGTTGCCGCCGAAGGCGACCGGCACGGCGATGGCGGCGACGACGAGCAGGGGGGCGGGAAGGTTGCGCAACATGCTCTAGCCCCGCCGCGCCCGGGCGCCGAAAAGGCCGTTCGGCATGAAGAAGAGCACGAGCAGGAACAGCACCATGCCGACGAGCTCCTGCAGCGCCGAGCTCGCCAGCGTCACCGTCATCGCCTCGGTGACGCCGAGCAGCAGCGCCGCGCAAAACACGCCGGGGATCGAGCCGACGCCGGCGAGCACCGTGACGATGAAGGCCTTGATCGTCAGCGCGTTGCCGAGCGCTGGCTGGACCACACTCATCGTATAGAGCGCGACGCCGGCGAAGCTCGCCAGGATGCCGGCAACGACGAAGGCGGCGAGTTCGACGCGGGCCGGAGCGATACCCATCAGCGTCGCGGCGTCGCGGTTGGAGGAGACGGCGCGCACGGCCCGGCCGTACCAGCTCGTCTTCAGCCACCACCACAGCGCGCCCATGACGACGAGACTGACGGCGAAGGCCGCGATTTCCCCCTTCATCGCATAGACCGGGCCGAGCGAGAGCGCGTCCTGCAGCAGCGGCGAATTGGTCGAGCGCACGTCGCTGGCGAAGACCAGCAGGATGGCGTTGGTCAGGATGATGCCGATGGCGAAGGTCAGGATCAGCGAGTTGAGCTCGCGATGCTGGCGGATGCGCCCGATCAGGACATAGATCGCGACACTGACGATCCCGGTCGCGACGAAGGCGAGCGGGATCGCGGCATAAGGGTTCCAGCCGGTCCGGCTCTCGATCAGATAGGCCATGTAGGCGGACAGCAGCACGAGCTCGCCATGGGCGAGATTGATGATCTTCATCGCGCCGAAAGTCAGCGCGATGCCGAGCGCCACCAGCGCATAGACCGAGCCGACGAGGAGCCCGGAGAAGACGGCTTGCTGGGAGAGTTCGAGCATGAGGCGGGGCGGTTCTTTTCTGCGAGCCTCGGCGTCATTGCGAGGAGCGAAGCGACGAAGCAACCCAGGGGGACGTAGAGCGAGGCCCCCTGGGTTGCTTCGCTGCGCTCGCAACGACGTCTGCTGTCAAAATCTTGGCTGTCACCACGGCACGGCGGGATAGGCGATCTTGCCGGTCGCCTGCTCGGCCGGCGAGACCAGCACGATGTTGCCGTCGCGATGCTGGCCCATGGCCAGCGTGAAACTCGGATTGTCGCCGACTTCGTTGAAGGCGATCGGTCCCAGCACCGAGGCGCGCTTGGTCTTGCGGACCTCGTCGGCCAGGCCCGTCTTCAGTGTGCCGGCATCGGCGGCGCGGCCGAGCGCCTCGAGCAGCACGATCGTCTTCACGAAGGAGAGCGTCGCGGCGTAGTCGATATCCTTGTTCCACATCGCCTTGAAGCCGGCGACGAAGCGCTGGCCCTCGGCGTCCTTCATGTCGACGGGGTAGGACAGCGGCGTCGTGCCGACGACGTTCTGCATCAGGTCTGGGAAGTCCTGATACATCTTCGGGATCGCCAGCGACCAGGCTCCGACCATCAGCTTGACCGGGGGTTTGAGCACCTTGGCGGCGCGGATGATGCCGACATAGTCGTTCTCATAGGCCGACATGAAGATCATCTCGGACTTGTCCTGCAGCTTGACCTTGTTGATGATCGGCTTGAAGTCGGTGATCGCGGGATCGAACGGATGCACCGTGACCTTGACGCCCTTCTTGGCCAGGCTCTCCTCCAGCCCCTTGGCCAGCAGCATCGGCGCTTCCTTGGTCGAGGCGACGATCGAGACGCCGTTCGGCTTCAGCTCCTCGACCATGCCCTCGAAGCCGCGCAGATAGCCGTTGTTGTTGTTGATCCGGAAGAAGTTGCGGTTGCCGCGCTGGACCAGTTCCTCGCTGACCGCGCCGGCGGTGATGTAGACTTTTCCGAGCCTGTTGGCGGCGTCCGAGGCCGGGCCGACGATGTTGGAGCCGTAGCCGCCGAGGATCGCGACGGCGCCGTCCGAGACCAGCTTCTCGACCGCGCCGACCGCCTTGGCCGGCTGCGTCTCGTCGTCGATCACGGTGACCTTGACCTGATGCTTCGTCTGCGAATCGTTGAACAGCTTGACCGCGACCAGCATGCCCTCGCGGAAGGATTGGCCGGACCGCGCCAGCGCCCCGGTCAGCGGCATGTGCGAGCCGACGAAGAGCTCCTCGGCGCGGGCCGCGGAGGCGAGCAGGGTGGCACCGAGCACTGCCGCCAGGACGGTCTTGCCCGTTGCAGTCTTGCCGAATGCAGTCGTGCGGAACATGGTTCCCTCCGGATGATTGTTTCGATGCGCCGTCTGCTGCGGCGTTCGCGTCTGCGAACCAGCCATGACATGGCGTTTCGCGACGGGTCAAGGCGTGGGCGGCCATTCTGCATTGCAGCATGGTTCGTGACCGCGCTTCGGCTGGTGCCGGCCCATCTTGACAAAGCGTCGGCCGCGCCCTTCCTAAGGTCGCAAATGCAGGCGGTCGTTCTGCAATGCAGAATACGATTTCGGATCGAGGATAACGCTGATGGAGACGGTTCGGCTGGCGCGACGCGGCAGGATCGCGGTCGCGACGATCGACAACCCGCCGGTGAACGCGCTCGGTGCGGCGCTCAGGGCGGACATGGTCGCGGCGCTGGCCGAAGCCAAGGCCGATGCGAGCGTCGATGCGATCGTGCTCGCCGCCGCCGGCAAGGCCTTCATCGCCGGGGCCGACATCAGCGAGTTCGGCAAGCCGCCGGTCTCACCGATCCTGCCGGACGTGCTGGCGGCGATCGAGGGTTCCGACAAGCCGGTCGTCGCGGCGATCCAGGGCGTCGCGCTCGGCGGCGGGCTTGAGGTGGCGCTCGCCTGCCATGGCCGCGTCGCCGTACCCTCCGCCAGGCTCGGCCTGCCCGAGATCAAGCTCGGCATCATTCCCGGCGCCGGCGGTACGCAGCGCCTGCCACGGCTGGTCGGAGCCGCAAAAGCCTTCCCGATGATGCTGTCCGGCGAGCCGATCGCGGCCGACAAGGCTGCCGAATACGGGCTCGTCGACAGGGTCGCGCCCGGCGACGTCATCGAGGCTGCGGTGGCGCTGGCGCAGGATATGGCTGCGAGAGGCAAGCCGTTGCGCACCGGCGAGCGGACGGAGGCGCTGACGCCGGCAGACCGCGAGGCCTTCGAGGCGCTCGCCGCTGACGCCACGAAGAAATCCGGCGACATGCCGAATGCGATGGCGCTGGTCGAGGCGGTGCGCGGCGTCTTCACGCTCTCCTTCGCGGACGGGCTGGCGCAGGAGCGGGCGCTGTTCCTGCAGCTCGTCCAGGACGAGCGCTCGAAAGCGCTGCGCTACGTCTTCTTCGCCGAGCGCGAGGCGGCGAAGCTGCCGGGCATCGGCGAGGCGGTGAAGCCGCGCACGATCGAGCGGGCCGCCGTGATCGGTGCCGGTACGATGGGCGGCGGCATCGCGATGTGCTTCGCCAATGCCGGCATCCCGGTGACGCTGATCGAGCAGGAGCAGTCCCAGATCGACAACGGCATCAACCGGGTCGCGGCGGTCTACGAAATGTCGGTGACGCGCGGCTCGCTGACGCCGGAGAACCGCGACCGGCGGATGGCGCTGATCACGCCGGCTGTCGGGCTGGCCGCGGCCAAGGACGCCGACATCGTGATCGAGGCGGCCTTCGAGGAGATGGGCGTCAAGCAGCAGATCTTCGGCGAGCTCGACCGGGTCGCCAAACCCGGGGCGATCCTCGCCAGCAACACCTCCTATCTCGACATCCCGACGATCGCGGCAGCGACCAAGCGCCCTCGGGACGTGCTCGGCATGCATTTCTTCAGCCCGGCCAATGTGATGAAGCTGCTGGAGGTGGTGCGGCCGGCCGGCGTCGCCGACGATGTCGTCGCGACGGCGGTCGCGCTCGGGCGCAAGCTCGGCAAGGTGCCGGTCGTGGTCGGCAACGGCTTCGGCTTCGTCGGCAACCGCATGCTGGAGCAGCGCACGCGTGCCGCAGAACGCCTGCTGGTCGCCGGCGCACTGCCACACGAGGTCGACGCCGCGCTGACCGGCTTCGGCTTCAAGATGGGGCCGTTCGCGATGTCGGACCTCGCCGGCAACGACATCGGCTGGCGCACCCGCAAATCGCGCGGGAAGACGGCGGCCGTCGCCGATGCGATCTGCGAGAACGGCTGGTTCGGCCAGAAGACCGGGCGCGGCTATTATCTCTATCCGAAGGGCGCCCGGGCCGGGCAGCGCGACCCGGAGGTCGAGGCGCTGATCGGGCGCATCTCCGAGCAGAAGGGCGTCAGGCGGCGCAGCTTCACGGAGGCGGAAATCCTGGCGCGGCTGCTCGACCCGATGGTCAACGAGGGCGCCCGCATCCTGGAAGAGGGCATCGCGTCGCGGCCGGGCGACATCGATATCATCTGGCTCAACGGCTACAACTGGCCGGCCTGGCGCGGCGGGCCGATGCACTGGGCCGACACGGTCGGGCTCGACGCGATCGTGAAGAGGCTGGAGGCGCAAGCCGCGGAGAGCGGCGACGCGGCGCTCGAGCCCTGCGCCCTGCTGCGCCGGCTCGCAGCCGAGGGCAAGGGCTTCTCGGAGCTGAAGGCGAAGGCCGCGTGAGCGAGCCACGGCCGATCTGGCAGCAGCGCTTTCCCGGCGCCTGCGACTGGGACGCCGAGATCGGCACGGGCATCGTTCCGGAGCTGCTCGCCGCGCCGGTCGCCCTGAAGCCGGGCGCGACCGCGATCGAGTTCCGCGAGCGCCGGATCAGCTACGCCGATCTCGATCGCCTCGCGAGGTTGCTCGCGGCCGGGCTGATCGCGGACGGCGTCAGGCCGGGCGACCGGATCGCGCTCTTGCTGCCGAACACGCCGTGGCATCCGGTCGCCTTCTTCGCCGCGGCCCTGTGCGGCGCGACGGTGGTGCATCTCTCGGCGCTGGACGCGCCGCGCGAGCTCGAACACAAGCTCAAGGCGACGAAGCCGGCCCGCCTCGTCACCACCAACCTGCCGGGCTTCTTGCCGAACGCGCTGAAGCTGCTCGATGCCGGCCTCGCGCCGAAGCTGCTCGTCGGCGAGGATGGGCGCTGGGGTCCGGGCGACCCCGAGCCCGTGCCGATCCCGCAGCGCGACGGCGTGGCGCAGCTCGACGCGCTGATGCTGGCCTCGCCGCCGGCGTCCTGGCCTGAGGTCGCGCCCGACGACGTCATGCTGCTGCAGTTCACCGGCGGCACCACCGGCCTGCCCAAAGCGGCGATGCTGACGCATGGCAATCTGGTCTCGGCGGTCAACATCTACCGGCTCTGGAGTGATGGCGAGGTACTGGAACCCGGCGCCCAGAAGGCGATCGGCGTCCTGCCGCTCTTCCACATCTACGCGCTGACGACGATCCTGCTGCGCCAGATCCGCGACGGCAACGAGATCCTGCTGCGCCAGCGCTTCGACCTGGAGACACTGATTGAGGACATCTCCGTCAAGCGCGCGACCCTGTTCTCCAGCGTGCCGACGATGTGGTTCGCCCTGCTTAATCGCGAGGGCGTCGAGGCGGTCGACTTCTCCTCGCTGCGCTCCTGCGTATCCGGCGGCGCGCCTTTGCCCTTCGAGGTCCAGACCAGGCTCGAAGGCATCCTCGGCGTCAGACTCAACAATGGCTGGGGCATGACCGAGACCGCGCCGGCAGGCTCGCGCGTTCCCGAGGCCGCCTCACGCAGGCCCGGGCTGATCGGCATCCCGCTGCCCGGCATCGCGATGAAGATCGTCTCGCTCGAACCCGAGCGCGACGAGTTCCCGCCGGGTGAGATCGGCGAGATCGCGATCAGGGGGCCGAACGTCTTCAAGGGCTATCTCGACGACGAGGCCGCCACGCGGGAGGCCTTCCACGAGGGCTGGTTCCTGACCGGCGATCTCGGGCTGATGGACGCAGACGGTCTGTTCGAGATCGTCGACCGGCGCAAGAACATGATCATCTCGAGCGGCTACAACGTCTATCCGGTCGCGATCGAGAGCGCGATCTACGAGCACCCGGCCGTGCAGGAGGTCGTGGTGATCGGCATCGACGATGCCTATCGCGGCCAGGCCGCGAAGGCCTTCATCAAGCTCAAGGCCGGGCACGAGCCGTTCGCGCTCGATGCGTTGCAGGAATTCCTGAAGGACCGGCTCGGGCGTCACGAGATGCCGCGTGCGCTGGAATTCCGCGATTCGCTGCCGCGCAGTGCCGCCGGCAAGCTCCTGGCCAAGGTGCTGATCGCGGAAGAGCAGGACAAACAGGCGGCCAGCGCCGCAACCGATTCCGCCGCATAGGACGAGCCACAACCATGACCGAAGCCGTCATCGTCTCCACCGCCCGCACGCCGATCGGCAAGGCCTTTCGCGGCGCCTTCAACCAGACCAAAGGCGCCGACATGGCTGCCCACGCCATCCGCCACGCGCTCGCCCATGCCAGCATCGAGCCTCGAGCCGTCGAGGAGGTCGTGCTCGGCTGCGGCTATCCGGAAGCCGCGACCGGCGGCAATGTCGCGCGCCATGCCGCGCTGATGGCGGGTATTCCCGTCCAGTCGGCCGGCGTCACCGTCAGCCGCTTCTGCGCCTCGGGACTGGAGGCGATCGCCCATGCGGCGCGGCGGGTGGTGATGGACGGCGTACCGGTCTCGGTCGGCGGCGGCGTCGAGTCGATCAGCCTCGTGCAGCCCCAGGTCAAGCGCGAACTGACCCAGAACTCCTGGCTGATGGAACACAAGCCCGAAATCTATACCTCGATGATCGAGACCGCCGACATCGTCGCCAGCCGCTACGGCATTTCGCGCGAGGCCCAGGACGAATTCTCGCTGGAGAGCCAGCGGCGCACGGCGAGCGCCCAGCAGCGCCGCCTCTTCGACGGCGAGATCGTGCCGATGACGGCGACGATGTCGGTCACCGACAAGGCGAGCGGCGAAACCCGCATGGAAGAGATCACGCTCGCCAAGGACGAGGGCAACCGGCCCGAGACGACGCTGGAGGGGCTGCTCAAGCTGAAGCCCGTGCGCGGCGAGGACCAGTTCATCACCGCCGGCAATGCGAGCCAGCTCTCGGACGGGGCCTCGGCCAGCGTGGTGATGTCGGCCGAAGAAGCGGCGCGCCGGGGCCTGTCGCCGCTCGGCATCTTTCGCGGTTTCGCCTCGGCCGGCTGCGAGCCCGACGAGATGGGGATCGGGCCGGTCTTCGCCGTGCCGCGCCTGCTGGAGCGCAACGGGCTGAAAGTCTCCGACATCGATCTCTGGGAGCTGAACGAGGCCTTCGCCTCGCAATCGCTCTATTGCCGCGACACGCTCGGCATCGATCCCGAGAAGGTCAACGTCAATGGCGGCGCGATCTCGGTCGGCCATCCCTTCGGGATGAGCGGGGCGCGGCTCGTCGGCCATGCGCTGCTGGAGGGCCGCCGGCGCAAGGCGCGTTATGCCGTGGTGACGATGTGCGTCGCCGGCGGCATGGGCTGCGCCGGGCTGTTCGAGATCAATCAGGGCTGACCGACATGGATCTGCGCTTCACCCCCGACGAACTCGCCTTCCGCGACGAGGTGCGGAGCTTCTTCCGCAGCGAGATCCCGGCCGAAATCCGCAAGAAGGTCTCGGAAGGCCGCGGCCTCACGCGCGAGGACATGGTGACCTCGCAGCGGATCATGAACGCCAAGGGCTGGGCCGTGCCGCATTGGCCCAAGGAATGGGGCGGCAAGGACTGGTCGGCGATCCAGCGCTACATCTTCACCGAGGAGATGCTGCTCGCGGCCGTGCCGCTGCCGCTGCAGTTCAACTGCTACATGGTCGGCCCGGTGATCGCCGCCTTCGGCAACCAGGCGCAGAAGGAAAAGCACCTCGCAAAAATCGCTAATCTCGACGAGTGGTGGTGCCAGGGCTTTTCCGAGCCCGGCGCCGGCTCCGACCTCGCCTCGCTGAAGACGAAGGCAGTGCGCGAGGGCGACCATTACGTCGTCAACGGTCAGAAAACCTGGACGACGCTCGGCCAATACGCCGACTGGATTTTCTGCCTCGTGCGCACTGATCCTTCGGCGAAGAAGCAGGCCGGCATCTCCTTCATCCTGATCGACATGAAGACGCCGGGGATCACAGTCCGCCCGATCATCACGCTGGAGGGCCGGCACGAGGTCAACGAGGTCTTCTTCGACAATGTCAGGGTCCCGGTGGAGAACCTCGTCGGCGAGGAGAACAAGGGCTGGGACTACGCCAAATTCCTGCTCGCCAACGAGCGCACCGGCATCGCCCGGATCGGCCTGTCGAAGGAGCGTCTCGCCCGGATCAGGCGGCTCGCCAAAGAGATGCCGGCCGGCGAGGGCATGGTCTGGGACGATCGCGATTTCCGCGAGCGGCTGGCCGGCGTGGAGATCGAGCTGAAGGCGCTGGAGATCACGCAGATGCGGGTGGTCGCGGCGCAAGGCAAGCGCGATCCGAGCAAGCCCGACCCGGCCTCCTCGATCCTGAAGATCAAGGGCTCGCAATTGCAGCAGGCGACGACCGAGCTCCTGCTGGAGGTGGCAGGGCCGTTCGCGCTCGCCGCGCCGGTGCGCTCGGGCGATCTGACCAATGACTGGCCGTTCGACCACGACTGGGCCAACGCCGCCGCCGCGAGCTATTTCAACAACCGCAAGGTCTCGATCTATGGCGGCTCGAACGAGATCCAGAAGAACATCATCGCCAAGGCGGTTTTAGGACTTTAGCGCGATGTGATGGCTCACGCCGTCATGCTCGGCCTTGTGCCGAGCATCCACGTCTTGCGACGCGGATGAAGGAAGACGTGGATGGTCGGGACAAGCCCGACCATGACGGGTTTGCGGTCTCGACCGACACTGGAACGGCATCATGGATTTCGACCTCTCCCCCGAACAGACGCAGCTCAAGGACGGCGTCGACCGGCTGATCGCCGCGACATATGGCTCGCTCGAACAGCGCAAGGCGCAAGGCGCAGGCCCGCTCGGCTTCAGCGAAAAGACCTGGGGCCAGTTCGCCGAGATGGGCCTGACCGGCATCCCCTTCAGCGAGGAGGAGGGTGGCTTCGGCGGCGGGCCGATCGAGACGCTGGTGGTGATGGAGGCGTTGGGCAGGGGGCTGGCGCTGGAGCCCTATCTCGCGACCGTCGTGCTCGGCGGCGGCGCGCTCCGGCTCGGCGGCTCGGCCGAGCTCAAGGAACGCGTCATCCCCGGCATCGTCGAGGGCGCCTCGCGCCTCGCGCTTGGCTTCACCGAGAAGCAGTCGCGCTACGATCTCCACGATGTCGCGACGATCGCGAGGAAGACCACCGGCGGATATGTGCTGGAGGGGGCGAAGAGCGTCGTCATCAACGGCGACAGCGCGCAGCATCTCATCGTCAGCGCCCGCACCTCCGGCAATCGCCGCGACAAGGAGGGCATCAGCCTGTTCCTCGTCCCGGCCGGTGCCGAGGGCCTGAAGGTGCACGGCTATGCCACGCAGGATGGCGGACGCGCCGCCGAGATTGCGCTGTCGGGCGTCGCCGTGAGCGAGGCCGATCTGATCGGGGTCGAGGGTGAGGGCCTGCCGATCCTCGAACGCGTGTCCGAGTTCGCCATCGCGGCGCTGGCGGCGGAGGCCGTCGGCATCATGGCGGCGCTGCACGAACTCACGGTCGACTACCTCAAGACGCGCCAGCAGTTCGGCGCTCCGATCGGCAATTTTCAGGTGCTGCAGCACCGCGCCGTCGACATGCTGATGGCGCTGGAGCAGGCGCGCTCGATGGCATTCTACGCTGCGATGATGGTCGAGCACGAGAATGCGGCCGAGCGTGCGGCGGCGCTCTCGGCGGTCAAGGTCCAGATCAACCGCTCCTGCCGGATCGTCGGGCAGGAGGCGGTGCAGCTCCATGGCGGCATCGGCATGACGATGGAGTATCTCGGCGCCCATTATTTCAAGCGCCTGACCATGATCGAGAGCCTGTTCGGCGACACCGCCCATCATCTGCGCAAGGTCGATGCCGCCGGAGGATTGGCAGCCGGCGGGCTCGCTGCGTGAGCGGGCCGGGCAAGCTGGCGGAAGCCGCCGCCTTCCTGCTCTCGCATTGGCGCGCGGGGACGAAATGCCAGGGATTGCCCGAGGCCCTGCGACCGGAGGACCGGCGCGAGGCCTATGCGATGCAGGCGCTGCTGGAGCGTTCGAGCCCGGCGCCGCTGTTCGGCTGGAAGATCGCCGCGACGAGCAAGGCAGGCCAGGCCCATATCGGCGTCGGCGGGCCGCTGGCCGGGCGCATCCTGGCCGAGCGCGTGCTGGCGGACGGGGCGACGACCTCGCTCACCGGCAACGCGATGCGCGTCGCCGAGGTCGAGTTCGCCTTCCGGATGGGCCGCGACCTGCCGCCGCGCGAGGAGGTCTATGGGCAAGACGAGGTGCTGGACGCGGTCGCCTCCCTGCATCCGGCGATCGAGATCCCGGATTCGCGCTTCGCCGATTTCGTCGCGGCCGGGGGCGTGCAGCTCGTCGCCGACAATGCCTGCGCGCATGAATTCGTGCTCGGCGAGAGCACCGGAGCAGAGTGGCGCGGGCTCGACCTCGCGGCGTTCAGGCCGGTCGGGCGGATGCCGGGGCGGGATGATCAGCAGGGGCTCGGCGCCAATGTGCTCGGCGATCCCCGCATCGCCCTGACCTGGCTCGCCAATGAACTGTCGGGGCTCGGCGTCACCCTGAAGGCGGCGAGGTGGTGACGACGGGCACCTGCGTCGTGCCGATCGCGATAGCGCCGGGTGACCGGCTCGATGCCGATTTCGGTGTGTTGGGGCGTGTCGGCGTCGCGTTCGTCTGATGCTCAATCCAGCCAGCTGGTGAACGCTTCGACCGGCTCTCGCTCCGGCACCAGTGCGTTGGCCGGCGCATCGGGATCGGCCTTGCCGATGGCGACGCCGCAAACCACGACCTCGCTCTCGGGGATGGCGAGTTCGCGCCGCACGACCGGGTGGAAGCGTGCGAAGATCGCCTGCGGGCAGGAGTTCAGCCCGTGGCCCTGCGCCGCGACGAGGATGTTCTGGACGAACATGCCGAGATCGAGCCAGGAGCCGATCTGGAGATCGCGGTCGATCGTCACCATCAGCGCGACCGGCGCGTCGAAGAAGCGCAGGTTCGCCGCCGTCTGGCGCTTCATGCCGTCGACATCGCCCTTCTTCACGCCGAGCAGGCCGTAAAGGTCCCAGCCGACCTTGCGGCGGCGCGAGAGATAGGGCTCGACGAAGGTTTCGGGGTAGTAGCGATATTCCTCGGCCGGGGGCAGGTCGGGTGAATCGAGTGCTGCGGTCAGCGCCGGCTCCAGCCGGGCCCGGGTCTGCGGGCCGATGACGCGGACATTCCAGGGCTGCATGTTGGTGCCCGACGGCGCCTGCGCCGCGACTTCCAGGATATGCCGGACCAGTTTCGGCGAGACCGGATCGGGCAGGAAGGCGCGCACGGCGCGGCGGGACGCGATGGCGCGGTCGACGGGGTTAGCGAGGGTCATATTGGTTCAACCCGCCTTGCGCTGCTCCAGGAACGCCGCATGCTCGGCGACCAGCCCTCCGGCCAGTGCCTTGGCGATCAGGGCGCGCGTCTCGGGGATGCCGTAGATCGCCACGAAGGAGCCGAAGCGCGGACCCTGATCCTCGCCGAAGAACACCTGGTAGATCGCCTTCCACCATTCGCCGGAGACGCCCGGCCGCTCCGGCGTCGCGCCCTTGGCGGCCATGTTCTGATAGCGCGGGATGACGCGCGCGACGTCGAGCGCCGCGTCCTGGATCGTCTCGGCGCTCGCTTCTGCAGGCAGCGCCGCGAGAGCCGCATCGAGCGCGAGGAAGGCGGCCCGTTCGGTCTCGTCGGCGAGGCGGTACTGCTTGGCCGGCTTCACGAAGTCGCGGAAATAGGTGATCGCGTAGCCGACGAGCGCATCGAGCCGCGGATGCGTCGTTGGCGAGATCGCCGGCGCGTAGCGCTGCAGGAAGCCCCAGAGCACCGCCTTGTCCTCGGAGTTCGCGACGGCGACGAGGTTCATCAGCAGGCCGAAGCTGACCTGCGTCCTGACCGCGTTGTCGCCCTCGCCCGAAGCGACGATCTCGGGCTGCGGCGGCTGCCCGCCATGGATATGCCAGACCGGGTTGCCGAGCCGGTTCTTCCAGTCCTGCCGCTCATAGCCGCCGAGGAACTGCAGGTATTCGTCCGCGGCGCGCGGAATCACGTCGAAATGCAGCTTCTTGGCCTCGCGCGGACGCGAATACATGAACAGCGACAGGCTCTCTTGGCTGGCATAGGTCAGCCACTGGTCGATGGTCAGACCGTTGCCCTTCGACTTGGAGATCTTCTGGCCGATCTCGTCGAGGAACAGTTCGTAGACGTAGTGCTGCGGCGCCGGCGCACCGAGGATTTCGCAGATCCTGTCGTAGATCGGCGCGTTGGTCTGGTGGTCCTTGCCGAACATCTCGAAATCGACGCCGAGCGCATACCAGCGCATGCCGAAATCCGGCTTCCATTGCAGCTTCACATGGCCGCCGGTGACCGGCAGCGTCGTCTCAGTGCCGTCCTCATCGGTGAAGGTGATGGTGCCGGCCCTGGCGTCGACCGCCTTCATCGGCACGTAGAGCACGCGGCCGGACTTGGGCGAGATCGGCAGGAAGGGCGAATAGGTCGCCTGCCGTTCGGCGCCGAGCGTCGGCAGCATCACCGCCATGATCTGGTCGTAGCATTCCGCGGCACGGAGCAGCGCGGCGTCGAACTTGCCCGACTTGTAGTAGTCGGTGGCGCTGGCGAATTCGTAGTCGAAGCCGAAGGTGTCGAGGAAGCGGCGCAGCATCGCGTTGTTATGGTCGCCGAAGCTGGCATAGTCGCCGCCGAACGGATTCGGCACCGCGGTCAGCGGCTTGTGCAGATGTGGCTCCAGCAGCGCGCGATCCGGCACGCCGTCCGGGATCTTGCGCATCCCGTCCATATCGTCGGAGAAGCAGATCAGCCGGGTCGGCACCGCTCCTTGCGTCAACACCTGAAAGGCGTGCCGCACCATGGAGGTTCGCGCCACTTCGCCGAAGGTGCCGATATGCGGCAGGCCGGAGGGACCGTAGCCGGTTTCGAACAGCACCTCGCTCTTGCCCGATTTCTCGATCCGCGCGACCAGCTTGCGTGCTTCCTCGAACGGCCAGGCGGCCGAACGCTGGGCGGCGTCCACAAGGGCGGGGTCGAAAGCGGGCATGATCGGGGCAGTCCTCTCCACGGCTTGCAAAAAAGCGGGTCAGCGGCTTTGGCAGATCGGCGCGCCTCGCGTCAATGCGCGCGGCACGCCCGCCCGCCGCGCTGCACCGGCCTTGCCGGAGCGCGACAGGACGATAGGATGGTTCCGATTGGAACAGTGAGCGCGACGCGAGCGCTCATCGGAGGACAGGGTTTTGGACCGCGACCTGCACGAGAAGCTGACCGGCTGGCGCCGCCATCTCCACACCCATCCCGAGCTCGGTCGCCATGAGAAGGCGACGAGCGCTTTCGTGCAGGAGAAGCTGACGGAGCTCGGCGTGCCCTTCACCGGCGGCGTCGGCGGCCATGGCGTCGTCGCGACGCTGACGCGAGGGGCCTCGGAGCGCTCGGTCGGCCTGCGGGCCGACATGGACGCGCTGCCGATCCTGGAGGCCAACGACCTGCCTTACAAATCGGCGACGCCGAACGTCATGCATGCCTGCGGCCATGACGGGCACACCACGGCGCTGCTCGGCGCCGCCGCCCTGCTCGCCCGCGACGAGAGCTGGAGCGGCACGGTGCAGCTCGTCTTCCAGCCGGCCGAGGAGGGCGCGGGCGGGGCGCAGGCGATGCTCGCCGACGGCGTGCTGGAGCGCTTCCCGATGGAGCGCGTCTTCGCCCTGCACAACTGGCCGGGGCTGGAGGCAGGCACCATCGCGGTGCATCGCGGGCCGGTGATGTCGGAGCCCGGGCGTTTCAAGATCACGCTCGAAGGTACCGCCGGCCACGCCGCGAAACCCGACCTGACGCGCGATCCGATCGTCGCCATGGGCCATCTCATCGTCGCGTTGCAGACGGTGGTGGCGCGCAATGTCGATCCGATGGATTCGGCGGTGGTCTCGATCGGGCAGGTCCATGGCGGGCTCGCCTCCAACCAGATTCCGACCTCGGTCTTCATCGAGGGCACCTTCCGCACCTTCGTCCCGGAGGTGCGCGAGCGGGTGCTGGCGCGGATCGACGCGATCGCGCGGAACATCGCCGCGACCTTCGAGATGCAGGCGCATGTCGAGACCATGCATGGCGCGGCCACGGTCAACACGGCGGCCGAGGAAGACATCGCCGCCGCGGCCGGGGAGGCGGCAGGGCTCGTGGTGCGGCGCGATCTCAAGGCCAGCACCACCGGCGAGGACTTCGCGCATTTTCTGGAGCGCCGGCCGGGCTGCTACATCTGGATCGGCAACGGACCGGTCAGGGATGGCGGCGAACTCCACAACGACCGCTACGATTTCAACGATGCGATCCTGCCGGCCGCCTCCGGCTGGCTCGCCGCTGTCGCCAGGCAGGCGCTGGCGGCGAACGCGCCGGCAGGAGCCGACGTCAGCCGAACCTGACGAGGTTCTGCAGCGGCAGCGGGCCGCCGGGGAACTGGGTGAGCCTGGCGCCGACCGAGAGCGCGCCGAGATCGAGCGGGAAGAAGCCGAGCGTCTCGATCAGCGCCGCGACCTCGGCCTTCGCCGCCGCATCGTCGCCGGACTGGAACAGCACGCGCTTGCCGCCGTCGCTCGCCGGATCGGCTTCGAGCAGCTTGGCGCCGAGATGGTTGAAGGCCTTGACCAGTCGGGCGCCCGGCACAAGGCCGGCGACGATCTCGCTCGATGTCCGGCCGTTCAGTTCGGCCGGCTTGAACAGCGGCGCCTCGATCGAATTATTGGCGTCGATGACGACGCGGCCGTTCCAGGCGGGCAGACCGGCGAGCGCCGCCGGCAGCTTCGACCAGTTGACTGCGACGAGCACGATGTCGGCCCTGGCCGCCTCCTCGCGCGTGCCGGCGCTGATGCCGGGGCCGAGCCTGGCGATGATGTCGGCCAGCGAGGCCGGGCCGCGGCTGTTGGCGATGGTGGCGGACAGGCCGTTGCGGGAGAGAAGCCTGGCGAAGGCCTGACCGATATTGCCTGCGCCGATGATGCCGATGGTGGTCATGGGGGTGCTCCGTTTCTGATGGAGCCGATATCGGCGCATTTGATCTCAAGCGTTAGCGCATAATCGCTGGAATTATCTTCAAGCATATGTTGAAATTGGTCGATGGAGACGCTCGCCAATCTCGAATCCTTCGTGCGTAGCGCAGAGGCGGCGAGCTTCTCGGCGGCTGCGCGCCGGCTGTCGCTGACGCCGGCTGCGGTGAGCCGCAACGTCGCGATGCTGGAGCGCAATCTCGGCGTTCGGCTGTTCCAGCGCTCGACCCGCAGGCTGACCCTGACCGAAGCGGGCGAGACGCTGCTCCTCGACATCGGCGGCAGTCTCGATGCGCTGCAAGCCGCGATCTCCGCCGCGGCGAGGGCGAGCGGCGAGCCGTCCGGCCTGCTCAAGGTGTCGCTGACGCCGAGCTTCGGCCGCTCCTACATCCTGCCGCTGCTCCCGGCGTTCATGGCGCGCCATCCGCGGATCACGCCGGACTGGCGTTTCGAGAACCGGCAGGTCGATCTGATCGCGGAAGGGCTGGATGCCGCGATCGGCGGGGCGTTCGCATTGCCGCCCGGTGTCGTGGCACGGCCGCTCGCGCCGGCGCACATCATCGCGGTCGCATCGCCGGCCTATCTTGCGGGGCGGCCGCGACCGGGCGACCCCTCCGACCTTGCGGCTCTGGACGGCATCGCGATGCGCGCCGGCCGCACGGGACGGGTCAGCGGGCGGACCATGCGCAACGCCACAGGCGACGAGATGCCGGCGGCACTCACCGAGCGGATCGTGCTCGACGACCCGACCGCGATGCTCGAAGCGGCACTGCTCGGTCTCGGGGTGACGCTCGTGATCGTGCCGGACGCGCTGCCCCATCTCGAGCGCGGCGACCTCGTGCGGCTCCTGCCGCATTGGTATGCCGATGCGGGCGCGATTTCGCTCTACTATGCCGACCGCACGCTGCTGCCGGCGAAGACCCGCGCCTTCGTCGATTTCGTCACCGAGACGTTCCGGCGCGAGCGGCTGGCCGAGCGTTTCGCCGGAAGTCTCGGCTGAAGGATCAGAACGGGCTGACCGGGAAGAAGCGCAGGAACAGTCGCTGGTAGCTGCCGTCGTCCCAAAGCGATTGCAGGGCGTAGTCGAGGCCGCGCTTCAGCGCGGGGTCGTCCTTGCGCAGAAGGAACGCGACGCCCTCGCCGAAATAGCCGCTGTCGAGAAACGGGCCGCCGGTGAAGGCGAGGTCGTTGCCGGCCGCCAGCAGGGTCGAGAGCGCGACGCCGTCGGCGAAGACGAACTCGGCCTCGCCACTGCGCAGCGCCGACAGCGCGCCGGCGAGCGTCCCGGTCTCGCGGCGCTGGACGAAGGGCATCAGCCTTTCGAGGAAGGCCTGGTGCGCGGTGCCGCCGACGACGGCGACGCGCTTGCCCTGCAATATGCGCGGGTCGAGATCGGCCTGCGCGTTGCCGCGCGTCGTGGCGAAGCGGGCGGTGCCACGGAAATAGAGCTGGCTCGCGGCGAAGCGGGCGCGCAGCGCCGGCGTCAGGTTGATCGCGGCGGCGAGCACGTCGCCGCGGCCCTCCGCCAGCGAGTCCGGCAGCGTGTCGAAGCGGCGCGCCTGCACCGTGCAGGTCCAGGCCATCTTCTCGCAGACGGCGCGGGCGAGCTCGACCGAGAAGCCAGTCAGGCTGCCGTCCGGTCCGGTGAAATGCAGCGGCGGATAATCGTCGTCGGTCAGGAAGCGCACGACACGCGGCGGGCCGGGTTCGGGTCGATCGAGCCGGATGCGCGGATCCCAGAAATTCGGCACGGCGATGCGCGACTGGGCGAAGGCCTGGCCGCCGGCCGGCAAGGTCAGTACGAGAGCAACCAGAGCGGTCAGCCGGATCATCGGCGCATCTGGCGTCAGACGCCCGCAAGGATCAAGAGAGTTGGCGCGGGGAACCCTCTCCCGTAGGGAGGTGGTTCCCCACGCTCGCCCTCAAACCACCAGAGCCGCTGTCGTCGCTTTCGCGCCCTTGTCGAACAGGTTCGCCAGATGACGTGCCACAGCTCGGGTGAAGCGCTCCTCGCGCGGCAGGTCGGTGCCGAAGATCGCCTCGATGTCGAGCAGCGCCGCGCTCAACGCTCCGGCGTTGCGGCCCGCGCCGGACGCGTGCCGGGCGAATTCGGCGGCGAGCGGGTCCTTGACCTCGATCGCCGCGCCCGTCTCGTCGATGCCCTGGACATAGCGCATCCAGGCGGCGACACCGAGCGCGAGATGATCGATCGTGGCGCCGGCCTTCAGCCTGTCGCGGATCGAGCCGAGCAGGCGCTGCGGCAGTTTCTGCGAGCCGTCCATGGCGATCTGCCAGGTGCGATGACGAATGGCGGGGTTCTGGAAGCGGGTCAGCAGCGCGGCGGCGTAGTCTTGCAGCGCGACGCCCTGCGGCGCCGGCACGGTCGGGATGACCTCGCTCCACAGGCCTGAAAGGAAGCGCGCCAGCACGGGATCTCCGCTGGCTTCCGAAACCGTCTCGTGGCCGGCGAGGTAGCCGAGATAGGCCAGGCTCGAATGGGCGCCGTTGAGCATGCGCAGTTTCATGAACTCGAAAGGCGCGACCTCGGAAACGAGCTGCGCGCCGACCTCGTTCCAGGCCGGGCGGCCCATCGCGAAGACATCCTCGATCGCCCATTGCCGGAACGGCTCGCCGATCACCGGGGCGGCGTCATGGGCGCCGAGCAGGGTCTCGACTTCGGCGATGTCGGCCTCGGTCGTCGCCGGCACGATGCGGTCGACCATCGTGCAGGGAAAGGCGCCGTTCGCCTCGATCCAGCGTGCTAGTCCATCGTCACGCAGGGCCGCGAAATCACGCACCAGCCCGGCCAGCACCTTGCCGTTATGCGGGAGGTTGTCGCAGCTCATCGCGGTGAAGGGCGCGAGGCCGGCCGCCGTGCGTGAGGCCAGCGCGGCGACGATCAGGCCGATGGCGGAGCGCGGCGCGTCCGGATGGTCGAGGTCGTGCCGGATGTCGGGATGGTCCTGCCTGAGCTTGCCGGTCGCAGGGTCGTGGCAATAGCCCTTCTCGGTGACGGTGAGCGAGACGATACGGGTCTCGGCCGACGCCATCCGGGCAAGCAGGGCGGCAGGGTTCTCGGGCGCGACCAGGACGTCGAGCACCGAGCCGATGACGCGCAGCTCAGGGCCGGACGGGCTGCGCGTCAGGAAGGTGTAAAGCCCGTCCTGCGGTTGCAGCCGGTCGCGCTGGTCCGGCCGCTGCAGGCTCGCGCCGACGATGCCCCAGGCGCCGAAATTCCGCTCCAGCGCGTCCTCGGTGTAGTCGGCGAGATGGGCGCGGGCGAAGGCGCCGAGGCCGAGATGGACGATGCCGGGTGCGAGCTTCGCTCTGTCGTAGGTCGGCCGGCGGACGGCGCCGCGCAGTCCGGCGAGGCTCGCAGTCGTCAGTCTCGTCACTTGAACATGCCCGGCAGCCAGAGTGAGAAGGCCGGAACATAGGTCACCAGCAGCAGAACGGCGAGGCTGGCCCCATAGAACGGCCAGATCGTGCGCATGCTCTCACCGATCGAGACCTTGCCGATGGCGCAGGCGACGAACTGGACCGAGCCGACCGGTGGCGTGTTCAGGCCGATGCCGGCGTTGAGGATGAGGATCACGCCGAAATGCACGGGGTCGACGCCGATCGCCTTGACCACCGGCAGGAAGATCGGCGTGCAGATGATGATCATCGGCGCCATGTCCATGAAGGTGCCTAGGATCAGCAGGATCAGGTTGATCAGGAGCAGGATGACGAGCGGGTTCGACGAGAGCGACTGCATCAGCTCGATCGTCGCCTTCGGAACCTCGAGGAAGGCCATCAGCCAGCCGAAGGAGGAGGCCGCGCCGATGACGAGGAGCACCATCGCCGTGGTGCGGACCGCGCCGAGCGTGGCGTGCATGAAGCCTTTCAGGTCGAGCCCGCGATAGACGAAGATCGTGATCAGCAGCGCGTAGATCACCGCGACGCAGGAGGATTCGGTCGCGGTGAAGATGCCCGAGCGGACGCCGCCGAAGATGATGCCGATGAGCAGGATGCCGGGCAGCGCCGCGACGAAGAAGCGCGCCACCATCATGAAGCCGGGGAAGGGGTCGGCCGGATAGCCGCGCTTCACCGCGACCGCCCAGGCCGCGACCATCAGCGACAGGCAGAGCAGCATGCCGGGGACGACGCCGGCGGTGAACAGATCGGCGATCGAGATCGTGCCGCCGGCCGAGAGCGAATAGATGATCATGTTGTGCGAGGGCGGGATCAGCAGCGCGATGATCGCCGCGTTCGCCGTGACGTTGACGGCGTAGTCGGCGGCATAGCCGCGCTTGACCATCTGCGGGATCATGATGCCGCCGACCGCCGAGGCGTCGGCGACGGCCGAGCCCGAGATGCCGCCGAAGAGCGTGCAGGTCACGACGTTGACCTGGCCGAGCCCGCCGCGCAGATGCCCGACGAGCGAGGCCGCGAACCGGATCAGCCGGTCGGCGATGCCGCCGCGGATCATCAGGTCGCCGGAGTAGATGAAGAACGGGATCGCCAGCATGGCGAAGGCGTTCATGCCGGTCGACAATTGCTGGAAGACCACGACGGGGGGAATGTCGAGCCAGAGCACGGTCGCCACCGAGGACAGGCCGAGGCAGAAGGCCACCGGCACGCCCATCAGCAGCAGCAGCGAGAAGGAGGTGAAGAGGATCGTGATCGCCATCGTCTCAAGCCTCGCCGCCGAGGCCGCTGGCGTTCAGCGGCATGGGTTCGGGCCGCTGCCCGGTGAAGAACAGCAGGAGTTTCTCGATCGAGAACAGCGCGATCAGCGCGCCGCCGCCGACGATCGGGACATAGTCCCAGCCCTTGGAGATGCCGATCATCGGCAGCCGGTCGCTCCAGACCTTGGCGGCGAGCTCGGTGCCGTACCAGACCATGGCGAAGGCGAAGAGCGTGACCAGAACCTCGTTGGCGGCGATCAGGGCGGCCTTCCAGCGGCCGCGCGCATAATGCAGCCCGACATCGAAGCCCATATGGTCGAGCTCGCGCACGCCGACGGCACCCCCGAGCAGGATGAACCAGAGCATCAGGAACAGCGAGGCCGGCTCGCCCCAGGTCGGGGTGGCGTTGAGGATGTAGCGGCCGAACACCGTCCAGGCGACGATCGCCGTCATCGCGACGAGGCCGAAGCCCGCCAGGAGCAGCGCGAAGAGGCTGATGCGTGCGTTGAGGCGCGAGAGGAGCCGTGCGAAGGCGGGCATGAAGACGTCCTGACTTGAAGTCCGAGAACGAAGTGCGGTCCTGGTGTTGTTTTCAGCCTTCATCCTGAGGAGCGGGCGCAAGTCCGCGTCTCGAAGGATGCTTCAGGAGGCTCCGGGAACCGTTGGAGCATCCTTCGAGACGCGCTCCTGCGGAGCGCTCCTCGGGATGAGGGCTTTGGAGGGCGCGGCGAGCCGCGCCCTCCGGTGTCAGCGTGGCGTCACTTCACCGCCTGGATCTTGGCGACGAGGTCCTTCATCGCCGCGTCGGTGACGAACTTGTCGTAGACCGGCTTCATCGCGTCGATGAAGGGCTGCTTCTCGACCGCGTTGACGACGGCGCCGCCGGCCTTGACCTTGGCTTCCGAGGCCTTCTCGCGCGCGTCCCAGAGCTCGCGCATCTTGACGACGGACTCCTTCGCCGCGGCCTTCATGATCTCCTGGTCTTCCTTGGAGAGCTTGTCGAAGGAGCGCTTCGACATCACCAGCACCTCGGGCGAGAGCGAGTGCTCGGTGATCGAGTAGAATTTCGACACCTCGAAATGCTTGGTCGACTCATAGGACGGCCAGTTGTTCTCGGCCCCGTCGATGACGCCGGTCTGGAGTGCCGAATAGACCTCGCCGAAGGGCATCGGCGTGGCGTTGGCGCCCAGCGCGGAGACCAGGCTGACGAACATGTCCGACTGCTGGACGCGGATCTTCAGGCCCTTCATGTCGGCCGGGCTGCCGATCGCCTTCTTGGAATTGTAGAAGGAGCGCGAGCCGGAATCGTAGAAAGCGAGGCCGATCAGGTCGTGCTTCTCGAATTCCTTCAGGATCGAGTCGCCGATCGGCCCGTCCATCACCTTCCGCATGTGCTCGACGGAGCGGAAGATGAAAGGCAGCGACGGCACGTTCGTCGCCGGGATCAGGTTGTTGAACGGTGCCATGTTGATGCGGTTGATGTCGATCACGCCGAAGCGCGTCTGCTCGATCGTGTCCTTCTCCTGGCCGAGCTGGGCCGAGTGGAAGACGTTGATCTTGAGGCGGCCCTTGGTGCGCTCCTCAAGCAACTTGGAGATGTGGCGCACCGCCTCGACCGTCGGATAGTCGGTCGGGTGGATGTCGGTCGAGCGCAGCGTGGTCTGGGCGCTCGCGCCAGAGGCGGCTGCGAGCATGGCAACGCCGGCAAGAGCGGCAAAAGTCCGTTTCGTGATGGTCATTTCGGTTTCTCCCGTTTGCGGTTAGCCGGCTTTTCCCGGTCGTTCTTGTGCGATGGATGTCAGACGAACTCCGCGCGCATCGGCGTGAAGGAATCGACGAGCTGCCCGGCCTCGACGGCGACGACGCCGTGGACGAGGTCGGCCGGCACGAAGAAGGTGTCGCCGGCGACGAGCCGTTCGGTCCGGCCGTCGATGGTGACGTCGAAGACGCCGCTCTCGACATAGGATGCCTGGCGATGCGGATGCTGGTGGGCCTGGCCGACCGCGCCGGCCTCGAAGACGACGCGGACGATCATCAGGTCGCGGCCATAGGCCATGATCTTGCGCCTGACGCCGGGCTCGGTCGGCTCCCAGGCGAGATCGGCCTCGTGCTGAAAGAAGGAATCGAGACGGTCGGTCATCGCGCCAGCCAGCCTCCGTCGACCGGGATGACGGCGCCGTGCAGATAGGCGGCGGCGTCGCTCGCCAGGAACACGGCCGCGCCGCCGATATCGGAGGCCTTGCCCCAGTGGCCGGCCGGGATGCGGGCGAGGATCGCGGCGCTGCGGTCGGGGTCCTCGCGCAGGGCGGCGGTATTGTTGGTCTCGATGTAGCCCGGCGCGATCGCGTTGACGTTGATGCCCTTGGCCGCCCACTCGCAGGCCAGCAGTTTGGTCAGGCCGGCGAGCCCGCTCTTGCTCGCGGTGTAGGAAGCGACGCGGATGCCGCCCTGGAAGGACAGCATCGAGGCGATGTTGACGATGCGGCCGGTGCGGCCTGAGGACAACGCCGCCTTGGCGAAGGCCTGGGCGAGGAAGAAGGCGGCCTTCAGGTTGACGTCCATGACGTCGTCCCAGTCACTTTCCGAGAACTCCAGCGCGTCGGCGCGGCGGATGATGCCGGCATTGTTGATCAGGATGTCGAGCCGGCCGGCCAGGGCTATCGCGCCTGCGATCGCCTCGCCGGCCGCACCGGGCTTGCCGAGACCGACCTTGAGCGGCAGAGCCTTACCGCCTGCCTGTTCTATCAGCGCCTGCGTCTCATCCATGCCGGAACGCCCGGCCGCGACGACCGTCGCTCCCGCCTGCGCCAGCGCCAGCGCGATGCCCTGGCCGATGCCGGTGTTGGCGCCGGTGACGAGGGCCGTGCGGCCGTCCAGCGAGAAGGGCGAGCGCGCCGGCATCAGCGCAGCGTGTCCACGGGGGCAGCGTCCATGTCGGTGAACTCGACATTGTCGCCGGCCATGGCCCAAACGAAGGCGTAGTTCGAGGTGCCGCAGCCGCAATGGATCGACCAGTTCGGCGAGATCACCGCCTGCTCGTTGGCGACGAGGATGTGGCGGGTCTCACTGGGCTGCCCCATGAAATGGAAGACGCGATGGGCCGGGTCGAGGTCGAAGTAGAGATAGGCCTCCATCCGCCTCGTGTGAGTGTGGCAGGGCATCGAGTTCCAGACCGAGCCCGGCTCCAGCGCCGTCATGCCCATCACCAGCTGGTTGGTGCCGGTGGTGTTCGGCATGATGTATTGCCGGATGGTGCGCTTGTTGGAGGTTTCAGGGCTGCCGAGATGGATGGTGTTGGCGTCGCTCTTGCGGATGAGCTGATGCGGCGCCTCGCGATGGGCCGGCGCGCTGGTCAGATAGAACTTCGCCGGGTTCGCGGCGTCGGCGCTGGCGAAGGAGACGTCTTTCGCGCCTAGCCCGACATAAAGCGCATCGAGGCTCGGCAGCGCGAAGACTGTGCCGTCGACCGTGACGGAGCCGGCACCGCCGAGATTGATCACGCCGAGCTCGCGCCGGGCCAGGAAGAACGGCGTGCCGGTCGGTGCGTAAGGCTGCAGCGTCAGCGCCGCATTCGTCGGCGTCGCGCCGCCCACGACCATGCGGTCGTAATGGCTGTAGGTCAGAGCGATCTCGCCGGGCACGAAGATACGCTCGATCAGGAAATCATCCCGTAGCGCTTGCGTGTCGTAGCCCTTGACGTCGCGCGGATGCGCGGCCTGGCGTTCGTCGATGGTCGGCTTGGCGGTCACAGGCGGTAGGCCTCCTTGGCCAGGCGATAAGCGAGATCGTGTGCAACCTCGGCGGCTTCGTCCTCGTCGAGGCGGTGCTCGGCGACGAGCCTGGCGAGGTAGGTGCAGTCGCAGCGGCGGGCGACGTCGTGGCGCGCCGGGATCGAGAGATAGGCTCTCGTGTCGTCGTTGAAGCCGACGGTGTTGTAGAAGCCGGCCGTCTCTGTGGTGAGCTCGCGGAAGCGCAGCATCGCTTCCGGCGCATCGAGGAACCACCAGCCCGGCCCCAGCCGCAGCGCCGGATAATGTCCCGCCAGCGGCGCGAGTTCGCGCGAATAGGAGGTCTCGTCGAGGGTGAAGGCGATGACGGTGAGGCCGGGCTCGTTGCCGACGGCGTCGAGCAAGGGCTTCAGCGCGGACACATAGTCGGTCTGGCGCGGGATGTCGGCGCCCATGTCGCGGCCGAAGACCGCAAACAGATGCGGGTTGTGATTGCGCGAGGAACCCGGGTGGATCTGCAGCACGAGCCCGTCATCAAGGCTCATCCTGGCCATCTCGGTCAGCATCTGGCCGCGGAAGAGATCGGCTTCTTCAGCCGAGACCTTGCCCTTGACCACCTTGGCGAAGAGCTTTTCGCACTCGGCCGGTGTCAGGTTGGCGGTGCGGGCGGTGGCGTGGCCGTGGTCGGAGGAGGTCGCGCCGCGCTCGATGAAATAGGCCCGGCGCTTGCGATGGGCCTCGAGATAGCCGGCCCAGCTCAGCGTATCCTCGCCGGTCAACGCGCCGAACTGGGCGAGATTATCGGCAAAGCCCTCGAACTCCGGATCGACGACGCCGTCCGGCCGATAGGCGGTGACGACCTTGCCGCCCCAGCCGGAGGCCGCGATCATGTCGTGCCATTTCAGCGGGTCGAGCGCACCCTCGGTGGTCGAAATCGCCTCGATGTTGAAGCGCTCGAAGAGCGCGCGCGGCCGGAATTCCGGCTCGACCAGCTTCTCGGCGATCCTGTCATAGATCCTGTCGGCGTTGGCCGGCGTCAGGCGCTCATGGATGCCGAAGATCGTCTCGGCCGCGTGCTCAAACCAGAGCCTGGTCGGCGTACCGCGGAACAGGTGCCAATGGCTGGCGAAGAGCGTCCAGATCTTGCGCGGATCGGCCTCGACCTCGCCGCCGTCCTTGCGGCCGATGCCGAGATCTTCCAGCCGCACGCCCTGCGAATAGAGCATGCGGAAGATGTAGTGGTCGGGCTTGACGAAGAGCGTCGCAGGATCGGGAAAGGCAGCGTTCTCGGCGAACCAGCGCGGATCGGTGTGGCCGTGCGGCGAGACGATCGGCAGGTCGCGCACCGTCGCGTAGAGCCGGCGCGCGATGCCGCGCGTGACCGGGTCTGCGGGGAAAAGGCGATCGTCGTTGAGGAGCATCGTCACATGCCTTCGGGTCGGCCGCTCCAGGCGCGAAACTGGAACGGCAGGATGAATATACTAATATACTAGCGTGTCAAACCCGTCCTATGTTAGCTCTTCGTCTGGTTTCGGGTTACCTGTTTCGGTGACGGACAAGGGCGGGGCGTGGCGTGGAGCAGAGCGGGAGGGACCTGCCGCCGATGGCGGAAGACGGCGAGAGCGGCCGGCGCGAGCGCCGCGTCCATCGGGCCGGCCCGCCGCGCGGAACCGCAGCATCCCTGGTCCAGGACGAATTGCGCCGCGCCATCCTGGCGATGCAGATCGAGCCCGGCGCGGCGCTAGTCGAGAAGGAGCTGACCGCGCGCTTCGGCATCAGCCGCACGCCGGTGCGCGAGGCGCTGATCAAGCTCAGGGAGGAAGGCCTGGTCGAGGTCTTTCCGCAGGCCGGCACCTTCGTCGCGCGCATCCCGGTCGAGGCGATCCCCGAGGCGGTCTTCATCCGGCAGGCCCTGGAATGCGCCGCGGTCGATCTCGTCGCCAGGCTGTCGACGCCGGCGATCGTGGCCCGTCTCGATGCGGTGATCGCGCGCCAGCACGAGGCCTTCGACGAGGGCGACCAGGAGCGCTTCCACCTCTTCGACGAGGATTTCCACGAGACGGTCGCGGATTGCGCCGGCTATCCCGGCATCTGGAGACTGGCGCACGCCGCCAAGAGCCAGATCGACCGCTGCCGGCGGATGACGCTGCCGGTGCCCGGCCGGATGGAAATGGTGATCCGCGAGCACCTGACGATCGTCGATGCCGTGCGCAAAGGCGATGCCGCGGCGGCACAAATGGCGATGCGGGCGCATCTCGGCACGCTGCTGCCCGATCTCGTGCGTCTGCGCGAGCAGCATCCCGACTATTTCGCCTGAGCGCCCTGCGCGGCGCGGGGCTTGCTAGGGATGGCGAGGCCGCGCGAGGCTGCGGCCGTGACACCCGATCACGACATGCCCATGGAAAGTTGCCGATGACTGCGCCTGCCGATCTCAGCGCGTGCGAACTGCTCGACGCCTACCGCACCAAGGCACTGTCGCCGGTCGAGGTGACGCAAGCCGTGATCGCGCGGATCGACGCGCTCGAGCCGAGGCTGAACGCGCTCTATGCCTATGATCCTGAGACCGCGCTCGCGGCGGCTCGTGCCTCGGAGGCGCGCTGGTCCAGGGGCGAGGCGCTGCCGCTCGACGGCGTGCCAGGCACGATCAAGGAGAACGTCGCGAGCCAGGGCGTGCCGATGCCGCTCGGCACGGCGGCGCGCGACCTGACGCCGATGCCGGCCGATGCGCCGGCGACGGCGCGGCTGCGCGAGGCCGGCTTCGTCTGCCTCGCCAAGACGACGATGCCGGATTACGGCATGCTGTCGTCCGGCCTGTCGAGTTTCCACAAGCTGGCGCGCAATCCCTGGGATCTGTCGAAGAACCCCGGCGGCTCCTCGGCCGGCGCCGGCACGGCGGGCGCGGCCGGCTATGGCCCCCTGCATGTCGGCACCGATATCGGCGGCTCGATTCGCCTGCCGGCAGGCTGGTGCGGGCTCGTTGGCCTCAAGCCTTCCTTCGGACGCGTCCCGGTCGATCCGCCCTATTACGGCCGGGTCGTCGGGCCGATGACGCGGACTGTCACCGATGCGGCGCTGATGATGCGCGAGCTCGCCAAGCCCGACGCGCGGGATGGCATGAGCCTGCCGCCGCATGAGATCGACTGGCTCGCGCTCGATCTCGATGTGAAAGGCCTGCGGCTCGGCCTCCAGCTCGATCCCGGCATCGGACTGCCCGTCGAACCGGAGGTCAGGGCCATGATCGAGGCTGCAGCGAAGGCTTTCGCCGATGCGGGCGCGATCGTCACGGAGGCGCCGGCCTTCCTGACCCGCGAGATGCTCGGCGGGCTCGACGATTTCTGGCGCCAGCGCGCCTGGGCCGATATCGGTGCGCTGCCGGCCGAACGGCAGGCGAAGGTGCTGCCCTATATCTTCGAATGGGCAGAAGGCGGCCGGAGCCTCAGCGGCGAAAGGGTCTATCGCGGCATGAGCCAGATGATCGCGATCCGCGATGCGGCGCTGAAGCAGAGCGCGCCCTTCGATTTCGTGCTGTCGCCGGTTGCGCCAGTGCCGAGCTACGCCGCCGAACTCGCCTCGCCGATCCACGATCCGCAAAAGCCGTTTGAGCACATCTGCTTCACGCTGCCGGCCAACATGTCGGACCAGCCCTCGATCTCGGTCCATGCCGGACTTACCAGCGCAGGCTTGCCGATCGGACTGCAGATCACCGGCCGCCGCTTCGACGATCTCGGCGTGCTCAGGATGGGTCGGGCGTGGGAGAGCTTGCGCGGCGGCGAGTTGCCGTGGCCTCAGCTCGGCTGAGCCGCCGCGCGCCCGGCGATCTCCCCGAGCGCTACCGCCGTCAGCAGGCCGTTGCCGGAGAGATATCCAGACGCCTGCGCGCCCGAGACGCCGACCGCCGCACCGCCGCAGGCGTAGAGATTGGGCAGCGCCGTGCCATCGGCGCGCAGGACGCGCGCCTGCGCATCGACCCGCAGGCCGCCCTGGGTGTGGAACAGTGCGCCCGTGACCTTGACCGCGCAGAACCGTGCGGCGAGCGGCGGCACGCCGGCGAAAGCGCGGCCAAAACGGTCGCTGCCTTCGCCCTGCTTCAACGTGTCGATTTCGGCAGCGGTCGCGAGCAATGCTTCGGCAGGCAGGCCGAGCTTGCCGGCGAGCGCTTCGATCGTCTCCGCGACGACGATCGCGCCCTGCTGCTCGGCATTGCGAAAATCCTCGAACTGGCGGGCGATGCCGGCGATGCGGGCGTCGAAGATCGTCCAGGCGCGTGCGTCGGGCTGGCGCAGCACGTTGGCGGCTTGCTCGGAATAGCCATGGCTTTCGTCGGAGAAGCGCTGCCCCAGGGCGTTCACCTGAAAACCACCCTCCATGATCGTCGCCCAGGTGATCAGGATGCCGTGTGGCGTGGCGACGGAGCCATGCCCTTGATGGCCGGACATGTGCACGAGCTCGGCGCCGAGCCCGCCGCCCCAGAGCACGGCGTCGCCCTCATTGCCGGAATGGCCGAACCAGAGCGCTTCCGTCATCTGCGGGATGTGCTCGGCGACGAGGTCGCGGTTGCCGCCATAGCCGTTGCAGGCCAGCACCAGCGCCTTGCAGCCGATGCGCTCCTCGCCGCCGTCGGGCCGTGTACCGGTGATGCCGGCGATCCGGCCGTCATCGCCGGCAAACAGGGTTTTCGCGCGCAGGCTGGTCAGGAGCGGTATGTCCTGCGCCTCGACCGCCTCGCGCAGCCGGTCGACCAGTTCGGAGCCGGTGCGCTTGGGCAGGCCGTGCATGCGCTTGGCCGAATGGCCGGGATAGGAGAAATTGGTGATCACGTCGAAGGGCAGGCCGTGCCTGTCGGCGAGCCATTCCAGCGTCGGGCCGACGCGCTCCGCCAGCAGCGCGACAATCGCGGCGTTGGGCTCGTGATGCGCCTTCTCCAGGATGTCGCGGGCGAAGAGCGCCGGGCTGTCATCGACGCCTGCGTCACGCTGGAAACGGGTGCCCGCCGCCGGGATCAGCCCGGCCGAGAGAGCGGTCGAACCGGCGGGCACCGCGTCGCGCTCGACGAGGACGACTTCGGCGCCGGCCTCATGCGCGGCGAGCGCGGCGACGAGCCCGGCCGCGCCCGCGCCGATGATCAGGACGTCTGTGGTCGCCTCGAAGGCGATGTTGGCGGCCGGGTGGACATCACTCACGGCGCATCGATCTCCGCGATCACATCGGCGATCGTCGCGATGCGCGCCACGGGCCTCAAGGCGGCGATAGCCTCGTCATGCATCTGCCCGGTCGGCGCGGCGCAGCCGTCTTCCAGCACGGTGACCTCGATGTCGCGGACATGGGCGTCGCGCACGGTCGACGCCACACCGCCATTGGTGACGATACCACCGACGATCAGCCGCTCGACGCCGAGCTTGCGCAGCAGCCATTCGAGTCTTGTCTGGTAGAAGGCGGAATAGGCGATCTTCTCGACCGCGATGTCGATCGGCTGCAGCGCGTCCACGACCTGGTGACCCCAGCCGCCGGGCAGGAAATCGCCCTTGCGCAGGAAGGGCCGCATCTGGAGCAGGTGCGGCGAGATCAGCGGCTCAGCCCCGCGTCCGGGCACGAGCGTAAACTGCGTCGCGCCGACGATGCCGCCCTTGGCGCGGATCAGGTCGGCCAGCGGCTTGAGCTTCTCCGGCAGCGCCTGCGCCTGCGGCGAGGCGGCCTTGCCCCGCGCATAGGCGCCGTCGCGATGGATGAAATCATTCTGAAGGTCGACGATCAGCAGGGCGGTTTGGGTGAGCGAGACGGCGGTCGACGCCATGGCGAAGTCCTTGGTTTCACCCGCGACGTCATCCCGGACCAGCTGCGAAGCCCCGCCGATCCGGGATCCATCGAAGGGCGCGGCGGCGCTCTAGGATGGATCCCGGGTCAAGCCCGGGATGACGGGGAGGGTGTGGTTGTCGTGGAGCATTCTCAACTCCTCAGGATCACGAGGTTGCCGAGCGCGTCGACCTCGGCCGTCAGGCCGGGATCGACCAGCACGGTCGCGTCGGATTGCTCCAGCAGCGCCGGGCCTTCGATCCTGGCCCCGACCGGCAGGTCGAGCCGCGACCAGATCGCCGTCTCGCGCCATTCCCCGTCGAGATAGACCTTTCGCGAACCGCGCCGCGCCGCCTCCAGCGTAGCCCCGGCCGCGGGCGCGAGCGCGGAGAGGTCGAAGGCCGGGCGGCGGCCGATCGCGGCAGTGCGCAGCGTGACGATGCGCACCGGAATGCCCGGCAGCAGCCGGCTGAAGGCGGCGCCATAAGCCTTGTCGAAGGCGACGCGGATGATCTCCGGCGTGACGCCGGTGGTGCCCTCATCGAGCGTCACCGGCAACGGCACGGCGACCGTGTGCGTCTGCCCGAGATAATGCATGTCGAGTTCGTAGAGCACGTCGATGCTGGTGACGCTCAAGCCGGCGTTGGCGACGATCGCATGCGCCTCGCGGCCGGCCTCGACCATGCGGGCGTCGAGCGCGGCTGAATCGAGCCCGTCCAGCATCAGATTGACCGTCTGGACACCGTCATGGCGGATGTCGGCGATGACGCAGCCCAGCGCCGAGGTCACGCCCGGGAAGCGCGGCACCAGCGCCCCCTTCAGCCCGACCTCCTTGATCAGCGCTCCGGCATGAAGCGCGCCGCCGCCGCCGAACGGCATGGCGACGAAATTCGCCGGATCATGGCCGCGCTCGATCGAGACCAGCCGGATCGCCCCGGCCATGCGGGCATTGGCGATCTTCACGATGGCTTCGGCCGCCTTCATCACGTCGAGGCCGAGCGGTTCGGCGATCTTCAGCCGGATCGCTTCGCGGGCGGCGTCGGCGTCGAGGCTCTGCAAGGTGCCGAGCGGTTTCGAGCCGTCGATCCGGCCGAGCACGAGATTGGCGTCGGTCAGGGTCGGGCGGTCATTGCCCTGGCCGTAGCAGACCGGGCCTGGCCTGGAGCCTGCGCTCTCCGGTCCGACCTCGAGCAGCCCGCCTGCGTCGACGCGGGCGATCGAGCCGCCGCCGGCGCCGATCGTGGTGATCTCGATCATCGGGGTCCGGATCACCATGCCGAAATCGATCGTGCTCTGGGCGGCGAGCGCGGCCTCTCCGCCGGCGATCAGCGAGACGTCGAAGGAGGTGCCGCCGAGATCGCCGGTGATCACATTCGGGAAGCCGGCTGCGCGGGCGATGGCGGCAGCGGCGATGACGCCGGCGGCGGGGCCGGAGAGCGCGGTGCGGACGGGGAGCTTGCGCGCGGTCGCGGTCGACATCACGCCGCCATTGCTCTGGACGATGTGGAAGCGGCCGGTGAAGCCGTCGTCGCTGAGCGCGTCTTCGAGCCGGCCGAGATAGGAGCCGACGAGCGGCTGCAGCGTCGCGTTCAGCGCCGTCGTCGAGGCGCGCTCGAATTCGCGAATCTCGGGCAGGATGCCGCTGGAGCAGGCGATATGCTCGTTCGGCCAGATGTCGATCGCCGCCGCCAGCGCGGCGCGCTCATTGGCCGGGTTGGCGTAGGCGTTGATGAAGATGATCGCGAGCGCCTCGCAGCCTTGGCTCGCAAGCTTTCGGGCCGCTTCGCGCACGGCATCGAGATCGACCGGCGTCCGGATCGTTCCGTCGGCGAACGTGCGCTCCGGCACTTCGAACCGGCAGTCGCGGCTCGCAGCCGGGGTGAACGAGCCCCACAGGCCCCAGGTCTGGCGGCGGTCGCGGCGGCGCATCTCCAGCGCGTCGCGGAAACCCGGCGTGGTGATGACGCCGACTTTCGCGCCCTTGCGCTCCAGCAGCGCATTGGTGCCGACTGTCGTGCCGTGGACGATCGAGGCGAGGTTCGCGACCGGGCCGAAGGTCGTCAGGCCGGCGATGAAGCCGGTCGCCTCGTCACCGCGCTGCGAGGGGACCTTTGCGACGCGGAAGCGCTTCTCGTGCTCGTCGAACCAGAACAGGTCGGTGAAGGTGCCGCCGACATCGACGCCGACGATGGCGTGCGGGGAGGGAGTGGTCATCGTCCCGCCTCCGTCTCGACCCCATACTGTGCCCGCGCCGCGTCCGCGCTGACATAGCCGTTCGCCACGTCGCGCCTGACCGCCGCCGGATCGCGCTCGCGTGGCTGGCCATACCCACCGCCGCCGGGGCTCTCCAGCCGGACACGCTGGCCCTTGGCGATGTGGATGTCGGCGATCTTGGTCACCAGCGGTGGCGACTTCTGCCCGTCCGCGCTGTCGTAGACGAAGCGGTTCGTCGCGGCCGGGCCGCCGCCCGCCACGCCGAAGGGCGGGAACTTGCCGCGCTCACCGAGCAGGAACACGTCGGCTCCGCTCTCGGCCAAAGCTTCGATCTCGTAGACCGCGCCGCAGCCGCCGCGATGCCTGCCCGGCCCGCCGGAATCCGGGCGCAGCGCCCATTGCGTGAACATCACCGGGTAGGCGGCCTCGAGGATCTCTGCCGGCGGGATCGTCGCGGTCGAGATCGGGTTGTTGCCGTGGTTGAGGCCGTCGCTCTCGGGATTGCCGCCCAAGCCGCCGCCGAAGAAGGAGAACATGACGAAGCGCGAGCCGTCGTCGCGATGGCCGGCGAGCGAGAGCGCGTTGATCGTGGCATAGGGCGAGCCGTTGGCGCGCTCTGGCGCGATCTCAGCGAAGACGCCGAAGACCGTGTCGATGACGCGCAGGATCGTCTCGGTGTAGCCGCCGACCGGTTTCGGCGCGCTGACGCCGAGCAGCGTCGTGGCGGGGATGACGAAGGTGATGGGTTTCAGCACGCCGGCATTGGCCGGGACGTGCGGGAAGATGTGCTTCAGCGCGACATAGCAGCAGGCCACCGCCGTGGAATAGGCGATGTTGAGCGGGCCCTGGCAGGGTGGGGCCGAGCGCGAGAAATCAAGCGTCATCGTCTCGCCCGCGATCGTCAGGTCGAGCGCGATGCGCAACGGCTCGTCGGTGATGCCGTCATTGTCGAGGAAGTCGTCGAAGGAATAGCGCCCGTCCGGCAGGGCTGCGATCTCGGCGCGCATCAGCGCCTCGGCGCGGGCGGAGAAAGCGTCGAGCGCGGCGTCAACAGTCTCCGTGCCGTAGTCTGCCAGCAGCGCGTCGAGCCGCTGTTCGCCGAGATCGAGCGCGTTCAACTGGCCGTTGAGGTCGCCCCAGTTGGATTGCGGCAGGCGGGAGTTGGCATTGAGGATCTCGACGATGTCGTGCTGGAACTCGCCCTTGCGCACGAGCTTCACCGGCGGGATGCGAAAGCCCTCCTGGAAACTTTCTGTCGCTTTCGCATTGAAATTGCCGGGCACGTTGCCGCCGACATCGAGCCAGTGGCCGACCGAGGCCAGCCAGCAGAACAGCTTTCCGTCGCGGAAGATCGGGCGGACGAGGCGCATGTCGTTGAGATGCGTGCCGCCTTCGTACGGATCGTTGAACAACCAGGTGTCGCCGCGATCGTTGGCCGCGCCGGCCACGACGCGCGCGATCACGGCGCGCACCGCAAAGGCCATCGCGCCGACGAAGATCGGCAGGCCGGAGGTGCCCTGCACCAGCGTATCGCCGGTCGTCGCATGATAGAGGCCGTGGCAGGCGTCGTGCGCCTCGGCGATGATCGGGTTGAAGGCAGAGCGGTAGAGCGTCGCGTCCATCTCGTTGGCGATCTGCTCAAGCCGGCCCTTCAGCACGGCGAGCGTGACGGGATCGAGCGTGGTCATGAGGCCTGCTTGGTCTTCTGGGCTGCCAGATTCTGCGCAGCGACGATCTGCTCGGCCTCGTAGGCCTTGCCGGCTGCGATCATCTCGGGCGTGCCGATCACGCCGTTGAGCTGGTCGAAATCGAACATCTGGTTGCGGAACGGGTCGGTGGTGCCGTGGCGCCTGAGGGAGGCGTAGAAATCCTGCGCGGCGCGAGCGAGCGCACGGACGATCCCGCCCGGAAAGATCACCAGCGAGAAACCGAGCGCCTGCAACTCGGTGGTGGACTTGATCGGGGTGCGACCGCCTTCGACCATGTTGGCCATCAGCGGCAGGGTGCCCTTGAGCGCGTCCACGACGCGGGCCAATTCGTCGGCGGAGCCCGGCGCCTCGACGAAGAGCATGTCCGCGCCGGCTTCGGCATAGGTATGGGCCCGCTCCATCGCCCGGTCGAAGCCCTCGACGGCGATGGCGTCGGTGCGGGCGATGACCAGCGTCTCGTCGGAGGCGCGCGCGTCGGTCGCGGCCTTGATCTTGCCGACCATCTCGGGCGCGGGGATCACGCCCTTGTCGGCGAGATGGCCGCAGCGCTTGGGGAAGCTCTGGTCCTCGATCTGCAGCGCGTTGGCGCCGGCGCGCTCGAACAGGCGCATGGTGCGCTGCATGTTGAGCGCGTTGCCGTAGCCGGTGTCGGCATCGACGATCAGCGGCGTTCCGATCCGGTCGCGGATCATCGTGATGGTATCGGCGACCTCGGCCATCGAGACCAGGCCGATATCGGGCCGGCCGAGACGGGTATAGGCGATCGAGGCGCCGGAGACGTAGAGCGCCTCAAAGCCGGCCGCCTCGCCGAGCGAGGCGGTGAGCGCGTCGTAGACGCCGGGGGCCAGGACGATCTCCGGCTGGCCGAGGCGCGCCCTCAGGGACGTGGTCATGGGCGATGTCCGTCGTTGGGAAGGGGAGCGGCGGCAAGCAGCGCGTTCAACGTCGCGATGTCCTGCGCTTTTGGCAGCGTATCGACTTGGGCGAGGATCGCGGCGGCGTGAGGCTCGCCCCAGACCGGCACCGTCAGGTCAAAAAACTTTTCGCGGATTTCGGTCGGGCTGTAGGGGTCTTCGGTGTCGCCGCGATTGGTCAGGGCCTGGGCTTCCAGCACGCGGCCGTCGGTCAGGGTGATCGTCACCTTGGCCGGACGAAGCGCCGGGAGTTTTGCGGTCGCCTCCGCGTCCTCGCAGACGAAGACGCGGCGGGCGAGGTCGCGCACGACCGCGTCGTTGCGAGCCGGCCCGCGGAAGGCTTCGACCGTCGCCGCACCATGGACGATCGTGGTCGCGATCGAGAAGGGCAGCGAGAATTTCGCCGCCAGCATGTTGTGCGGCTCCTGGCCGGCGAGTTGCGCCGCCCAGATATAGGTGCCGACATCGATCCGGGCGATCTCGTCCGGCGCGATGGCGCCGCCTTCGCCGGCCACGATCCGCGCCAGCGCATCAAGCGCGCCGTGATTGTAGCGGCAGCAGGCGTGGCGCTTGAAATAGTTGCGCGCGATTTCCCAGCGCTGGCCCAGCGCCTCGACCATCAATTCGGGCTTCCAGTCGTCGGCGATCACCGTGCCGTAGACCGTGCCGAGGCCGTCCGCCTCACCGCAAAAGCCGGCGGCGACGAAATCGGCGACCATCAGGCCGATCTGGTTGGAGAAGCCGGCATAGCTGTTGCGGATCGTGCCGCCCTCCAGCATCGTCCTGCGGCTCGTGCTCAGGCCGAGCGAGGAGGCGACGTTGATCGTCTCGATGAAGCCCGCCGCATCGCGCCGGTTCAGCCAGGCGATGGCGACCGCCGCGCCGACCGTGCCCCAGGTGCCGTGCGGATGCATGGTGATGCGCAGCTTCGAGGCGATTCCGATGCGCGCGCCGATCTCGTAGCCGAGTGCGATGGCGGTGATCACGTCGCGGCCACTGGCATGGGCATAGTTCGCTTCCGCCAGCACGGCGGGAACGACGTGGATGCCGGGATGGCCGCGGGCGAACTGGTTGCCCTCGTCCATCTCCAGCATCGTGCCGCTGGTCCCGTTCAGGAAGGCGGCGATGCTCGGGACGGCCTTGCGGCCGGCGCCGACGATGGCCGCGCCCGCAGCCTCGTCGAAAGGAGCCATGCGGGCTGCGAGCGCCACCGTCTCCGGCTCCTGCGCGCCAGCCGCGATGGCGGCGATGCAGTCGGCGATCACCTGGAGCGTGCGGGTCACGACTTCGGGCGGCAAATCGTCATAGCGCAGGCCGGCGCAGAAGCCGGCGAGCTCGGTAAGCCAGCCCGGCGTCGGCGGACGCTGCATCACCGGTTCGGCCTTGATGTGAGCCTCGTAGGAATGGGCGTTCATGCCGGCCTCACAATCCGAGATAAGCGTGTTTCAGGGCGGGATCGGCGGCGATCTGGGTCGACGGTCCCTCGACCACGATGCGGCCGTTCTCCATGACATAGGCGCGCACTGCCAGTTCGAGCGACTGGACGACGTTCTGCTCGACCAGCATCACGGCGAGACCCTCCGAAGCGATCCGTGCGATCAGTGCGAACATCTCCTCGACCAGCAGCGGCGACAGACCGAGCGAAGGCTCGTCGAGGATCAGGAGCTTCGGCTCGCCCATCAGCCCGCGCCCGATCGCGAGCATCTGCTGCTCGCCGCCGGAGAGCGTGCCGGCGAGCTGACCGATGCGTTCGCGCAGACGCGGGAAGAGGGTGAACATGCGTTCGAGATTGGCCTCGCGCGCCGGCCTGCCGCGGCGGTAGCTGCCGAGGATCAGGTTGTCGCGCACGCTCATGTTCGGAAAGATGCGGCGGCCTTCCGGGACATGGACCAGCCCGGCCGCGACGATCGCCGCGGGCTTGGCGCCGGCGATGTTTTTGCCGAGGAAGCTGATCGACCCGGCGCGCGGCCGGATCAGCCCCGACAACGCCCGGTTCAGCGTGGTCTTGCCGACACCGTTGGCTCCCAGCACCGCGACGATCTCGCCGGCCTCGACGCTGAGTCCGATGCCGCGCAGCACGTCGGCCCCGCCATAGCCGGCGACAAGGTTCTGGACCTCAAGCATGGGCGGCTCCCGCCCCCTGCAGACGCTTGGCGGCGCCGTGGCCGAGATAGGCCTCGATCACCGCCGGGTCGCCGGCGATCTCGGCCGGCGTCCCGTGCGCGATGATCCGCCCCTGAGCCAGCACATGGATGTCCTCGCACAGGCTCATCACCGCCTGCATGACGTGCTCGACCATCAGGATGGTGACGCCGCCGTCGCGGATCTGGCGGATGACCGGAAGCATGTCGCGGATCTCGGAGGGGTTGAGCCCGGCGAGGACCTCGTCGAGGAGGAGCAGCTTCGGCTCGGTGGCGAGCGCGCGCGCCAGTTCGAGGCGCTTGCGGCCAGAGACGGTCAGGGCCGACGCCGGCCGGTCGAGCATCCGCTCCAGCCCGACGAGCGCGGCGATCGCGCGGGCGCGGCTTTGCGCCTCCGCGCGGCCGGCATGGCGCAGATAGGCGCCGACGGCGATGTTCTCGACCACCGACAGGCCCGCGAAAGGCTGGACGATCTGGAAGGTACGGGCGATGCCGCGTCGCGCCCGCAGATGCGCCGGCTCAGCGGTGACGTCCTCTCCGGCGAAGACGATCCTGCCTTCGCTGGCGGCCTCGAAGCCTGCGATGACGGCGAAGAGCGTGGTCTTGCCGGCACCGTTCGGCCCAATCAGGCCGGTGATCGAGCCTTCGGCGACGGACAGGCTCGCGGCATTGACCGCGACGAGCCCGCCGAAGCGTTTCGTCACCGTATCGACGGCGAGCATCATGGTGCACCCTCCGTCGTGGGCTCGCGCTTGCGCGTCAGCCGCTTCAGCAGGCCCATGATGCCGTTCGGCGCAAAGGCGATCGCGGCGACGAGCAGTGCGCCGTAGATCACGAGGTCGATGCCGGGGATGCGCCCGGCAAAGAGCTTCGTCAGCTCGCCGAGCCCGTGCAGCGTCACCGCGCCGATCACCGGGCCGAGCGGCGTGCCGATGCCGCCGATGATCGGCGCGATCAGCGCCTCGACCGAGATCCAGGCACCATAGGCGATGCTGGCGTCGAGATAGAGATAATATTGCACGTAGAGCGCCCCGGCCGCCCCGGTGATGCCGGCCGAGAGCGTGATCGCCCTGAGCTTGACGGCGAGCGTGTCGACGCCGAGCGCGCGCGCCGCATCCTCGTTCTCGCGCACCGCCGTGAGCCAGGCGCCGAAGCGCGATCGCGCGATCGCGGTCGTCATCAGCAGGACGAGGCCGACCAGCGCGAGCGCGATCCAGACAAAGGCGGCGCGGCTGGCGAACTGGAAGTTCTCGGGCCGCACGTCGAGCTTGACCAGCGTCCCCGCGGCTCCACCGGTGAAGGCCGAGGCGTTGGCGAGGATACGGAAGACCTCGGCGAAGGCGAGCGTCACCAGCGCAAAGTAAGAACCGCGCAGGCCGGAGCGGAAGCTGAGGAAGCCGATGATCCAGCCGACGAGGGCCGCGAGCGCGATACCGGCGACAAAGGCCGCCCAGGCATTGACGCCATAGCGTGCCTGCAGGATCGCCGCCGCATAGGCCCCCGTGCCGAAGAAGGCGGCGTGGCCGAAGGAGAACTGGCCGGCGAGCCCGCCGAGCAGGTTCCAGCCTTGGGCGGCGAGCGCGATGATCAGCGTGAAGACGATGAAGTTCAGCACCGTGTTGGCGCCGACGAACAGCGGGATCAGCGCCGCCAGCGCGATCAGCGCGACGGCCGGGGCATAGGCACGGGCGGCGTTCATGCGCGCGCTCCGAAGAGCCCGGTCGGCCTGACCAGCAGCACCAGGATGAAAATGAGAAAAATGCCGATCTGGCCGAGGCTCTCGCCGAAGAACAGGCCGCACAGGCTCTCGACCACGCCGATGAAGAGCGCGCCGAGCAATGCGCCGGGGATCGAGCCCATGCCGCCGAGCACGACGATGGTGAAGGCGACGAGCACGAAGGCATTTCCCGCGCGGGGCGTGACATAGAAGGTCGGCATCAGCAGGCAGGCGGCGATGGCGACGCAGGCCGCGCCGAGCCCGAAGGTGACGGCGTAGATGTGGGCGACGTCGATGCCGGCGAGCGCGGCGCCGGTCTTCTCCCTGGCGACGGCGCGGATCGCCTTGCCGGTGTCGGTGCGGGTCAGCAGCAGGCCTAGCAGCAGGGCGACCAGGAGCGCGACGCCGAAGGCGAGCACCCGCGGCAAGGCGAGGAAGGTGAAGCCGAGATCGACCGAGGCGAAGGCGTAGGGCACGTCGATCGAGCGCGTGTCGGAGCGGAAGATCGAGAGCATGGCGTTCTCGATCAGGATCGAGAGGCCGAGCGTGACCAGGAGGATGTTGCGATCCTCGCCATGGCTCGCCGGCCCGATGACGAAGCGCTGCAGGGCGTAGCCGAGCCCGAAGAACAGCGGTGTGACGATGAAGAGCGCGAGATAGGGGTCGATGCGGAAGGCGCTGTGGCCGACATAGACCGCGAACATCGCTGCCGTCAGCGTCGCGCCATGGGCGAAATTGATGATGTGCAGCACGCCATAGACCAGGGTCAAGCCCAACGCGATCAGCGCATAGACCGAGCCGGTCATCAGGCCGTTCAAGACGGCGGCGAGAATGATGGTGGGTGCGAACATGAGGTCTCCCCTTCTCCCCTCGCGGGAGAAGGTGGCGCGCAGCGCCGAATGAGGGGGCGCTGTGCCCTTCGATATTGGCGGATGAGGAGAGCGCACGGCGCCCCCTCATCCGTCTCGGCTTCGCCGAGCCACCTTCTCCCGCAAGGGGAGAAGGGCGGCTGCGGCGCCGTGGCGCGCTACGCCGGCACGGGGAACACCGCCTTGGCGTCGGCGAAGTCGGCCGGGAAGATCACCTTGATGTCGGCGCCCTGGACCTGGGTGTTGACCGGGGCCGCGCCGTCATTCTGGCCGCTGGCGAACTTGGTCGGGCCATAGGGCATCAGGTGGCCGGCGAAGGTCGAGGCGGCGAGCGCCTCGGTGAGCTTGGCCTTGTCGCCCGAGCCTGCCTTCTCCAGCGCGTCGGCGAGCAGGCCGACGCAGGAGTAGTTGAGCGGAATGTTGTAGGTCCAGAACTTGCCGGAGGCCTCGACCTGCTTGCGCAGCGCCTCGGCGACGGGCTTGCGCGGGTCGTGCCAGTGGTTGCAGTCCATCACGAACTGGGCGGCGTCCTGGAATTCCTTGACGAAGCGGAAGTTCGAGGCCGCGCCGTTCAGCACCGCATAGATGCCCTTGGGCTTGATGCGCTGCTGCTGCATCGTCCGCGCCAGCAGGGCGAACTCGCCGTAATAGCTCGAGGGGATGACGAGGTCGGGGTTCTTCGCCTTGATCTGGAGGGCGACGTTCGACATGTCGCGCGTCGGCGTCGGATGGGCGATGGTATCGAGCACCTCGAAGCCGCGCTTGGGCAGTTCCGCCTGCATCAGCTTGGCGAGGCCGGAGCCGAAGAGACCGTCCTCATGTACCAGCACGACGGTCTTGGCCGGCTTGCCGGCGGCGTCGTTGAGCTTGGTCAGGTTGTCGAGCGCGGTCTTGGTCACGGTGCCGAAGCCCGGGCCGAAGCGGAAGGTGTTCTTCAGGCCGCGGGTGACGATGGCGTCGGAGACGCCGACATCGACGATATAGGGCAGATCGTAGCGGGCGGCGGCCTGCGAGGCGGCGAGGCAGATCGGCGAGGCGAAGCCGCCGACGATCGCGACCACGCCCTCCGCCTGCATGCGCTCGACCTCGGCCGTGCCGCCTTCCGGCGTCGAGCGGGCGTCGCCGAAGACCATCTGCAGTTTCGCGCCGCCCATCGATTTGATGCCGCCGGCGTCGTTGATCGCCTTGATCGCGGCCTCCGCGCCGATCTGGCCCTGCTGGCCGTCATAGGCGAGCGCGCCGGTCACCGGCTGGAGGATACCGACCTTGATGGCCGGCGCCTGCGCCCGCAGGACGCCCGGCATGGCGATCGCGGCGGTGCCGCCGGCCGCCGTTGCCAGCAGGGCGCGGCGGGAAATCTCGGTCTTGCTCATCTGTCGTTCTCCTCTGTTCTTGTCGGATTTCGCGTCGTCGTATCGTGCGGTGGCCGGTCTGGTGCCGGTCTTCCCGGTGTCGTGCCTACTGGTCGGCCTTGAGGCCGCGTTCGCGGATCAGCGCGCCCCATTTCTCGCGCTCCTTGCCGATGAAGGCGTCGAGCTCCGCCGGCGACATCGGCGTGAACTCGACGCCAAGCGCGACGAGCTTGGACTTGATGTCGGGCGTCTGGAAGGAGGCCGCGACGATGCCGTTGATCCTGCCGATCACCGGCGCGGGCGTGCCCTTCGGCGCCATCAGCGCGAGGAAGCTCAGCGCCTCGTAGCCCTTCAGCGTCTCCGCGATGGCCGGGATGTTCGGCAAGGCCGCGAGCCGCTCCGCGCCGGTGACGCCCAGCACCTTGACCTTGCCGGCCTCGATCTGCGGAAGCGCGGTCTGGACGTTGTCGAACATCAGCTCGACCTGGCCGCCGATCAGGTCGGCCATGGCCGGCCCCGCGCCGCGATAGGGCACATGGACGAGCTCGACATCGGCCATCGTCTTGAAAAGCTCGGGGGCGAGATGGCTGGTCGCGCCGACGCCGGAGCTGCCGTAGTTCAGCTTGCCCGGCCGCTGCTTCGCCAGCGCGATCAGTTCGGCGATCGTGTTCGCAGGCAGCGCCGGATGCGCGACCAGCAGGAGCGGCCCCTGCGACAGCATCGCGACCGAGGCGAAATTGTCCGGATCATAGGGCAGTTTCGGGCGCAGATACTGGTTGGTGACATGGGTCGCGGGCGTGGCGACGAGCAGCGTGTGGCCGTCGGCGGGGGCCTTCTCGACATCGGCCGTGCCGAGCGCGCCCGAGGCACCGCCCTTGTTCTCGACGATGAAGCGCTGGCCCGTCGCCTGCGACAGCACCTCCGCGGCGAAGCGGCCCATCACATCGGTCGCGCCGCCGGCGGGATAGGGCACCATCACCTTGCCGGGCCTGCTCGGCCAGGGTTCCTGGGCGAGCGCGGGTGCGATGCAGAACACGAGGGCGGCGAGACCCAGACGCAGGCGATTCATGGCGATCCTCCCGTCATCGCTTCAGCCTCTCGCAGCCAGGGTCGGCACCGGCGACCAGCGCCGCTCGCCGGCGTCGCCGGCGCGATGCAGCTCCATCTGGAAGGAGTAGCGGTCCGGCCGGTAGAGCGCGTGCAGATGCTCGATGCCGCCGCCGTCGGGACCATGGACGACGCGGGTCAGCGCCAGCAGCGGCGAGCCGATCTCGAGGCCGAGCGCCTCGGCGACGTCGGGGCTGGCGAGCGTCGCGCTGATCGTCTGGCTGGCGCGCTCGACCGCCGCGCCCGAGCGCTCGAGCAGGGTCAGCAACGGCACCGAGGCAAGGTCGCTCTCGGAATAGGTCAGGCCGATGCGCTCGGGCACATGGGTGGTGAGATAGGAGAAGGGCTGGCCGTCGATCAGCCGCACCCGCACTGAACGCTGCGTCCGCTCGCCGGCCTCGATGCCGAGCGCCTGGGCGACGGCTTCGGGCGGCTGGGCATAGCCGAAGGATACCAGCCTGACCGCCGTGCGCCGGCCCATCTCGACGAGATGGGTCAGCATGTTGGAGAAATCGGCGACGATCGGGCGCGGGGCGTCGGGTTCGCGAACGAAGGTACCGGCGCCGACCTTGCGATCGATCAGGCCCTCGACCGCCAGGCTGTCAAGCGCGCGCCTGACCGTGACGCGCGAGACGCCGTGCTCCAGCGCCAGCGCCGGCTCGCTCGGCAGCCTCGCGCCGGGCGCGATCTCGCCGCTGGCGATGCGCTCGCGCAGCAGGAGATAGAGCCGTCTAGCCTTCAGCGGTTCGAGCGAGGCGTCCATGTCGGGCGGCGATATCCGATCGATCTGGCTGCCCCTAGGGACAGCTATTTGTCTAGCGTATAGGACAATTGGCTTGCGTCAAGCCGGCCATGCGCTATGTTTTGCGGCGGAGGTCATGGATGACAGCACCCCGCGCCCTGTTCGACAAGCTTTGGGACGCCCATGTCGTGGCCGAGCGGCCCTCCGGCGACGCGCTCCTCTGGATCGACCGGCATTTCGTGCACGAGGGTTCGTTCCACGCCTTTGCGCAGGTCGCAGGCCGCGACGGTGCGGTCGCCGAGCCCGGTCTGACCTTCGGCGTCGCCGATCACTACGTGCCGACGCGGGAGCGCGATCATATCGCCAATCCCGAGATCGCGCGGATGATCGACGATCTCTCTGCGAACACGGCGCGGCACGGCATCGAGCTGTTCGATTTACACGATCCGCGCCAAGGCATCGTCCATGTCGTCGGGCCGGAGCAGGGCCTGACCCTGCCGGGGCTGACCATGGTCTGCGGCGACAGCCACACCTCGACCCATGGTGCGTTCGGCGCCTACGCCTTCGGCATCGGCGCCTCGGAGGTCGCGCATGTGCTGATGACGCAGACGCTCTGGCAGAAGAAGCCGAAGCGGATGCGGATCACGATCGACGGCGAACCGGCGCCCGGCGTGGGGGCCAAGGATTTCATCCTGTCGATCATCGCCAAGATCGGGACCGACGGTGCGCGCGGATATGCGGTCGAATATGCCGGTGGCGCCGTCAGGGCGCTGGCGATGGCCGGGCGCATGACCATCTGCAACATGTCGATCGAGGCCGGCGCACGCTGCGGCCTGATCGCGCCCGACGAGACCACCTTCCGCTGGATCGAGGGGCGGCCCTTCGCACCGAAGGGGGCGGATTTCGATGCGGCGGTCGAGAGTTGGCGCGCGCTGCCGAGCGATCGCGACGCCGCATTCGACCGCGAGATTTCGCTCGATGCGGCGACGATCGCGCCGGTGGTGACCTGGGGCACGAGCCCGGAGGACGCGCTGCCCATCGATGCGAGTGTGCCCGATCCGGCTGGCGTTACCGACGAGGCGCGGGCCGGCGCGATGCGAGATGCGCTCGCTTATATGGGCCTGCGGGCCGGGCAGAAGCTCAACGAGATCACGGTCGACCGGGTCTTCATCGGTTCCTGCACCAATGCCCGGATCGAGGATCTGCGCGCGGCGGCGAGCGTGCTGTCAGGCCGCAAGGCCACCGTGCCGGGGTTGGTCTCGCCCGGCTCGGCCGGGGTCAAGCGTCAGGCCGAGGAGGAGGGGCTCGACCGCATCTTCACCGATGCCGGCCTCGACTGGGTCGAATCCGGCTGCTCGATGTGCGTCGGCATGAACGGCGACGCCGTGCCGGCCGGCGAGCGCTGCGCCTCTACCACCAACCGCAATTTCCGCGGTCGGCAGGGCCCGGGCGCGCGCACCCACCTGATGTCGCCGGCGATGGTCGCGGCAGCCGCCGTGACCGGGCGGCTCACCGATGTCCGGCCCTTGCTGGAGGGGCGCAAATGAAGCGGGCGCGCGAATGAAGCCGCTGACGGCCGTTTCCGGCATCGCCTGTCCGCTCGGCCTCGCCAGCGTCGACACCGACCAGCTGATCCCGGCCCGCTTCATGAAGCGGCCGCGTTCGGAGGGCTACGGCGCCTTCCTGCTGCACGACCTGCGCCGCGACGAGGCCGGTGCGGAGAAGCCGGATTTCCCGCTCAACCGCCCGGTCTGGCGGCAGGCGCCGATCCTGGTGGCGCGGCGGAATTTCGGCTCGGGCTCGTCGCGCGAGGCCGCGGTCTACGCGCTCGCCGATGCCGGCATCCGGGTCGTACTGGCGCCGACCTTCGGCGATATCTTCGCATCAAATTCCGTCAAGAACGGGCTTCTGCCGGCTGTCCTCGCCGAGGCCGATATCGAGGACCTGCTGGCCGCGCTTCAGGCGACGCCGGAGCTACCCGTTACCGTCGATCTGGGCGGGCAGTCGGTCGCCTGGGGCAACCGCGCGGTCGCCCTCGCGATCGACCCGGTCTGGCGCGAGCAATTGCTAAACGGCTGGGACGACATCGACGTGACGCGGTCGTTTGCCGGAGAGGTGGCGCGGTTTCGCGAGCAGGACGGGGCGGCGCGGCCCTGGGCGCTGCCGGCCCGGAGCTGAGACTTCTTTAGAACAGCAGATGTGGCGCGAACATCGCCAGGCCCATGAAGCCGAGCGCCAGCGCGCCGAGGCCACCGCCGACCAAGGCGAGCATGCCGACCCCGGTGATGATCGAGGCCGAGGCGACGACGATGCCGATCTGGAGCAGGCCCGACGCGATCTCGAAGTTCTCGTCGCGGGCCTTGTAATCGTCGCGCGATTTTTCCTTGGCCTTGGCTCGGGCCATCAGTTCCTTGCGGCCCTCATTGGTCTCCGGTTCGGAATCGTAGCGGGCGATGGTCTTCTTCCAGTCGTCGATGCGCTTGGCCATGCGCTCCTTCGTGGCCGGGTCGGTCGCGGCGGCGAGGTCGACCTCCATCGCGTCGGCTGCCGTGCGCAGGGTCGTGCCGCGGATCGTCTTGGCCTGGAAGAAGGCCCAGAGATTGGAGGCGTCGATGTTGTTGGCGATCGATTCGTTCTGCGCCTGCTTGCCGCCGATTTCCGACAGCGCGAGCAGCAAAGCCAGCACCGCGATCAGCAGGGCGATCTTCTTGTTGCCGCCCTCGGGCGCCTCGATGTGTCCGGACATGAATCAGCTCCCCAGCCGAATGGCGGGTGCTGTTTAGGCGATTCCGGTCGCGCTTCAAGCGGTTTTTGCAATGCGGCATTGCGCCGGCTGCGGATCAGCTGCGGGCGCGTGGATGGGCCGCGTCGTAGGCCGCCATCAGCCTCGCGGAGTCGACGCGGGTGTAGATCTGCGTCGTCGAGAGCGAGGCGTGGCCCAAGAGTTCCTGGATGGCACGCAGATCGCCGCCGCGCCCGAGCAGATGCGTGGCGAAGGAGTGCCTGAGCGCATGCGGCGTCGCCGAGGAGGGCAGGCCGAGCGCGCCGCGTAAGCCCTCGACCGCGAGCTGGATGATGCGCGGCGACAGCGGCCCGCCCTTGACGCCGAGGAAAAGGGCCGAATCCGGTGCCAGGCGCCAGGGGCAGAGCGCGATGTATTCGGCGATGGCGTCGACCACGATCGGCAGCACCGGGACCATGCGGGTCTTGTTGCCCTTGCCGGTCACGGTGAGCGCGTCGCCGGCGCTCGCCGGGGCCTGAGCGCGCGTCAGCGACAGGGCCTCGGAAATGCGCAGGCCGCAGCCATAGAGCAGAGCGAGCACGGCGGCGTCGCGCGCCAGAACCCAGGGCTCGCGGTCCTCTCCGGCGCGGATATCGGTCTTCGTCACGGCGCGTGCGGCGACCGGAGCGAGCGGGCGCGGCAGCGGCTTTCCGATGCGGGGTCCGCGCGTCGCGGTGAAGGCGGCGGCCGTCAGCACGCCCCGGCGCTCGCCGAAGCGGGCGAAGGAGCGCAGGGACGCGAGCTGGCGCATCAATGTGCGGTTGCCGACATCCTCGCGCCGGCGGTGGCCGAGGAAGGCGCGCAGGTCGAAGGGTTTCAAGCCGGCGATGTCGGCCAGTGCCGGCTCGCCGCCGAGATGCCCGGTCAGGAAGGCCGAGAACTGGCCGAGATCGCGGGCATAGGCCTCCAGCGTCTTGGGCGAGAGCCGGCGCTCGCCGGCGAGATGGGCGAGCCAGTCGCGGCGAAGGCGTTCGAAGTCGGACATGCCGGCAGCATGACGCCCCTGCCTTAACAGGTCGCGAATCGGTGCTAGACAGCCCGGCATGAGCGAGCAGGCGGAGAGCGCGGAAGGCGGCGGCACGGTCGAGGTGCTGATTCCGCTCGGCCTCGACCAGGCCTACAGCTATGCGGTTCCCGCCGGGCTCGCGCTGACGCCGGGCGACGTGGTGCAGGTGCCGCTCGGGCCGCGCGAGACCGCCGGCGTCGTTTGGGAGATGGGCTCCGGCCGCGGCGGCAACCTCAAGCCTGTCACGGCTAAGCTCGACATGCCGCCGCTCGATCCGGCGCTGCGGCAGCTCGTCGACTGGGTCGCCTGGTACACGCTCGCGGCCAAGGGTTCTGTGCTGGCGCTCGCCTTGCGGCGCCAGCCCGACGACACGCCGGAGCGGCCGAGGCTCGGCGTCCGGCTGGCCGGGCCGCCGCCGGCGCGGATGACGCCGGCCCGGGCGCGGGCGCTCGCGGCGGCCGAGGGCGGGCTGCTGATCGCGAAAGCGGCGCTGGCCGAGGCGGCGGCGGTCAGCGCCGCCGTGATCGATGCGCTGGTCGATGCCGGCACCTTCGCGGTCGAGGCGCTGCCGCGCGATGCGGTCGCGGCTTTTCCCGATCCGGATTTCGCCAAGCCGGCGCTGTCGGACGACCAGCGGCGCGCGGCCGAGGCACTCGTCGCCTCGGTGCAGGCCAAGACCTACAGCGTGACGCTGCTCGAAGGCGTCACCGGCTCGGGCAAGACCGAGGTTTATTTCGAGGCGGTGGCGCAGGCGATCCGCGAGGGCCGCCAGAGCCTGATCCTGATGCCGGAGATCGCGCTGACGGCGCAGTTCATCGACCGTTTCGAGGCCCGCTTCGGCGTCAGGCCCGGCCTTTGGCATTCGGCCGTGAGTGGCAGAAGGCGCGAGCGGCTGCAGGCGGCGATCGCCAGCGGCGAGGCGAAGGTGGTGGCCGGCGCGCGCTCGGCCCTGTTCCTGCCCTACAGGCAGCTCGGGCTGATCGTCGTCGATGAGGAACACGAGGCCGCCTACAAGCAGGAGGACGGCGTCAGCTACCACGCCCGTGACATGGCGGTGGTGCGCGGGCGGATCGAGGCCTCGACCGTGATCCTGACCTCGGCGACACCCTCGCTCGAAACCCGCGTCAATGCCGAGCGCGGCCGCTACACCCATCTCAGGCTGCCCGAGCGTTTCGGCGGACGCGAGCTGCCGGTGCTCGGTCTGGTCGACCTGCGCCGCGACAAGCCGGAGCGCGGGCGCTGGCTCTCGGGCGCGCTGGTCAGGTCGGTCGCCGACAATCTCGCAGCTAAGGAGCAGTCGCTGCTGTTCCTGAACCGGCGCGGCTACGCGCCGCTGACCGTATGTCGCGACTGCGGGCATCGCTTCCAGTGCAAAAACTGCTCGGCCTGGCTGGTCGACCATCGCTTCCGGCGGGCGCTGGTCTGCCATCATTGCGGCCATGTCGAGCGCCGCCCGCATGAATGCCCGTCGTGCCGCGCGCCCGAAAGCCTCGTCGCCTGCGGGCCGGGAGTGGAGCGATTGGCCGAAGAGGTCGCGACCCTGTTTCCGCAGGCGCGCACGATCGTGCTGTCGAGCGATTTTCCGGGCGGGACCGAGCGGCTGAAGACCGAGCTGATGGCGGTGGCGTCTGGCGAGTTCGACATCGTCATCGGCACGCAGCTCGTCGCCAAGGGCCACAACTTCCCGGGCATGACGCTGGTCGGGGTGATCGATGCCGATCTCGGCCTGACCTCGGGCGATCCGCGGGCGGCCGAGCGCACCTTCCAGGTGCTGCGCCAGGTGACGGGCCGGGCCGGGCGTGGCGAGAAGCCGGGCCGGGCGCTGCTGCAGACACATGATCCCAGCCACCCCGTGCTGAAGGCACTGGTCTCGGGCGATCCGGAGCGATTCTATGCGGCCGAGACGGCCTCGCGGGAGGCGGCTGGCCTGCCACCTTTCGGGCGGCTGGCGGCGCTGATCGTCTCGGCGAACACGGCGCCGGAGGCCGAGGCGCATGCAAGGGCGCTGGCGCGGGCGGCCGAGGCACCGGACGGCGTCGTCGTGCTCGGCCCGGCTGAGGCGCCGCTCGCGGTGCTGCGCGGGCGCCACCGCATGCGGCTGATCGTGCGCACGACGCGGGAGGTCAATCTGCAGGACTATCTGCGCGGCTGGATCAGGCGCACGCCGAAGGCAAAGGGCTCGGTCAGGGTGCAGGTCGACGTCGACCCGCAGAGCTTTCTTTAGAGCGTGCTTGGTTTTCGCGGAACCACCTCGTCATCCTGGGCAAGCCGCGCAGCGGTGCAGACCCGGGATCCATCGTAGGGTGCGGCGCTCTACGATGGATTCCGGGTCGAGCTCCGCTCGCCCAGGATGACGGGGTGGTTCCGAGTAAAAGCAGCAGGCTCTAGCGCCCGCTCAGTTCAGCGGGGCGATGCGCTGGATCAGCGACCCGAAGCCCGGCTCCCCGCCCGTGGTGTCGCGCAGGTGCAGCTTGTCGCCGATCTTGAAGAAGACATAGGCCTTGGACGAGGCGTCCTCCATCGTCACATAGACGGTGTTGCCGTAGCGGATGTCCCAGCGACCCCTGGTCGGTTTCTTGCCGCCTGATTCGTAGAAGCCGACATGGAGCGGCCCGGCGATCTCATAGGAATGGTTCCTGAAGAAGGAGATCACCGTCTTGTCGGCGAAGAACAGCCGGCGCCCGCCGACGGTCTCGTCGTTCAGGTTCATGTAGCGGATTTCGGTGCCGGCCTGGGCCCGGGCGCCGGGTGAAGGCAGCCCGGCGCCGATCGCCAGCCCGACCGCCAGCAGGAGGCGGCGCCCGATGCGCCCGCGATCCGTCGTCATGGCTGTCCTCCCGTGTCAGTCACTCGATCTGAGACGGCGGGCCGTGCGCTCAGTTCAGGGCGACGATCCGCAGGATCTGCTCTCCGAAGTTCGGCGTCGCTCCGGTGACCGTGCGCATGTAGAGCTTCTCGCCGATCTTGAAGAAGACCCAGGAGCGCGACGAGCCGTCCTCCATCATGACGAAGAGCGTGTTGCCATGGAGGATTTCCCATTTTCCGCGGGTCTGGCGCTTGCCGCCGGTCGGGGTCGGGCTGTCGTGAATGGGGCCGGCGACTTCGTAGAAGCCGCTCTTGTGCAGCGACATCAGGGTCTTGTCGGCGAGTTCGAGCCTGCGACCCGACACCGTGATGTCGCTGAGATTCATGTAGCGGATTTCGGTGTCCGTCTGGGCGGCAGCGGAACGGGGCGCCGCGGGCAGGAGCAGGGGCAGGGCCAGCAAAGCGCGACGGGACCATCCTCCCGGTGTTTGTCGAGCGTCGTCCGATGCCATTGCGCTGTCCTCTCGAAAGCCGCGTCTCGTCACCTTGAAGCGGTGTCGCTGCCGATCGTCACTCGAGCGGATCGATGCTGACGATCTTCACCAACTCGTAGCCTTGCTTGAAATGAAGCTCGCCGTCGATCTTCACGAAATTGAACTGGCGGGTGCGACCGTTCTTGAAGGAAATCACCAGCGTGTTGCCATAGGCGATGCTCCAAGTGCCGTTCGACACCTGCTTGCCGTTCTCCCAGCGATAATCGTGGTTCCTGTAGAGATTGAACACGCCGCCGGATTGAAGGCGGACCCGCCTGCCTCCGACCGTGTCTTCGCTCAACTGCATGAACCGGGTTTCGGCAACGAGCGGCACGCTCGCCCAAGCCGCCCAAAGCACACCGACGATCCAGGCCGGCGCGCGAAACAGATTGCCGCCCGTCGCTGATGCCGGTTGCATCCGAAGCCCTCCTCCGCAGTCATGATGTCGCGACGGTCCGAGCCGAAATGCTAGGTTTCCAGTCGACTTCGGTCAATTGTCCGCAGGCTTGGTTATGCCGCCGGAGAGGGGCCCTGTGACAAGTCGTGCGAGGCTGCCGGATCGGGTTGCGCACCCCCAAGCCGCATGCTAGGTGCACCTCGCATTCAGGGTGTCAGACGCGCTTGCGGGCGTGCATTTCGCCCGTTCGATACATCGCAGCGCCGGGACGATGCACTCCGCCCTCGCCAAGGGGGCCGCCGGTGCGGTCCCGTGAAACGAGAGACGAGACGCGTGGCAGAGGGCGGAGCGCAGGATACCTTGGTTTCGGGCGTCGCCGGGCGCTATGCGACCGCGCTGTTCGAGCTGGCGAGCGAAGCGAATGCCGTCGACGCCGTTTCGGCCGATCTCGCCGCCTTCAGCGCCATGCTTGCCGACAGCGCCGATCTCACCCGCCTGATCGAGAGCCCCGCCTTCTCGGCGGAGGGCCAGACCGCCGCCGTCAAGGCGATCCTCGCCAAGGCCGGCATTTCCGGGCTGTCCGCCAATTTCATCGGCCTCGTCGCCAGCAAGCGTCGGCTGTTCGCGCTGCCGGGCATGATCGCCGGCTTCCGCAAGCTCGTCGCCGAGGCCAAGGGCATCGTCAGCGCCGAAGTCACGCTGGCCGAGGAGCCCTCCGCCAAGCGTCTCGGTGAAATCCGCGCGGCGCTGAAGGGCGTCGCCGGCAAGGATGTCGACGTCGCCGTCAAGGTCGATCCGTCGCTGATCGGCGGGCTCGTCGTCAAGATGGGCTCCCGCATGGTCGACGCCTCGCTGAAAACCAAGCTCAATTCAATTCGTCTTGCCATGAAAGAGGTCGGCTGATGGAAATCCGCCCCGCTGAAATCTCCGCCATCCTGAAGGCCCAGATCTCGAACTTCGGTTCGGAAGCCTCGGTCACCGAAGTCGGCCAGGTCCTCTCCGTCGGCGACGGCATCGCGCGCGTCTACGGCCTCGACCAGGTCCAGGCCGGCGAGATGGTCGAGTTCGAGAGCGGCGTGCGCGGCATGGCGCTCAATCTCGAGAGCGACAATGTCGGCGTCGTCATCTTCGGCTCCGACCGCGAGATCAAGGAAGGCCAGACGGTCAAGCGGACCGGCGCCATCGTCGACGTGCCGGTCGGCAAGGAGATGCTCGGCCGCGTCGTCGACGCGCTCGGCAACCCGATCGACGGCAAGGGCCCGATCAAGTCCAAGACCCGCGCCCGCGTCGACGTCAAGGCGCCCGGCATCATCCCGCGCAAGTCGGTGCATGAGCCGATGGCGACCGGCCTCAAGGCGATCGACGCGCTGATCCCGATCGGCCGCGGCCAGCGCGAGCTGATCATCGGCGACCGCCAGACCGGCAAGACCGCCGTCGCGCTCGACACGATCCTGAACCAGAAGGCGCTGAACGAGGGGACTGACGAGAGCCAGAAGCTCTATTGCGTCTATGTCGCGATCGGCCAGAAGCGCTCGACCGTCGCCCAGTTCGTCAAGGTGCTGGAGGAGCGCGGCGCGCTCGAATACTCGATCGTCGTCGCCGCGACCGCGTCCGACGCCGCCCCGATGCAGTTCCTGGCGCCCTTCGCCGGCTGCGCCATGGGCGAGTATTTCCGCGACAACGGCATGCATGCCGTCATCATCTATGACGACCTTTCCAAGCAGGCCGTCGCCTACCGCCAGATGTCGCTGCTGCTGCGCCGCCCGCCGGGCCGCGAGGCCTATCCGGGCGACGTGTTCTATCTCCACTCCCGCCTGCTCGAGCGCGCCGCCAAGATGGGCGAGGCCGCCGGCCTCGGCTCGCTGACGGCGCTGCCGGTCATCGAGACGCAGGCCAACGACGTCTCGGCCTACATTCCGACCAACGTGATCTCGATCACCGACGGTCAGATCTTCCTCGAGACCGACCTGTTCTATCAGGGCATCCGCCCGGCGGTGAACGTCGGCCTCTCGGTCTCGCGCGTCGGCTCCTCGGCCCAGACCAAGGCGACCAAGAAGGTCGCGGGCAAGATCAAGGGCGAGCTCGCCCAATATCGCGAGATGGCGGCCTTCGCCCAGTTCGGCTCCGACCTCGACGCGGTCACGCAGCGCCTGCTCAACCGCGGCGCGCGCCTGACCGAGCTCCTCAAGCAGGCGCAGTTCTCGCCGCTGAAGATGGAAGAGCAGACGGTCGTGATCTATGCCGGCGTCAACGGCTATCTCGACCCGCTTCCGGTCGCCAAGGTCCGCGCCTTCGAGGACGGGCTGCTGGCGCTGGTGCGCGGCAAGCATGCCGACCTGCTGGCCGAGATCGGCAAGACGAAGGATCTTTCGGACGCGAACGCCGCGAAGCTGAAGGATCTGGTCACGGACTACGCCAAGTCGTTCTCGTAACGGCGCCCCGTCATGGTCGGGCTCGTCCCGACCATCCACGTCGTCATTGCCGCTTCGGCAAGCGTGGTGGACGGGTTGAAGGTTCAGGACGTGGATGGTCGGCACAAGGCCGACCATGACGAGGTTAGAGACGTCAATGGCCGCGTGCGGCCATGCGGGGTGAGAGCGCTACATGCCTTCGTTGAAGGACCTTAGAAACCGCATCGCCTCGGTGAAGGCGACGCAGAAGATCACCAAGGCCATGCAGATGGTCGCGGCCGCCAAGCTGCGCCGGGCGCAGGCCGCGGCCGAAGCGGCGCGTCCCTATGCCGAGCGCATGGAGACCGTGCTGGCCAACCTCGCCGCTGGCGTGTCGGGCGAAGGCGCGCCGAAGCTGATCGGCGGCACCGGCTCCGACAAGGTCCATTTGCTCGTGGTCTGCACCGCCGAACGCGGCCTGTGCGGCGCCTTCAACTCCTCGATCGCGCGTCTGGCGCGCGACAAGGCGAACGCGCTGAAGGCCGAGGGCAAGACGGTCAAGATCATCTGCGTCGGCAAGAAGGGCTACGACATCCTGCGCCGGCAGTTCAGCGCCGACATCCTGGAAGTCATCGACCTGCGCGCCTTCAAGCAGCTCGGCTTCGCCAATGCCGAGACGATCGCGCAGAACATCCTGACGCGCTTCGCGGCCGGCGAGTTCGATGTCGCGACCCTGTTCTTCTCGAAGTTCAAGTCGGTGATCGCGCAGATCCCGACGGCGCAGCGCATCATCCCGGCCGAGATCCCCGCCGGCACCAAGACGACCGAGGCGGTCTACGACTACGAGCCGGACGAGACCGAGATCCTGGAGACGCTGCTGCCGCGCAACCTGACGGTCCAGGTGCTGCGCGCGATCCTGGAGAATGCCGCCTCCGAGCAGGGCGCGCGCATGTCGGCGATGGATTCCGCCACGCGCAACGCCGGCGAGATGATCAAGAAGCAGACGCAGCTCTACAACCGCTCGCGCCAGGCGATGATCACCAAGGAACTGATCGAGATCATCTCCGGCGCGGAAGCGCTCTAACCGTCATCACTTCGGCCGGCTCCCCGGCCAAACGACACGCTGAACCCGAGGTTTGGAACCATGGCCAAAGCCGCTACGAAGAAGTCCGCCGCCGCCGAGAAGCCGGCCAACACCGGCACCGGCAAGGTCGCCCAGGTCATCGGCGCCGTCGTCGACGTGCAGTTCGACGGCGCGCTGCCTGAGATCCTGAACGCGCTCGAGACCAACAATCTCGGCAACCGCCTCGTGCTCGAGGTCGCCCAGCATCTCGGCGAGAACACGGTCCGCACCATCGCGATGGACTCGACCGAAGGCCTCGTCCGCGGCCAGTCGGTCACCGATACGGGCGCGCCGATCGCGGTCCCCGTCGGCGACGAGTGCCTCGGCCGCATCATGAACGTCATCGGCGAGCCGGTCGACGAGGCCGGCCCGATCATGACCACCAACACCCGCGGCATCCACCAGCCGGCTCCGTCTTATGCCGACCAGGCGACTGAGGCGCAGATCCTCGTCACCGGCATCAAGGTCGTCGACCTGCTGGCTCCCTACGCCAAGGGCGGCAAGATCGGCCTGTTCGGCGGCGCCGGCGTCGGCAAGACCGTGCTGATCATGGAGCTGATCAACAACGTCGCGAAGGCCCATGGCGGCTATTCCGTGTTCGCCGGCGTCGGCGAGCGCACCCGCGAGGGCAACGACCTCTATCACGAGATGATCGAGTCGGGCGTGAACAAGAAGGGCGGCGGCGAGGGCTCGAAATGCGCCCTGGTCTACGGCCAGATGAACGAGCCGCCGGGCGCGCGCATGCGCGTCGCGCTGTCGGGCCTGACGGTCGCGGAAGACTTCCGCGACAAGGGCCAGGACGTGCTGTTCTTCGTCGACAACATCTTCCGCTTCACGCAGGCCGGCTCGGAAGTGTCGGCGCTGCTCGGCCGCATCCCGTCCGCAGTGGGCTACCAGCCGACGCTGGCGACCGACATGGGCAATTTGCAGGAGCGCATCACCACCACCAACAAGGGCTCGATCACCTCGGTGCAGGCGATCTACGTGCCCGCCGACGACCTGACCGACCCGGCGCCCGCGACCTCCTTCGCCCACCTCGACGCGACGACCGTGCTGTCGCGTTCGATCGCGGAAAAGGGCATCTACCCGGCGGTCGATCCGCTCGACTCGACCTCGCGCATGCTCTCGGCCGCGATCGTCGGCGAGGAGCATTACGCCATCGCCCGCCAGGTCCAGCAGATCCTCCAGCGCTACAAGGCGCTGCAGGACATCATCGCGATCCTGGGCATGGACGAGCTCTCGGAAGAGGACAAGCTCGCCGTCGCCCGCGCCCGCAAGATCGAGCGCTTCCTGTCGCAGCCCTTCTTCGTCGCCGAGGTCTTCACCGGCTCGCCGGGCAAGCTCGTCGCGCTGGAAGACACGATCAAGGGCTTCAAGGGCCTGGTCGAGGGCAAGTACGACCACCTGCCGGAGGCAGCCTTCTACATGGTCGGCTCGATCGACGAGGCGGTCGAGAAGGCCCAGCGCCTCGCGGCCGAGGCGGCCTGATCCGACTGTAACCGGCGGAAAGAGACCCGATGGCCACCTTCACATTCGAACTCGTCTCGCCCGAGCGCATCCTGTTCTCCGGCGAGGCCGAGAGCGTCATCGTCCCCTCGGTCGAGGGTGAGATGACAGTGCTTGCCGGGCATGCGCCGGTGGTGGCGGTGCTCAAGGCCGGCATCGTGCTGGTCAAGACCGATGCCGGCCACGGCAAGGAATTCCTGGTCCAGGGCGGTCTCGCCGAGATCAACCAGGTCTCGACCACGATCCTGGCCGAGCAGGCCCATTTCATCGAGGACGTCGACACCGCCGTGCTCGATAAGGAAATCCTGACCGCCGAGACGCGGCTCGCGGGCTCGACCGATGAGGCCGAGCAGAAGCGCCTGCACGACACGCTGGTGCAGCTCAAGGAATTCAAGGGCGTCTTCGCCGAGCGCAAGGCCGCCTGACGCGGTCGTATCCGAAGCGCGAGAGATCAAAGGCCGCGCGAGCGGCCTTTTTCATGCGTAGCTGATGAATTCCAGCAGCGAGCCGTCCGGGTCGCGGAAATAGACGCTCGTCCCCTTGCCGCCGGCGCCGAAGCGCTGGACCGGGCCGAGCTCGACGGCGACCCCGACCTTGTCCAGATGCGCGATCGCGCCGTCGATCGGTCCGTTCCAGGTGAAGCAGAGATCGCTGCCGCCGGGCGGAACCGGGATACGGGCGACCGGTGTCGGCTGCAGGTCCGGGCCGTGGCAGTTCAGTTGCGCCTTGCCGATGCGATAGACGAAGCCGGCGCCGTTCGGCACGATTTCGGCGCCGATCACGTCGCGATAGAAGGTGTTGGAGCGCGCCCAGTCCGAGACGTGGATCACGCAATGGTCGAAGGTGACGAGGCTCATCTGCGGCTCTCCTCGGCGGAAACTGCGTTTGCGAAGTGCGCGAACGCCGCCGCGACCCTCTCGTAGACCGCGCGCTTGAACGGAACGATGCGGGCCGGCATCTCCGTCAGCGGCAGCCAGGCCCACTCCTCGAATTCGGCCGGCTCGTCGCCATTGGGCCGGTCGATGTCGATCTCGCTGTCGTCGCCGGTGAAGCGGAAGGCGACCCAGCGCTGGCGCTGGCCGCGAAAGGCGCAGAGCCGGTGCGGCGGTCCGGCATAGGACGGGAAATCATAGGACCACCACTCGTCGGTGGCGGCGAGGAATTCGGCGCGGGTGATACCGGTCTCCTCCGCGAGTTCGCGCCGGGCCGCCGCGATGATGTCCTCGTTCGCGTCGATGCCGCCCTGTGGCATCTGCCAATCGTGACCCGGCAGGACGATCTCGGGGCCGGCGCTGTGCGAGCGGCCGGCGAAGACGCGGCCCTCGCGATCGAACAGGGCAATGCCAACATTGGGACGATAGGGCAGGGCGGGCGTCATACGTCGTCGTTATCACGTCGGTGCGACATCCGCTCGGGTTCCAGCCTCAAGCCGGAGGGTTGCGGACGCGCTCTTCCAGATCGGCGCGTCGCTCCCCGGCGCTCCCGTTGCGGCGCCAGTAGCGTTCGCCGAGCCACCAGATCGTGCCGGCGCCGGCGAAGCCCGCGAGCAGGCCGCCCGTGCTGCCTATCGCCACGAACAAAGCGAGGAAGACCGCGACGCCGGCGAATGCGGCGAGGAGCCTGACGAGGCCCGGCCGGCTCATTCGCCCATCGCGATCAGGCTGGCGTTGCCGCCGGCGGCGGCCGTATTGATCGTCACGGTCTGTTCGGTGGCGAAACGCATCAGGTAGTTCGGGCCGCCGGCCTTGGGACCGGTGCCGGAGAGGCCGTGGCCGCCGAAGGGCTGTACCCCGACGACGGCGCCGATGATGTTGCGGTTGACGTAGATGTTGCCGGTCGAGAGATGTTCGACGACCTCCTCGACCGTCGCCTCGATGCGCGAATGCACGCCGAGCGTCAGGCCGTAGCCGGTCGCCTCGATCTCCGCCACGACCTTGCCGAGCTGACCTGCCCTCCAGCGCACGACATGCAGGATGGGGCCGAAATGCTCGGCCGTCAGATCGGCGATGGTGTCGAGCGCGATCACGTGCGGCGCGACGTATGTTCCGCCCAACGCCGGCGTCTCGCCGGCCCAGCGCAGGCGGTCCTGGGCACGCATCGCGGCGACATGCCCGTCGAGCCGCTGTTTGGCCTGCGCGTCGATCACCGGGCCGATATGGGTCTCGACCTGGCGGGGATCGCCCAGCGTCAATTCGCGGGCGGCGCCCACGATCATCTCGACCATCTTGTCGGCGACGTCCTCCTGCACGACGAGCAGGCGCAGGGCCGAGCAGCGCTGGCCGGCCGAGCGGAAAGCCGACATCACGACGTCGTCGGCGACCTGCTCGGCCAGCGCCGTCGCATCGACGATCATGGCGTTGAGGCCGCCGGTCTCGGCGATCAGCGGCACTATCGGTCCGTCCTTGGCGGCGAGCGCCCGGTTGATCGCGCGCGCGGTCGCGGTCGAGCCGGTGAAGGCGACGCCGGCCACCGCCGGGTGGGCGACCAGCGCCGCTCCGAGAGCGCCATCGCCGGGAGTCAGGTGCAGGGCCGAGGCGGGCACGCCGGCCTCGTGCAGCAGTGCGATCGCGACGCCGGCGATGAGCGGCGTCTGCGGCGCGGGCTTGGCGACGACGCTGTTGCCGGCGACCAGCGCCGCCGCGACCTGTCCGGTGAAGATCGCGAGCGGGAAGTTCCAGGGCGCGATGCAGAGCAAGGCGCCGCGTCCGCGCAGGATGAGCCGGTTCTCCTCACCGGTCGGGCCGGGCAAAGCGGTCGGCACGGCGAACTTCGCCTCGGCCTCAGAGGCGTAATAGCGCAGGAAATCGACTGCTTCGCGGACCTCGGAGATGGCGTCGTCGAGCGTCTTGCCGGCCTCGGCCTGAAGCAGCGCCAGCAGCAGGCCGCGGCGCGCCTCCATCAGGTCGGCGGCCTTGCGCAGGGCGGCGGCGCGGTCGCGCGCGGGCGTCGCGTTCCAGGCCGGGAAGCCCTTGGCGGCAGCCCTCATGGCACGGTCGGCCAGCGCCGCATCGGCCTCGGCGACCTGGCCGATGACATGATTGTCGATCGGCGAGCGGACATCCCGGTTCGTGCCGCCGGCCGGCTTGCCATCGATGATCGCGCCGGCCTTCGGGAAGGGTTTTGCATTCGCTGCATCGATCTCGGCACGCAGGCCGGTGAGGCTCGCGTCATGGCCGAGCTCGACGCCGGCCGAGTTCTTCCGCGTCGGGCCGAACAGGTCGGCCGGGAGCGGGATGCGGCGATGGCGCGCGGCGGCGGGTGAACCGATGATGTCAGCCGGCGGCACCAGCAGGCTGGCTACGGGGATGTCGGGGTCGCCGGAGACGCTGACGAAGGAGGAGTTGGCGCCGTTCTCGAGCAGGCGGCGCACGAGATAGGCGAGCAGGTCCTGATGGCCGCCGACCGGGGCATAAGTCCGGCAGGCATAGCCGGCCTTGTCGCCGAGCAGCTTCTCGTAGAGCGCCTCGCCCATGCCGTGCAGGCGCTGGAACTCGAAATTATCGGCGTCGCCCGCCATCTCGGCCACCGTCGCGACCGTCAGCGCGTTGTGCGTGGCGAATTGCGGAATGATGCGCGGGCGCAAGGCAAGGAGCTGCGCGGCGCAGGCCTCGTAGTTCAGGTCGGTCATCGCCTTGCGGGTGAAGACCGGATAGTCGGCCAGGCCGCGCTCCTGGGCGCGCTTCAGCTCGGTGTCCCAATAGGCGCCCTTGACCAGGCGCACCATCATGCGCCGGCCATGCGCCTTGGCGAGCCTGCCGATATGGTCGATCACCGCCGAGGCGCGTTTCTGATAGGCTTGGATCGCGAGGCCGAACCCGTCCCAGCCGGCGAGCGAGGCATCGGCGACGACGGCGTCGATCACGTCGAGCGAGAGTTCGAGCCGGTCCGCCTCCTCGGCGTCGACGGTGAAATTGAGGTCGTAGCCCTTGGCCTGCCGGGCCAGCGTCACGACCTTGGGCACGAGCTCTGCCAGCACGCGGACGCTGTTGGTCGCCTCGTAGCGCGGATGCAGCGCCGAGAGCTTGACAGAGATGCCCGGCCGGTTCGGCAGGGCGTCGTTGCCGGCGGAACGCCCGATCGCGTCGATCGCGGCGGCGTAGGAGGCGAAATAGCGGTCGGCATCGGCTTGGGTGCGGGCGCCTTCGCCGAGCATGTCGAAGGAATAGCGATAGAGCCGGCCCGAGCCCGACCCGGCCCGCTTCAGCGCCTCCTCGATCGTCTGGCCGAGCACGAAATGATTGCCCATCACACGCATCGCCTGGCGGGTCGCGGTGCGCACTGTCGGCACGCCGAGCCGCTTGGCGAGGCCGCCGATGATGCTGGTCGGGGTCTCGCCCGGCTGGATGACGCGGGCGGTGATGCCGAGCGCCCAGGCCGAGGCCGAGACCAGGAAGGCGTCGGACTTCGATTCATGATGGGCGAAGTCGCCCTGGCCGAGCTTGTCCTCGATCAGCCGGTCGGCGGTGGCGGCGTCGGGCACGCGCAAAAGCGCCTCGGCCAGCACCATCAGCGCCAGCCCCTCCTTGGTCGAGAGCGAGTATTCGCGCAGCAATTCCTCGATGCCGCCGAAGCCGACCTTGCGGTTGCGGATCGCCTCGATCAGGCCGGTGGCACGGGCGTCGATGCGGGCCTTCGCGGCCGGCTCCCGGCGTGTCCCGGCCAGCAGCCGCGTCGCGATCGCGCCGTCATCCTCCGCATAGGGGGCGCGAAAGGCGGGCAGGGAGGCGGCCATGACGAAGGCTCCGGGCGATCTGGCGGGATGATCTGAAGCATCGTGGCTATCGAGCCTGATATCAATTGGCTTTCTTGTCGAATCTGCCGTATAAATATCGGTTGTAACGCCATATTGCGGTATTTTTTCCCGTGCTTGATCGAACTGACCGCCGCATCCTGACGCTGCTGCAATCAGACGGCCGGATCGCGGGCGTCGAGCTCGCGGAAAAGGTCGGGCTGTCGGCGACGGCGGTAGGGGAGCGGCTGAAGCGGCTGACCCGCGAGGGCTATGTCACCGGCTACCGCGCCACGCTCGATCCGCTGAAGCTCGGCCTCAACCTGCTCGTCTTCGTCGAGGTCTATCTCGACAAGACGACGCCGGACGCCTTCGAGCGCTTCGCGTCCGCCGTGAAGCGCGCGCCCGAGGTGCTGGAGTGCCACATGGTCGCCGGCGGCTTCGACTATCTCGTCAAGACCCGCGTCGCCGACATGAACGCCTATCGCCGCTTCCTCGGCGAGGTGCTGCTGGCGTTGCCGGCGGTGCGCGAGACGAGGACCTATGCGGTGATGGAGGAGGTCAAGACCGACGGCGCGCTGCCACTCTAGAGCATGCTGAGTTTTCTCGGAACCATTCCGTCATCCTGGGCAAGCCGCGCAGCGGCGCAGATCCGGGATCCATCGTAGGGCTAAGGCGCTCTACGATGGATCCCGGGTCGAGCTTCGCTCGCCCAGGATGACGGGGTGTTTCTGCGCAAAATCAGCATGCTCTAGCCGCAGGCATCCTGCACTGCCTTTCGATTGTGCAGGATGGCTGCCGGCCGGAGTTTTTGCGCTTGACCGGGCAACCGCATTCGCCAGTCTGGGCGCCTCTCGCCCGGCACGCGCCTTGCTGGGCCTGGTCCTGTCATCGCGGTCTCGCCCGCCTCGCCCGGAGTTCGTCATGTCCACGGTTTTGCACGCCCCTGCCGGATCGCTGCCGCGTCGGCTGTTCCTGCGTCTGGCGGCGGGCGTGCTCACCGTCGCGGGCCTGCTGGCTGGTCCGCAGGCGGCGTTCGCCCAGACCGCCGTCCGCTTCACGCTGGACTGGCGCTTCGAGGGCCCGGCCGCCCTGTTCCTGATGGCGCAGGAGAAGGGTTATTTCAAAGCCGAGGGGCTCGACGTCACGATCGATACCGGCAACGGCTCGCGCGAGGCGATCCCGCGGGTGGCGTCGGGCACCTATGACGTCGGCTTCGGCGACGTGAATTCGCTGATCCGCTTCCGGGACGAGAACCCCTCGGTCGATCTCAAGGCCGTGATGATGGTCTACGACAAGCCGCCCTTCTCGATCGTCGGGCGGAAGAGCCGCCGGATCACGGCCGAGGCGAAATCGCTCGAGGGCAAGAAATTCGGCGCGCCGGCGGCGGATGCGGCCTTCGCGCAATGGCCGATCTTCAAGGCGGTCAACAAGCTCGACGACAGCAAGATCCAGCTCGAGAATGTCGGCTTCCCGCTGCGCGAGCCGATGCTGGCTTCGGGCGAGGTCGACGCGGTGTTCGGCTTCGCCAATTCCTCCTTCATCAACCTGAAGGCGCGCGGCGTGCCGGTCGATGACATCGTCGTCATGCTGATGTCCGACTACGGTGTCGAGCTCTACGGCAACGTCGTCATGGTCTCGCCGAAATTCATGGCCGAGAAGCCCGAGGCCGTGCGCGGCCTGCTGCGGGCGATCACCAGGAGCGTCAAGGACACGGTCGCCAATCCTGCTCTGGGTGCGCAACTCGTGATCAAGCGCAACGACGTGGCCAAGGTCGAGGTTGAGGAAGAGCGCCTCAGGATGACGCTCGACCAGAATGTGATGACCCCCTGGGTCAAGGCGAACGGCTTCGGCGGCATCGACCGGGCGCGCTGGGGCCGCGCGCTCGACCAGATCGGCCTGACCTTCGCGTTCAAGGACAAGGCCAGGGCGGGCAACGCCTTCGTCGACGCCTTCCTGCCGGCGGCGGCGGAGCGCGTGTTCTGAGCGCTTTCGTCGAACTCCACGAGGTCACTCATGTCTATGGCGGCGGCGCGGGCGCGCCGGCCGTCGAGGGGTTGTCGCTGAAGGTCGCCGAAGGCGAGTTCGCCGCCATCGTCGGCCCGTCCGGCTGCGGCAAGTCGACGATGATGAAGCTCGCCACCGGGCTGCAGCGGCCGAAATCGGGCACGGTGATCGTCGCCGGCCGCGAGGTCGCCGAGCCGATCAAGATCACCGGGATGGCCTTCCAGAATCCGGTCATGTTGCCCTGGCGCACGACGCTGGAGAACCTGCTGCTGCCGCTGGAGATCGTGCAGCCGCACCGCTCGCGGCTGCGCGCTAACAAGGCGGAGTATGTCGCCCGGGCCGAAGGCCTGCTGGAGACGGTCGGCCTCGAGGGGATGGGCTCGAAGTTCCCGTGGCAGCTCTCGGGCGGCATGCAGCAGCGGGCCTCGCTCTGCCGCTCGCTGATCCACGAGCCGAAGCTCCTGATGCTGGACGAGCCTTTTGGCGCGCTCGACGCCTTTACCCGCGAGGAGCTCTGGTGCGTGATCCGCGACCTGCATGCTGAGCGCGGGGTCACGGTGATCCTGGTGACGCACGACCTGCGCGAGGCCGTGTTCCTGGCTGACCGGGTGTTCTGCATGTCGGCGCGACCAGGCCGCATCATCGCCGAGCGCGAGGTCTCGTTCGCCCGCCCGCGCGACCTCGAGATCACCTATACGCCGGAGTTCGCGGCAATCGTGCACGAGCTGCGCGGCCATATCAGCGCGGCGAGGCAGGCGGCATGACGCGCTCGACCTGGCTCAGGCTCGCTCCCTATCTCTTCACCGTCGCCTTCTTCCTGCTCTGGGAGGCGGCGTGCCGGCTGCTCAAGATCTCCGCCTTTATCCTGCCGCCGCCGACAGCGATCTGGGCGGCGCTGATGCAGTACCAGAAGCCGCTCTACACCAACGCCTTCCACACGCTCTGGATGACCTCGCTCGGCTTCGGCCTGTCGATCGTCTTCGGGTTGCTGCTCGGGCTGCTCGTCGGCTCGTCGAAGCTGATCTATGCCGGCCTGAACCCGCTGCTGGTCGGCTTCAACTCGATCCCCAAGGTCGCGGTGGTGCCGATCCTGGTGATCTGGTTCGGCGTCGGCTGGCTGCCGCCGGTGCTGACCGCCTTCGTGATCTCGTTCTTCCCGATCGTGGTCAACGTCGCGACTGGGCTCGCCACGATCGAGCCCGAGACCGAGGACGTGATGAAGGCGCTGGGCGCGAGCCGCCTCGACATCATGACCAAGGTCGGCATACCGCGCTCGCTGCCCTATCTGTTCGGGGCGCTGAAGGTCTCGATCACGCTGGCCTATGTCGGCTCGGTGATCGGCGAGCAGAATGCGTCGAATCTCGGTCTCGGCAACCTGATCACCCGCGCCTCGGCCGATTTCAACGTGCCGCTGATCTTCGCCGCGCTGATCGTGCTGGCGGTGCTCGGCGTCTTCCTGGTGGCGATCGTCGATATCGTCGAGAACCGGATGACCGGCTGGGCCAAGCGCTCGCAGATGGGGAATGCGTGAGTGGCGAAAGCGGTCGGGACAGAGTAGACCGCTGCGGCGCTCGAACCGATCTCCTGCCCATCGCTCGCCCATGCTCCTGCCCGATCTTCGCGACTACGACCGGCTTCGCAGCGAATTCCGCTGGTCGATCCCCGAGCGCTACAACATCGCCGTCGACATCTGCGACCGCTGGGCGACGCTCGATCCCGAGCGGCCCGCGATCATCGAGGTGTCGCAGGACTGGCGCACCAACCCCGTCTCCTTCGGCCATCTGCGCGAGCAGTCGAACCGGCTGGCGAATGCGCTGCGGGTGCGCGGCGTCGGCCGCGGCGACCGGATCGCGATCCTGCTCCCGCAAGGTCGCGCCGTCCTGACCGCTCATCTCGCCGCCTACCGGCTCGGCGCCATCGCCGTGCCGCTGGCGGCGCTGTTCGGCATCGACGCGCTGGCCTATCGGCTCGGCGATGCCGGCGTGAAGGTCCTGGTGACCGACGCGGCGGGCCTGGCCAAGGTCGGCCAGATCGCCCAGCCCCTGCCGGAACTGGCGCTGACGATCTCGACCGATGGCGCACAGGGCGCGGCGCTCGGCTGGGACAGTCTGTTATCGGCGGCGAGCCCCGATTTCACCGCCGTCGACACCGGCCCGGACGATCCGGCACTGATGATCTACACCTCGGGCACGACCGGCAATCCGAAGGGCGCGCTGCACGGCCATCGCGTCCTGCCGGGCCATCTGCCCGGCGTGCAGATGCCGCACGAGTTCATGCCCCAAGCCGGCGACATCGCCTGGACGCCGGCCGACTGGGCCTGGGCCGGCGGGCTGCTCAACATGCTGCTGCCGGCGCTGCGGTTCGGCGTGCCCGTCGTGGCCCGTCCGGTGATGCGGTTCGAGCCGGAGGAGGCGTTTCGGCTGATGGCGGAGCAGGGCATCCGCAACGCCTTCGTCCCGCCGACGGCGCTCAGGATGCTGCGCAGCGTCGAGCGGCCGCGCGAGCGCTTCGGGTTCGACCTGCGCACCGTCGCGGCCGCCGGCGAGGCGCTCGGCGCCGAGACCTTGGCCTGGGGCCGCGAGGCGCTCGGGCTGACGATCAACGAGGCCTATGGCCAGACCGAGTGCAATCTCGTGCTCGCCTCCTGCGCCGCGATCGGCGCCAGCCGGCCGGGCTGCATCGGCAAGGCGGTGCCGGGCCACGAGGTCGCGATCATCCGGCCGGACGGCTCGGTCTGCGCGGCGGGGGAGGAGGGCCAGATCGCGGTGCGCAGGCCCGATCCGGTGATGTTCTTCGGCTACTGGCGCAACCCGAAGGCGACGACCGACAAATTCATCGGCGACTGGATGACGACCGGCGACCAGGGCGTGCAGGACGAGGACGGCTATGTCCGCTTCATCGGCCGCGACGACGACGTCATCACCTCGTCGGGCTACCGGATCGGGCCGGGCGAGATCGAGGATTGCCTCCTGAAGCATCCCGCGGTGGCGCTGGCCGCCGTCGTCGGCAAGCCCGACGCGCTGCGCACCGAGATCGTCAAGGCCTTCGTCGTCCTGAAACCGGGCGCGCCGGCATCGGACGCGCTCTCCGGCGAGATCCGCGACTTCGTGCGCAAGCGCCTCTCGGCCCATGAATATCCGCGCGAGATCGCCTTCGTCGACGAATTGCCGATGACGACGACCGGCAAGATCATCCGCCGTATGCTGCGCGACCGAGCCTGAGGCCGCGCCGGAGCGCCTCGCGGGCCCGGCCCGCGAGATCGCGCGGGCACAGCGCCGCCTGCGGCACCAGCCTGAGTTCGCCGAACTGGTCGGCGCTGGCGAGCCAATCCAGGATCGGCCGGTTCGGCGTGCCCTTGCGCAGCAGCGCCAGCAGCGTGTTCAGCGGATCGAGGCCGGCATGGGCCTCGCTCTCGGCGGTGAGATAGAGGAAGCTGCGGCGGGCCCGGCCGAGCAGCAGCGCGGCGGCGATCGGCTCGCCGTCCAGCATCAGCAGGGCGAGGCGGCACTGCCGGGTCCGCGCGAGGCCGCGCGTCATCGCGCGCAGGAAGCCGACCTCGCGGGTGTCCTGCAGCGTCGCGGTGCCGGCCCGGCCGCGCGGTCCCGAGGCTTCGAGCGCGAGCAGGATCTCGACCGCGTCGCGGATGTCGGCGCGCGTCGTCGCCTCGCGGATGGTGAGGCCGGCCGTGAGTGGCAGGACGGCGGCCGGGGCCCGGCCGGCACGGGCCGGGCCCGCGGGCCGTAGCGCCACCGAGAGGCCGCGGGTCTCGGCGGCGCGCAGGATCGGACCGACCAGGGGGCCGTCGAGTGCGAGCCGGCGCAGGACGAAGCCGCGCCCGTCGAGGTTCCAGCCCTGGCGCAGACCAAGCACGGCCGTGACGACCGCCTCGGCGTGGCGCGCGTCGAGCAGCGGGGCGCCGTCGAGGACATGTTCGTTGGAGAAGCCGATCAGCTCGTCCGGAACGAAGAGGCCGTTGCGCGGGAAGCACGGGATCAGCCCGAGCAGGCGGCGGTTCGGTTCGCCCGCGCTGCCCTGCCACGCCAGCAGCACGACCGCCTGGCGGAAGGCGACGAGATGCTGGGCCGCCGCCAGCGCGAAATCGGGCTCGAAGAACAGGTTCGGCGCCAGTGCACGCCCGGCGAGATCGGTCCATTCGTCGCGGATCGCCTCGCAGGCCGAGAGCGGCCTGATCTCGATGGCGATCGGCACCTCGCCGGAAGCGGTCGATACGGCCTTGCCGGCCGGCCGCCGGCCGCTGCGAGCCGGGTCCTTCATGGCGACGAGCTGGTTCATGATGGCTGCCATCCGCCGTTGCGCTGGATCATGCCGGCGCAATCGCGTGCCAAAATGGCGAGCAAGAGCGGATCGGCAGTGGTCCTGCCGCATCCGCTTCAAGAAGGAGGCCGGACGCCTCGCCGCCTCAGGCCCGGGTGGCGAGCGGCGCCTTCGCGGTCTCGGCGGAGCGGCCGAGGAAGGCGTCCCAGAGACGCTCGACCAGCGCCGCGTCGAGGTCCTTGACGATCAGGACGAGGCGCGAGCGCGTATCGGCGTCCGGCCAGCCATCCAGCGTCACCGGCGGGTGCAGCACCTGCTGCACGGCATGGACGACGAGCGGCCGGTCCGGATGCTCGGCGATCCGGACGATACCCTTGAAGCGCAGGAGCTTCGAGCCGTGCGTCGAGCGCAACAGGTTCCAGAACAGGTCGAAGGTCGCGCGCCTGATCGGGCCGTCGGCCGTCAGGGCGAAAGCGCGGATGTCGTCGCCATGGCGGCTGATATCGTGGCGATGGGCGTGGTGGTGATGGCCATGGCCGTGATCGTGCCCATGGTCGTGACCGTGGCGATGGCCGCCATCACCGACTTCGAGCGCGAGCCAGCGGCCGAGTTCGTCCGGCCTTGCGCCGAGATCGTAGAGACCGGCTCCGATCAAGGCCTCGGCCGGCGCATCGGGTTCGAGAACGGTCACGCAGGGATTAATGTCCTGCAGCCGTCGGCGCAGCGGTTCGGCCGCCGCCTGATCGGAGAGCAGGTCGGTCTTGGTCAGCACGATGCGGTCGGCGGCCACGGCCTGCTTCAGCGCCTCGGGATGGCTGTCGAGCGTGGCCATGCCGTTGACGGCATCGACCAGGGTGACGACGCCGTCGAGCCGGAAGCGCATGGCGAGATAGGGGTGGTTGATCAGGACGTTGAGGATGGGTGCCGGATCGGCGAGCCCGGTGGTCTCGATGACGACGCGCCCGAACGGGGCGAGGCGACCATTGTCGCGGCGGCGCAGCAGGTCTTCCAGCGTCACGATCAGGTCGTCGCGGATGGTGCAGCACAGGCAGCCCGAGGCGAGCAGGATCATGTTGTCCGGAACGCCCTCGACCAGCAGATGGTCGAGCCCGATCTCGCCGAATTCGTTGACGAGTACGATCGTATGGGCGAGCGCGGGGTCCCTGAGCAGGCGGTTCAGCAGCGTCGTCTTGCCGGCGCCGAGGAAGCCGGTGAGCAGCGTCAGCGGGACGGGAACCGGGCGCTCGGTCATTGGCAGGCTCACGGGAATCGGGGCGGTGCCGGCGGGCGGCGCTTTTGTTCCAATGTTACATTGGTCATGATCGCGGCCAGGACAAGGGCGCCGCCGGCATATTGCAGCAGGCCGAGGCGCTCGCCGAGGACGGTGGCGGCGACCAGCGCCGCGAAGACCGGCTCGGCGCAGAAAGCGAGGCCGGCCGGCCCCGGCGCGACCCGTTGCAGGGCCATGATCTGCAGCAGAAAGCCGGCGAGGTAGCCGGCGATGGTGACCGCGACCGCGCCCGGCGCCAGCAGCAGCGCGCCAGGTCCGGCAAAGCCGCCGGTGACGACGAGGATCGCGGCCGTGACCGGCAGGATGATCAGGTGCGACCAGACCAGCTTCGGCACCAGCCCGGTCGCCGGGCTCGCCGCCGCGGCGAAGAACTGCACGGCTGCGAGCACGCTCGCCGCCAGCGCCAGCGCCAGCCCGCGCGGATCGAGACCATGCAGATCCGGGCCGACCACCATCGCGACTCCGGCGAAGGCGACGAGCGCGACGGCGAGGCGGTCGAGGTTGAAGCGGGCGGGGGTCAGCACCGGCTCGAGGAGCACGATCAGGACAGGGAAGGTGTAGAACACCACGGCCGCGACGGTGACGGGCAGGAAGGCGACGGAGGAGAGATAGGCCGAGCCGACCAGCGCGCTGGAGAGGCCGAAGGCGAGCGTGGCGCGGCGTTCGCGCGCCGGGACGCCGAGCGACGCGCGCCAGAGCAGAGCGGCGGCGGCGACGAGCGCGAGCATGACGAAGACGCGGTAGAACACGATCAGCGGGCCGCTCAGCCCGCTCGCGCCGGCGATCTGTGCGCTGACGATGTTGGTGCCGTAGGCGGCAGCCGAACCGAGCGCGAGCGCGAACCCCTGCGATCGGGCGGCAGGGCTGCCGTCGGGCGGGTTCACCTGCGAGCGATCAGGCGTCGCTGTCGGATTTCGGCTTGGTCTTGGCCTTCGGGCCGGCCGGCTTGCCCGATTGCAGCTTGGCCGCGGCCGGGGCGGCCTTGGCCTTGTCGGAGCCGGGTTTCGCCAGGAGCGGTTTGCTCGCCGGACGGGCCGCCGCCTTGATGCCGGCGGCGGCACCGGGGCGCAGGCTCGACGGCGTCGCGGCGCCGGGCTGGACCGAGCCTTGCAGCTTGAGCGGACCCGACTGGAAGGCGTCGGACGGCGGCTGGAGCTGGCCGGCACCGGCCGGCGCGAAGGCCGTCGTGCCGAGCGGGATCGCGCCGTTGCCCGAGGCGGTGCGAGCGTTGCCGGAGCCGACCAGGCTCGCCGCGACCGGCGCTCCGGGCACGATCGTCCCGCGCGCGACCTGCGTGTCGGACCTGCCCGCGACATTGGCAGCGAGCGGGGCACGATCCGAGGCCGGCGTGCGGCCGAAGGCGACCGGGACCGGCATGGTCTCGGCGCGCGGGCCGAGCACGATCCGGCCGGAGGGCGTGCGCGACAGCATGGCGCCGGTAGCGCGCGGCTGCACGCTGGCGAGAGAGAAGCGGTCATTGGCGCCGTCGGCGTTGCCGCCATGGCCGCCGGCCGTGGTCAGCGCCGAAATCGGCCCCTGCGTATCGACATCGTCGGCGAGCGCGGCGCCGCCGCCCTTGCGGCGGACGTCGTCGCAGATCGAATAGGCGCGCCCGCCCTGTCCCGAGGGCAGGCTCGCGACGCTGTAGCCGACGCCGCCCCATTTGCCGAAGCCTTCGTCGAGCAATTGCGCCGCCTTGACCGTGCGTTCGGCGCCGGACAGGGCCCCCAGCACGACGGCGATGAGCGTCCGGCCGCCGCGCGTCGCGGTCGCGACGACGTTGAAGCCGGAGGCGCAGACGAAGCCGGTCTTCATGCCGCCGATTCCGGAATAGCGGCCGACGAGGCCGTTGGTGTTGTTCAGCACCTGCTTGCCGAGCTGGACCGAGGGCGTGTTCCAGTAGTCGGAATAGTCCGGGAACTCGCGCATCAGCGCCATGGCGAGCACGGCGAGATCGCGGGCGCTGGTCTGCTGGTCGGGATGGTGCCAGCCGTTGGGATTGACGAAATGGGTGTCGCGCATGCCGAGCCGCGCGGCCTCGGCGTTCATCATCGAAACGAAGGTCGGCACGTCGCCGCCGACGCCCTCGGCGATCACATAGGCGATGTCGTTGGCCGACTTCACCATCATGATGCGCAGCGCGTTGTCGAGCGTGACCTCCTGGCCGGCCCGGATATAGACCTTCACGCGGGGCTGGCCGGCGGCGAGCTTGGAGGCCGGGATCGCGGTCTCGAGGCCGAGCCGCCCGTCGCGGACCGCCTTGAGCGCGAGATAGGCCGTCATCATCTTGGTCGTCGAGGCCGGGTGCCAGGCCTGGCCGGCATTCTCCGCCGAGAGCACCTCGCCGCTCGCCGCGTCGATCACGAGGCTCGTTCCGGCGGTCGCGGGGCTGGCCAGAGCGATACCGAAGGCGAGAGCGGCGGCAAGGCGTAAGACGGTCATCGTGCGGATTTCGAACCTGTCGTGACGGGGCGGGAGACGCGAGGGTTCAACGCGACGCTTGCGGCGATTTCACGACGATGCGACCGCACCGACCACCGTCTGACGCATACCTACCCGGAGTAGAGCGATTTGCCTAGCCGCGACGGGAGGTCCAAGACCGGTCGGACCCACCGGATTTTGCCCTCGTGAGCTTCGCCCTTCTCTGGATCCCCGCGACGATCCTCGCCTCGCTGCTGCAGACCGTGCGCAACCTGACCCAGCGCTCCCTGACAGGGGTGATCGGCGTCGTCGGGGCGACGCAGGTGCGCTTCCTGTTCGGCCTGCCCTTTGCACTCATCTTCCTCGCGCTGGTCTGCCTTATCTCCGAGCGGCTGCCGCCGGCGCTCGGCATGCGGTCGCTCGGCTTCGCCTTCGCCGGCGCGCTGACGCAGATTGCGGCAACGGCACTGATGCTGGCGGCGATGCGAGCGCGTTCCTTCGCGGTGACGACGGCCTATACCAAGACCGAGGCCGTGCAGGTCGCGATCTTCGGCGCGCTCCTGCTCGGCGACCCGCTCGGGCCGGGCAAGCTCGCGGCGATCGTGCTGGCCTCGGCCGGCGTCATCCTGGTCTCGTGGAAACCGGGCGAGAAGCTGAGCTCGGCCGGCTTGCGGCCGGCGTTGCTCGGCATCGGCGCCGGCGCCTTCTTCGCCCTTTCGGCCGTCGGATTCCGCGGCGCCATCACAGCGCTGCCGGAGGGTTCCTTCTTCATCCGCGCCACCACCATCCTGGTCGTCGGCCTCGCCATGCAGACGGCGCTGCTGACGCTCTACATGCTCGCAGCCAACCGGCAGGCGCTGTGGCTGAGCCTGCGCAACTGGCGCCGCTCGCTGCTCGCGGGCTTCGTCGGCGCTGCCGCCTCGCAGTTCTGGTTCATCGGCTTCTCGCTCACGAGCGCCGCCAATGTCCGCACGCTGGCGCTGATCGAGGTGCCGCTGGCGCAGATCGCTTCGCGGCGGGTCTCTTCCGAAGCGACGAGCCGGCGGGAGCTGCTCGGCATGGCGATGATCGTCGTCGGCGTCGGAGCACTGCTGCTGATCGCGATCTGATCCAGGTCCGCATCGTGGTCCGCCCGTCGGCGCACGGCCGGAATGCGCCTGTGCCGGCTTGCGGAGCGGTTTCGGCGGGGGCAAGTAACGTGTAACAGCACGGAGCTGACGACAATCCGGGAGAGAACGCCATGTGCGCTGCGATCGTGGGCTGGGCCCATACGCCGTTCGGCAAGCAGGATGCGGAGACGATCGAGAGCCTGATCGTCAGGGTCGCGACCGACGCGCTGGTCGATGCCGGGATCACTGCCGATCAGGTCGACGAGATCGTGCTCGGCCACTACAACGCCGGCTTCTCGGCGCAGGACTTCACCGCGTCGCTCGTGCTCCAGGCCGATCCGGCGCTGCGCTTCAAGCCGACGACCCGTGTCGAGAACGCCTGCGCCACGGGCTCGGCCGCCGTCCACCAGGGGGCGCGCGCGATCAAGGCCGGCGCGGCCAAGATCGTGCTCGTCGTCGGCGTCGAGCAGATGACCAGGACGCCGTCGGCCGACATCGGCAAGTTCCTGCTCAAGGCCTCCTATCTCGCGGAGGAAGGCGAGACGACCGGTGGTTTCGCCGGCGTCTTCGGCCAGATCGCGGCGTCCTATTTCCAGCGCCATGGCGACCAGTCGGACGCTCTCGCGCTGATCGCTGCCAAGAACCACAAGAACGGCGTCGACAACCCTTACGCCCAGATGCGCAAGGATCTCGGCTTCGAGTTCTGCCGCAACGAGAGTGAGAAGAACCCCTTCGTCGCCGGGCCGCTGAAGCGCACCGACTGTTCGCTGGTCTCGGATGGGGCGGCCGCGCTCGTGCTCGCCGACGAGGAGACCGCGATGGGCATGCGCCGCGCCGTCGGCTTCCGTGGCATGGCCCATGTCCAGGACTTCCTGCCGCTGTCGAAGCGCGACATCCTGAAATTCGACGGCTGCGCTCTCGCCTGGAAGCAGGCCCTGGCGCAGGCCGGCGTGACGCTCGACGACCTCTCCTTCGTCGAGACGCATGACTGCTTCACCATCGCCGAGCTGATCGAATACGAGGCGATGGGGCTGACCAGGGAGGGCGACGGGGCCCGCGCCATCAAGGAAGGCTGGACGAAGAAGGACGGCAAGCTGCCGGTCAACGTCTCCGGCGGCCTGAAAGCCAAGGGCCACCCGATCGGCGCGACCGGCGTCTCCATGCATGTGCTGAGCGCGATGCAGCTCGCCGGCGAGGCGCCGGAGGGCATGCAGGTGCCGGAGGCCAAGCTCGGCGGCATCTTCAACATGGGCGGGGCGGCGGTCGCCAACTACGTCTCGGTGCTCGAGCGGATCAAGTGAGGCTTCCGCCGCGAAAACAGGCCGGCCCGTGAACGTCTTCCTGGCGCTGCTGCCGGCCTATTTCCTCTCGATCTTCTATCGCTCCTTCCTGTCCGTTATCGCCACGCCGGTGATGACGGACCTCGCCATCGGGCCGCGCGAGCTCGGCATCCTCGGTTCGGCCTGGTTCATTTCCTTCGCGATCGCGCAATTCCCGGTCGGCTGGGCGCTCGACCGGGTCGGGCCGCGACGGACGGTGGCGCTGGCGATGGCGGCGGGCACGGCAGGGGCGGTGCTGTTCGCGCTCGCCGGCAGCGCGCTCACCGGCACGCTCGCCATGGCGTTGATCGGCATCGGCTGCTCACCCGTGTTCATGGCGAGCCTGTTCCTGTTCGCCCGCACCGCCGAGCCCTCGCGGTTCGCCGCGCTGACCTCGCTCTTCCTAGGGCTGGGCTCGCTCGGCAACATCGTCGGCGCGGCCCCGCTCGCCATCGCCGCGGCGAAATACGGCTGGCGGCCTTCGATGCTGGTGATGGCCGGCGCCTTCGCGCTGGCGACGCTGCTGGCGGGCCTGCTGATCCGCGACCCGCCATTGGCCGAGCGCGCCGACGGCGGCAAGGCGGAGGGGCTGCTGCAGGGCCTCGCCAGCATCGTGCGGCTGAAGCCTCTCTGGCTGCTCGCACCGCTGACGCTGACCGGCTACGCCATCGTCGCGACGGCGCGGGGATTGTGGATCTCGCCCTTCATGATCCAGGTCCAGGGCTTCGACGGCATCGCCGCCGGCCATGCCGCCAATGCGATGGCGGTGGCGATGGTGCTGGGCGCCTTCGTCTATGGCGGGCTCGAGAAGCGGCTGGGGCGGGTCAGGCCGCTCGTGCTCGGCGGCACGCTTGCGACGGCGGCCTGTTTTGCGCTGTTGGCGCTGTTCGGGTCCGCGTCGGCCTGGGTCGCGATCGGCCTGTTCGCGTCGATCGGCATCGTGGGCTTCACCTATGCGATCCTGATGGCGCATGCGCGCGTCTTCTTCCCGCCGCATCTGCTCGGGCGCGGCATGACGGCGGTGAACTTCCTGTTCATCGCCGGGGCGGCGCTGGCGCAGTCGGGCTCGGGCTGGCTGATCGCCGGGCGACGAGCGGCGGGCGTCGATGCGGCAGCGGCCTTTGCGACGCTGCACTGGGTGTTCGCTGCCGTGCTGCTGGTCTCGGTCGCGATTTACGCGCTGACTCCGGAGAAGGCGCCGGGCTGACCGCGCTATTCCTCCGGAGCCTTCGCCGCGATCGCCAGCGCGTGCACCTGCTCCGCCAGTTCCTGCGCCAGCGCCGCATTGACCAGCCGGTGGCGTTCCAGCCGGCTCTTGCCGGCGAAGGCCTGCGACACGATATCGACCCTGAAATGGGTTTCGCCGCCCTCGCGCCAGCCGCCATGGCCGTGATGCTGATGCGATTCGTCGATCACGTTCAGCCGCTGCGGCGCCAGCGCCTGCGTCAGTTTGGCCGTGATCCGTTCAGCCATCGTGGTCATGATCGCGACACCGTTTCCGTCGAACTGTCCCGAGCGGGCCGCGTTGTGCGTCGCACTTGCCGCCCGCCCGTCCGGGTCTCATAACCATTCGAGCATGAACTTCAACTCGCGCCTGTTCGACCGAATCAGGATCGGCCCTTCCGAGGCGGAGGCGGTCGAGGAGCCTGTCGGCACGCCCTGCGACCATGCCGGCTGCAAGCGGGCGGGGGATTTTCGCGCGCCGAAAGGGCGCGGCCGCGAGGGCCAGTTCTTCCATTTCTGCATGGAGCACGTGAAGGAATACAACGCCTCCTACAACTACTTCGCCGGCATGACCGACGAGGCGCTGCAGGCCTATGCCAAGGATGATGCGATCGGCCATCGCCCGACCTGGAAGCTCGGCGTCAACTCCAAGGCGGCGCGGATGGCGCAGCGCGGGCGCGTCACCGCGGCCGGCGAGCAGGCCGACGTGCAGGACGCCTTCAACATCTTCGGCGCGCGCAATGCCCAGAAGGCGGCCAAGCCGGAATCGCGCGTCGGTGTGGTGGCACGGAAATCCCTCGACACGCTCGGCCTCGACGACAGCGCCGATTCCGCCGCGATCAAGGCGCGCTACAAGGAGCTGGTGAAACGCTTCCATCCGGATGCCAATGGCGGCGACCGCTCGCGGGAAGGAACGCTACAGGAGATCCTGAAGGCGTATCAGCAGCTCAAGTCGGTGGGGATGGTATAGGCCCGCGCCCTTGAAGACGAAACGCGGCGAACCCCCTCTCTCCGGGAGAGGATTCTCCGCCGTGGCTCCTCACATCAAGCTCGATCGACTCAACCTCGCCCCTTCGCCGCTAGCCCCGCCACATCGGCGATGATGCCGTCGAGCTCGAAGTTCTTCGGGGTATAGACGCGGGCGACGCCCATGTTCTTCAGCGCGTTCTCGTCGTCGGGCGGGATGATGCCGCCGACCACGACCGGCACGTCCATGCCGGCGACGCGCAGGCGGGCGGTGACGTCGCGCACCAGCGGCAGATGCGAGCCCGACAGGATCGAGAGGCCGATGATGTCGGCCTTCGTCTCCTGTGCCTGCGTCACGATCTCCTCGGGCGTCTGGCGGATGCCGCCATAGTTCACGGCCATGCCGGCGTCGCGGGCACGGACCGCGATCTGCTCGGCGCCGTTCGAGTGGCCGTCGAGACCGGGTTTCCCGACGAGGAAGCGCGGCGGCCGGCCGAGCTTTTCGGTCGCCTTGGCGACGGCGGCCTTGACGGTGGCCAGACCGGCATCGTCGCCGAGCTTGCGGGTATCGACGCCGGTCGGCGCCCGGTATTCGCCGAAGATCTCGCGCAGGGCTTCAGCCCATTCGCCGGTGGTGACGCCGGCCTTGGCGCAGGCGATCGAGGCCGGCATGACATTTCGCGCTTCCTTCGCGGCCGCAGCGAGTTCGGTCAGCGCTGCCTCGGCGGCCTTCGCATCGCGGGCCGAACGCCAGGCCTTGAGCCGGCCGACCGCCTCGAGCTCGACGGAGTCCGGCACAGTGACGACATTGCCCTCGCCGGCCGAGAGCGGCGAGGGCTCGCTCGTGGTGAATTTGTTGACGCCGATCACGACCTGCTCGCCACGCTCGATCGCCTCGATGCGGCGCGCGCCGTTCTCGACCAGCGCCTGTTTCATGTAGCCGCTCTCGACGGCCGCAAGCGCCCCGCCCATGGCGTCGAGCTTCGCCAGCTCCTCGCGGGCGGCCGCCTTCAGCTCCTCGACCTTGGCATCGATCACGGTCGAGCCGTCGAAGATGTCGCCGAATTCGAGCAGATCGGTCTCGTAGGCGAGGACCTGCTGCATGCGCAGCGACCATTGCTGGTCGAAGGGGCGCGGCAGGCCCAGCGCCTCGTTCCAGGCGGGGAGCTGGACGGCGCGGGCGCGCGCCTTCTTCGACAGCGTCACGGCCAGCATCTCGATCAGGATGCGGTAGACGTTGTTCTCAGGCTGCGGTTCGGTCAGCCCGAGCGAGTTGACCTGTACGCCATAGCGGAACCGGCGCATCGCCTCGTCCTCGATGCCGTAGCGCGTCAGCGTGATCTCGTCCCAGAGGTCGACGAAGGCGCGCATCTTGCTGAGCTCGGTAACGAAGCGCATGCCGGCGTTGACGAAGAAGGAGATGCGCCCGACGATTCCGGGGAATTCGGCTTCCGGCACCTCGGGGCGGGCGCGGATCGCGTCGAGCAGGGCGATCGCGGTCGCCAGCGCATAGGAGAGCTCCTGCACCGGCGAGGCACCGGCCTCCTGGAGATGGTACGAGCAGACGTTGGTCGGATTCCATTTCGGCAGCTCGCGGGCTGTGAACACGACGATGTCGGTGGTGAGCTGCATCGAGGGGCGCGGCGGGAAAACGTAGGTGCCGCGCGAGAGGTACTCCTTGACCAAATCGTTCTGGGTCGTGCCCTGCAGCACGGCGCGGGGCGCGCCCTGTTCGTCGGCGACGGCGATGTAGAGCGAGAGCAGCCAGGCCGCCGTCGCGTTGATCGTCATCGAGGTGTTCATCTGGTCGAGCGGCAGCCCGTCGAACAGCGTCCGCATGTCGCCGAGATGGCTGACCGGCACGCCGACCTTGCCGACCTCGCCGCGCGACAGCACATGGTCGGGGTCGTAGCCGGTCTGCGTCGGCAGGTCGAAGGCGACGGACAGGCCGGTCTGCCCCTTCGACAGATTGTTCCGGTAGAGCTTGTTGGACTCAGCCGCGTCGGAATGGCCGGCATAGGTGCGGAAGATCCAGGGCTTGTCGCGCCGGATCGGGTTTCCGCGCTCGGCGGTTTTGCCGCCGATCGGGTCCATCGCGTTCATGGCCGCTCCCTGTCTTCCGTCCCGGACGGCTGCAATCTGAATGTTGCACTGCGGCGAAGATAACGCCAGAGCGCCCGATTTGTCGCTTGCGACGTTCGGCCTATGGGCGGAGCGCTACAGGGGCCATGCGGGCAGGGCCCTTGCGCTCGCGATGCGGCTGGTTAGCGTCGGCCTAGTCATCATCGAGCCAAGCCAATGCTACCGTCAGGTACCAAGCCCGCCAATCCCAGACCGCCGCTGGCCGCATGGCTGCGCGACAGCAACAGCATCACCAGGCAGTTCATGGCGCTGGGCGGGCGACCCGACGTCATCAGCCTCGCCGGAGGGTTGCCGGCGGCGGAACTCTATCCGGTCGAGGACATCGCGCGGGCGAGCCAGGCGGCCCTGCGGCGCTGGGGCGCCACGGCCCTGGAATACGGGGCGATCGAGGGGCTGCCGGCGCTGAGGGCCGCGGTCGCCGCGCGGATTTCGGCGGAGGCGGGCCTTGCTCTCGGGCCCGAGAACGTGCTGCTCACCACCGGCGCGATGCAGGGGCTCGACCTTCTCGGTAAGGCGCTGATCGACCCAGGTGACCTCATCGTCGCCCAGTTCCCGACCTATCTCGGCGCGCTCGATGCCTGGCGTCCGCGCCGGCCGACCTACGAGGCGCTGATCTGGGATGGCGGCGGCAGGGCATTCGACGCGGCGCTGGCGCGGGCCAAGTTCGTCTATGCGGTGCCGAACTACTCCAACCCGACCGGTGCGCTGGTATCGCAAGGCCAGCGCCGGGCGCTGCTCGACAGGGTCGCGGCCGCCGGGACGTGGCTGGTCGAGGACGATCCCTACCTCCCGCTCCAGCTCGACGGCCCTGCCGGCCCGAGCCTGCTGGCCTTGCAGGGAGCGGGCCGCGCGGGCGATCCCTATGCCGGGCCGGTGATCTATCTCGGCACGCTGTCGAAAAGCCTGGTGCCGGGCCTTCGCGTCGGCTGGATCGTGGCGGAGGCCGGCCTGATCGAGGCGCTGGCTCTGACCAAGCAATCGACCGACATCAGCAGCAGCATGCTGACGCAGGCGATCGCGCTCGAACTGATCGAGAGCGGCTTCGAGGCAGGCCACGCCCAGCGCATCCTGCCGGTCTATCGCGAGCGGCGCGACGCGCTCTGCGCCGCTCTGGCGGAGCATCTCGGCGATTGGTTCGACTGGGAGGTGCCGCCCGGCGGCATGTTCGTCTGGGTCCGGGCGCGTCTGCCGGAGATCGACACCGACGCGCTCTACGCCGACGCGCTGGCCGAGAAGGTCGCCTTCGTGCCGAGCAGCGTCTTCGATCCCTCGGGCGCGCTGACCAGTGCGATGCGGCTGAATTTCACCCGCTCGACGCCGGATCACCTGCGCGACGGCGTCGCCAGACTGGCGCGGGCGGTGCGCCGCCATCTGGCCGCGCGGCCGGGCCGTGCCGCCTGACCTCGCCTTGTCGTGTCCAAGGACGCATGCCGATGCCAACCCGTCTCGCCCGACCCGCCAATACCCGCCTGCCCGACGCGCTGATCGAGGCCTGGAAGGCCGTGCCCTCTTCGGTCGTCGCCGATCAGCTCGGCGGGACCGGCCATGCCGATCCGCGCATCCGGCCGATCCGGCCTTTCGCGCCGGGCGCGCGGCTGGTCGGCTCGGTGGTGACGGCGTGGTGCGAGCCGGCCGATTACGGCCCGGTGCATCATGCGATCGCGGTCGCGGGCCATGGCGACGTCGTGGTGGTCGCGGCCGGCGGGCGGCGCGACGCGGCGATGATCGGCGACCTGCTCGGCGGCGCGGCGCGGCTCAAGGGCATCAGCGGCGTCGTCGTCGACGGCGCGGTGCGCGATGTCGGCGTCGTCGCGCAATGGCCGGATTTCACGATGTTCTCGCGCTGGGTGATGCCACGCGGCCCGTCATCGATGGAGCGCGGCATCGTCAACGGGCCGATCGTCTTCGGCGGCGTCTCCGTGTCGCCGCATGACCTCGTCGTCGGCGATGATGACGGGCTCGTCTTCGTGCCGCATGTGCTGGCGCAGGCGAAGCTCGAGCCTTGCCTGGCGCGGGTGCGGGCGGAGGCAGGCTGGGAACAGGCGCTCGCCGGCGGTGCCTCGACGCTGGAGACCTTCAAGGTGCCGGCGATCGAGCCGCTGTAGCGCCGATGGCGGTTCAGTTGAGCTTGACGACCTCGACGCGCCTGTTCCTGGCCCGCCCGTCCTCGGCGTCGTTGGCGGCGGCCGGCGCGATCATGCCGGCTCCGGCCGCGCGCAGGCGCTTGGGATCGACCTTGTAGGTCGCGGACAGGGCCTTCACCACCGCGTCGGCGCGGCGTCGCGACAGATCGACATTGTAGTCGAAGGCGCCCTGATTGTCGGTATGGCCGACGATCAGCACGGCGAGCTTCGCATCCGCCCTGAGCAGGGCCGCGATCTCCGCCAGCGCGGGTTCGGATTCGGGCTTGAGGTCGGCCTTGGCGGTGTCGAACAGGATGCCGTAGAGCGCGATGCGTCCGGTCGCGTCGATGCTGCGCGCCATCTCCTCGGCCTTGACCGTCGTCATCTTGCGGTCGCGCGGGCGCGGCTCGACGATATGGACGACCGCGATCGTGCGCGCGTTGAAGGCCTTGCAGTAGAGCTCGTCGCGCAGCTGATAGGTGTGCACGGTGACGAAGGCCTCGCCATCGGGGTGCGGCATCTTCGCGGAGAGGAAACGCTGGTCGGCGATACCGGCGGTCAGCGCGCAGGCGCCGTTCGAGAAGGCGGCGTCCTTCAGCTGATTCTCCCGGACGAAATACATCAGCAGACTGGAATTGCCGCCACCGCCACTGGAGGAGCGTTCGGGGTCGCCGCCGCAGGCCTCCGCCTTGCAGGTGAACAGCACGGAGCCACCGGCCGCCTCGACCTCGTCCTGGTAGTTGCGCAGCACCTCGAGCGGCGAGCGTTCGGCTGGCAGGAGATAGGCGAGCCGCGTCAGGGCGCCTTCGATCTCCTTCTCCTGCCTGGGCAGGTGGACGATGTTGTTGCTCGCGTCGCGCCTCGTATCGGGCTCGACCGGCTCCAGCCGCGACAGCGGCAGCTTGAAGTCGGTGAAGGCGACGCGCTCATAGCTGACGATGAAGGAGCCGCCATAGCGCTTCAGAAGCGCGCTGTCCCTCGCCCCGGCAATGTCCCTGGTCGGGATCGTGGCGTCTGCGGCGGCGGCGAAAGCCAAGCCCAGCGACAACAGGCAGGCGGTGATCAGGCGGCTCATGGCGCGGTTCCGGCGGGGCTCGGACACGATGTTCCGATGCCGGCCGGGCAATTGCAAATCGGCGCCAGCGCGCCGCATATGAAAGCTAGTTGCCGGTTCCCGGCAGACGCGGCAGAGGCATGAAGGCGACGCCCTCCTCATGCAGCATCCGGGCGTCTTCCGGCGTCGCCTCGCCATAGATCGCGCGGCTGTCGCTTTCGCCGTGATGGATTTTCAGGGCCTCGTCGGCGAAGCGCGGACCGACATGCTCGGCCGTTTCGGCGACATGGGCGTGCAGCGCAGTCAGCATCTGGCGGACCGCGATCTCCTTCTCACCCATCAGGGCGACCGGCGCCGGTACGGGAGCCGCCGGCAAAGACGGGGCAGACGCTGCCTCGGGCTTCGCCTCGATGGCCGGCACAGTCCGCTCGCGATCGGTTCTGGCGACGTTCGGCGCCATGATCGCGCGCTCGACCCTGCTGCTGCCACAGACGGGACAGGAGACGAGGCCACGCTTAGCCTGATCCTCGAAGCCGGCGGAGGTCGAGAACCAGCTTTCGAAGTCGTGCGCGGCGTCGCAGATCAGGGCGTAGCGGATCATATCAGGTCGAGTTGTCGGGGCGCTTGGAGGACGAGTGGAGCAGTTAAGTCCTGACGAAGCCTTTGCAAGCCGGTCGCCGCGAGCAATTCCGCGTTTCTGCGAATCGCAGAATTGTCCCAGCACCTTGTTCTATCGCATTGTCTTGACGCGAACCGGCGCCCGCTTCGCTCGAAAATGCTCTACGCGGCCAGCAGTTTGTCGAGCTCGCCGCGCGCGTCGAGCGCATGCAGATCGTCGCTGCCGCCGATATGTTTGCCGGCGATGAAGATCTGCGGCACCGAGGTCCGTCCGCCGGCGCGCGCCGTCATGGTCTGGCGCAGCTCGGATTTGCCGTCGACGTCGATCTCGTCATAGGCGGCGCCCTTCCGGTCTAGCAGGGACTTTGCCGCCTTGCAGTAGGGGCACCAGGAGGTGGTGTAGATCGTGATCGGCGGCATGGTCGGCCTTCGCTGATATTGCACTGCACAGTCTATGTAGTGTGCGCTCCGCCATCCGTCACGACCCGTCTGTTACGAGCCATCCGTCACGACTCGGGCGAAGGTCAGCACATCGACGCTGCGCGCGCCGGCCCGCAACAGGGCGCGCGCGGCGGCGTTGACGGTCGCACCCGTGGTCAGGACGTCGTCGACCAGCAGGATGCGGCGGCTCTCGATCCGCGGCCTCATGGCATCCGCGACCCTGAACGCGCCTTGCAGGTTTTCGGCACGCTGGGTCCGCGTCAGCCCGACCTGCTGGCGCGTGCGCTTGACGCGGGCGAGCCCCTGAGCGGCGAGCGGGAGCCGGTTCAGCCGCGCGACCACCTCCGCCAGCGCCGCCGCCTGATTGAAGCGCCGGCCCCAGAGCCGTGTGCGGTGCAGGGGCACCGGCACGACGAGATCGGTCTCCGCGACCAGTTCGCGGCCGGCCTGGCTCATCATCCGTCCGAGCGTCAGCGCGAGCTCCAGCCTGTCGCCGTATTTCAGCCTGTGGACGAGATCGCGCGCCGCGCCGTCGAAGCGGCAGACGGCGCGTGCCCGGGCGAAGACCGGCAGATCGGCGATCGCCGCCGGCGAGAGGAGACCCGCGCCGAGATCGACCGCGAAGGGCGTGCCGAGCCGCTCGCAATAGGGCCGCTCGATGAAGCCGATTCCGGCCCAGCAAGCAGCGCAGAGCGCCTGTGCCTCGCCCACCGCCGCATGGCAGGCGATGCAGCTCGGCGGGTAGACGATGCCGGTGGCGGCGCGCCAACCCGCGCGGAAAGCATGGCGGCCGCGCGACAGGAGATCGCGGGAGACGAATCCGCTCCGTTCGGGCCTCGCCTCGCTGTCCATCATCTCCGGGCCGGTCTTTCGGGAGACATGCATTCCGTGCAGGCGAATTCCGCTGCAGCGCACCCTGCCACGCGAACCTGCCACACCTATCTGAGCCTTGTCGACGCCGGTTCCGGCGCCCGCCTTCCGCGAAGTTCGCCGCAAAGGATTGTCCGATGAGCTCCTCCAAGCCCAAACTGTTCACGCCGCTGACGATCGGCGAGATCGACCTGAAGAACCGCGTCGTGATGGCGCCGCTGACCCGCAACCGCGCCACGCGCGGCTCGGACGCGCCCAATGCGCTCAATGTCGAATATTACCGCCAGCGTGCCGGCGCCGGCCTGATCATCACCGAGGGCACGCAGGTCTCGCAACAGGGCCAGGGCTATGTCTGGACGCCGGGCATGTATTCGAAGGAGCAGGTCGCCGGCTGGAAGGCCGTGACCGACGCGGTCCATGCCGAGGGCGGCAGGATCGCGGCCCAGCTCTGGCACGTCGGGCGCGTCAGCCATGTCTCGCTGCAGCCGGGCAACGAGGCTCCCGTCGCGCCGTCGCCAATGCAGGCCAAGACCAAGACCTATATCGAGAGCGGCTTCGCCGAGGTCTCGGCCCCGCGCGAGCTCGCCTTGGACGAAATCCCGGCGATCATCGCCGAATTCGTCGCCGCGGCGGAGAACGCGAAGGCCGCCGGCTTCGACGGCGTCGAGCTGCACGGCGCCCATGGCTACCTGATCGACCAGTTCCTGCGCGACGGCTCCAACCAGCGCACCGATGCCTATGGCGGTTCGATCGAGAACCGGGTGCGCTTCGCGCTCGAGGTGGTCGAGGCGGTCTCGACCGTCTTCGGCAAGGGCCGTGTCGGCATCCGGATCTCGCCGGTCAGCCCGGCCAACGATGTGCGCGATTCCGACCCGCAAGCACTGTTCGAACATCTCGCGGCCAGGCTGAGCGAGGCCGGCATCGCCTTCATCCATGTCGTCGAGGGCGCGACGCGCGAGGCGCGCGACTACCTGCCCTTCGACTACGGCGCGCTGCGCAGGGCCTTCACGGGCGCCTACGTCGCCAACAACAGCATGACGCGGGCGCTGGCGATCGAGGCTGTCGAGGACGGGCATGCCGATGCCGTCGCCTTCGGGCGCCTGTTCATCGCCAATCCCGACCTCGTGGAGAGGCTGGAGGCGGATTCTGCCCTGAACGAGCCGGACGTCGCGACCTTTTATGGCGGCGATGCCAGGGGCTACACCGACTATCCGTTCCTGACCGGCAAGGCGGCCTGAGCCCGACGCGGACGACACGACAGCCCGGCGCGAGGTCGCTTCGGGCTTGTCGTTGGGCGGGAGGCGGCACTGCGGATCGGGCTGGCCGGTTCACCGATGCCGCGCAAAAACAGTTGCAGAGCGGCCCCCGGCCGATTACACAGACGCCCTTGCCGCGCTGCTCCCATCGTCTAGCGGTCAGGACGTCGCCCTCTCACGGCGAAAACTGGGGTTCGATTCCCCATGGGAGCGCCACACTCTTCTTCGCCTACCACCGTCGACCACCGCAAACCGGCCCGAAATGGCCGGTTTTCTTGTGTCTAGCACTCGCCGGCAACCGCCGACCTTCGTTGACAGCCGAGAAAAATGTTGGCCTCTCTGTTGGACCTAGCCGAAAGCCAACAAGGGTGAGGCCAACATGCCTCTGACTGACACCGCGATTCGCAACGCCAAGCCTTCGACATCGACCGTGAAGATGTCGGACGGCGGCGGCCTGCAATTGTGGGTGACACCCAAGGGCGCGAAGCTCTGGTGCCTGGCCTTTCGCTTCGATGGGAAGCAGAAGAAGCTTTCAGTTGGCCCATATCCCGAAATCGATTTGCGCACCGCCCGTGCGCGTCGAGAGGAGGCGCGGGCTCAATTGAGAGCCGGCCTCGATCCGTCATCGGAGAAGCGGCTGCAAAAGCTCACGCGCGAGACCAGCCGCGCCACGACCTTCGGCCTGATCGCAGACGAGCTGTTGGCCAAGAAAGAGAAGGAGGGCAGGGCGGCGACCACCATGGAGAAGAAGCGGTGGCTGCTTACCCTGGCGGCGCCTCTCGTGCCTCGGCCCGTCGTCGAGATATCGGCGGCAGAGGCGTTGGCCGTGCTGCGCAAGGTTGAGGCCCGAGGCCAACATGAGACTGCCAAGGCGTTGAGGACCTTCGTCGGGCAGGTGTTCCGGTACGCCATTGCCACGGCTCGTGCAGAGAACGACCCGACCTTTGGCCTTCGCGGTGCCCTGATTGCGCCGACCGTCACGCACCGGGCTGCCATCATCACTTCTAAGGAATTCGGGGCGCTGCTGCGCGCGGTCGATGGCTTCACCGGCCAGATGACCACGAAGGCCGCTCTGCAACTCATGGCGCTGCTGTTCCCGCGTCCTGGCGAGCTGCGGCTTGCCGAATGGCCGGAGTTCGATCTCGACGCTGCCGAATGGCTCATTCCCGCCAAGCGGACGAAGATGCGCCGGCCACACCGCGTCCCTCTGCCGAGGCAAGCGGTGGATATTTTGAAGGCCTTGCAGGAGCAGTCAGGCGAGGGGCGGTTTGTCTTCCCATCCCTGCGGACCAACCGCCGCCCGATCAGCGAGAACACAACGAATGCCGCGCTGCGCCGTATGGGCTTCGCACAGGACGAGATGACGAGCCATGGCTTTCGCGCGGCCGCCAGCACGATGCTGAACGAGTCAGGTCTGTGGTCCAGCGACACGATCGAGCGGGCGCTTGCACATCAGGATGAGGACGAGGTCCGGCGGGCGTACGCTCGCGGCCAGTATTGGGACGAGCGCGTCCGGATGGCTCAATGGTGGGCCGACAAGCTCGACACGCTGCGCGATGGCGCGAAGGTCATATCGATGACGGCCAAGACAGGCTGACATCGCCCGAGACGAACAGGGCTAGGTCGGCCAACCGAAAAGCACGTCGCACCGCGTGCCTGCCCTGTTCTCTGAACCCGGTGCCAATGGTGCAGGCGGAGATGTCAAAAAAAGCAGACGAGTTCGGTGTCCCATATCCAGAGCATGAGCGTGCCGAATGGACCGAGCCAAAGGGTGGCTTTTTGGAAACGAGGATTGCCGAGGTCCGAGGACTTCGGACGTACCGCCGGAATATCTATCGCAACCCCGAAATTACGGCTGCCGAAGCAAGTCTGGCGACCGACGCGCCCGATAGCGTTTTTGAGCAACTTCAGGCCATAGCGGATGGAGTGTTGCAGGAAGCGGGCGAAAAAACCTCTTTGGAGACGCTGAATGCGCTTGATGATGACAGGGCGCCGTCCGGTCTCCCTGGCCTAGATTTGGGCTCAGCAGCGCTTTTGATCCAGCGCGACGACATTGCCAAAAAGCACGGATGGTTGTCGCGCGAAGTCACAGCGTCTCATTTCCTAACGGTCTCACGACGCCTGAACCAAATGTTCGACCTGCGTGACGAAGCAACGCTGAATATGCTGACCGCTTGGGCGGATGCCTGGTACTGGCTTCGTTTCGAGGAAAGCGGTGCGCATGGGCTATCGATTGCAGGGATTAAAGCGCTAGACGGGCGCAGGGCCGGCCCCGAAGCAAAAGCCAAGGCAAAGGCGGTTAGAGAAGGGATGCTGCGCGAGGAATTCGCGAAGCTTGATCCCCGCGACCAGCTATGGCTGGACGCTGCGTGCGTTGAACTTTTGGCGCCGCTGGCCCAACGCTTCACTAGCGCCAAACATGCCCCGTACACGGCAAAAACACTTCGGAAAGAAATCTCACGCCTCAAGCTGGTCGCCAAGGCTAAGAAGGTTAGAGCAGGCCTTTAATTTATACCGATTGGCCAAATGGTGTCAGTTATTGGACCGATTGGACATCGGTAACCTGAATTCCGTGACATTGGCCACAGGCCGTTCATGGTCGCCTTACCCGCTCAGTTGCTTTCCCTTGAAAGCGGGCGACGTGAGGAAAACTGATGAACCAACCTGATCGGCCGTTGGCATACTTGCCCAAGCCGGCGGCTCAGTATCTCGGCATCGGGCTCACCAGCCTCTATGCCGAGATCAAGGCTGGCCGGATCAAGGCGCGGAAATACGGCCGCCGCACCCTTATTGCGACCAGCGAGCTTCAGGCTTGGCTTGCTGCACTCCCTGAGATGAAGGGAGCCGCGTGACGCCATGCTCGAAATGAAGAACCCCGGAACGCCTGGCAGGGCGCTCACGGGGCTCGGGTCTCAGATCAGCGGAGCTGCGATCGAGCCCGAGAATATCATGACCATCCTCGCGCTCAAGAAGATTTACGAGCGAGCGGCCGTCTCCCCCGAACTCGCCAAGATCATGGCGCAGCACGCCGGTCTCGGGCCGCAGGCGGTGCGGTCATGAGCGAGTCGTCGTCCACCTTCGACGCGAAGAGCTTCATCGGCGAGCACCTGGCTTTGATCGGCATGAACGCCTCGATGGCCAAGGCCTTCTTGGAAGTCGGCGACGTCGCCGGCTTCCGCTACTCGCTCTCGTGCATGGTCGCCCGCGTCAAGGCCGTTGCGGGCACCTTCAACGACATCAGCGCTCCGGCGCCCCCTGACGAGAGGGGGCGCTGATGGCCTTCGACCACATCGACATGACGGGCCTCAACCTCGACGCCCGCAAGATCAACCTGCGCATGGTTGAGGGGGGCGGCTGGCCGCTCCCCCAGCCTATCGTCAGCAACTTACCGAAGGTCGCACCGTTCTCCGGTGATCTCCTCCCGGAAGTCCTGCGAAAGTACGTTTTCGACGTGGCCGATCGTCAGCAGTCCCCGCCCGATTTCGTCGCGGTGGCGCTGCTGTGCGGCCTCGGCGCCGTCGTCGGCAACAAGGTCCGCGTGCGGCCGAAGCAGCATGACGACTGGACGATCGTCGCCAACCTATGGGGCGCGCTCATCGGCCCGCCGAGCGCGATGAAGTCCCCTGCGATGGATAGCGCGCTCGCCCCGGTCTTCATGATCCAGGACGAGTTGCGCCGCCTCTGGCAGGAGCAGTGCGCTGCAATCAGTGAAGATGCCATGCTGTCCGAGTTGGGCGCCAAGGCGACGAAAAGTCAGGCATCCAAACTCCTCAAGGCGGGTGACCGAGAGGGGGCTCGCCAGCTGCTGAAAGAGGCTGGCGGCGACGGCGACGAAGCGCCGCCAGAGCCGCGCCTGATCGTCAACGACGCGACCGTCGAGAAGCTGGGCGAGTTGCTGAACGAGAACCGCAACGGTCTCCTGCTGATCCGCGACGAGCTGCCCGGCTTTCTGTCGCGTATGGAAGACCCGGAATACGCGCCGGAGCGCAGCTTCTATCTCGAAAGCTTCAACGGCACCGGCTCTTTCACTTTCGACCGGATCGCGCGTGGCACAGTCAGGATCGAGGTCTGCACCGTCAGCATCATCGGCGGCGTGCAGCCCAGCCGGATCATTCCGATCGTCAAGGGCGCGGTCTCGGGCGCCAGCAACGATGGGCTGCTTCAGCGGCTTCAGATGACCGTCTGGCCCGATCCGAGGTCGAGCTGGAAGTGGATCGATCGCAGTCCGGACACGGGCGCCCGCATTGCGGTGGACCGGATCTTTCGCGACCTGCGCGATATCCCGGCTTTGCCCGATGGCGAGCCTCGGATGATGCGGTTTGAGCCTTCGGCGCAGACGGCTTTCCGAGAGTGGATGGAGGTCATGCATCCCGAAGCCCGCTCGGGAGTGCTGCCCTCCGCGTTGGAGAGCCACGTTCTCAAGATGCCGAAGACCATCGCAAGCCTGGCTCTGATCTTCGACTTGATCGAGGGCGACGGCGACGACCTGATCGGCAACACCGCCACCCTGCGCGCGCTCGACTGGGCCGATTATCTTCGCACGCACGCCAACCGTCTCTACGCCTCCGGCCAAACCATGGTGGACGAAGGCGCCCGCCTGATCGTCGATCGCCGGTCTCAGTTGCCCGAATTGTTCAGCGCCCGCGACGTTCAGCGGAAGCAGTGGAGCAACCTTCCCGACCGCGACACGGTCTCTGCTGCTCTCGATGTTCTGGTCACCACCGGACACTGCCGCGAGCGGACGATCGGCAACCCGAACGGGGGGCGCCCCAGCACCATCTTCGAATGGAATCCGCGCCTCAAACCGGTGGAGGGCTGACCGATGGGCAAATGGCTGGCTCGCCTCCCGGAGTTCGAAAAAAAACGCAATACGCTAAGGAGGGTAACTGACAAAACTGACGAAACTGGTCCAGGCGGGGTTCTGTCAGTTTTGTCAGTTCATTCGGGATGCGTTCCTGAATTTTTTTCTGGTCGCAGCGTCTCTCCCGAGGAGGAAGCCGCTGCCCGCTTCGACGAGCTGGCCGGCATCCTCGAATACGACCACCACCTCCCCCGCGAGGTGGCCGAGCGGCTGGCCCACCTCCAGATCAACAGCACGATCCACTGAGCGCGGCCGGAATCGGAGATCAACAATCGTGACGACCGCGACCGCGTCCAAACTGGACATCGACAAGTTCGCCAAGGTGTACCGCCTGATCGCCGAGGGCGCGACCAAGGGCGAGCGGACTGCGGCGCATGCCCGTGCCGAGGCGATGGCCGGGCGTGCCGGGATGACGCTCAAGCAGGCGGCGTCCAAATTGGACAGCCGCACGAAAGCCAAGCCCGCCGCATCGCCGTCGTCGGACTGGCGCGACGTCTTCCGCGATATGGACGACTGGATGGAGGCGAAGCATCCCGGCTACAAGGCGAAGCAGGCAGCGAAGAATGCGGCACGCGAAGAGCGCCAGGCCAAGCGCCGCCGGGAACTGCTCAAGCTGTTCGGCAGCGTGTCGGCCGTCTTCGACATGACGGAGATCGAGCGAGCGCTATACGACGCCGCGACGCCTTTCGCCGAGCGGAGCGCCGGCACAAACTGGTGCGGGACGAAGCCGATGAGCTTTACCAGCCGGATCGGCGGCGCAGCCGAGTTTCGCTTCCTCGACGAAGCGGAGCCGGCCGCTGTGGCCGCCATTCGCGACGCCTGGCCCATGCCCGCAACCTTGCCCGCCCTCCTCGCTGAAGCGCTCATGTGGGCCGGGTTGCGCGACGATCGAAGCGTCTTCGTCGAAAGCGAGTACCGGCACCACGCCGAGGCCGAAGCGCGCATAGAGATTCTGGAGCACGAGCTCCACAACCGGCCGGCCGAGACATGGGACGATGTCGAGGCTCGCTTCGGCTGGGAACGGCATAAGTTCGAACGCCAGTGGCTAGACCCGACCGAAGAGAAGCCGGACGGGCTGATGATGACGCTGCGCCGCGATTTCGAGATGCTGCGGCGGCGGTATGAGGCGCCTGTCCAAGATGGACACGATGTGCATCATCGCGATGGCTACGCAGATACCGCGCGCCAAGGTGGCGCGCGTTCCCGCCGCACCAACGCCGACAAGCGCCGCGACGTGCTGTCCATCTTGGACATTGAGCCCGGCCTTGCCGATCGGGAGATTGCACGGCGGTGTGGCGTCAGCCCGCAGACGGTAGGGAATATCCGTCGATCGCAGCGTACGGCGATTTGATCGCTCAGCCCGCCATGAGTTTATTTTGACATACGACTACTGCCGGGCGATCAATTTCACGTCGCTCGCCGCGCTCGTCTGAGGATCGATAATTCTGAGTGAAGCTTCCGAACGGGGGCTGTTGGAAACTGTATCTCGGCATCGGACGGTCCTCGAAACCCGAATCTTGGCGAACTTCACGTCGGTCGGCCTCTGGCCGTTTGGGAGCATCAGACATGATCGGTCTCCAGCCGGTTGAGATGGTGCTCGTAGAAATGCTTACGCCGAACCCATTTAAACCCCTCGTAACGAGTGACAACGGCGATGTCAGTGTCGCCGCCAACGATATTGGCTCCTGGCAGATAACGGTAGAAGCCCTTTGTGGTTTCAACGAGGAAATTGGCGAACTCTATCGCGTCTTGGACAGGCATGAGCGGTGAGTGCAGAATGACCTCTGTCCGAGCGCGCAAAAACTGCTCCACCGCGACCATGTTAACAGCCGCACCAGGCTGCGCCGGAGTCAGCAACTGCTGCAGTGCGCTTGTCATTGTGTGGTCGTAACCGATTATCAGGCGGTTAATGGGCTCGTGGGCACCGCCCCACGAAATGCCTGCTTCACCTGGCTGGCAGAGTTGGATCGGGTCGCCGCACTGAGCGCCGTCGATCACAATTTTCCATAGCTCGTACGGGCTCGACATATCAGAAGAGTAGCCGCCTATCCAGAACTCGAAGACGTCGGTCGGTTTCGGGTCGGCCAGGACAGCGAACTGGTCTTCAAAAAGGTATCGCTTGGCCTTTTCCACCACCTCCTGGATTGTAAAATTATCGGGATTCAGTTTCCAATTTCCATCACCGTGTGTGAGCAAATGCCGGAGATGTTTCGCAAGAGACGCAATTGAAAGACTACCAATGCTGCCCATGCCACATGTCATCGCCGCGATTGGTTGGCCCTTATAGAGATTGAAAACTTTCAACCCGCTATTATAAACATTGATGGTCTCGCTCTCCCCATTTGGCTTAAGGCGAGATATCGAACTGGCGCTGTCAGCAGCGAAGACGACGCCGTCGTTGACCCTCACAGCCACGCATACAGTCAATTGGCACCCCCCGAATCATTTGTGCTTTCCGGTAGGGAATCATTGATTTCGGCCGTAGTCACCTAAGCAGCCGGGCTCGCGACTGAGCGGATCAACGCATCGGACAGTTCGGCATCGGACATCGTACGGACATCGGCGCGGCCGGGCGCAGATGTCCCCGGCAGGCTCGCCATCGCCTCCAGTTCGTCGTCGGACATGTTGAGCGCGTCGGTCCACCTCATGGCGGGCAACGGCCCCGGTTCGGCAATCGTCCCGAGCACGATCGGATCGCCATGCTTCACCGCGCCGGACGCCAGCGCTCGCTCCAGCGTCGCAAGCGCCGCTTCCTTCGTCCGCTCCCATATGACGAAGGCAACCGTAGGACGGGAGCCGATGCCGCGCATGGCTTCCAGCTTTTCGACGCGACGAGCCAGGGCAGCGGTCATGTGTCAGCACTCAATGCAGCCTCAATCGCAGCCAGGCCGGATCGATAGGCATCTTGGTTGCCCCGGAGTCGCGCCCTGACCGCTGCCATCGCATCAGGCGAGGCGCGTAGCCGCGCGATCGAGGCCGCCACCGCCGCGTCACGCGCCTCCTTGGAGATGCGGTCAGCTACAGGTCGCCGTCGCTCTTCAAGTCTCATAATCCGGGCGGTTAGGCTGGCCATCTCGCCTCCTCGAAGAATGCGCGCAGGGCTATGGGTTCGGGCGGCACGATGCGATGGGAATCGTCATACTCGTCGCCAAGCAACTGGGCGTTGACCTGAGCAATCAACTGGCTCGCTTCTTCGGGGTTGGCGACCGCCCAGTCAGCAATTGCCCTTCGCTCCGCCTCCCGATCGACCGGAGGACTCGCCTTCGCTTCCAATTTGCGGAGGCGCCGATCGAAGATCGATTTCATCGGCTTCCCTCTAATGCTGCGAGCCTGCGGTGCAGGTCCGTCACCTCGATTGCCTTGGCGTGGGCATCGACGAGTTTGCCCAGTTCGGCAGCCTCCGAGGGGGTCAACTCGCCGGCCGCGACCGCGATCAGAATGGCCTTCGTCGCCTTCGACAGGTCTTCGATGGTTTCCATCATCGGCAGGTCGAAGGTGACGGGCCGATCGCGCCGCATGGGGGCGAGCCGATCCATGCAGATTCGGAGCGCCTGCATGTCGCCGTTCAGCGCCATCTCGACGGCCCTGCGGGTCAGGGCCTCGGCTTCCCCCTCCAGCAGCGCCTCGATGGCGAGGGTGGCCTTGTGGCGCGTGCCCTTGGGCTTCCCGGCGGGGTTGCCTGACTGGCCTGGCCTGAACGCCCGCCCGCGCTGCTTCCCCACTGTATTTTCAGCGGCGCCGTTCATGCCAATCCTCGCATCATCACCCACACAATCATGCCGAAGCTCGCGAGCGCGAGAATGGTGTCAGCCCTTGCGGTAGGGCGGGCGAAAAGGCAGTGTCGGATGCGAAGCGGAGCCTTTGGCATGGTGAACACGAAGAAGGCTGGCGGATTGCTCATTGCAGCAGCGGTCGTCATCCCCTTCCTGCTCCACTTGGCGGATTTCGGATGGCTTGGCCCGTATGCTTTCACCGTGTGTCTGATGACCGCCGTCGTGCTCGCTGTTGACGAGACGATCAAGCGCCGGCTCGGCGACAGATGAGGGATACTTGCGAGGCAACCATAATGGCCGCCGTCCTGATGCTGCCGGCTCATCCCTGGGGCCTATCGTTGTTCTTCATTTGCTGCTGCTGGCAGATTTACCGGCGCACTCCCCGGCCTGACGCCTATCTCAAGTGGCCTGCCTGAACTGAGCCCGGCAATCTGCCCGGCCTCATCCGCGATGCCGTCCAGCAACTTCATGACCGCAGGGCTCTTCTGCGCCATAGCCGTTACACGCCGCAGTTGGACCACGTCATCAGAGGCCAGCATCTTCGCGATCTGCTGAGCCAACCCAGCATCGAGCTTCATCCGGCCACGGCGAAGAGCGTTCGCAGCGATGGCGCCCGCGACAGCGCCAGGGCTGCCTCCTTGGTAATACCCTGTAACCCCGCCGAGCGCGGTTGCGGGTGCGCCGGACATGGCCATCTCGGCAAGCTGCCGTGCAGTACTGGAGTTTCCGCCGACCGCGTTTTGCAGTCTGAGCATGGCCGTCTCGGTCACGAGCGCCGCCTCCAGCGTCGCCGCCTGAGACTTGCCCAGCGCGATTTCAACTCGCTCCCGCGCCGCCGGCGTGCCGAAGATGGCCTTGACGATATCGCGCCCGTCGCCGGTCTCCCTGATCTTGGCGACGAGATCGGTGCGGAAGCCTTCGGCAAACAGCTCTCGCTCCGCCGGCTTCATCCGGAACAGCGCCTTGCGGGCTTCATCATTGGCCATGCGCGAGGTGACGAACTTCTGCCCGGCCTCAAGAGCGTCTTCGGCCTGGAAGGCCTGCGCGGCTCCCGAGCGTGCTTCACGGAAAGCCGGCACGGCCTCGTCGAGATGACCGACGATGGCGCGACGCAGATTGTTGTAGTCGCCGGCCAGATCCTTGTTGCCGCTGCGGGCCGCCTCGCCTGCCTTGCCGCGCAGTTCCCGCTGAACGTAATCCCAAAACTGAACGCCGGGCCGAGCGACCGATCCATCGGCCTGCCGCGCCAAGGTGAGATTGCCGGCGGCGTCCGTGACGAACGGGTTGCGGATCGGCGGCATGCCATCGGCAACCGTCTTGTTCGCCCCGGTCTTGATGACGCTCCTGATTGCGTCCTGCACGGCGGGAGCCTGCGCCAGTCCTGCAAGCTCGGGCGTCCAGAGCCCGGCGCCGCCTTGCATGTAAGCTCGGGCGTAGGCGGGGCGATTGGCACTGCGCGCTGCCTGCTGAAGCTCGTCGAGGGTCTTGCCGGCCGATGACGGGCCGAGGCCGCGCAGGATTTCGGTGATGCGGTCGCCCTGGCCAGCAAAGCGGTCGGAGGTTGCCTCGGAAAGGGCCTGCCTGCCTTCAGGCGAGAGGTTGGCAGCCGAGCGCGCCAGCGCCCGTGTCGTCTCGCCGCCGACATCGCCCATGACGGCCGGCGCTCCCTGAGACTGCATGCGGGCGAGGTCGCCGGCAGCGTCGGTTACGCCGTCCCGAGCGAGCGCGGCGTTGATCCGGCGCGCGGCTTCCGATTCCGGCGCCGCCACGGAGCGGAACGGCTGGGCGACGGTGCTGGCGAGCTTGCCCGTCGCTCGCGCGAATGCTTCAGCGCCACGAACGAAGGTCGGTGCGACCGCGCCAGCCGCGAGACCGATGCCGCCCTGCGTCGCAGCGCCGACTGCCTTGTCCTGCACGCCGCCGTCCGTTTCGACAGCGCCCGTGAGCGCGCCGTAGAGGCCGCCCGTCGTCGCCGCGTTGACGGTCGCCGCGCCCCGCACGCCTTCCTTGACGAGATTGACGCTCGGCAACACGGCAGCGGTCGCAAACAGACCCGCGCCCTGTCCCGAAATCCTCGAGCCGGGGTTCAGCGCTTCGTCGGCTGCGTCCAAGGCGCGCTCACGCATCAGGTTGTCGCTGTAGCGCTCGCCGAACGTGTCGCCCTTTCCCTGACCGAAAGCCGCATCGCCGGCAGCGGCCAGCTTGTTCATGCCGGGAACCCAGCCGGCGACGCCGCGAGCATAGGCATCGAGCCGGCCCACCGGGCTCGTCTGATCCTGCTGCACGCGGGTGCGAACCGCATCGGCCAGGTACTCGGCCTCCTGCATGTTGCCCCCTTCCCGCTCGGCGCGAGACGCGAAGCCGGAAGGCTCGCCGCCATTCGGCATCGGCATGTCGCGTCGGTTCGGCGCCACGGTCACGACGAGCGGACCGCTGCCGGTATCCTGATGCGGAGCAGGGCCGGGGGCTTGCTTCGGCAGAAACGCAGCCCACGGGTCAGCGGCAGGCTGGGATGCCGTACGAGGAGAGAATGCAGCCCACGGGTCAGCCATCAGGGCACCACGCCTTCACGCCCATCGGGGAGAATGATCGGAGTTCCCTTGGGCAGCCGATAGGCTTCCTCGGGGGTGGCTACACGGATCGGCCCACGACCTTGCGGGCGCTCTGACGGGGTCTGAGAAATCGAAGCCTGAGGCTGACCTTGGCCGCGCTTGTCCGGCGCCTTGTAGAAATCGCCGCCGCGAAGCTCGTTGGCGCGCTGCTGGTTGAAGCCGAGACGCTTCTCGGCGAGCGCGATACCCCTGTCATAGATCTTCTGCCTGACGGCGTCGGGCTGCCCGATCGAGCCCTGGATATCGAGCAGGATTTTCCGCTCGCCCTCGGTCGGGGCCGCGCCGAAGATGCTCTTGAGCTGAGCGAGCGCCTGGCTCGTGACGACGTTCTCCAGTTCGGATGTGGCGGCGCCGCCTTCCTTGCTGGCCAATGCGTCCGGGAAAGCCCAATCCGGCAGGTTATTGGCGGCTGTCGCCCGTGCGCCGGCTCCGAAGCCGCTCAGCGCGCGCGGCGACAGTTTCTTGGCATCGTTGAGCGCCTGGATCGCGGTCTGGGCTGCGAGCACGCCTTCGTCGGCTTCGAGGATGGCCTTCTTGTCCGTGGCGCTGAGAGGACCGGCGTCCTCGCGCGGCATCTTTCCGGTGAGGATGTACCCCTGATAGCCGGCATCGCCGGGCTTGAGGCCTGCTGCGGCCGCAGCGGACTTCCGCCCTTCGGTTTCTTCCGCAGGCGAGGTCTTCGTTTTCTCCTTCGCGTACTCCGCCGGGTTCTTGGCCGTCGTCCAGCCCATGGACCGGGCGTATACGAACTCCTTGACGCTGTCGGGCGCCTTGGACTGCTCCAGTGCGTCCTTCAGGAAGATTTCACCGACCGCGCGGGCGTTGGCCGGCAGGTTCGGATTGGCCAGAGCTGTGGCCAGCCTTCCAACTTGGCCCTTGGCGTTCTCCATCTGCTTCGTCGAATAGAACTCCATTGCCTGCTGACCGTTCGTCGGCTTCGGCATGTCGGCGGTGAGCACGGGCGTGGGCCGCTGGCCTTCCGCCGGGACCGCTCCGGGCGCCGGCAGATCGGCACGGGCGACGCGGTCAGAAGCCGCCGGGGGGGCGTCCGGTCGAACCGGGTTGCCGCCCGCCGCCGCGACGGGCGAGCCGACCTGCGGCTGTTGCACCGCAGCGTTCTTGCCCTGCGTCATGGCAAAGGCGCGCGAGCCGCCATCCTCGGCGTTGGTGAGGTCGGGCTGCGGCGCCTGTGGCATCTGCCCGATCGCCGGCACAGCGCCAGGCGCGGGGAGATCGGCGGCGAGGTCGTAGGGCCGTGGCGGCGGCAGCGGCGCGCTGGCGACCTGATTGCCGGCAGGCTGGCGCTGGAGCGCGGTGCCCATCCAGGGCTGCGAAACGCCCTCGGCCTCGAATGCCGGGCGCAGCGGCGGTTCGCCCGAGGTGACCGCATCGAAGGTCCGGCCGTTCATCGCCGGAGCGCCGGGGACGGCGAAACCTTCTGCGCCGGTTTCCATCGAAACGGGACGAGCGCCGCTAGCGGGGATATCGGCCTCGGCGACCCGTTCGGCTCGGCCGCCATGCTGACGGAAATAGTCCATCAGCGACGTGCCGTTCCGGTCCGCCGGATTGTAGCCCCCGCCGGACTCGACGAAACGCTGCATGCCGCGCTCGCCGCCGAGATGAGCGACCGCCCGCAGACCCTCGATCGTGATGGGGACGCCGTTGATCTGCTGCCCCACGAGCCGATCGAAGCCGTTCGCCTTGATGGCGCGATCGATCGAAGCGAAGTGCCAGTTCTCGGCCGAGCGCTGAAGGTCTGGTGACTGCCTGAACTGCTCGGGGGTGGTCCCCTGCGGAATGGCGCCGGCATCCGCCGCCTCTTGCATGCGGGCCAGGCCGAACTGGGCGCGGCCGAAGTGACCACGCTGGCCACCTGCGCCCATCGCGTCGTTCTGAGCCCCCCAGTTGCCCCCGCTCTCGCTGCGGTTCAGCGACGACGGCAGGGCGCTGCCGGTATCGGCGTTCGGCGAACCGCCGGGCTCACGAATGGATCTGCTCGACAAACCGCTGCCCAAGGCCTCCATGAGACCACGGCTCGCGGCTTCGGCGAGGCCCTTGGTCTTCGCCGTCTCGCCGAGCTTCAGAAGATCGACGGCGGAATCGATCCGGCCACGCGCGGCGAAGCCGCCGGCCGCTTTCTGGTAGTCGAGCGTCCCGTCCGCGATGCCCTTGCCGAGGCGGGCCAGTTCGGTGCGTTCGGCTTCCTCGCGCTGCCGCTTCTGCATCTCCGGGACGATTTTGCCGAGCGTTTCGCCGAGGTTGGCAAATGCGGAGTTTTCGGCCGCGTAGCTCGTCCGCATGTTCGGGATTTGCAGCGCGCGCGGCTGGAAAATCGTCATCAACCCTGCCCCTGGCATTCGAGAACGGCCTGATAGGCCCGGTAATGCTTGTCCATGTCGCACCACGCCTCCATGACTTCGTCCTGCACGCGGGCGAAAGTGGCAGCGTCGCGGGGGGCGTGCCGAAGCACCAGCAGCAATTGCTCCGACAGAGAGCGAAGGCGCTCAGCGTCCAGCGCTGTCGCGACGATGTGCCGCTCGATCGGCAGCGGCGGCGCCGAGGTCGCAGCCGCTTCGGAAACGCTCTCGGTACTCGGGAATGCGACGACGGTCCCGCTCATCGCGCCACCGCCTGACTGCCTGCTTGCATGACTGCAAGCTGAGCCCGTAGCATCGCGCGGATCGTGCTCGACATGGACGTGTCACGACGAGCGGCCTCGGCCTCGATCGCGGCGCGCAGCTCGGGCTCTGCCGACACGGCGAGCTGTTCGGTTCGACGGGGACGATCGGGATGCATGACGGCCTCCATTGCTGAGGCTGATGATACGCCGATCTGTAGATTTATCTAGTGATTTCAGGTAGTTGTCGAAAGTCACGTCAAGTCATTCGCTGACATTCGGTGACATTCGCAGGCAGTCGGAGCATGGTGGCGCCGCATGCGGATCAACCCACATTTGCCCGACCCCGCACTCTACGGCGCTCGTATCCGGCGCCGTCGAGCCGCGCTCGTTATCGGGACGGCCTTCGTCTCGACCGTCCCCCTGTTATGGTGGCTGATCGGCTAGACGACCTCGGTGTCGTACTTCTTGCCACGGCTCACGATGCGCAGGCTGTCGTCCGGCAACTTGCGCTGGAGGTAGCCGGCCGTGGCCCACGGTGCCGTCATCCAGGTCTCGCACTGCTCCGGCGTCGTCAGGATCACCGGCATCGCCTTTGGGTGGATCGGCGCGACGTCGCCGTTCGGCTCGGTGGTCAGGAAGGCGTAGAGGTCAGCCTCGACCTCGCCTTCCTTGAGCTTGCGCACGCTCTTCCACTGCGGCGTCCAGATCCCTGCGAAGAAGGCGAGCGGGCGGGTTTCGTCGAAGGCGAACCAGATGTCGCCGCCCTCGGCCTTGTTGAATTCCGAGAACGACGAGAACGGCACGAGGCAACGATTCTCGACGCCGAGCCAGCGCTGCCAATGCGCTTTATCCGTCTGTCGAACGTTGGTCAGGCCCGGGTCGGTTTTCTTGCCTTTGAGAGCCCAAAAAGGCGACGGCATGCCCCAGCGCGCCGACGCCAGTACCGGGCCGCCGGCATCGTTGCGTATGATCGGCGCGGCGTAGTCCGGGAAGATGCCGGGCAAGGGCGGCAGGTTCGTCTCTGGGGCCTTGAACGGCGCGAAGAGCTTCCGCATCGCATCGACGCTGCGGGTCATGCTGTAGAGATTGCACATGGCTCCTCGCGTCCCCGGCGGGCGCCGACGATGGCGAGGTCAGCGCTATCCGGCACCTGTTCAGCATCCCATCCGGAACAGCACGCCGCAACTGCCGCTTCGTCAGCCGCTCCCCACAGTCGCATCAGTTCGAATTGCCGCGGAGTCGGCGGGGGCTCGGGAAAGCCCCTGAGGTCCCAGGTCTCGAAATCGAAATCGGCTTGTGCCGCATCCCAGGGCGATATTCCCGCGTCCTCGAAAACCTTGAGTGCCGCCTCGGCACCCCGCATCAGCTCCGCTTCGCTGGCGCGCTCGACATGGATTTTCAGCTTCATCACATCACTCCTCGCCGACGCGACGGCGCCGGTCCCGCTGCGCCGGCTCGGCCGGCAGTTGATCCTTCTTTCCCCCTTCGATGACGGTGAGCCCGGCCAGCGAAGGCGGCAGGTCCGGCGGCATTGTCGAGCCGAGGTCGGGGCAATAGCCGCCGCAGGGCGTGTCGCGATGCATGATCCGACCGTTGCGTTTCTGCGGCCGATGCGGGCAGACCTTGTGGAACTCGCCCAGCAACCATTCGATCGTTGTCGTGGCGCCGAAGCGCTCGGCCAGCAACGCAAGCCGCACGTTCGAATAGGTCCGGCAGCGCGTGCAGGCGAACCGCACCACGATCCACGGGTAACACTGCAGCGAGGTTTCCGGTCCAGGCGGCCGCTCGCTCACGGTTCATCGTCGTCTGCCAGTGGCCTCGCGCCGGTCGAGCGGCCGGCATCTGTCATCAGCGCAGTAAGGTCGTGCAGAAGCGCCCGAATCGCCGCACGCTCGCTGCCGTGCTCCTCGATCAGATCATCGATCTCGCATTCGATCTCGGTCGCGGGATCGGTATCGCTGCCGGTGTCGGCGGCGGGCTCGGCTGCCATCGCTTGCGCTCCCTGAAATGAGAACGTAATGAGAACATGATGGCACGGAGAGTCAAGCTATGGCACAGGTCGAGACGTTCTTTCTCCAGCCGTTCAGGACGCATCGCAAGCGCCTGGTGCCGGGCCAGCGCGTGGCCGCCAGGACGAAGCATCACGCCCTGCGCGACGGCGAGCGCCTGGGCCGGACGGCCGAGGGTCTGGCGGTGATCCACGTCACGGCGGACGACGAGACCGGCGAGGTCAGCGAACTCGCCGTGCTGGCCCGGCACGGCGTCATCCCGGATGAGTTCGAGGAACAGATCAGGGCGCTATGACGCACCGACGCCTTGATGCTGGAAAGAGAGCGCGACGACGGTCGCGGCAGAAAGCCACCTCATGAGCCACCGCAAGGGCGAGCTTTCGAGGATCGGCATCAATCACGGTTGGCCGCATCAGGTCGCCGTCAGGAATATTGCGGGGCAAGAACTGGGCTACCTGCGCCCGATCGGCCCGCTGTCGTCGCTTTGCCCTCGCACTTTGACCATAGGCGACGGCCGCTACGTCTACACGGTGTATTGCTTCGCCGATCCGGCGCAGGCCGAGAGCTTCCGCGAAACGCTCGGTGCTGAGATGAGCGACCCGGCGGATCGCGTCGGCGGCTCCAGCAGATGGGTTCGCGGTTCCGGCGCAGGGCGGCGCGCTCGGTAGCGAAGGGCAGGCGGATCGCGCGATGGCGCTCACCTCGGCATCGCGGAACTGGCGGGCGTCGTGGATGTCCTTCCGGGTGAGACCGATTTCTTCAGCCGTGGCCTTGGCGTTCCCGTCTGTAACGCCAGCGCCCGGCCCGTCGCGGCCGGACGCAACCTCCCCTCGATCCTGTGCGGCATCGTACTCGTCCGCGAGACGGCGTTTGGCCGTCGCTTCGATTTCCAACGCGTCCGCCTGAGCCCGATGGGCGGCGGCGATCAGGCTGTCGCGGGCATCCCTTACCTTCGAGAGCAAACGGCGCGAGGGAACTCGACAGAGATCAGGAACCCGGCTCCAGGATGGCCGTTGACTCGCCGTTGTCGCGTTCAGTCGGGTGGCGTCATGGGTGAGGTTCTGAAGGTTTGCAGGCTCGGCCCGAACTGGGCGGTGAAGGATCGAACCGGCGCGTTCTGGCACGAGACGCCGAAGCGCGAGGGCGCTGAGAGGGCGGCGGCGGCGATGGCCAAGCGGCGCGGCGCCCAAGTCGTGGTTCGCGATGAGCCGGGGGTCAGGCGGTGACCGCAGCGTCACAGATCCACTCGCCCAGTGAGATCAGGCGCGAGCGCTGCGAGGATGAGGACGGGAACGTCTACATCGTGATCGTCTGGCGAAAGACGCCCGGCCTCTCCGCGACCGTCTACACGCTCGATGATGGTTCCCCGGTCGAATACGACGACGAGTGCGGCTTCACGATCAGGGCGACCGGGAAGCAGATTTCGCGCTGCGAACCTGTCGGCGATCCGGATGATGAGGCAGCAGTGGCGGAAGCAGGAACCGCGCAGCGTCGGCATGGTTGAACGCTTCTCAAGGGAGGCGCACCATGCCGAAGAACGTGAAGGCCATCGAGACGATCGAAGAATATCAAGACGCGCTGGTCAGCATCGCTCGACTCGACGCGAGCATGCCGAACTCCCCGGAAGAGGCCGAATTGCTCAGGCTCCTCCAGGCCGTCGAGAAATGGGAGCACGACCACGGCGGCGAAGAGGCGATGGCCGGAACGCGATTCCGTCGTCGTCGCTCTGACTGAGCGCGCGGTCATGGCGACTTGGGCGGAACGAGCGGCAGGCGCCAGGGACTATGCGGACATGCTAGCTCTCGCTCTCGAAATCCGCGCCTCCTTTCGCTCATACATCCGGTCGCAGATCACCACGAGGGAGCAGACCGCCCGTGTCCGGTTCTGGAAATTGCTCGACGCCCTGCAAGCGACCAACTGATGCGGTGGTTCTGGCGCATCTGGCTCGCCTTGATCGTGGCCTGCGCGACCATCATCGTAGCCCTGATCGTGAAAACGTCGTAGCCGGGCGGGCTCACCGGCGGCGAAAGCCCGGGCTGACATCTTCGACGACCAATCGTGGCGCGCTGCGTTTGCGCTTCTGGCTAGGCGTCGCCTTCGAAAGCCGAGGCCAATGAGCACGTCGATTGCGATCGTCATGGCCGTTCCAGTCCTCGTCGCTGGCTATCTGATGGCACTCTGGCGCGCCACGATCCCCGATGAATTCGACGCCAGCCTCTGGCCAAGTCATCGGGTGCAAGGCGCGGAAAACGAGAGCGCGGTGCTGCAC